>Ga0302325_10000083_pt1 | contig 262747 bp, 203 predicted proteins | sample Palsa_T0_2_FD_201948 | JGI IMG/M metagenome (GOLD analysis project Ga0302325, IMG submission 201948) | Peat permafrost microbial communities from Stordalen Mire near Abisko, Sweden - Palsa_T0_2 | ecosystem: Environmental > Terrestrial > Soil > Palsa > Peat permafrost | place: Sweden: Abisko... | reverse complement strand
TTGGGCATGAAAATATCGCGGTAACTTCTGCCATGGTGGGGATGCACAGCTCCCAGTTCTCCACCGACCCCGTCTATCTGTTCATGGCCGGGCCGCAGGAGGGTGTGCTGGAGGCCAGTTTTGTCGAGAAGTTTAAGGTGAACATGGATGATTTCAAGGAGCAGTTCCGGCACCGGATCGCGCAGGATATGCCCTGGATGAAGGTTTCCTTCGAGCCGATCGAATTGACCGACAAGATATTGAGCCAGGGTTCGCCCACGCCGATCGAAGTCAAGCTGATCGGAAAAAATAAGAAGATCAATGAAGAATATGCGCAAAAAGTCATCGACAAGCTAAAGGAGATCCCCTATTTGCGGGATGTACAGCTAGACGAGGCCGTGCGCTATCCCGCCCTCGATATCAATATTGATCGGGTGCGTGCGGCACAGCTGGGAACGACTGCCGATGTGATCAGCCGATCGCTGATCGCCGCGACTTCCTCCTCCCGGTATACCGAAAAGAATATTTGGGTCGATACCAAGGCGAACCTTTCCTACAGTGTGCAAGTGGAGGTGCCGACGAACGAAATGAATAGTGTCCATGATATCGGTGAGATCCCGGTCACGCCCAATGCCGCCCGGCCGGTCTTGGGGGATGTGGCTACGATCACACCCGATTCGGTCTATGGCGACGACGATGACATCGGGGCGACGCCGGTGCTTTCGGTGACCGCCGGTTTGTATAAAAAAGACCTTGGGCACGCGGCGGTGGATGTGCAGCATGCGCTCGCTTCGCTCGGAAAATTACCGCGCGGTCTTGTTGTCGAAACGCGGGGGTTGACGACGGTGTTGACGGACACGCTGGACAGCCTGCAGACGGGGCTGATCGTTGCTATTGTGGTCATATTCCTGATGCTGGCGGCTAATTTCCAATCTTTCAAAGTATCGCTGGTGACGCTTTGTACCGTTCCGGCGGTTCTGCTCGGGTCGCTCGGTATTCTGATGCTGACCGGATCGACCTTGAATCTCCAGTCTTATATGGGGATGATCATGTCGGTCGGTGTCTCAATTTCCAACTCGGTGCTGCTGGTCACGAATGCCGAGGAGGTGCGCAAGCATTCGGGAAATGCGTTGTCGGCAGCTCGTGAGGCGGCGGCTTCGCGGATGCGGCCGATCCTGATGACCAGCGTCGCGATGGTGGTCGGGATGATCCCGATGGCTTCGGGGTTTGGGGAAGGCGGGGATCAGGCGGCGCCATTGGGGCGTGCGGTGATCGGCGGGCTGATTGCCAGTACCTTTGCGGCGTTGTTCCTGTTGCCGCTGATCTTTGCGTGGGTGCAGGGCAAGACCTCGACGGAGTCGGTATCGCTTGATCCGTCAGATAAAGAAAGTAAACACTATATATCGACATTATATGAACATCATGAAAAATAAAGTATTGTTTATAGTTGTGCTGGCGGTGACGCTATTGTGCTCCGGGATGTTGGGCGGCTGTTCGAATTCGGATGGGGAGAAGGAGGACAAGGGTGGTGGGGGCTCGACCGCCACCGGAGCGGCGGCTGGGCATCCTGACAGCGCGAATGCCGCAACGGCGACTTTTGTGTTGGAAAAGGGGCGGTTTGCAACCAGCCTGTCTGTTCCGGGCGAGCTGATCGCATTCCAGCAGGTGGACCTGTATGCAAAAGTCAACAGTTTTGTAAAGAAGCTTTATGTGGATGTGGGTTCGGAGGTCAGGGAGGGGGATATGCTTGCGACGATGGAAGCGCCCGAGCTCCAGAGCCAATTGTCGAGCGCCGAATCAAAGATGAAGTCACAGGAAGCCGTCTATATCGCCAGCAAGGCCAATTATGACCGGGTAGTGGAGACCAGCAAAACACCGGGTACCATTTCTCAGAACGATATCGATCAGGCGGATGCCCGGCAGAAATCCGACTTTGCGCAATGGGATGCCGCCAAGGCTGCTTATAACGAAGTGGCCGAGACGATAAAATATCTTCAGATCAGGGCGCCGTTTGAAGGGGTGATCAGTATGCGGAATGTCAATCCGGGGGCTTATGTAGGTCCATCGGGGAAGGGCTCGGAGTTGCCGCTGTTCACGTTGCAGGAGCAGAAGCATATGCGGCTGGTCATCTCCGTGCCGGAGGCGTATACGGGTTATCTGACCGATAACGAGAAGGTGAATTTTACGGTGAAGGCGTTACCCAACCGGCCTTTCGCTGCGCAGGTCCGCAGGCTTGCGGGGGCATTGGACAATCACTTGCGGGCGGAGCGGACAGAAATGGATGTCTACAGCAATGACAAGACTTTGTTGCCGGGAATGGTGGCCGAAGTGGAGTTACCGTTGCCGGCGAAGGACAGTTCATTCATCGTACCCAGTACGGCGGTTGTCGATGGGACGGAGCGGCTTTTCGTAATCCGGGAGACGGTTGATCGCAGGGCCGAATGGGTCGATGTGCAGACGGGGAGGTCGCAGGGAGGGAAGACCGAGATCTTCTCGAAAGGGTTGAAGGAAGGGGAGCGGTTGGTGAGGAAAGGGACCGAGGAGATCAGGGATGGGGCGCTGGTGCCTTGAGGGGGGATTCGTGGAACGGGGTTGAGTGCGGTTTGGGCGTGGATTCGTGAGGGCGGCGTTATCGGGCCTGGTGGGTGGCTGGGTTGGATGAAGGGTTTGGATGGTTGGCGATAAAAGTACCGGTTGGGGAGGCGGGTGTCCAGTAGTTGCCTGAAAGGATGATCATATCGAGCATTTTGATCGTATTGTCGTAGTAGTCGAAATCTTTCAGCTTAAAGTGTTGGATATAGTCCCACAACTTGTTGAGCCATTCCTGGTTATCGGGGCTGGACATAGCGGCGACGGCAAAGGGACAGATGAAGCAAAGGGCTTCGTAATAACGGTGCGGGAGGTCTTCGCCGGAAAGGTTGTAGCCCGCGGAGATATTGTCGGGGTTGCCTTTGGTGGTGGACTTTATCCAGCTGTTGATCCGGGTGAGGAAGGCGGCGGCGCGGGGGTCGCCGGAAACGAGGTAGTCGGCGCCGATATGCCAGGGCACGCGGCAGGCGTTGAAATTGTATACTCCGTCGTATTTCGATTCGAGGTAGTTGGGTTGTACGGGTTGGGCGAAAAGGTTGACGTCGTCGGAATCCCCTTCGGGTGAGGGGCGGCCGGCGGAGCCCGGTGCGGCGGTTAGGTGTTCGGGTGAGAACCGGATGTTCTTGATGAAATCGGGTACCAGGCCGACTTCGGGGCTATAGATATTTTGGAGGTAGCGAAAAACGCGGTAATTGTTATTGATGACGGTATCCCAGAAAACGTCGCCGGTGATGTCGCGGAAGGCGCGTAAGTGATCCGGCATATAGTCGGAGGAGCGCATGTCAAAGTAGTCCCGGTTGCGCGGTATGCCGGTGTTGTCTTCCATTACTACATAAGTTTGGGGATTGATCTCTTGCTGGCGGATCGCATCGATCATGCCGAGCGCTTCCTGGCGGTAGGGGATGTTGCTATGACGGCCCCATTGGGCGTCGGCGAGCAGCAGGGAGTAGGCGATGTCCATATCCCCATCGGTGGCGGCACCGCCATCGAGGCTGTTGCCGTCCTTCTTTTGAGTCCATGCCATCAGGTGGGAGCTGGTGGTGGTGGGGTGTGACTTGTACCAACGGTACAGGCAGTCATAGGTGTCCTGCGCGGAGGAGTCGTGGCCGGCCATGAGTGCGACGATGACCATGCCGTAGCCCTGGCCTTCGGATACGCAGATATTGGTGCCCCTTGTACCTTCGAAAAGGATATAGCTTTCACCCGTGCGGGTGCTGGGGAGCACGTAATGTTTTTTCCAGGCTTTATAAAAGGACTTGACGCTGTCGTCCATCTCTTCCTGGCTGATATGGTTGGGCAATATTGTCCCCTGTTCATAGGGGTTGTGTTGAGGAAAGGGATGCGAGGGGGCGGGCAGATCGTGGAAGGTTGGTTGGGGGGTTATCGGGGATGCGGCGGCCAGGCGTCGGGCGGCCGAAGTGGTCAGTTCGGGTTGCCGGGCGGTGGAGGAGAGGGTGACGGACAAGGCGATCAGGAAGGAAGCCAGGGTTCGAAAGAGGGGTGCGGCGATGCGCTGTAGGCTTTGCATACAAGTTTGTATATTTCGCAGTAATAACATTTTCCTAACACTTACTGCCGATGCGAAATTTTTTTGTTTGGTGGGTGGACCTTTGTTTCATATTGGACCTGCCGGTCGCCGCTGCAGATTATACGGATCAGGAGGCGCGGGCGGCCTGGGAGCATTGGAAACGTCAGCCGATAACAGAGAGCAATTTCCTTGCCATCTGTGACCTGATGCGAGACCAGTTGAAACCGGACATGATGTTGACGGCGAAGTTCGATTTCGGTTTGAAGGATGTCTCTGCTCAATCGGATTTCATGACGATCTATCTAAAAGGAACGGCAGCCATAAGGCTGCCGTGTTCCCGGGTTTGGGTAAAAAGGGAAGGGGTAGAGATTAGGGGCAACAATATTTTTTTGCTTCCTACCCGGGCTTATAGTCACCAGATCGATGCCAGTCTGTAATAGGTTGGGGTCTAATATTTTATATATCAAATATCCAGGAAGCCGATCTCTGAATGGGAATAATCTCTTTCCGTTGGAAGGAGGTCAGTACAGGTTAGGTTTTGCTTTTGTCGTGTCCATATATTGGTTGGCTCCGCCGTTACCCTGGTCGGCGCCTTCGGCGCCGGGGGGCGGAGCTTTTTCCAGCTGGCTGTTGTAGTCGTATTGCAGGTTGGAATTAAGGCTGTCGGGTTTGACGAAGCGTGCGTTTCGGTCGAGGCCGAGGGATTTGTCGGCGAGGGCTTTTGAGAAGAAGTATTCCCAGATAGGGCGCGCGATATGACCGCCGTCCGACGATTTGTCGTCGAGGTGGATGAAGCGTTCGTCGCAGCCCACCCAGGCACCGGCGAGCAGCTGCGGGGTATAGCCCATGAACCACAAGTCGGAGTTATCGTTGGTGGTGCCGGTCTTACCACCCATTTCAGCGAGGCCGAGACGTTCGCGGAGGCCGTGGGCGGTGCCGAAGTCACAGGTCCCCTGCATCATACGGGTCATGGTATAGGCGGTCTGCTGGCTGAGGACCTCTTTATGCGGGGGAATGAAGTTAGCGAGTACGTTGCCGTGCTTGTCTTCGATTCGGGTGATATAAAAGGGTTCGGTATTGATCCCTTCGGTGGGGAACATAGTGTAACTGCCCAGCATTTCGTACAGGGAAAGTTCGCATGCGCCAAGGGCCATGGAGGGATAGGGCTGTACGGCGGTGGGGATATTGATCTGCTTGAGGAATTCTGCAAAGCGTTGCGGGCCCTGGGGGCCGAATGATTTCATGATATAGGCCGCCACTTCATTGATAGACCAGGCCAGGCCATAGGCCAGGGGATAGGGGCCGGGGCTCCAGTGGGAGCCGGCTTTGGCGGGTACATAGTCGTTATATTCCGGGAAGAATTGTTGGATGGCAGGGCAGGAGGTCGCGGGGGTAAAGTTGAAGTCTTCGATCGCGAGACTGTAGAGGAAGGGTTTGATCGAGCTGCCGACCTGACGCTTCGTGGTCAGGTTGACGTGGTCGAACTTATAGGTACGGAAATCGACGCCGCCCACCCATGCTTTGACGGCCCCGGTAAAGGGGTCCATGACCATGAACCCGGTCTGGAGCATCTGGCGGTTATAGCGGATCGAGTCCATCGGGGTCATCACGGTGTCCTTTTCACGGGCGGTATTCCAGGCGAAGACGCGCATTTTGACGGGGATGTTGAAGCTGGCGCGCATGGCTTCTTCGGACATGCCGGCGTCCTCTTCATCCTGCCAGCGTTCGCTGGTGTGCATGGCGGCGTCGAGGATGTTCTTGTGGTCGGCCCAAACGGAGCCGTTGCGGATCTCGCGTTGGGCGTCGAGCGTTTTTTGCAGGACGGGTAGTTGCTGGTCGACGGCCTGATCGGCATAGGTCTGCATCCGGGAGTCGATCGTGGTATAGATCCTTAGTCCATCGGTAAAGAGGTTATAGGGCTGGCCGGTTGCGGGGTTGCTGTGTTCCTTACACCATTTTTTGAGGTCACCGCGCAGGACGTCGCGGAAATAGGGTGCGATCCCATTGTTCTCATCGAGCTTGCGGTAATGGCTCAGGTCGACCGGTTTTGCTTTTAAGGAGTCGGCTGCTTCGGCTGTAAGGAAGCCATGGCTGACGAGGCGGTTAAGGACGACGTTGCGTCGGTCGGCTGCCGCTTTGGGGTTGGTGCGGGGGTTGAAGAGGCTGGGGTTGTTGACCATCCCGACCAGTACGGCTGCTTCGTCGGGGCTGAGGCTGTCGGGTTCTTTTTGAAAAAAGGTACGGGCGGCGGCACGGATGCCATATACGTTATCGCTAAAGGAGACGTCGTTGAGGTAGAGGGTGAGGATCTCTTCTTTGGTGAAGTTACGTTCCAGCTGGATGGCGATGATCCATTCCTTTAGTTTCTGGATCATCCTTCTGACGCGGTTATGCGAGCGCTCGCCATTGAACATGTTGAGTGCGAGTTGTTGGGTGATCGTGCTGCCGCCGCCGTCCCTGCCGAATTTAACGATGGCGCGGATCACTGCTTTTCCGTCGATGCCGGAGTGTTCATAGAAGCGTTCGTCTTCAGTGGAGATCAGGGCGTGGATGACATTGGGCGAGATGTCCTTATAGTCGACATGGAGGCGGTTGCCTTTGTTGATATAGAATTTACCCATCGAAACGCCGTCATCGGAAAAGACTTCGGAGGCCAGGCTGAGGGAAGGGTTCTCCAATTCCTGGAGGGAGGGCAGTTCGCCGAAGGCGCCTTTCGCGATGCAGATGATGAGGATGATAAAGCCCAGGAGGCCGGCGAACAGGACGATCCAGAAGACGCGAACGGCTTTGCGCATAGTATATTGTTGATTGTCAGGTGATAGGCTCGCATTCGTCCGTTGGGGTGCGGTTGGGCGGTTGGCGGGCCGATCGAATACCAAGTTAACGTGAAAGATCGGGAATTCGCGTGAAAGGGGAGTGAAAAAATGGGTATTTTGAGGAAGGGGATGGGTGATCCGAATACTCCGGATACGTCACACCAAAAAGAATCCGCTTGAATATTAAATTATGAAAGGGATAATCCGAGCAGGGTTAATAGGCTATTTGCTGTTGGCTTTCTTACCAGGTCGGGCGCAGAACGAGGAAATTGTGGCGCCGGATTGGATAACGGACACGCTGTATAAACTACCAGAAGTAATATGTCCTATCCCGGGAAGATCAGTTGTCTATAAGGCATTAATAACCTAAAAAATCATTGTAATGAAAGAGTTTGCGTTAATTTTTAGAGTGCCGTCGGGTCTGGGAGCCGAGGTATCACCCGCGGAAATGCAGGAACGGATGACCTTTTGGATGAACTGGATGGGCGGGATCGCGGCCAAGGACAGGCTGGTCAATAGCGGCAACCGGCTGGGGGTAAAGGATTCCAAGTGGGTCGGTGCGAATGGGGTGGTCTCCGACGGGCCTTATACGGAAGTGAAGGAGTTTATCAACGGGTATATTGTCGTCCGGGCGGAGAATGGCGATGAGGCGGCGGAACTGGCGAAGGGGTGCCCGATCCTGCTTGGAGGCGTTGGGAAAGTCGAGGTGCGGCCATTGGTGGCGCCGGACAATAATGAATAAATGAGCAATGCCGGTGGATCAATCAAATCTGATACCACAGCTGTACCGACAGGAATTCAGCAAGATGGTAGCGCTGATCTGTAGCCGATTCGGGGTCGACCAGATCGATGCGGCGGAGGATGTCGTCAGCGAGACGTTTCTGGCCGCGGCGGAGACATGGGGGTTAAAAGGCGTGCCGGATAATCCGGTAGGCTGGCTATATCGGGTGGCGAAGAACAATACGCTAAACGGGCTGAAGCATGAGCGGGTCTTCCGGCAAAAGGTCAAAAGGGAATTGGTAAAGGGCAGTTCGTCCAGCATCGAGCCCCAGCTGGATATCTCACCGGAAAATATCACGGATAGCCAGCTGCGGATGTTGTTTGCGGTCTGCCATCCAAGCATACCTGTTGAGGCGCAGGTCAGCCTTGCCTTAAGAGTATTGTGCGGTTTTACGATCGATGAGATCGCGCAGGCGCTGCTGACGACGAAAGCGAATATCAATAAGCGGCTATATCGGGCAAAGGAGAAGCTGCGACAAAGCGGGGTGACGCTGACGTTGCCGGATGATGTGGGTATGAACGAACGGCTGGATGCGGTGCTGATCACGGTTTACCTGCTTTTCAACGAGGGATATTATTCGGCCAGCCCGGATAAATTGCTGAGGAAGGACCTCTGCCTGGAGGCGATGCGACTTGCGTATCTGTTGACAGAATATCGGGGGGGCTCGGGAAAGGCGATCGTTCGGCCGGATGTATATTCCCTGCTGGCGCTGATGTGCTTCCAGGCGTCGAGGCTGGAAGCGCGGGTGGATGCGGCGGGTCGGCTGGTTTTGTATGAGCAGCAGGACAGCGGGCTTTGGAATACCGAACTGATCAATCGTGGAAATTCCTTTTTCATAAAGGCCTGTGACGCGGGGGCGCTGTCCAGGTATCACCTGGAGGCCGCGATCGCGTGGTGGCATACGCAACAAGGGGATAGCCGAGAGAAGTGGGAGAATATCCTGATGCTTTATAATCGACTGCTGATGCTGGCTTACTCACCGATTGCTGCACTGAACAGGGCGTATGCGTATGCGCGGGTCTATGGGAAGGAGGCAGCGATCCCGGAAGCGGAGGGGTTGGAGTTGACGGGTAATTTGTTTTATCATTCGCTATTGGGGGAATTGTATTTAGGTGTGGATGAGGGGAAGGCGGTGGGCCATTTCGAGCAGGCGCTGGAGTTGGCGTCGACAGAGGCGGAGCGGGCGGTGATAAGCAGGAAGATCGGGTCTTGCCGTCGCTCTTAGCGGGAGGGGCAGAAAGGCGCGGATACCGTCGACGGTGAGGACGCGAGTGAGATATTGGAATTGGAGGATAGCCTGGCGGGTTGTCGGCATGCGGTTTTTTTTAAATGTAGGGGATTTTGCGGATTTAATTGATCGGATAATCATGAAACAGTTGCTGAAAAGCTTGATGGCAAAGGCGGCGCGGCTTGGATTGTCGCAGGAGCATCTGAACCTTGCACGGGATTTCCTGGATGGGCATGAATTTGGACTTTGTCTGGACACGATTGTTACATTGGTATTTGGTGTGCCGTTTTTTCTTTCTATGGAGAAACGGCACTTTTGCTCTATACTGCTAGTTTCTGATAAAAGGAATTATTAGGATTGATCAATGGAGAGCAAATCATCCCGTTGGAGCCAGAAAATATGCGCCGAATCCTGTAGTGCAGGGTGAAAGCTTTAAGTTTGGCGGATGAATCCGGCAAAAACGAATGGCCAGTCGACTAATCGCATCCTTTTGGCCAGCCTGGTCGGCACTACTATCGAATTTTTTGACTTTTATATCTATGCCACGGCGGCGGTGCTCGTTTTCCCAAAATTATTCTTTCCTACGGCCGACCCGACGTCTGCAACTTTGCAATCCTTAGCGACATTTGCGCTGGCTTTTTTCGCCAGGCCGCTGGGCGCTGCGCTATTCGGTCATTTTGGGGACCGGAAAGGCCGGAAAGCAACACTGGTAGCAGCATTGATGACGATGGGGCCTTCTACTGTAGCGATAGGGTTGCTGCCAACCTACCAGTCTATCGGCGTTGCGGCACCGATCCTGCTGGCCTTATTCCGCTTTGGCCAGGGTTTGGGTCTTGGGGGCGAATGGGGCGGCGCCATCCTGCTGGCGACTGAAAATGCGCCGGAAGGTAAAAAGGCATGGTTTGGGATGTTTCCGCAGTTGGGGGCACCCATCGGATTTGTAATTTCCAGCAGCACCTTTCTCCTCCTTGGCAAAACCCTGAACGATCAACAATTTTTAAATTACGGCTGGCGGATTCCTTTTATTGCCAGCGCCATACTCGTTTGGGTAGGTCTTTATGTCCGGCTAAGGCTTACGGAGACTCCTGACTTTAAAAAGATCCTGGAAAAAAATGAGCGGGTAAGAGTACCCGTGATCGATGTGTTCGTCAAGCATACCAGAGCGATCGTATTGGGTACGGCGGCAGCCATTACCACCTTCCTCTTATTTTACCTGTTGACGGTCTTTACGCTAAGCTGGGGCACTTCGGTTTTGCACTATCCCAAAACGGGCTTTCTTATCGCCCAGATCGTCTCGATGCTGTTCTTTGGCCTGGGTATTCCCCTTTCTGCGGCCCTGGCGGACAGGTATAGCCGTCGCAGCATGTTGATGCTTGCCACCGCCGGGATATTTATTTTCGGGCTGAGCTTTTCCGCCTTTTTCAGCACCGGCAGTCTGACAATAACGGGGGTCTTCCTGGCAGTAGGGATGTTCTTAATGGGATTGACCTATGGCCCATTGGGAACGGCGCTTGCCGAAATCTTTCCGGTGGCTGTTCGATATACGGGCTCCTCGCTTGCATTTACTCTCGCGGGAATTCTCGGCGCGTCTCTGACCCCGTATCTTGCTACTGCGCTGGCGAAAAACTACGGGTTGTCCGCTGTAGGGTACTATCTTTCCATTTCCACCGTTGTAACATTCGCGGCCCTGCTATTATTCCGTCCGCAAACTCCTGACCGGGTTAGCCAGGGCGGCGTTGATCGCCTGGAAGCTTACGGTCGCCAGGGCGACGATCAGCGCTGATAAGGCCGCGGCGGCGAAGACCCACCAGGTGATGGCGGTCCGGTAGGCAAAATTCTCCAGCCACTTGCTCATACTCCACCAGGCAATCGGGAAGGAGATGACCGCAGCAATCACGACCAGCCTGACATATTCTTTTGAAAGCAGGAAGACGATACCCTTCACCGATGCGCCCAGTACCTTTCGCACTCCGATTTCTTTGGTTCGCCTTTCCGCGGTGTATGCGGCGAGGCCGAACAGTCCCAGGCCGGCGACCAGGATGGACAGCAGCGTAAATATTCCAAAGACGGTTCCCATTCGCTGATCCGCGTTGTAGAGGACCTCAAAGTCTCTGTCCAGGAAATAGGATTCAAATGGGGTGCCGGGCGCAAAGGTCTGCCATTTGTCTTTGAACGAGCGCAGGGTGTTCGCGATGTCGCCGCCGTGAATGGTTGCAACAATATAGGATGTCGTCGCCGAATAGGTTTTTGAGGAGGCATGGAACAAGGCCATGGGGGTTACGATCGTGTGCGCGGATTGCACATTAAAGTCCTTAACCACCCCGATCACCCTAAACCGCTGGTCGTTATTGCCCGGGTAGACAAGATATTTTCCTAATGGGTCTTTCCAGCCGACGTGTTTTACGGTGGTTTCGTTCACGATGACAGAGGCGGAATCGGCGAAATCTTTTGAGAAATTTCTTCCTTTCAGCACCCGGATCTGCAAGGCCGGGATAAAGGTTTCATCGACGACGATGGAAGTGAGGGTAAGGTCCTTGGCCAGCGGCTCTTTTACGTCGTTGGTGACAGGCAGGTAGAAATCGGTAAAGCCATAAAAGTTGGTGCCGGGCACATCCGATGTGATGCTGGCCTGGCTGACGGCTGGTATTTTGAGCAGTTCCTGGCGAAAGGATTCTTCTTCGATGGGCTTCATTTTTTCTCCGTTGGGAATGACGACGACGTTCTCTTTCTTCAGCCCCAAATCCATCTGTTGGGCATACCTCAGCTGTTGAAAAACTATGAGAGTGCAAATGATGAGTGCGATGGAAACCGTAAACTGAAAGACGACCAACCCGTTTCGCGCAAAGAGGTTGCCCCCTCTCTTCTTCAGCAGACCTGTTCCCTTCAGTACCTCCACCGGTTTGAAGGAGGTAAGATAGAATGCCGGGTAACTGCCGGCGAGCAAGCCTGAGATAAAGGCAAGCAGTAGAATAATCGCCCAACTACCGTTGTGCAGGAGATCGGAAAACCTAAGCGCTTTGCCTGCCAGCAGGTTGAAGGCTGGAATCAGGAGTATTACGGCTATCAAAGCGATAATAGTGGCGATTAAACTGAATAACATGGCTTCTGCCAGAAACTGCCGGATCAACTGTCCCTTCATGGAACCGAGGACTTTCCGGATACCTACCTCTTTAGCCCTGGCGCCCGCTTTGGCGGTGGAAAGATTCATAAAGTTGACGCAGGCCAGGGCCATAATAAAGAAGGCAATCACCGTAAAAATATAGATGTATTTGACATCGCCTAAATTGGTGAACGAGGTGGAAATCGCCGCGGAATACAGATGGATATCGGACAGGCGCTGCAGATGAAAATCCCATTTTCCGCCTTTTTTTATAAACTGGTCAAATGGCTGACCGATCCGGGTGAAGGCCTTTGCGGCCTGCACTCTGACCATTGCCGGGAATTTCTTGTCCAGTTGACGGATCGCGTTGGCGTCGTTGGGAACGGCGTCCTTTAAAACGATATAGGTATCCATCTGGCACCAGACCCAACTCCAGCTGAATTGTCTAACTGGCGGGCAGTCAGCCATGGGTATCAGCATGTCGAACTGAAAGGAAGACTGCTCCGGGATATCTTTTAGTACGGCTGTGACGGTGAAGGGCTGCATATACTGGTCGAGGGTCAGGGTCTTGCCCATGGCCGCGTCTATGTTGCCAAAATATTTTGTGGCCATCTTTTCGGTCAGGACGACCGAATGGTGCTGTAGCAGGCAATTGGCCGCGTCGCCAATTTTGACGGCGTAGTCAAAGACTTGCAGGTAATTGGAATCAACCGCGAATAGTCTCCGTTCGGTGAAATGGCTCGCCTGTTTGCTGCCGGAAGTGCTGCTGACGATCTGGTTGCCGAGCGGGATGCTGCGCGTATACGTCTTTATTTCCGGGAAGGCGTGGTACAAGGCGGATGCCAGCGGCGGCGGGGTAGTATTTCCTACCAAAAGCTGGCCACCGAAATTTGCGTCCAGGGTGAGCTGGTATATACGGTCGGTATTGGAAAAGAAGCGATCGAATTTCCGTTCGTCCTGCACATACAGGAGGATGAGGACAACACAACCGATACCGGTGGCGAGACCGACGATATTGATCAGGCTGCTGATCTTATTGCGGGTCATATTTCGCCAGGCGATCTTCAGGTAGCTTTTTTTCATGTGTTGTCGGCATTGGTATTCTATGGGGGCATCAAAAATGTGGCCAATTAGTGAATCGGGTGATTTACAAGTGGTTGACGGATTTTGATGTACCAAAGTGTTCGGATTTTTGACAGGTTAGTGTATGGTTGTGTTGGTATGGGGAAGAATGGGGCTTTTAAAATACCCGTTCTTTTATGCGGTTCATGAAGGCTTCGCGGAATTTTTCGGAGATGGGGATCTGTTTGCCGCCGACGAAGACCTGATTGTCGCGGATGGATTCGAGGCGGGCGATGTTGACGATATAGGAATTGTGTACGCGGGCGAAGGAGGCGGAAAGTTGTTCTTCGATATCCTTGAGCCGGCGGTAGACGAGTAATTTGTGAACGGGGGTAACTACGCGGACGTATTCCTTTTCGCCTTCGAAGTAGAGGATGTCCTTTAGCAGTATTTTTTGCAGGGCGCGGCCCGATTTGACGAAGAAGTATTCGTCTTCAGCGGTTGAGGGAGGTGAGGGTGGGGGGCCCGCCTTCGCTGGAACTTCCGCGGGCGAAGCGAGGTGGCCGAAGCAAGCTTCGATCTTTTGGAGGGCGGCGTAAAAGCGTTTGAGGGTGATCGGTTTCAACAGATAATCGATCGTGGGGAAGCCATAGCTTTCGGCGGCGAATTCGGAGTAGGCGGTGGTGAAGACGATGCGGGTGGAAGGGGGTAGGAGGGCAGCCATTTCCATCCCGGTCAGGTGGGGCATGTTGATATCGAGGAAGATCAGGTCGACGGCATGCGTTTGGAGGAAGGTAAGGGCTTCGCGGGCGTCGTAGCATTTGGCGAGCAGGTCCCAGGAGGTATTCTGCCCGATGAACATCTCGAGGAGGCTGACGGCGTTGGGTTCATCGTCGACGATCAGGCATCGCAATCTCATACAAGCGGTATTTTCAGAAAGGCCTGATAGCTGGTGCCGGTTTGGGTGGTGCGCAGCTCAAAGCGATTTCCGTATAACAAAATTAGTCGTTTTTCAAGATTAATCAGGCCGAAACCGGCGTGACTGACAGCCGGCGTTTCAGCGGGCAAGCCGTTGCAGGTGGTGAAGGTCAGGTAATTTCCTTCCTGACGCAAGGTAATGGTAAAGGCATTTCCCGGGACAGACCGGTCGATGCCATGCTTAAAAATATTTTCCACAAAGGTCATCAACAGCATGGGCGGGATGACCGGGTTGCCGTCATATTGTTGTTCGAAGGTCACTTTGACGCCATGCCGGATGCGGATCTCTTCGAGGGCGATGTAGTTCTCCAAAAATTTGATCTCGGTGATCAGGTTGACCTTCTCCTTCGGGCTTTCATCGACAAAGTAGCGCATGATATCGGATAGCCGGCCGATCAGCAGGGCGGTGCGGGGCGCTTCGCGGAAGGCTTCGTAATAGATGTTGTTGAGGGTATTGAATAGAAAATGCGGTTGGACCTGGGATTTGAGGAGGTTCAGCTCCGCGAGGCTCTTTTGCTCGAGCATTTGTTCGGCTTGCCGCTTCACGCGGAAGTATTCGATGGCGATCCGGAAGACAAAGCTCATCATATAGATGAAGAAGCAGGACCCGGTATAATAAAGGGCCTCTTTCCACTCAAACTTCTCGGGTTTGGGTGCAAAAAAACGGTTTTGAATAACGTACATAACCGAGGCGCGGCCCAGGCCGATGGCAGCTATCGAGGGAATGGCGATCGAGATGTAGGCGATCGTCTTTCCTTTGAGGTATAGCCGGGGAAACAAGAAGGAGATATTCCCATAAATAATTAAGGCATAAAAGAAGGCGCTCGACAGGGTATATGCTGTCGCGACGCCGGGACCCTCGGCTGGGAGATAGGTAAAAAAGCTCAGCAGCAATACAAAGCCCCAGACCAGGAACTGCAATTGAACGGGTGTCGCCTTACCCAGATGTAACCGCATCTTCAAAAATAGGGAGCTTTTTTCCGGCGTCCGGTCCTTTTCAATGGTTGAGGGAGAATCTTCAATTGCGGATTGAATAGATTGTTTTAGATGAAACAGGTAAGAAATGCTATTATTTTGAACATTTTGTAAACATGATATTTGACTGATTTCTAGTAATTAATTTATTGTCAATTATTTAACGGGGGTATTTCGACATATTTTATTATTTTGTAATTAGTTAGAGTATCGCGATTGGTGGTTTTTGATGTAACTTTCCAGTGATTTCAGATGCATTTGCTTTTTGTTTAATACGAAACTTGGAAGTCTATGAGCAATCTCACTATTAAGCGTATTTTACCCTTCCTGATGTTGGCGGCGGTAGCCGTTATCGCCGTTTCTGTGCCTAGTCTGGCTCCGACGGTGCCGGATTCGAAGTATGTTCCGGCGGATGTGGCCTGGATGCTGGTGGCAACGGCACTGGTGTTCGTGATGACGCCCGCGTTGGCTTTCTTTTACGGAGGCATGGTCAACCGGAAAAATGTCCTGTCCACGATGATGAAGAGTGTTGTGGCGGCCGGTGTGGTGGGGGTGCTCTGGATCGTGGTTGGTTACAGTTTGTGTTTCGGTGAAGACATTCACGGGGTTATCGGCAATCCGCTGACCCACCTTTTTTATAAAGGCGTGGTGAGCGGGGCTCCCTGGGGTCCGGCGCCGACGATCCCCAAGGCGTTGTTCTCGATGTTCCAGCTCATGTTCGCCATTATCACTCCCGGGCTGGTGGTCGGAGCCATTGCCGAGCGGATGCGATTCTCGGCCTATGTGTTGTTCACGATCCTGTTCAGTCTCCTGGTCTATGCGCCGCTTGCTCACTGGAGCTGGCATCCGGACGGATTCCTGGCCAAGATGGGCGCGCTCGACTTTGCTGGTGGTACGGTAGTTCATATTTCCGCGGGTTGTGCGGCGCTGGCGGGCGCGCTGGTGTTGAAGCGCCGGCGGGTTCATATCGAGGGATTGGGACAGCGTCCCGCGAATATTCCTTATGTGCTGATCGGTACGGGGCTGTTGTGGTTCGGCTGGTTCGGTTTCAATGCCGGTTCGGCGAATGCGGCTAATGCCCTGGCGGTGTCGGCTTTTTCGACGACGAACACAGCGGCTGCTTCCGCCGGGTTGTCCTGGATGTTCTTCGACGTGCTGCGGGGCAAGAAGCCCTCGGTGGTCGGGTTTTGTGTCGGGGCGGTGGTTGGGTTGGTCGCGATCACGCCGGCGGCGGGGTTTGTGGCTGTGCCGCAGAGTATTTTCATTGGCGTACTCGCGGCAGTCATCTCGAATTTGGCGGTTCATTTCAAAGCCACGAAGACGGTGCTCGATGACACGCTGGATGTTTTCCCTTGTCACGGGATCGGCGGTATGGTCGGGATGTTGATGACCGGAGTGTTTGCCACGACGGCGGTCAATGCCGCGGGTGCGAATGGCCTGGCCTATCATAATCCTTCCTTCTTCTTTATTCAGGTGAAGGCGATGGCGATCGCGGTAGGGTATAGTTTTGCAGTCTCGTGGCTGATCTTCAAGTTTGTGAACTTCATCGTGCCGTTGCGGGTGAGTCAGGAAGAGGAGGAAGAGGGTCTGGATGCGAGCCAGCATGATGAGAAGTATACGCAGGGTACTTTGCTGGTGGCGACGCCGGAGGGGTTGAAGGAACGGGAGATCATGTAAATTTTTTTGGAATACTTTTTTGAGACCGGTCTTGTATACAGGACCGGTCTTTTTTTCGGGGGTATGGCCAATTTCTCCATTTTCGAGAAGTGGATGGTCCGGTTCCGGCGTACAATTGTAAAAAAAACTATGAGCAGCAACACGACTACCAGTAACAATTGGAGTGAGTTCAAATTGCGAATCAACACGACGGCTTCCGTCGAAAAAGCCTTTAGAGCTGTGGCGACGCCGGGCGGGCTGGAGACCTGGTTTCTGCGGGAGGCGGGGGTTACGACCGGCGGGAAGCAACGGTCCGGGGCGGATCTGATCCAGAAGGGGGATGACTATCATTTTCAATGGTACGGGCACCCGGACACGTTGAGGCATACGGGCAGATTCCTCTCGACGGATGGGAAAAGTGTGATCAGCTTTACCTTTTCGCAGGATCTGCCGGTGACGATCAGTATTTACCGGGAATGTGATGAGACGATTGTGGAGCTGGCAGAGACCTTTGATCCCACGGTGGAGGAGGTAGCGCGGAATCATTACCTGGGTAATATGAAAGGTTGGATCTTCTATCTAATCAATCTGAAGTCGATCCTGGAAGGCGGGTTGGATATGAGGAACCGGAAGGTTGAGTTAAAGAATGTGCTGACGGCGTAGGATACGGCGCCCGGGTAAGGTGGGAGGTTAGACGCCGGGGTTTTGCCGGTAGGCTTTCGGAGAGGCGCCGAAGCGGCTGCGGAACAGACTGCTGAATGACGGCGGGCTTTCGAAACCGGTCATCCGGCAGATGGCGGTGACGGGTTCGGTTGTTTCTGTAAGGAGCTTGCAGGCTGCCGCGAGGCGGACGTCGATGACGTATTGATGGGGGGTGATGCCAAAGCAATCGCGGAACATGCGCAGGAAGTGCTGGCGGTTCAACTGCGCCTTTTCGGCGATGGATTCGAGCGGGAGCGGTGCGGCGTAGTTGGCGTGGATCCATTCGCGGGCGTGCGAGAGCCGCTTGTACAGTTCGATACGGGTCGCCTGGCGCGACACGGCCAGTCGCTTGGCGGTGGCTGCCGCGGCGAGGGCCTGACGGATCAGATCCAGCAGGATATCGCGGATCATGGCATCGGCCTTCAGGGCGCCGAAAGAACTGGAGCTGTTGCCAAAACGGACGAGCCAATCCAGCCGGTCCTGCAGGTCCTTATTCATAGGGTGGGAGCGTTCGAGCAAGCAAAGATCGGTATGGTATTTGGTCAACGCTTCATCGACAGTGGCGGCGCGGAAGAAGAGGAAGAGCGGTTGTGTTTCGGGACGGGGCAGGCGGATCGAGAGGCGACTGCCGCGGTTGATGAGAAGGTATTGGGTATTGTCGAGGGTAATGGTTTCGTCGTTGAGAGAAAAACGGCCGGTTCCGGAAATCATCGTCAGGATACCGGCGCCGGGGATATGCGGGGGGCAGGCATATGGTTGATCGATGGCTCCGGTAAAAAGGGTATGATCGGCGAAGCGAAATGTCGGGCAGGTAGGCTGGGGTTCCGGAGCAAGGAGTTTCCGGGCGATCATAGGCTTTATTTCCAAAGTTATGGATTTGTATATTTGCGGCATGATCACGGAGGAAGTTCTTGCGGAAGCCAGGAAATTGTGGGATTATCATCATCTGTACCATGTCGTGGCGCCGGCGGATTGTATCCTGGTGCTGGGGAGTCTCGATCTTCGGGTGGCTAACAGGGGCGCGGAACTTTATTTGGACGGGCTGGCGCCGATCATTATCTTTTCTGGCGGTCTTGGGAAGGTGACCAAGGCGCTGTTCAAGGATTCGGAAGCGGACCTTTTTGCGCGGATCGCGTTGGATATGGGAGTGCCGGACGAGGCAATTTTCATTGAAAATAAATCCACCAATACGGGGGAGAACATCCTGTTCACCCAACGGATGCTGGACGATAAGGGGCTTCATCCTAAGACTTTCCTGCTCGTGCAAAAGCCCTATATGGAAAGGCGGAGCTACGCCACTTTCAAAAAGCATTGGCCGAATAAGGAGCTGATCGTCACTTCGCCACAGATCGCTTTCGAGGACTATCCGACGCCGGAGATGCCGATCGAGCGCGTGATCGAACTGATGGTGGGTGATCTGCAGCGGATCAGGACCTATCCCGCGAAGGGCTTCCAGATCCCGCAGGAGATCCCGGAGGATGTCTGGTCGGCATATGAGAAATTGGTCGGGTGGGGGTTCACGGGGCATTTGGTATAGATTATGTATATTCGGGGCTATAGTATTTCGATCATGAAAACCTTATCTTTTCGGAAGGCTATTTATCGGGTAACGAGTTGGGTGTGTTGGGTATGGGGAGGGATGCGTTCCGCCTGGCTTATCCTGCGATTCTATTTTTCCCCCACTGAAGAAAATCTTCTTATTTCCTTTTGGATCGATCATGCCCATTACCGGCGCGTTGTGCCGAAAAATACCGTCTATGATTTTCTGGACAGCCGGGTGCGATACCTGGAAGAGAGTGTTGCCAATCCGGATGGAAGGCGCAGCGTCCGGAGAATGGAGCGCAGTTTACTCAAGGCTTTATACCGGGAACCCGTTCGGAAGATCGTCGTGGATTTTCTCGAATCGCCGTCGCCCAAAAAAAGTTACCGCCCGGTGGCGGAGGTGATCCGGAGGGCATGGCGGATGGAAGATGAGGCCGCGTTGATGACGGGAGCGGACGTGCGCACATTAGAAATCCCGGATAAGACGGATGAGTTAAGGATAGGCAAGAAAGTTGACTCTGCGGAGGTCGGGGGTGATAATCAGCCGGAAAGTAGGGAGGGAGGTCAGGTAATGGAACGGCTTCTGAATGCAAGAGCATATATTATCGCCGTGCAATTGTGGCTTGAATTAAGGGGGGAGGAATCAGAATTTGAATCGTTATCGCGACGGCTTCCTGACCTTGGAAGGTTCATTCAATCGAATTTCGCCGTTGAGAGGCTGCCGGGGAGGCTGGAGGAATTTAAAGGGTATTCTTATAAATCGGAACTAAATGGCCTGAATCGTGCTAAAAAGGGGCAGCTTCGTGCTCCTTTCCGGCAGATAATGGGACATCCGGAGGTATTTGGTGAGGATGTCGCGGCGCGGGCGAAGGAAATGCTGGAGAAATATTTTAGGTGATCAACATCGGTGCGAAGAAAAGGTATATCCTGGAAGTTGAAGGGGTATACCTTTCGTCGTTTTTGGCCCGGTTAGTGATTTATTTATCGGGTCTTAAAACGTTGACAACGTGAATCGGATAAAACCAAAGAAGCGGCGGTTGTTGGGCGAGCTAAAACGAAACCGGCGGTTAACGATGAACCTGACGGCGGCGGAGTACGAGCGGTTGGAACTTAAGGCCAAGGAGGCGGGTATTACGATGGCAGTCTTTGTCAGGCGGGTGAGTCTGGAGGGCGCGGTGATTGAGAGACTCGGGCAGGAGGACCGGGAATTATTCCGGAAAGTGGTTGGGGTCTCGAACATGTTGGAGGGCTTATATAAGCTGGCGCAGGCGGAGGGGGCGGAGCGGCCGGTGATGGAGTCTTTTGCTTTGGCACGAGACGTGGTAGATGGTCTTATCAATAGGTTAAAGTTATGATCAGCAGAATATTCCAGCCTAGTGTTTCGTTCGTCCGGGCTTGTCAGTACGTGACACAGGATCAGGAGCGCGCGCAAGTTCTGTACCAGGAAGGCGTCAGAGGGCATGATTGTCGGCTGATGGCCAGGGATTTCGAAATGGAGGCGCGGTTACACGATACGATCGGCAAGCCGGTGTTCCATGCGGTGCTGACCTTTCATCGGGATGAGGTGCTGGATGACGCAAAAAAGATTGAACTGGGGCTGAAATTCATGGATGCTGTCGGGATGTTGAATACGCAACGTGTCATTGCTGCACATAAGGATGCGCGGCACCAGCATATCCATTTGCTGGCAAACCGCATCGACTATGACGGCAACCCGATCCATAACTTCCCGGAGATACTTCGGGGTCGTGATGCGGTCGAGCGGCTGAATCGGGAGTATGGGCTTGTGCCGGTAGCGTCGAAGGATTTGCGGGAAACGAATTTTGATAAGCTGGATGCCTCTGATACGCGAAAATATGTGGTGTTCCGGAGTGTTAAGGAAGCGGCTGCCCAGGCGAGGAATTTGGAGGAGTTGGAGGAGCGACTGCGGCCGGAGGGGATTGGGATGCGGTACCGGCTCGATGAGTCGGGCCGACGGATGGGGGTAAGCTTTTTATATCAGAATGAGGCATTCCGGGGGAGTGAGATCGATAGAAGCCTTTCACTCGGGGGATTGGAAAAAACATTGGGTCATCGGCAGGAGTTGATGCAATGGGAGCAGCAAAAGCTGGCGATCGGTAAGCAGATACAGCAGCAGGAAGAGCGTGTGGCGAAGGAACAGTTCGAATTGAAAAAACAGGAGATACTCAAGCAGCAGGAGGTGCTGACGCAACAGAAGGCGTTGCGGCAGCAGGAATTGCAGAAACAAAAGGAATCGCAGCAGCAAGAGGCTGCATTGGAGGAGAAGCAACAGTTGAGGCAAAGGCCGCGACTAAGGATTCATTAAATAACATTAAAATAGAATCATTATGGGAGAGATGGTAGTGGACAAGCTGACGCAGAAGGTGTCGAATATGCTGGATGAGATTGGGGACGTCAATATCCTGATCAGGCGGATGACGCCTACCCAAGAGACATTGAACCGGATCAATGAGCGGGTGGATGCGGTGTTTGGGGCGCTAAAACAATTGGAAAAAGGAGTGCAAATAGATGAACAGAAGCTTGTTCACCTGGAAGAGCAAATTTCATTGTTGAAGCAGGGATTGGAGTCGGTCAATAACATGGCAGAAGAGCTGGTGTCTTCATTCAAAGGTACGGCACATGAGTTGAGGGTTGTCGTGCAGCGACTGGAAGTAAAAGCGGATCAACTGGGAGAGCTGATGAGAGCAGTTGCTGCAAAAAGCGATGCTGTATTTGATCGCCTGGATAGATTTTACACAGCGGAGGGGCAAAGATGGGACAACAACAGCAGGCTTCTCGGCCGATTCAGATGGTATTTATCTGCCATGTGGATCGTTCAGATTGCAACCTTGGCGACCCTAATTGGTATTTTGACGGTATTGAAATACCGCTAAATCTTATCAAAAATATCGAAGAAAGGTTTTCTCCGGGTGGGTTAATTTATAACGCCCGTACCAGCGGCAGAGGGGGTACATGACGACTACGACCGCGATCCAGATCGGATAGATACACCAGGTGGTCAGGCTTCCGCCGGTTACCGGAGGGCCAAATTGGAACGCACCAAAACCGATCTTTGTGAGGTTGTAGCCCTGCGCAAAGGCGACGAGGACGACGAGCAGATGGATGAGGTAGAAGTGGAAGATGAAATAGAAGAGCGGGACGCGGCCGAAGACGAGGAGGAGGCGGGATATGGGGTTAGAAGGTTGGTCCGGGGGGAGTGGTCGGGTGGCGGGCGGCTGCGCCGCGGGGTTCCGTGGGGTCGGGTGATCTGCCGCGAGGTTTTGCAGGAAGCGAGGTTCCGCGATGGTGAGGACGAGGAAGAGGCCGCCGAGGGTGAGGAGGCTGAAGTCCAGCGAGGGCGGATATTTGTTGACGTCCAAAAAGGAGAGGAGGGTGAAGAGATGATCCTTTTGAACGGACCAGGGACCCGGGTCGCCATAGCCGTTGATCAGGCGCAGAAGGATGAAAAGACCGAGGGCGATCAGACCGGTGCAGAGGAAGATTCGTTTTCTTTCAGGGGAGGATGGGGTAGCCGATCAAGATCAGGAGGTTGGGGCTCACCTGAAAATTGCCCGGGGACCAGGCCAATGCCCGAAGGATGGGTAGAACCAGAGAAGAGTTAGGGGCGGGCATTGCCATTGGCGGGGGGAATGGAAGCAGGTCATGGCCAAAAAAGATCAGGGCCGTGATGGGCAGGAGCCAGCGCAATGGCAGCCTTGACAAAAACGACAGTAGGATCATTCCGGCGCCGATCGTGCCGATCACTTCGAAGAGGAGGAACCGGAATTTCGGGTCAAAGGACATCCCAAAGTTCATAATGGTAAATTCAACTGCGATGAGGATAAGGCCGCGGCGCAGGAGCCAGCGGCGGGTGGAGCGGGGATCGGTGCTGCTGGCCAGCTGCATGGCGACGGAAGTGCCTGCCAGGAAGACAAATGCCGGGGCGCAGAAATGGGTGATCCAGCGGGTGAAGAAGAGCAGGGGGGTGGTGACCGCCAGGTTGGTCGGCGAGTTTGTCCGGGACCAACTGTCCAGAAAGTCGCGGGTATGATCGAGGGCCATGATGACCATGACGAACCCGCGGGCGATATCGATGGAGACGATTCGTTTCATGGGAGTTGAAGTTACGGGTGACGGAGAGTGATGGCCGAAGATTTTTCGACGGATGGTCAAATTTTCGACGAATGGACGGATCGGGTCGACGAGTGACCCGCTTACGCTAAAGCTCTGGCGGGCGAAGTCGGCTATTTTTCGAGGCGGCGGTGGGTCTTCAGGAACAAGGTGCGGACGGAGGTCGGGTGGTATGCAGGGGATGGGGAGGGGGTGAGAGGAGGCCCCGATGGTATTGTCGGCGGTGGCAATGCTGAGGATACCCAGTCGTTGCAAATAGCTGACGACGATGTCGATGGCCAGGGGTTCATCGTCCGCAGCCAGAAGAGTATGTGATCAATCATTGGCCGTAAATTTATATTTTTTCTGTTACTTTGGATTATGATACGCACTCGTTTAGTTGTATGTCTGCTGTCCTGCTTCCTGCTAAACAAAGGATTCGGGCAGGGGTTCCTAAAAGCCCAGGGCCGGCTTATCGTCAATGAAAAAGGCGAAAAGGTCATATGGCGTGGCATCGGGCTTGGCGGATGGATGCTTCAGGAAGGTTATATGCTAAAGCTGGGCAAGATCGGTCCGCAGTATCGAATTCGCGAAAAGATAACCGAACTGGTCGGCCCGGAGAAGGCCGCTTCCTTTTATGGCCGCTGGCTGGCGAATGATATCCGGAAGGTCGATATCGACTCGATGGCGGCATGGGGATTCAATTCTGTCCGCCTTCCCATGCATTATGCTTTGTACACCTTACCGGTGGATAAGGAGCCCGTGGCGGGCAAGAATACCTGGCTGGAGAAAGGGTTTGCATTGACGGATAGTCTACTGAGCTGGTGCAAAACGGATCATATTTACCTGATCCTCGATATGCATGCGGCACCGGGCGGCCAGGGGAATGACCTGCCTATTGCGGACCGTGATCCATCCAAGCCATCGTTATGGGAGAGTGCCGCTAACCGGGAGAAGATGGTTGCGTTATGGCAGAAGCTGGCGGAGCGTTATGTGGCTGAGTCCTGGGTTGGCGGGTATGATATCATCAATGAACCAAATTGGGGTTTCGCGGGGGACACCTCCGATCTCCACGGGATAAAAGAAATGGGGAATGCGCCCCTCCGGCAATTGATGGTCGATATCACGTCAGCCATCCGGACGGTGGACAAGCGCCATATCATCATCATCGAAGGCAATGGCTGGGGTAATAACTATCGCGGCATCTTTCCTGTCTGGGACAACAATATGGTGCTTAGCTTTCACAAATACTGGAACCCCAATACGGAAGATGCGATCAGAGGCTCTCTCAGCCTGCGGGAGAAATACAATATCCCCTTATGGCTTGGCGAGTCGGGGGAGAATAGTGATCAATGGTACCATGATGCGGTGCGGCTTGCGGAGAGCCATGATATCGGCTGGTCCTGGTGGCCGCTCAAGAAGATCGGCACGAACCAGCCGCTTGAGGTGATTATGCCGCCGAGCTTTCAGAAGCTAGTCGACTATTGGGTCAAGAACGGACCCAAGCCGACGGAGCAGGAAGCAGAAGAGGGGTTGGATGCGTTGCTGGAGAATATCCGGCTGGAAAAAAATGTCGTTCACCGCGATGTGCTGGATGCGTTGTTCCTACCGTAAAGAGGACATGGCTAGCGAAGGTAGTTTTGGAGCTGTTGGAAGGCGGAGAGGAACATTTTGAATTTGTTATCGGTCTGGGCCCAGGCGATGGTCTTATGTTCGAAGATAGTTCTTATTATTTCGCTGGCTTTCTGGCAGTCTTCTGCATCATAGAAACAGGAAACCCATTCTGCAGGCAGGTCATCGGCAGGTTTGAGGGTAAACCCGTTCCCATAGATCTTAATCAGGGTAGGGGTACTGCGGACGTCAACGGTGGTCAGGTCCTTGTCCAGCGCCCAGCGGAAATAGGCTTCCCAGAACTGGCAGTGATTGAAAAGGCGCTGGCGGATCTCTTTTTCACTTTCCTTTTGGGTTGCGCGGATGCGCCATTGGTTGTTGACGACGGAAAAAGGGTCTTGTTTCTGTTGCAGGGACGGGATAGCGTGGCCTTCAAAGCTTGCCCGATAGCCACCGGTCAGGGCGAGCTGCATTTCGCCGGCTGATGGCAGGGTTAGAGGATAGGATGTCTTCTGATGGTCGTGGCTGGTCAGGATAAGTTGATGATCCTTCTTAAGCCAGGTGCCGTATTCGAAGGCGCCGAAGTCGCGGGTGTAGGAACCATCCGGGCGGAGTTCGAGGAAACTAGCGGGGCTCAGCAGACTGTCTTTTCCGTTGGGAGTGCCTGTACCGTAAGTGTAGAACCAGATCTTGGGGAGAGGGTTTATGAGGAGCGAGCAGCCGGAAGTGGCGGCGACTAAACAAAATATGGTAGCGATTAAAAGAGGTCTCATAGTCAGCGAGGATGGCCAGCTTACAAATTAAGAAATTCTTTTTAAAATGGACGGATAATGGCGAGGACGCTTGTTTTCGGGGATATTCACGGTGGATTCAAGGCATTGCGGCAGGTGATCGACCGGGTGGGATTGGAGTCGGGTGACCGGTTGATCTTTTTGGGGGACTATGTGGATGGGTGGTCGGAGTCGAGACAGGTGATCGACTATTTGATCGAACTTGATCGGAGCTATACGTGTACGTTTATGATCGGAAATCACGATGTCTGGTGTATGGAGTGGTTGGCGGGGCTTGGGAGTGAAGGGGACTGGCTGGTTCAAGGTGGGCAGGTAACGGTCGACAGCTATGCCGGGGCGGGGCAGGAACTGAAGATGCGGCACCTGCTCTTCTTCAGCGAGATGTTGCCGTATTATGAGGACGACCACCGGCGATTGTTTGTTCACGCGGGGTTTGCATCCCTACACGGGCCGGCAAGGGAGTATTTCCCCAGCAATTTTTATTGGGATCGGACGCTTTGGGAGATGGCCCTGGTGGCGGACACCCGAATTCCGCTAAGCAGTTTGTTTTATCCGAAGCGGCTGCGGCTATATGACTCGATCTTCATCGGACATACTCCTACAACCAACTATGATATCGATACGCCGATGAACAAGTGCAACGTTTGGAATGTCGATACGGGAGCGGCGTTCTCGGGGAGGATCACGGTGATGGATATCGACACGAAGCGTTTTTGGCAGAGCGATGTAGTGCAGGATTTGTATCCCAGGGAGCTGGGGAGGAATACGCTGTGAGGCGTTGGATACCACTAAGTGGTAATGTTTTTCTTCTTTCTGGCGTTGTTATACCTAATAAATCCCTCTAAAGTAGTATTGTTCGGCGTTGGCGGGAGCAATAGTTTTGTGCTGTCCCCCGATTCGACCCCTTAACCGGATGCATACTATGCGGGTGCGTCTTCATTGGATAGCCCACATCGGTTGCTCTGATTGTTTCCGACAAACCGGCAGCCGGCCCCTGAATAATCGGGGGCCGGACTGTTTTGGGGCGACGCCGGTCAGGGGATGCGGGTCAGGTCTTATCGGTAAACCGGCGGTTGGATTCATTGTAGCGGTCGCCAATGTTTGGGTAGCGGGCCAATAACGCGTCGATATCGCGGAAATCCTGAGGTGTGAGCTGAATGTCTATCGCGCCGGCGTTGTCCAACAGGTATTTTCTTCGTTTGGTACCGGGGATCGGGATGATGTCGGAACCGCGGGAGAGTACCCAGCCGATGGCCAGTTGGGCAGGCGTCCATCCTTTGGACGATGCGAATTCAGCAAAGGCTTCGGCGAGTTGCTGGTTGTTCTGGCCGTGTTCGCCCTGATAACGTGGCAGAGTACGGCGAAAATCTTTTTCACCAAGCTGGCTCAGGTTGAGTGTATTGGTCATCAATCCCCGCGCAAGCGGGCTGAAGGGGACGAATGATATTTTCAATTCCTGGCAAAGGGGGAGGATCTCCGCCTCGACGCCACGGGTCAGCACGGAATATTCGCTTTGCAGGGCGCTTATGGGGTGGACGGCGTGAGCTTTTCGAATAGACGTGGGTGAGGCTTCGGAAAGGCCAAGAAAACGGACCTTACCTTGCCGGACGAGATCGGCCATCGCGCCGACCATTTCTTCTACGGGTACGTTTGGATCGATGCGGTGCGCATAATAGAGGTCGATCACATCGGTCCTGAGTCGGCGGAGACTGCTCTCGATACATTCTTTCAAATGCGCGGGCGAGCCGTCAAAACCGCTCAGGCGGCCCGATGCATCGGTGCGGAATCCAAATTTGGTGGCGATAAAGATCTTCTTTCTGTTGGGCTGAAGCACTTTGGAAACGAGTTCCTCATTTCTGCCGTTTGCGTAGACGTCGGCGGTATCCCAGAAATTGATGCCGATCTCGATGGCTTTTTCGAGGGTGGCGATGGATTCCGTGTCGTCAGGCTGGCCATAGCCATGGTTCATGCCCATGCAACCGAGGCCGATGGCGGATAGTTCGACATCGGTGTTGCCCAATTTTCTGTATTTCATATTGCAAAGGTCCCGAATTGGCGTGATTTTGGGAATATTTTTGTACAAGCAATTTAATGCATGGAAGATTATATAATTTCAGTAGGGAAAGTGGAGGAGTGGCAGATGGCGAATGATGTAGGGTCGCTGGATGTGGTGTTCGATCGGGCGAAGCGGGTGCTGGTAGGCGGGGGGATTGTAGCGTTGGTGCGGGAGCAGCGATCGGGAGAGGTCTATCGGTTCGAGGAGTTTAGTACGCTGGAGGATTTTGAGGAGTATAGAAGGAGGGTGTATAAGTATTTGAAGAGGTAGGGGGTTACTCGCTTTTATTCGGTTTGTCTTTTAGGAGGTCTTCGGGAATGGGGTGCTCGGCGATGAAGGCGCAGGCGCGTTCGTGTTTTTCAACAAAGTATGGATCTTTGCTGTGGTCGCGCATGTTGGGATTGACGGCTATACCCGGGAGATGCTTTCTTTTTTTTGAGGTAGTTCTCATAGTGTAAATTTACAGTTTTATTTTCGTCGAGCCACGACAGATTCATAGTTCCTTCCCGGCAGAAAAGGCTCCCAATTCTCCATGCGAAATCCCAGGATGTCATTGCTTCTAGTGGAATCGTCGACCCTTTGACGTTCTTTATTCCAATCGCCAAATGCAAGATTGTAGAGGTTCTCCGCGACCCTCTCCAAGGAAATAACCTTTTTTATTTTTCCGGCAGGCCCTTCACTATAAAGCTCATAGTTGAACAAGTTGTCGGTTACCTCGACCGGATATCTCGGGTATGACACAACGATAGTTTGAGGTCGCAAAGAAAAGGAATGGGAGAGAGAATAGTTTGAAAATCCTTTTTGACTGAAATGTGAGTGCAGGGAAGGAGTAAGAAAATTGTGAATCGGGGTCAGACAAAAATATTGGAAATGGGGTGCGGACCGGGATGAGAATAAAAGAGGCCATCGGGAAGATGGCCTCAATCTGACTTTAGTCAGCAGATTTTTTTTTGGAGCAACCCGGTTAAGCGAAATTAACCGAAGGTTTCCATGATTTATCTGTTGATAGCATGAATACCTCCTTTTTTTTGGTGAACGATAGATATAAAGTTATGGAAAAATGGGCATTTAGGTGGCGGTTTTTTCGGACACGCGAACAGCGTGGCGTTGGGGAAGGCGGATCGCGGGGAAGAGGGCGAGGCCGACGACGATTGCGGAGACAAAGAATCCATCCTGTAAGGCAAAGTGTTCGGCCAGTGCGGTAGCATATCCTTTTTGGAGATAGTGGGCATAAATGAATTGGTGGAGGACGCCAAAGACGGCGATTCCGACGGAGCCGCCAAGTTGTTGGAGGAGGCTGTTTAGGGAAGTGGCGGTGGAGATTTGGTCGAGGGTTACGGCGTTGAGAAGGGCGGTCGAGACGGGCGCGACGAGGAAGCTGATGCCGGCGCCGCGGATGATCATCGGCAGGAGGATGAGCCACACGGTAGTGCCGACGTCGATCCGGGCGAAAAGGTACATCGAGAGGGCGAGGAGGAGGATGCCCAGTATCGAGATATTGCGGATGAGGCCCTCGTCGGCCTTTCGGCCCGCATAGGGTCGGGCAACCAGCATCGTCAGGGCATTGGGGAGCATCAGTAAACCGGATTGAACGGTCGTATATCCGAGTAGGCCTTGAAGGAGGAAGGGCAGGAAGAACATGCCGCCGAACAGGCCAATGCTGCGGATGACTACGATGATGGACGAGTAGACGAAGTTGGCGGCCCGGAAAACCGTAAGATCGAGCAGGGGTTGGGTATTGTTGCGGGCGCTGCGGATGAAGAGCGTGAGAAACGTGGCGGTGGCGGCACATCCGGTGATGGTGGCAGGGATCTGTCCGTGTTTGCTGATCGTCGATATCGTATATTGGAGGGAAACGATGAAGAAGGAGAGCATGGCAAAGCCGCGAAAATCGAATGTCTTTGGCGTCCAGGTACGGTCGCGCAGAAAGTTCAGGTGGCGATAAGTCATTATGATGGTGACGATGCCGATCGGGATATTGACATAGAACACGGACTCCCAGCCAAAGTATTGGGTGAGAACGCCGCCCAGGGTAGGGCCGAGGGCTGGGCCCATGACGTTGCCGAGGCCCCACCAGCCGATAGCGGTTCCTCTTCTTTCGGCCGGAAAGCTTTCGCTGAGGATGGCCAGCGAGGTGGGGGTGATGGCGCCGCCGCCGCTGGCTTGTATCACCCGGGCGGCGACCAGCAGGACGAGATTATGGGAAAGGCTGCACAGCAACGAACCGGCGGTGAAAACGGCTACGCTGCCGATATAAAGATAGAAATAGCCGACCCTGGTCTTCATCCAGGTGATGAGCGGTATGAACAGGGTAAAGGAGATCATGTAGGCCGTGACCACCCATTCTATCTCGTCGACATTCACATTGAACTGGTGGCGGATCACGGGAAGGGACACGTTGACGATACTGCTGTCGATGGCTGCCATGGAAGTGCCCAGCATCAGGGTGATCAGGACGAGCGTCGGGTGCTTCATACTCCCAATTTAGGGATAAAGGGCGGAGGGCAGAAAAATTGTCAATTTAGAAATGGACGCGGAGCCCATTTCTGTAGTTTGTCGATCAGCTCTTCCAGCTTAACCGGTTTGCCGAGATAGTCGTTCATTCCCGCCGACAGGCATTCTTCTTCGTCTCCTTCCATCGCGTTGGCGGTAAGTGCGATGATCACCGGCTGGCGGTCGGAGTTGTGTCGGCGGATCATGCGGGTGGCTTCCAGTCCGTCCATTTCAGGCATTTGGAGGTCCATGAGGATGATATCAAAATCGTTGGCGGCGGCGGTATCGACAGCCTCGCGACCGTTGTGGACCATCACAGGCGTATAGCCCAATTTTTGCAGGATATACTGGATCACCTGTTGGTTGATGATGTTGTCTTCCGCGATAAGGATCTGCATGGGGAGCTCGGATGCCATTTGTTCCGGCAGGCGGGACGGGGTCGAGGTCTCGTTCATGATCGACCATGACCGATGTTCAAGGCCCGACAGGATATGCCGGAACATGACTTGCTGCTTGATGGGTTTGGTCATGATGGCGCTGAACAGATTTTTGTAATTCTTCTTATACTCATCGCCGATGGAACTGAGCAGGATGATGGGTAGCCGCGGATAGCGTTCGCGGATGGTCTTTGACAGGCGGACGCCATCCATATAGGGCATTTGCATGTCGGTTAGGATAAGGTCATAGCGGCTGTCGGTGGCCAGGATGTTGAGCGCTTCGACGCCGGAGGCGGCGAGCGTGGGTGCGAGGTTCCATTGTTCCAACTGATTCTTCAGGATGATCCGGTTGGTGTGGTTGTCGTCGACGATAAGCAGTCTTTTGCCGGCATGGGCGGCAAGATCGCCGGTGGCCGTGGGGACATCGGCCCTCACGCCGGTACGGCTGTTAATGGTAAAAAAGAAAGTTGAACCGACGCCCGGCTCGCTTTGTACGCGGATCGATCCCCCCATCAGCTTCACCAATTGTTCGGAGATCGCCAAACCCAAACCGGTTCCGCCATATTTGCGGGTAGTGGAGCTATCGATCTGGGAGAATGCCTTGAAGAGGCGTTCCTGTTTGTCAGGGGGGATACCGATACCGGTATCGCGTACCTCGATTCCGAGGGTCAATCTTTCGCCCGCATCGGTTCCGACGAGCCGGACACCGATGAAGATCTCGCCTTTTTCGGTGAACTTGATCGCGTTTCCGACGAGGTTGGTGATGATCTGACGCAGACGCAGGTCATCGCCTTTGATATATGCTGGCACCCTGCTCTCTACCTGATAAAGCAGCTCGATGCCGGTCTGTGCGGCGCGGGTGCTGAAGATGTCGAGGACGTGTTCGATGCTTTCGTGCAGGTCGAAGTCGATGTCTTCGAGTTCCATGCTGCCGGATTCGATCTTGGAAAAATCGAGGATATCGTTGATGACATTCAACAAGGTCTCGCCGCAGGTGGAAATGGCTTCTGCGTAAGTGCGCTGTTGGTCGTTGAGTGATGTTTCGGACAAGAGGGAAGACATGCCGATCACGCCATTCATGGGCGTTCGAATCTCATGGCTCATGGTAGCCAGGAAGATGCTTTTGGCTTTGTTAGCACGTTCGGCTTCCTGGCGGGCGATCTCCGCCTTCAGGAGGGCGTCTTCCAGCGCTTCGTGGTTGCGCCGCCGTTCCTGGAGGATGCCGGCTTCCTTTTGCAGGCCCGCCATTTGCACTGCCTGGTTGATCTGGATCTCGCCATAACGTTTCATCTGGTAAGACCACAGGCCGCAGATAAATACGATAATGCTGGTAAGCGCGATATGGATAATGAAAGTGTTGAAGTCAAGGTAATCGAGTTGGGTAAAATAGACGGTGGAATTACCGCTGTACTGAAGATAGTCGAAGATCGCATGATGCAGAACGACAAAGATCAGCAAGGGAATCTGTAGTTGCCATTTCTGGTAGGTGATCAGGATGGCGCAGGAAATGAAGGCAACAAAGTGCATTTCGAACAGTCCATGCATCTGGTAGATGTATTGCGCCATGAACAGTCCGATGACGACGCTGAGAACATATTGATAGAGGTCGGATCGGGGCAAGGCGAGTTTGACGGAATAATAGGTGATAAGGGACAGGCCGCCGACCCCGAAAGCAATGGTATAGGTGTTGAAGTAATGAGCGAGATAAATGCCGACGAGAAAGAAGCTGATTAGAAAGTAGTTCATGAGGCGGTCGGACCGACGGCGGACATCTGCGTGGAAAAGGGCTGTTTGCGTCTCCAGGTCGTTTGAAGTAGCGATGGCCGTGAGGGCCGGGGGATCGGGTATCGTCATACTCTTTATCAAAACGGGACCTGGTCTTTTTTCATGGAATGATTGGATTTCAATGGTATAACGAATGAAATGGAGGTTTTATTTAGCACTAAGAAAAAAGAAAGCGGTGGTGGCCGGCGGGAAAAGGCTTGAGAAGGTTCGCTATTTCAGTATTTTCCGGGTATGAAGAAAAATACTATCCTCTTTGTATTGCTGATATCCGGGATGTTGGGCGCGAATGCCCAGGAAAATTACCCGGTCGATTCCGCTTCGGTCGAGCGTGCGGGCGTGCCAAAGGGTGAACTGATCAAATGCAGCTATGGTCATTCGGTGATCTTCCCCGGTACGTACCGTGACTATTGGATCTATGTTCCCGCTCAATATAAACCGGGTCATCCGGCTTGTGTATATGTCAACCAGGATGGCATCCAGTGGAAGGCGCCAACAGTGATGGATAATCTGATCAATAGCGGCGAGATGCCGGTGACCGTAGGGGTCTTTGTCGCGCCCGGCCGGGTCCTGGCGGGGGATACGAGTGCGGCCAGGGACCGGTTCAACCGCAGTTTTGAATTTGACGGGTTGGGCGACCCCTATGCCCGTTTCCTGCTGACGGAGATCCTGCCGGATGTGGAGCGGCATCAGACCGGAGACGGCCGGCCGATACGTCTTTCTACGAATGGCAATGACCGGGCGATCGGCGGGTCGAGCAGCGGGGCTATCGCTGCTTTCACGGCGGCGTGGGAGCGGCCTGATGCCTTCTCGCGGGTCTTTAGCGCGATCGGCACATATGTGGGGCTTCGTGGCGGGGACCGGTATCCGATATTGATCCGGAAAACGGAGCCAAAGGCGATCCGGGTTTTCCTTCAGGATGGTTCAAATGATTTAAATATTTACGGCGGCGATTGGTGGATGGCCAATCAAACGATGGAACGGGCCCTGGAGTTCGGGGGCTATGAGGTCCGGCATGTGTATGGCGAGGGTAGTCATAATGGTACGATGGGGGCGGCCATTTTTCCCGATGCGATGCGATGGTTGTGGAAGGGCTGGCCGCAGGCGGTGGCTGGCGGGCGTTCTGCGAACGCGGTATTGCAGCAGGTGGTTCTTCCCGGGGAGGGGTGGGAGTTGGTCGGGGAAGGGTATGGATTTACGGAGGGTACGGCGGCCGATGCGGCGGGGAACGTCTACTTCCAGGATATTCCGGCGTCGAAGACGTATCGGGTCTCCGCCGGGGGTGGCGGACCGGAGTTGGTGTCGGGGAGTGCGCAGCGGGCGAGCGGGACTTGTTTTGGCGCCGAGGGGGCCCGCTATGAGGTCGCGGGCGGATCGAAACAGATCATTAAGTACGGGGCAGGAGATGCTGCTACGGTGATCGCCAGCGATATTGCCGGCAATGACCTGGTAGTCCTTCATAACGGTAATGTATATGTGACGGCGCCGGATGGTGCTGAGCGGCCTGGCAAAATATATCTGATCCGTCCGGGGAGGCAGGCGGTGGCTGTGGATTCGGGGTTGAAATTCGTGAACGGGCTTTGCCTGTCTCCGGATCAGACGCAGCTCTATGTAGCCGAGTCGGCCAGTCATTGGATTTGGATATTTAGTGTTCTGCCCGATGGGTCGCTGACGAACAAGCAGCGGTTCGGGTGGCTGCATGCGCCGGATGACAGGGAGAATGCGTGGCCGGATGGGTTGAAGTGCGATCGGAACGGGTTAGTCTATGTGGCGACGAATATGGGTATTCAGGTATTGGATCAGCTGGGGCGGGTGAATGCGATCCTGCCGATGCCGCCGGGCGGCCAGCAGCCGTCGAATTTATGTTTTGGCGGGAAGGATTTCGATGTGCTGTATGTGTCGGCGGTGGGGAAGGTCTGGAAGCGGAAGTTGAAGGTGCAGGGGTGCAATCCGTTCGATGCGCCGGTGAGGCCGCCGGTGGCGCATTTATGAGCAACGTCGTTCCTTCAGGTGCTGAGGATGGCCCAGGCGATCAGGGCGCCGTTGTAGCTGGTATAGAACCCGTAGGCGTTGTAGATGGCCGACCCCCAGTCACCCTGGGCTTGCGATGGCAGGGAGGAGCTCTGGGCCGGATCGGAGACATTGCGCACGGAGCCGAAGGTCATATTGGCTGCCTTGCAGGTCATGTCGATCACGGCGTCGTCCATTTCAACGCAGGCAAAAGCGGCGAGGTTGCCATTGGTAGTCCCGACGACAAAACTGTCGGCGGTCAGCAGGGGAGTGCCGGCGGTGGTCATATTGTTCAGGGCCGGTTCATTATCGCCCATATTAAGGTTCCCGGGATTGAGCTCGGAGATGGTGTAGGACGTATTATAGAATTTATTGAACTGGTCGACAATGGAGGTCATGTCTGTCCCTGTGGTCGGTACGGGGACCAGCAGTTGGGTGAAGCCGGATTTCGAGACGACGGTCCATCCTGCCTTCCAATTCCCGGCGTAGGTCTTCCATCCGCTTTGCGGCTCATCCTTTTCATATAGCGTTCCTGCATCCACGACGTTGATCGTGCCGATGTGGTTGGTTGGGATGGTTCCGCCGGCGGTGCCGGTAGAGAGGATCAACGAAGGCCCGACCTTACTGATGAAGATCCCGATCAGCTGCTCCAGGTACTGTTGACCGGGGAAATCGAGGTGCGTATTGGATTTGAATAGCAGGACGCGTTTGGCGCCGACGAGGACCAGGCGATAATAGCCCCAGTAGGTCCACTGGGGGTCCACTCCGGAGGGAAGGTTGTTGCTGTATTTCTGCCAGTCGGGCCATTCGCCTCTGGTGCGGTTGCTATAGCTCATCGGGTTACCGCTGTCGCAGAAGACATGCTGGATGGGCGCCCATTCGGCATCGGCCCAGCAGATGACCACTGCGTCGGCGGTGGGCAGGTCGGCTGGCGTGGTAGCGGGCAATTGCGGAGCCGAGGCGCCGATCGATCCCCAGTTTATGATGGGCAGGTCGGGTTGGTTGGAAATGACGGGGTTAAATTCCTTCTTGCCGGAATCTACTGTTACTTCCGCTGTTGGCCGGATGACAGCGAGCCTGGCCGGGCGGATGCCATTTGGGGTGACGGGGGATTGTTGTGCAGGGCTGGTGGTGCCGGTGGCGGCCGTTTTGAGGCCGGTCTGCAGGGCTGTTCCGTCGATGCTGCCCAGGCCGGTGCAGGCGTTCCACACTTTGGAGGCAGGATAGCCGGTAATGCCGTCGAAGCTGTTGTTGGCCGGTCCGGGAGGGCCGGAGATCTCACGGAAAGCAGTATTCGCCATCGCGTATAGTTGTGGATTGAGGAAGCCGACGGATGCTCCGAGGTTGGCGTTTATGACAGCGACCAGCCCGGCGTAAAGCGGGGCAACGGCGCTTGTACCACCGCCGCTGCCTTCCTGGCCGCCCTGTACCTGGGGATAACCGCACAACGGGCTGGCGGGCCCCGCGAGGTCGGGAAGGCCGCGGCCGGACACTTTCTGGTCGAGGCTTTTAGGGATTGGAAATCCGTTCTGGTAAGAGGGCAGGGGGAAGCGCTCGCTGATGCCGCCGCCGGTGGCACCGGATTGCTTATCCTGGCCCTGGCCCCAGGTGTCGTTCCAAACGTATTCCGTGAATTTGGTCAAGTCGCCATTGGCATCTCCGATGGTGGTACCGCCGCACGCCGTGACCCAGGGATCGGAGGCGGGGTAGCTTGCCTCTGCTTTTGTCTTGCTGGCTATTTCGACACCGCTGTCACCGCTGGAAACGAGCACGGTAACGCCGAGATGGGCGGAGTCCTGGAACAGCTGGCTCATTTGCTGGTATTCATCGGCGGTGATGGAATCGGTGTCTTCATCCGGTGACCAGCCATAACTGATGGAAAGGACGGTTGGTACGGGGTCGCCGGGGTTGGGGTGGGTCATACGCTGGAGGGCGTTAATGATGTCCTGGGTACTCTGACCGGCGGCGAAGTAGACGGCGATCTTTGCGCCCTGTGCAATAGCGCTGCTAACGGTAATATCCAGCAGGGTCTCGGGGTCAGTCTGGCCGGTGTTCGTCTGGTTGTCGATGTTTACGTCTACCGGTGTAGGTGCATTCAGATTTCCGCCGAAGGCTTTTATAGTGGCGCTGATATCGGTGGGGTTATAGCCGGGGGCGCCGTCGCTGGTCGGCATTTCATAGATACCGATCGTTTGGCCTGTGCCGTCGCCGGCGGGAAAATTATACAATTTTGCCACCTGCTGCGGGGTAAGGGAGACGGTATTTGGCGGGTCGGAGGCTGCGTTGCTGGTCGGCGCGGTAGCTGTGTCTGAAGGATGGGGGATATTGGTCGTCGCGTAATGTTTGGCGGGGACAGGGCGGTTATCGAGGCCTACGATGAGCTCGACGGTGTTGGAGATTTCTATCGGGAGGGAGGGGTGTCCTTCGTGACCGTGATAGTTGCCGAGCGGACTGCGGTAGTTGTGGAGCTGGATGGCGAATGCCTTGTTGACCTGGTCGGCCGTTCCGCGAACGACGACGCTTCGTCTGGCGGCGTTGGATTCGCGCACTTGCAAATCGTGGGCAAGCGCGAAGTCGACCACTTTCTGAAGTTCGACTTGGTTGGCGCCATGGGTGGCGGCAAAGTCCTTGTGGGCGACGTGCCGGATACCGGAAAAGGGGGTGTGCTGAAAGTAGTCCAAGCCTTTCATGGGTTCCCCTCCGGGATCTCTTCGCAGGATCAGAGTGGCGGTGATCTCTTCATCGGCGTCGGAGGCCCCGAGTTGTTCATATCCGGCCGGACAAAGATGTTCGCTGTGGGAGAGCTGGACGTAGTGTTCGGGCAGATTGGGTTGTCCGGTGTTCTCTGCTGTTGGCATAAGAAAAGTTTAGAAGGTGATCAATTTTGATAAGAATTGTCGCTGTTGGCCGCGGGAAAGGGGGAGGGAAGTAGAGGTGAATATTCGAGGTTAAAGGTAATATTTTTTAGGCATGGCTGTCTTTTTTTCCGGAGCGGTAGGCGGAGGGAATGCGGTTGAATTCTTCCTTGAAGTATTGGGAGAAAATCTTGGGGTTATTGAAGCCGACGGTGTAGGCGATCTCGGCGACGGTGAGCTGGCTTTTTTCGAGCAATTCGGCAGCGCGCTGGAGGCGGATATGGCGAATGAATTCGATGGGTGTCTTCCCGGTCAGAAGAAGCAGCCTTTTGTAAAAGGTGCTTCGGCTGGAGTGGAATTGGGTGCTGAGCTCGCCGACGGAGAAATCGGGGTTGCCCATATTCTTTTCGATGTACTCAAGGACGTTTTTGATGAAGGTCTCATCGGCGGACTCGATCTCCAGTGTTGCCGGGACTGCCTGTACCTGGCGCTGGTAGGTTTTTTTAACGGTGGCTGTGTGTGCAAGGATATTACGGATGCGGGAGAGGAGCAGTTCGAAATTAAAGGGTTTGATGACATAGTCGATGGCGCCTGTGCGGAGACCGTTCAGCTCGGCGCCTTCTCCGGTCATAGCTGTTAACAGGATTACGGGGATCTGGGCGGTACGTTCGTCGGTGGAGATCTTTTTGCAGAGTTCCATCCCGTTCATGGCGGGCATGGAAATGTCGCTGACGATGAGATCGGGGTGTTCGGCCAGGGCTTTACGCCAGCCTTCTTTGCCGTCGGCGGCTTCGATAATGGAATAGAAGTGCCGGAGGTTATCCTTGAGATAGAAGCGGAAGTCTTCGTTGTCCTCGACAATAAGGATGGTTGGTAGTTTGGATGGGGCGCCGTTAGTAGGGGTGGGTGGAGTAATCGCAGGAGTGCCGTTGGCGGGCGTGGAGGCGTTACCGTTAAGGCGGGTGCTGTCATTCCCGTTGTGGACAGCGGGGGTAGCGGGCAACGCGGCGAGCGGTGTAAAGGGCAGGCGGATCGTGAAGCAGCTGCCTTTATTGAGTTCACTTTCCACGGAGAGTTGGCCGTGGTGCATCTTGACAAACTCCTGGGTGATCGCGAGGCCGATGCCGCTGCCCTGGTTGAGAATGGTATCGGGGACATCGGATTGGAAGAAGCGTTCGAAGATCTTTTCGCGGATGTCGGGGGCGATGCCGATACCGCTGTCTTTTACCTGAATGTAAAGAATGGTCTTTTCGGAGGCATTCTCAGTAGTCACGGCAACGCTTACGGCGCCGTTGGCGGGCGTGAACTTGAAGGCATTTGAGAGCAGGTTGAACAGAATGCGCTCCATTTTGTCGTGGTCGAAGGAGGTAAGGAGTGAGTCGTTGTCACTGTTGTAGGCGAAAGAGATGTTTTTTCGCTCGGCAAGGTCGATAAAGGAGTAGGAGATGTCCCGGACGAATTTGATGATATCGCCCTGGCGGGGATGGAGGCGGAGCTCGTTAACCTCCATTTTTCGGAAGTCGAGGAGCTGGTTGACGAGGTGGAGAAGTCGGCGGGCGTTGCGGCGGATCATTTCGTATTGGGGATGAGGGTCGGATGAGGTAGGGCCGGCGAGGAGTTTTTCGACGGGAGCCAGGATCAGGGAGAGGGGGGTCCGCAGTTCGTGGCTCATGTTGGTGAAGAACCGGATCTTCATCAGGTCGATCTCGTGCAGGCGTTTGGTCTCGCGGCGTTCCTGTTCGAGGGCAAAGCGCATCCGGGCTTTCCGAATCACCATGCGGCGGGCGAGGAAGAGGATGCCGATCAACGCCAGCGTGTAGACGACGTAGGCCAGGGGGGTCTTCCAGAAGGGGGGGAGAACGATGATCGTCAGGGAAGCCTCGCGGTCATACCATTGGCCATCCTCATCGGAGGCTTTTACCTTAAAGGTATAGGTGCCGGCGTCGAGGTTGGTGTAGGTAGCCTTGCGCGCCTTGCCGTCTGTCACGAGCCAGTTCTTATTGAATCCTTCAAGGGTATAGGCGTATTTGTCGCCGGAGTTGTCGACAAAATCGAGCGCGGCGAACTCGATGGAGAAAACGTCTTCGCTATGGGTCAGGGTGATCCCAGGCGTTTCGGAGATGGCGCGGTCGAGGACGATATGGTTACCCATTTGTTCGCCGACGAGGACGTTCTTGTTGAAGATATCCAGACCTGTCAGGACGATCGGCGGCGGTGTAGTGCTGTTGGTGATATTCTCCAGCCTGAACAGGTTGAATCCATTAGGACCGCCGAAGAGCAGGCTCCCATCCCGGGTCGCGATGGCGGTACGTTCGTTGAACTCGTGGCCCTGGAGCCCATCTTTTTCGTGATAGTTGCGGCAGCGGATACGGACGGGGCCGGAGTGGTCAACGGCGGTAGTAATGCGGATGCGCGAGAGGCCGTTGGCGGTGCTGACCCAGAGGTCGTGGTTGAGGTCCTCAACGATGCCGCGGATCGTGTTGTCGGGCAGGCCGTTGTCCATACTAAAGGATTGGAAACTGTTCTTTTCCGGCAGGAAGAGGTTCAGACCGTCGCGGGTGCCGACCCACATATTGTTGCGGCTGTCGCGGAAAAGGAGGATGACGTTGTCAGTACTGAGCTGGTTAGAATCCGAGGAATAGTGGGTAAAACGGCCATTGCGCCGGTCGAGCACGTCGATCCCGTAGGCGGTGGCGATCCAGAGATTGTGTTCATGGTCTTCGAGGACGGAAGAGACATAATTATTCCGAATGGAGTTGGGCATGTTGCCGTTGAAATGGTCAAACCCGTTGATCTTGCGATCGAACCGGTCGAGACCGCCCGCAAGGGTACCGACCCAAATGTTGTGGTTGTTATCCTCGTACAGGCACATGACGCGGTCGTCGGCCAGGCTGGCCGGGAGATGGTCATCGTGGCGATAGTGGATAAAACGTTTTCCGTCGAAGTAATCGAGGCCGCCGAAGTAGGTGCCGATCCACAGATGGTTGTCGTGATCGACGACGAGGCTGACGACGATATTGTTGGCGAGACTGTTCGGGTTGGCGGGGTCGTTCAGGTATTGCCGGAAGGTATTGCGGCGGCGGTCAAAATAGATCAGACCGCCGCCATTGGATCCGATCCAGATATTGCCGGCGGAATCCTCCGCGAACTTGTTGACGTCATCGAAGCTAAGGGAATGGGGGTCGTGCGGATGGTGGCGGAAGAGGGGGAACTGGATCCCGTTCTGGTGGCAATAATTGATCCCGCTTTTGAAGGTCGCCAGCCAGACGGTGCCGGTGCTGTCGCGGATCATGGCGGGGATGCTGTTTTCCGCCAGGCTTTTGCGGTCGTCTTCGATATGGGTCAGGGTCGTGACGGTGAGATCATTCTTGTCGAGGATATCGACGCCGCCGTGGTCGGTGGCCAGCCAGATCTTACCCTTGTCATCCTGGATGGCGGTATAGATGACGTCGCTGCTAAGCCGGCCCGTGGTGGATGTGGTGGAAAAGTGGGTGAAAGCGCCGGTAGCGGGCTGGTAGCGGCAGACCCCTTTGAAATAACCGCTGGCATAGAGCCAGATGTCGTCCTGGTTATCGATATACAGGCCGCAGGGGACCTTGTTGTTACCGATTACATTTTCCAATTCAGTCGTGCGGAAAACGACGGCATGGGTCCGAGCGTCCACTTTTTCGAGCAGGCCGTTCTGGTGGACGACCCAGCAGTTACCATCATGGTCCTCTTTTGCGTCCGAGATAGCGGCGGCGGAGAGTGAGCCCGGACGGGCGCTGTCCTGGTGGACCGCGATAACTTTCCCATCGAAGTTCAGGTGATAGATGCCGCTGTCGCGGTAGATGAACCAGTAGCCGGTTGTGCCGCGGGCGATGCTGAGGAGCCAAAATTCGGGCAGGAAGTGTTTCCGGAGGTAGCCGGCGTAGTCGTGGTCGAACTGATCGGTGGCGAGGTTATATATATTGAACCGGCTGGAGCGGGATTGGACCCACATTTTACCTTCCGGGCCTTCGAAGATCTGTTCGATAAAGTTATCGCCGATGGAGTGGGGGTCATGTTGGTCGTGGCGAAAGACCTTGAATTCGTAGCCGTCATAGCGATCAAGGCCGGACATGGTGCCAAACCACATAAAACCGCGCGGGTCCTTATAGAGACTGGTAACGTGATTGTTGGAGAGGCCGTTGGAAAAGTTGAGAGTAGAAAATTGATAGTCAGTCGACTGTGCAAATAGTCGGGAGAGTGAAAAGCTAAGTAGCAGGATCAACAAGGTCGTGTTCCACCTCATAGTGGCTGTAGGGGGGAAGGTTTTATAAAGCAGTCAGTAGAGAAGTCAATACAAATATAATATATAATAGCGGGGGACGAACATTTGGATACCCTTTTTGACGATTTCGGAGCCCCTGCCGGTGATGAATTCTGTCTATTTTAGTGGCCGGATTTATAAACAATAAAAGAAATCAACCGATTGCATAATGTCTGCATTTTTCCTTAACTTTATAATTAAACCGATTGCATTTTTTCTTGCCGGGCGTTTCAAGGGCATAATTCCGGCATATTAACCAACTCTAAAAAGATCCATATGAATCTGACTGCATTTGTGGGAGTACCGCTCTTTTCGCTCATCACTCTTTATTTGTACGTTCGGCCGCCTGTCGCCCGACAGAAAGCGGTCAATATTAGCGGCATCCCGCCGGGCGGGGCTAATCATCCATTTTGTTTCAAATCCAGAAATTAATTCACTGACTCAAAACTATTCTGCTGTATGAAAAAATTTCTTCTGCTAGTTTTTGCATTTTCGGGTTGCTTTTTTTTCGAGACCGCTCTATTTGCCCAGGTAAGAACGATTACCGGAACTGTTTCAGATGAGCAAGGACAACCCCTCGTCGGTGCAACGGTAGCGGTTAGGGGCACGAATGCCGCAGCTACCACCGATGCCAGCGGCAAATTTAGTCTTCTTGTTCCGCCTACCGGAAAGACTCTGATCTTTTCCTTCGTCGGGACGCAGGACCAGGAAGTAACTATCGGTTCCAAAACTTCCTTCGCCGTTAGACTAAGACAAACAACCTCCACTTTGGGCGATGTCGTTGTCATCGGATATGGCTCACAGAGAAGGGGCGATGTCAACGGCGCCGTGTCATCGGTATCCGCGAAGGAACTTACCGATATTCCCCAACCTAGTGTCGACCAGATGCTCCAGGGGAGGGTATCGGGCGTGACCGTTACCCAAAACTCCGGGGCACCCGGCGCCGCGGTCTCGGTTCGCGTTCGGGGTATCACCTCCTTTACCGGTTCGGAACCCCTGTATGTGATCGACGGGGTGGCGGTGGACGGGAATGCCCCGCAGCAGGCCAGCTCAAACGGCGGGTTGGTCAATGCTTCGCCTTCTGAGCAGGAAACATCCTTCAGCGTGCTGACTAGCCTGAATCCCAATGATATCGAAACGATCGACGTTCTCAAAGACGCGTCTGCGACGGCTATTTACGGGAGCCGTGCGGCAAACGGGGTGGTCATCATCACGACAAAAAAGGGGAAATCCGGCCAGGGACATATAGACTATGACGGATTTTATGGTACCCAGAGCCAGGGGAAGTTCCTGAAAATGATGAATCTTCCGCAGTATGCCACTTTTGAGAACAATCTGGCTAATCTGTTCGGCACCCAACCGAGGATCGAATTTTCTGATCCCGGCAAACTGGGCCCCGGCACCAACTGGCAGAGGGCTATTTTCAAGAATGCGCCTGAATACCAAAATACCCTGTCTTTCTCGGGCGCTAGCGACAAGACTGACTACTACATATCCGGAGGATATTTCAACCAGGACGGAACCGTCCTCAGCTCTGACTTCCATCGTTATACTATCCATGCCGCCGTTAATTCGCAGGTGAAGGAATGGTTCAGAGTCGGCGCGAGTCTAACGGCGAATCAGAACAAGACGAATGTATCGCTGGGTAACAATTATGGTCTGATCTATAATGCGCTCCTGGAGGCTCCTGATGCCTCGGTCTACAATGCCGATGGAACCTTGGCAGGGCCTGTGGTGGTCAATGGCCAGCTCGAAGGCGGGCAAAACCCGGTGGCGCAAGCCTCTCTCATCACCAATTACCTGGTCCGGACCAATGTCCAGGGGAATATTCATGGGGACATCAAATTTCTGAAAGATTTTGTCCTGCACTCCGAAGCGGATGGTAATTTCGACTGGACCCAGTCGCACCTGTTCAAACCGACTTATTCATACGGGGCTACGGGCTCTGTCGCGGCCTATGTAAATACCCTGGCTTCTTTACTGTTTAATAATGATTATGACAGCTATTGGAACTGGGACGAAACCTTGAATTATAACCACAGCTTTGGTGGAAAGCATTCCGTCAATGCCCTGGCGGGTCATGAAGTATGGTTATCCAACTATGACGGGATCAACGCGCAGACCAGCGGATTTATTGGCGGCAACACGGTGCAGACCCTGAACCTGGGTACACAATCCACCAACCTCCTGAACGAGCCCAAGGGCAGCCAGTCGATGGAATCTGAGTTCGCCCGTGTCATTTATACCTATGATAATAAATACAGCTTCACCGGCAATTTCCGCCGCGACCGGTCATCGAATTTTGCGCAAGGCCACCAGGTGGGTAATTTTGGCGGTGTAGGGGTATCCTGGAAGCTTTCGGAAGAGCCTTTTTTGGAGGGCATAAAGTCGGTCTTCAGCAATTTGAAACTGAGACTGGGTTATGGTACCGTGGGTAATGCGAATATCGGTCAATATCTATATGGTTCCGCCATCGCTGCCGCCGCGACAGGGTTAGGCACGGCCTTTCTTTTCTCCAACCTCAACAACCCGAACCTGACCTGGGAAACAGCTATCCAGCAGAATGCCGGCGTGGACTTCACCCTGCTGAACAATCGCGTTGACGGATCGTTTGATCTTTATAAGAAGACTTCGAATCATTTTCTGTTCCAGCAACCCCTACCGGCCTTTCTTGTAGGCGGAACGGCTGAATATTCAGGCAATTCCGTTGTTCAGCCTTCTGAAGTAAATGCCGGTCAGATCCAGAACACGGGCTTTGAATTCAGCATCCACAGCAGGAACATTGTCAAGAGGGATTTTACCTGGGGTACTACCGTGGTGTTCTCGCACTACGCCAACAAGGTTGTATCGTTGAATGGATTTCCCACGCTGAATGGCATCATATCAACCGGCTTTGGTCCGACGATCTTTGCCACCCGCACGGCTCCCGGAGGACCTATTGGCGAATTCTATGGGTATAAGTCCATGGGGATCATCAGGACGCAGGCTCAGCTCACTGATCTGGTGGCTAACCCTCAAAATGTATTGGGCGGTGCTCAGCCGGTCACCAGCGACAGAACGGTAGCCAATGGCATCTATACGGGTGATATTCTATATGCCGGCAATGCAGGAAAAGGAGGTCCGAATCTGCAATATAATCTGGGCAGCCCCAATCCGGATTTTACCTATAGTTTAGGGAATAACTTTACGTATAAGGATTTCGACTTGTCGATTTTCCTGTCGGGGTCATACGGGGGTAAGATCCTCAATGCAGTACATTTCCAAACGGAGGGTGAGTATGGTTTATATATGAATCAGTTGGCCAGTGTGGGCAACTATTGGACACCTACCAATCCGAACAGCAATATCCCGACACCCCGGTCAAGCTTTGGCAATAATAACCTGGTCATGTCCGACAGGTTCCTGGAAAGCGCTTCCTATCTCAGGATTCAGAATGTCCGGCTCGGCTATAGCCTGCCTTCCAATATCGCCAGAGCTGTAAAGATGAGTCATTTAAAAGCGTTCGTAAGCGGTCAGAATTTATATGTGTTCACAAAATATAGCGGTTTGGATCCCGAAGTTGGTTCCTTGAACCAAAGCCCGATATTGCAAAATATCGATTACGGACGGTATCCGACTCCGCGGATTATCACGTTTGGATTGAACGCTGAATTTTAATTTTAAACCTATTTATATAACAAGATGAAAAAGCATATTAAATTTTTTATCGGATTCGGCTCGTTGATGACCATGGTAGCCACCGGGTGTAAAAAAGACTTTTTTAACCGCCCTCCCGAAAATGCATTGACAGTCGGTACTTATTATCAGACGGTTGCCCAGGTGCAGGCCAGTACGGATATTCTTTATGCCGCCCCCTGGTTTGGTTTGAACGGAAAGGCGTTCCTGGCCATGGGCGATCTGCAAAGCGGTAATGCAGTTTGCTACGCAGGTGCCGACGGGTCCTTCGACGCTTTCGCCAACATGACGGAAGGAAATGCCACGCAAACCGTTGAAAGCTCCTGGAATGCCTTATATACAGTCATCGCCCAGGCAAATGAATTACTGATCAATCTGCCCGGTGCTGCCACGTCGGTTCCGGCTGCTACGGTTAACAATGCCTTAGGCGAGGCCCGCCTCATGAGAGCGGCGGCTTATTTTTATTTGGTTCGGCAGTTTGGAAATGTTCCTATCATCACGAACCCGACAGCGGACGAAACCGATTTTTCGACGGTTCCGACCAATCCCGTAGCGGATGTGTACAAATTCATCACCATAGATCTGGCATACGCGGAGGCCAATTGCACACCCGGGGTGGCGCATACCGGTCACGGCTCGAGCGCCTCGGCTTCGGGACTGCTAGCTAAAGTGTACTTGTATGAACAGAAATATGACAGTGCAAGAATCGAGGCTGAAAAGGTCATCAGCAGCGGTGAATTCGGGCTTGTCGGATTAGATGCGCCCGGAACCTTTACGTCGATTTTCGAAATCCCGGGAAATAACTGTCCGGAATCCATGATCGCCGAGCAATGGACTTCCAGCTCCGGATACGGGTATGGAAATCAAATCCAGTCCGTTATTGCAGCCAATTCGACCATCACCGGAACGGGTGACGGATATGGTGAGCTGGGCCCCAGTTGGGATCTGCAGGATGCTTTTACCGCCGAAGGCGATTCGATCCGCCGGCATGGCACCATCATGCTGGGAGGTGATTTTTACACGGAAATAACTAAGAGTGCGGGTGGATACACGGTTCCTTATAGCATCAATTCACAGGGAGTGCATGCGGCGATGAAAAAATACGTTATTGGCACACCTACGGACAACAATAATGAGACCGCCGCGCAGGCTTCCTCCAACAATACCTATCTCTTAAGATATGCGGATGTCTATCTCATAGAAGCGGAAGCCATCATGGGTGCGGCTTCTGGTGTTGGGGCCGGGACGGGCATCCCGTTGAGTTTTGCTTCCACGGATCCCACTGCCTTGAAATACGTGAATTTGATCCGCCAGCGAGCAGGGCTGGCCGCGCTGCCCAGCGTTTCGTATCAGCAATTGCTCAATGAAAGAAGGCTGGAATTCGCTATCGAAGGAGATTATTGGTATGACCTGCAACGCATCGATGGCTTTAATGTTGCGCACCATCCAGTCGCTATTGGAATCATCTCAGGCCAGAATCGCGGCAATTCAACCGGTGCGGGCACGGCGCCAATGTATACCGATTATACGCGGACGACCATAACTATCACACCCACGGATGCGCAATTTTTAATACCACCTCCGGCAACGGAATCCACTGCCGATCCGTTATTATTAGCGGCCCCTGTGCCTTATAAATTTTAAAACAAAGAATAAAGCAGATTCATATGAAAAATAGCATTCTAAACGTAATACGCAAGACCGCCCGGATATTGCCCATAGCTGCAATATTAATGGTCGGGGCCTGCAAAAAACAAAGTTATCTTGGCTATACGCCCGGGACTGGCGCGCCCACGATTACATCGGTACATACGCTGACCAAGGCCGACACGGTCAATAACAACGACACGCTCGTTGCCTATAATGCCGCCGGGGATACCACACTGACCATCCGCGCGACCCAGACCACGACCACAGCCTCTGATTCGGCTACTACCGCAGGCTATCTCGGCAGTTACTATGTCATCCACGGGTCTAACCTGGGCAGCGCTACGGTTGTAACGTTCAACGGGATCAGGGCTTATTTTAACCGGGCTTTATCGACCGATAATTCGCTTATCGTTGCAGTACCTTCGAATACGCCCTATGGCGGCCCGCAGGCTTCTGACAGCCTGGTCGTCACGACCACGCATGGCACCGCCTATTATAAATTTGCGATCATCCCGCCTCCACCGACCCCCTCCACTTATTCGGACTATGACTTCTGGAGCGGTTCCCAGATCTCGATGACCGGGGTAGGCTTGGCCTCCGTAACGGCCGTCGGGTTGACCGGAAGCTCCGCCAGTGTTACCATCGTCAGCCAAAGCGATACCACGATGGTCTTGCAATTCCCGTCGACAACCATCAACAGGGGCAACCTGGTATTTAGCTATACCTCAGTCGGCGCTACGCTCATTCAGACGGCAAGTCAGGAATTGGTCGATCTGGACAATGCCTATAACCTTTTTGCCTGGGGCAGTTTCCAGCACGGTTTTGGTGACTGGTCCTGGACACATCCCCCTGCTCCCGGGAATCCCGTGAGCGGGGTCGCTCATGCCTTCGGGCAGACGGCATCTTTCGAGCTGGTTTTCCCTAATGGCGGCTGGCAAATGGAAGGCTTCGGCACCGGCAGCACCGTTAATCAACCGATCTTTTCCACCTACACGTATTACACTTTCTGGATCCTCGGCGGCGTGCAGACAGAGACATTGACCCTTGCGGCCAACCAGCTGCCTTATGCCTGGCAGCAGCCGACAGGCGCCGGCATTTTCACCATTTCGGTCCCTCCCGGCGTATGGTCTTATTTCAAGATTCCGATAGGTTCAGCCGGCGGACAGGTTCCCTTCCTGCCGGCGGCCGCCGCGCAGACTTCGATGAATTCAGCGGGGAATGACTATGTGTCCTGGTTCATTCCCGGCCCCAATGGTGTGAACGAAGCCTTCTACGTCGACGAGGTGGCCTTTGTTAAGTAGTTATGAAAACTTTTAAACTGCTCTTATGGATGCCGCTCATCGCGATCGGGCTTTGCAGCTGCGCTAAAAAGGTCGCTCCGGGCAACGGGAATCAAAATAGTGGAGGGGGTGGCAATAACGGGAACGGGGGTTCGACCACGCCATATGACTCCACCTATACTCCCGTCGATCCGGCGGTGGCGGCTACCCAGGGGTTCTTTTTGGATGACTGGGCGACGAAATCATTTACGGTGCCCACAGCGTCGGCCGCCGCCGCCCTCATTGTCAATGCAACGGATACGATTTGGGTGGATGCCGATGTGGTGTTGACGAAGATCCCCAAATATGTGTTCGGGGCTAACTCCAATTTGTGGATGGGGCAAATCGTGACACAGCCCAGCCTGATGCAATATATTACGGATCTTTCACCGAATGTGATCAGGGGGCCGGCGGGCAGCGTCAGCGATATATACTTTTTTAATAGTAGCAGCCAACCAAGCGATGTTCCGGATACCCTGCTCAATGGCGCGGGCGGATCAGGTCCGGGGGGCTATTGGTTCGGTCAGAATACGCAGTCGTGGACCCTTGACATCGATAATTATTACAGCCTTTTGCAGCAAACGAGCAGTGTGGGTTTGCAAACGGTCAATTTTGCCTATTCCCGCTATGGGCTTAGCGCCGATCCCGTGGCGGCGGCCGCACACCTGGCAGCCGACTGGGTGCGTTATGATAATGGGCGGACGAAGTTCTGGGAAATCGGGAATGAGGACTATGGCAACTGGGAAGCCGGCTTTGTCGTGGACACGTCATTGAGTCACTACATTCAGCCGCCGACGATCACGGGAACTTTGTATGGAAGCAATTTCCTGGTATTTGCCGACAGTATGCGGGCTGCGGCGCAGGGTATGGGGCTTACGATCAAGATCGGCGCGATCCTGCTGGCCAGTTCCTCTGTAGGTTCGAACCAGGTCGGTAACTGGAATCAGGGTGTTCTGGCTGCGTCGGGGAGTAGTCCTGATTTCTATATCGTCCATGATTATTACCCGGACGAAGCCTATGAGCAGAACTCGCCGGGCTCCCAGATCCTGAGCGATGCGATTTCGATGCCGAACAGCGATATGACGTTCCTGTTGGGTAATATTCCTTCAGCCGGTACCACGGTAAAGCCGATTGCAATGACGGAGTTCAATATCAATTCCCAGGGCAGTCAGCAGCAGATCTCTTTTGTAAATGGGATGGCGGGGGTGTTGACGGTCGGCGAACAGATAAAAAATCATTACGGTGAGGCCTCGCGCTGGGACCTGGCCAATTCGTGGGCGCAGGGCAACGATCAGGGGATGTTCTACAATTCCGCCGCTACCGGCGACCCCGATCCGAACGAATCGAACTGGAATCCCAGGGCCTGTTTCTATACGCTGTATTTCTTTCAGCGTTTTTTGGGCGACAGGATGGTCAGCTCCACGTCTGCCAATTCCGACCTGGTGGCCTATTCATCGACCTTTGGGGGCAGCAGCAATATCGCTTCTGTGATCGTGAACAAGGGGACGGTTGACAAGGTGGTGGATATCAATATCAATCATTATCCGATGGGTACCAATTTCTACTTCTTTACCTTAGTGGGGGGGACGGATAACGGAGAGTTCTCGGCAAGAGTATCGGTGAATGGCGTAGGTCCTTCGCAAGTCATTGGCGGCCCATTGAATTATTCCGCCATTTCGGCGAATGAGACCCCGCGGTCGGGCAACAATCTTAAAGTCTATTGTCCTGCGCGGAGCATTCTGTATGTGGCTGTTGACAAGTAAAAAGCTTTTGAGAGATCGCGTTTTCAGGCCTTCCGTCTTACCAGGACGGGAGGCCTTTTTTGTTTGGCGCGGGTGATGTTTGAGGGTTGAAAAGAGATAATTTGACATTTGAAAGAGATGTTTTGATCTTTGAAAGCCATTATTTGAGCTTAGCTTGGCCATTAATTACATCATTAACTTATGAAGCACCTGTTTGCTGCAATATCTCTTTGTCTGTTATTTTCTTTCTTATGCGCCCAGGTCCGGTCGTATGGCCCGGCGCCGGGTGGGGTCCGGTTCCAGCTGGACAAGGGATTGATGGAGATCGATGTGGTCGCCGCGGGTGCGGTCAGGGTGAGGTATACCAGTCTGGATGTTTTTGCGCCGAATCAGTCGCTGGTAGTAGAGAGTGTTTTGCCGAAGGGGCCGCCCTTTACGGTCCGGGAGCAGGGGGCGGAGATCCTGATCCTGACGGACAGACTGATGATCAGTGTCGACCGGTCAACGGGCGGGATTGCGTATAGCGATCTCCATGGTAGGGTGATCCTGGCGGAGGATGGTCGTGCGGGCAAGACGATGGTCCCGGCCACGGTGGTGGATGTACCGACCAATACCTGCGCGACTCGTTTCTTATCGCCGGCGGATGAGGGGCTGTTCGGGTTGGGGTGTCATCCGCTCGATTCCGGGTCGATCGACTATAAGGGACGTAAACAGGATCTTGCGATCCGATATATGACGGGGGCCATCCCGGTGTTGTTGTCGAGTCGTGGTTATGGGTTGTTGTGGGACAACTATTCCGCTTCTTCGTTTGACGGCACATTGCCGGGCAAGTATAGTTACAGTTCAGAGAGCGGGGCGATGGTGGACTATTATTTCTTCTATGGGCCGACATTCGATCAGATCATCGATGCTTACCGCAAGTTGACGGGGAGGGCGCCGATGTACCCGAAGTGGGCATTTGGGTTATTCCAGTCACAGGACCGGTATAAATCGCAGTCGGAGGTATTGGCTGCGGGTGCGGGATATCGCCTTGCGCATATCCCGGTGGATGTCGTGGTGCAGGACTGGTATTACTGGGAGCCGTTGCCGATCGGATCGCATGTGATGAATCCGCAGCGCTATCCCGATCCGCGGGGGATGCTCGACAGTCTGCACCGGGAGCATCTTCACGGGATGATCTCCATCTGGCCAGTCTTCGGGAAGGGGACGGCCGATTACGATGCGTTGGCCGCGATGGGCGGCCTGACCTCGATCACCTGGGACAATATCGTGACGCATACGTTCGACACCTACTACGATGCGCATAATCCCGCGGCACGAAAGCTGTACTGGGAGCAGGCGCGTGACAGTCTCGTGAAGCGATATGGTTGGGATGCGTGGTGGATCGACCAGTGTGAACCGGACAACGGTACGCTGCTGGATGAGCGGCGGAAGGCGATGTTCTTTACCGGTCATGGATTCGACTACTTCAATACTTATTCGTTGATGCATACGGACGGGGTATATAGCGGCTGGCGTAAGGATATCCCCGGCAAGCGCGCCTTCTTCCTTGCGCGGCAGGCGTTTGCCGGCCAGCAGCGTAATGCCGCCACGCTCTGGTCTTCGGATATCCAGTGTACCTGGCATGATTTCGCCGATCAGGTGCCACAGGGTATCAATGCTTGTGCGTCGGGTATCCCTTATTGGACTTCGGATATCGGCGGCTACCACCTGGGCTGGCAGGCGCCGGACTGGACGGATCCCGATAAGCGGGAGATGTTTGTGCGCTGGTTTCAGTTTGGGTCCTTCTCTCCCATCTTCCGCATCCATGGCAAAGGGGAGCGGGCCTTGTTCTCCAGGAACTGGGATGAGGCTACTCGTTCGGCGTTGTTGGTCTTTGACAGGCTGCGATACCGGCTATTGCCGTATATCTATTCGCTGGCCGGGCGGGTGACGCAGGACAACTACACGCCGATGCGCGGGCTGGGGTTTGATTTCCGGGCCGATACCAGTGTATATGCTATTCGCGACCAATATATGTTTGGGCCGGCTTTCCTTGTGAATCCGGTGACCGCGCCGCAGGCGCGGTCACGAAGGGTGTATTTGCCGTCCGCGGCCTGGTATGATTTCTGGACGGGCAAGCGGCTGGAGGGTGGGCAGGCTGTCGAGGCGGAGGCGCCGGTAGACCGGATGCCGCTGTATGTACGGGCGGGATCGGTTGTTCCGATGGGACCGGTGATGGAGTATGCGACGGAGAGACCCGCTGATACGATCGAGCTGCGGATTTATCCGGGGGCGGATGGGCAATTTATGTTGTATGAAGATGGAAATGACGGGTATCAATATGAGCGGGGTGCTTTTGCGACGACGCAGCTGGATTGGGTGGATGCCCGGCGGCAGTTGGTGATCCGTGAGACGAGGGGGTCGTTCCCGGGGATGTTGAAGCATCGGGTGTTCCGGGTGGTGCTGGTAAAGGAGGGGTGGGGAGTTGGGGTGGAAGAGGCGGGGGGCTTTGATAAGATGATTGAGTATTCGGGGCGCGAGGTGAGTGTGGGGATGCCGTGAGGGGGCGGAGATCGAACTGCGGTGAGGGTGCAGCGGATAAGCGTGGTGGGTGGGCGGCGGGTATGTGGCGAGCATGCGCGGTTCGCGAACGGCGCGGGGCGCCGGCTTATTTTTTCAAGTGCAAACGTTGTACGACGAGCTCGCCGATCTCGGTGCCCATCTTGTGGCTGACGATCGTGGAGTATTCGTAATGGATACCGCCATAGAAGCGGGAGTGTTCGGTCTCGGTGGCCGCGTCGCGGAAGGAGGTAAAGGAGCGGCTCGGGATGCCAAATTCAAGCTCTGTGGTATCGGTGTAGTTGAAATGGTCGCCGAAGTCGCTGCTCAGACTTTCTGCGGCTGCGGCGGATATCGTGCAATGGCCGCAGGTATATTCAGGAAAGGGCGGCGTTTGCAGATGGGGGCGCCAGTTGGGGTCGAAATATTTGTCGATAGCCGTCTCCGGGCGGAGGGTATTGTAGATATACTTGATATTCCAGCATTGGATAAAGGCATCGAACAGGGCAACGGATGCTTTCGCGTAGGCGGCAACGGTAGTAGGGAAGTCGGCGCCGGCCTTTTTGGCGACAATGCCGACGATGCCCATCCAGTGGCCAGACGGGGAGAATTTCTTCGTGCCGAACATGAGGTGGCCGGAAACATTCAATTTAAAGGGGTTGTCGTCCCAGAAGTCGGCGATCCAGCTTTCTTCGTTGCTGAGGCTGTCTCCCTTATTCTCGATCTTCTTCACTTCCTGGTAGTAAGGGGCTTTCTTATCGGTCACGTCAAATTTAAACGGGGGCGGGGGAATGAATTCGCGGACGCTGTCCATGACGAGGTAGCGGATCTCGCTCCAATGCGGCTCCATGGCTGGAGAATAGGCGGGCGGAGTGGGGATCCAGCGACCCGGGGAGTCGGTGACCATGTATTCGGGGGCGCCGCGGGTTTCGAGGTAGCGGTCCTTTTTGGCCCAGGCCATAATGGCGGCGGAAACGGTATCGGCATATTGGACCGAGGCGTCGAACATATCGTTGGGCATGCCATGGTCCTTTGCGAGGGTCTTGAAGCTATCCACATAATCTTTCATGCTGCCTTCGGGGAAGGTGACCGCCTCGCCAAGCTTGCAGTAGGCCAGGAGGGAGGCCAGTTCGTAGTTTATCGGCGCGCCGGCGGCGGGTTTGGGAACGCTGTTCAGCCCGCGGAGCTGACCCGCGAGGGACTGCCATTTGTCCGGGTAGCCGCCAGCGATGACTTCATAGCCGGCGATCGCGGCGTAAAGGTAATTGCGGGAGGCGACGATGGGGCTGAAGTTGTTCCCCATGACAACAGTGTTCAACTGGTGAACGGTATAGCAGTATATGTTCGGGTCTTTGAAGATCTTATCGTAATCGTTGGCGGTATGGCAAGAGGTAAAAGAGATCGCTACGAGGGCGAAAACAAATAAACGCTTCATATTTTTCAGTGGTTGTCTTAAAATTTTTTTTGCCGAAATCCTTAGGATGAGGGAGAGGGATTGTCCTGCCGCGGCGGTTGCAGCCCGATGCGCGAGTGTCCGCTGGGAAGGTCTGGCCGCAGGACCAGGGAGGGCGGAACCGGATGGGCGGCAAAATAGTGAAGATCGGGGAAATTATGGGCGTCGAACCAAACAATCTTATTCACAAGCGGATTCGTCTTGCCGGACGGGCCGGGGCATTTGGAGTGTCCTGACTTTTGCAGATCGTTGACGAGCCGGAAGAAGTCGTTCCTGGCCGAGCGGAGTTGGTTGGCGGCGCCGTCGGGGATGCACAGGAATTCGATGGAATCGTTATAGAGGCGTCTTTTTACTGTCCGATAGCGGTTGGCGCCGATCTCGATGAAGCCAACGGACCGTTCGAACTGCGCCGAGGAATTGGAATAGGGCAACGCATCGGCGGAAATGCGCAGCAGGATGAGCTGTTCCGGGTCGTAGCGGTTGTCGTCGAGGCTGGCTTCGAGCCGGATGGCCGCGCGTCCCTCCCAGAAAGCTGACAACAGCCTGTAGCCTATCCAGTTGAAGAGCAGGACAGATAACAATAATATGGCGACAATCCGTTTAAGCAACCCTCCAAGTTAGGTAACTTTAGGTAAAATATGGGTAGCGATAAAAAAAATATTCTATGCGTGAATGGCGGGTCTTCAAGCATCAGGTTTTCCGTATACGGGACGGACGGCGGCGGCCCCAAAGAACGGCTGAAGGGCAAGATCGACCGAATCGGACTGGCCGGTGCTTCGCTAACGTTTAGGGACATTTCTGCTAATGAAGAAGGGCAGGTACCGGTTTCGATCTCTTGTTTACGAAGGAGAAGCCGGTGATATTTGCGTTCCACGGTTATCCATGGCTGATACACCGGCTGACATACAAGCGGACGAACCCGCGAGGGCATTGCCATGCCGGAGGTGCTGAATTGGCGGTGGGGTGCGGAGGCGGCGGGTTAGCGGTGTGGCTCGTCAGCGGGACAGCACCAGCACGGTTTGGTAGGCGGACTTCGAGCCGTTGGTCCAGATCAGCTTATAGACGCCGGGGGGCAGACCGGACATATCCACGCGAACCTGGGGAAGGCCGGCGTCGACAAGTTGGGTCTTCATTGCCTTACCAGCCAAATCCAGTACCTGGAATTCCGAATTGCTTCCCGCGTCGGGTACGGAAACATAGGTAAATCCATAGATCACGGGGTTGGGGTAAAGGCCAAGAATGGCCGCTTTGCCGGGAAGCTGGACCGCGATGGTCGAGCTATAGGTATAGGCGGCAGTGGTATCCTGCATGCGGAGCCGGTAATGGTTTGTGCCCGGGTCGTGGCCGGCATCACTGAAGTTATAGGAATGGATAGTCGAGTCGTTGCTGGTTGGTGCAATGGTCGCGATAACTTCGAATTGGTCGTTGCTGGTCTCGCGTTCGATGGCGTAATAGAAGATGCTGCCGTCATTGGCCGTTTGCCACTGCAGCAGCGGGCTGCCGCCGGTATAGGCGCCGATGAAGGAAAGCAACTGGAAGGCGGGAATGGTATCGGACTGCCGGGTAGAATCATAAGTATAAACAAATCCGGCCAGGGAGTCGTTAGAAATGCTGTTGGCCAAAGAGACGTAACCTGTCGAGCCTGTGCCCACCACGGCGAGGAGCAGGCTGTCGGAGATAGCTACATAGGAGAGCGCCGGGGTTCCGCCGAACCTCACCGATCTGACGGTGTTCAGGTTAGTACCCTGGATGGACACGGTGGTACCGGTGGTACCGGTCGTGGGGGAGAAACTGGTGATGCTGATGACGGGCGGTGGGGGTGGAGGAGCGATATAGTAGAAACCGGGCAGGGACTCGGTACCGTTATTACCGCTGACGACCAGGCTGCCGGTCGAACCGGGGCCTACGGTGACATAAACCACGCTATCGGAATAGATGCGGAAGGATTGTGCGGGCGTTCCGCCAAAACTGATGGCCGTGATACCTGACAGGTTCTGGCCGGTAATGGTCACGGTGGCGCCTTGTCCGGCGCTATCCGGCGAGAAGGAGGTCAGCACGACGGGTGGAATGCTGGTATAGATAAAAAAGAAGCGGGCTGTGGAAGTGGCGGTTCCTATCGGGTTAGTGACGGTGATGGTACCGGAGGACCCTACTCCAACCGTGGCAGTGATCGTAGAATCGTTGAGCACGGTGAAGGACTGTGCCGGCGTCCCGCCAAACAATATCGTGTCCGTTCCGGTAAAGCCTTTCCCGGAAATGGTGACGAGGGAGCCTTGCGCGGCAGAGTCGGGGGTGAACCCGGTGATTAAGGGAGTGGAACCGTAGATGAATCCGGCTAGAGAGGTCCCGCCGGCCGAGGCGATAAGGGTTACCGGGCCGGACGCGCCCCCGCCAACGATGGCGGTAACGGTATCCGGAGAAATGTAGGTGAACGAAGTGGCTGCCGAGTCGCCGAAGTTGACGCTGGAGACGCCGGTGAGGTTCACGCCGACGATGGTCACGACCGTGCCGGTTGTACCGAGAGCCGGAGTGAAGGAGGTGATCGCGGGTTCGTTCGACGCTTTGTTCCGCAGTACGGTGAAGGTATTGTCGGCATCGTTGCAGGTCGCGAGGTCGGGTTTGCCGTCGCCGTCGAAGTCCGCGGTAGTTATGGAATAAGGAATATTCCCCGTGTTATAGTCGACGTTCGGGCTGATGGCGATCGTACCAGGGGTGCTGGTATTGCGATGGATAGATATCGTGTTGTTATATTGGTCATCGACTGCGATATCAGGTTTGCCATCCCCGTCGAGGTCGGCGATCACGAGGTCATAGGCGGCGTAACCGGAGCTGACGGTCAGTTGAGGGGCAAAGCTAAGATTGCCGACAGTGCTGGTATTTCGAAGCAGGGACAGGGTGTTGTCGGTGTTGTTGGCCACTACGAGATCCGGTTTACCGTCGCCGTCGATATCGCCGATGGCTACGCCTTCGGGGAAGTTACCGGTGGCGAAGTCTGCGTCGCCGGCGAAGGAGATAATACCTCCGGTGGGAGTGGTGTTGAGATAGACGGAAACGGTACCCGCGTAGGAGTTGGCTGCCGCCAGGTCGGGTTTCCCATCCCCATCGAGGTCGGCGACGACCACTTTGAATGGGGAGCCGCCCGCGAGCGCCATGATGGAGGTCTCGTTGGAAAATGCGATATGACCCAGTGTGCTGCTGTTGGTATACACCGAAATTAAGTTGCTACCCTGGCAAGCTACGATCACTTCCGGTTTGCCGTCTCCGTTTAGGTCGGCTATGGAAGCGCCGAGCACATAGTTACCTGAAGGGACGCTAAGTACGGAATCCATGACAATATTGCCGGGGCTGCTGGCATTGTGGTAGAATGAGAGCGTTTGAGTGTAGTAGTTGGAAATTACGATATCGGGTTTGCCGTCGCCGTCGAGATCGCCTGCAGCGACACCGATAGGGTAGCCATTGGCGCCCATGGTAAAAGAGGCCACTTCGGTGAAGGCGATGGTTCCGGGAGAGCTGTTGTTGTGATAGATCGTGACGGTATTGGAGTCACCGTTAGCCACGATGAGATCGGGTTTGCCGTCGCCGTCGAGGTCGGCATTACAGATGAATTGCGGTCCAGAGCCGGTAGGAACATCTGTTCTGGCGGAGAATGCCGAAGCGATGAATTGACCGTTGTCGGAAAACGTAGTGACAAACGGGGTAAAAGGTGCGGAGCTCAAGCCGCCGGTGGTGACTGTTATTGGCTGTGAGCTGGTACCGGTTGGCACCGTAACGGTGAGGGAACCGGCGGAGGCAGCGGTGACGGGCACTCTCACTGACCCAAACCAAACGATATTGGCGGCGGGGGCGGCGCTGAAATTATTGCCGGTAATGGTGACCGTTGTATTGACGGCGCCCGAAGCGGGCGCGATGGAATTTATGACCGGCTGTGCGAACACCGGCAGGGGGAATAGAAGGGCAATGAAATAGGGTATGCTGTTCCCGCGAGGGTATAGCTTCAGCATGGGATATTGAATTTGAGGACAAGATAGTGGACAGATTCTGCAAATAGAACTACGTATATTTTTTTTTCGATATGCGAACCACGGGGACAGGGCATTTTTTGGCAAATTCTTAGGGAAAGTGGATAAAGGGGATACGGATCGGCCAAGCAGTGGTTCCGGTGTCGGGGACGTACCGCAAGGCTTTTTTGCAGGCAATCGGATCGGGCAATGCCGCGGGGCATTAACTTTGCGGTTATCACCATAAACTAGCTATTTGAGACCAGCTCTACTCCTACTCTACTTCCAATTGATCTGGTTGTCATCGCCGGCCCAATTTTACCTGACCGGCGAGGTGCTTGACATTCATGGCGATAAGTTACAGAATGTCTCTATTTTCTCTCATTCCTCGGGTTTTGTATATCAGACGGATATGGCCGGTGAGTTCCGTATCTCATCCCAAGTCATGGACGATACGCTTACTTTTGCGGTGGATGGGTATGAGAAGTACATGACGGCGGTGCATTCGACGGGATATTTGCTCGTCACGTTGAGGATGAATTCGTTCGCGGCGGATGAGGATGAGCGGCGGTTGGTTAGCCGGATAGTCGTGGCTAAACGGGGCGGTGGGGGCAGAGATTCGGTGGCGGGGGCAGCAGGGACGATAGGTGGCGGCACCAGGTTGATCGTATCGGCGAAGATGAACTTTGTGGGTGCCGGGTTTAGCAGCCGGGTCGAGAATCCTTTTGTTCCTCAGGCGGCGACGATGTCGTTCTCAGGGGCGATCGGGCGGGAATCCTACAGTACGATCCGCCGTTTCCTGGATATGGGGTCGACGGTGCCGGCAGATGCGGTGAAGATCGAGGAGCTGCTGAACTACTTCAATTTCTCCTACGAGGAGCCTTGGGGGAAGGATATTTTTCATTGCAGTTCCCAGGTTGTATCCTGTCCCTGGAATCCGGCGCACCGATTGGTGGCGGTCCGGGTGTGTGCGCGGAAGGTGCAGATAGGGAGCGGGCCGCCGTGTAACCTGGTGTTGCTGATCGACGCTTCCGGGTCGATGGATATGCCGAATAAGTTGCCCCTGGTAAAATCAGGTATCCGTCTGCTCGTGGACAATCTGCGGGATATTGATACAGTTTCGGTGGTGGAGTTCGGGCGGCAGGTGCGGGTACTGTTTGCCGGGATGCCGGGTTCCGAGAAGGTGCGGATCCTTCGGGTAGTGGAAGGTATAAGAGCGGATGGGCCTTCACCAGGATTGACGGGAATCCGGCTGGCCTATGAAGTCGCGCGGCAGCAGTTCATCCGGGGCGGCAACAATCGGGTCGTTCTTATCACCGACGGGGATGTGAGCATGGAACCGCCGGCAGTGGAACGAGACCTGGAAGAACTTATCGACCAGGAGCGTCAGTCGGGGATCCGGCTGACCTGCGGGGGGCTGGGGATGAAGAGCGTAAAGGACTCCAAACTGGCGAGGCTGGCCGAGATCGGGCGGGGCAATTTTGCTTATCTGGATGACGAGAAGATCGTGGAGCAGCTATTGGCGGGCGAGCTTGATCCGCGGCTGGCTTGCGTGGCCGACAATGTGTCGGTCTCGGCGGAATTCAGCCCTGCGCTCGTGAGCGAATACCGGTTGATCGGCTATGACAATAAGCGGAAGCTGTTGGAGGATACGGCGGCGGGGCCGGTCAGTGCACGGGTGGGGTCGGGCAACTCGGTGCTGGCCTTGTTCGAGGTGGTGCTGAAGGCAGATAGTACGGGGGCGGATACGCTGGCCCGGATACGGATCAATTATAGTTTGCCGGGGCAGGCAGTGGTGCGGACTATGAGCACCGATTGCATGAATGATCTAATCCCTTTCGACCGGGTGGAGATGGATTGGAGAAGGGCGATCTGTTTGGCCTTGTTTGGGATGAAATTGCAGCGGTCGGGCTATGTGATGCAGGTTGAATGGACGGATATCGAAAAGATGGCCAAGAAACTGTTTACTGGAAGTAATTATTTAGATGATGAGTATATGTCACTGATTGACAGAGCGAAAAGAATTTATGAAAAGAATTGAAAATAGGAGGATGCGAAAAATATTGTTGTTGTTATTGCTTTGCCGGACTGCTGCTGCGCAGGACCGGGAGGCGCCCGACCCCGCGGTGGTGCATGAGTATGTGATCGCTTCCTTCCGCACGGAGAGCGGGGCTGTGTTGCCGGCAGCGCATATCGTCTATGGGCTATATGGGCGGTTGAACGCAGCGCGGGACAATGCGGTACTGCTGCCGTCCCACTACATGGCGACACACCGCGGGTATGAGTGGCTGATGGGACCGGGGAAGGCGCTGGATACGACTCGGTTATTCCTGGTAGCGACGGAGCTGTTTGGCAACGGGCATTCGTCATCGCCGAGCAATACGCCCGAGCCATATCATGGTCCCAGGTTTCCGGTGACGACTATCCGGGATAATGTGGAGGCCGTCCATCAACTGTTGGTAAAGGAATTAAAGATCACGCATCTGCGGGCCATCATCGGCTTTAGTATGGGTGCCCAGCAGGCCTTTCAGTGGGCGGTTAGCTACCCGGTCTTTGCGGACCGGATCGTGGCCACGTCGGGGACGGCAAAAACATACGGGCATGGGGTAGTTCGGCTGGAGGGGCAGATCGCGGCGATCACAGCCGATTCGGCTTTCAACGGCGGCGATTATAAGACGGAGCCGGCGCGGGGGTTGTCAGCCTTTGGAATGGTGTGGGCGGGGTGGCTTTATTCCCAGGAGTGGTGGCGAAAGGAGCTTTGGCGGGTTGGCGCAGCACCGGGTACTACGTTCGAGCAGGTGCTTGATCAGTTCAGGACGGGTTTTATTCCCGGGGCGGATGCCAATGACCTTATCCTGCAATGTCGGACCTGGGAGCGGCATGATATCGGCGCCACGGCGGCCTTCGGCGGAGATGTGGAGAAGGCGCTGCGTTCGATACGGGTTCCTTTCCTTTACATGCCTTCGGAGACCGATCTTTATTTTCCGATCGGCGATGCCACGTATGAGCAATCGTTTATGACGACGGTGGTGTTCAAGCCGATCCCGTCGTTGTGGGGGCACACTGCGGGTGCGGCACCCAACCCCGAGGACGGGAAATTCCTGAATGATAACATCGGGGCGTTTATAGGCAGGTAGACTTATATTTGTTGAATATGCCTCACCCCTTTAGAGAAATAAAGGCTGTGTTGATCCTTTCGAAGTTTAGTTTGCTGGCTACCCTTCGAAGTCCGACTTCCGTCGTTTTTTCGCTATTATTCCCCATCATTTTTATTGTTGTTTTTGGATCGATGATCGGCGATCAGACCCCGGTGATGAAGCTGGCCGTTGGGCCAGGGTGTGATACGACGAACTTTTTGTATAAGGCGATCTCGAAGATCCCCGGGATCACGCTGAAGAAGGGGATGAGCGCTACGGAGCAGTCGGAGGCGTTAAGTAAGGGGCAGTTGACGGCGGTGCTGACCATCGTGCCGGACGCGGGGGCCGGGATGGGGGTGATCATCTTCCCGCATTATTCTGTAAGGCTGGAGGAGATGGGTTCCTCGCCGGGGACGAGTTTGATGGAGACCTTGGTGCGGGAGGCGGTGGGTGGGATCGATCGCCGGATCTTTCCGAAAAATCCTTCGATTGCGCGGCTGACGATCGACCGGCGGCCCGGGCGGGTCTATAAACAGATCGACTTTATCCTGCCCGGGCAGCTGGGTTTTTCGCTGTTGATGGCGGGGGTGTTCGGGTCTTCGTTTTTGTTGTTCAGCTTACGGCAGAGCCTGGTGTTGAAGAGGCTTCGGGCTACGCCGGTGCGAAGGCGATCCATCATTGCGGGGGAGATGCTGAGCCGGTTGTTCTTTCACGTGATCGGCTTTATGATCATGGTGTTGCTGGGGTATTTTGTATTTGATTTTACGTTGGTGAACGGCGGCTTGACCTTTTTAGAGATGCTGGTATTCTCCTTATTTGGGTTGGGGATCTTTATGGGGATCGGGTTTGTTATTTCCGGTGTGATCCAGAATGAGAGTTCGATCTCGCCTGTCGCGAATACGGTGGTGCTGCCGCAGATCCTACTCTGCGGGTTGTTCTTTCCGATCGAGAGTTATCCGCACTGGTTGCAGGGGTTTTGCAATGTGTTACCGCTGACCTTGTTTGTGGACGGGTTGAGGAAGATCGCCTTCGAGGGGGTGCACGTGTGGCAGATGCCGTTGAAGATTGCGGGGCTTTTATTGTGGACGGTGGGTATTGGCTTGTGGGCGGTGCGGGCATTCAAATGGGAGTGAGGGCGTCTAGCGATCGGGATGGTTTTGCAGGTAGGCGAGGGCTTCTTCCGCGTGGCGTGTTCCATTGACGGCGGAGCTATAAGTGAAAACGATCTTGCCGGTCTTATCGACGACAAAAGTTTTACGCCCGGTCATAAAGAACTGGCGGGGGATTCCGAAGGCGGTAAGGACAAGATTGGCGGAGTCGCTCAGGAGGGGATAGGGGAGTTGGTCGTGTTGCTGGAATTGCTTGTGGCTGGCGACGGAACCGCCATTGATCCCGATAACGACAGCGCCGGCTTTGAGGAGGTCGGAATACCGATCGCGGAAGCGGCAGGCCTCTTTGGTGCAGACCATGCTTTCGTCTTTTGGGTAGAAGAAGATCACGAGATCGGATTTGCCCAGGTGGTCGGTACTTTTGAAGATCTTTCCGTCCTGATCCAGCAGGGTAAAGGTGGGTATCGTGCCGCCGATGGTGAGGGTATGGTGGCGGGTGGATTGGCTGCAGGCGGCTGAGGAAAGAGTGAGGACGAGATAGCAGATCGCGAAAATGCGTTTCATGAGAATGTACTTTACACAACGTACGGAGCGCGGGCAGGAAGGGTTGCTTAAGCGTTATTCGGAGCGCAGGCTGTTCACCGGGTTGGCCAGGGCTGCGCGGACGGAGCGCCAGGCTATGGTCAGCAGGGCGATGCCGAAGGTCGAGGCGATGGCGGCTACGAAGATGGTCCAGGTGAGCATGATACGATATTCAAAGCTTTGCAGCCAGCGTGCCATCACCCAGCCCGCAACGGGGGCGGCGATGAGAAAGGCGATCAGTAGCAGGCGGCTGAATTCCTTGCCGAATAGCCAGAGGATGCTTTGAACACCGGCGCCGAGGACTTTCCGAACCCCGATCTCTTTTGTCTTTTGCTGCGCCATGAAGGAGACCAGCCCGTAGAGGCCGAGACAGCTGATGAGGATGGCAATCCCCGAAAAGATCCCGACCAATCGGAGGGTCGTGGTGTCCTGGCGGTAGAAGCGGGCGATGCGTTCGTCGAGGAACTGGGAGGAGTATACGTATTGGGGGTAAGTCTCGTCCCAGATCTTTTCATAGGCTGCCAGAACGGGGCGCAGATCGCTGATATTAATACGGGCTGAGCAATAGCGGTACATTTCCGGGCGGGGAGCGATCACGATGGGGTCGATCTTAGAATGCATGGAATAATTGTGAAAATCCTTGACGACGCCGACGATGGTGGGGGTCCATGTGACGTTGCCGGTGTTGAGCGTGAGGTGTTTGCCCAGTACGTCCGATGGGTTGCGAAGACGGATGGCACGGACGAAAGCCTCGTTGACAACGATCTCGCGGGCGGTATCGCCCGGAAAAATATTCCGGCCGGCGACGAGACGGAGGTCATATGCGGGTACATACTGTGCGTCCGCAAATTTCATATTGGCATCCCAGGGCTCCTCTTTCGGCCGGTTGTCATAGGTGAAGCTGGAGTGGTTGTTAGAGCCGGAAGCGGGAGCTGCCGAGCAAAGTGTGATCTTCGCGGTTCCGGGCACCGCGGCCATTCTTGCGCTCAGGGTTGCCATCTTTACCGGGTCGGCTTGAGGTATGGGCAGGAGGACAACCCCATCTTTTACAAATCCGAGGTCGGTCGTTTCGGAATAATGCATCTGGCTGGCGATGACGATCACACCGATGATGAGCATTTGCGAGATCGTAAACTGGGTGACGACAAGGACACGGCGGAGCGAGAACCCGCCGATATGGCGTTGGGATAACTTACCCTTGAGGGCGGCGATCGGGCGGAAATTCGAAAGGATGAGAGCGGGATAGGAGCCGGCCAGGAAGACGACGGTAATGAGCAGGAGAAACAGGAATGCCAGGGTCATAGGGTGTGTGAATGCAGAGATGGTCATATGGGTGCGCATCAGTTGATTCATGGCCGGCAGAACCAGTATTCCTAGTCCGCATGCCAATACGAAAGCGAAAAAGACGAGCATGGAAGTCTCGAAGATGAACTGCCAGAAAAGTTGTGCGCGGAGACTACCCATGACCTTGCGGATGCCGACCTCTTTTGCACGGTTGAGCGCGCGGGCCGTCGCCAGGTTGATAAAGTTGACACAAGCGGTAACAATAAGGAAAACGCCGATAAGGCTGAAGGCCCATAAAAAACTTTTACTGACAGAGCCGTCGAAATCGGTATTGAAATGAATATCGGCCAGCGGCTGCAACCGGAAAAACGTAGTATTCGCATCATCAGGATCGTACTTTTTTACCAGCGCAGGGAATTGCCGGTCGACAAGAGCAGGATCGACACCGGGCTTGATCCGGATAAAGAAATTCATGCCGCTCCGCACCTGGCCCCAGCTGCTGTCGCTGGCCAGTCTTCCATCCATGTCTTTCAGGTTGACATACGACAGATAGATCTCCTGCCGCCGGTCGGTATTGTTCGGAATATCCTGTAAGACGCCGGTGACCCGGAAATTCCATTTGTTGTTGTACCGGATGATCTTGCCGATAGGCTCTTCGCTGCCGAAGTATTTGGTGGCGAGTTGTTGGGTGATCAGGGCCTTATTTGGTTCGGTCAGGGCCGAGCTGCCTTTTACCAGCGGAAACCGGAAGATGTCGAAGAATCCGGGGTCGGCATACGCGACGCCATCGTCCTCTTCAAATTTCTTTACCTCCTTTTCGTAGGGGAGGGAGATCAGCGCGCTATTGTACACGCAAACCCTTGCGGCGGCATCGGTATAGGAGTAGTCGTTTAGAAAGGCTTTGCCGAGGGGTTGAGGTACGCCCGACTGGTATTCGGTATTTTCCTGATGGAAGATGGTGACGACGCGGAAGATGCGGTCCGCATCGGGATGAAAGCGATCGAAGCTGAGCTGATAGGATACGAGGGTATAGATGAGGATGACGCAGGCGATGCCTGAAGAAAGGCCAAGGACATTGATCAGGGTATAGGAACCGTTCTTGCGGAGATTGCGCCAAGCGATCCTGATATTGCTTCGGAACATGGGGATGTGGTTGATTTATAGTAAATTGGTGGATTCCCGTCCCTTTTCGGCGGACTGTTATTAAGGTCGTTCAGGGAAAGCGGAATGTTGCACTATGATAACAAAGATCTGGATTTTTTTGTCAGGGTTGGTCTTTATGGGTGCGAGGAGTTCCGGGCAAAAGTATGTCGCGATCCTTCCTACGGATAGTCCGGCGGATATTATCTGCAAGGCTGCCCATGTGGTTCCGTCGCCGCGGCAGCTCCGGTGGCAGGAGCTGGAGCTCACCGCCTTTTTTCATTTTGGGATCAATACGTACACGGACCGGGAATGGGGGGATGGCAAGGAAGACCTTTCGCTTTTCAATCCGAAGCAATTGGACGCGCGGCAGTGGGTGCGGGTCGCGAAGCAGGCGGGTATCCGGCAGGTGATCCTGACAGCCAAGCATCACGACGGATTTTGTCTCTGGCCGAGTAGGTACACGGATCATACGATCGCGCATACCCCTTATAAAAACGGGCATGGGGACATCGTAAAGGAATTTGCCGACGCCTGTCATGAATATGGGATGGGGGTGGGACTTTATCTTTCGCCGTGGGACCGGAATTCACTTGTTTATGGTGATTCGGCCAAGTACAACGAGCTATTCCTCCACTGGCTCACGGAGTTGTTGACGCAATATGGCAAGGTCGATGAGGTCTGGTTCGATGGCGCGAATGGGGAGGGGCCGAATGGGAAAAAGCAGGTCTATGCCTTTGAAGCGTGGTATCATTTGATCCGGAAGTTGCAGCCGCAGGCGGTGATTGCGATCATGGGGCCCGACGTGCGGTGGGTGGGAACGGAGACAGGGGAAGGCCGGCTGACGGAATGGAGTGTGTTGCCGGTAAATGCGCAGCAGCAGGAGAGTATTGCCGCCAATTCGCAAAAAGATCAGACGTTTGCGCCGCTGGGCAACCTGATGGATCAGGACCTGGGGAGTCGGGAGCAATTGATGAAGGCGAAAGGGCTGATCTGGTATCCGGCGGAAACGGATGTGAGTATTCGGCCGGGGTGGTTCTATCATGCGTGGGAGGATTCGCTGGTGCGGACGCCAAAGGGGTTGATGGATTTGTATTTCACGAGTGTGGGGCGCAACAGTGTCCTATTGCTTAATATTCCGCCGAACCGGGAAGGGCTGGTCAGTGAGGCGGATATCCGGAGTCTTTGGGGGTGGAGGCGGATGATGGATTCCACGTTCGGGGTGAACCTGGCGGCGGGGGCGGAGGAGAGGATATTTAGTCCGAACATGGAACTCCGGTCGGGCGAGCCCTATATGGGAATGGAGATCCATTTGGATCTCAAAGGTGATAAAACCTTTGACGTGCTGTCTTTGCAGGAGGACATCTGGCGCGGGCAACGGGTGGAGCAGTTCGTTTTCCAAGTGGAAAACCATGGCGAATGGGTGCAGGTGGCGTCGGGCACGACGATCGGGTATAAGCGGCTGCTGCGGTTTCCGCCGGTGACGGCGAGGCGGGTGCGGTTGCGGGTCTTATCGTCGCGGCTCGATCCGTTCGTGACGAAAATTGGGTTGTACAAACTGGCCGAATGAGATATACTCTTCTGTTTTTGTTACTGTTTGCTATCGGTGCGGGTCATGCGCAGGGGCGCCATCGTTTCTCGCTTGGGCAGCATGAGTTCTTATTGGATGGCAACGCCTTTCAGATCATCAGCGGTGAGATGCACCCGGCGCGGATACCGAGGGAATATTGGCTTCATATGATCAGGATGGCGAAGGCGATGGGGTGCAATACGATCGCGGCATATGTGTTCTGGAACTACCAGGAGGTTGCGCCGGGACAATGGGACTTTCATTCCGGCAATCATGATATTGCGGCCTTTATCCGGTTGTGCCAGTCGGAGGGAATGTGGGTGTTGTTGCGGCCGGGGCCTTATGTCTGTGCGGAGTGGGATTGGGGGGGATTGCCGACCTGGCTGCTCAGGATCCCGGACATTCGGATTCGGTGTATGGACGCCAGGTATATGAGTGCCGTTCGCGGGTATATTGCGCGGCTTTCGCGTGAGGTTGTGCCTTTGCAGTGTGATCATGGCGGTCCTATCCTGATGGTGCAGGTGGAGAACGAATATGGCAGCTATGGAAATGACCGGAATTATGTTAAGGCGGTGCATCGGTTATGGCAACAAAACGGCGTGACGGTCCCCTTCTACACGGCGGATGGTCCGACGGCCTTTATGTTGGAGGCGGGGAGTTTGGATAGCTGTGCGATCGGGTTGGATAGCGGGGGTGGCGATGGGGATTTTGACCAGGCTACGAAGCGTAATCCGAATGTGCCGGCGTTTAGCAGTGAAACCTATCCGGGATGGCTGACGCACTGGAAGGAGCCTTGGCAACACCCGGATACGGGGGATCTTTTTCGCGAAGTGCGTTATCTATTATCTCATCATCGATCGTTCAATTTATATGTGGTGCATGGAGGGACAAATTTCGGGTATACGGCGGGAGCGAATGCGTTCTCGCCGACGCAATTTCAGCCGGATGTAACTAGCTATGATTACGACGCGCCGATCGATGAGCAGGGGCGGGCGACGCCTAAGTATTATGCGTTGAGGACGCTGATCGGGGAATATGCCGGCCATCCGTTGCCGCCGGTGCCGGCGCCGGTGCCGGTGATGGAGTTTGGGCCGGTGGAGTTGATGCCAACTGAATCGTTGTGGGAGAGTTTGGGTACGCCGAAGCGGACGGTGATGCCTTTACCGATGGAAGCATTTGGGCAGCGTAGTGGGTTGATCCTGTATCGGACGAAGCTGATCGGGCATAAGAGCGGGCAGTTGACGATCACGGAGCCTCATGATTTTGCTTTGGTGCTTTTGAATGGTCGATTGATCGATACGGTATATCGTGATGGGGGGCATTGGACGGTGAAGCTGCCGGAGACGGGGGCGAAGGAGCCGGTTTTGGATATTTTGGTGGAGGCGATGGGGCATATCAATTTTGCGCAGTATATGATCGACCGAAAGGGGATCACGGATCGGGTGACGCTGGATGGGATGGTGTTGATGAATTGGGAAACGTATGATTTACCGATGGATGGGGGCGTGAAAGGGGGTAGCGCGGGGTTGCGAGTTGAAAGGCCGGGGCTGTTTTTTACAGGGATGATCGAGTTGGATAGTGTGGCGGATACCTATATGGACATGAGTGAGTTTCGGAAGGGAATTGTGTGGGTGAACGGGCATAATTTAGGGAGATACTGGAATGTCGGGCCGCAGCTGCGGTTGTATTGTCCGGCTTCGTTTTTGAAGAAGGGGAGGAATGAGGTCGTTGTGCTGGATCTGTTGAAAACGAATGCGGGGATCATCCGGGGGGTGAAAACATTGGAAGGCGCGGATGAAGGTGTCAGGGTGAGTGCGGTGGGACGGCCGGATATTGGGAAGACCAATTCTTATTATATTTCGAACAGGGCGCCGTTGGCGCCGTTGGCTTTCATCAAGCTGCCGGTGGGGAGTGTGCAACCGGGGGGATGGGTCCGGAAATACCTGGAATTGCAACGGGATGGGTTAACCGGGCATTTGGGGGAGATCAGCGCCTGGCTGGAAAAGAAGGACAATGCTTGGTACAGCGGGACGGGAGAGGGATCGCATGGCTGGGAGGAGGTGCCGTATTGGTTGAAGGGGTATGGCGACCTGGGGTATTTGCTACGAGATAGTGGGATGATCCGGACGACGCGGGATTGGCTGGAAAAGGTGTTTTTGTCGCAGCGGCCTGACGGGTATTTTGGACCGCGGGTGGTGGACCATCCGGAAAAGGATACCATTCCTGATCTCTGGCCGAATATGCTGATGTTGTGGTGTATGCAGTCGTATTATGAATATAGTTCTGACCCACGGGTGCTGGCCTTTATGACGCGCTATTTCCACTGGGAGGAGGGCGTCCCGGAGGGTCAACTTTTGCGGACTTATTGGGAGAACAGCCGGGGAGGAGATAATTTGTATAGTGTATATTGGCTCTATGATCATACCGGAGATGGGTGGTTGTTGGATCTTGCCGCGAAGATCCATCGGTGTACGGCCAATTGGACGCTGGATACTACGCTGCCGAACTGGCACAATGTCAATGTGGCGCAATGTTTCCGCGAGCCGGCCACCTATTATATGCAGGCGAAGGATTCGGGTCTCTTGCGGTCGACGTATGCGGATTTTTATTTGATACGGAGGTTGTATGGGCAGGTGCCGGGGGGGATGTTTGGGGCCGACGAGGATGCGCGGAGGGGGTATTCCGATCCGCGGCAGGCGGTGGAGACTTGCGGGATGGTGGAGCAGATGTCGTCGGATGAGCTGCTCATGGGGATCACGGGTGATCCGATGTGGGGGGATAATTGCGAGGATGTTGCTTTTAATACTTATCCGGCCGCGGTTCTACCTGATTTCAGGGGGCTGCGGTATCTGACGGCGCCCAATATGGTGGTGAGCGATGACAAGAATCATAGTCCGGGGATTGAGAATTCGGGCCCGTTCCTGCTGATGAATCCGTTTAGCAGCCGCTGTTGTCAGCACAATCATTCGCAGGGCTGGCCTTATTATTCCGAACATTTATGGATGGCTACGCCGGATAATGGAGTGGCGGCGTTGTTGTATGGTGATTGTGTGGTGAAGGCGCGGGTCGCGGGCGGGGCAAGAGTGACGATCGTGGAGACGACGCATTATCCGTTCGATACGACGGTGAGGATACGGGTTGGGGTGGAAAAGCCGCAGGCTTTTCCGTTGTACCTGCGTATACCTGGTTGGTGTACGGGGGCGATTATGCGCATGAATGGAAAAGATGCGCATATTGTGCTGGTGGCTGGCGGATATACGAAGATTGAGAAGACCTGGGTTGATGGGGATGAGGTTGAATTGGATTTGCCTATGCAAATGAAGCTGACGAAGTGGGAGCAGAATAAAGGGAGTGTGAGTGTCAGTTATGGGCCGCTGACGTTTTCGTTGAAGATCAAGGAAAACTATGTGAAAGTGGATAGTAAGGCGAGTGCGATCGGGGATTCGAAATGGCAGGCCAATGCGGATCCGGCGAAGTGGCCGGCGTTCGAGATATTGCCAGGGAGTGCCTGGAATTATGGGTTGGAAGTGGGGGACGCGGACTTTCAGGTGATCCGCAAGCCGTGGCCGGCGGATGATTTTCCGTTTACGCAGGAAGCAGTCCCCATCTTGATCCGGGCTAAGGGGAGGATGGTACCCGAATGGGGCGTGGACAAATTTGGATTGTGTGGGGTTTTGCCGCAGAGCCCGGTGACGGTAACGACGCCGGAGCAGACTTTGGAGTTAATCCCGATGGGCGCTGCGCGGTTAAGGATCTCCGCGTTTCCGGTCGTTGTGGGGAAGTGAAGGGAGATGGCGGAATTTCCGCCGCCACAAGACGGCTGCGTTCATTCTTATTACCGGGCTGACGCTGGGGAATGCAGATTCCATCTACCGTGTGGAAAGCCGGTTTTACAAGAATGATCAGATGACGGATGATTGGGCTACCAGTACGAATGGATATGCGACCGCTATGAAGAAGGAATTCCCGGAGATCTCTGATTTCACGCGGATCAACTGGAATAATTCGGAGCGGGTCGTTCGATATGGCACCATCAAATACCGGGAGGCGCATGTGTGTTTCGCGGACAGCAATTTCTTCCAGTTTTTCCGCTACCCGCTGCTGACAGGCGAACCGTCGCGAGTACTGAAGGAGCCGAATTCAATCGTCCTCTCGGCGACCACGGCAAAGAAGTATTTCGGCGCAGCGGACCCGATAGGAAAGTTTCTGGACATCAATACGGTCGGAGACAGCTATCATTGTGTAGTGACGGGTGTCTTCGCCGAACTGCCGGCGAATTCGACGATGCGATTCAGCGCATTGGTCTCATGGTCTACTCAAAAGCAGTGGGAACGGGATTTCTGGTATATACATGAGAGCTATACGTTTGTCAGGTTGGCGCCTGGTGTCGTCCCCGCACAGGTCGAAGAGAAATTTCCCGCGCTGGCTGAAAGATATAAGAGCGGTCTTTCCCTGCGGGATTTGAAATGGGCTATTCAGCTGGTCCCGCTGGCGGATATTCATCTGAAGCCGGTCAAACAATATGAAATAGAGACAAAAGGGAATGGACGGGCTGTATGGTTTTTGGAGTTCATTGCTTATATCATTCTGCTGATCGCGAGGTAAGCGGCTCTGGCGGTCCGGATGGCGGTGGGGGGAGTGGTGATAGGGGTAGTGGCACTCATAAGAAAGGTTTTGGGTCTTTTAAAGATAGGAAAAAGGAGGTAGATTGCAAGCCGGTATGAGCTTTAGCCTGGCGGATATTCTGTTTGTGATCGTGATCTTTCAGTTGCTGTTCACAAGCCTGTTCCTGTTTACGCATCGGCGCGGCAGGAGGAGCAGCAATGGGTTATTGGGGACTTTCTTCCTGGTGATCGGGCTCGACCTGGCGGACAATCTTTTATTGATCAAAGGGGTATATCTGGCGCGCCCGGAGTATGCGATTTGGAGTGTTTGGTTGCTGCTGTTGTTTGGGCCGCTGTTGTATCTATACACCCAATCGATTTTGTTCCGGGATTTTCGTTTAAGCCTGCGAAAGTGCCTGCATTTTCTGCCGTTCGTGGTCCTTTTCATTATTACGGAGGTATATTGGCTGGTGCAGGGGTCGGCGGTGCGGCGGATGCACCTGGAACAGATCATGGCTAGGCGGGTGCCCGCGTATCAGTATTGGGATTCCGCGCTGATCTTCGCGCAGTTCTTTCTATATATGTTCGCATCTTTTCGGTTGATCGGCCGGTTCAAAAAGGTCGCGGGGGATGCCTTTTCGAATTACCGGCAGACGGATATCCGGTGGTTGTCCTATACGCTGTTCTTCTTTACGTTGACGATGTTGTTGGCGGCAGTGAACAGTCTAATTGGGCTCACGGCCCTGGCGGCCTATTGGTTGCCGGTGTTCCTGGTAGTCATTGGGATGGTATGGGTGTATATTAATGTCGTATTGCTGAAGGCATTAAGGCATTCCGGGTTGTTTGGTGTGCTGGAGGAGGGGCCGCTGGTTACGACGGTGATGGAAAAGGAAGAGAAGGCGGTGGATGAATGGAAAGGGGTGTTGGCGCAACTGCGCGGCCATATGGAAATGGGGCGTCCGTGGCTGGAGCCGGATCTGACGCTGGAGCAATTGGCTGCGCAGCTGAAGCTCCGGCCAAAACTATTGTCACAGGCGATCAATGAAGGGCTGGGTCAGAATTTTTTTGAGTTCATCAATACCTACCGGATCGAAGAGGCGAAGAGGCTGTTGACCGATCCGGCAGATAAAAAGATCACGGTGCTCGAAGTCCTTTACGCTGTCGGCTTTAATTCAAAATCTTCCTTCAATACTGTCTTCAAGAAACAGACCGGGTTGACGCCCAGTGAGTTCAAAAATACCAGTGGAGGCAGTCTACGCTGAAGCTTTGGCGGCCGAAGACGTTCGACTTTCCGCTTTCCTTTATTCGAACGGAATAAATCCGTTCGACTTCCTGCGCCCGGTCGACAAACTGGTTTGGGTGAGGCAATTTTGTCTATAAATCATTTTTATCATGAAACAGACAATCATTGCTTCACCCGGGCGGTCCGCCAAATGGATTGTTTTGGGTTGGTTGCTGACCGCGGTCGTGAGTGCCGTATTTTCTTCGCCGAAATGGGGGATCGCCTTCCTGGCCTGGGTATATCCTGTCAGTCTGCTTATCGTGTTCAGGCGGACGACCATCCGGCGGAAGGTCCTTTGGGTGTTCTCAGCCCTACTGCTGGGGCATTTTCTTTCCGACTATCAGGTCGCACCTTTTCCTGTACCCGTGTTGCTGTTGTTTGGCGTTTATCAAAGTCTGGAACAGCTGGCGCTCTATTTGGTGGATGCGTGGGTGAGCAAAAGGACGAATCGGTTTATCGCTACCTTATTCTTCCCGGCTTTTGCGGTGGCGTTGGAATTCCTAAATACAGTGTACGGAGGCGGAATATGGTGGTCTGTCGCCAATTCGCAATATCGGTTGGGCTGGCTGACGCAGTTGGCTTCGGTAACGGGTATCTGGGGGATTAGTTTTTTGCTTTACTGGACGGCTTCCGTGGTAGTTTGGGCGGTCGGCCGCGGGTGGAAGGGAAGGCTGGCTGCGGGGCTGGGGATCTATGCCGGAGTGCTGGCGATGGTGCTGGGGTTCGGTTGGTATCGGTATTCCGGGGCGGGTGGCGGCGAAAAGACGGTAAGGGTGGCGGGGGTGACGGTGCCGTTGATCGGGCTGTGGCAAACATTTTATAAGGACTATTGCGGGCAGCGGATCGTCCTGGACCCCCGCGCGGCGGTGACCGATCCGGCCATGCGGCAGATCGGTTTGGCGGAAGCCAGCTATATCGAGAGTGCGGATACGGTCCGGTTCAGGAATGTGGTGGCTGCCATTCGTTTGGTCGACGACAGTCTTTTCGGCTTGAGTCAGCAGGCAGTGGACGGGGGTGCGAAGATCATATGCTGGTCGGAAAACAATGGCATTGCGTGGAAGGCCGACGAAGAGGCGTTTATCGAAAGAGGTCAACGGTTTGCCGCCAGGAACAAGGTATATCTGCTGATGACGATCTGTGTGGTGAATCCGGGAAAAATTACGCCGGGAAAAAAGTTTCTGGAAAATGAAGCGATCCTTGCCGGGCCGGAGGGGAGTGTCCTCACCCGTTTCCATAAGAATAATCCGGTGCCGATGGTGGAGGCCAGTCAGCCGGGCGACGGGGTCATTCCGGTGATAAAGACCGCTTATGGCAGGCTGGCTGTTTCTATCTGTTATGACGCGGATTTTCCGATCCAGATGCGGCAGGTTGGCGATAAGGGTGCGGCCCTGCTGTTGTTGCCATCCGGCGACTGGTATGCGATCTCGCCTTTCCACACGTATATGGCGGTTTACAGGGGGGTCGAAAATGGTTGTTCGGTCTTCCGGGAGGTGAGCAATGGGTTATCCATCGCGACCGATTACCGGGGAAAGGCGATCGGCAGCCGCGACTGGTTCCGGGATGGAAGGTCCATCTGGCTGGCGGACCTGCCGGTGGGTCATGTCAACACAATTTATAACCGGATCGGCGACGTCGTGCCGTATGGCTGTCTGCTTTATGTGTTACTCATCGTTGTCGTGCTGCTGGCCCTCAGGAGCCGGCGGCGGGCCGGTCCTTTGGCGACAGGTCGAATGGCACTACAACCTTAAAACTGATATTCCGGCCCATATTAAAGATGCCCGGCTGGATACCTGGTGGGACAACGGGGTTATCAAAATATTTCAGACGGCTCATGTTTGATTGGTAGTTGGTGTTGGCGAGGTTGGTCCCTTCGATAAAGAGCTCGACGACTTTCTTTCCGGCTGTGTTGACGAGGTTAAACCCGATGCCGGCGCTGAGCAGGTTATAGCCGGCGGTATAGGTCTCGGTGCCGTAGGCGGCAAAGAAGTGGTTCTGCGGGTTGTAATGGTCAAACCCGATAAAGGCGTAACCATCCCTGATCCGGCCGAAGCCTTTCGCGTAGGTGCCACGCAGTTCGGAGTGGGTATGCGGAGGAGGCATGAAGGGCAGGTATTTCAGGCTGTCGGGCGCTTTGCCGCCGTCGAGCAGATTGGTGCCGTAGGTGAGGGTAAGGGAGTTCTCGAAGTGCAGCCAGGAGACGGGGTGGATATCGAGGTAGAATTCACCGCCGTCGATCCGGGCCTTGCTTTGGACGTAGGTGAACTTGCTGTATTGTCCGGTGGGGTTTGGTGTTCCGTCGGGGTTGACGCGTTGGGGGTTGCCGTTGGCGTCGAGGATCTGTTCCTGGAAGATATAGTTTTGGAGGTTATTGTCGAAAAAGCTGGCGCTTGCTGAAATATGGGGCAGCGTCAGGGCGGCGCCGACATCTTCCTGGACGCTGAATTCCGGCTTGAAATTGCTGTTGCCCACATGGTAGATCTGCGAACCAGGGTCGGGTCCGTTGGCGGAGAGCTCGGCGATGCTCGGTGCCCGGAAGCCCCGGGCGATATTGGCTTTGATCAGGAAGCGGTCGGAGAAATTATAGGTAGCGCCGAAGCTGCCGGAAAACCCGGAGAAGACCTTGCTAAGCGCACTGAACTGTTGGGTAACGCCCTGAGTTGAGGTCGGATTCTCACCGGTGTAGAGTGTCGGGAAATAGGCGACGGTGGTGTCGATATAGGCGGACTTGCCCGAGAAGGAGCGCGAATCGATCCGGGCACCGCCGGTGATATCGAGTTTGCCGAAGCTCCTCTTTTCGACAAAGAAGGGACCGATATCGAACTGGTGATAGGCGGGGATGGGGAAGTCCGTGCTGTAGCCGAGGGTGTTGTTCTGGTACATCCCGTTGACGCCTACGGTGGTCTCGTATGCGTGACCGATGGTGAAGTTGTATTTGATGTCGTAGGTGTAGGTATGCAGCTCCAGATTCAGGCCGGGAACAGTCGCGTCCTGTGGGTGGGTGTATTCGCGGCGATGGCTGTATTGCCAGCCCAGGTTAACGAGGAGGCTGCCGCTGCCCAAGGCAAAGCTGCTGGCGTCATAAACGCGGTAGAGCTGGACGTGCTGGTGGAGGGTAGGGAGGTTGTATGAGTTTAGCACCGATTCGGGTACCATGGGGCGATTGGTATCCGAGTCGGTGACCTGGTAGGTGAACTTACGGGTAAGCGAGTCGCGGCTGCCGTCGGGGATGGCCTGGAGGTCGTCGAAGACGGAAGCATTGAGATAGGAGTAGCCCCAGGATTTGTTGAGGCCGATCATGGCGCGGGCATCCTTTTCGTTGAAGTTCGTGGCATAAACGCGGCCGTCGTGCTGGTCCTGGTAGTCCTGCGCCAGCTTTTCCGAGAGTTGGGTGCCCCAGATCAGGCCGTTGCGGCTGCCTTGCAGCCTGAGGCTGCCGTTGATGAGACCGTTATTGGTGCCGTAGATGCCGCTGGCGTAGCCCAGGATCTTACCGTCGGGTGCGGGCGGGGGAGTCAGCAGGTTGACGACGCCGCCGATGGCGTCGGAGCCGTAGCTCAGGCTGGCCGGGCCTTTGATGATCTCGATACGGTCGATCGAGTTCTGGTCCACTTCGATGCCATGTTCATCTCCCCACTGCTGGCCTTCCTGGCGGATGCCATCCTCAAGTGTAACGACGCGGTTGTAGCCCAGGCCGTGGATAAAGGGTTTGGAGATATTGGGACCGGTGGTCACGGCACTGATGCCCGGGAGGTTGGCGACTTCATCGATGACGTTTCCCGTGGCGGAGTGTTGGTCCATAAAGCTTTTGCCGACCGCCACAATAGGAATGGGGGCTCTTTTTATTTCCGTGGCTTTGCTGACGCCCGTGACCACCACTTCACCGGCCTCAATAGTGGATAGGGACAGCTGAATTTCCAGGTGAGAAATGAGGGTAAAATCCACGTTCTGGTTGAAGGTGGCGTAGCCGACATAGCTAATCTGTATAAGGTGGATACCTTTGGTGGCCAGGGTGATAGAGAATTTTCCGTTGGCATCGGTGACGGTGCCGGTCTTCAGGTCGGGGATCGAGATCGTCGCGCCGACGATGGGCTTGCCGTCGGCTTTATCTGTAACGGTACCGGTCAGGGTACCGAGGTCTGAGCCCGGCCCTGCCAGCAGGGTATGATAGCCAAGGAGACATAAGAGCATAAGTGAGAATGCGGGTAACTTCCGGTTCATAATCGTGTTGGATTAAGCAGCCAAACTATTTTAAGTTATCCAGGCAGGTCGATCCTGAATCTTGTTAGGAGTGAAAATACTATGCGCGGGAGGCGGCTTTCGGTGGGCCTTTTAGCGAATAGTAGACTTTGTGGGCGCTGAGGATGGGAGAATGGCGGGCAACCGTCAACGTGGCATATTGCCGAATGGGGGCCGGGACGACGAATAGGGGTGATTCCAGCAGCGGCATCATCGCGTCGTCGAAACAGTCGCATTTCAGCTGGAAGTTCTCCGAGCCGGGGGACGATTGGGTCGGCGCTGTCTTGCTTTCATGGAACCAATGGTGCATCCACAGACGCAGGCCTGCCTTTTGGGTAAATACCAACAAAAGGAGTACAGCCACAATCTTCGGATACTTTCTAAACATCGGCTGCAAAGCTACTTAAATTGCAACAATATTTCAAATAGTTGGGTCGTGGGGATATTAATTGGTTGCAGGCCTTGATGGAAGGTCACATCGGTTGATTGGAGGGTGAGTTCGCCGATATGAAATTGCGCGATGTTTCGTAATTTAAGGCTATGCGCAGACCGATATACCTTATTCCGATCATACTTCTTTGTATACAAGCTGTCACGGCAATAGCTCAGCAGCGCAGGGTCGAACGATCATGCCCGGAAATCTTCGAGATGCATAAGGATGGGGGCAGGCAGGTGCTGCGATATGCATCCAATCACTCCCTGGATAAGACCGACACGGCTATACGGACCTTGCTGGTTTATGTTCACGGGCTGCATCGAACTGCGATGAATTATTATGATTATGGCGAAGAGGCTGTCCGGGCTGCCCACGAAAAGAAAACGACATTGCTGATCACGCCGCGGTATACAAATGACGAGGATATGGCAGCGATGCGGCCGAGCAAGGAATTCCTGTATTGGCGCAAAGCGGAGTGGAAAGATGGTTATGAGTCGGTACGAGATGAGCTGGGGGTACAGCCAGCCAGGATGAGTTCTTATGAGGTAATGGATTCGCTGATCGAGGCAGTGGTGAATTCCGGCCGGTTCCCCAACCTACACCGGATCGTGGTGGCAGGGCATTCCGCGGGCGGGCAGTTCGTGGACCGGTATTCTGCCGTCAGTCCTCTTCCCGATCTGCTGACGGGGGTCCGTTTCCGTTTCATTGTCATGAACCCCTCTTCTTATCTATACCCCGACAATTTACGGCCGGCGCAGGACGGCAGTTTCGTAGTGCCGGACAGCAGCGCCTGCCCGGGGTATAACCGGTATCCCAAGGGTTTGACGGAGCTGAACACCTATGCCCGGGCGGCTGGGCCGGAACGGATCTTGCAGAATATGCTGGAGCGGGACATCGTCTTTTTGCTGGGCGGCGACGATACGAACATGGAGGACCCTGATCTGGATGTAAGCTGCGCAGGCAATTTGCAGGGTAAATACCGGCTGGTGCGTGGGATGTATTATATCGGCCATATCAGCAGCTTCCCCGGATATGGCGGTAAGAAGAGCTTCAGTATTATCCGGGGTGTTGGCCATGAAGGGGATATGATCTCCACGGCCGAGGCGAGAAAGTGGGTATTTGAATGGTGATTAAGAGGTTGTTAAAACGGGTAGGCTCACGGGCGGGGGAAGAAAAAATAGTAACTTCAGGCATTGGATCAGGGTTAAAAAATAGTATATGAAATCGAGCAAGACAAATTTTGTCACACAAACGGATGAACTGCGAGATTCCGTCCGACCGTTGAAAAAACATTATGGACGGACGAAACATTATTTCACGGGCGTACTCCTATTCTTTTCCTTATCGACTTTTGCTCAGGCGACGGTGACGGACCAATTTCATAAGATAAGCACCGTTGCGGAAGCGCAGGCCTGGATGGCTGCGAACCAGCAGTTAAAACCAGCGATGCTGCACCTGGTGGCGGGGAAGGACTCGACGTTGATCGACAAACGGCTGTTGCGGCAGAACCAGGGGGATGTCTTTTCTGTCGGGTATGTGACCTATAAGGTGCTTGAATCAAAGGAGTCGGTCAAGTACCGGGCCAACTATATTTACCTGGACGGGTCTACGCTGTCGCCATCGGAAATAGATAGTCTGCGGAAGGCGATCGTACAGAAGTTGAATGGAGGCGCGAACTGGGACCAGCTATCCGATCAATACACGATGGATGGGAATACCACCCATGGGGATACGGGCTGGTTCTTTGGAGAATTGCAGATGCCGAAAGAATTCCAGGATGCGGTGAAGGCGCATAAGACCGGGGATATCTTTTTTGTGGATGTCTCGGACCGGAACTGGCATTATATCGTCAAGAAGACCTTTGACGATGACGATCAGAAGGACGCAACGATCCTGCGGGCCAACGGGCGTTAGGATTGGCGCTGGTCGGTCGGCCCTCAGAGCGGGCGGATCTTGATATTGCGCCATTCGCTGGAGCCGGGGTGCTCCTGCAGGGCGATCTTTCCTTTTGCGACCTTTGCAAAGTCGGCGAAGATCTTGTTGCGGAATTTGCTCCCGGCGACCATGCGATTCCATTCTTCGCTGCCCATCTGGCCTTCGAAGGTCTTTATTCCGTTGAGAAAGAAGATTAAATGTCCGTGGTCCTGGATGAGGCGGACCTGGTTCCATTCCCCGATTGGATGGGGTTTGCTGACGGTGGAATCGCCGGCCATATCGTAGAGGCAACCGGCGAGGTGGTTCTGTTTTTTATTGTCGTCGGCGCTGATATTGTCCAGTACCTGCATTTCGGGGCCGGTTATATAGGTGGCGCGATATTTAGGGTCTTCCTGTACGTCGAAAATAATTCCGCTGTTGCCACCGCTGGAGATCTTCCATTCCAGATTCAGTTCGTAATTCTCATAGACATTATTGGTCACGAGATCCCCGCCGCCGTTGGCGGGTTGCGAGGTATCGAAAACGATGGCGCCATTTCGGACCTGCCATTTTGATCCGGCGGTATCTCTTAGGTAGGTGTGCCAGCCGGTTGTCGATTTACCATCGAACAGGAGGGTCCACCCTTGTTGTTTTTCCTGTGCGGTCAGGGTGTTGGGTTGTTGTGCAAAGGCTGCGGCTCCGGTCAGGATGAGGGCGGAAAGAACCAGGATTTTTTTCATCGGACTTCGTTTTGGTGGACCAATTTAGGCTAATTTCATGTATTCAAAGCTAATGTGTTATGGTCATTTATAAGATTCCTTGCGGCCGGGTGTGGCTGTGTGTTCTTTTCCTTTCCTGTTATGGTTCTGTATCGGCTGCCGGCGGCAGGGTACATTTGATCCCTGAGCCGGTATCGGTCACGGAAAAACCGGGTAGTTACTATCTCCGGCAGGGTGCGGCGCTGGCGGTGGACGGCGATTCGACGATGGGTCTTGCGGCGTGGCTGGTTGGGCGGGTGCGGGATGAAACGGGGATCAGTTTGCATGAGGAGAAGGGCAGTAGGGGAGCGATAGTTGTGCAGGTATGGAAAAGGTATAAGGGAGGCGCATCCGGTTATAGTTTGTCGGTGAGTTCTTCCGGTGTCAGGATCGAGGCGGGGAGTCCCGAGGGTGCCTTCTATGGGATGCAGACGCTTTTGCAGTTATTGCCATTGGGGCGGGGGGATTACCTGTCGGTCCCATGCGTCGATATTGTGGATTCGCCGCGGTTCGCGTGGCGCGGCTTGATGTTGGATGTCAGCCGGCATTTCTTTACGAAACAGGAGGTATTAAGTTATATCGATGAAATGGTCCGTTATAAATACAATGTCCTTCACCTTCATCTGAGTGACGACCAGGGATGGCGGATCGAGATCAAGAGTCTGCCGCAGCTCACCCAACACGGCGCCTGGCGGGTTCCGCGTACGGGTCGCTGGGGCGACTTTCTGCCGGCACTCGGTGATGAAGCAGCTACGGATGGGGGTTATTACACCCAGGACGATATGCGGGAGATCATCCGGTATGCGCGGGAGCGGTTTGTTACCATTCTGCCGGAGATCGATGTTCCGGCTCACAGCCTGGCGCTGATCTCTTCCTATCCCAATTTGTCCTGTACACAACTGCCGTATCCGGTGAACCCCGGGGCGCGGCCTCCGGTCCGGGAGGACAATGCGCTGTGTATCGGCAATGATTCGGTTTTCCTGATATTGGATAAGATCTTCACCGAGCTCGCGGCGTTGTTCCCCTGCGAATATATTCATGTCGGCGGTGATGAGGCATACAAGGGCTTCTGGGCCGACTGTCCCAAGTGTCAGAAACGGATGGCCGATGAGCATCTCAGGTCCGTGGAGGAGCTGCAAAGTTATTTCGTCAAGCGGATGGAGAAAATGCTCACCGCCAAAGGCAAGAAACTGATCGGATGGGACGAGATCCTGGAAGGCGGATTGGCGCCGAGCGCAACGGTGATGAGCTGGCGGGGGATGGCGGGTGGGGTAACGGCGGCGCGGATGGGTCATTCGGTGGTCATGACGCCCTGGGACTTTTGTTATCTGGACCTTTACCAGGGAGAGCCCATCTCGGAACCGCCGACATACGGAATGTGCAGGCTGAAGGATTCCTATACGTATGATCCGGTGCCGGACAGTGTGGATGAGCGACTGATCCTGGGCGGTCAGGGGAATCTGTGGTCGGAGTCGGTGCCCAATTATCGCCATGTGGAATATATGACCTGGCCGCGTGGGTTAGCCCTGGCGGAGGTTTATTGGAGCCCGAAGTCGAAACGCAACTGGGATGATTTCATCGGCAGGATGGAGGCCGAATTCCAGCGTATGGATGCGGCGAACATCAAATATGCCCGCAGCGCGTATAACGTAATTTTTACGCCCAAGCGGGGGGCTGACCGGGACATGACCGTTGGGATGTCGACGGAAATCAGCGGCCTGGATATTTATTATTCGTTTGATTGCACGAATCCCGATGGTTTCTACCCGAAATATGACGGTACGCCGATCCGGTTCCCGATCGGTTCGACGCAGCTGAATGTGGTCACTTACCGCAACGGGCACCCGATCGGGCAGCAGATAAATATCAAAAAGGATGACCTGATGAAGCGGTTGGATCAGGGCCGGCACGTATATTAGCGGATTAAAAAAATAAAGAGATGCGTATCTGTCATTTACGTTGTATCATGGTTGTTGGGTTCGTTTGGATTTCGAAAGCTGCGGCGGCACAAGGCGGGGTGGGGGCCCAAAGTCTGGACAGTGTCCTGCCTGTCCGGGGTTTCTGTATCGATCTCCCACGGTCGTCGGGGTTGGATTCTTTCGTGCGGTTCATCCATGAGGAGCTGGCGCCGCGAAAGGTCAACACGCTGTTCCTGCTCGTGGATTACCGCTACCAGTTCAAATCCCATCCGGAGCTGGCCGACAGCACTGGCTTGTCGAATGCGGAAGTCAAGAAGATCGTTCGGGCTTGTGCGGAGCATCATATCCGGATAATTCCCCAGATCAATATGTTGGGCCATCAGGGTTGGGAGGAGCATCCGGGCAAGCTGCTGCAGGTATATCCTCAGTTCGACGAGACGCCGTGGGTGAAAAATCCGGAGCATTATGTCTGGCCGAATGCCGACAACTTATACTGCCGCAGCTATTGTCCTTTATATCCCGGTATTCATGAGGTGTTGTTTGCGGTGATCGACGAACTGTGCGACGCCTTTGAAAGCACCGCCTTTCACGCCGGAATGGACGAGGTGTTCTATTTGGGAGAAAGCAAATGTCCGCGGTGCGGGGGCCGGGACCCGGCGGTGCTGTTTGCGGGGGAGGTGCAGGCGTTGCATGATCATCTCGCGCAAAAGGGCCGCGAGCTGTGGATCTGGGGAGACCGGCTGATCGATGGTAAGACCACAGGGATCGGGGAGTGGGAAGCCAGCTACAACAATACTTTCCGGGCTGCAGACCTGATACCGAAGGATGTGGTGATCTGTGACTGGCATTATGAGCGGCCGGATCAGACGGCGGTCTATTTTGCGATGAAAGGATTCCGGGTGGTGACCTGCCCGTGGCGGATGTCGCAGCCGGGGGTTGCGCAGGTGGATGATATGGTTCGTTTTAGGAATGCGTCGACGCCGGAAATGAAGCCGAGGTTCTACGGGATCGTGGAGACGACCTGGTCGCCGACGCAGGCTTTCATGAATAGTTTCTATGGGATCGGGCCAAAGCGGCCGGAGCGCCCGGGGCAGGAACGCGGGTCGGCTTCGCAATGTTTCAAGGATGTCTTTCAGCGGATTGACGCGCTAGGGAATTGATCGGTGGACGGTAAATAGCTTGAATATGGGAATAGTTGATCAGTTGTCAGGGGGGAAAAAACGCGGGCCGCTTGATAAGGTTGAGGTGGCGCGATGCAGGATGATTATTTGGGAGTCGCGGAGGTTCGGAATCGGGAGTATAAAGAAATTTGGGACGAGGTAAGCAAAAAATATCCAGAGCTGGAGCGAGACCTTGATGTCGAACTCTGGACGGCGTTCGGTTGTTCGGGGCATAAGATGGGCGGATACGCTTATTTTACCCAAAATGACCCGCGGGAATATAAGGAAGCATATAAAGATTGGTTGCTTTTGCTGCAAATAGACACCGACGACAGGATCATGTGGGGGGATGCGGGAGTGGCGAATTTTTTTATTGCCCCTGATGATTTAAGGAAAAAAGATTTTTCCCGGGTATTCTACACCTGGGATTGCTGTTAGAGATATGAAAAAATTTTCGGCGAATATTGAACTTATTGGGGCCAATCCCTTTGTAGATCCGCCGAAGAAGGTGCTGGCTTTCATTTTCAAGCAAGCGGGGAAGGATAAGGGGCCGATCCGGGTGCGGGGGGCCATTAACGGAGATCCTTACCGGCAGACGCTGCTCCGGTACCAGGGGGCGTGGAGGCTTTATGTCAATGGGTTGATGCTGAAGAATTCGCCCAAAAGGATTGGGGAGAAGATCGTCGTGGAGATCGAATTCGATCCGGAAGACAAGAAAATTGAGCCGCACCCGAAGCTGGTGGAGGCTTTGAAGAAGAATAAAACGGCTGCGGCTGCCTGGATTAGGCTGACCCCTTCCCGGCGTTGGGAGATTGTGCGGTATATCGGGTCATTGAAAACGGAGGAGAGTGTCGACCGGAATATTGAGCGATCGATCCGGCATTTGAACGGGAAGGCGGGGTTTGTGGGGAGATGGCCCTGGAAATGACACGTAGTGCCGCCTTTTATTCCAATGCTTTTGAGACGATAGGATCGAGATTCAGGGGGGCGCCGATGGGTTCGGGGAGGTCGTATCTTTCGCGGATGTAGGTGGCGTCGTTGTAAGCGAGCCAGACTTTTTGCTGCGGATCTTCCCAGGCAATGACCTTGAGAGGCAGGTCGAGGGCGGAAAGCGGGTTGGCCAGCATCAGGGGGCCGCCGGCTTTTGGTTTCCCGAATAGGATGAATTCAAGTGGTGACAGGTGAAGGCCGGTTTTGTTGACTTCGGATTGCTGGTCGATCCGGGCGTAAATGGTCACTCCCTGTCCTTGCAGGAAATGCTCTATCCGGTCGATGCTTTCTTTTACAGAGTATTTGCTGGATTTGACGATTACTCCTTTTGGGCTCATGGCTGAAAATTTATGATATAAAGGTAACATGGAGGCAGGGGTTTTGTGGGTGTATTGGGTAAAACTATTCTTGGGGTTTTCAGATTTTTTCCGATACATTTATTACAGAAATTCCTACTATGAGTTTCCTCTGCCGGTTACGGGATTATTTTTTTTCCAGGCTGAAAAGGAAGAGCCCAATGCAAGAGGATCCGTCCCGCAGATCGTTTCTGCAGGCGGTCGGCTGGGGCACGGCGTTACCGGTCGGCAGGGCTTTGGTCCGCCGGAAGAAGGATCTTCCGGGAGTTCTGATAGAGGCTTCCCGTTATTTCGATGACCAGGTCAATGTTTCGTTGTACCGTTACCAGGATCTCCTGCAGATCGATATGACCTACTCCGGGTTCAAGCTGTCGGGTGATAATAAGAGTCTGGTCCGGAGCTCCTCTTCCGCACTCCTGGCCGTCTATTTCCAACCGCAGCATTTGGCCGAGACGGCTTACCGGGAATCAGGCGGAGGCGGAGGCACTGCCAATTTCGATGCGGAGGCAGCCGCGGACCTTGATGAGGGCCCGATCCCGAATGACAGCCTTAATTTGCCGGCCATAACGTATGCGTCCGACCGAAGCCGGCTGGTCTTCGATATCCCGGCTTCCATCAACAGCATTTCGCTGACGGCCGATGCGATACTCAATTGGGGGCAGTTGAGCCCGGTCATTAACTCCCGCGCTACGGCAGAGGCGATCTTGCCGGTCTTTACGAGTAAGGACAACGTTTCTGACTACCTGAATGTGCTTGCCGCAGCACCTGCCGAGTCGAGTAAGGGGCCATCGAAAAAGGAATTGCGGGCTGCCACCAAGGATGAGCAGCAGCAGGTGAATGCGAGGAACGTTCAAAACCAGCAATTGAGCCCCGCAATCGCCGGTAAGCCACCGAAGAAGGGTCAGCTGGTCCTCACGGGCATTATCCGCCGAATCACGCCGGGGAAGACGCCACGTCCGTTGGACCCGTCCGAGACCTCCATTGAATTGCCCTACCGCCTCTTCATTTCCCCAAACCAGTTCGGCACCTGGTATCACGAGCTTAAGCTAAAATGGACGGGATTGGCTGCTGCCGGGGCCTTCCAGACCTGTGAGTTGTGGCATAACAGGCTCATGGCGTCGAATAGTGCCTATATGACGGTCAGGGCGCTTTGGGGTGTGGATATCAATGGCACTTACAATAAAAAACCTGCACGCGATGAATCATTCATTACGGCGTTATTCAACGACGACCGGCATTGTATCGTCCACGAAAGCAGCAACTGGGGCATCGCGAATTTCACCCCGCAGGCCGTGCAGATCGAGCAGCTGATGCTCACGCCTTTGGGGGGCTGGCTTGATGGGGTTCTCCAGGTGAGCAGGACCGCGCTCGAAAATGCTAAGATCATTGGTAGCCTGAACTTGCTGAAATGGAAACATCTTGCCAACCTTGCAAGGGACCATTATGTGGAAGTCGTGTATGCGGGTAATATGTTCCCCTTCGGCCATGAGGCGTCGCTGGTGAGGATTACGCAGCGGGTCGCAAAGCAGAACTACGCGTACAATCAGCAGCAGTTCTTCATCGTGATCAATGAGACCGAACGGAAATACAACCCGGTCGACAGCAGCAACCAATTCAATTCCTTCCCCTTTTCCACCATCCGGTTTGTGACTACAGTGACTCCGGCGCTGACGCCGCCACAGCGGTTTTGTACCACGCTTTCCGATAAGCAGGATGACCATCAGTTCGTTCCTAAGGTGAATAATACTCCGTTCCTTTTTCGCATCATCGCCTATGACCTGGAGGGAACCGAAGTGGACCTGGAGATGCCGCTGGTATTTGCCAGTACGGACATCACGGTTGACAGTCATGGAAACTCCAATATGGGGAATATCAACGGGCTGATCCAATTTTATAACGACGCCAACCAAAAATACATTCCATCCTATATCGATTTTCGCAGCCAGAAGATGGCGTTGACGCGGAGCCAGACGCCGGGGGATACGCATTTCGAGGCTCAGTCGGCTACCTTTCATGCGGCGGGTATGCCGGGTTCCGCGCCTGGTTTCCGGCCGCTTGTGTCGGGAATGGAGATATTCGTCCATGCTGTGCAGGCGATCACGGGGGTCAACACCGCGCAAAAGATCGTGCTGGAAGACGATCGGAATTCCGGGACTGTATTTGCTTCTTTGGTGACCGCGTCTTCCGTCAGTTTCAATGGCAACAGCAATAAAACGGGCGGGAGCCTTTCGCCTAATTTCTCCGTCACGGCTATTTCGAAGCTGCATGGGGCAATCGGCGGGGATGTGAACCAGGCGAAGAACCTCCATTTCGATCCTACCGCCTTTTTCGATTCGACGGCAAAATTATTCGGGGTTATCGACCTGGGACAGATCGTCCAAAAGGTCAGCAATGCGGCGGCTACGCTTAGCGGTACGACGGTGAACTCCCCCATTCCCGCGTTGAAGACGATCGAGACGGCGGAGGCGTTGATCACGCAATATACCTGGAACGCAGCCACGCTGACTGCGCATGATTTTGGTTTTGTGCAGTTTCAGCCGGCCAGCGGTGCGCCCGGCAAACTGGTGGTGGAGACCAGCATATATCGCTATAAGAACGCTTCTCAGCCCGATATGCTGGTGGTCAATTCCTATCTCGATGATTTTTCGGTGACGATTGCGGGGTTGGCGGCGGTGGGTTTTAACAGGGTAGGGTTTACAACCGGCAGCAATGCCAAGGTGGATGTCAGCATCGACCTGCAACAGCCTCCGGTGAAGTTCATGGGCGCGCTGACTTTCGTGAACGCGTTGCAACAATTTATTCCTTCCAATGGATTCAGCGACCCGCCCTATCTCGACGTCAGCGATACCGGGGTGGAGACTGGCTATACACTGGCCCTTCCCAATATCCAGCTAGGGGCGTTCACGCTTACCAATGTCAGTTTCGGCGCGATCGTCGATCTGCCGTTCACCGGGGACCCGATGTCAGTGAAATTCAATTTCTGTCAGAAGCAGCAGCCCTTTACGCTCACGATATCCCTGTTGGGTGGCGGCGGTTTCTTTGCTGTTGCCTTCGATATGCATGGGTTGTTGTCGCTGGAGGCGGCGCTGGAATTCGGGGCGGCAGCTTCGCTCGATCTGGGCGTGGCCAGCGGGTCGGTCAGTGTGATGGGGGGCGTCTATTATGGGATGAGTCTTTCCAACGGGATACAGACTTCGGAGCTCAGCGGTTATGTGCGCATGAACGGATCGCTGTCCGTTCTTGGGTTGATCACGGCTTCGGTGGAATTTGATCTTACCCTGGCGGCGGATCTCAGCGGCAATAAGGTTACGCGCATATGGGGAGAGGCGACGCTCACGATCCAGGTGTCGGTGTTCATGTTCTCGACGTCCGTGCAATTGCAGGTGGAGCGAGAGTTTGCGGGGGCCGATGCCGACCCGACCTTTGAGCAGATGGTGAGCCAGAGCGACTGGCAAACCTATTGCGGCGCGTTTGCGGCGTGAAACAATACTATGTCACAGAAAATTATAGTCAGCACGCTGCCCTGGAAGGATTATACCAGGAATAAATGGTTGCTTTCCGCCTCCATCAGTATTCAGTTGGATGCTACCGGGGGCGCCACGCTATCGGGTTACCCGGATATTCTGCATTGGCTGGACCGGTTGCAGGGAGCTGTCTTTTTTGTCCAATGGAACAACGACAAGCCGCAGGATATTACGGTTTCGAATACGTACTGGGATGCGACGTTGTACCAGAACCTCTTCTCGCCCGGTCTTGTCGTCAAACCCTTCCAGCCGCTCAATGTTTCGACTATTTCATTGAAGTCCTATCCCGTTGGGCATATCCGGGATTTCATCCTGAATACCTATAATGAGGTAGGCAACCTGACGCCGGCGGCGTTGCCAACGGCGGGGTTCTATGTCAACCAATATAAGAAGCTGGCGGATATCTCGCGGGTTCAGCTGGTGGCCAAGCCGGCTGTGGCGGCGCACCAAAAGGTTGCGCTTAAAGACGTCGTTACGACGGGCCATCCGGGCAAGGCACAGGCCGCGCAGCAGGTTAGCCGGAGCAAGGTCATTTCTTATTCCACGCAGGCGAACCCATCACTGGATTTTGGACAGTTCCACAATTATTTCGACCCGGGTTTGAATGCCGGTCTTCATCCGCCGCCTGCGCCCCCTAAGCCTGCGCTGGAATACCACGACATTCTATCCATCATCATGGACTATCCGATCATTCAGCGAAAGCTGGGGCTGGTACTGGATTTCGAGCTGGCGGGGCCGCCCCCGGCGGCGAGTGGGTTGGTTCGGATCATCCCAACTAATCTTTCCTTTCAGAACGATCTGGCCCTGAGCACGCCACCGACGGCCTATGAGACTACTTCGGCAGGGTTTTATATGGCCGCGAAGAGCGGCAGCACGATCGATAAGGGGGTGCTGTTGCTCAACAGCCCTAATTTTTCAGTGGTAGAGATTGATACGGAAGGGTCTGCGATCAAGCTCACGGGTCATACGGACACAGTGTATTTTTCGGTGGCACGGGCTTCCGTGAAGGCGGTTAATAGAGAAATGTTGACGCCGGTGGTTGCTGAAAAAAAGGTGAATGGGCGGCCGCTGCCGAAAATGATGGCTGCTAACGGGCAGGAAGCTCCCGCGGCTCCGGCTCCGGAGGATGACGGTAGTGAAGAGGGGTTGCCGGCCTTGCGCAGTGCGGGGATCGGGATCATTCACAATGGGTTGGCGGCGGAGTTGGCGGGTAAGTTCACCCGGATGAGCGGGTTATATAAGAACCTGGTCAAGCCGGAGGCGTCAGTGAATAACACGGTATTGTATAACCGCGTGGCAGGGGGGAATGCGCGGGAGGTGGCGCCCGGACGGTTGCAGGAACTTCGGACGGGTGTGGGGAATCCAAAGAATATACCGTTACCGTCGGATACCTTGTATGCGGATGACCTGGTAAAGGGTTACCGGATCGATATTGCCTATGACACGGCTCCGGGTGCCTGGTATTCGCTTCATCAGCGGATCAACCAGTATGCGTACGCGCCCTTGCAAGCGACGGCTCAGCCTGTCTCCCTGCCTTCTTCTCCCTTTATTGATGAAGGTTGTATCCAACTGTCGCTGACCCAGGATTCGAATGATTCGAGCGGGGCGCAGAAACTAAACGAGGTTATTGCGCGCTGGGAAGGTTGGAGCTTATCGGTGCCCCGCCCGGGGAAATCGTTGAACAATACCGGAAATCCGGTCAGCAGCGATGCGGAAGAGCAAAAAAAATACCAGCTGGATGACTCGGTATCTTTCCGGCTGCAGGTGAATTCGATGCCCGCGCCAAAGAGTCTACCCAAGCTGCGGTTTGGCCTTTCATACAGTGTGAAGATCCGTACGGTAGACCTTTGCGGCAACAGCCTGCCGAGCAATCTCGATCCGGAAAACAAATCCTCCTCGGTGATCAGCGGCATCCGGTACCTGCGTTATGAGCCGCTGCCCGTGGCCGTATTACGCGAGGGAAATGAGGTGGCCAGCGGTGGGAGCCCCGGTGGAGACCGGGACGGGGAATCGCTTGAGCTCATGGTTATCCGGAGTAATGTGAATGTGACGGCCGAGCAGTATGAGAAAAACAATCCGACCACGCTTTATTCAAATAATCAGCCTGCGGGAACGGTGAGCTGGCTTCCGCAAGCTGTCCGGCATTTGCTGGCCCCGCCGGGATCGCAGTTGCTGGCTGAAACCCACGGAATGTTCGATGCCGCGTTCAAGGATCCGACACAGGCCGTGTCCATTTATCAATTTATCAGCAGCAAAGATCAACCCACGGTCAATAACCCCGCTCAGCCGAGGGCGCAGGTTTATCCCGTCACCCAGCAGCAGGTGGACATCGGCTGGCTGGCCGACCCGATGGCTGCCGGAGTCATCCTGACGATGGAGAGCACGACGAGCTTTGAGACTCCCTGGCAGAAAGGGGTCAGTCATCAATTCAGCTTCTATTTCGATGAGGAGGTCAATTCCGCCAATGCGGGCACCGCCTACAGTGTAGATCAATGGAAGGCGCCGCGGTCTTTCCGCATCATCCTGGTGGAAGGGAATGGGGCGCCGGAGTGGAATGCTTCGGGAAGGACCTTCACGATCTCCCTTCCGAAATCGGCGCAGGTGCAGATCAATTATGCCTGTTTCTGGCGGCCTGATGATTTGCCGGCGGTGTCGGGCATGCATGCCTGTGTCAACAAGGCCGGGGCGGGGACGCCGGCGGCGCAGCTGGCGTTAAGAGGGTTGCACTGGATGTTCAGTCCGTGGCGGACGATCCGGCTGGTCCATGCGGTTCAACAGCCGCTGCAGGCGTCGCAGCTCGGCCACAACGTGAGTCAGATAACGCGGGATTACGGAAATACGTTTATCTATATCACTACGCGTTTTTCAGTGCATGGCAGCAGCACGGACAAGGTCGATATCAGCGCGACCTGGACGGAGTGGACGGATGATCTGACCGGCAATGGGCCAACGCAGGTGAGCAATGCCACGCATGTGGATACGATACAGGTTGCCTATACGGATAAGGTGATCGTCTGTGTGATCGCCACGAGGATAGGGGCCAACCCAATGACCGAAACGGTAAAGGGGCCCATCTACCAGGCATTTGGCGATACGAAGCACCGAATGATCGAGTATGTGCCGGTAGCCACGACGAGATATCGCGAGTATTTTGCCGGGCTGCTTGCGGCCGCCGCGGTGACCAAGCAAGCGTTTCCGCTAACGGAGGCGGGGGCGGCGGCTACGCTGAATATCCTCAGCTCTGCCCGCCCGACCGTACCGGCGGTCGACTATCTGCTACCGAGTTTCAACTGGGGTACTACTACCAAGGGCAATACGACCACGCATATCCGCACCGGGAATATCCGGGTTTATGTCAAGCGACCCTGGTATAGCAGCGGGGATGACGAGCGGCTGGGGGTATTGCTCGCGCCGAAGGGGACCAATATTGCGGGTGCGCCTTCGCTTGCCCGGTATTGCACCGTGTGGGGTATGGACCCGGTGTTTGCCGCTCCGGCTTTGAACAACAGCAATTATCCGACGCGGGACAATTTCCCTTATGCGGCGGACTACGATACAGTTCGGTTGGCAGAGGATAATAATACGATGGTAGATGTCGCCGGCTATGCTGTGGGCTATGACCAGGATAAGCAGCTGTACTTTTTCGATATCCCGGTTAATATCCTGTCGGCTTATTTTCCTTTTGTCAAGCTGACGCTGGCCCGGTACCAGCGCAATTCGCTGCGCATCAGCGGGACGGATGTTTGTCTCAGCAAGCTGGTCAGTGCAGACTGGATGCAGGTGGTACCTGCGCGGGAGACGTCCATCATCGGGAATCCGGGGAAGAGCAATTTTACGATCACGCTTACGGGAACGGCGCCGTTTGGAACGGGTAATGCTCGGTATCTGATGACGGATAATGAGGGTACCCGAACGAGGATCCGCGTGCAGGTGCAGAATGCGGCGATCCCCAAGTCTGAGGATGCCTTGATCGCCATCGATGCTCCGGGGCCGGGGACGTTGGTCTGGGAGAAGGAATTTGATATTTCGCTGTCGGCTATGAAAAACGGGTTGATACAGTTCTCGACAGCCGTTCAGTTGGATAAGCAATGGGCGGGGAAACCGTATCGGGTGATCATCAGTGAATATGAGTTGCATCAATTTGATCCGTTAAGGACGGTGCAGTTGACGAGGATCGGGCAGCCGAGGAGTAATCAGCCGGTAGAGTGGAGTGAGCGATTGGTTTTTATGGATATGTTCGAGGTAAATGGGGTGGTGTAAAAATGACATTTAAAATTAGATTTTGGCGATGATCTGTCAGGGAGTATGACAGAATGTGGGTTTTTGCTCGAGGGGTGCTGATTGATAATCAATTAGGTGGACGAAGGCGCGAATTCGGTAAGGTATTTGCCATATAACGAAAAAAAGGGAGATTGGCATGGCAGAAACCTGGAACAAACGCGAGCGGGAGAGGAAGAAACGACAAGAAAAGAAGGAGAAGCTGGAGAAAAGGGAGGAACGAAAACATAACAAAAGCAGTCATACCTGGACCGAAATGTTGGCTTATGTTGATGAAAACGGGAATCTTTCTTCGAAGCCAGCTGATGGTGATCACCCGCTCTAAAAGATTGATATTTTGGGATGCCCGCCGGAACGGCGGGCATCTTCTTTTAATTCACCAGCAATTCGTCGAAAAATATCCAGCCCGGTTGTCCCTTTCCGGGATGCCAATCGGGGAGTTTCTTCACCGGATTGGCGATCACCTTTAGGCAGCGGATCATTTGGGGTGGAAAATCGATCCGGTAATCGGTCAGGTAGGCCGGCACGGTTTTGTTTGGTTGGGAGGGGATAAGGGTTCCGAGTTTTTTGAGGTGGTGCTCGTCGGGGCCGCCCCATACTTCCAAACTGGTGGGGGGAAGAATAAAGGAGCCGATGTCGACGAGGCTCGAGAAAGTGAGATCCCTGATCATAACAGGCTTCCGGTAGAATAGGAGCGCTGCCAGACCATTTTTGTGAAATCCCAGCCATTTGCCGGAGCCGAATCCAAGGTCCCCTTTGTCCGCGTCGATCAGGACGGTCGGGGGAAATTTGAGGTAATTGGAATCGATCGGCAGAAGGAGGTGGATGGAGTCCGGCGGATATTTTTGCAGGTAAAAGGTGGCAATGGTGGGATCGCTTGGTAACCAGCCCGGCTTGTAGGCCTTTGCCTCAAACTGGCTGCGATCCTTGAGGAGGAAGGGCGCCGAATAAAGTAGACCGGCGCTATCCGGGTTGGAGCCATCGAGGGTGTAACGAATGGCCGCTCCGGGGACGAAATGGCGCAATTTAATCATCACTCCGGTGTCGCGGATGATCCTGGCCTCGGTTTCGAGACGGGGAGGATTTAGCTTTATGCGCACGGTATCGCCATTAAAACCGGTGATCAGATCCAGATCTTTCCTGCGTTGGCGCAGCTTTTCGAGAGCGCTTGCTGCAATACCGGTTTTCCAAAGATAGAGTTTGCGGAGGGAGGAGATGTCGGCCAGTTGGTCGAGGTCATTGGCCGTTATTTGTGTTCCGGAGAGGCTAAGACTTTGAAGATGGGGAAGTCTTTTCAAGTTCGGGAGACCGGCTCCGGTAATGCGCGTAAAATCCAGGTTGAGCCGTCTTAGGTTATGCAACACCGCGATATCGGGCAGATCGTTGTTGGTAACCGGCATTTTGTCCAGGTTCAGCGAGATGATCTGTTCCTTCAGGGGCGCTAGTTCCTGAAGCTGTTTTGTCTGAAAGAAGGCTGAGCCGTAGAAATCCACCGCAAGGGCAGGGGAGCCTTTAGCGAGCGGTAGGATCGCCCGGTAATTGCTGTTGAGGGCCGCGATCTTTGAGGGATCGGCGGCGGGAAAATCAAAGGTTTCGTTATCATTCGATTTGAGCAGTCTGGCGGAGATGACCCTCAGGGTATCGGTTGGCTCCAGCTCGATGACCTTTTTCCCGAAGGGAGCGCCGTCCCTGATCCAGGCATATAGGATCGCTTGTTCCTGGGCGGTGAGCTGTGTTTTGGCGGCGGGAGGCATGTGTTTGCGGTCATCGTCGGGAAGGTGGATGCGGTTGAGCAGTAGGCCCAGGCCATCCGCGGTAGTGTCCCAGGGTCGGCCGTTTCGTCCGCCTCTTGCAAATTGAAGGTCGTCTTCCATATTTAGTCCGCCTTTGGAATTGGCCGAATTGTGGCATTGGATGCACCGCGTGTCAAGGATCGGATAAACGATATCATGGTAGATCAGGGCGTCTTCGAGTGGGGTTGGTGGTGTCGCGGACTTTAGCGGGGCCAGGACGTAGCCCGCACCGTGGGTTACGTCGCCGCCGAAATGGCCGGCCAGCACAACGGCGGTCAGGGGCAGGATGGCCAGCCATTTTTGTTTGCGTTTTTCGAGGATCGCGCTGTCTTTTCCGAGGTAGAGGGTCAAGAGTATCAGGGAGGTCAGGGTGCCCAACCATTTATGCCATTGGATGGCCGATCCTTCGAAAGAGCCTTCGGCTGAGAGAAGTAGGCCGGCCAGTGCGGTGATGACGGCTGCGAAGGCGGACCAAAGGAGAAGCTGGTCGGTGAAGGGGGCTAACCAGTTCAATGCCGCCGTTTGCGTCCTTCCGGTGAACCAAAGGCAAATGGTATAGGCGACGATGAGTACGATCGGGAAATGGAGGATCAGGGGATGCAACCTTCCCGCTACCTGCAGCCAGCGTGGGATGAAGAGACTGTCTTCAAGGATCACGAGGAAAAGCAGCATCGCGTTGAGGCCGATCAGTACCTGTACCGGGGCGGGTTTCCATTTCGTCATTGGTGGGTGGGGTGGGTGGGTGTCACACGCGCTTTAGTTTGTAAGGGTAGACTTTTCCCGATGCCCATTGTGCAACATAGAGATTTTCGTCGCGGTCGACACAGACATCATGGGGATGAATGAATATCTTGTCGGTTTGTCGCATCGGTTGCAGGCGGCCATCCAGGTATTGGGGTTCACTGCCGCCGATATTGCTGACGACTTTATTGTCCTTATCGAGGATCGTTACGAATCCGGTGCCTACGGCGTTGAGATCGGGTGACCGCAGGACGGCAGCATAAAGGTGATCGCCGTGGATAACAGGGCGGCACACGCAAGCGCCGGGAAGGGCGAGCAGTTCCAGGAGTTGTCCTTCTTTACTGAACCGTTTGAAGCAGTTGCGGGTGCGATCGGTGATGAGCAATGAATGATCCGCGCGTCTCGTGTCCCAGCAGATGCCATGCGCGTTGTCAAAATGGGTATCACCGCCCCCCCGGCCGCCGAAATAATTGATGAGTTTCCCCGTCTTATCGTAGTGGAGGATGTATTGAGCACCGTAGCCGTCGGCAATAAAAATATCGCCGTTTGCATCGATGGCGGTCTCGGTCGGCACGAATTCTTTAGTTTCCTTGTAAATACCGGCGTCAAGCGGAGCGTCGATGGTCAGCAGTATCCTGCCGTCCATGCTGGTCTTATAAACCTGGTGGCGTACGATATCCGTGATGTACAGGAATTCGGTGCCATTCTCGTCGTGGAGGGTGAGGCCATGGGCGCCGGGAAAGTCATGCCCCCAGCTATCGGTGAGTTGTCCCTTTGTATCGTAGATGAGGACATTGTTGTGGGTCTCGTTGGTCAGCAGGATTATCCTTCCTTGCCGATCCTGAACCATCTCATGACAGTCATTCACCGGGTAACGCTGGGTGTCAGCTTTGCTCCAGGCGGTGTCCAGGGTATAGAGCATCCCATTGTAGCCGTAGGCTTTCTGGTTGGGCCTTTTCATGATGTCTTTGGTGAGGAAGACGCCGGTAAAGGCAAGAGATGAATTCCGGATGAATTTTCTTCGCTGCATGAGTGCAAATTTTTTTGGTTATGCGGTCAGGCCGTCGATAACCTTGCCGGCCACATCGGTCAGGCGGTAACGTCGCCCCTGGTGTTTGAAGGTTAATTTTTCGTGATCGAGCCCCATGAGTTTCAGGACGGTCGCATGGAAGTCGTGGACATGGACAGGATCTTTGACAATGTTGTAGCCGAAATCATCCGTCTGGCCATAGACGCCGGGTTGGATGCCGCCGCCGGCCATCCAGATGGTGAAGCATCGGGGATGATGGTCGCGGCCATAGTTGTCCGGCGTCAGCTTGCCCTGGCAATAATTGGTCCGGCCAAACTCACCGCCCCAGATGACCAGTGTTTCGTCCAGCAGTCCGCGTTGTTTGAGGTCCTGTATGAGTGCGGCCGATGCCTGGTCGACGTCTTTACACTGACCCTTGATCTCTCCAGGGAGATTGTTGTGGCCATCCCATCCCTGGTGGTAGAGTTGTACGAATCGGACACCGTTTTCCGACAGCTTTCGGGCGAGCAGGCAATTGGCGGCGAAGGTACCGGGGGTGAGGCAATCGGGGCCGTACATTTTGAGGGTATCCTCGGGTTCCTTGCTCAAGTCTGTAATTTCGGGGACGGCCGTCTGCATGCGGTAGGCCATTTCATACTGCTGGATCTTTGTATTGATCTCGGGATCGCCGAATTCTTTATAGGATTCCGCGTTGAGCGCGGCCAATTCGTCCAGCATTTTTCGCCTGTCGGCCCTATCCATTCCCTCCGGGTCGGAAAGGTAGAGGACGGGATTCTCTCCATTGCTGAACTGAACACCCTGGTGGATGGAGTCCAGGAAGCCGTTTGACCAGAGCTTGGAGTATACTCCCTGGCCGTTGCCCTTGCCCTTTGACAAGAGGACGCAGAAAGCGGGGAGGTTCTTGTTCTCGCTTCCCAGGCCGTAACTGAGCCAGGCGCCCATGCTTGGGCGGTTGCCTTGTTGTGCGCCGGTTTGCATAAAGGTGAGCGCCGGGTCGTGATTGATGGCTTCGGTATATAAACTTTTCACAAAGCATAGGTCGTCGGCCACTTTCGCCGTGAAGGGCATCAGTTCGCTGATCCAGGCCCTCGCCTGGCCGTATTGTCCGAATTGGAAGACTGTCCCGGCGAGGGGGAACTTCTTCTGGTCGGCGGTCATGCCCGTGAGGCGTTGGCCGTTCCTCACCGATTCCGGAAGATCCTCTCCCTGCATTTTATTGAGCAAGGGTTTATAGTCAAACAAGTCCAGTTGAGAGGGGGCGCCATTCTGAAAAAGATAAATGATCCGCTTGGCCCTGGGGGCGAAGTGGGGGAGGCCGATCACGGTAGACTCTTCTTCATTTTTTGAGAAGAGATCGGGGATAAGGAGCGAACCCAGGGCAATGCCACCGATGCCGAATCCAAGGCCCTTTATAAAGCGGCGGCGGTTAAAATGTAAATGGCGTTCCAGCAGCTCTTTTTCCATGGTGCATCATTTATTGTCGGGTGGCGGGTATGATCAGGTTTTTGTAATAGTCTCCTCCAGATTGTAAAGGGTAACGATCACCCGCATCAGTGCGGCTGTTGTGACGGCGTCTTTGTTGATCGGCTGCGGATACTCCCCGACCGCCAGGGTTTTCCTGGCATTGACCGGATTTTTCCTGAATTCGGCCAGTTGGTTTTCGAAGTATTGGGTGAGGGTGGTCAGTTCCGAAGCGGTTGGTTTCCGGCAAAGGATAAGACGAAAGGCCTTCACCATTTTGTCGTTGTCGCTAGTGGTTTCGGCTTCGAGGCGTTGGGCGAGGACGCGGGAAGCTTCGAGGACGGTGGGGTCGTTTAGCATGGCCAGGGCTTGCAGGGGGGTGTTGGTTCTCAGTCGCCGAACCTCACACTGGTCGCGGTTGCTGGCATCGAACATGCCCATCACCGGGGGAGGTACGGTCAGTTTTATGAAAGAATAGAGGCCTCTTCGATAGAGCGAATCGCGGTGGTCCTGGCGATAGGTTGCCAGGACTCCTCTTCCCGAGGAGGCCGATTCCCAGATGCCCGCCGGCTGGTAAGGTTTTACGCTTGGTCCACCGATGGTGTTCACCAGCAGTCCGCTGCTGGAAAGGACGAGGTCACGGATGAATTCTGCCGGCAGGCGTGTCCGTGGTCCGCGGGATAAGAAGGCGTTTTCGGGATCTTTCTCTCTTTTTTCCGGGGTGAGTTTTGCCGATTGCCGATAGGCAGCGGATAAGACGAATTGTTTGACGAGTCGCTTGATATCCCAGCCATGTTCCATAAAATCCGCTGCCAGCCAGTCCAGCAGCTGCGGATTGGTGGGCAGGTCGCCCTGCATGCCGAAATCGCCCGCGCTTTTGACGATGCCCCGGCCGAAGATCTCCTGCCATAGCTGATTGATAAATGCCCTTGCGGTGAGGGGGTTGTGGGGGCTGACGGTCCATTTGGCCAGACCGAGCCGGTTCCGGGGAAATGTTGTCGTATCGTAGGGCATTACGGCCTTTAGGGCGGCGGGCCGCACCACATCGGTCGGGGCGTCATAGCGACCCCTGGATAGGACGTAGGTTGTGCGAAGTGTGTCGCGTTCGCCCATCACGGATACCATTAGGCTGCCGGTGTCCCGCTTGTTGATAAAGTTCATGGAAGCCCGCACATCCGAGTCATTGATGGTCAGTATCGGCATCTTGGCCGGTTTGGATACGCTGACGTCTCCTTCGTAGCCCACTTCTTTTGTGTTGTTGAAGAAGGCGAGAAGCGAGTAATAATCTTTTTGGGGAAAGGGGTCGTATTTATGGTCATGGCATTGGGCGCATTCAATGGTTATGCCGAGGATACCTTTTCCGTAAGTTCGGGTCTTGTCGATGAGGTATTCGATGCGGTATTCTTCGGGGACTACGCCGCCTTCTTCCGTGTATTTATGATTTCTGAAGAAGGCCGTGGCGAGGATCTGCTCTTTTGTAGCTCCAGGCAGCATGTCGCCCGCGATCTGGTATACGAGGAATTGGTTATAGGGCATGTTCTCGTTGAATGCATGGATAACCCAATCCCGCCAGGGCCATTGGGTGCGGATATTATCGTCCTGGTAGCCGTAGCTATCGGCATAGCGCGCCACATCCATCCAATGCACTGCCATTTTCTCGCCGTATTGAGGTGTTGCCAGCAAGGCGTCGACTTGTTTCTCGTAGGCGGCTGCGCTGTTGTCGGCGAGGAAGGCATCCATCTGTTCGAGGCTCGGGGGGAGACCGGTAATATCGAGGGATAGTCTTTTTAGCAGGCGCTCTTTATCCGCTTGCTCGTTTGGCTGCAGGTTCTCCTTTTCGAGTTTGGCGAGGATGAAGTAATCGATCTCGTTAATTGGCCACTTACTTCCATTTGGTTGTGGCAGGGGAGCTTTGACTGGCGGGGTGAAGGCCCAGTGTCTTTCATAACGGGCTCCCTGGCTGATCCATTTTTCGAACAGGTCCACTTCCTGAGGGGTGAGGGCCCCGAGGTGGGTGTCAGATGGCGGCATCTGGTATCCCGGGTCGGGTGAGGAGACGCGTTTGATCAGTTCGGATTGGTCCGGCTTACCGGGGACGATGGCGAAGGCGCCTTTGGTATTATGTAATGGGGAGTAGGCGCTGTCCGCGATGTCGAGGCGAAGGTGGGCTTCCCGGTGGTTGGCGTCCGGGCCGTGGCATTTGAAGCACTTGTCTGAAAGGATGGGGCGGATGTCGAAGTTGTAGCTGATCTTTATGTTTTCGCCGGCGGGGTTGTTGTGGAAGCAGGCGGCAAAGACAAAGATGCCTGCGGTGATCAGGGTCGATATGGCAGCAATGCGACGGATGGCGGTGGATTTGATCTCAAGGTAAACTAATTTTCTTATTTGGCAATTCCACCACTCGCAGGCGCGGATTCTTTAGGTACGATGACGCCGACGATCACCGGTCGGAGCAGCAATCGGGTGGTGGGAAGTGTTGCCGGGGTCATTTACCGATCCGATATCGGTTATGAGGATTCGGATCTATTGCCGCGATGAGGAACTGACAGCGGGCGCTTCGGTAAGCCTGGTGAATTCACTGCCGTTAAAGATCCTGGACAGGCTGATGTCCTTGGATTGCCGGTAGTCTTCCAACTTGCTCGCAGTCACGACGCGCCAGAAGTTCTTTTTCTTCAACTCCAGATAGTCGGGTGCTTTGATAAATATACCGTCGAAAGTAGCCCTTGTCTTAAAGAAAAACTTGGTAGAGCGGTGCGAAGCATCGGGATTGGGCCCAAGGAAATGCTCGATTTGTTCACTGGTCATAATGAAAGTTTATTCTTTTCAAAATAAAAAAGCCGCGTTCGTTTCCGAGCGGCTTTTTAGGTTCCTATGATATCCGACAGGATTAATACCTGGTCTGATTATAACTTCTGGAATTGTTGTAGCTTCCTTCTCCGCGATTGCCAGAATCCCGACTATCCGTCTTGGGCTTGGCTTCGTTAACCTTCATTTGGCGGCCGTCTACCATCGAGCCATCCAGTTCGGTAATGGCCTTCTTGGCGGCTGTATCATCGCTCATTTCCACAAACCCGAAACCGCGCGATCTGTCGGTCATCTTGTCCATAATGATTTTGGCAGAGCTCACTTCTCCATAGGGAATAAAAAACTTCTTGAGGTCTTCGTCCCGCATATCGAAGTTTAAATTTGCAACATAAATGTTCATAATAAGAAAAATTAAAATTAATAAAAAGGATGAGAAGGCAAGAATCAGAGACTAACTAGCAGAGGGAATTGACTTGATAATTAATATACATTGATGATGCAAACTCAAATAACTAGGCAAAGATACGCATTGTTTGGTTAATATCCAATTAATATCTATTCGGTTGGGGACAGTTTCGCCGCTCCGAACCTGCTGCTGTTGGAGACTTTTTCTCTGTCATGCAGCTTTTGTATGCCCCCGCGCCGACGATAAAGGCGACGAATCAAGTTGCGGTCGTCCAACAATTCATGAATACATCCGATGTGACCTATTCGCATCTGGCAGACGGGAGGATATCGGGGCTTACTATTATAACGACGTCGCCGATCGAGGACTCCCCGCCTGATACGGTTACGTATACTTATCGATATGAATGCGGGGTGCCCAGGTTGTAAATTTGGAGTTGGCTATTATTTTCCGATGAGCACATTGGTGCTTATCCTTTGCCCATTGGCAAGCACCAAATTGATGATGTAGATACCGTTTACCGAAGGCATGGTGATCTGCATGGACGGCTGAACGTTTGTTGTTTGCTGCAATATTCTGCCGCTGATGTCAGCAATCTGGATGACGGCGCCCTGCAATGCGGAGACGGCATAGTCGCACAGCATTGTAACAACTGCACCCTTGCCGGCGGGATTGGGAGAAACCTTTATACCCCCGGCAATTGCGGCGCCGGCAGTGATAGTAAGAGTACAGCTTTGGACTTGTTGCCCGTCTTTATTTGTTGCTATTACATAGTATTGGCCATTTAGGGATGGCGTTTCGCTGTAATACGCAGTGGTATCACCGGCAACGGCGGCGCCATTCTTATACCATTGCCACTGCACATAGTCTCCGGTGCTGTTGTCAAAGAAGATCACGTCATTCCAATGTTGCGTAATCAGTGACGTCGACTGGAAAAGCACGGTGTCGGTAACTGCCTTGGCGTCGTTGTAATTTGTGTTTCCGGCTTGGGTGGCTGTAACAACAGCGGTGCCTGGTTTTAGTAATGTCAATACATTTCCTGATACGGTGGCTATGCCAGGGTCGGATACCGAATAAGTCACAGCCAGGTCGCTGCTTGCCGTGGCTGTGAGTTGCAGCTGGGAGGTAGCATTGCATCCGACTATCAGGCTTTGCGACCATGTTATTTGTTGTGAGGCTTTGGTAATGGTCAGAAGATTCGCTGTGTAACTGATCGTGAAATTGCCACCGGCGCTTAAACTGCCGATCGTTATGGGATAGCTGCCTACATTTTCACCCGGAGTTCTGTTCAGGCTGCCGGTAAATGAGATTGTACTGTCTCCGTTTGGCAGGCCGCCGACCGCATAAGTAAGGGTCGGGTCGGGAGTACCATATTCCTTTGTCCGGGCATTGGCGGTTACAAATACTAATGCAGAGTTGATTGTGAGCGTCCCCGGCAGGTAGGTGAAACTATAGTTAGGGTCTTTTGCGCCGGAGGATGTAATGGTATAGGTGCCTGCGGGCGAAGAGGGGGTCGCCGTCGTTGCTATCGTCGGGTTGGTAGTCAGGCTGGAAGCATTGTCCCCATTCATGAAGCCGGCGTAGCTGACTGTCAGGGTCGGCAGCGGGCCGCCCAGGGGCATGGCTTTGTTATCAGCGGTAACGGTTAGAGGGGCCGGTCCAATGGTCATCGTACCGGTCTGGTAGCTGAAGGTATAGTTTGGATCGGCCGCGCCTGAGGCGTTGATAGGATATGTTCCTGCGGGGGAAGCCGCGGAGGCCGGCGTGGAAAGCCTGGGCTGGGTCTTCAGGGCGGACGGATCATCCCCATTGACGAAGCCGGTGAACGAAGCGCTTAGGGAGGGAACTGTCCCCCCATAGGTCATGCTCGCGTTGTTGGCTGTGATTGTCAGGATGGCTGGATCGATGGTCAGGGTATAGTCCCTGGAGACCGAATGCGGACCGGGTCCGCGGGAATTGTTTTTTGCTTTGACGGTAAACGGATACTTGCCGGCTGCGGTAGGCGTACCGGATAAAATCCCTCCGGGCGTCAGGGTCATTCCGTCGGGCAGGTTGCCGGAGGAAATAGAAAATGAATAGGGCGGCATACCGCCTGTTACCGTTAGAGTTTGACTGGTGTACGGCGATCCATAAAGACCATCGGGAATGGTTTGCGGCGAAAATACGGGTATAGGTTGAGCAAACAATACAGTTCTCAGCCCTACTAAAAGCGCAGTCAGAATGAAACTATTCCCTTTCATAAAAAAATAAAACGTCGGGGACTAGGGGGTGCGCAGTGTAATAGGTTTGGAATTCTGAATGAAAAGGGAGCTAAAAATACGAATATTTTAGCTTTCCATTAAATTTTTCAGGTATTTCTCCTCAGTGATCTGCGGGCACGGCTGCGTTTCATTCTTTGCTTTACTCACAGATCATGGATTATCGCGTAGATCATGGCGCTAATTCCATCCGTTATTCACCTCGCAATTGGGATTATGGTCTTTTTCTATATCCGGTATTGGAAGAAGCAAGTTCTTGGGCTGGAATGGTTGGATGCCAGGTCGCAATGGGATGTTTATCCGATTATTTTGCCTATTTTTTTTAGTAAATGTAAAATATACTTGTCATTATGTAAAGCATACTTTACCTTTGGTAAAAGATCTTATATGTTATACAAAGCACTTTTGCCCCACCAATTCAAGAGAATCGGTTGGTGCATTCTTATACCCGCAACCATTTTTGGGATTATTTTAATCGTTAACGGTTTTGACAAGTGGCCATTTGTTTTAAAGGTCTTCGCCATCTATGGGGAAGAGATTTTCGGGAAAAGCCATTCTTTCACTTTTATGCGTGCGGATATTACCAATACCCTTGCCGGAGCCTTATTTATTATCGGTGGCCTTTTGGTCGGGTTTTCAAAGGAGAAAAACGAAGATGAATTTATATCGAACCTTCGGCTGTCTTCTTTACTGTGGGCTGTCGTTACTAACTACATCGTTCTGCTGTTTTGCCTGGTGTTTGTGTATGGCCCACCCTTCCTGAATGTAATGCTTTATAATATGTTTACGATCCTGATCATTTTCATCGTCAGGTTCAATTACGTTCTGTACCGAAATCTAAAAGCTATCGCAGATGAAAAACACGATTAAAGTAGAAAGAGCTATAAAAGGGCTTACGCAAGAGCAACTGGCTCAAAAAGTGTCGGTCAGCAGGCAAACTATAAATGCAATCGAAGCCAATAAATACGTCCCGTCAACGATTTTGGCGTTAAAAGTTGCAAAGGTGTTCAATAAGCCTGTCGAAGAGATATTTATCCTTGAAAGAAGCGACTGATCGTAGGTTCGACCGACTACTTGGTAAAACCTGCCGATGAACTAGGTAAAGAATACTCTTTGAATTGTCCAAAAAGCCGCTATGCAACCGATCATCGCGGATAAGGGATAGACCGCCCTTCTCTTATACCAGGGTTTCCGGCCCATCGGAATGATAAACAACAGAAATGTGACGGTGATTATAGCTATCTGCCCGATCTCCACACCGGCATTGAATGAAAGGATGGAGGTATAGAATTTATTCCTGGGTAGGCCAATCTCATTGAGCGAACTGGCGAATCCCAAACCGTGTATCAAGCCGAACATAAAAACTATCCCGACGCGCCACGGTTTGAGTTGGGTAAGGATAATATTTTCGACCGCCACAAATAGGATGGATAAGGAAATGATCGGTTCCACCACGGCGCTGGGCGCTATGATAATGTTTTTCATACTCAGTGCAAGCGTAATGGAATGCGCCGCAGTGAATGCGGTCGCCTGCCAAAGGATAGTTTTTATTTTTGTGCTCAGGAGGCAAAGGCTCACAACAAAAAGTATATGGTCGAAGCCGTCTGGGATGATATGACGGACGCCCAGCTGAAGGTAATACCATACCACATGCTGTGTAGGCGCATTTTCCAGTGCATAGTTAATGGTGTGGGCAGAAACCGGGTTTGCCGTACATACAACTGCCATGAAAAGCAGAAAGATTTTAAAGCTCTTTTGCATTGTCAGCGTGTTTGAAGTACATTGGTGCTTTCCCTTTTCAATTCCTCAGCAATATTCGGGTTAGATTGAAGGGCCGCCTGAAGGTGATCCTTTGCCAAAGTTTTTTCTCCTACTCTTTCATAGATCAGCCCGGCATGGCAAAGCAGCGTTGGATTCTTGCTGTTTGTTTTCAGCGCCACTTTTAAATAGGGGAGCGCCTTTTCATACTGCCCCTTACAATAATAGACCCAGGCAACGGTTTCGTTCACATCGATGTTTTCCGGCCGGCGATTGTATTCAAGCAAAGCATGCTCGAGCGCTTTGTCATAATTATTTATCTTCAGATAGGCATAAGCCAGTTCGCGGTCTGCATAATGGCCGATATTCTCATCATTCCGACCGCTCTGTGCATCTTTGCTCATGCTTTCGATGACGACGTGTGAAACAGCGTCCGCTTTTTCCATTTTCCCGGCTAGTTTATACGCTTCTACCAGTTCTTCTTTAACTGTATAATCCGTCACCGCCGCATCCGCCTTTTCATAGTAGGAAATTGCTGTGGGGTAATCTTTCGATGCAAGGGCAATCCGCCCAAGCCCTGCCAATGCATAAGCATAACCTGGCCTTTCATTCAGGGCGATTGTATAATGCATTTTGGCGCTGATCAGGTCGCCTGTGTTTTCATATAAATGTCCTAATTGGATCCTTGTCCATTCCGTCCCTTCGTCGCCGGGTGCGCCTGCAGCCAGCGCCATTTTCATGGCCTCAATCGCACCGGGATAATCGCCGTAGATCTCCCTGAGATAGGAAATACGGGAATAAGACCTGAGATCGGGGCGGATGGAGACCATTCTGTCCGAATTCGCAACGGCTGAATCATAATTACCCATTTCCACATTGCCATCCACGACCATGCCGTAAATGAATGCGTTGTAGGGATTGAGCTCTTTAGCCTTTTCGGCGATCGCGAGACCATCCGCAAAATGATGTTGTGAAAGATAGATAAGCGCTTTGAAAGTAAGCGCGTCAAAATTTGTTGAATCCGTTCTCAGGACGTTGTTTACGTATTTCATGGCTGCCTTGTCATAATAAACATAGTTCCCGGTTACTCTTGCTTCCTGGATGAAGATGGCGACAAGTGCAAGCGATGATTTTGTATCGGAAGGGTTCTTTTTCAGCGATTGCAAAAGCGATGAGGCATAGGTGCGCGTTAGCTGCCATTCCCTGCTATCTCCAATGGCGCCCTTTCTCTCCAGCAGATTGTAAGACGTCGATTCATTGTTCTTATACTTTATGAAAATAGTGCAAAGACAGAAGCCGACAAAGATCAGGAGAGTTGTGTAGATGTATTTCTTTTTCATAACCTTGGTTTGGGAGGTCCCGCACACATCATGTGCGGGACCTTTAGGATTTTATCGTTTTAGTTCTTAATCAGACTAATAGACTGTCTGGCCATACCATTTGTTATCGCCCGGACAAAATAGGTGCCTTTTGCAAGTTTTCCCGGTGTCCATTGCACGGAGTAAACGCCGGCCTCCTGCGTTTGATTATCGACGAGCACTTTGATCAGATCGCCTTTTAGATCGTACACGGCAATGGTAACTGCTGAAGTCGATTCCACGCGGTACCTGATGGTATTGTTATCGACAAAGGGGTTAGGGTATGCGGTTAAAAAAATGGCGGGAGAAGATAAACCCAGTTCGGTTGGTGCTTTCGTTTCGGCAGTCGCCATTGTACCGGCGGTTTGGGTGGGAGTACCGGTAACGGCCAAACCGCAGCAGGCGCTCAACCCTGACCAGGGTGTCTGAACATAGGGGAAGGATGTTTTGAAGGTTGTGTCGTTGTGATTTATGCCGGTGCTATAGGTCAGCACATTCAGCAGATCGGGGGTCACCGGGGTACCCTTTCCGTTGAAATCGTCATACCACAGGCCGATGGCTGCCAGTACAACGCCGCTTACCGCCTGTAATTCGATCCTTGTGACATCGTCCTCCAGTCTTCTTCCGTTGGGGAAACCATCCATGTTCGGGATGAATTGGAGTGAGGCGGTGCTGTTATAATTGGAGTCGGTCAGGCCAAGGACTGCGGCTTGCACCAGGCCAAGCGCGCTGAAATTCGGGTCATTTCTCGAAGTGGGAGGCACAGCCATATTCAGGCGAAGCATATCGCCGCCTGTCGGAAGAAAATTGTTGATAAAGGGTTTGCCCCCCGCCAATGGGTTGCCATTTTTGCCTGTCGCCAACTGATACGGGATCAGGTTCGGGACCCCTGTATTGAAGATGGGCCAAAGGTCAACCGAGCGTGGAGAATTCGGGGCCGGCAGCAACAATTTTCCGAATACCGCGTCATCCAATGCCGTGCCGGCGACCGCGGGGCTTCCTTTCAAACCGTACAACCCGTTTTGTTCATCTCCAAATCCAAATTCACCCAAGGAATTCCTTTGGATTCGCAACGGCGTCAATGCGGGGATTGCGGCGCCAAAGAAAGTATTGTCCATGTAAAGGGCCAGCTCCGGGTTGTAAAAGAAATTCCCGAAAGTCTTTATATGGGCCAGGTCCTCGTAGGGTGTCAGGGAATTCCACAGGTCCTTTTTACCGATGGGGGTGACCACTTCGTTTGTCAACGGCATACCCAGCCGGGAAACCTGAACCCATTCCCCCGAGAAGGATTCCATACTTCTATTCTCGTCCCTTGGCTTATTGAGGGTTTTTATTTTTTGCCTGCTTGCCGAAGCCCATACGCCGATGACATAATCAGGGTCGAGGATGTTCTTTGCATCCGAAGCCGGTTTGTGATCTTTTTGCAAGGTGGAAATATCGATTTGCAATACAATAGCGGAAACATTTTTGCATTTCAAGCCATCGCTGGGTGGGGTGCCGGTTGTGCGTGGCGCGTCGCCCAGATCGAAGATGCCGCCCAGGTCGACAAAGAAGGGGTCATCCGCGGTGCCGCAGAATACTTTTTCGCCGGTGTTTGCCGTTGTGATCGCCTGATTGATGAGCGTGTTATAGTCCGCAACGTTCAGGCCTACGGGGGAACTAATGGAACGGGGGCCGATATTGGGCGGAGGCACGATGCCGTCGTAAACGATCTTTTCGAACCGTCGCCCACCATCCATACTTCTTTCCAGGTCATAGGTCGTTTTCAGGTTTTGTTTCCCCAGCCTGATGTTAAAGAAAGTCGTCGGGTCTTCATTTGTCTTATGAAAAGTGAAACGATAAACGATGTCATCGCCGGGGGTTGCGATATTATTGTCTATATGAATTTCATAACGGATGTTTTCGCCGAACGAATAGTAATTCGGCCCGCCCTGCGGCAATTGCATCGGCACATAGTTGGCTATGATGGTGATCTTATCTGGATTGTCAGGGCTCCTGAATGCGTACAGGTCGGTGTTATCGGCCAGCGGGTCATTCGAGATCAGTGGCGCTTCCCGGTGGCTCGAGGCCCACAGCGGGAAAGTATTGACCAGCATCGCGACCAATAGAATGGATGCGTATATCTTGCGTTTCATACTTGATTTAATTTAATTTTTCGATTTGGTGTTTATTGGACCGCTGTCCCTCTCCATGGTGTTTGAACGTAGGGGAATGATGTTTTGAACGTGGTGTCGTTTTGGTCTACCCCGGTGCTGTAGGTGAGCACGTTTAGCAGATCGGGGGTGACAGGGCTGCCTTTGCCGTTGAAATCGTCGTACCACAGTCCGATGGCCGCCAGCACAACACCGCCTACCGCCTGCAATTCAATCCTTGTAACGTCGTCTTCCAGCCTTCTCCCGTTCGGGAAGCCGTCCATGTTAGGGATGAATTGGATTGATCTGTTCTTGTTATAATTCGTGTCGGTCAAACCGAGGACCGCAGCTTGCACGAGGCCAAGCGCGCTGAAATTCGGGTCGTTCCTGGGAGTGGGCGGCACAGCCATATTCAGGCGAAGCATATCGCCGCCGGTTGGAAGGAAATTGTTGATGAAAGGCTTGCCCGCGGCCAATGGATTGCCGTTTTTGCCTGTGGCCAGCTGATAAGGGCGCAGGTTGGGTACGCCCGTATTAAAGATAGGCCAAAGGTCGACTGAGCGCGGAGAGTTCGGCGCCGGCAATAACAAACTGCCAAATTCATTTTCAGCCAATGCCGTGCCTGCAACGGCCGAGGTGCCTTTCAATCCATACAACCCGTTTTGATTATCTCCGAATCCAAACTCGCCCAACGAATTCCTTTGGATACGCAGAGGTGTGAAGGACGGGATCGCTGCACCGAAATATGTGTCATCCATATAGAGGGCCAATTCAGGATTATAAAAGGAATTCCCGAATGTTTTTATATTGGCAAGGTCTTCGTAAGGGGTCAAGGTGTTCCAATAATCTTTCTTGCCGATGGGTACGACTACTTCATTTGTCAATGGCATGCCCAGTCTGGAGACCTGGACCCAATCATCATCATTATCGGACCCACCGCCATGGCGATAATTATCATTATAGCCACCTTTGTCATCTTCGGCATCCTTGAGCGTAGTGATCTTCCTTCTGCTTGCGGATGCCCAGATGCCGATCACAAAATCCGGGTCCAGGATATTTTCCGCCTTTGACACTGGTTTATGGTCCTTTTGCAGGGTCGAAATGTCCACCTGCATACAAATGCAATGGATATTGTAATGGCCAAGCCCGTCCCGTGATGGCGCGTTCAGCCTGGGTAAATCGCCGAGATCGAAAACGCCGCCGAGGTCTACAAAGAAAGGATCGTCGGCGGGGCCGCAAAATACCCTTTCGCCCGTGCTCGCATAGGTAATGGATTGACTGATCAGGGTATTGTAATCAGGCACATTTAACCCGACCGGGGAGCCGATGGAACGTGGCCCGATGTTATTTGGCGGTACCATTCCATTGGAAACGATGGTCCTAAAGGAAAAGCCTCCGTCGGTGCTTCTTTCGCAGCGATAAGTTGTTTTTAGATTTTGTTTGCCCAGGCGGATGTTAAAAAATGTGGTCGGGTCTTCATTTTCCTGTTTGAATGTGAAGCGATAAATAATATCATCGAGCGAAGTCTTGATATTATTTTTAACGTGGATCTCATATCGGATGTCTTCCCCGAACGTGTAATAGTTAGGGCCGCCGAAGGGAAGCTCGGCCGGGATGTAATTGGCAATGATCGTGATCTTGTCAGGATTATCCGGGCTCCTGAATGCATACAGGTCTGTGTTGTCGGCCAATGGATCGCCCGCGATGAGTGGCGCTTCCCGGTGGCTGGAAGACATAAGCACTACTGACAACCCCGAAACGAAGGCTATGACGATGGTAAGTCGTGCCCACCTCTTTGTAATGGTGCTTGATTTCATTTATTTGGTTTTAATTATTAAGAATGGTACATGAGAAACCAGGGAGATTAAGTGTCCTTAATCTCAGGATCCAGGGGGACGGACGACATGGATTCTAAATAGTGGTGCGAGGGCGGGAAAATAAAGCGACGCTGTAGAAATAGGTACGTAACAAAAATGAGAATGGATTTTCAGATTTTAAAAGAAGACTGACAACTTCAATTTTGCAAAAAATGGCACCCCCGGCGTGTAGCTCACCTCGTCCACGGGACGGGTCTCGTTTCTCAACCGGGACACATAATCGAACTGGGATTCGTTCCATTGCACGTTGAAGAGGTTTTCCACCGCCAGGCCGAGCTCATATTTTGGCTGGGTATAATTCACGCTAAGGTCGGTGACAAAATAACCAAGGGCGGTAAGGGTATAGGTCGAATTGGCGGCTCTGTTGTGCAGATATCGATAGCTGATGCCCCCGTTCCAGCCTGTATGGGTCTTGAAATCCAGACCGGCGGTGCTGGTCAAAGTGGGCGCGAGCGGAAGATAGATATGGCCGGCCGCGCTATCGATAAACCGGGGTCGGGCGAGGTCTATATTCATGTTGGCAAAAAGCCAGTCATTTAATTGATACCGGAGGGTAAAGTCGATACCCGCCCGCGTTGTCTTACCGCTGGGTTGGATGGGGCCGCCGGGTTGATCAATGAGGTCCTGCCCAAAAGTGAATTCTTGTTGCAGGTATAAATACCAGAGGGCCGTATTGATGAATAAGCGGGGTGCCGGCTTCCAGTTTATACCGAGATCGACGCCATAGGCAGCGGGCAAGATCTGGTAGCCCTGGTTGGCGATCACCACCCGGGCGTCGTTGGAGTGAAACCCTTTACCGGATTTGAAATAGAGCTGGAGCCGCGGATTCAGGGTATATTGGATATTCAACTTTGGGCTGAGGGTGCCTTTTTGGGCAGTAGGGCTTGTGCCGGTGAAGACCTTGGACGCAAAGCTATCCTCAGCCGGGGCCATATTTAGGTAGTAAAAATGGAAATAATCCAGGCGCAGCCCCGCATTGAACAGCCATTTTCCCGTCGCGATGGTTTCGTCGACATAGGCATTTGTATTCAACTCCTGCGTCCTCCCAAATTGTAAATGGTCAAGGAAGGAACCATTCCGGGTGTGATCCAGTTCGCTCGGATGGATGTCATCATAGCGGAAACCGGCGCCGGCGACGGAAGTAAAAGTGGTACAGCCGAGATTGTCCTTTCTGGAGATGTGTGTGTTATAACCTCCCATGTCCCTTACCTCCTGCTGACGGAACTCGTCGCCTACGTCCGGGAAATAATAATAGAAAGTGAAATTGGTGATCAGACTGAATTCGTAGTGGGTAAAATAGGCCTGATTTTCCCAGGTACTGTTTGAACCAAGGGTCGTTGTGAGCTTGACGCTTGCATTGGTTCGGGTGGTGAACCCGCCCTGCGCGGAATCCAGCGTGCCCCAGCGGCTCGGGATATAGCCTTCTGCCACGGCCCGGTTGGGTATCTCGCCGGAAGCCCGCCAGCGGGAATACAGTGTACTGCCGATAATCGTTAGTTTGGTAGCGGCGCCGATCCAGGTGTTGAATTTTCCAAAAAGATTGTACCGTGAAAAATGCTCCGGTAATAAGAATGGGCCACCGTTGGAATAGAGGGCATCCCCCGCTATATAGGCGCTCTGCTCCTTGTCCTTCGCCTTGCTGTTCAGAAGGTTAATCAATGCGGCCATGCGCCCGGTATTGAATTGGCCGCCTTCCAGCTTGACCATATTTTTTTCAAGCACATTTTTGGTATCATAGGCCACGTAGCCTGCGGTGCACAGATCGCCTTTTGTAGTATAATATGGCCCCTTCCCGAAATCATACCCCTGCACCGTCTCGGGGATGAGGAAATGCAGGTCGGCATAGCCTTGGCCATGCGCATGAGATACCATGTTTACAGGCACACCGTCGACGGAGATGTTGACATCGGTGCCATGGTCCGCGTCGAAGCCCCGGAGGAAGATCTGTTCGGCCTTACCGCCTCCCTGATGTTGCGCAATGAATAAGCCGGGAACAAGGCGAAGCAGGTCCTGCGCCGATTTCAAAGGCCGCATATTCAGGTCGATACTGGTCAACGTGCGGGAGGTAGTCAGATTATTGGTATGGCTGGTGATGACCACTTCCTTTAGGTCAATTTGGCTCTTTTCCAATTCCATCAGCAGGTCATGCCCGATGGCTGCTTTTACCGTTAAGGGCGCATAGCCGATAAACGATATTACCAGGGTGTCGATTGAGGCGGGGCTATTAAAAACAAATTTCCCGTCCTTATCTGTGAGTATATTCGTCCTATTGCGCGGGTCGGTTACAACGGCCAGTTCAAGGGGTTCTCTGGTGATTTTGTCTATTACTTTTCCGCTGATCTGTTGTTGGGCAGGAGCGGGGATAAAGGATAATATGGAGATCATTGTGATCCCCGTTTGTACAATTTTATTCAAATAAGCTTTATTCATATAAACGATTCCCACAACCGATGTAAGAACAGAACTCTTCTTTCTCGACATGATGGCTTCCGTGAAGGGCAGGGACTGTAGGGAGGTGACTGTGCGGGTGGGGTAGTAGGGTTCAGATACGAGGTAATTTTGATTTTGGATTTAGAAAGCTGAATTTGGTGGTTTCCGGGGAGTTTCACTTTACTTGCGAAATGATCCATTTTGTCATTTCATTCAACGCAAGGGGGGAGAAGGTTTGTTCAATAGTGGCATATTCGGAAGGCGAGCCCGTTTTACACTCCTGGAATAAATGATTCAGGTTGGGCAATTCAACCGTAGTGACTTCCTTGTTACCTCCTTTTTCCAATGCCGTTTTGATCGCTGCCAAATCAATTTCAGGGGGAACCTGCAAGTCCTTTGACCCGTCCAGCGCCAAAACAGGACATTTTACTTTCTCCAGGGTAGGGGCCGGATCGTATTGAATAAAATACTTCATCCATGGCGTTGCCAGTTGCTTCACCTGCATGGCAATAAATTGCCCTGGTTCGGAGCCCGCAGCCTTGGCAAACGTGGAGTCCGCTTTTAGCCTGTCACTAAAATAAGCAGTCAATGCTTTCTTTAACGTATCCAAATTTTGTGATCCGGCAATGAGATCATATGCTGCATTGCTTATAGACGACATATCCCTGATGACATCTTCACTTTCCCCCGACGCCCTCCCGATCAATGCCTCTTGCGAAAGAAGGATCCGTTTGCCGGAAATACCAGGCCCGGCCAGCAGGACGATAAAGCCGACCTCTTTCCTTCGAACGGCGACCATCGGCGCTATCAGACCGCCTTCGCTGTGACCGATCAGCCCAATTTTGCTTTTGTCGATTTCTTTTCTATTCAGCAAAAAGTCCAATGCAGCCTCCACGTCGGTCGAAAAATCCATCGAAGTGGCCGCCTTGAAATCTCCCTTCGATTCATTTGTCCCCCTATCGTCAAACCGCAGGACGGCTATTCCGTTCCTGGTCAGATAATCGGCAATCACCAGAAAAGGTTTGTGATCCAGGATTTCTTCATCCCGGTTTTGGGGACCGCTTCCTGTTATTAGAATTACCGCTGGAAATACCCCGGTCTTATTGGGCATCGTGAGGGTCCCGGCCAAATCGAAATTTCCTTTCTTATTCGCAAAATGCACATCTTCTGTGTAATAGGGGTAGGGCTTTACCGGCTCCTGCGGCCTGATCGGCTTTACAATTTCAAGATTCGCCCTCGTCAAGGTTAGCGGGATTTCCTGGCCTCCTTGCTTAAAGGTGCCTGGGATCGTATCCCCGGGGTATAATTTCCCTTCAAACTGGATGCCTGCGCTGCCCACTTCAAATTTGAGTACCGAATCCCGAAAAGTTGTTGTCGTTACTACAATCCCCGCAACGTCCTGATCAGGGCTGTCCATAGTGGCAGAATACCCATCTGATGTGCGTGTTACATTGAATTTGACCCTCAATTGGGTTCCGCTGAATTTTAGAATACCATTCCATAACCCGGATATTTCCTGCCCGTATGACAGGAATGACCACAGGGAGAAAATGAGTACCATTTTAAGTGCTTTCATTTTATTTCTTTTTATTTTTTTTGACAACCTTTAATAAGAATATTATTCCGATATAGATCAGCACTGCTATCAGCAGCGAAACCGGGATAAACCAGGATCCCAATATTTCGGTCCCTTTGGCAGGATTGGAAAATCCAATACTGATGCCCCCGGACCCGGACTTGCTCAGGTAACCATATAGAAAAGTGCCGTTGCTACGGGTAAAAAGACCTACCTGATCCGGGTAAATAAGTTTCAGAATGATGAGGATTGGGAAAGCAATCTCGAATAGAAACAGGACAAAAAGGATAATATAGATCACACCGTTTGTCAAATTCAAAGCCAGTGCCTGGATCAGGTGCTTGGGGTTATAGGTCAGTGTCGCCTGCCCAATTTTTTTAAATGCTACCATTTCCTTTAACGTTTCCTCCGGTGCGCCGAGCCGTTCCAGCACATTTAAGAGGGTCTCCATTTGATCTTTGGTACTATTTGCACTCAAGTATTCATAAATATGGCTGTTGATCTCCAGCAATACATCCTCTCTATCCTTTGCCGATAGAATGGAAGTGGCCTTCCGGCATCGCTGTATATAATCATTGTAAACCCTTTGTGCTGATTGGGTGTCGAAAGAAATCGCTTTCATATCTTATTCATTTATCTTTTTAAAAATCAATCCGGCATATGTTTTCATGGCTGCCAATGCGCTTTTCCCTTCGATGGAGATCGAATAGTATTTCCGGGGTATGCCGGAAGGCTGTTCTTCCCATTGATGCGTAAGCAGTCCTTCTTTTGCCAGCCGGACCAAAAGCGGATATAGCGTTCCCTCGCCGACATCGATATCGAAGCCTACTTTTATGTCCTGTATCAATTCGTAGCCATAGCACTTCTTGTTTTCCAAGATCATAAACACAAACAAGGGGAGTAATCCCTTGCGCAATTGAGAGTGCCAGTTTTCTATGAATTCTGTCTTCATAATACAAAGGTAAACAATATACATCGTATAACAAAGTATTGTTTGAAGTGAAATATATAGTTGACTATCAATGGCATTTGGAATAATCGTGGCTTGTGAGTAGTTGTGGCGGGTCATCCGCAGGTCAACCAGGAAATAAAGTTTTATCGATTCCGGGGACTATTCTTAGTGCATTTCGGTAATAGATCTTTTTGAGAATGTCATCGCTTAATCCAAGACCATACATTCTCCAGAAGGCGTGATACTTTTTATGATAAGGAAAATATTCATCCGTAGTTTCAAGGACGCGGAAATAGGTTGTGTATTCAGAAGGCACCCAACTGTCTTTACCGAATAAGATCCTGTCCTGGTATTTTTCAAAAAACCTCTTTGCCGTCACTGGTTGTCTTCCGATCTCTGCAATGACGGCCCCAAATTCAACATAAACGTTCGGGAGCTCGCTGAGTAAGCTGTCGAGTGTACGGAGGTTGTTGGCAAGCCATCCAAAATGAGCGGCAATAAATATGGTATGTGGATGTTTTCTGAAAACGTTATGTTGTTCTGTGATCAGTGTTTCCCAGGATGGAAGCCCCTTTTGATAATAACTTCGATCCGGATGTGTGGTTACTTCAAGCCATCGTTCGTTATTTTTATCCACGGGATCCCAGAAGCTCTTTGGATCGGCCGAATGTATTAACACCGGAATATGCAGTTCCCCACATTTTTCCCAAATGGCATCCAGCCTCGGATCATCAACACGAATAAACTGATTGTTCTCGTCCTTATAATCCAGACCGAGATCCTTGTAAATCTTCAACCCGCATGCCCCGGATTGGACGTCTTTCTCCAGTTCCTTCACAGCATTCTCCGTCCATCCTTTATCGCCAAATCCTACGAAAGAAATATTGGTAAATAATTTTAAGCGTTTTGCATTTGTTTCGGCGATATGCCGGAGGCTCTTTACAAGATATTCATTACCCTGCACGTCAAATCCTCCGTTGCGTCCGCTCGATTGTTTGTAGCTTTTGCCGCTTAGGTTATTCATCACCGCCATATTTAGTTTGTCCATTTCAGAAAATAATTCGGGAAGATCCTGATTGGGGACGTCCCATTGATGATTATGAACATCAAAGAAAGGGAATTTTGCATGGGTGATGATATGTTGTGGAACCACCAGGGTCGATTTCGGTTCGTAGGTTTCGAAATCCATATGCCCAGGCGATGACTGCGCAGCCGCGAAGAAAAAGTGCAGATTAAAAACTGAAAAAATTAAGACGTATTTCATAAAATATCATTTTATCGCTATCCCACATAGTCAAGCGGTTTGATTCTATTAAGACGCAAATATACAAGTATCTGACCGCGATGAATGGTCGGGAAATTTACTATTCAATGGAGGATTATTTTCAACAAGTGAGCAAATTGGGCGGCAGTATTCAGGATCAGGCGCATGGATCAAAGGATCTTATGAAAACGCACGGAATGGAGTTGGTCGGTCCTCCCCTGGAATTTTAAAATAAGGCGCTAACTGTCAGCGAACAAATTTGAAAGTCATGGCCAATTTCGCCACCTGAAAGATGGCGAGAGCCATTGCGTTGTATCCGGTGGGGGTGAAGTGAATGCCGTCCTCTGGCCAGACGAGGGATGAATAATGGATATTATCGTTACCGTACACCGAGACTGCGCCGTAAGTGCCGCTGTTCCAAAGCGAATTGATATCGACGATCGTAGTCTCGACGCTGTCGAGTGCGCCGGAGGCTAACCAGGCGTTGAGGGCGAAGACCTGGTCGGTCTGGTTTTGGGTAAACAAGCCGTTTCCTTCGCCAATGCAGTTGAGGACGATGCAGTGGATGTTATTTTGTTTGAGGGTCGAGGCCATCCAGGCGAGGTTCGCTTCGATGGTATCCAGTGGCACGTCAGCTTTAATATCGTTCACGCCGCCTTCCATGACGACATAATTGGGTTTTTGAGAAAGGGTCACTGGACCGCGGCCGTCGCCGGGGTCGGAGGAGTCGCCAATCGCGTCGCGCAGGAAACGGGCTCTTATTTGATCCGTGGTCTGGCCCGCCCAGCCTCGATCGAACCATTGAAACCCGGTGAGCTGGGTGAGTATGTAAGCGGGCTGGCCGGCAGCATCTCCGATAGCCAGGTCGGCGAGGTAGAGGCCTGAGACGTGCCACGGAAAACCTTCCATGATAGAGTTGCCGATGCACACACCGGTGTAGGTGACCGGCGAGTTGAACAGGACGGTGTCAGGAGGTGTTCCGGTTCCAGATCCAGTTGTGGTAGCCGGTGGATCGCCCTTATGGCAGTGCCAAGAAAACAGGGTCAAAAGAATCGAGAGTGGGACGGTGTAATATCGCGGTAGGGACATCGGTTAAAGATAGGGAATTCGACGAACAGGTGGATCGTTTAATACTTACCGACCTCCCCTTTCACCGAACTGAATATCTTTTGGCAATTGAAGCCCACCCCTTGCTTGAAGACCCAGGTGATCTTTCTGATGTTTTGGATGTTTTGAGAAATATCGCCATCGATGACCAGGAGGTCGGCGGTCTTACCGACTTCGATGGAGCCGATCTTGTCTTCCAATCCCAGCGCTTTTGCACCGTTGTAGGTCGCGATGCGTATCGCCTCTATTGGGGTAAACCCAGCGTGCGTCAGGAGTTCGATGGACTGTTGTGACCCGTATCCTGCCAGCGTGGCGCCGCTGCCGGTAGGATCGGTACCTACGGTCAGCAGACCGCCGGCATCCGAAAACATCTTTTCCATCTTCATTTCCTCCAGCATGCCTTTATTGCCGCCAGGGTTTCGCATTTTGTTGTAGACGTTTAGGAACATATCCCGGGTATCGGGCGACATCGCCTCCAGTACTTCGGGACGGATCGTTGTATCCAGGGTAGTTATGTTGAAGATGACGGCCAGGGTGGACGTCACGATCACTTTTTTATCGACTAGGAATCGGATCAGGTCTTTTACTTTCGGCGAATCCGCGGAGGCGATAGGTGCTGCAAACAATGGGCAGGCATTCTCCTTTTTGTCAGGCACAAAATCCGTGGACGCAAAAAAGCCATGTTCCAACTGGTCAATGCCCATTTCCGCCGCCTCGCGGTAGGTGACAGCACATAAATGGCCCGTCACTTTTAGTCCTTTGGCGTGCGCCTCGTCTATTGCGGCCTTCAGCGTAGGCTTATCCACGAACATATATCCCTTGAATGAAGTGCAGCCCTGGCTGGCCCAGAAGTCGACAAAGGCCTTCGCCTCTGCTGGTCCGCTCAATTGATGCATCCCGGGGAAGATGCTGCCTTTTCCCTCCAGGTAGGGCGCGGTCACGTCCATTTCGGGTCCGAGTATCTTGCCCTGATCGATATCCCGTTTTAGGTTCAGGTCGGAATAGGGCTCAACGCTTCCGGCTGTACGAATCGTCGTTGCGCCGCAGGCCAGGTATAATTTTGGGAAAGTATAGGGCAATTGCTTGACATGTAAATAGGTGAAGTCGGCGGAGTAGGCGGCATAGAACATGTGTTCGTGCAGGAGGACGAATCCGGGCAGGAGGGATTTTCCGGTAAGGTCAATGACGGTGCTTCCGGCGGGGGGTGAAAGTTTTTTGCTATCATCTACCGCGGTTATTATTCCGTTGCGAACGATCACCGTTTGGTCTTCCAGCACCTTGAGGTGTTTGACATCGGCGAGTTTGCAGTGAATGAATGTGATGACCGCCGTATCGTAATCGATGTATTTCTGTACCGCAGGTGAGAAGGAGGTTTGGGATATGGCTTGTAAGCGGATGAGCAGGCAGCATCCGGCAAGGAGCAATTTTTTCATTTAGCGGTTGGTTTTAATTTTAAAATTATATCTATGCAACTATCCGGTTGCAAATATATGTGCAACCAATTGGCTTCCCAAATTTTTTTACAAATGATCAGGGGTAGGGGCTGGATAAGGGGAATGCCAGAGCGGGTTCAGAGAAATGGAAAAATGGATGGTGACCCCGTCAGGATTCAAACCTGAAACCTTTTGATCCAACAGTTCAGGGCCTGGCAGACCGGGTAAGCGCTGCAGAAGGAAGGGTTTTCATTCAAGGACGGTATCCCAGGTTTATTATTTAGGCAGGTGGTCGATGATTTCAGCAACGCTTGGGCGGATCCTGAAATCCGGTTCGAAGAAACGATATACGATGATCCCCTTCCGATCAATGATATATATGGCGGGAACGGGAAGATTATTGCCATTCGAGCCATTGTTCCTGGCGACGTCGACGCCGAATTTCAGATACCGGGCCGTCCATGTCGAATCCACCGCATAGGCGACATCATAACTCTTCATGATCTTCAACCCCTCATCATAAAGGATAGGATAGGTTGCGCCTGTCTTCGCAATTGTCTTGCTTACATTTTCCTGCAGCTCCGGGGTGACGGCCACCAGTGTCGCTCCTTTTTGAGTGATCAGGGTCAGTGAATCTTCCAGCGATTTGAGTTCTTTATTGCAAAACGGGCACCATTGGCCCCGGTAAAAAACAAGCAATACCGGGCCCTTTGCCAGGCTGCTTTTCAGGTGGAAGGTCGCTCCATTCTGATCTGTTGCGGTGAAATCCGGAGCTGCGGTATTCGTCTTCAATCCCTGCGGCCCGACCTGGGCTTCGGCGGAAGCCCAGGTCGCGAGCAGCATAATGCGGAAAAATACTTTCTTAATTAGCGACATACAATGATGATTTTGCCAAATGTAAGCGCATCGGGTTAAAGGACGTGTCAGCTTCCCGACAGTCGTCATTTGACTGCAAGAACGTCGACCTTTTCGATCACGGGCGGCTGAGCGAGCAATTCCGGCGCCTTGGCCATCAGGGCGGCGGCAATGGGACCATTCAGATGAGCCGTCCGGCCTTCTTCCTGTTCAAACGTGTCGAAGATCCCGAAGGTAGAGGGTCCGATGCGGAAGGCGAACCACTGAACTGTGGCGGGTTCGGAGCGTGCCAGCGCGACGGCGCCAGCGAGGAGATCGGCTAATTCCTGTTCTTTGCCCGGCTTGGATTCCAGCCTGGCCAGCAATGCTAATTTGACCATAATGTTATAGATTTTTAAAGAGAACGTCTTCCCAGTGGTAACGGTTGCCACCAAACCGACGGTCGCCCAATCCGTCTTTCTCATTTATGCCTCCATGTTTTATACCATGAATTCTATTTGTTGCACACCGAAAATTCGACGTCCTTTTTAAATCCGGCAGCAGAGCAATTTTAACTGATTGTTTGTATCCGTAATTGCGGATTGGCGTTTCAAAGTAATACTTTTCGATTTCTAATTAAATTCTAATGCTATTTTAATCCGGTTTTATGGTCGGGAAGGCATTTTACAGGGCTAACCAGGGAAACGCTTACCTGTAGTCAACATGATGTATATCCAAAATCAAACCTCTTGAAGAAGTACATTTTGATCCTGTATGGCTTAGCGCTGATGCATCCCAGTTCTGCGCAGACAGCCGATTCTGCGTCGCTAAGCACTGATAAGAATATCCGAAATAAAGTCCTTAGTGATATTCAGGACAACCTCGACAAAAAAACAAAAACCATCGACCAAACGCTTTCCAAGCTGGACAACAGGGTGGATTCCCTCGACGTCGAAATCGTCGCCACCCGGGATGCCCGGGAAAAAGCTGATAAACTGCTGCTGCGGGTCCAGGCGCTGGAACAAAAACAACAGGCTATCGAGGAAAACGAATTGTACGTCTACCAGGCTAATTACCAATCGGCGATCATCAATCTGGTCTCGATGGACAAAGAGATCCAGCCTTTGCTGCTTTTTAATTCTGCTAAAAGCTTTTTCTCAACGCTTAACGAAACGGCCGACCCGATGAAATATCCGGGCTACCAGGAATGGTATAAAAAGTTTTATGCCTATATAGAGAAAGAAAAAGACAAAGATCCGGCCTTGAATGTCTTGCACGATATGGTGCAAATCTCTGGTAATATTACCAGCGCCACTCCCATCGCAGGACCGGTGTGCCAGGCTCTGTTCCTGGGTATCGACTCCTATATCACTTCGCTCGGGAATAGGAAAAAGGAGCTCAAGGAAGAAAGTCAGAAGATGTTCCTGCTGACGGCAAAACTCAGCCAGTTCGACTACGATAAGGACCTCATCGAGCAGCAATGGGACATCGTGACCAATGATCTGGGGAAGCTGCAAATCCATTATGACACGATCCTCAATCAAAACCTGGCTTTGCTGAAAGTGTCCAAAGAGGAGTATGCACGCCGTTTCGCAAAAGAAACCGACGCTGAACAACGGTACCAATTCCTCACGGAATTAAGGAAAAATGCCTCGGCCCTGGTTACGGACCGGAAATCGGCGGACGTAAAAAACTGGAAACAAGCGATCTATTATGAACTGATGGACGTACAGTCCCTAAAGCTCCGTTTCGGCGAGCTGACCTTTGATATCCGAGGCATCATTTCCCGGTACGACGATCTCGTGTTTAAATATAAGAACGACCAAGAGATTGGGTTAAAAGTACAGGCGCTGGGCGTAAAGCTCGATGCTATGAGTGATACCTTCGACAGTGCCTTTGATCCGACAGAATACGTCAACTCTGCCACCCGCATGTATCTCGTTAATTAGATTCGGCGATCATCACGCGATCATCCGGCGCCCGCCCTTCGGGTAGGCGCCTTACACATAAAAAAGCCCCGGCGCCTAGCCGGGGCTAAACTAAACCCCTGGATACGGATCAATCACCACACCAAACCCTAGAAATTTATTTATGCTCTAACAACTTGAAGAATTGATCCAGCTGCGGCAGGATCACGATCCGCGTCCGGCGATTCAACTGCCGACCTTCTGCGGTACCGTTGTCCGCCACGGGCAAATACTCCCCGCGACCCGCCGCCGCCATCTTCGCCGGCTCCATCCCATACTTGTTCTGCAATATGCGGATCACCGCCGTCGCCCGCTTCACACTGAGGTCCCAGTTGTCGAGCAGATCCCCGTGCCGGTAAGGCACATTGTCGGTATGCCCTTCCACCATAAATTCGATATTCGGCTGCGCCTTCAAAACGGTCGCCACCTTCCCTAAAACCTCCTGCGCCTGCGACGTCACATTGTATTTCCCAGTATTGAACAGCAATTTGTCCGAAATATCAATATACACCACGTCCTTGTCGACCTTGATATTGATGTCCTTGTCATTGAGATCCCCGATTGCCCCCTTCAGGTTCTGCACCAGCGCCAAATTGAGCGAATCCTTATGCGCCATCGCTTGCTGAAGGGTCTGGATATAGGCATCCTTGGCCCCCAGGTTCGCTAGTGACTGCCGGATGCTCTGCGCCTGCTCGCTGGAAATGACGGACATGTCTTCCAGTTGTTTCAACGCCTGGGTATTGTTGTCCTTCAAAAAGGCGACCTGCTTGTTCAATGCCGCAACCTGCGCATCACAATCAGACTTGGCGCGGGTGAGATCAGCCGTCTTGCTGTTGCAATTCCTGAGATCATTCTGCACATCTGCATACGATTTGTTAAGACTGTCGTACTTGGATTGCAAGGCCTTGAATTTTTTGCTGCTCACGCAGGAAAATAGCATAATCGGTAAAAGACCGACCAATGCTATGTCTTTGATTCGCATACTTTTTGGTTTAATTGTTTAGAGAAGTTAGAGGCACTAAGATTGGGCCGCCGGATTAACGGGGACTTAAATTTGCATTAGAATTCCATTAGAATTAGCTACCACCGGGCGCCCCGGCCCTCTATTTGAGATTCCCGGCCGTCGGCAGTCGCACATAGAAGGCCGATCCCTTGCCTACAACAGAATCGATATCGATCCAGCCTTTATGCAGCTGGATGATCCGGCGGGCCAAAGAAAGCCCCAGGCCAAATCCCGGAATAGAATGCCCCTCTTCCGTCCGGTAGAAGGGCTGAAAGATGTTTTCCCACTCTTCTTCACTGATTCCCCGGCCCCGGTCTTCTATCCTGACGCGGATCTCACCTCCCTGGACGCTGAGTCGTATGGTCGCATGGTGATCTTCCGAATATTTGCACGCGTTGGAAACGATATTCTTAATAGCGGTAAAGAGCAGTTCCTCGTTGCCGAAGACAAGCAGCGCCTCTTCCGCCTCGGGAAGCTGGTCGAATTCGAGCGTAACGATGAACAGGTCGTTGGTCTTTGAAATCTCTCCGGGTAGCCGAAGCAGAATCTCGTCGATTCGGATCAGGTCAATCTCCAACCCGGCTGCAGTGCCGGAAGCCCGGGCGAATTCGAGCAGCGTCTGGGTCAGCTTGTTCAGTTGCTGCGTATCCTGATAAACCGATTGGATCACGTTCCGGTATTCTTCCACACTCCTCATCCGCTGGAGCGCGACTTCTAGCTGACTGGAAATAGAAGTCAATGGGGTTGATAGCTCATGCGAGGCATTCGCGATGAACCTTCCCTGGATCTCAAAGCTTTCCTGTAACCGGTTCAGCAGCTGATTCAGCGTGTCCGATAAATAGAACCATTCGTCTTTCGCATTGGCGCGGGCTGATCGGATCCGGCGGGCGAGATTGCGCGCCGAAATTTCGTTGACCTCATCGGAGATCCGGCGCAGCGGCCGCAAAAGGCTGATCGAAAATAGATAGCCGCCAATGACCGAAATGAGAATACCGCCGGCGAAGCTGAGCGTGAGCACCAGTCGGAGATGTCGCAGCTTCTCATTACCCGCCTCGTCATAAGCGGCCGCTATGATGACAAAACTGGAATTCTCGTCCCGGTAATAAAAGGCGATCGCATCCTTGGCACCCTGTTTGAAATAGATCGGCGCCTTTTCGACCCTGGCCCGATCAATGATAGGTCGGTTGGTCCGGATCGTATCGGCAGTATTGTCACTATACCAGTAGATCCTTTTATCAAATGCATCATAAGCTTCCACTACTTTATCTTTCATCGCCACTGAAGTAGAAGAGTCGATTTTCCGGATGAGCGCTTGATCAAAAACGCCGCCCTGACCCAGGAGACGGCCCGTTGTGATCGCGCGATTGGCCAGGCGGGTTTGGATATCCTTGATCCGGTTCGTATAGGAGAAGTAATAAACGGAAGTACATACGAGGGTTAGGATACCCCACACCAGTAAGGTGAACAGCAGTGTTATGCGTATCTTGACGGGCATCAGCTTCCGTGTGTTTTTAAGATATAACCCATGCCGACATGGGTTTGGATCAGCCTTTGGTCAAAGTCCTTATCCACCTTATTGCGGACATAGCTGATATAGACATCGATGACATTGGTGTTGGTGTTGAAATCGACATCCCAGACATTGATGGCCAGATCGGCCCTCGATACGACCCTGTTCTTATTGCGCATCAGGTATTCCAGCAGCTGGAATTCCTTGGCTGTCAGCTTTATCTTCTTACCGCCGCGCTGCACCTCCTTGGTGTCGAGATTCATTTCAAGATCGGCGGCCCGAAGCATATTGCCTACCGGCATATCCTGCCCGGGTGTATGTTTCAGGAGGGCCCGGATCTTCAGGAGGAGCTCGCGGAATTCAAAGGGCTTCACCAGGTAATCGTCCGCGCCGGCATCATATCCTTCTATCTTGTCATCCAGGGAGCTCAAGGAAGTGAGCATGATCACCAGTATATTCGTGTTTCGGTAGCGGATAGCCTTGCAAAGATCATAGCCATTCATACCTGGAAGATTGATATCCAGGATGGCAAGATCGAAGCTCCTGGATGTCAGAAGCTGGTAACCGATCTTACCATCGTATGCCACCTCGACACAAAAGCCATTTTCCGTCAGGCCCATTTTCAACGTATCGGCAATCTTCTTTTCGTCCTCGACGATCAATATGTTTCTTTCATCCGCCATTCTTTGGCAATATTAGCTATGAATTCGCTAACTATCAAGGAATTACCCCACCAATCAATCGCTCTAATCCAATTCTAATCCGGCTTTAATTACCCGTTAATCTCTCCGGTCTACTTTGAGTGTAAAGAAGTATCATGGCGGTCGCATTTAACAGAATACTTATCCCCGTTGACTTTTCCTTGAATACGGATACAGCGGTAACCAAGGCTATTGGGCTGGCAGGAACAGACGAGGCCGTCATCCACTTGTTGCACGTCGTCCGGCCCGGGCGAAAGGCATCGACCCAGTTCAGGGCCTGGGTGGTGGAAAGAGATCTGCACCAGTTGAAATACGACATCGAGCAAGCCAATCCGAATATCCGGGTAAAAACCAATGTTCTTCGGGGATATTCGGTCCAGCAAACCATCATCGAATGTGCCGCCATGCTATCTCCCGACCTAATCATTTTCGGCAAACAGAATAATCACCGCCGGTGGTTGTTTTCCCGACAGATCTCACCTGATGTAGTAGCTAAGAAAAGCAACTGCGCCGTCCTGACGGCCAAGCCTGGCTCGATCGACAGCCGGACAAGAATCATCGTTCTCCCCATCCGTAATTTCCTACCCGAAAGAAAGCTGGAATGGGCGGTCCTGCTGGCCAAAAAATACAAAGCTCAGGTCCACCTGCTTGCCATCGGGGAAAATGCCGGCCAAAAAGACGGCCTCCTGCCCCAAGTCTTTTCGATAGCCTATCATCAACTGCGGGAAAAATTGCATCATCCGATCGAATACTCGGCCGCTACCCATCGCCACCCTGCCAAAGCGGCGCTGTCTTACGCCGAGTTGATCATGGCCGATATGATCGTGGTGAACCCGTACACGGAAAGCGGAATCTCCGGCTTCACGGGTTTCCGGCACCTTAGCGATCTGCTGAAACGGGATTCGAAGATACAGGTATTGGATGTCGAACCGTATAAAAGCAACTAAAACGAACGGATTTACAGAATAATTGACGTGAAGAGTGCGGTCTTAAAATAGCTGATATGTGTTTTGGTCAATTCTTCCACCGCACGGGCGTACGGGGAGAATTTCTTTACCACCCACCAGGAAAGAACGAAGCAACAGGGAGTGATCAGTAAAAAAAGATACGCGCAGTGATGGTAGATATAAGCCGTCCGGTGCCCGGCGAGGGCAAAAAGCCGGGTATAGACTACGGCAATAAGACCTGTGATAACGGAGCCAATTAAAAAAGGCAGGGCTTGCAAGAGATTCTGCTTTACTTTTTCGCTACCGATCTTTTCAAAAAGAGTTCTCCCTAGTGATATCGCTTTTTTGAGCATTTCAAACATTGTATTGATAACAGACCGATGCGTCGGGCTCCTTTTCGGAAGCGCATCGGCGGACGAATGCCCTTGGTTGCAAAGGTAGACATAGCGATCTATACGCGAAGCGCCATCTGCGTCTTAATGAGAATTCTAATGCTATTCTAATGTGTTTTTACTCGCCTGGCAAATCTCCCGATGGTGAGGCCCTGCACAATGATCGAAAAAAGCACAATAATGTACGTAATGACGACGAAGAGGTCGCGATGCATATTGGCAGGGACGGAAAGCGCAAGGGCTACGGAGAGCCCGCCGCGGAGCCCGCCCCAGGTTAGAATGCCGATCGCGTTTTTTTCAAAGCAAGTATTGTACTTCAAGAGGCTGATTGGCAAAGAGACGGATACATAGCGCGCAAGCAGGACGACAAGGATCGAAGCCGCGCCCAGCCCGAGAAGAGAAGGACTGAAGGGGATGACGAGCATTTCGAGGCCGATCAGGAGGAAGAGTATGGCATTGAGCAGGTTATCGACCAACCCCCAGAATTTGTCGACATAATCGCGCGATGTCTCACTCATAGCGGAGATGCGGGTTTTGTTACCCGTGATGAGTCCAGCTACGACCATGGCCAGCGGGCCGCTGACCTGAAGCTGGTCGGCGAGCAGGTATCCGCCCATGACGAGTGCAAGGGTGATCATAACCTCTACCTGATAATAGTCGATGGTCCTAAGCAGAAGAAATCCGGCGTAACCAAGCGCCGCGCCAAGGAGAAGGCCTCCGCCGGCCTGTCTCAGAAAGAGGAGCAGGACATTTGTGGCGGATAGGTGGCCGATTCCTGCTTCGGCAACTTGGTAAATACAGAGAAACACAACGATCCCGACGCCATCATTAAAAAGGGATTCGCCCGCTATTTTGACTTCCAGGGAGGAGGGGATTTTTGCGTGTCTCAAGATGCCAAGAACCGCAATAGGATCTGTCGGAGATATGAGGGCACCAAACAAAAGGCAATGGATAAATTCAACGGGTTGTTGGAAAATGCGACAAAGAAAGTATAACAAACTGCCTACTAGGGCAGTAGAAATAAGGACACTAATGGTGGAGAAGGTTAAGATGGAGCTTCTCTCTTGCCTGAGTTCCCGGGCATTAATATGGATGGCGCCGGCAAAGAGAAGAAAACTCAACATGATCTTTATAAGAATGGTATAGAAGTCGATGCTTCGGATGAACGCAGTGGCGTCCCGGAAAATACCGGGTTGAACCAGACCGATGCCGAGGATGGCCAGGGACGCCACGAGCGATATAACCATGACGCCGATAATGTCAGGTAGTTTGATAAATCGGTAGTTAATATAGCCGAATAAGGCGGCCAGGACGGTTATGAGGGCCAGGGCATTATATAATTGCATGTGCAGTAAAAATATAACAAAAAAAATGGGCCGCCCAAAAAAGGGCGGCCTCTGGCACTATGCAAACACAGTTTGCATATTAGTTCTCCTGGAATTTCTTGTAATCCAGCCCTAAATTCTCCAGTAGGCTGACGAATATCCCCCTGGTATTTTTGACATTTCTAATCTCTTCTATCCTGTCCTCTTTCAGCGTGATTTCCAGCTCAGCCAATAAACCGTCAACTTTTTTGTTGGTGGCAGGAATTTCGTGCCACCCTTTCATAAGGGCGGGAATAGAGTGAGAATTGGTGCCCGTAATTTTCAACTTTGCCGTCACCTTATCGCCATTCGTTTTGACATTTTGAATGGTGAACTTCAAGTCGGGAATGCCTTGGCGAAGGGAACGAAAAGCGGAGATAAATATAGGCCTGTTTACTTCTTTTCCTAACAAGAGTGCTCTGAAATCATCCGCCAGTATAGCGTTGGCCTTTTCAAATTTGCCGCTTTCGATATCAGTAAATACTTCGGTAATTAAATTATTTGTGTTCATTTGAAAACCATTTTATTGTCGTTAATTAAAATACATAACAAACTTTCCACGTGACATGCTGTTTCGGGGATGTGCACATAACTAGCCATTCAGGATTGAACTGTAAACAGTCTTCTTATTGAAAGTTAACTTACTTGAGGAGACGATATAAAATTACGTCATTAGACAAATTTATTTAGCGTAGAATAAGTATCATAGCAAAAATTTAACACAGTCGACGAACTCTTCAAATCGGACTTTAGTAAGATCAGGTGAATAAGACCGTTATATCGGCGGTTCCTTAGTTGGCTTTTTCAGCCATCACTTTCGCTGAAGGTTAATGATCCGCCAATAGCTGACCATTCGGGTTAAAGAATAGGATTTTTCTTCCCAGATCACTTTTCGCAACTACGACATGATATTCGGTCATCCCGCCCGACAATCGTAAGATATAAGCCGACGTTCCTTTCCAATCGGCGTATTTACAAGATTTCAGGCTATCCGTGACAATGGGCGGCAGGCTATCCCACTGAATTGCTTGCTCCGTGCTAATCCAACTGCCAGTAGGGGCAAACTTCGCTTCACATTGCACGACCTTGATTTTGAAAAAGGCGGCGAAATTGGTCACTTTATCTCTCCATTGGACGTCCGAAGCGTCAGGAAACATTTTATTGAAGTTACTAATAACCTCCGGAGGGGTGGGTCTGGCTTGCCCCAGGCAAAGCATGCTTATTAGATTCAGACCTAGCTCTACTTTGTCAGATTGAAGAATGGAGTAAATGGGGAGTATTATAATCTCAGTCTTTGTTATTTGATTTTGGATCCGTATGATTCCTGGTGATGTTTTTATATCTTTTTCACAAGGTTGACCTGGATTCTATCTTTGCCGATTTTTCCGTTGATAGATAGGGAACTGCCGATGCCATCCTTCCTGATCTCCCCGATCAGCGTATCGTGAATATCCACGGGATAATGCCATATAACGGCTATTTTTTTGTTCCCGTCGCTCAATTGGTAGATTCCGTACCATCGCCGGTCCGGGCTGTTGAACTCAAAGATACATTCGTTCCCCAGGTCAAAGTAAACTCGGGTGAGCAAGGCGTCGGTACAAGGCTGGGTCTGCCCGTCATGGTGATCGAACAGCAAATGGCTTACTTGATATTTACCGATCAGCCGGGGTTTCGGATGGAGCGAGTCATAACGCCAGAGCAGGAAGAGGGGAATAAACAAGACAGATAGCCGCATCAGGTTCTTTACAAGAGGCTTTAACGGAGCGACGGAAACAGCTGAGGTGTCCTTGATAAAAAAAGCATATAATCTTTGACGCTCGGCAAAAAGTAAGTACAAGAGTTGGGCGAGCAGTTCTATGGCGTGGCTGGTCTCGGCTCTTTCTATGTCGAAAAAATAATTCACGGCAACAATGGTAACCATGACTGGGATAAGGGTAAAAATACCCATCAGCCTGGTGCGCCTAAACAAGATCAGTATGGACCCGAGTATCTGGACAAAACTGATAAAGTACAGCATGCCAGTCGAATAATGCCCAAAATAAGCCCAGGTAAGGTCTTCTCCGCTCAGGCTGCTAAAGGGAAAGTCTAGGGCGCCCAAACGAACAAAAAAAAGCCACCCGAAAACCCCCTGCATTCCTAACATGGTCAGGTCTATTGCAATAGTGTACCTGATAATTCCCTGCCAGAAGGCAAGTAGCCGGGGATCATCCTGGTCACTCCGTTTTATAAACGCCCAATAGATGCCATAAACCAAACCGGTCAGCAACAGGCAGGCCGCGATCACCCAAAGGGCCGGCATGGGCAACCACTCCGCCAAAAACCTATGCCCGATCCGCATAAGGCAAAAAGCACAGGAGATCCCAGCCATGATAGATGTCAACAGCTTATAAGAAGTAGAAAGTTTTTTCATCTGCCGAAGCGTTTCACGCTTAGATTCAGAATGAAACAATTTCCATAAAGCCTGCACATTTTATCTTGTCTTGCCAGCAATCCAGGAATGGCGATTATTTATCAAATTGCAGCATATGAATAATCCTGGCCAGTGATAACACGAGAACATCGGAGAAGCCACCCCAAAATGTTCTGAACAACCTACCTCTAATCTATCAGATTAAAAGTAGCCAATAAATATCGTTGAAATCATTGTAGAGGAAGGATTACGCGTAAATTGCGTTCGAGAAAAATTGCCCCCTCTCGTGGAAAAAGTTGAGGCTATTTAAAAAAACAAAAAGTAAATTATGAGTCGAAGGTACAGGATGTTTCGCTCATAAGTAATCGGTTCAGTTCTTTTTTCAAGGGCTATGACGAGCATTTTAGGTCTTCCACCAGGACCGTTGCGGGTACGGCTCAATGGTATGGCAGGGGATTGATGACCACACGGAGTCGCAATTGTCAGTCGATGGCAATGGAGTTGGGAGCGGTCAATGATCAGCAGTTGCATCATCTGCTGACACAGGCAAAATGGGATGCAGGTCAATTGATGGACAGGGTAACGGCAGATTTTGCACAATTGATTGAAGATCACGGTTTATCAGATGACCTTGCTCTGCTCATGGATGAGAGTAGTTTTCCGAAGAAAGGCAAACACTCCGCCGGAGTAAGCCGGCAGTATTGCGGACAAAGAGGGAAAGTGGATAACTGTCAGGTGGGAGTGTTTGGAGCCTTGAGTGCTGGTTCTTTAGTGAACCTGGTGCAGGCAAAATTATATCAGCCGGGGAAGGCCGTTAGTAAAATAGACCATGCAAAGGACATCATTAAGCATGTGACGGAGGAACTGAAGATAGCTGTTCAGTGGGTCTGCTTTGATGCCTTTTATGGCCAGGATACCGCCCTGTTAGCTAGTCTGGTAAAGGCTCGGATGGAATTTGTGGCAGATGTTCCTGACACGCATCGGATATGGTTAAAACCCTTTCAAATGCGGGTGCCCAAAAGGACCGGAAGCCGGGGAAGGCTACCCGTCCATGCCCGGCCGACGGAGCCGTCTGTTTCCCTTCGGGAGTGTGGCCGGTCATTGGGGAGAAAGGATTGGCGAACCGTCGTAGTCCGCCACCAAAGCAGGGGTAAGCTAAAAGCAAAGTTTCACCGCAAGGATGTTTATCTATTGAATGCAAACGCCGATGAGACTGACCATCTCTCGCCGATTTGCGTTGACCAGTGTACGCCGGTTCAAGCTAACTACCCAGAAAGCTTCAAAGTCAACAATGGAGTCAGCGCGAAACCAAAATTTTCGTCCGAAACCAGGTGGTCAATTCGCTCCGGCACGACGTAGTCACATTGATCGGCGTGAGCACGAGGGACTATCTTTCGATGAGATCACCAAAGTAAGGCAGGATAAAACGGTTCCGATTCTGGTAGAACTTCACGATTGGATGATCCGCCAATACAACACTCTCTTGCCATCGGATCACCTGACGGTTGCGATCAATTACTCGCTTGAGCGCTGGGACCGGCTGTGTGCCTTTACTGAAAATGGTATGCTGAACCCGGATAACAACCCGGTGGAGAGAAGCATCCGGCCGGTGGCCCTCGGCAGAAAGAATTTTTTGTTTGCCGGTAGTCAAAAAGGCGCTGAACGGATTGCCAGGATTTATAGCCTGCTGGGCACCTGCCAAATAAATAATGTTAATCCCTACGAGTGGCTAAAGGATGTCATTGGAAGAATCAACGCGCATCCCATCAATCGCATCAGCGAGCTGCTGCCGCATAAATGGAAACCTATACAGCTGACCGGTGCATCTTCTGTTTAAAAAGGAAATCAATAGTAAAGAACATTTTGCCAAATTATCAATAAGCAGCAACTTTGGCACTTACAATCATTCATTTTTATTCAAATGAAAACCTTAATCTCATTTTTACTGCTTTTTATTTTTTCAGTGCAAATATGGGGGCAACAGGTTATTCAGCAATACACGAAATTGAATGGCAGCCTGCGATATGGCAATGGCAGTAACGAATTTTTCCCATTCGGTAACAGAGGCTATACGCTTGTCACGCCTGGCAAAAAGGATTCACTTCTTGGGACTATAGTTATGCTGGATGACGAAAAGATCGATTTGCATGACTCAACAAAGAGTCAATATATCCACATTGACCGGGAAGCAAACGCGAAAGGGTTCGCCGTATTATATATCTCAACAGGCATCCCAGTTGACCTCTATTTTTCAACAGCTTCGCTCATCTATGTCGATACGGCAATGAAACGTATTTTCAGACAATATCATTTGGCTAACAAAAATATATTCTTTTTGGGCGCCATGGTATCGGGGCACCGGGCGTTAAAATATATTGAGTATTGCAAAACTGGACTTTCCAGCTTTAATCCCAACATAACCGGGGTTGTTGTCTGTGAGAGTGCGATAGACTGGGTAAGGCAATGGTATGAATGTCAAAAACAAATAAGGGACAGCTCGACAGCAGTAAAATATTTTGAGGGCAATTTCGTGACCTACCTTTTCAAGGAGAATTTAAAGACTACTCCAATGGCCGACATCGATGCCTTCATCAATTTTTCTCCGTATTGTTATTTTGATACAAAAATGAAAAAGACCAAAATATACGGGGATCTGGCAATCCGGGCATATACATTCGCAGATACCCGCTATTGGTTTTCTGCTCAGGGATATGGTGTCTATGACAGCAATTACCCAGATATGTCGGGCTTTATCAATGAGCAGAAGCTGGCCGGCAATAAAAAAGCAGAACTTATTGTATTTCATAGCAATCCCGACGACCCGCTAAAAAATGATTTACGACGCCAGTCTGCTACCTGGGACCTCGTCGACAAAGTGGAATTGATTAACTGGATGGTGGGGGAAACAAAATAAGATATCCCATCAGCGAACGCTGTCTTTGACTTCAAAATCGCCCGAAATGGGCAGCTCCGTCATAAATCAGCAGCCTGACAGAAAATTGTTAGTTAAAGAAGACTTTGTGAAATTAACAAGACGCCTCAAGTCGGGTGTTTACTATTTGATGGCGTAAACGAAAATGGATTATGCAATGTAAGCATTTGTCCAACCCCGTCTTCCTCTTCGGTCTTGCATGATATAGTTTTGGGCTATAAAAAATAATAATCATGGAATCGTCCAAAGAAGAAAGAATGCTTGCTCTCTGGCGTCAAGGCAACGTAAAATTGTTTAACTTAGTTGAAGCAAAAGCACTTAAACCCGCTGGTGCTTTTCTTTTGCAAATTCTTTGCAAATTTTGAAAACGGTGGAATTCGCGAAGGGAAAGTTGAGGGTAAGAATTGGTCCTGACTTGCTTAAAAAAACAAAAAAGGCCGCTTCAATTTAACGAAAAGATCCCTTGTTTAATTCTTTGATAATCAAAAACTCCTTTGGTAGCCAAGCCTTCAACTTCCTGACCCGGATTTAAAATAAAAATAGCTCCACAATTGGTGAAGCTATTGAGTGACCCCGTTAGGATTCAAACCTAAAACCTTTTGATCCGTAGTCAAATGCTCTATTCAATTGAGCTACGGGGCCGGAGAACTTGGTCAACGGGCTGTGGCCCACCCGGTTAAGGGCTGCAAATATAGTATAAATCTGAGAACAGCGGGAAAAAAATTAACAGCGGGTCCTGTGCGCGGCGGGTCTATTCGTAGATCTTGCCGGCGATGTTTTCGACAAGGTTTTTTGGGAGGAGCCAGGCGAGGGTGGCGCCGAGTTTGTTAACAAAGCCGGTGATGACTTCGGATTTGCGTGAAAGCATGGCACGGGTGGCGAGGGCGGCGACGGCTTCGGGAGACATGTTGAGCTTCTCGGCGGCTTTGAGACCTTTGGGGCCGACCTGGGCGCGGTGGGGGAAATCGGTGTCGGTGGCGCCGGGACAGACGCAAGTCACGGAGACGGAAGTTTTGCGAAGCTCCTGGCGGAGGCCGCGGCTAAACATCAATACAAAAGCTTTGGTGGCAGCGTAGGTGCTGAGACCGGGGACGGCCTGGTAGGCAGCGGAGCTGGCGATATTTAAAATGTAGGATTTGGGTTGGGCGCGAAGATCGGGGAGGAAGAGACGAGTCAGGGCGACAAGGGTGGACATGTTCAGGGTCATCATGTTGACATGCGCTTCCGCGGAATGTCTTTCAAAGGGGCCACTGAGGCCGTAGCCGGCATTATTCACGAGGGCCTGGACAGTGTAGCCTTTGGCGCGGCACCAATCGTAGACACTCTGCGCGGCTTCTGCGGTGGAGAGATCAAGAGAGAGCCAGTCGGCTTTGACGGGATATAACGCGGTGATGCGATTGACCTCCTGCCGCAGCAGTTCTTCGGAGCGGGCGACGAGCAAGACATTGAATCCGCGGGCGGCGAGGTCGGTGGTAATGGCTTTGCCTATTCCTTTACTTGCCCCCGTTATGAGTGCGTACTCCATTGGAATCAATTCTGTACCCTGGAAGCCAGACGATGGTAAAAGGGTGTCTTACTATTGGCATCCTTGGGCATGTATTTTCCAGTGATGATGGGCACGTACATCACGCGGCGGCGGCTGGCTTCTCCATATAGGGGAGATTGCTGGGCGCGGTGCCAGATGCGGCCATCATGCACGGTAAGGTCACCGGCCTTGATATCAAAGCCGATCTCGCGGGAGTCGGGGTTATTGTCGATAAAGTATTTTTTGCCGAACAGGAGCCGGAGCATGCCTTGTTTGTGTGTTCCCGGCAATACCCGGAGGCCGCCATTCTCAAAGGGGGTGTCATCCAGGTGGATGCCCACGTTGAGCATAGGCATGATCTTCTGACCGAGGAAGAGATCCCGCGGGCTGTCGGTATGCCAGCCCATCTGGGTAAAGGAACTTTCGGGCATGCGGACATAATGATTCAGAATCAATCCATCTTTCTCATTTTCGCTGATCCGTCCTTCGTAGGGGTAGAGGAGGCCGATCAGCGCTTGAATGCGCGGATCCTGCAGCATGAGGTGGAAAGCTTCGCTGTGGAGGGAGAGGAAACACATTCGCTGGATCATTTTGTTGCCATCCTGATCCTTTCCGAATTTCAGGGGAATGCCATTGATCTTTTCACGGCCTTCGTCCAGCCATTGTTTTTCAATGCGGTTGAGCTCACTTATGAATAATTGAACGGTCTCCGACCTCAAAAAGTTCTTGTATATGATCACGCCATACTTGTCAAAAAAGCTATATTGTTCGTCCGTTATCTTATCGCCTAATACAAAGTCGGGGCATTCGAATTTTTTCATATTGTCATGCTTTTTTTAAGAAAAGGAAGGGTCATCCCTTTCCCGGTCAGCGGTTCTGAATATTGGGTTAACTTATCGGGTTAATTGAATTTTAACAAATTGTGAAATCTTCATTAATCCTCAAATATAGGAATTTAAGGTTTTCCGCGTTAATTTGCCTCCCTTTATCAACAAACATAAAACTAAATATACGAATTTGCCTTTTTCCAGCATCAAGGGTTTGTTTTTTATCTATTTTCTTGGGCTTTTCTGGCTACTCTTTTTTCCAAACGACAGCAAGGCCCAGGAAGACAGTTTGAAAACCGTACCTGTCGAAAAGTTAAAGCTACCCATTCGGGCACCGGCAAATATACGGCATGTTCTGGTTCTGCCAATTATTGCAAGCTCCATCGAAACAGGCTGGTCGTTCGGCGGCGCCGGAGCCTGTACGTTTCGGGTTGGGAACCGGGATACCCTGTCACGGACCTCTAACGTGGAGGGGGTAGCGCTTTATACGACCCGTCGCCAATTTGTCGCTGCTTTAAATGGTTCTATTTACTTCCCGGGTGAACGGTTCATTGCCAACGAACAACTGTCGTACAGTTCGTTTCCGGATGAGTTCTGGGGCCTCGGAAAGAAAGCGCCAGACAGCAATGAGGAGGCCTACAAATTCAAGCAATACTTTGCCTTTCTGCACCCGCAATTCCTGATCTCCAGGAACCTTTTCCTGGGTGTGGTCTATCAATACCAACGGGTCTTCAACATCGACTATGACCCGGGCGGTCTCTTTGACAAGGAGAATGTGCTTGGCCGGTACGGGTATCATGTCTCGGGCATCGGGATGAGTGTAACTTATGACACGCGTAACAATGCTTTTGCGCCGGATAAGGGGATGATGTTGCAGTTCTATTTCGATGAATTTGCCCCGATCATCGGGTCTAACTATTTGTATACCAGCTATGTACTGGATCTAAGGCGATTCCTCCGGATCTATAAAGACCAGGTGCTGGCATTACAGGTCCTCGGTAATTTCAATGCGGGTCAGGTGCCATTGCGCAGTTTGGCCTATTTGGGTGGAGCGAGCACGATGCGGGGTTATTATGCAGGTCGATTCCGGGATAAGAATGCGGGGGTATTGCAGGCCGAGTATCGGGTGCCGATGTTCTGGCGGCTGGGCGCTGTGGGGTTTGCGGATATGGGAAATGTAGGGCCGGAGCTTCGGGATATCAACCTTGACCATTTCAAGTACTCGTATGGGGGTGGGTTGAGGGTAGCGCTCAATAGAGCGGAAAAACTAAACCTGCGACTGGATTATGGGCTGGCGAAGGGCGGGTCGAATGGATTCTATCTACAATTGGGAGAGGCGTTCTAGTCCTTCCCGACGATCCGGCTTCCGATCCACCAGGAAAGCCAGCCGAAGAGGAAGCCGCCGAGAATATCGAGCGTATAGTGAACATGTTGAACCAGCAAAAGGAAGGCTACGCCAAACGTGGCCGCCAGGGCGACCCTTCGATCGCCGCGTCCGGTGAGGCAGAGATACAGCAGGAATATGGTGGACGTATGTCCGGAAAAGAAGAGGTCTTTTGTGATAAACCTGTCGTGGCCATAAAAGAAGTTGCTTAAGGGATCCGAAAGCCCGATAAGACCGGCGGGGGGCTCCAGTGGTACAAGGGTGATGCTTAGTATGCGGAAAATGCTGAGCAGAAGAAAGGACCAGACAAAGACCAGAAAAATGCGGGGATTCCATACGGCCCGGAAAGCGGTTAGGGCGGCCATCGTCCAGATCATAATGAACAGGGGGACGGCAACATTGTGAGGGGGAAGCAGGGCAAGCAAGGGGTCATTGAGGACAACGCCCGGTCGTAGTTCGATCCGCTGAAAAAAGAAGGGAAAGATTGCTAAAATGCTAATGACCAGGACAATGCCTGCAATAAAACGGTGGCGGAAGCCGGGAATGCTCCAGGCCGTCTGCCATTCCTGTCTGATCGCGATAGCGCTTGGCTGTGGCATAAGTTAATACCACAAATTTACACGAATCGCCAAGTAACGCAAATTTAATAGAGGATTTTCAATAGTGCCACCTTACGAACGCCTCCATCGCCGCGTACTTGGTGAATCCCAGTTGGGCATACAGGCTGGCCGTGTTGGCGTTGCGGTCTTCGGCCCGTTGCCAGAATTCGCGGCTGTCGCTGCCCTGGAAGGGGACCATGTCCTTCTGGGATTGGTGGATGAAGATGCCGAACCGTTTCTTCATGACCTGATCGGGGCTCATCGGGATGGCCATTTCGATCTCGCTGATATCCCATTCCTGCCAGGCTCCCTTGTAGAGCCAGAGCCAGCAATCCTTTAGCCAGGGGTCGCCAGCTGCCTTGATGCGGCGGAGGGATTCGAAAACGATATCCAGGCAGACCTTGTGGGTCCCATGGGGGTCGGCCAGGTCGCCGGCGGCGTAGATCTGTTGGGGCTTGAGCTTTCTTAACAGCTCGATGGTCAGCTCGACGTCGATCTCGCCCATCGGCTTTTTTTCGACCGTGCCCGTTTCATAGAAAGGCAGATTCATGAAATGGATGTTATCATCGGCGATACCTACGTAGCGGCAGGTGGCTTTGGCCTCGCAGCGGCGGATGAGCCCTTTGATGCTGCGGATCTCGTGGGTGTCGATATCGCTTGGTTTTTTTGTCTTCAGGTAGCTGGTGGCCTGTTCCAGGATCAGCGAGGACTTTTTGCTGTCGATCCCCGAGAGTACTTCAAATCCGACGGCGAAGTCGAGGAAGCGGGTGACGAATTCGTCGGTGACCGCGATATTCCCGGAAGTTTGGTAGGCGACATGGACGTCGTGACCCTGGTCGTGAAGCCGCATAAAGGTGCCACCCATCGAGATGATATCGTCGTCGGGGTGGGGCGAGAAGATCAGACAGCGTTTGGGAAAGGGTTCGGAACGTTCGGGATGGGTGGGTAGGTTGGCTCCGGGTTTTCCGCCTGGCCAGCCGGTGATGCTGTCCCGCAGCAGGTAGAACACCTGGAGGTTGATCTCGTAGGCATCGCCTTTTTCTACCAGCAGGTCGGCGAGACCGTTGTCATTGTAATCGCGGTTGGCGAGGCTGAGGATAGGCTTTTGCAACTTCAGGGCCATATTAACCACCGCCTTCCGGATCAGGGCCGGGGTCCATGCGGTGTCGCCGGTAAGCCAGGGCGATTTGAAGCGGGTCAATTCGGATGCGGCCACGTCATCGGCGACGAAGGTGCAGTCGTTGTGCTGTTGCAGCAGCGAGGCGGGGATCTGTTCTGTGAGGTTGCCTTCCACTGCTTTCTGGATAACAGGCGCCTTAAGCTGTCCCCAGGCCATCAAAATGATGCGGCGGGCCCGCAGAATGGTGCTGATGCCCATGGTGATCGCGAGCCGCGGGACCTGGGAGATATTTTGAAAGTCCTGAGAGTTGGCGATGCGGGTGGAGTTCTCCAGCGGCACGAGGCGGGTGCGGGAGTAGATACTCGATCCGGGTTCGTTGAAGCCGATATGACCGTTGTTACCGATGCCGAGGATCTGCAGATCGATGCCCCCGGCTTTTTCGATGCGATTTTCGTATTCGATGCAATGCTGTTTGATCTCCTCCTTTTTCCATTGTCCGTTCGGAATATGGCAATTGGCGGGGTCGATATCGATCTTGCCAAAGAGCTGTTCCTTCATAAAGCGGTTATAGCTCTGGAGGGCATCGTTTTCGATGGGGTAGTATTCGTCGAGGTTGAAGGTAACGACATTCCTGAAGCTCAGCCCTTCGTCGCGGTGCAGCCGGACGAGCTCCGTGTAGAGGGATTTGGGTGACGAGCCGGTAGCCAGTCCCAGGACGGTCTTCTGTCCTTTCGAATCTTTTTCGCGGATCAATTGGGCAATCTCCCTGCCGATAAATCGCGAACCTTCTTCCAGCGAGCTGAAAATCTTTACCGGAATCTTTTCGAACGAGTCTACCATGCTCATAAGTCAAATATTTTGGGGTTGTGATAAAACCGTGGCGAAATTACAATGCTAGGTGTCAAAACGAAAAAAAATGTAACCGGCCGACCGGGGGAAAATCTAGCGGGGAAAGAGAAAATAGATTGCGATTGCGCCGGCGAGGAGAGATTTGAGGGATTTAATGGCCTGATACAGGAGGTTCCGGGCTACCTGGTAGTTGATGTTCATGATGTCGCTGATCTCCTCGTAGCTGAGATTTTGGAAGTATTTGAGGTAAACGATTTCTTTTTGACGGTTGGAGAGGTGTTCGAGGGCGTTGAGGACTTTCTTATTGTTGTGGGCACTCTCTTCGCCGGCGATCAGATGGTCCTCATGGCTCCAGATGAAGACGCCCTGCCCGTCGGTGAGCGGAAGGAGGGTGCGACGCTTCCGAAATGTTTTTAAGATCTTATATTTCAAAGATTTAAGTAAGTAAGCACGGACCGATTTCACTTGTAAGCCGGAGGTGGACTGCCAGAGTTCAACGAAAAGTTCCTGGATACAGTCTTCGAGCTGGCCGGGGTTGTCGGTAAATTTACCGCCATAGCGGAAAAGGGCCTCATAGTGGCGGCGGAACAGGGTCGCAAATGCGTCTCTATCCCCTTTGCGGAACGATTCCCATAGCAGTATGTCCTCATTTGCATGGTCCAAGGGTGGTCGTGATGGCTTAAAGGTTGCAGAATCGAATAAAAAGGATAAAAAAAAGAATAGAAAAGTAAATTACAAAATTATCTTTACGGATACTTGAGTAGTAATACACTGACGGTACTATGCCAAAAGACTATCTTGAGCCTGAGGAACTGTTGACGGACGAATCTTTTCTGTCCTGGTATTTCGGGCCCGGACGGGAAGCGGATGACTTCTGGGAAGGCTGGGCGGCCGGGAGTCCGGTCAGGAAAGCCTTGCTTGACCAGGCGGTGGCGTTGCTGGAGATGATGAGGATGAGGGAGAAAACGCTGTCCGGCGAAAAGGTGGAGCGGGCGACCGCGGCGTTGCTCGAGCGCATTGAGGGTCGGGCGGTCATTGTCCGGGGGGCATTCAGAAGGCGGGTTTGGATTGCGGCGGCTTGTGTCCTGGTCGTGGTGACGGGTGGAATTAGTTTTGTCCGGATGCTGACGAACCGGCAACAGCAGCTGGCTACGGCCTTTGGCGAAATTACGCAGCGGACGATGCCGGACGGTTCTGAGGTGACGATGAATGCCAATAGCCGGCTTCGGTTGTCCTCCAATTGGCAGAGTGGGGCGGACCGGGAGGTTTGGATCGACGGGGAGGCCTTTTTTCACGTTAAGAAGACGCCGGAGAAGAGCCGGTTTATTGTACATACGGATCGTTTTGACGTCATTGTTACCGGCACCCAGTTCAATGTGGTCAATCGCGGCGGGAAGGACAACGTGTTATTGCGTGAAGGCAGTGTGCTTGTGCATCCGTTGGATGGGGAGGACCTTGCGATGATCCCGGGCGATTTTGTACAATGGAATGGTAAAGGTCTGGAAAAGGGAGGGATCAAAAGTGACAGTCTGCTGGCCTGGAAACAACATCAGCTCCTATTCGACAAGACCCCGCTGAAGGATGTGGTGGGGATCATAAAAGATCAGTATGGCGTTCAGATCGCCCTCGAGGGTCAGTCCATTGCGGACAGCACGATCACCGGTATCGTGCGCAATGACAATCTCGATGTCTTTCTGCAAGCGCTGGAAACCACATCGGACTACGAGGTGATCCGCAAAGACGGGAAAATCGTGATAAGGGCTTCAGCGAAGCCTTAAGGTTGTGAATTGAATTGCGAGAAGCTTATAACCAAAACGCTGCCTGCATGAAAAAATCCAATGGCTACGGCTGGCTGAGATTTTTTCTCTGTGCGCTATTGACCGGGCTTGGCCATCAGCCCCTTTACTCTCAGCGGGTACAAAAGGCCGCTCCCGTCCCGGGCAGCGGCCTGGAAGTCGTGCGCGCCGCGAAGGATGCCGATTCCACGACCAAGGCTTCGGGGCGCCGGCCGCTGATGGATTTGCTCATCGAGCTCAATCGGACCAAGGGGGTCTATTTCCTTTTCTCCCAACAACAGATAGGGCAGATGCCGGTAAATATGCCGGTGATCTCCGCGGGTGTCAGCGTCGAAAAGATCCTGACGCAGGTCTTGCGCAATACCGGGCTCATTTTCAAAAAGGTGGACGAGCGAACCTTTGTGATCCTCAACCGGAAAAGGGAAGTCAGGGCCGCCGATACGGGGGCTGTGCAGGGGTCGGCTTACCCGTCGGACGAGCCGGAAGAGCCGGCGGCTGATGGCCGCCCCGACCGGATCAGCAGTAGGGTGACCGATCGGGATGGAAAGGTTTTACAGGGGGTCAGTGTCACGGTCAAAAATACGGGGAAGGGCACGTCGACGGATCTGGATGGGGTATTCAGTCTTCAGGCCAGCAATGACGATATGCTGGTCTTTTCTTATGTAGGGTATTGCAACCGGGAGATCCCGGCGAGGCTGGCGGTCCGTTCCTGTGTCGTACTGAACCCATCGGATCTGCCGCTGACAGAGGTGTTGGTAACGGCGCTGGGCATCGGAAAGCAGCAAAAATCCCTGGGTTATTCGGCCGACGAGTTGGATGGTGCGGCGTTCACCCAGTCGCGTGCCGTGAATTTCGGCAATGCGCTGGCGGGGCTCGTCGCGGGTGTGAACGTCGTAGACAATGCCACCGGGCCATACGGCAGCAGCCGTGTGTTGATCCGCGGCAATGCCTCCTTGAGCGGGAATAATCAGCCGCTGTATGTTGTGGACGGAGTACCATATGACAATTCCAACCAGGGCTATCCGGGACAATGGGGCGGCCCGGATCTGGGCGACGGCCTTTCCAACATCAATCCGGACGATATCGAATCGGTGGTCGTGCTGAAAGGCGTGGCGGCTTCCGCGCTATATGGTTATCGCGGAGGGAACGGTGCGATCCTGATCACGACCAAATCCGGGTCGAAGACGCACGGGCTGGGCGTTCAGGTGAACAATAATTTTACCGTCAGCCGGGTGGACGACGAGCGGGACTATCAGTATCAGTATGGGCAAGGGGTTTCGGGTATCAAGCCCGCCAATATAGCAGCTGCGCAGGCTGCTCCCTATTATAGCTGGGGCGGGAAATTAGATGGTTCGGTGGCCGTCAACTATGTCGGCAACGATTATTCCTATCGCGCAGCCCCGCGAAATTTCGGGAACTTCTTCCGGACCGGTATCAACGATCAAAGCTCTGTCGCGCTCACGGGCGCCAATAACAAGGGGCATTTCCGGCTGGGCATTTCCAATCTCTACCTGAGTACGATCGTCCCCAATTCCTCGATGACCCAGCAGGGTCTTAATTTCAATTCCGCGTTTTCGATAACCAACCGGCTGCAGATGGACCTCAAAGCCGACTACGTGTATGAACAGGTCAACAACCGGGCTTCGCTGTCGGATGACCCCGGCAATGTCATGGCCCCGCCGTTATATCTGGCCAATAGCTTCGACATCCGCTGGATGAAAGGGCGTACGGTGCATCCGGATGGTACGGAGTGGCTACCGGGTAGTACTGATCCCTATTTCGAGAACCCGTATTATATCGCCTATGACTACCAGAATACGACTGCCCGCAACCGGCTAACGGGCGGGCTTACGCTAAAATACCAGGTGCTCGACTGGCTGTTTGTCCAGGCGCAGGTTGCGCAGGACGCGTATCTGCTAAACGTCACACAAGTCGTCCCTTCCGGGGTCGAGTATACGCGGTCGGACGGTGTCCACGGGGGGAACCTGACGCAGTATGAGGTCAATTTCCACGAGGTCAACAGCGGATTCATGATCGGGGTAAAAAAGCCGTTCGGGGAGAAATGGAATTTCAGTTTCGAAGCAGGGGGGAATCAGCAGGATAATATCAACAACGAGAACGGTATCGGCGCGGTTCCCGGCTCCAACAACCGGGCGGCGGGTCCCTTCCTGATCGCCGGCGACTACACGCAGAATGATATTGTCACGAAGCCCTATTCGGCAATCGACAAACACTATCGCGTGAATTCGCTGTTCAGCAGCGCCGATCTGTCCTTTAAGAATTTCATTTTTTTGACCGTCACGGCGCGGAATGACTGGTTCTCGACGTTGAATATCCATACGGACCATTTCCTGTACCCGTCGTTTTCCGGCAGTTTCGTCTTTTCCGATCTACTGCATCTGCCGTCCTGGGTCAGTCTGGCAAAACTCAGGGCCTCGTATGCCGGATCTTCGAATGGGACATCACCCTATCAGAATGTCCTCACCTATGGCATCCAGAGCTATCAGGTCAGCGGGCAGCAGTTGGGATATGTAGCGACCGGCGGCGTGATCCCGGATGCCCATTTGCAGCCGGTGAGCATCCGGGAGAAGGAGCTTGGGCTTGCGGTCCAACTGCTCCGGCAGCGGTTGGGATTCGATGTGACGATATACGACAAACGCACGACAAACGATATCGTAGATGTTACGGTCAGTCCGACTTCGGGCTATAATCAGCAGGTGGAGAATATCGGTGAGGTAAGCAATCGGGGGATCGAGCTCATGCTGACGGCAGTCCCGCTATTGACGGCCAATTTCAGGTGGAACTTCAGTTTCAACCTGGCGGTCAACGACAATAAGGTTCTCTATCTCGGAGGAATGCCGTCTATCGTTATCGGCGGCGCTTATCCGCGCTGGGGCAGCGAGGTCAGCATCAGTAATGTCGTAGGCATGGCTTATGGTCAGATCATGGGCTTTGACTACAAGCGGGACGCGCGGGGCAATATTATTTATAGTGACGGGATTACCAATCCTGCCCCGGCGGGGGAGCCGGAACAGACGGGTGTGGTTCCGCTGGGGTCAACGGTGTATAAGCAAACCGGCGGTCTCAGCAACGAATTCCATTATAAAGGGTGGGCATTGGGGTTCCTGGTCGATTTCAAATACGGGGCCAGGATCTATTCGGGCACCAACCTCCTGCTGGATTATTACGGGCTGTCGAAGACTAGTTTGCAGGGCCGCGGGGGCGGTTATTTGGGAAAAGGGGTGGAGGAGAATGGTAAATCCAATGGCATTTATGTCCCGGCGCAGCAATATTTCCAGGATATTTCGGCGAGTGGGACGGATCATATCGCCCGGGAATTTGTGTATGATGCCAGTTTTATCAAGTGGCGGTCGGTTTCTTTGAGCTATAGCGTGCCGGCGGCAGCCTTGCAAAAACGTTTTATCAAGGAGTTAACGATTTCGCTGGTGGGGCGGAATCTGGCGGTATTGCTGAAGCATACGCCGAATATCGATCCGGAGTCCAGTCTGAATAATTCGAATGGGCAGGGATTGGAGCTTTCGGGATATCCGGCGGTACGGACCATGGGGGTCAATGTCGGGATGAAATTTTGAGGGGGAAAAAAATTCTTGGCAGCGGGACATTACAGCGGCGGAAGATGTGGCACTTGTTTATTAAAACGCTGCAAAATGAGAAAATCAGGTCTTTACCTGCGTGTGTTCGGCGTGTTGCTGGGCACGCAGGTGTTATGTTACCTTCCGGCTTATTCGGGAGGGGCTTTCGCAAATCCCCGCGGACCGGCCGGCAGGTCGGTCGACCGGCATCCGGCAATGGCTGCTGTTACGGGGACAATCACAGACAATAATGGCAATCCGATGGTCGGCGTCAGTGTGGTGGTGAAGGGAACGAAAAGAGGTGTGACGACGGATGCAGCCGGCAAGTTCAGCATTGAAGCCTCCAAAGGGGAAACGCTGATCGTTAGTATTATCGGCTTTCAGACCAGGGAAGTGAAGCTGGGTGAGCAGACGAACCTAAGCCTTTCGTTGGCGCCGTTCAGCGCGCAGATGACGGAGGTGGTGGTGACGGCGCTTGGCATCAGGAAACAGGCGCGGGCCCTCGGTTATTCCACCACGGAAGTGGCGGGGTCGGAGATCTCGGGTTCGCGGGAGGTGAATATCGGAAACGCATTGACCGGCCAGGTGGCGGGCGTCAGCGTAGCGGGTGATGCGACGGGCCCTTACGGCAGCAGCCGCATAACCATTCGCGGTAATGCTTCGCTGAGCGGCAATAACCAACCTCTCTATGTGATCGATGGCGTACCATTTGACAATACCAATCAGGGTTCGGCGGGCCAATGGGGCGGTGCCGATTTGGGTGACGGTCTCTCCAACGTCAATCCGGATGATATCGAAAGCATCCAGGTATTGAAAGGCGTTGCGGCTTCGGCGTTATATGGATATCGCGGCGGTAACGGGGCCATTTTGATAACGACCAAATCGGGTGCAAAGAGTAAAGGCATCGGCGTGGAGGTCAACGACAATGCGACGGCCAACAAGGTCTACGACTACCGGGATTATCAATATACCTATGGGCAGGGCCTTTTGGGGGTGAAACCTACGACGGCGGCTGCCGCGCAGGCTGCTCCTTATTATAGCTGGGGCGCCGCGCTGGATGGAAGCCAGGCGGTGAACTATGTCGGTCAGAACTATGCTTATAGTCCTTTCAAGAAGACCTTCGAGGACTTCTATAGGACCGGCACCACCAATCAGGTGTCCGTCGCGCTGACGGGCAGCAATGACAAGGGGCATTTCCGGCTTGGAATGTCCGATCTGGCGTTGAACACGGTGATCCCCAATTCGAACATGACGCAGCAGGTACTGAATTTCAACTCTACTTATAATATTACCAAGAAGCTGCAGATGACGCTGACGGGTAACTACCTGTTCGAAAACGTCAAGAACCGCGCCTCCTATTCGGATGCGCCGGGCAACCTGATCGCGAGCACGCTCTACCTGGCCAATAGCTTTGACATCCGATTGATGAAGAACCGGCTGGTGAATCCGGACGGTACGGAGTGGCTGCCGGGTACCGACACCTATTTCGAGAATCCCTACTATATCGCCTATGACTATCAGAACGCTACTTCCCGGAATCGGCTGACGGGCGCGTTGACGTTGAAATACAATCTGCTGGACTGGCTGTTTATCCAGGGTCAGGTACAGCGGGACGGGTATATCTTCGATGTTACCCAGGTCACGCCTTCCGGTGTCGAATATACACGCAGCGACGGTATTCATGGCGGCAACCTGACGCAGTATGAAGATAACTTCCGCGAGCAGAACAGCAGCTTTATGTTGGGCGTGAACAAGAAGTTCGGTGAGCACTTCTCCCTGAATGCCTTTGCGGGCGGTAACCAGCAGGATGATGTGACCCAGTATTTTGGCGTCGGCGCGGTGCCGGGTTCGGGAAATAACGCGGCAGGGCCGTTCCAGATCTATGGCTTCTATAGTGCGAACAATATTTCCACCAAGCCTTTTGGGATCGACTACTCGCATTTGCGGGTGAATTCCCTTTTCGCCAGCGCGGACCTGGGTTTCAACAATTATCTCTTCCTGACGGCGACGGCACGTAATGACTGGTTCTCTACGCTCGCCGTCAATTCGGATCATTATCTGTATCCGTCCGTTGCGGCAAGCTTTGTGTTCAGCGACGCGTTGAAACTGCCGTGGTGGGTGAGTTTTGGCAAGTTGCGCGCTTCCTATGCCGGCGGTAGTAACGGTGACCAAACCGCTTACCAGAATACACTCACTTATGGCCTGCAGGGCTATTCGGTCAGCGGTCAGCCGGTAGGCTATGTAGCCGGCGGCGGTACGATTCCCAATGCAAACCTGAGCCCGGTGAAGATCCAGGAAAAGGAAATAGGAGCCAATCTGCAATTCCTGAACAATCGGTTGGGGATCGACGTAGCTTACTACGACAAGCAGACCTCAAAGGATATCGTGGAGTTGACCGTGAGCCCGACTTCGGGTTACGGGTCGGATGTCGTGAATATCGGAAAGATCAGCAATAAGGGCGTCGAGCTGCTGCTGACAGGTACGCCGTTCAAGACCCGCAATTTCGCCTGGGATGTTTCGTTCAATATCGCGCAGAACAATAGCAAAGTGTTGTATCTTGGCGGTTTGCCGAGCATCGTGATCGGTGGTGCGTATCCGCGCTGGGGCAGTGAAGTAAGTATCAGCAATGTGGTCGGGCTTCCTTATGGTCAAATCATGGGGTACGGGTATACCACGGATCAGAAGGGACAGCGGGAGTTCAAGAATGGCGAGCCGGTGCAGAGCGCGCAGGTAGAGCCGCTCGGGTCGAGTGTGTATAAAGAGACGGGTGGTTTTAAGAACACGTTCACCTATAAGAGCTGGTCCCTTTCGGTGCTGCTGGATTTCAAATATGGTGCAAAGATCTATTCGGGTACCAACCTGCTGCTGGATTACTATGGTCTCCAGAAGAATACGCTGCAGGGACGGCAGGGCGGCTTTGTCGGCAAGGGGGATGATGTTTCCGGTGCTCCGAATACAACGGCGGTTCCGGCACAGACTTACTGGCAGGATATTTCGGCGGATGGGAACGATCATATCGCGCAGGAGTTTGTCTATGACGCAAGCTTTATCAAGCTGCGGGCGTTGACACTGGGTTATTCTCTGCCAACGAATGTCATCCAGGGAACGTTCATCAAGGGTGTGACGGTCACGGCGGTCGGCCGCAATCTTTGGACGATCATGAAGCATGTGCCGAATATCGATCCCGAATCCAGCCTGAACAATGGCAATGGTCAGGGGCTTGAACTGTCCGGGTACCCGGCCACGCGGAATATGGGCGTCAACATCAATTTGAAATTCTAATCTTTAATGAACATGAAACATACTATTCGAATCATAGCTGTTGCGGCAGCCGCCATAGTGGCGCTCGGCAGTTGTAAAAAAGATTTCGTGTCCATCAATACGGACCCGAATCACATCACTGCTGCTAATATCAATTTTGGATACTTGTTCACCAACGCTCAGCTGATTTCCTCGGGTAACAGCGACGCAAACGGTTACGAGGACTGGCGGAACAACCTGATCTATTCGGCCTGTATGATCCAGCATTTGTCCAGCACGACCGGTTACTGGGATGGGGACAAATACCTGTACAATGCCAGCTACAACTCGGCATTCTGGGACGACAACTATCCCAACAGTATCACCAATATCGTGGAAGTCGTGACGAATATCGGCAAGGACTCGGTTAACCAGAGTAACTTCTATAATATCGCCCGCATCTTCAAGGTATTCATGTTCCAGCGGATGACGGACATGTATGGCGATTGTCCTTATTCGCAGGCCGGTCTGGGCTATATTTCCGGGATCACTTCGCCTAAATACGATAAGCAGCAGGCGATCTATATGGATATGCTGAACGAGCTGCAGACGGCGGCAGCGAATTTGGACTCGACGAAACCCAATACGGTTGGATCGGCCGACCTGTTGTATGCCGGGAATGTGACCGAGTGGAAGCGGTTCGCCTATTCTGAAATGGTGCGGATCGCGATGCGGCTGAGCAAAGTCGACGCGGCCGACGCGCAGAGCTGGGTAGGGATCGCCGTTCAAGGCGGGGTGATGGGCAGCAACGGTGACAATGCGATCGTGCAGCACCAGAATGTGAGTGGCACGCCGGTACCGAATGGAACGGGTTTGATCCTGATCGGAAATGATCCGGATGCCTATCGGTTGAGCGAAACCTTTGTCAATTTCCTGAAAGGCACGGGTGATCCGAGATTGAGCTATCTGGGCACGGTCTGTTCCAATCCGAACGATGGTACGGAATTGGGCGATACGACTTTTGCCGATCAGCTGGGTCAACCGAATGGTTATGATGCTCCCGGCAGCGGCAGCGCCTATGATCTTACAACGGCAGCCAACTGGCCGGGAAATCAGAACCTGTATTCTGTAGTGAACCGGTATACTTTTTCCCGGCTGACGGCTCCCACCTTCTTTCTGACATATGGTGAAACGCAGCTGCTGCTGGCTGAGGCGGCAGAGCGCGGATGGGTGACGGGAGCTTCCGCCGCTACCTATTTCACCAATGGGGTCACGGGCGCGATGCAACAGTTGGGTGCACAGGCAGGTGCGGGTCCTTCGCAGGCTTCTATCACGGCTTATCTGACCGCTAACCCATATAATGCCGCCGATGCACTGGAACAGATCAATGACCAGTACTGGGTTGCCAGCTTTATGGATGAGAACGAGTCGTTCGCGAATTGGCGCCGGAGCAATTTTCCCACGCTGACACCGGTGAACTATCCCGGTAATGTCACCAACGGGACGATCCCCCGCCGGTTCACTTATCCGCAGGGTGAGGCTACGACCAACACGACCAATTATGATGCGGCTGTAAGCGACCTAAGCAACGGTGATAAGATGACTTCCCGCGTCTGGTGGGATTCGCAATAGTTTAGCAGTATGTAGTCCAACTAATTCCTATGGAGAGGCCGGCCCGCGAGGGCCGGCCTCTTTTTATGCGCTGATGCGGAAAACGACGGCGTGGCGGCCGACGGGTTTATTTTGGAGGGAAGGAGGGATGCTAATGAACATTGTTTTGTTGGCCTCCCGCCATTTCAGTTTTGTCTTATTGCCAAGGAGGGTGACTTTAGCTTTGGCGGCGGGGGTGAAGCGGGCGATGCTGATCTCCGCGGGCAGGGTAACCTCATCGTTACCGGCGTCGCTTAGATAAAACGCGAAGCTGTTAAGGCTGTCTTTTGATTGCGTCAGGCAGATATTGCCGGAGGCATAGGGCCGGATGGGGTGGGTGCCGTAGATGGCTTCGCCGTTGACGGCCATCCAGTCGCCAATTTCTTTTAAGCGGGCGTAGGCCGTGTCATCCCAGTCACCGTCGGGTGAGGGGCCGATATTGAGTAGCAGATTGCCGCCGCGTGAGACGATCCTGATGAGGAGCTGTATTAGCTGGTTTGCTGATTTATAGTGATCGTGGGGGACATAACTCCAGGAGTTGCCCATCGTGATACAAGATTCCCAGGGGTCGTCGACGGGGTGGGTGGGAACGGTTTGTTCGGGGGTGCGATAGTTCTCGAATTCGCCCGGTACGCTGCGGTCGACGACGATCAGTCCGGGCTGGTGGCTGCGGGCCATTTTTGCGATAGCGGGCATATCGACGTCCTGGTCGTAGGGGATTGTCTTTTCCCATTCCACGGCCGGATCGATGGTGCTTAGAGGCCGGACCCAGCCCCCGTCGAGCCAAAGAACGTCCATTTTGCCATAGCCGGTCATCAGCTCTTCGATCTGGTTATAGGTGTATCTTTTGTAGGCGGCCCATTTTTCGGGGTATTTGGCCGGGTCGTAGTTGACGTTGCGGTCCTTTGGTGGAAAATAGGGCCACCAATAGTCGGGCGAATGCCAGTCGGGTTTTGAGAAATAGGCCCCGGTCATAAAACCGTCGGCACGAAAGGCGTCGAAGATGGCTTTGGCGACGTTGCTTTTTGGATTGGAGGAAAAGGGACAGTTTGGCGAGGTTATTTTATAATCTGTTTGTTTGGTGTCGAACATACAGAAGCCGTCGTGGTGTTTGGTGGTGAAAACGACGTATTTCATGCCGGCGGCTTTGGCGGCGGCCGCCCATTTTGTCGGATCGAAATGGGTGGGGTTAAAAGTCGTCTGGAGGTGCGTGTAGGCCTGGACGTATTCATTATAACTGGCGCTGTACGGACCGCGGCGCTGGGTCCATCCTTCGTCTTCGGGGCAGATGCTCCAGCTTTCCACGATACCCCATTGGCTATAGGTGCCCCAGTGCATCAGCAGGCCGAACTTGTTGTCCTGCCATCGGTCCAGGTTGGCTTGCACCAGGCTGTCGGCAGGGGGAATATAGGCCTGGTAGGCATTGGCACCCCAAAGGGCGTAGCGTTTGAACTGTGTAGGAAGGCGTTTGGTGAAGTCTTTCCAGTTGCGTCCGGCTTTCGGACTCCATAAAACTTCGGAGAGCGCGCTGAGCCGTGGGAAGATCATGTATTCAACCTTTCGCGGGTTGCTCATATATTCGGACCAGACGTTGGCCTGCGCGCCGAGCACATATTGTTGTTCGTCGCCGGTGAGTTCCTTTGGAACTGGTTCATAAGAATAGACCTTCTTAAGCGGCAGGTAGCCGCCGATGGTCAGGGAGTCATCATTGCTGACCTGGGAGTGGTCGAAGTAGACGTAGTCGCCGGGGGTCATGATGACGTTATGGTGCTGTTTCGCCGCTTCGATGCCGCCTTTCTCGCCTCGCCAGCTCATGATCGTGGCGTTGGGAGCGATGCCGCCTTCGAGGATCTCGTCCCAGCCGATGATCTGTTTACCCTTTGAGTTGATGTATTTTTCGATGCGCTGGACGAAGTAGGATTGCAGCCCTTCTTCGTCGCGGAGGCCGAGGTCGTGGATGCGTTTCTGGCATTTGGGGCAGGCTTTCCAGGAATCTTTGGGGCACTCATCACCGCCGATATGGATGTATTTGGCGGGGAAGAGGGTCATCACCTCGTCGAGTACGTCGTCGAGGAACTGGAAGACGCTGTCGTTGCCCGCGCAGAAAACGTCCTTGAAGACGCCGAAACTATGTTGAACCTGATAAGGGCCGCCGGTGCAGCCGAGCCAGGGGTAGGCGGTCAGTGCGGCCGAAGAGTGACCGGGCAGTTCGATCTCAGGGATGACGGTGATATAGCGGTCGGCGGCATATTTGACGATGTCTTTTATTTGGTCTTGCGTGTAATACCCGCAGTATTCGGTGCTATCGTCGCCGGTGCCGGGGGCGTGGCCGATGATGGTGCCGCTGCGACAGGCGCCGACCTCGGTGAGGAGGGGATATTTTTTGATCTCGATACGCCAGCCCTGGTCTTCGGTGAGGTGCCAGTGGAAATAATTCATTTTATGGAGGGCGATGTAGTCGATATAGCGTTTGACGAAGTCGACGGGGAAGAAGTGGCGGCCGCAGTCGAGATGGAGACCGCGCCAGGCGAAGCGGGGGTAGTCGTCGATAGTGACGGCGGGGATGGAGAAACCGGGGGCGTTGTTAGCGGCGGCTCCGTCGGCCGGGCGGATCGCGTAGCCGGTTTGGGTGGCGACGAAGGGGCTGAGGGGGAGGAGTTGGATCAGGGTTTGGATGCCGTAGAAGATGCCGGGGCCGGTAGCGGCGGTGATTTGGATGTTGTTGGCCGCTACGTCGAGATGGTAACTACCTTCTGCGGTGGAGGAGTTGTTGGTTCTAATGAGGGAGATATAGTTACTCCCCGGTTTGTTGCGGATGACCGGCAGGTACAGGCCGTAAAGTTTCTTCAGATAGTCGTTGAAGAATTGGACACTGGGTTTGTCGGAGGCGTCGGCGACGATTGTGGTGTTCGCGTTGAGCGTAAATTGTCCTTGTTGCCACTGAGTGCTGACGGGTTGCGGGATGATGGCGACTGATGCTTGAGCGGCGGCCCAGCGACTGGCGCATAGCAAGACCAGGACGGGGAGAAATCGTAGGAGTTTCGTGATGGGACGAATATAAGGATTGTTTGCTTATGGCATGACCGGGAGGATGACGCCGGATGGATGAGCGGCATCATGCCAGATGCGGATGGTTGCTTTTTGAAAATCTGAATCGTTTGCCGTCGGGATATTGACAAAGGTTTGAGGATTGAGATCCACCAGCGGGAACCAGCTGCTTTGCAGTTGGACCATGATGCGGTGTCCTTTTTTGAAGCAGTGGGCGATCTCGTTCATATTAAATGCGATCTCGGCGGGTTGGCCGGGGACCAGCGCTTCGGGTTTCTCGTAGCTGTTGCGGAATTTGCAGCGGAAGACTTCGGCCCTGACCAGTCGCTGATAGCCGGTGTTGCTGCCGGTGTCCGGGAAGACGTCGATCAATTTGACGATGAGGTCCGCGTCGGTGCCGGTGGATGATAACCAGATATCGGGTCGCAGGCGGCCGGTGATATCCAGATCCGCGGGGAGCGGGTCGGTCTCGTAAGAGAGGACGTCGGGTCGGTGAGCCGCGAAGCGTTGGTCGGTGACGATATATTGGTTGTCGCGGCCGGAATGGATACCATCGATATAGGGAACGGGATGGGCGGGGTCGCTGACGTATTCGTCGAAGTCGGTAGAGGGGGAGGTGTTGATGGGGTTTGTCGGAGTTGGGACGGGGCCTTCGGTTAGGCCGTTGCGGGCTTGCAGGAGGAATTTGACGGGTTTGGCTTCCGCCGGGGGCCAGGTGCTGTAGGTCTTCCACTTGTTGGTGCCGGTCTCGAAGATCATCGCTTCGGCCAGGGCGCCGCTATCTTTGTTCAGCAGGTAGTGATCGTAGAATTTGGTCTCGATCTCGTGAAAGTAATCGTTAACATTCTGGCCGAAGTCGAGAATACCGAATTTCGTCCAACCGCCGCCGGCCCAGCCGCCGTGGGTCCAGGGGCCCATGATGATATGGTTGTCGTTGTTTGGCGTTTGTTGTTCGATGGCCTCATAGGTGCGCAGGGAACCAAACATGTCTTCCGCATCGAACCAGCCGCCGACCAGGAGGGTTGCCGGGCGGATATTCTTTAGGTGCGGGCGGATATTGCGGGCTTCCCAGTAGCCGCCATAGGTGGAACCGGCCATGTACTCATTCCAGATCTTACCTTTATTGTTGAAGTATTCGGGTTTGTTGGCATTCTTTATCGGACCGAGGTTCAGGAAGAACTTGTACGCATCATTGTATTCGGCCCGGAAGAGATTACCGCTATAGTTCTTGACTGGTGCGGGCCTGGGGATATCGAAAAAATTGTCAAAGTCGAAGTTATCGAGCAGGAAGAAGGCGCCGTTGTGGTTGGCATCATCGCCGATGAATTCATCGGTGACGGGCGCCTGCGGGGAAACGCATTTTATGGCCGGGTGGGCGTCCGGGAGTGAGGCCGAGGCATAGAACCCAGGGTACGAGATGCCATAGATGCCGACGCGGCCGTTGTTGTTCTTTATATTCTTCACGAGCCAGTCCACGGTATCCCAGGTGTCGGAGCTTTCATCGGTTTGCTTACCGGACGCGTCGGGTTTCTTATTGGCGTTGTGCGGGTCGTTCCGCGCCGGGGTCATCTCCTCGAATTGTCCTTCGCTCATATAGCGGCCGCGGACGTCCTGGTACACGAAGATATACAGTTCGTGCAGCAGGGTACGATTGGGTCCAAGGGACCGGCGATAAATCGAGTCGCCATAAGGGCCTGATCCATAAGGTGTCCTTTCCATGAGAAAGGGATGGGGAAGGGTCTTGTCCTTTGGGGTATAAATGACCGTGTAAAGGCGGATGCCATCCCGCACGGGGATATAGACTTCCTGTTTGTCGTAGTTGTTTTTGACAAAATCGCCTTCGTTGTTGTTCCGCTGGCACTGCGCCAGTGCAGGAAGCAGCAGGATGGGGAGGATAAGGTTGGAAAGTATTCGCATAAGGATGTTATTTCAAGACAGGCAAGATGATCTTCGAGGCGTGGTCGGCGTCGTGCCAGACACGGATCGTTTCCTTTGTAAAATCGCTGTCATCTGCCGTATAGACGTCCACAAATTTCTGGGGGTTACGGTCGACGAGGGGGAACCAGGTGCTTTGGACCTGGATCATCAGCCGATGGCCTTTTTTGAAGACGTGGGCGACATCAGGGATGGCCCATTTTACTTCTTCAATCTTGCCGGGCTTGAAAGGCACCGGTTTTTCAAAGCTCTCGCGGAAGCGGCCGCGCATGATCTCGCCGTGGACCAGCATTTGGTAGCCGCCCATCGGGTAGTTCGAGCCGTTGTCGTGGCTGCGTACGGGCATTGGTCCTTCTATTGTATAGCTGAAATCGTCGGGGAAGACGTCGATCACCTTTACGATAAAATCCGCGTCGGTGCTGCTGAGGCTGACCAGCAGGTCGGCGGTGACGGGGCCCGCGAGGGTCAGGTCTTCCGTAAGCACCGGGGTTTGGAAGGTCAGGACATCGGTACGGCGGGAAGCAAAGCGCTGGTCGTCGTCCATGTATTCGCGGGTACGCCAGAAGTGAACACCTTCCGTATATGGAACGGGATGAGCGGGGTCGCTGATGTATTCGCTAAAGCCATCCTTTTGCGCCGGGGTGTTCCAGCCCAGACTGCCGTCAGGTTGAAGATAGATCGGTAGATCGTTGCTGGCTTTTGGCGGCCACTGGTCGAATTGCCGCCATTCGTTGGCGCCGGTGAAGAAGATGGTGGCGGCGGGCAGTTTTGGCTCGGGGCCTTTGCCCAGCAGGTAGTAGTCGAAAAAGGGCATCTCGATGTTGTTCTGGTACCAGGCGGAGGTATTGGAGCCCCATTGGACGTTGCCGAGATGGGTGCCATCATTGGAAGCCCATTCGCCATGATACCAGGGGCCCATGACGACATGGCTGTTGGTGGCGGGGCTTTGTTCCTTTAGCGCCTTGTAAACATGCCAGGCGCCAAAACAATCTTCAGCATCATAGAGGCCGCCGACGACCAGCATCGCCGGTTTGATATCGTAGAGGGCTACGCGGGCGTTGCGGGCCTGCCACCAGGCGTCGCGGTTGGGGTGCTGGTACATTTCTTTCCAGAAAGCGATGCTATCGCCGGTGAGTTTGAGGATGTTCTTCAGCGCGCCGGTCTCGAGGTACCATTTGTAGTTATCGTGCGTATAGTAATCGAAGCCGCTCGGGCCGACGGTAGTAGGGTGGGGGCGTGGTTTGCCGAAAGAGGAATAGAAGGACCAACCGTCCATGACGTAGAATGCGCCATTATGGTGGAAGTCATCGCCCATGAACCAGTCGGTGACGGGCGCCTGGGGGCTGACGGCTTTTAGCGCAGGGTGGGCGCTGGCCGCGGCCATGGTCGAATAGAAACCGGGATAGGAGATGCCGAATACGCCAACGCGGCCATTGTTTCCGGGGATGTTCTTCACCATCCAGTCGATAGCGTCATAGGTATCGCTGGCTTCGTCGACATCGGCGTTTGTCTTTTTGTTTTTATTGAACGGGCGGATATCTTCGAAAGTACCTTCACTCATCCAGCGGCCCCGGACGTCCTGGGAGATGATGATATAGCCTTCACGCAAATAATATCGAAGATAGCCGGTGTGGAAGTTGCGCCATCTTTCCGGACCGTAGGGGGCGCAGGAGTAGGGGGTACGGGTTAATAAGATCGGATGTTTTTGTGTAGAATCCTTCGGCGCGTAGATGGTAGTAAACAGCTTGATCCCGTCGCGCATCGGAATATAGGTCTCCGTTTTGAAATAATTCTCGCGGATCCAGGCGCTGTCCTGAGCTGTGCCCTGGCCATAAACGAAGTGGATGCTGATGGAAAAAAGCAGTAAAAAAAGAAGCTTTCTCATGGTTAATCCGTTAATTTTAGTTCGTCGAACCAATCTGGCCGGAGGCCAGTTTCGAATTTAGATTAAAGTCAGCTAATTGGTGCGATTTTTTTTGTGAAATATGACAGAACGAAATGAAAGTCACGAGCGAGATCCTGGCCAGCGGTCAGCGCGAAACTCCGAGCGATTGATAAACACCTTTTACACGCGCTTCCAGGCGAGGGACTGGAAGGGGATGGCGCAGGTATATCATGCCGATATCTTCTTTTATGATCCGGCGTTTGGCAACCTGGAAGGGCCGGAGGTGACGGGGATGTGGGAGATGTTGCTGAGCGGGGCTAAAGGGTTGGATCTAAAATTCAGCGATGTCGCGGCAGATGAAGGATATGGGTCTTGCAGCTGGACAGCCACCTATGTCTTTTCTTCAACGGGGAGGAAGGTGGTCAACCGGGGGAAGGCGATGTTCCGGTTTGAGGATGGGAAGATCATCGAGCACCAGGATGTGTGGAGTTTCTGGCGGTGGAGCAGGCAAGCGTTGGGATGGAAGGGATGGTTGTTCGGATGGTCGCATCTTTTCCATGAAAAGGTGCGGCGGGCGGCAAGGAAAAAGTTGGAACGATTTATAAATAAGTGAGATATATGCTTAACCGAAGGTGGTTCTTACAATCTTCTTTTTTGGGCTCGCTTGGGGTTCTTTTTGGAAAGAGGGGGGTGGCGTTGCCTGTGGTGGTAACGGGTCAGCCGGTGGTCATCTCCACCTGGGATGCGGGGCTGGCGGCGAATAAGGGGGCTTGGGAGGTGTTGGGCCGGAATGGGTCCGCACTCGATGCGGTGGAGGCGGGGGTGATGGTGACGGAGTCATCGATCAACTGTTGTGTGGGGCTTGGGGCAAATCCGGACCGGGATGGGATCGTGACGTTGGATGCGTCGATCATGGATCATCAATGGAATTGTGGCAGCGTGGGCGCGTTGGAGCGGATCAAACATCCGATCTCGGTGGCGCGGCGGGTGATGGAGAAGACGCCGCATGTGATCCTGGTGGGGCAGGGTGCGCAGCAGTTTGCGGTGGAGGAGGGGTTCCCGCTGGAGCCGCAGGTGTTGTCGGAGGATGCGAAGAAGAGCTATGAGCAATGGTTGAAGAAATCAGAGTATAAGCCGGTTATTAATATTGAGAATACGAAGCCGTCCGGGGGCGGCAGCGGGCCCTCCGCGCCGGCGCGGTTGCCCAATGGCGAGTGGAATCACGATACGATCGGGATGATAGCAATGGATGCGGCCGGAAATCTGAGCGGCAGTGTGACGACCAGCGGGATGGGGTTCAAGATGCGGGGCAGGCTCGGGGACTCGCCAATCATTGGTGCGGGATTGTTTGTCGACAATGAAGTGGGTGCGGTTACGTCTACAGGGCAGGGTGAGGATGTGATCCGGGTGTGCGGAAGTCATTCGGTGGTGGAGTATATGCGGCAGGGGATGTCTCCGGAAGAAGCCTGTAAGGCGGCGGTTGAAAAGGTCGCGCGTATCAAGAAGGAGAAGGCCAAGGAGATCCAGGTCGCTTTTATCGCGATCAATAAAAAGGGTGAGACGGGGGGATATGCGTTGCAAAAGGGGTTTTCGTATGCGATAAAAAACAATTCCGAGGAGCGGATGGTTGCTGTAAAAAGTTATTTTTAAGATGTTGCTGGAAATTTGTGCATTCAATCTGCCGGCCGCGCTGGCGGCCCAGCGGGCTGGTGCTGACCGTATAGAGTTGTGTTGCGGCCCGGAGGAGGGGGGTGTGACGCCGTCGGCTGGAATAATCCGGGCGGCGAGGGAAGGGCTGCGAATACCGTTAAATTGCATCATCCGGCCGCGCGAGGGGGATTTCCTTTATTCGGACGATGAGTTTCGCGTGATGTTGCGGGATGTGGAGCTTTGTCGCGGACTGGGTTGTGATGGAGTGGTTGTTGGAATGTTGCTGACGGATGGCAGTGTCGATCAGGCGCGGTGTTCCCGGCTGGTGGAGGCGGCATACCCTCTGGGAGTGACGTTTCATCGGGCGTTTGACCGGGTGGCGGATCCTTTTGTGGCGATGGAGACGATTATTGGGATCGGGTGTGAGCGGATATTGACGTCGGGGCAGCGGCCGGTGGCGATGGAGGGGGTGGAGCTTCTTCGTGAGCTGGTTCGGGCGGCGGATGAGCGGATCGTGATCATGCCGGGGTCGGGGGTTCGGGCTTCGAATATTGCGGAGCTGGCGGCCCGGACGGGAGCCGTAGAGTTTCATACGTCGGCGAGGGTGGCTTATCGGGGCAAGATGGAGTTTGTGAATGAGGGGATGAGGGAGGACTTGTCGATGGTGATGGTGAATGAGGAGGAGGTTAGGAGGATAAAGGAGGAGATGGGGAGGTTACTTTAGTTTCGTAATTTTCAGCATATTGGTGGCCAGGTGCTCGTTGACGGGGAGGCTACCGGTGTTGACGACGACGTCGCCGCTTTTGATAAATCCCCTTTCACTCAGGATGGCATGTTGGTCGTGAATGATATCGTCCATGCTTTCTTCTTCGGCGTAATGAAACGCCCGGACACCCCAGCTGAGGCTGAGCTGATTGATCAGGCTTTTTTCCTTTGAAAAGATATACAGCGGGCATTTGGGCCGGTAGCTGGACAGGATGAAGGCGGTATAGCCCGACTGGGTCATGCCGATGAGGGCGTCGGCGTTAGCGTCTTTGGCCAGCTTGCAGGCATTATAGCAGATGGCGTCGCTGAGGAAGGAGGGTGAGTGGGGTTGGGGGGCCAGGTCCTCTTCGCGGTTATAGTGATATTCGGTCCTTTCCACTTCGAGGATGATCTTCCTCATGGTTTCCACGACGAGGGCGGGATGCTGGCCGGTGGCGGTCTCGGCGCTGAGCATGACGGCGTCGGTGCCTTCGAGGACGGCGTTGGCGACATCGGTGATCTCGCTGCGGTTGGGCTTTACGCGGTCGATCATGCTTTCCATCATCTGGGTTGCTACGATGACGGGCTTAGCGCGGTGGATACATTTTCGGATGATCTCGCGTTGCGCCATGGGTATTTTTTCGACGGGCAGTTCGACGCCGAGGTCGCCGCGGGCAACCATGACGGCATCGGATTGATTGACGATGTTCCGAAGGTCTTCCATCGCGGAAGGCATTTCTATTTTGGCGATCACCTTCGCCTGGCTCTTTTTCTCGGCCAGGCGTCGCTTGAGGTCGATGATATCTTCTACCTGGCGCACGAAGGACAGGGCGACCCAGTCGAGCTTCTGTTCGATGATGAAATCCAGGTCAATGATGTCCTTTTCGGTCATGGCGGGAAGCGAGATCCTGGTATCGGGCAGGTTCACGCCTTTCTTCGGCAGGAGTACGCCGCCGTAGGTGACCGCTACTTTGATATCGCCTTCGGGGTCTACGCTGACAACGACCACTTCGAGCTTGCCGTCATCGATGAGGATCTTATTACCGGGCACGACGTCGTGGTGGAGGTTTGGATAGGAGACATAGATCTTCTCTTTTGTACCGATCACTTTTTCGCGGGAGGTAAAGGTGAGGATATCGCCCGGAACGATGGTCAGGCTGCCGTCCTTGATGTCGCCAACGCGGAGTTTTGGGCCCTGGAGGTCGCCCAGGATGGAGATGTTATACGGTTCGCTGAGATTGATATTTCTGATATGTTCGATGACCCTGGCTTTATCTTCATGGGTGCCGTGAGAGAAGTTGAGGCGGAAGACGTTGACACCGGCTTTGACGAGCTCGAGTAATTTGTCATAGGTGTCGCAGGCCGGCCCGACGGTAGCGACGATCTTTGTCTTATGGAAAGTATGCTGGAGGCCGGCTTGCTTATCCATACCGGTGTACAGGTATTTCGATAAATTCTTGCTCATTGCCAGTTGGGTTTTAGGATGCTAATATTTTTACAATTTTAAGCCAGTCTTCGCCTATCTTCTGTTTGGCTTTCACGGCTTTTTCGAGCGGGGTGTAGTGCATTTTATTGTTAACGATGCCCACCATCACGTTTTGCCGGCCTTCCAGCAGACATTCAACCGCAGAGTACCCCATCCTGCTGGCGATGAGGCGGTCCATACAGGAGGGTGAGCCACCCCGCTGGATATGGCCCAGCACGCAGACCCGGGTATCAACGGTGGGGACGCGTTCCTTGACCACTTTGGCGATGTCGCCCGCGCCACCGAAATTATCTCCTTCCGCCACCACGATCAGGTTGACGAGCTTCTTGCGACGTTCTTTCTCAAGGAGGGAACTGATCAGTTCTTCGATATCAGTCTTGCGTTCGGGGATGAGGATATTCTCGGCGCCGGTGGCGATGCCGCTGTGGAGGGCGATATAGCCGGAGTCTCTACCCATGACCTCGATGATGAAAAGACGGTCGTGAGCGTCAGCGGTGTCGCGGATCTTGTCGATGGCTTCGACCGCGGTATTGACAGCAGTATCGAAGCCGATGGTGAAATCGGTCCCGGCGATATCTTTATCGATGGTCCCGGGCAGGCCGATACAGGGGATGTCAAATTCGGTGCTCAGCTTATGGGCGCCGCGGAAGGAGCCGTCGCCGCCGATGATGATGAGGCCGTTGATGCCAAGTTTTTTCAGATTGCCATAGGCCTTTTTGCGGCCTTCATGTTCGAAGAATTCCTTGCAACGGGCGGTCTTCAGGATGGTGCCGCCGCGCTGAATGATATTGGCCACGCTTCTGGAGTGCATGGGGATGATATCGTTCTCGATCATTCCGCTATAACCGCGCATGATCCCAAATACCTCCATTCCATAGTATATTCCGGTACGAACAACGGCACGGATGGCGGCATTCATTCCCGGAGCATCGCCGCCAGAAGTGAGTACGCCAATTTTGGTGACTTTGTTTTCCATTTGATTATCGAAAAAATTTCTACCTTAAACCTATATTCAAAAAGCACTATATAACCCGAAAGGGCCGGTTAAAGCCCCTGATTTACAAATCGAAGGCCCAAAAGTAACGGATTTGCGTTGAATCACAAACAACAAAGCAAGAGCGGACATGGAATTCGGCAGAGTACAAAAAGTTGATCATCTTATTTTTTCCTTGCCTCCCGATCCTGTTATGACGGGCCGCGTATTGGGGTGCGTTCGGGATCGGGATGAGCCGCTGCGCTGTTATGTGGGTGCGACGGGTTGGGGTCAGACAAAATGGCTTGGCAAGGTATATCCGCGGGGGACGAAGCCGAAGGATTTTCTGGCCCATTATGTCCGGCAATTCAATAGTATCGAGCTGAATGCGCTTTGGTATAACCTGCAGCCAAAGCCGGTGATAGAGCGATGGGCGACACTCGCAGGTCCGGAGTTCCGGTTCTGTCCGAAGTTTTCCAATACCATCAGTCATGAGCGGTTGTTGGAAGGAGTGGATCGGGATACAGAGCTTTTTGTCGATCATATGCGGTGTTTCGGGAGGACGCTGGGGCCGGCTTTTCTGCAATTGCCGGAGAGTTTCGGGCCTTCGCGGGCGGCTGCGCTGCATGACTATCTGCGCGGGCTGCCGGGAGATTTCCAGATCTGTGTGGAGCTCCGGCATGAGGGATGGTTTGGAACGGCGGCGGTGCGGGAAACCTGGGAGTTATTGGAGACGCTGGGGATCGGAGCGGTCATTACGGATACCCCGGGGAGGCGGGATGTGTTACATATGCGGTTGACGGCGCCAGTTGCTTTTATCCGGTTCGTCGGCAACAATTATCATCCGGTGGATCTTCGACGGATCGACGAGTGGGGGGAGCGGTTGTCGGGCTGGATAGACAAGGGGTTGAGGGAGGTATATTTCTTTGTTCATGATAGCGGGGAATTGTTCTCGCCGGAGCTTTGCAGATATGCAGTGGGGGTGTTCAATGAATGTCTGGGGGCGGGGTTGAAGCCACCGCAGCTGTTTGGTGAAGAGGAGGAGCCGCCCGCGAAGGAGATGACGTTGTTCTAACGCGGGTCGAGGTGGATCTCGGCCAGCATGCAGCGGGCGCTACCACCGCCATTCGTCTCGATGGTATCGAGAGGGGAATGGAGGATGCGGTTGAAAGCGGTGAGTTCTTGGATTTGATCGGGGTTGAGGGAATGGAAGGCCTGGGAGGACATGACGAGAAGGAGTTCGCCGGCGCGGTTGCAGATCTGGAGCATATTACCGGCAAAGCGGTTCATTTGGGAGAGGGTGATCGGGAGGAGTGATTTACCGGTTGACTGGACGGTTTGGATGAAATGTTCGCGTTCGTTAGGGTCAGGCAAGGAGTCGAGACAGGCGACGACATACTGGTCGGCGACGCACATCATGACGTTGGTGTGATAGATGGGTTGGCCCTTTTCGTCAACGGCGGTGAAGATCTCGGAGGTATAGCCGGCCTTAGCGCAAAAATCGAAGAGGACGGTCTTGTGGGTCCGGGGCGAGAGGCAGGCGTAGGCGATCTTGTAGTCGCGGTCGAGCACCATGCTACCGGTGCCTTCGAGATAAAGCTGTTCGTCTTCATATTTGCTGAAGTCGAGGGTCCGGTCGATATGGAAGGTTTTGCCAAGCTGTTCCAGAACGGCGGGTTTGCGCTCGTGGCGGCGATTCGCGGCGTACATGGGATAGAGACAGATGATGCCCTGGTCATGGAAGGAGATCCAGTTATTCGGAAAGATGGAATCGGGAGTAAAGGGTTCCGAGGTGTCGTCGATGACCGTTACATCGACATCGTTGTTGCGGAGGATTCCGACGAACGCGTCGAATTCCTGTTGCGCCTGCTGTTGGGCATCGGTCGTGGCCGCGGATTGGAAGGCGTTGTTGACGGCGGTTTCCGGATTGAAACTGAAGTTCACCGGCCGGATCATCAGGATGTGGGATGTCGTTTGCATTGCGGTTCATTTAGAGTGCGTCGCGGAGAAGGGGCATGCTCATGCAATGGAAACCGCCGCGGGCGCGCGATAGTTCGGCGGAGGGCATGAGAATGAGGGTGTTCTCCAGCGCGTCGGGATCGAGCTCGCCTTTTTCCAGCCGGCCGATGAGGTCCTCGGCGTGGATGACGGTAAAGCCGCCGGCTTTGAAGGCTTCGACGGTCTTGTCGTTCCTGTCATAGCCAAGCACGACGCCTTCTTTCAGGGCGAGCAGGTTGCAGGAGTCCGTCCATTGCTCGCGGGCGTCAAAGGGGAACTCGTTGTTCCCGGAGTAGATGAATCTTACTTTTTCGGTGCATTCGAGGTCGTTCTTGCTGATATCGGTCAGCAGATCTTCGAGATTTTCGAAGTATTCCGGGTTGCCGGGGTCTTTTTTCCGGAACTGGACGATCTTGAGCTTGTCGTCTTTCTTATTATTGTCGAGGATATGCTGGATGTCATCCTCGTCGTCACGCCGGGTCGCTTTGTTTGAAAAGGTGCCCAGGAGGATCCAGACGTTGCGTTTGATCTGCGTAAAGATCGTATCGATATGCATAAAATCCCGCTTCCTGGGGATGCGGATGATGGTAATCTTTTTGACGATATTCCTTTCGAACAGCGTCTTGATGGCCTGGTGGGCAGCTTCCGCTGAAGTCCGCTCGCTGACCCCGATCAGCAGGTGGTCCTTGCTGATGACCATGACGTCGCCGCCTTCGAGGGTGACCTTATGGTCGTCTCCTTCCCGGGGCAACAGAAAATGGTGATGGGTATCCGCCAGTTCGATGATCTTGTCCTGGTACTCTTCGAAAAGGGGGTGGTTGAAGAAGATGTATTTCGCCAGCAGGGCTTCGCGGGTCCGGGCTTTTTTGGCCGGCTTGTTTAGCAGGACATGATGGTTGATGACGATCCCGATGTCGCGGGTAAAGATGAAATTGGGGATGGGTGCGAACAACATTTGATCGTCGGTCATGGAGCCGCTGATAAATGTTTTGGCGAGTCGGACGGGATCGAGCTCCAGCAATTCCTTCTGGGTATCGTAGGAGCAACCTTCGATTGCGCAGACAGAGGCGACCAGTTTCAACCTGATCTCGTGGTTTTCGAGGATATCGGCGAGGAGCCATTGCAGTTCTACTACTTTGTCCGAGCGGAAGAATTGTTCGTGGCCCGGCTTGTAGAATGCACGGCGGTTATCGGGGTTATCGATCTCGGCCAGCCTGCCGCGGATCTTATCCGGGTCAAGGAAATATAATAGAATTTTTGTATAGAAGTCGTATTCTTTCCGCCTGATGGTATCGAGGTGAACGATATCTTCGAACAACCAGTCCTGGGCTTTGGAGGGGACGACCTTACCCAGGCCGCTGTCGGGGCTGTGGACCAGGACTCGGCGGAGGCGGCCGACTTCGGAGGAGACAGATAAGGCTGTTTTCGTTTTGTGCGGGTAATTCTTTACCATTTGCAAAAATACTTCTTTTGAGATAAACCCCCGAAACGGGGGCCGGGAAAGCATGGCGGAAAATCCCGGGGTGTGCGGGGGGTGCGCCCGCCTTCGCTAAAGCTACGGCGGGTGAGATAGGTCAAAAATTCGTAGGTTTGGAAAAAAAAGTGATGCTACCGATCACCGACGAGACGATCGATCTGGTTAATGACCGAATCCAGCAGATGGATGAAGAGCAGATCGGAAAGGTTTGGGATGAGTTTGCCCGGGACCAGCCGGCGCTGGTGGGGTATGTGCTGGGGGAGAGCCAGGAATTGGAGCAGCCGGATGCCCGGGAGGATGTGGCCTATGTTCTTACGGTGATCCTGTTGAGCTTCAGGCAATGGGCCCAGCAGCTTACGGCGGTCACCGAGAAGGAATTCGAGACGGCATTCAATACCGAATACGATGAAATGGAGGAGATCTTCCATGAAGGATATGACGAGACGAGTGCGATGGCGGTGATCGATTCTTTCTGTCAGCCCCAGCTGTTGCAGTTCGCCGCGGCAACCATCTATAGTGAAGACGGGGAAGACGGGGAGGAGAGTAATTTTACCGAAGAAGAGGCGGGGTTATTCATTATCATCTTCAAGACGGCGATCGGGTTGCTTCATGAGAAGGCGGCGGGACTGGGGACTTGAGAGCAGGGATTCTGAAAATCCCGGTTAATTTTTTGACACCCACCATCCTGATGTGGTAGCCCAGGGGTAGCCCAGCGTGCCGCTGCCGGAGTCGGTCGAAAGCGTTCCACCGAGCCCAAAGAAGACATTCACGTTCCCACCTACATCTCCGGTGGAAATCGATATGGCCCCGGAAGAAGGGTCCACTGTTCCATGCATTGTTGTTGGGGACCCGCCTTGTAGCGATTGCAGGGTGCCGGTAGCACTATTATTGGCATCAACTACAATCTTCAATGTCCCGGTGTCAAAAATAGGAGGGTTTGTCTCTACTAATCTACTGCTATAGGTCCCGCTCCAGGTACCGGCAAATATTGAGTTGGCCGTTTTCTTGGAACAGGAAATGGCAGTGATCAGGAACAGGATGACAACCGATATTTTCATGGATATCCTTTTAAGGATGACAGTCAGGTTCAATCGGACGTTGCAAGTTAGGAAAGATATTTGGAGCAATGAATGTCTCACGGAAAAAAAAGGCAACTATATACATCTTGGGACAGGCCAGCCATTCAGGGCAAAATTAGGTTGAAAATTCCCACCGACCTATTGCCGTTGTGGACGGGAGAGAATCATGTGCAGAGCGTAGCATAACACAGCCCAAACCGCGAAGAAGATCAAGAACCGCCCGAAATCAATTTGCCCATGGGTAGAGAAAATGCTTGAATAATGCTCGGGGCGATATGTCCCTAACCTTCCGTCACCTGCGGGAGCAATAGGCGTAAGGAACGCGCAAATTAGGATAAGACCTCCAATGAAGATGATTGCTGGTAATTTTTTCATCCCACTAAAGATAATAAAAAACCGCCCCTTTTGCCTATGGGGGCGGTTGTCCACTGTGTCGAATGCTATCAGAAGCCGCTACTGTCATTAAGTGTGCTGAATAACCATTCCAGCACAAGTCAAACCTTAACCTCTTTAAACCTTATCCTATTAGGAATCGAATATAGAACAATTTCTGATATCATGTACATGATTACGTGTACATTATTTTAAGGCCATTACCCGAGCTTTAGCCCCTATGGGGCAGGCGCAGGACGAACGGCTTATCAAGAAATTCGGCAAGAACTTGAAGGAGATTCGAGAGAAGAAGGGTATCAGCCTGCGGGACTTGGCTTTGGAGGCGGATTTGAGCGCCAATACGATCAGCGAAATTGAACTCGGTAAACGCGATCCCAGGATGACCACAGTTGTCAAACTCGCGTCCGCTTTGGGCATTGACCCGGCGGACTTACTCCCCAAGCTTTGAATCGGTCGCTTTTGCTTTAAAGGCAGCTACTTTAAGTTCAACACATCCTGCAATAAAGTTAGAATGGGCATTTTGCATAATGTTTTGTGCCTTTTCTAGCGGCTCCTTTGATTCTGCAATTGAAACTAATCTCCTATGCAAGTCCATAAATACAACAAGATATTCGTTGTACGCCTCGACAGCGAGCGCCCGCAGTTCCTCAATGTGTGTTTCATCCATACGGCAAAGGGTTATTTCTTCTTACTGGCTTTCTTAACGGCCTTTTTAGCCGGTTTGGGGGCCTTCTCCTTCTTTGGAGGGGTGTAGTTGACCGACATGTTGATCAGCTCGTCAAAGGTGATGCCTTCAACTTTCAGTTTTTCTTCGTATTTGGCCGCTCGGGCCTTCTTAGCTTTAGCCATAGTACTAAATTACGATTTTGTACCTTTGTAAGGAAGGCCCGCGTAGAAACGCAGGCCGTTGGGTTGTCATCGCATCGTAGCGTGTTCGCGCTGGACAATGTGACCAGTCGGATACTACCCTGATCAGGGTCGGCTAAAACACTGGCGCGAGACGCGATATATTTTGAAGGGGCGGTGTCGCCCCTTTATTCATCGTCAGGAAAATCTAACTCCTTTGCCGCGCTTCCGTCCTTATTAAACTTAGGGAGCGCTCTTTCGACCATTCGATTCCAATTGTTCCAATTAAAGCCCGTTGCTCTGGCGAAAGCGGTAAGGATGCCTAAATGTTCTTTTAATTTTGGATGCCCATAGTCAGGGTCAATCCATTGTGGATGCTTTCCTTTCCTATTGCCTTTTTCGTCTTTCGGATTTCTGCGCCTTAATTCCTCAAGAATCTTAGGCCCAATTCGGGCATAGACATAGTTATTAATGTAGTGGCCAACAACTTGCGGCTTTTTAGTACTTGCCTGTTTCCATGTCCACCCCTTCATTTTGAATATTGCCTCGAAAAACTCAGGCGGAAAAGTGCGAACCCACTTCCCTTTCTCATCCTCTAAAAACCTTTGCAGAAAAAGCTGCAATGCGTCCTTTTCCCTTGCTTTCTCATAGCCCGTCACTTCATCCACTAAAGCGATGATTCCCACTTTGGCAACGGACCTAATTATCATCTCCGCTTGAATAGCATAGATTTTCTGATTCTCCTTTAAAACGCCGGCTCTATTTAGATCCATTAAAGCATCACAAAGGTCAATAAGTTTAGTGGCTTCATAGCCATAAGTTATTGGCTGCGAACCACCTGAGTCTATGCGCATAAATTTAATAGGCTCAGAAAGGCCGGCTATAATTTCGGCCTTAATAGCCCCGGCAATAGACTTCGTGTTAACAAATTTCCTTAGCCAGTCGCCGCTACTGCCATTGTACCCTATGGCCTTTTGAATAGCCCTGCCAGACAAAACTCGGGTGCCGTCTTCCAAAACGTAACACGGCACTTCCGTTTCTCCGAGTTTTAAGGGAGTTTTATCTGACCCGTATTCGGCTTTAAGAATGACTTCTTTTTTCATTATATTCTGTATTTAGAGTATTTACTTCTTGCGCTAGGAATTCCGAAAATCGCCTATTTTGATTCATTTGTTCCAACATACGCCATGCTGTATCTTTTGTGACTTCCAATTTCTCCGCCAATTGCCTTGCCGGTATCTTCTTAAGTGCATTGTTTATTAATAGCGCGGCCAGAAACCATTTTTGAAGGTCGCACCTCGTCTTGTGAAAAATTGTAAGGACCGTAACGCTAAAACCGGAGTTGCAAAGATTGCAGTGATACCTATTTTCCCCTCTCATCGGCGTTACGCTATCCGTTTGGCAGTAAGGACAGACGGGCCCTTTCTTCCAAAGAATTCGTTCTAAGAAATCAATGCAATCTTTCTGAGTGGGGAAAATGTCGTATATGTGGCTTAGTTCTTTTGTCATAGCTAATGGTAAAATAAAATTACGAATTAATTTGGAAGTACCAAAAAAACGTTCTACCTTTAGCTAGGACAAACGAAAATGCCATGAATTTCAAGAATCTCACCGAATGCCTCGACTACTTCGCTGATGAAGCGACTTGCATAGCGTATCTGGAAGAAAAGCGTTGGCATGGCACTCCCGCCTGTCCGTTCTGTGGGGTTGTTGATCCGTATCGGACAAACAGGGGCTTTAAATGCCGGGAAAAGGCTTGTGGTAAGAAGTTCACGGTTAAGGTGGGAACGATCTATGAAAATTCTAAGGTTTCACTCCGCAATTGGTTCGCCGCGAATTACCTTCTCTTGTCCTCGAAGAAAGGCATTAGCAGCTTGCAGCTTCACCGTCAATTGGGCATCACGCAAAAAACGGCATGGTTTGTTTTACACCGGCTGCGCGAAATGCTGAAAGACAAAGCCCCGCAGGTACTTCGCGGCATTACCCAAATCGACGAAACCTACGTGGGCGGAAAGGTCACCAATAAGCATAAGAGCAAGATCGCAAAGATCAAAAAAACGCAGGATGGCAAAGGCGTAACGGGTAGGAGCGAAATTAAAACTCCTGTCTTCGGGATCGTTGAGACGGACGGTAAGGTGATCGTGAAGGTGACGAACTGGGTGAACAAGAAAACCGCAGCCGACCTCATTGACAAGCATGTCGCAGAAGGTTCGACTATGGTAACAGACGGGTATGCTATGTATGCTTTCTTGGGGCAGGATGACAAGTTCAAACACGTTATGGTAGATCATAAAAAAGGTCAGTACGTGAACAGCGGTTTTCATACCAACGGTATCGAAAACTTTTGGTCCCTTTTGAAAAGGGGGATCATCGGCATTTTCCACCAAGTTAGTCCGCAACACCTGCAACGCTATTGCGACGAGTTTGCGGCCCGGTACAACACCCGGAAGATAAAGGACAATGAACGCTTCGAGTACTACGTACAGCGCAGCGAAGGCCGGTTAACCTACAACCGGCTGATTGGGAAGGAACTTCCGCCCAGTCTCTTCCCTCAAATGATGATAGACTAAAATAGCCGCCCACTCTGGCGGTTTTTTGTTAATGGGTGTTTTAACGGTCAGTTATATCGCTGTAATTCGCCTAAATTCAATCACATTAAATCGTAGAAATAATGAGCGAGGAACAACATGAGCAGCCCGAGGAAAAACCAGATGGCGGCAAAAGTCCTTTTTCGTTTTTGTGGCAATGGAAACTTCATGGAAACAAGGATACAAGTTACCCCGATCAACAGGGAGGCCAGCCCGCACCAATAGAAAACGGTCTGGGAGGATTCATCAAGGACTATGGCTTTCAGATTATTATCATCCTCATTAACGGGACTTTGGCTTGGTACACAGCCAATTTGTATCATACAGCAGTAAGCCAATCCGAATCCGCAAAAATGTCGGCGCAGGCTGCTAGAGATGCCGTCGATCAATATAGGCGCGCAAATGACTTGGCGGAAAGATCGTTTGAATCCAACAATAAATCCGCTAGGGATAACTTTGATTTGTCTAAGCAATCCCTTCAAAATCAAACAAATTCCCTTGACGAAAGCCGTAAAGACTTTGAGATTAGCGTTAGACCGTATTTGCAAATAAAAAACTTTGATATTAAAACGTTCGAAGACGGCCAACTTCTTATAGTGGATTTTCTGGTTTTGAATCTCGGAAATCAACCTCTTAAAGTTCTTACCGGTAAAATGGCTTTTCGTACAGATATTGTCGTACCCCCGCATCCGTTTGATTCTCTCAAATCTGTAACGGAATCTGGCTATAACTTGTATGTAAGCAAGGAAAGCCCAAACGCATCGCGTTTCAGAGCCGATGTTCCGGTTCGGATGGGCGCTAAAGCATTTGTTGACCGTGGCATAGTGAAATTGTTTTTGTTGGGGGATTTGATTTATAAAAATTTGGTTACTCAAAGGAATGCGCATTGTCTTTTTTTTGTTAGGCTCGCGTACCCCACTTTGCACGAATGGACGATGTATTATGACAATAATTTTTACGGTAAAGTGCCAAAGCACATAGTCGTGACTGCACCTCCTAGATAACATTTTGACTATATTTTAAGCCCAAAAAATATTAAATAATGGACACAGGCAGCGCAGACAGCAAAGCACCCGATCCCAAGCCAGATAAACCAGAACCCTTTCCAAAAGAGATTACGCTTAAGTATGATGTCACCCCCATCAACAATCTTATTCACGCCATAAACGAGCATAATAACGCCCAGCAGATAGGAAATAACGGCGGCGATGGAATTGGGGACGGACAACCCCATCCCCAGCATGAAGCAAATAGAATATCTAGGATTTCCATGTATGTGAGTTGTGCGCTGGGGGGATTCACTATCGTAGCCCTCCTTCTTAACGCTTGGGCAGTACATGAGGCGACAAGGGCCGCTGATGCTGCCGATAGTACTGTTTCCATTTATAGGGCGTCCATGAAATGGGATAGCACGAAGGATGCGAAAGCAAGTTTTGCGGATAGTGTCAGATTTCAAAAACAGTTTGACTTGAACAAGAATACCGCCGATAGTCAGATAAGAATTATGCAAGGCACTCTTGCAGAAACAAGGAAACAATTTGGAATAGAAAAGATGCCTTATCTGCAAATGACGCATCCTACGATGGATACTCTTGAAGAAGGAAGGCCATTTACTATAACATTCACTATCGAAAATTTCGGTAATTACCCGGCGAAAATATTGGATTATAGAATGATGGGGGGCGCTTATGATAAGCCAATTACCGAAAAACAAATCAAAGAATATGACAGTGGATTTACATCTAAGGATACCTTTTTGATGAACACCTATGTCATTAAAGAAAGTCCATTGAAAGGGCGGTATGGGGACACAGTAGCCCTTACAAAGGATCAGATTAACATCATAAAAATCCTTAAACTCAGAACATACCTTATCGGCTACTTTCGTTATCAGAACCTTATAACTAAGCAAGTGCTCCTTTACAGATTTACCATTGAAATAGAATGCAAAACAGGCGGTGGGGCGACATTTTGGTTTAACGCCAACAAACCTCTTTCGCCCAGAGAAGCGAAGAAACCTACCCACTTGGAGATTTGGAAATAGAGCGTTATTTACCATTACCCCCCCCTCCTTTTTGCGGAACAAATCGGGCGTGTCCCGAATTGGTGATAATTGCCCTTTTTGGAGTAAAATTCCCACTTGTCTCAACTGGTATATAGTTGCCCGGAAAAAAAACTACCAACTGTTAGTTTGCTGAACAACTTTCAACTACTTTTGGGCAACCAAATTGATTGCCCATGCATTTTCAGCTATCAGAGGAACATTTGATGATCCAGAAGGCGGCGCGGGATTTCGCAAGGACGGAATGTCTGCCGGGGGTTATAGTGCGGGATGAGCATCAGAAGTTTCCGCGGGAGCAGGTATTGAAGTTGGCGGAGCTGGGTTTCATGGGGATGATGGTAGACCCGGAATATGGCGGAGCGGGGATGGATACCATCAGCTATGTGCTGGCGATGGAGGAGATCAGCAAGATCGACGCTAGTGTGAGTGTATGTATGAGTGTGAACAACAGTCTGGTTTGCTGGGGGATCGACACTTATGGGACGCATGCGCAAAAAGAAAAATACCTGACGCCGTTGGCGCAGGGCCGCAAGGGTGAGGAGCTGTATATAGGCGCATTCCTGTTGAGCGAGCCGGAAGCGGGAAGCGACGCCACTTCCCAGCGGACGACGGCCATCGAAAAAGAGGATCATTACTTGTTGAACGGCGTGAAGAACTGGATCACCAACGGCAGTTCGGCATCGGTATACGTGGTCATGGCGCAGACGCACATTAGTAAAGGCAGTCATGGGATCAATGCTTTTATCGTGGAGAAAAGTTGGCCGGGGGTATCGGTTGGTGCGAAGGAAAACAAGCTGGGGATCCGGGGCAGCGATACGCATAGCATCTTATTCAATGATGTGAAAGTCCCGAAAGAGAACCGGATCGGAGAAGACGGGTTTGGGTTCAAATTCGCGATGAAGGTGTTGTCGGGGGGGCGTATCGGCATTGCGTCGCAGGCATTGGGAATTGCTTCCGGCGCGTATGAACTCTCTTTGAATTATTCCAAGGAGCGCAAGGCATTTGGGAAGGAGCTGATGCAGCATCAGGCGATCCAGTTCAAACTGGCGGATATGGCTACGCGGATCGAGGCGTCGCGGCTGCTATGTCTTCGTGCAGCCTGGGAGAAGGACCAGCACCAGGATTTTTCGCTCAGCTCTTCGATGGCCAAAGTCTTTGCTTCGGAAACGGCCATGTGGACGGCGACAGAGGCCGTTCAGATCCATGGCGGATATGGATACGTAAAGGAATATCACGTTGAACGATTGATGCGGGACGCCAAGATCACGCAGATCTATGAAGGCACGAGTGAGGTCCAGCGCATCGTGATCAGCCGTTCGATTCTAAAGTAGTCTTATGGCGTTCACCGTTGAGCTCCCTGCCGAAATTGTAAGTAAAGTTGATCTTCAGCACTCTTGTCTCCGGCTTGGCGAGGGCATCCTGGAAGAAGACGCCGGGTGAATAGGTCTGGATCCGGGACTGCTGCGTATTGAACACGTCCGACAGGCTGATCACCAGCGTGCCGGCATTGTTCTTCAGGAAGTCCCGTTTGAACGCGATATCTATCCCGCCCGCCGCCAGGGTCTTTCCTTGTGCCACCACATTTGCCGCATGGTAGTTACCCGTCAGCTGAAACGTATAGATTTGGAAGAGCTTCATGTCGGAATTGAGTTTGGCGAAGCCGCTGAAACCTGAGGCCGAAAGCCCCTGCGAGAGGTTATCGGCGTTGATGACGGTCTCGAAAAGATTCAGGTTGGCGGTAGCATTCCACCATTTTGTCACGGGGATTTTGGCGATGATCTCGGCCCCGTAGGTATTGCTGTAATTCGCATTTTCAAACGTGCTTAGCAGGGTATCCCCGGAAAGCGGGATATTGTATGGCGTCATCGGGCTGAGGGTATTCTTCAGGTAAAGCGTACTGTTCAGCCCGATGGTTCCGAATTGCGTGTTGTACCCAAGCTCTACCAGATTCGTGTTCTCCGGCCGGATATGCGGGTTGCCTTCCTGGGGATTCTGCGGGTTGGTGTAGTTCGTTAGAGGCGATATCTGCCACCACGACGGACGGTTGAGCCGCCGTGAATAGTTCAGGTGCAGCTCACTGTTATCGCCAGTTTTCTCGGTCAGGAACAGGCTGGGGTAGACACCGGTCGTATGGTAGTAGAAGGAGCTGTCGATATTCAGCAGATGACCGGTATAGTTATATTGTTCGAAGCGCAGGCCGGCCATGTAGCTGAACTTTCCCAATTGGTCGCTAAAGCTGCTGTAGGCGGCATATGTCTCATCGCTATAACTGTAATTATAGCTGGCAGCCGTGTCCTGTACATAAGTCTGCGTGGCCGCGGAATAGTCCTGGAAATCATTAAAACTGTGATTGGCATGGAGGGTTGCCTTTATTCCGCCTTCTATTTTCGCCTTACCGTCGTGCAGGGGGTCGATGAAGTCGGATTGGAGGGTAATCCTATGGGCTTGGCCGGTCCCCTGATATTGCTGTACATATGGGCTGCCGAGTGTTGCTCCGCTTTTGTCGAGATATTGCATCGAATAGTTGCCATTGCCCGGCCCGTGGTAGGTCTCCAGGGCGGCGCTGGCGGTCAGCTTTTCGTTATCCTTTTTAAAGGTGTGCGTATAGTCAAAATTAGCATGGCCAAAAACGAAATTATCGCTCTCATAGGAAGTGCGCGTGCTGCTGGAATCCGCCAGCCCACCCGCGTCCATGTAGCTGGTAGTCTGGATGCCGGTGGATGGATGATGTCCGAAACCGAGATTGCCGGCGAGGCTGAACGTATTCTGTGGGTCCATGAAAAAATCCAATCCCGTATTTATCCGTTGAAAAGGTCCGGTGGTCACTATGTGGCCGCGTTGCAACACCGAGGTATTTGAGCTGAGGTCGTTCAATGTGGTGGTTGTATTGGAGACGGACCGGTGGCCGTGGGCCATATAGTTGAGCGTAAAATTCCATCTGTTTTTGTACATATTGATGTTCAGGAAGCCATAGGTCTCGTGGAGGGAATTCCATACGCCGGTGATGGAGCCGTTCATCCCGGGCTTGCGGTTTTTCTTCAGCACGATATTTACGATGCCGTGATTGCCCTGTGCATCGTACCGGGCAGAAGGATTGGGCATGACTTCGATGCTTTGGATCTGATCGGCGGGGATCTGGTCCAGCGTCAGCTGGGTCTGTTTGCCATCCAGCAAGATCACGGGCGCTCCGTTGCGCAAGGTGACATTGCCCGTGGCATCTACGCTCAGCGTGGGTACCTGGCGGAGGGCGTCCTGTGCCGTACCGCCTTTGCTTGCCAGGCTTTTGTCTACATTGAAAATCTTCTTATCGATCTCGGTCTTGAGCGCGCTCGGGGTTCCCACGACCGTAACCGACTGCAGTTCCGAGGGGACGGGTTTCAACCGGATGGTGCCGGCGTTGAAGGGGGCGCCGCCTTCATGACGGCTGCCGTCAAAGGACTTTGAAAAAGGTTGGTAACCCACCGCGCTGATGCGGAGGATATAGAGGTCTTCCGGCAAGTCTTTCAGGGAGAAGCCCCCGTCGGCGTGGCTGATCACTTCCGAGACGACGGTGGAATCCTGATGAAGTAAAGCGATGGTGGCTGAGGGGATCGGCTGGCGGGTCTCGCCGTCGACTATCTTTCCGGTGAGGGTAGATTCGTCCGGGTGCGATCTGATTTGGGCGACGGCATACAGCGGGCACAGGAATAAAATAGCATAGATAAAATACTTTACGGCTGGGGCTTTTCGAATTGTCATAAGCGTCATCCATGGCAAATTAATCTTATTTGCCGGAAGGGCAATCTCATCGAATTACCGCTGGTGTAAATCTTAGGTGACCGCGCTTAGCTGTTCGATTCCACGTCCGCCTTGTCCTTATGTCGATCGCCGTTGAGTTCCCTGCCAAAGGAATAGGTAAAGTTGACCTTCAGTACGCGGGTCTCCGGCTTGGTGATGGCATCCTGGAAAAAGACGCCCGGTGTATAGGTGTCGATACGTGTCCGTTCGGTGTTGAAGACGTCGGCAAGACTGATGACTACCGTGCCGGAGTGATTCTTCAGAAAATCTTTTCGGATCGCCACGTCCATCCCACCGGCGGGGAGCACTTTACCCTGGGCGATATAATTTCCGGCGCTGTAGTTCCCTGTCAGCTGGAAGGTATAGCTGTTGAGCAGTTTCATATTGGAATTCAGTTTGGCGAACCAGCTGAAGCCCGAATTGGAAAGCCCTTCTGAGAGGTTGTTTGCGTTGATATCGGTCTGGAAGAGGTTCAGGTTGCTGGTCGCATCCCACCATTTGGTAATCGGTGTCCGCACGATGATCTCCGCACCATAGGTGTTTGTATAATTGGCGTTCTCGTAGGTGCTGAGCAGGGTATCTTTTGACAGCGGAATATTGTAGGCCGTCATAGGATCGAGGGTATTTTTCAGGTATATGGTGGAATTAAAACCGACGGTACCGAACTGGGTGTTGTAGCCCAGTTCCACCAGATTGGTATTCTCAGGCCGGATATTCGGGTTGCCGGCCTGGGGGTTCTGCGGGTTGCTGTAATTGATCTGGGGGGTGATCTGCCACCATTGAGGGCGATTGACCCGCCGGGAGAAGTTAAGGTGCAGCTCGCTGATGTCATCGCTGCCCAGCTTTTCGGTCAGGAAGACGCTGGGGTAGAGGCCGGTCATGTGATAGCCGAAGCTGCCACCGGTGCTGTCGAGGAGGTGTCCGGTATACTGATATTGTTCGAAGCGCAGGCCGGCCATATAGCTGAAGCGGTCGCCCAGGTGCTGGGTGAAGCTGCTGTAGGCGGCAAAGGTACTGTTGGTATAGCTGTAGTTATAGCTCGCGTTGGTGTCGACATAGTAGCCCTGACCGAAATTGTCCTGGAAGTCGTTGAAGCTGTGGTTGCCGTTAAGGATAGTTTTGACGCCCGCGTCGAATTTTGTCTTCCCGTCGGGGAAGGGGTCGGTGAAGTCGGACTGCAGAGTAAGCGTTTGGGCGTGGCCGTAGCCACTATATTGTTGGAGGTAGGGGCTGCTGATGGCGCTATCGGATTTACTCAGGTATTGCATGTTATAGTGGCCGTTGTTATTACCATGATAGGTCTCCAGGGAGGCGTCGGCCGTCCATTTTTCGGCGGACCGTTTGAAGGCATGGGTATAGTCGAAATTGGCATGGCTGAAAACAAAGTTATTACCGCTATAGGAAGAGCGGGCGCTGGTGGAATCGAGGTCGTCGTGCAGATCGAGATAGCCGGTAGTCTGTGTGCCGACGCTGGGGTGATGGCCGAAGCCGATGTTGCCGGACAGGCTGAACGTATTGTGCTTGTCCATGTTGAAATCCACGCCCGAGCGGATCATTTGGAAGGGGCCGGTCGTTACGGCATGGCCCTGCTGGATCACGGAAGAATTGGTCTGCAGGTCATTCAGCCTGGTGGTCGTATTCGAAACCGAGCGGTGGCCATGGGCCATGTAGTTAAGGGTAAAATTCCAGCGGTGCTTGTATACGTTCAGGTTGGCAAAGCCGTATGTCTCGTGGAGGGAGTTCCAAACGCCGGTAACAGAACCGTTCAGACCGGGTTTACGGTTCTTCTTCAGCACGATATTGACGATACCATTATTTCCCTGGGCGTCATATTTGGCGGATGGGTTTGGCATGACCTCGATGCTCTCGATCTGATCCGCGGGGATCTGGTCCAGTGTCAGGGTCGTCTGTTTGCCATCGAGTAAGATAGAGGGGGAGCCGTTGCGGAGGCTGACGTTGCCTGCCGCGTCGACTTGCAGCGTGGGCACCTGGCGCAAGGCGTCCTGCGCGGTGCCGCCTTTGCTGGCGAGGCTTTGGTCAACATTAAATACTTTTTTATCGATCTCCGTCCTGAAGACGGGTCTGGAGCGGACGACTGTCACTGCCTGCATTTGGGAGGCGGCGGTGCTGAGGCGGATGGCGCCGGCGTTGAATGGGGTGCCCGGATGTTGCCCGGCAGGGATATTGCGGGAAAAAGGCTGGTAGCCGACGACGCTGATGCTGAGGATATAGGGGTCTTCGGGCAGGTTTGACAGCATGAAGGACCCATCGGGCTTGCTCATGGTCCTGGCAGCTACAGTGGAGTCCTTGCGTAGGATAGTGATGGTGGCGGACGGGATGGGTTGCTTGCCGTCGGTCACTTTTCCGGTAAGGACCGATCCGCCGGGGTTCGCCAATGCGGCGGTCACCGGATGCGGTTTGGTCTGGGCGAAGGTTTGTTGGGAGATGAGGAGCAGAAAGGCGGCGGAGCAGATCAAGTATTTCATGGGTGACAAAGTTATAGCTAAATGGTTTTAGCACATGTATCCGTTCGTACCGCTTGTATAGGTATCTTCGCGCTGGACAATTTTCACATGACTATAACAATTGACAATTACCGGGGCATATTGGACCGGCTGGGGCCGGGCGTTCAGCTCGTTGCGGTTTCCAAAACCAAACCGGTTGCGGATATCCGGGCTCTCTACGAGATGGGGCAGCGGGATTTTGGGGAGAATTATGTCCAGGAGCTGGTGGATAAGGCGAGTCAGCTACCGGCGGATATCCGGTGGCATTTTATCGGGCATTTACAGACGAATAAGGTAAAGCTGGTGGTTCCTTTTGTGCATCTGGTCCATGGAGTGGACAGTTTGCGGTTGATGAAAGAGATCGACCGGCAGGCGGTCGTGAAGGGAAGGGTAGTGGATGTCCTGTTGCAGGTGCATATTGCTCGGGAAGAAACGAAGTTTGGGTTGGATGCCGGGGAGGTTGATTCGCTCATGCGGGAATGGAAGGCTGGGGTAGGGCGAGGGGAGTTTGGTCACGTCCGGGTGCGCGGGTTGATGGGGATGAGCTCCAATACAAAAGATGTCGCGGCTGTGCGCGAAGAGTTTCGGGGATTAAGGGCAATGCTTGACCGTTATTTTCCGGAAGGCGGCATCCTTTCGATGGGGATGAGCGGGGATTATGAGATAGCCGTTGAGGAGGGAAGCAATATGGTGCGGATCGGGAGTCTGTTGTTTGGCGATCGGGGCGAGAAGCGTTAAATTCGCGCCATGACAGAAGAGATCAAAAAGGAGGAAGAAAGGTCGCTTAATTTCCTGGAGGAGATCGTGGAGGAAGACCTGGCGAGCGGCAGGTATAAGTCAATCCTGACCCGCTTTCCGCCAGAGCCGAACGGCTATTTGCATATCGGTCATTCCAAGTCGATCGCGCTGAATTTTGGGCTGGCGAACAAGTATGGCGGTAAGACGAACCTTCGGTTCGATGACACCAACCCGGTGACGGAGGATGTTGAATACGTGGAGAGCATCAAGGAGGATATCCGGTGGCTCGGGTTTGAATGGGCCAATGAATTTTATGCGTCGGATTACTTCGAGCAGTTATATCAATTTGCGGAAGACCTTATCCGGAAGGGGTTGGCTTATGTGGATGACAGTTCGGCGGAGCAGATCGCCGAGTTAAAAGGGGCGCCGACCGTCCCGGGCAAGCACAGCCCTTACCGAGACAGGCCGGTCGAGGAGAGCCTCCGGTTGTTCCGGGAGATGCGGGCAGGTAAATACCAGGATGGGGAAAGGGTATTGCGGGCGAAAGTGGATATGGCCGCTCCCAATATGCAGCTCCGCGATCCGATCATGTACCGGATCAAGCATGCGCATCATCACCGGACAGCTGATAGCTGGTGCATTTACCCGATGTACGATTTTGCACACGGGCAAAGCGATTCGATCGAGAAGATCACGCATTCCATTTGCACGCTGGAGTTTGTCTCGCACCGGCCTTTATATGATTGGTTTATCGAAAGGCTGGAGATTTTTCCTTCGCATCAATACGAGTTTGCGCGGCTCAACCTGACGTATACGGTCATGAGCAAGCGTAAGTTGTTGCAGCTGGTGAACGAAGGTCATGTCACCGGTTGGGATGATCCGCGGATGCCGACGATCTCCGGACTTCGGCGCAGGGGATATACGCCGGAAAGTATCCGAATGTTTGCGGAGCGGATCGGAGTGCAAAAAAGGGATAATCTGATCGATGTATCGTTGCTGGAGTTCTGTGTCAGGGAGCATCTCAATAAGATAGCGCTTCGGCGGATGGTTGTATTCGATCCGCTGAAAATTGTTCTTACGAATTATCCGGATCAGGAGGAATTTTTGAAGAGTGAAGATAATCCGGAAGATGCGGAGACGACTCGCCGGGAGATACCTTTCAGCCGGGAGTTGTATATCGAGCGGGAAGATTTTATGGAGATTCCGCCGAAGAAATTCTTTCGTCTTTCGCCGGGGCAGAAAGTCCGGTTGAAAAGCGCTTATATCATCCAATGCGATGAAGTGATAAAAGATGGGAACGGAAAGGTGGCAGAGTTGCGGTGTTCCTATTTGCCGGAGAGCAAGAGCGGCGGCGCGCAGGCCAATATGAAAGTACAGGCGACGATACATTGGGTCAGCATTCCGCACGCGGTTACGGTGGAAGTGAAGCTGTATGATCGCCTGTTCCGGGTGGAAGATCCGGCGAATGCGGAGGGAGATTTCAAAGAGTATATCAACCCGGATTCGTTGCAGGTGGCGCCGGTAGCCTATGCCGAGCCGTCGTTGCGACATGCGCGATTCAATGAGCATTATCAGTTCCTGCGTAAGGGATATTTCTACCTGGATAAGGACAGTTCGGAGGAGGCGTTGATTTTCAACCGGACGACCACCTTACGGGATAACTGGGTGAAAGAGATGAAGAAGGGGAGTTGACGCTCCCCTTTTTATTATTGGTTACCACCGCCACCGCCGCCTCCGCCCATGCGTTGGGGAGGATTGGCCTGTTGCCAGTCCTGGTATTTCTTGTAGAGATCGGCGCCGAGGACGGCCTGGATGCGGGCGTTCGTTGCATCCATAACGGGCGCCATTTTTGCCATTCTATCCTCACGGCTCAAGCCCTGGTTGGCCGGATCTTGCATCATTGCCCGCCGTTTGGTCATAAGATCCATGTTGATAGCCTTTAAGGAGTCGGCCTGCACCTGTGTAAGGTTAAGGTCGGTCTTCATCTTGGCAAATCTGGCTTCCCTGGCCTGACGCATGGCGGCTGTATCGCCCCTCATTCCACCGCCGCCATCCTGGGCAAAAGCAGAAGAAGCGGTAAAGAGCGCTATAATGAGCGAAGCGCAAGCGATCATTTTTTTACTGAGATTCATAGTTAATCATTTTAATGTTAGATACAATACCAAATTTGTGCTAAAAACCTGTGCCACCGGGGGCTTTTACGCAGGCGGCAAACTTCGTTTGCAGGGATCGGTCAATCGATGCTTTTTTGGCGTGAATATTGTATTTTTTATGTTCTCCTGCGCCCGCGACCGTCGTAAACGACCATCATTTTCGATTGTAAGTCGTTATTTATCAGTATTGAGAGCAATTTTACCTAAATCGGTCGGTTATGTGCTTACTGTCTATTGGTTTGGATACCCTTGCGTTATTACTGCGCGTCTGGCTGTGGATTTCCGTGCCCATGGCGGTCATTATTTTAATGGTGGCTACGTGGATGAATTATTTACGAAATGTCAGGCCAAGGGATGACCTGAAACTGGCGATCGAGGCTTTTGGCGGGGAAGTTTCGCCCGATAGTGGTGATCTGTATATCCGGAGGGAGGATCTGGTCGGAGAGGGGGAAGCGCTGCCTGGGCAAGGGGGCGAGACTGTTCGGGGAGACGGGAGCGTGGCCGATTTCACCGAAGCTTTGGCGGCCGAGGGCGATGAGGAGGAGTTAACGGCAACGGGAAGGGAGACGATCTATCAGGGAATCCTTTGGATGAAGCAAAAATATGAGCAATATCGCGATCTGGCCGATCGTCGGTATGAGCAGATGCGGGAAGAACTTGGCCGGTCGGAGCGCCGATACCAGGACTTGCTTGCGACGATTGAACAAAATAGGAGTAGCGCCCCCGGAACGGTGACGGATAACCGCATCGAGGAGCTGGAGTCGCAGTTGCGGTCGGAGCGGACGAAGGTGGGAGAGCTGGTGGCGATTCTGCAGACCAATACCAGGATGTTGCAGAAAGTTATTCCGGAATTGGGAAGATAACGGGAAGGATTTCTGTATAATTAGTTGACTGTCAACTGGTGAATATATGGCAAGTCCTTTGTCCCTCCTTGAGGGATAATCCGTACATATGAAAAACTTCTTTCTCGTCCTTCTCTTTTTAAGTTCCACATTCCCTTCGATTCATGGGCAAACCAGGATGTTGACGGTTCCGCCAACGGCCCAAACTTGTATCCGCAGCGTAGTCGCGCAGGGGGGAGAGTTAACGATATTATTACATGTGGGGGAAGCGGGGGCCTATGAGCTAAACATTTATTCGCCGGATGGGCAAATCGTGTATCAACAGACCTTGCGGGAGCAATCCGGGGAAGTGGAGCACAGGATTACATTTGGCGCCCGAACGCATGGGGTATATGTGGTCAACCTGGTTGGCGCCGGTGTGCAAAGCACGCGTCAGGTCATGTGGTAGTTTATTTATACTCACCAAATATTTCGCGAAGCGTATCGGCGATCTCACCGAGGGTACAGGAGTGTTCGACAGCGGTGAGGACGGCGGGCATAATATTTTCTCCGGAAGCAGCTTTGTCGTTGAGGTCCTGCAGTAGTGAATCCACTTTCGCGGGGTCTCTTCTTTTTTTAAGGGCGGCTATTTTCCCGATTTGAATCTGGCGGATGGAGTCATCCACGCGAAAAATGGGGATGGATCCTTTTTCCGAGCTCGTATATTTGTTAACTCCAACGATGATCTTTTCTCCGGTCTCCACTTTTTGCTGGTATTCATATGCGCTGCGGGCGATCTCTTCCTGGATAAAACCTGTTTCAATGGCGCTGACGCTGCCCCCCATCCTGTCGATCTGTCGGATGAGCTGCCAGGCGCCCGTTTCGACTTCGTGGGTGAGGGCTTCGACATAGTAGCTGCCGGCGAGCGGATCGGCGGTATCGGGGGCGCCGCTTTCGTAGGCGACGATCTGTTGTGTTCGCAGGGCGATGCGGGCTGCCTCTTCGGTGGGCAGGCTGAGCGCTTCGTCGTAGCCATTGGTATGGAGCGACTGGGTGCCACCCAATACGGCAGCAAGGGTTTGAACGGTCACTCGGCTGATATTATTTAATGGCTGTTGTGCGGTGAGTGTGCTGCCGCCGGTTTGGGTATGAAAGCGAAGCATCAGTGCCTTGGGGTCGGTAGCGCCGAGCTCTTTCATGATTTGGGCCCACATCCGGCGGGCGGCGCGGAATTTGGCGACTTCCTCGAATAGATTATTGTGGGCGTTGAAGAAGAAGGATAATCGTTTTCCAAATACGTTTATATCCAGGCCTTTCTCCATGGCGGCGCGGACATAGGCTTTGCCGTTGCTAAGGGTAAAAGCGATCTCCTGTACGGCGGTGCTTCCAGCCTCACGGATATGGTATCCCGATATGGAAATGGTATTCCAGCGGGGCAGTTCGTGGCTGCACCATTCAAAGATATCGGTGATGATCCGCATGGAGGGCTTAGGCGGGTAGATATAAGTGCCGCGTGCGGCGTATTCTTTGAGGATATCGTTCTGGATGGTGCCGGTAAGCTTTTTAAGGTCCGCTCCCTGTTGTTTTGCGAGCGCGGTGTAGAAGGCGAGCAGGATATAGGCGGTGGCGTTGATGGTCATGGAGGTGCTGACGTCTTCGAGGCGGATGCCTTTAAAGAGACATTCCATGTCTTCGATGGAGTCGATGGCGACGCCGGTCTTGCCAACCTCGCCTTCGGCGAGGGGATGGTCGCTGTCGTAGCCGATCTGGGTGGGGAGGTCGAACGCGACGCTGAGGCCCATGACTCCCTGGCTCAATAAATAATGATAGCGGATATTACTTTCTTCCGCGGTGCTAAAGCCCGCGTATTGGCGCATAGTCCAAAGTTTACCTCTATACATGTCGGGCTGGATGCCGCGGGTATAAGGATACTGTCCCGGCAGATCCTGGTCGGATGGCGGGACGTCAGCCGGGGTATAGACCTCTTTTATCGGGATGCCGCTATCGGTGATCATTATAGGAGCTTTTTGGCTTCAAAGCTGAGCGCTTCGGACACGATGGTCTGCAGCGAGGCTTTTGGGTTTTGCATCAGCAGTTCGAGCAGCTGGCGATTGAGGTCGTTGCCGGTGGCTTCTTCGGGGAGGAAGGACCCCACCTGGTTAACGATGAGCGTGTTCTGGTCCTTATAATTCCGGAGTGCGTCCCAGGCTTCGGCGCTGACGTAGAGCTGCTGGGTGATATTGTGTTCGAATTCCTGGCGGATGCTGAGGGTTAGCAGGGACTGCATTTCCCGGGCGGTCAATCCGGGCTGGTGGACGCGCTGGATCAGGTTGGGGAGGGCGATGCGGTCGGTCAGCAGGATGAGGCGTTCATAGGCCTGGAGTTGTAGCTGGCGGCTGGGGATGCCGGCGATATCGGTGGGGTGGCTGGTGTCTGCGGTTTTTTTCTCCGCGGTCTTCAATTGACGACGTTGGCGGATCAGGAGCCAGGCCAGGGTACCGGCCAGGAGCACGGCAAAAACGATCGCTACGATCAGTAGGTTGGAGTCCATAGAATGGATGTATTTTTAGTAGTGAGCAAAAATAAGGAATTATGACCGATCCTCTTCTTTCTGATGCAGCGTGTCCACCTTCCGGTAAGAGAGGAAGAAGACTAGCGGAAAGATCAGCAGCGAAAACACGGTAGCGCAGCTAAGGCCGCCGATGACGACCCTTGCCAGTGGCCGGGAGCTTTCGGAGCCGATGCCGGTGGAGATGGCAGCGGGGAGGAGTCCGATGGTGGCCATCAGTGCGGTCATCAACACGGGTCGGATAAGCTCGTTGACGCCCAGCTTGATCGAAGTATAAAGTGGGCTTTCGCTGTGGCGGATGTGGTCCAGGTTACGTTTGAAGGCGGTGATCAGGAGCACTCCTTCCAGGATACAGATACCGAACAGCGCGATGAAACCGATGCCGGCGGAGATGCTGAAGTTGGTCCCGGTGATGAGCAGCGCGAGGATGCCGCCCACTACGGCGAAGGGCACATTGAGAAAGACCAGGCCGGCGTCTTTGAAGTTGCCGAACATGACAAAAAGCAAGAGAAAGATGAGGAGGAGGCTGATGGGGACGACCTCGGACAGTCGTTTGGTAGCGCGTTGCTGGTTCTCGAAGTCGCCCTGCCAGGCCATCGAATAGCCTTTTTTGAGGGAGACGACGGCGTCGACTTTTTGTTGTGCTTCCGCGATGGTGCTGCCCATATCCCGGCCGCGGATGGAGAATTTGACGGCGGAATAGCGGCGATTGTCATCGCGGAAGATCAGGCAGGGGCCAGTCTTCTGGGTGATCCGGGCGATCTCGCGGATGGGTACCTTGGAGCCGCTTAATGTCGGCACCAGGAGGTTGCCGATATCGTCTGCGGTTGCCCGGAACTGTTCGGGAAAGCGGATACGGATATCGAATTTGCGGACACCTTCGTAAAGCTGGGTAACGGCTTTGCCGCCGATGGCCATTTCGATGACGGCGTTGGCGTCGGCTGTGGAGACGCCATAAAGGCCCATGGCCTCCTGCTGCAGATCGATATCCAATTCGGGCTGGCCGATATTGCGGATGACGCCCAGGTCTTCAATGCCTTTGACGGTCTTGAGGATGGTATATACGCGTTGGGACTGGTCTTCCATATAGTCAAGGGAGTCACCGTAGATCTTTACGCAGATGGAGCCTTTCACGCCTGAGACGGCTTCTTCGACATTGTCCATAATAGGCTGGGAGAAGTTGTAGTCCACTCCGGGGATGATGGACAGGGCGTTATTCATGGTGTCGATCAGTTCCTCCTTGGTGATCCTGGGTTTCCATTCTTCTTCGGGATAGAGGGAGACCCCGAATTCGTTGTTGTAGAAGCCGGCGACGTCGGTGCCATCATCGGGACGGCCGGTCTGGCACATGACCCGGTGGACCTGGGGGAACCGCATCATGATCTGCTGCATCTGTTTGGCTTTGGCCACGGAGGTATCCAACGAGATGCTGTATGGGAGGGTAGCCCTGATCCAAATGGAGCCTTCATTGAGTTCCGGCAGGAATTCCGAACCCAGGAAGCGAAACGCATAGAATCCGGCCACGACGCCGATGACTGCCAGGGCCAGGGAAAGTCTTTTATGGTGGAAGACGAAGCGGAAACCGCGCATGACGGACCCGGTCATGAAGTGGACGATGGGGTTGCGTTTGTCCTTAATGTTCTTATTCAGCAGGATGCTGACCAGCAACGGCACCAGGGTGAGGGTGAAGATCAGGGCGCCCAGAAGGGCGAATCCAAGGGTATAGGCCAGGGGGGAGAACATTTTACCTTCCACTTTCTGGAAGGAGAAGATGGGTAACAGGGCGGTGATGATGATGAGCTTGGTGAAGAAGATGGCTTTTCCGAGCTCTGCTCCGCGCCGGCGGATCAGGCCAAGTTTGGATAGCCGGTTGAACTTCTCCATGCCAATTTCATGCGCGCGTTTGTCCAGTTGGACGAAGAGACCTTCGACCATGACGACGGCACCGTCGATAATAATGCCGAAATCGATCGCGCCGAGGGACAGGAGGTTGGCGGACATGCCCATAAGATGGAGGCAGATAAAGGCGAACAAGAGGGACAGGGGGATGATGATGGAGACAATGAGGGTAGTTCGCCAGTTGAACATGAACAGGGAAACGATGAGGGTGACCAGCAGGATGCCTTCGACGAGGTTATGCAGGACGGTATGGGTCGCGTAGTTGATCAGGTCTTCGCGGTTGTAGAAGGGGACGAGTTTGGTATCGGCGGGCAGGATGGAGGAATTGAGCCGGGCGACCCCGGCTTTCAGTGCTTTGATGACGGCGTCCGGGTTCTCGCCTTTTCGCATGAGCACGATCCCTTCGACGGCATTGGGGTTGTTCCGGAGCTGGCGATTGACACCTGTACCGATGGCATCCGTGCGTGCCACTTCGCCGAGGCGGGGCAGGTTGGAGATGCTGACTTCGGCGACATTCCTGACCAGCACGGGGGTGCCGTCGTTGTCTTCGACGATGATATTCCGGATCTCGTTGATATCGTTGAGCAGGCCGATGCCCCGGACGACATAGGCCTGGGAGTTCTTATTGATAATGTCGCCGCCGATATTGATATTGCTTTTGCTAACGGCATTGAATACGTCCAGCGGAGTGATGCCGAGGTTGGTCAGCAGCATCGGGTTGACGCGGATCTCATAGGTCTTGACCATACCGCCGAAGCTGACGACGTCGGCTACGCCGGGGATGGCGCGCAGTTCGCGTTCGACGACCCAATCCTGGATGGACTTCAGTTCCCGGGGGTCGCGGAAGCTGCTTTCCAAGGTATAGCGGTATACTTCGCCGGTGGGCCCGGTGGGCGGCTGGACGTCGGGGTCGACGTTGTCGGGAAGGTCGGCGTTGTGGAGGAGGTTGTTAACCTGTTGGCGGGCGTAGGTATCATCGACGTCATCGTCGAATATGAGCTTGACGACGGAGAGGCCGAAGATGGTGGTGGAGCGAAGGCTGGTCTTTCGCTGAACGGGGTTCATGGCCAGTTCGAGCGGGATGGTGACGAACTTCTCCACTTCTTCCGCGCTGCGGCCGGGCCATTGGCTGATAATAGTGATCTCCGTGTTGGTGACATCGGGGAAGGCCTCGATGGGCATCTTGCGGAAGGTGATGACGCCGTAAACGACCAGCAGTAGGGTAGCGAAAATAACGAAATACTTGTTTTTCAGGGAGAACGCGAGCACCCCCTTTAGAATTCGATTCATATGGTCAGTCTGTTGGGAGGAGAAGTAAACGGGAAGTTAACCAGAGGTTAAGAGATGACCAAATAAAAGGGGGGGTCGGTGAATTAATAATAAATGGGGTGGAATTGAAAACCATTGAGGGCGTTCCATTCAAGGGCGGGGGCGGGGGTCTTGATGACGCGGTTGAGTTCCAGGAGGGAGCCGGCGAGAGGGGAAAGGCCATCGATGCGGTAGAGGTCGGTGTCGAAGGAGAAATAAAATTGGCGATAGCGCTGGAAGGAGGGTATGGGATGGCCGTCGATGTCGGTGGGATTGTCGCGGGCGCCGATCATTCCTTCGGCGCCGTAGCCGACGGCGGGATTGAGCCAGCGGGGGAAATTGGCGGAGGCGGGGAGGAAGCTTGCGATATTGACGGACAGCCAATAGCTTTGGCCGTTATAGTCTTTCAGCATTCGTTGGGGCAGGTTGCTGCCCAGCTCGGCCGGATAATATTGGGGAAAGATGGTGCCGTGATAAGAGTATTTGAGGCTAATGCGTTGTTCGTGCCAAAGCAGCTGCTGGCCTTCGAAGAGTATGCAGCCGGTGATATTAGCGAGCATATCGCCAGGTGAAAAGCCCCATTTGGCGGAGTGCCCGTCCATGACCTCGATCATGGTCATAAAGCTCAGGGCGGTCAGGGTGCCGATGAGGGCGGCGGTGCCGGGGCGGACTCCGCCCCAGCGGAACAGGTTATTCTGGAAAGCGGCGACATTATAGGCGGTAGCGGCATGACCGACCTTGTCGACGTTCAGCCATTCGGCGTTGTCGTTGAAAAAATGAAATTTGGAATGCGGGAATTTCTTGTACCAGAGATACTGGAGGCCGATCGTGACGGCGGTGCCGATGGCAGCTTCGGAGATGATGACGCCATTGACGCGGCTGGGGTTGTAAGTGGTGGAGGTTTTGAAAAAAGCCTGAGCCCTTAGGGGGAGGGATTGGGAGGCGCAGAACGCGGCGAGGGTGAGCGACAGGCAATATTTTTTCAATTGCATGAACGAATGTAGGAAAAAATGCGGGGTTTGTTATGGGGGTCGGGGCGATCTGCTGCGGTTTGTCCACGTCGATGCGGATCAGTTGTATGATTTGGATAGAGGGCTTGAGTTTCTGGAAAAGGAATTGGCGGAGATTGACCCTGAGCCAGGCGAGCCATCTGATACCCGGTTTGTGGACAAGTTGGTGAAAGTATATCATTGGGACGGGGCGGAAGAGTGGGTATTGATGCATGTAGAGATCCAAGGGGATACTGCAGATAGGGCGAAGTTTGCAGGGCGTATGTTCCGGTACTTTTATCGAATTCTGGACAGGTTTAACCGGCAGGGTCGGCAGGAAGCTATTCAATAGCTCCCTGATGTTTCGTATCGACATTCCGGTATGCCCAGCCGAAGATCAGCGGGAAGACAAGCAGCGAGAAGATCATGGCGCAAAGGATACCACCAATGACCACTCGGGCGAGGGGCCGGGAGCTTTCCGATCCGATGCCGTGGGAGACCGCCGCGGGGAATAGACCGATCGCCGCCATGAGGGCCGTCATCATGACGGGCCTGATCCGGGAGTTGACGCCCAGTTTGATCGCGGTATATAGGGTATGGCTCTGGTTGTGCATGTGTTCCAGGTTGTGTTTGAAGACGGTAATGAGCAGCACGCCGTCCTGGATACAGATGCCGAAGAGGGCGATGAAGCCGATGCCCGCCGAGATGCTGAAGTTGGTTCCGGTGATGAGAAGGGCGGCCACGCCGCCGACGATGGCGAAGGGGACGTTGAGGAAGACGAGACCCGCGTCCTTCAGGTTACCGAACATAACGAAGAGAAGGAGGAAGATGAGGAGGAGGCTGATGGGTACAACTTCTTCGAGCCGTTTGCTGGCGCGTTGCTGGTTCTCGAAGTCACCCTGCCAAACCATCGAATAACCTTTTTTGAGGGTGACGACGGCGTCGACCTTCTGCTGGGCTTCGGCGATGGTGCTACCCATGTCCCGGCCGCGGACCGAAAATTTCAGGGCGGAGTAGCGTTCGTTATCGTCGCGGAAGATGAGGCAGGGGCCCGTCTTCATCGTGATGGCAGCGATCTCCTTGATGGGCACTTTGGACCCGCTCAAGGTAGGCACCATGAGGTTGCCGATATCATCTACTGATGCCCGATATTCTTCGGGGAGGCGGATGCGGATGTCAAAGGTCTTGATCCCTTCGTAGAGGGTGGAAGCCGCCTTACCGCCGATGGCCATTTCGATGACGGCGTTGGCGTCTGCAGTGGCTACGCCGTATTGGGCCATCGCCTGTTGGTTGAGGTCAATGTCCAGTTCCGGCTGGCCGATATTCTTGATGACGCCGAGGTCTTCGATCCCGCGGACGTTTTTGAGGATGTTATAAACATCCGTCACTTTTCCTTCCATATAGTCCAGGGAATCGCCGTAGACCTTTACGCAGATGGACCCTTTCACTCCGGACACGGCTTCTTCGATATTGTCGCTGATCGGCTGGGAGAAGTTCAGGTCGACGCCGGGGATCACGCTTAGCTTCCTGTTCATTGTATCGATCAGTTCATCCTTGCTGATATGCGGTTTCCAGTCATCTTCGGGATAGAGCAGCACGTCGAACTCGTTGTTATAGAACCCGGTGACGTCGGTGCCGTCGTCTGGTCGGCCGGTCTGTGACGCGACGATCTTGACCTGCGGAAATTCCATCACCATTTGACGGACTTCGCGGGCGACTTTCACCGACTCGTCGAGGGATGCGCTATAGGGCAGCTGGGCGCGGAGCCAGATGGCGCCTTCGTCGAGCTCGGGAAGGAACTCGCTTCCAAGCAGGGTGAAGGCGTAGAAGCCGACGCCAATAATGATGAAGGAAACGGCGACAGTCGTCTTCTTATGTCTCCAGTGGAACATGAACCCTTTTACCATCATTCCGGTGAGGAAATGCACGAAGGGGTTGTGCTTTTCATGGACGTTCCTTCGCAGCAGGACATTGATCAGCACCGGCACGAGGGTAAGCGTGGTGATCAGGGCTCCCAGCAGGGCGAAGCCGAGCGTATAGGCGAGGGGCGAGAAGAGTTTGCCTTCTACCTTCTGGAAGGCGAAGATGGGGATGAGGCCGGTGATGATGATCAGTTTGGCGAAGAAGATCGTTTTTCCGAACTGGGCGCCATTCTTCTTGATCAGGCCCATTTTGGCCATCTTGTTGAATCGTTCCATGCCGACATCCCGGGCCTGGTGGTCGAGGATGACGAACATCCCTTCCACCATCACAACGGCGCCGTCGATAATGATCCCGAAGTCCACCGCGCCCAGGGAAAGCAGGTTGGCCGACATGCCCATCAAGTGCAGGCAGATGAAGGCAAAGAGGAGGGACAGCGGGATGATGATGGAGACGATCAGGGTCGTCCGCCAATTGAACATGAAGAGGGATACCAGCAGGGTGACCAGCAGGATACCTTCTATGAGGTTGTGGAGGACAGTATGGGTAGCGTAATGGATCAGGTCTTCGCGGTCGTAATAGGGTACGATCTTGGTGTCCTGCGGCAAGATCTGGGAGTTCAGCTTATCGATCTTGTTCTTTACCGCCTGGACGACCTGGCTGGGGTTCTCACCTTTTCGCATGACGACGATGGCTTCCACGACGTCGTCCTGGTCGACGATGGTGCGGTGGCCGGCGGAATCGACGGCGTCGGCGCGGCCGACGCGGCCCAGGCGCGGGACGTTGGAGATCGTTACGTTGGCCACGTCCTTTACCAGTACGGGGATATCGTTGTTCTGGGTCACAATGATATTCCGGATCTCCCCGATATCGTTGAGCAGACCGATGCCGCGGACGACGTAGGCCTGGTTATTACGGACGATGAAGTCGCCGCCGATATTGATATTGCTTTTACCGACGGCATTGAAGACGTCGAGGGGGGTGATGCCGAGGTTGGTCAGCTTACCGGGGTCGACCTGGATCTCGTAAGTCTTGACCCGGCCGCCGAAGCTCACGATATCGCCGACGCCCGGAACGGAGCGGAGCTGGCGGTCGATGACCCAGTCCTGCATGGTCTTGAGTTCGCGGTCGTCGCGGATGCTGCTTTTCAGCGTATAGCGGAAGATCTCGCCGGTAGGTCCGGTGGGCGGCTGCACTTGGGGCTGGATATTCTCGGGCAGGTTGACGTTCTGGAGCAGTGCGTTCACCTGCGCGCGCGCGTCCTTATCGACAACGCCGTCTTCGAAGATCAGTTTTACATAGGAGAGGCCGAAGATGCTGGTGGACCGGAGGCTGATCTTTTGCTGAACGGGATTCATGGCGATCTCGACGGGGATCGTCACGAACTTCTCTATTTCCTCCGCGCTGCGCCCCGGCCATTGGGTAATGATGCTGATCTCGGTATTGGTCACGTCCGGGAAGGCCTCGATAGGCATGTTCCGAAAGGTGATGATCCCCGTTATGAGCAACAGGCCGGTGCAGAAGAAAATAAAATACCGGTTCTTTAAAGAAAAGGCGATGATACTTTTGAGAAACTTGTTCATCTCCGGGCGGTTTTAATAGTTGTGGATTCTGTTTTAGCTGTTGAGGGCATTATAGATCAGAATGGCCTGAGACGAGACAATCTTTTCCCCCCGGTTGACGCCTGCTGAGATATAAGTTTTATCGCCGACAGTGCTGATCACCTGCACCAGTGTGATCTTGACATCCGACCGGCTTTGGAAAAGAAGGACGTAGTTCTGGCTATGGTCGAAGATGATGGCGGAGGAGGGCACGCTCAGGCATTCCTTGTTCTCTTTTTCCGTGACGGTGATGCTCGCGTACATTTCCGGTTTCAGCAGGTAGTCGGGGTTGGGCAGAACGACGCGGACTTTCATTACTTTACTGGTTGGATCCAGGACGTTCATGACCTTGTCGATCTTGCCTTTAAAGACCTTCCCCGGGTAGGCGATCGTGGTGACGTCGACGTTTTCACCCTGATGGATGAGCGAGATATTGGATTCGTAAACGTTTGCCTGGATCCAGACGTTCTTGAGGTCGGAAATGGTGAACAGGCTGGCGCTATTATCGCCGCGGATGGTCATGTTGTTGGTGACGCCTTTCTGGACGATGAAGCCGCTGATGGGGGCGCGGACTTCGAATTCACCCTGGGTATTGCCGCCGTTGATCTTCAGCACGCGGTTGACCCGGTCAAGCTCGGCTTTGGCCTGTTGCAACTGGACGACGGCTGCCAGTGAGTCGGGTACGGAGGCCAGCCCGCTATGGAACATATCGACGGTCTTTTCGAGATTCTTTTGCGCGATGGCGAGGTTGGTCTGGGCATTGAGAAGGTCGCTGCTATATTGGGCCATTTCCTGACTGCGGACGACGGCGAGGGTTTGGCCGGCATTTACATAATCTCCGAGAAGCACTTTGACATCCGTTACGTTGCCGCTGACCAGGGAATAGACGGGAATGACATTATCGTCATTGGTACCAACTTTACCGGTCAGGGTCACGGCGTTGACCAGCGGGGAAATGCCGACGGTATCAATCTTCAGGTCTCTCATCACGGTGTCGGGGATAACATATCCCTTATCGGCCTCCGGCTTCTTGTCCTTGTTCTCGCAGGAGGAGAAGGCGAAAATGCTGCAGAGGAGAAGTAGGAGGAGGAGCTGGCTACCGGGTTTAGCGATGTTTTGCATAAAATGTTGGATGTTTGCCCGTTTAGTTAAAGAAATTAGTGCCTGTATAATAATTGATGTCTTCGAATGCGCTAACGCGGTTGAACAAGATGGTATTCAGCTGGACGGCGTTCTGCTTGTAGGAATCATAAAAGTCGAGGAAGTCCAGGATGCTGATATTTCGCTTCTCGTAGTTCTTGATCACTTCGCCCGTCAGGCGTTCGAAATCGGCGGCAAATTTGGGATCGATCGACCGGTAAAGGCGTTCCTGCGCAAAAGCTTTTTGAAGGGAGGTGGAGACATTTTCGTCGACGGTGGCCTGAGTATAGTGTTGGGTGGCTTCGGTATTCGAGATCAGGGCCTTTGCATTTTTTATATTACCCTGGTTGCGGTTGAAGACGGGAAGATCGATGGATGCACCGATACCGTAGTAGCCATAGAGGAAGGAGCCGGCTTCATCATAGCCCAGGGAGAGGGTAAGGTCGGGTACGGCCAACGCTTTCTGGTAGTTGTAGTTGAGCTGGTTGATCCTGGTATTGGTTTTGGCGATCTGCAGATCGGTGCGGTTGTGATAGGCCGAATCGATCAGGGTAGGGAGGTTGTATTGCGTCGGGTCTAGCTTGCCGACGGCATTGGTGTCGACGACGGGGTCGATAAAGAAATTCGGTTTGGCCTGGAGGATAAGGCGGAGCTCGCTCTCGGTGTCGTTGATCGAGTTGATGAGTTGGCTGTATTCGGCCTGGAAGCTATAAAGCTGGGCGCGGATGCGGACCACTTCCTTCTCGGCGATATAACCTTTTCCTTCTTCCTGGGCAAATGCGTTGACGATCTGGCTGAGCGCTTTGATCTCGGCGTCGTATACTTTGGCGGATTGTCGTTGGTAGTAGATCTGGAAGAAGTCGGTGCGGAGTGTGTATTTCAGGGTGCGCAGGAGGTCGAAGAACTGGTTTTGGGAAAGTTCGACGTTAGCCTGGGCCAGCTTCACCGCCTTGTTGCGTTTGCCGGCGAGCAGGATCTCCTGGTCGAGCTGCATGGTGGTCTCGTCATTGCTCCCGGTAGGGAAGAACTGGCGGAGCTGGGCGGAATATAATCCGTGACTGATGGCGAAATTTGGATTGGGGTAGAGGCGGGCCTGGATCACGAGGGCCTGTTGTGCGTCGATGTTATAGCGTTGGGCGAGCAATTGGAGGTTACTGTCCAGGAACATCTTTTCGGTCTCGGGCAGGGTCAGCCGGTTTGTATCCTGCCGCGGCTGGGCGAAGGTAGACAGAGCGGTTAAGGTTAGCGTTACGGCCAACGCCGAAGAGAAAGCCATTACTGTTTTTTTAGTGTGCAAAAGTAGAATATTTTAAATTAACCTTAGGTTAAGTTTGGCAGCTGGGTCATCAGAGTGTGGGTGTATTGAAACGGAAACCGACGCCGTGGATCGTTTCCAGGTTGACCTGGGGATCTGCCTTGAAGTATTTTCTTAATTTGGTAATGAATACGTCCATACTTCTGCCCAGAAAGTAGTCGTCTTTCCCCCAGACGTTGAGCAGCACTTCCTCCCTTTTGAGGATGCGGTTGGAATGTTCGCACAGGAATTTCAGGAGGTCCGCTTCTTTTTGGGTCAGGTTAAAGACTTCCTGGCCGATGGTCAGCTTCAGGTCGGTATAGGAGAAGTTGAGGTGGCCGATGGTGAAGGTAACGGCCTTATCGGAGTGCATTTTCTTTGTCCTTCGGAGGAACACTTCCATGCGCATCAGCAGTTCCTGCATGGAGAAGGGTTTTGTGATATAGTCGTCGGCGCCGCTCTGGAAGCCTTTTATCTTGTCTTCTTCCATGGAGCGGGCGGTGAGGAAGAGGATGGGGACCATATCGCTTTGCTGGCGGATCTTCTTAGCGACAGCAAACCCATCTTTGTTGGGCATCATGACGTCGAGCAGGCAGATGCCGAACTCATTCTTATCGAATTTGTCGATTGCGCACTGGCCGTCGGGGCATAGTACGACGTCATAGCCGGCGTCGACCAGGTTATCTTTGATGACATAACCCAACGAGAGGTCGTCTTCAGCCAACAGCACTTTTATTTTTGACACTTGTTGCATAGCGAATGTTTAGTTGTTGAGGGGGATAAACAATCTGAATTCCGTACCGATGCCCGGGAGGCTGTTAACGCGGATCTTACCCTTATGGGCGTCGATGATGCGTTTGACAAAGTTCAGCCCGAGTCCGAAACCTTTGACGTTGTGTATATCCCCCGTGGGTACGCGATAGAATTTTTTAAAAATATTTTTCAGGTATTGCTTTTCGATGCCGACGCCATTATCTTTCACGGAGATATAGAAGTCGTTTTCGTCCTGTCCTGCCTGGACGACGATATGCGGATCGGCTGAATATTTCAGCGCGTTCTCGAGCAGATTGACGAGCGCCAGTTCGAGATGAGCCTTGTCTGCCTGGACCCGTGCGGGGTCATCCATTTTGACTTCCACCCGGGCCTTTTTCTGGTCGATGAGGGGCTGCACTTTACTCAGGGCTTCGTCGATCAGCTGATGGGCGTCGATCTCTTCCAATCGGATAGGGATCTCTTTTGTTTCGATGGAAGCGGTGCGGAGGAGACGTTCCACCTGGTTTTGGAGATGTTCGGTCTGGTTCTGGATGATGGCAGCATATCGTTCCAGCCGGTCGGGCTGGAGCGCGATGGAATCCTGCGCCAGTACGTCGGAAGCGATCTTCATGACGGCCAGGGGGGTTTTGAACTCATGGGTGAAGTTATTGACAAAATCCTTTTGGATCTCCGCGAGGAATTTCTGCCGGTAGAAATAGAAAAGGCTAGCCCCCAGGCCGATGAGGGCGATAAAGAGGATGACCGAACTGACGATCCAGAAATCCATTTCTCCGAGAATGTATTCGTGGCGGTGGGGAAAGTAGAGCAGGATATGGTCAAAGCTATTGTTAAAGACGGGCAGCTCCCAGGTTGCGGGTTGTGCGTTGGCGTAACTGGAGGCCGGGGCAGGGATATAGGCGTCGTAGACGTACTTCTTTTCCGTGCTGCTGTAGGCGCCGAGTTTACAGTCGGTGAGCACGCCGAAGTCGGCAAATTCGTCCTGGATATAAAAGACAAGGGAGTCTTTCAGCGGGATGGTATCGGCCTTAAAGACAAAATAATCGAGGTCCTTACCCGGGGCGTCGATGAGCGATTCGAGGTGGGTGCCGGGGGCGTCGTTCATTTGCAGGTCTTCGAACAGGCTGCGGATGCTCTTGACGACGTTGGTATGGAACTGGCGTTGTTCAAGGGAATAGACTTTTACGAGCCAGTACAGCTGTACGGTCACCACAATGGCTGCCAAAAAAGTGGCAGACAACACGATCCATTTCAAGGTGTTCGAGCGCATCGCATGCAAAATTGCTCCTCTTAACGCGTTCCGGGCAAGGAATCTGGTTAAGTGCTGGTTAAGAGGGTGATATAAAGATCGGTTTTTTTATCCGGTCTTAGGGGGATGGTTGGAACGGCTGGTTGTAGCGGATTGATTGATAGGAGGTTGTAAAGAGGTCGGACCTGCGAAGGGAGGTGGGTTGGAGAATAGGGCAAAAACCCCCGGCGCGATGCCCCGGGGGTTTTCAGTTTTTAAGATTTGGCGGCCGCCGCGGCTGCCTTGGCTGCTTTTTCCGCACCTGCTCCGGGTTTCCCGGCTGCGAGGGGGGAGGCGCCCAGTGGTTTGCCTTTGGCAAAATCGACCAGGAAGGGGGCGGCGACAAAGATAGAAGAGTAGGTACCGGTTATTACGCCGATCAGCATGGCGAAAGCGAATCCCCGGGTTACTTCACCGCCCACGAGGAAGAGGATCAAGAGGGTGAGGAAGACGGTCAGAGAGGTCATGATCGTACGGGAAAGGGTTTGGTTGACCGACTGGTTGATGATCTCGGCGTTGGTCGCATTTTTCATCAGGTGGCTATTCTCGCGGATCCGGTCGAACACGATCACGGTATCGTTCATCGAGAAGCCGATCACGGTGAGCACGGCAGCAATAAAGTGCTGGTCTATTTCCAGGGAGAACCCCACGAAATTTCGCGCGAAGGAGAACACCGTCAACGTCACGAATACGTCGTGAAGCAGGGAGATGATGGTACCCAGCGAATAGCGCCAGTCGCGGAACCGGACGAAGATATACAGGAAGATGATGATGAGCGCGAAGATGGTCGCCTTGACGGCTCCGGCCTCCAGCTCTTCGGAGATGACGGGTTCTACTTTTTTGGTCCCGGCGAGGTATTTGGTTGTCAGGAAGTCGGCGTAGCTTGTATTCTGGGGGAGGAAGCTATTAATGCCGCCATACAGGGCCCGGAGCACGATGCTGTCGGTATTGCCAGCCGCCTGGATCATATAGTCGGTCGTGATCTCCAACTGTTCGGTACCGCCATAGGTCTTGATCTCGGGGGTAGATCCCGGGAGCGTTTTCATGAGGGCGTTTGTCACGGTCTCCTGGGAGACGGGCCGGTGGAAGTTGACGACATAGCTACGGCCGCCCTGGAATTCCACGCCTTTCTTAAAGCCGTGGAAGAAGGAGCTGACGCCCATGATCAGCACGACGACCGAGATACCGTAGGCGATCCTGCGGTACTCGATGAATTTGAAGGCGGCGTGTTTGAAGACGCGGCGGGACAGCGCCGTGAAATATTGGAAGTGGCGGTTCTTGTTGGTATAGAAGTCGGTGATCAGCCGGGAGATCAGGATACCGCAGAACAGGGACAGGAGGATACCCAGGATCTGGGTGGTAGCAAAGCCGCGCACGGGGCCCAGGCCGAAATAGAAGAGGATCAGCGCTGTCAGCAGGGTGGTAACGTGCGCATCGAGTACGGGTGGCAGAGAGCGGCGGTAGCCGTCCTTGACAGCGATCGGATAGCTTTTGCCGCGGGTCAGTTCTTCCTTGATCCGCTCGAAGATGATCACGTTGGTGTCCACGGCCATCCCAATGGTGAGGACCAGGCCGGCGATACCGGGTGCGGTCAGGGTGGCATGAAGGGCGCTCAAAACCCCGATGGTAAAGAGCAGGTTGAGGATCAGGGCGCTGTTGGCTACCCAGCCGGCCGTATTGTAATACACCAGCATCAGGGTGAAAATGACGAGGAAGGAAATGCCGAAGGCCATCATACCGCCGCTGACCGCTGCGCGGCCGAGGGTCGGGCCGACTACTTCGTCGGATACGATCCGGGCGGGGGCTGACAGCGGACCGGAATTGAGGATATTGGCCAGGTCGGTGGCTTCCTGGACGGTCTGTTGGTTGTTGGCGCCGCCCATTCTGATCTGCGAGGAGCCGCCGGTGATAGGTCCTTCGACAAAGGGCGCGGAATAAACGATATCGTCGAGGACGATGGCGATGGGACGCTTGACGTTCTTGGTCGTCATATCTGCCCAGACCTTGGACCCTTGTTTCTTCATCGTCATTTCGACGATGACGGCGCCGGTGTTCGGTTCGAAGTCCTGGTTGGCATGTTCGATCTCTCCCCCTTCGATCCGGGCCCTTTCGGTTCCGGGGATGGTCTTGATCGCATAGAGTTCGAGTTGGGTTGAAACTTTGCCGTCCTCGCCGACGGCGGGTTTGCCCCAAAGGAACTTGAGGTCCTGGGGGAAGCTGTTTCGGACGACCGGAAGGTTGAGATATCCATTCACCTTGGCGGTATCGCGGAGGTTGGAAATGGCGACGGCGGAATAGGATTGGCTCTGGCCGCTGCGGTCCTGGCGGGGCACCAGCGGTTGAAGGACGCGGAAGAGCGCGTTTTGGTTGACGATATTGGTCAAGGTGTCCTTCTTAGCGGTACTGTCGTTGACTGTCGAATCGGCTTTTACGCCGTTGAGGTAGTTCTGCAGCGCCTTATCGGCGTTGACAAAATAATTTTGCAGGTCCTGGAGCGTATATACTTCCCAGAACTGGAGGTTGGCCGTGGATTGAAGGTAATTGCGGACGCGGTCGGGATCGGTGGCGCCGGCAAGTTCCACGTTGATGATGGCGCGGTTCTCGTCGAGGCTGATGCTGGGCTGGGCAACGCCGAACTGATTGATACGTTGGTTGATCACCTGATAGGTTTGGCGCATGGCGCCGCCAGCCTGGTCGTGGAGGTAGCTGATCACGGCGGCATCGCTGGCGTCGAAGGTAAGCTTGTTGCGGTTGGCATTGGCGAAGAGCGGGGCCAGTTTACCTGTAGGATTGCTCTCTTTGAAGGATTCGGCGAAGAGGTCGATCAGGTTACCGTTATTGGTCAGTTCTTTCTGCTGCGCCATGCTGATCGCCCGGAGCAGCTGAGGGTCGCGGGGGTTGTTGGACATGTTCTTGATCAGTCCGTCCAGCGCAATATTCAGGGTCACGCTGATACCGCCCTGCAGGTCGAGGCCCAGCAGCAATTCGTCTTCCTTTGATTTCTGGTAGGTGGTCCCCCACCAGGTGATCTTTGTTTCGCCGGTAGCTTTTAGCAAGCTGTCTTTCTTGAGATTGAACGCCTGGTCGAGGGTATCCTGATAGGAGGCCTGGGCTTCTTTGTTGCCGGGATATTTTTGGGCGGGTTTTACGGGATACAGCCGGCTGACGAGCTGTTTTGCTTTCGCCTCCATCGCAGATTCATGCTTGTTGACGAACCAGGTAAAGGAAAGCTGGTACAAGGAGATGACGATCAACAAAGCAGCAAAAATACTTACCAGTGCTCTCATCGGAAGTTTCGTTTGAATTTTTGGAACGGCAAATATAGGTTTTTCCCCCGGTTGCCCCGGCAATTTTTCCTACCTTAGCGGCCCAATTTTATCAAACTATGCAATTATCTTCCATTCTTTCCCGATTCAATGAGCCGGAGACCTTGAAAATGGCCAAGCTTGGCCGCGAATTGAGAGCCAAAGGTGTCGATGTGATCGACCTGAGCTTGGGCGAGCCTGATTTTGACACGCCGGAGCATATCAAGGCGGCAGCAAAAAAAGCGATCGACGACAACTGGAGCCATTATACTCCGGTGGCCGGCTATGCCGATCTGCGGGAGGCGGTCTGTGTCAAGTTCAAGCGGGACAATCAACTGGACTACAAGGCGGAGAATATCGTGGTTTCGACGGGCGCCAAGCAGAGCCTGGCCAATGTGGTCCTGGCGCTGGTGGATGAGGGGGACGAGGTCATTATCCCCACCCCGTACTGGGTAACCTATTCCGAGCTGGTCAAGATCGCCCGTGGAAAGGTGGTCGAGGTGCATACGACGCTGGAGAGCGGCTTCAAGATCACAGCAGCGCAGCTGGAGGCAGCGATCACTGCAAAGACGAAGGCCTTTCTTTTTTCTTCGCCCTGCAATCCTTCCGGTGCGGTATACAGCAGGGAAGAGCTGGCGGCTTTGGCCGGGGTATTCCGGAAATATCCTGAGATCTTTATCATTTCGGATGAAATATACGAATACATCAATTTTGTCGGCAAGAATGAAAGTATTGCGCAGTTCGCCGATCTGAAGGACCGGGTGATCATCGTGAATGGTTTGAGCAAGGGATTTGCGATGACCGGGTGGCGATTGGGGTATATTGCTGCCCAGGTCGATGTGGCCAAGGCCTGTGAGAAGCTGCAGGGCCAGTTCACCAGCGGGACCAACAGCATTGCGCAGAAGTCGGCGGTGGTGGCGTTGACGGGGGATCTGGCGCCTTCGTATGCGATGGTTCGCGAGTTTACCGAACGCCGGAAGCGGACCCTGGAGCTGGTGAAGGCGATACCGGGGTTGAAATGTTTCGAACCGCAGGGGGCTTTCTATGTTTTTCCGGATGTATCTGCTTATTTTGGTAAGTCCGATGGGGAGACGACCGTTAAGAATTCCGCGGATTTTAGTATGTACCTTTTGAACGCGGCGCATGTTTCTTCGGTGATGGGGGATGCGTTTGGCGAGCCGGCCTGTGTGCGGTTCTCTTTTGCGAACAGTCTTCCAAATATTGAAAAGGCGTGGGGGAGGATCAGGGAGGTGTTGGCGAAGCTTAAGTAGACGAGCCGGCGGCGAGCCGGAGCAGTTGTTCATGCAGGGCAAGGACCTGTGGCACGACGGCTTGTTGGCCGTCGTTTTGGATAGTGGCGTCGCAAAGCCGCATCTTGATATCTTCTTCTATTTGGCAGCGCATTCTTTGGAGGACTTCCTCGCGGGTGATGTGGTCGCGTTGGATCGTGCGGTGGATCCGAAGGGAAAGCGGGGCGTGCACGCCGATGATGAAGTCGAGATGGCCGGCAGACGCTGTTTCGAAGATCAGGGCGGCTTCGCGGATGGCGTAGGGTGCGCGGCCGGTCATTGACTGCATCCATAGCTCACCGTTTCGGATGGTGACGGGGTGAACGAGAGCATTCAGGGTTTCGAGCTGGTTGGGGTCGGAGAAGACTTGCGCGGCCATCCAGGGGCGGTTGAGCGTGCCGGTTTCCGTGCTGTAGGCTTCGGGACCGAATTTGGCCATGATGGCGGCGCGAAGATCCGGGTCTTCGTTCATGACGCGTTTGGCTTCCTGGTCGGCGTAGGACACGGGGATACCCAGCGTTTCAAAGATCTGTGCGATCGTGGTCTTGCCGGAGCCGATCCCGCCGGTCAGTCCGACGCGCAGGATGGTAGATTGCGCTGAGGAGGGAGGTTGGCTGGCCGGGGGCATTAGGATAAAAATAAAGAACCCGGCGCTGGGCCGGGTTCGGGTGATAAGTGATTATTTTTTGTCGGCGGCTGCCGTGATGGCCTTGTTCGCATTTGTGCTCCATTCGATGGAGATGGCGCTTTTTTCGATCTTCAGGTAACTGCCGGGGCTGGTTTCCAACATGATCGTTCCGTCGTCGTTCACCCGGTTGACCGTCCCGTGAATGCCTGCGATGGTCACGATCTTATCACCTTTCTGCATATCCTCCTGGAACTTCTTTGCCAGTTTCTGCTTCTTTGCCTGGGGGCGGATCATGAATAGCCAGAAGACCAGGATCATGCCACCGATCAGCATAAAATTATAGATGCCCATGTTTGGATTGGCGGCTTGTAAAAGAACAATTGAAAGAGAATTCGTCATTGTTTTATAGTTTGAATTGAGATGTTAGGATGTTTTTCTATTTACTATGACATTGAAGTGCAGTGAATAGTTTTGGTTTCCTTTTGTATTTGCGGTGACGAATAAGGTTTTGCGGTTGACACCGGCGTGGCCCTGGCTATTGAAGACGGCGCTGATATGCCCCTCCGCGCCGGGTGCGATCGGTTCCTGTGGCTGTTCGGCAATGGTGCAGCCGCAACTGGGTCGTACCTGGGTGATCACCAGGGGGGTGGAGCCGGTGTTACGGAAGCGGAACGCGACCTGTACTTTCTGACCTTCCGGGATGGTGCCAAAGTCCTTTGCCGAGTCCAGCCACTGAATGGAGGTATAGCGGGCGGAGTCGCGCATGACCTGCTGCATGGCGATTGCCCGGTTGTCCCCACTGAGGCAGCCGGAAAGAAAGGTCGCTGCCAGGGTGGCGCAATAGAGCAGGAGAAGGCGGTGCGAAAGGCGCATGGGCAAGGTGATTTTTTGCAAACGTACAAGTTTTTTGGTTTGTGGCTGGTAAATTATAGCCTAGTTTGCTTTGAAATCGACCTTATGCATCTTGTCTTCCCGGAGGAGGTCCTTATGGATATTGTCGAGGATGCCGTTTACGAATTGCCCGCTCTGAGGGGTGCTGTATTCTTTGGCCAAATCGATGTATTCGTTGATGGTGACCTTTGGGGGAATCGTCTCGAAGTATAGGAATTCGACGACGCCCATCTGCATGAGGATCATATCGAGGGTGGCGATGCGTTCGGCATCCCAGTTCTTCAGCCGGGGTCGGATCAGGTCCAGAATGACTTCTTTTTTATCCAGTACGGTCTCCAGGAGGCTAACGGCAAATTCTTTTTTGTCGGGGCTGATGATCTCCTGGAAATTGATGGAGCCGGGTTTGGCGAGGTAACTCATGAGGATCTGGCAGATCATTTCGCCGTCGTCGTCCCAGTTGGAGAACAGCTCTTCGATATGGGCAAGAAAGGTTTCGCTGGGGAGGAGGATAGTGGAGAAGACGTACTCGATGATATCTTTTTCGGTTTTGCGTTCCCGGCTTAGGGCCAAGGTATAATTATTGTATTCCTCTGTTGCCGTGAGGTCCTGGTAGAGGCGACGGATCAGTTCCTTATTATCCTGGAGTTGGGGTTTGTCGGTTCCGATGGCCGATTTCCAGGATGGGTCTTCGAGGATCTTCCAGAGCTGTTCGTTTCCGGCCAGTTTGGTATTGACATGAAGGTCGTGCTCGGTTGGAAGGTGTTTGGAGGCTCTTAATCGCGAGTCGGTCTCGGCATAGCGGGCGATCTCGGTGATACAATATATAAGGTAGGTCAATAGCTGGCGGGACTGATCGAAATGTTTCTGCAGGATCCGGGCCGGCTCACCTGGTTTGGGCGCTGACTCCTGCACTTCCAGGGTATAGAGGGTCTGCATCACTTTCACCCGGATATTTCTTCTGCTGATCATTGTAAGAGCTTTGTTTGCGTGGTTTGCGGGGGCAAATATAGGCATTTTTTTTTGCCTCTGAAATCCGGAGAGATTCGCTTGTCGTATCTCTTATCGGGTATACCTTATTTAGGGAAGATTCCTCTGTCGCCTGCTAAGCGCCGATTATTCTGTAAACTTTTATTATCTCTTAATCAATCTTTTTATGAAAAAAAGGAGGTGGAAAAAAATTGCCCTTTGGTCAATGGGGGTGTTTCTTGGGTTGGCGGTCATTTTGGTGGTGCATATCCGGTGGGTTACCAGTCCGCATATCGATGCCGGGACGCGGGTGATGGCGCGGATCGATCTGCATCAACGGATCAGCCGGGAGGATGCAGACCGGATCAAAGCCTGGCTGTACAAGCAGGAAGGGGTGAAGTATGTGTTGGTGAATCCGGGGCCGGCCATCGCGGTGTTCTCGTTTGCTCCTTTGCAGAATGATGGGAACCGGATCCTGCGGGAATTCAAGATGCAGATGGGGTATGACCAGGCGGTGCGGTATCTGCCGGCGGTGGGCCGGGCGGGTGGATGTCCGGCGGGGTTTTAGAGGCTTGGTTTTTTTAAAATCTAAACATGCAAATATGAATCGGAGTAAAGCTACGGTAGTTTTTGCCCTTATCCTTGGTATGGGCGTGTTGATCGTATCCAGTCAGTCGTGCAGTAAAAAGAGTTCTCCTCCGGCCACGATGACCTTGTATGATTCGCTGGGTGGCACGTCGATGGTATCCGACCCCGCGAATTCGGGGCAGATGGTGGAGAAGGGTTATCTGGGCATCCGGACGATCGTGGACAGCGCGATCTTTATCATTGCGGCGGACGCGCAGATCAACGGGTATTTCATGGTGTTGATCGCTGAGGTCACCAGCGGTAATCTGAGCGGTTATCAGCGGTTGAGTATGAACCTATCCAACTTCATTGCGGTGGCGGCGGGCGCGAAGGATTACACGTATACGGGTTTGAGCATGGAGAATGCGCACAATCCCAATACGAATCCGAGGATCACGATGACGGTAGACAGCGCTGATTTTAATGAGTTCATTGTTGATGTGGCGGCATCTGCGACGAAGAATGGGTTACCGTCGGACCTGCTGGCGCGGGTGGGGACGGTTTTGTATTCGGTGGAGGGGCAGGTGGTCCAGCGCTGAGTACGGGTGCAATTAAAGTTGTTAAAAAAGGGATGGTCTTTCCGTGACGGGGAGGCCATTTCCATTTTTTGTCTAATTTGCGCGGAATGAAGATCGTTTGGGGGATACTTGCGGTGTTGGGGTTGGCGATGCTTGCGCTCGCTGTCCATATCTTTGTTGTGACAAGGCCGCGCGTCGTCGGCGAGCATTCGCGCGGTATGGCCAGGATCGATCTTCACCAAAAGATCGGACAGGCGGATGCGGACAGGATCGCGGCGTGGCTTTCCCGGCAGAAGGGGGTGGATCATGTGCTGGTGAATCGGGGTACGGCCATCGCCGTATTTACGTATTGGCCGATGAAGGCGAATCCGGGTCTGATCGTCCGGGCGTTCAGGGACAGTCTGCCCTTCGGCGGAGCGAAGCGGTATCTGCCGACGGCGGCGGAGGTGAAAAAGGGCTGTCCGATGACGGCTACGCCGGTGACCAATACGATCTATGAATTTCTAAAACACGTATTTTAATCAGGATTTCGACTATGAAGATCAGAAAGACGGCTTTGGCGTTGACTATTTTCCTCGGTGGTGCCTTATTGATCGTAGTAACGCTGATCCCTTCCTGTCATAAGAGCAATGGTTCTGCCGGCGGACATACCTTCTATGATTCGTTGGGAGGAACGGTGATGGTTAACGATCCGGCCAATTTTGGTCAGACGGTCGAGCAGGGGTATCTCACTATCCGGACGATCGTGGATACGGCGTTGCTCATCATCCAGGCGGATACCTTGATCAATGGCTATTTCAGCATTATGGTAAATGAGGATACCTTACATTCGGCCCCGACCGAGTATGACAAATTAAGCCTTAATATCAGCAATTTCCTGGCGGTGGCGGCGGGGGCGAAGGATTACAGCTATACGGGGCCAAGTCTGCTGACGGCGCATAACCCGGCTTCGAATCTCAATATTCCTTCTCCGGTCGACAGTGCGGCGTTCAACGAATTTGCATTCGATCTGGGCCAGTCCGCCTTGAGGTATTACGGGCTGTCGAATCAGCTGGTCAGTCAGCTGGGAACGTTGTTATACCAGTATGAAGGGCAGGTGGTTCAGCCTTAGATTTCATTGATAATGAGCGATTTGTAGCCTTTTTGCCGGTTGCTGCCAATTCGCCGGGACACGACTGAAAAATTGACACAGCGCGGGAGGGTGGAGCGTCCGCCTATTTAATAAACTGTAAATATGGCAACTGCGAGTGGTTTGGTATAAAATTCGTGTAGCTTTGCGAGCCTGCACCCTGGCAGGGTAAACTCTTTCATTAAAACAAAAATCGATACAATTATGGGCAAAAAGTTAAACGTTACCCCTTTAGCAGATCGGGTAATAGTGAAGCCAGCTCCAGCTGAAGAAAAAACTGCCGGCGGTATTATCATTCCTGACACGGCGAAAGAAAAGCCGCAGCGCGGTACTGTCGTAGCGGCAGGTCCGGGGAAAAAGGATGAGCCGGTGACGGTGAAGATTGGCGATACCGTGTTATATGGTAAGTATTCCGGTACCGAGATCCAAATCGAAGGAGACGATTTCCTGATCATGCGGGAATCTGACATTTTAGCAATTGTATAATTCCATCAAAAAATTTAATAATTATGGCAAAACAACTCTTTTTTGATATCGAGGCCCGTAATAAGATGAAGAAGGGCGTAGATATTCTGGCCAATGCTGTTAAGGTGACTCTGGGTCCCAAAGGCCGCAATGTTGTGCTGGAAAAGAAATTTGGCGCTCCTTCCATTACGAAGGATGGGGTGACAGTGGCAAAGGAGATCGAGCTGGAAGACCCCATCGAGAACATGGGCGCCCAGATGGTGAAGGAAGTAGCTTCGAAGACGGCCGATATCGCGGGTGACGGAACGACTACGGCTACCGTGCTGGCTCAGTCCATCATCAGCGAGGGATTGAAGAATGTAGCTGCCGGTGCGAACCCGATGGACCTGAAACGGGGTATCGACAAGGCGGTCGAGAAGGTGGTTGCCAGCCTGAGCGCTCAGTCTCAGACGATCGGCAATGACAAGAACAAGATCGAGCAGGTAGCATCGGTCTCCGCCAACAATGACGCCAATATCGGCAAGCTGATCGCTCAGGCTTTCGGCAAAGTCGGCAAGGAAGGCGTTATTACGGTTGAGGAAGCAAAGGGTACGGATACGACGGTCGAAGTGGTCGAAGGGATGCAGTTCGATCGCGGCTATATTTCTCCCTATTTCGTGACCAACAGCGAGAAGATGGAAGCCGAGTTGCAGAACCCGTATATCCTGATCTATGACAAGAAGATCTCTGCTATGAAGGATATCCTTCATATCCTGGAAAAAGTAGCGCAGAGCGGGCGTCCCTTGCTGATCATCGCAGAGGACCTGGAAGGGGAAGCACTGGCTACCCTGGTGGTCAACAAACTGCGCGGCACGATCAAGGTGGCTGCTGTAAAGGCGCCAGGTTTTGGGGATCGCAGGAAGGAGATGTTGCAGGATATCGCTATCCTCACGAAGGGGATCGTGATCAGTGAAGAGCAGGGTTATAAACTGGAGAGCGCTGACCTCAACTATCTGGGCTCGGCTGCTTCCGTCACTATCGACAAAGACAACACGACGGTTGTCGGCGGGAAAGGCAAGAAAGAGGACATTACGGCTCGCGTAAACCAGATCAAGGCTCAGATCGAGTCGACGACCTCCGATTACGATAAGGAAAAATTGCAGGAACGCCTGGCCAAATTGGCCGGCGGTGTAGCTGTGCTTTACATAGGCGCTGCCACGGAAATGGAAATGAAGGAAAAGAAGGATCGAGTCGATGACGCCCTGCATGCTACCCGCGCTGCGGTGGAAGAAGGCATCGTTCCCGGCGGTGGTATCGCGTATATCCGTGCGATCGAATCGTTGGATAAGCTGAAAGGCGCCAATGAAGATGAAACGACGGGTATTGCGATAGTCAAGAGAGCCCTGGAGGAACCGATCCGGCAGATTGTGATCAATAGCGGGGTGGAAGGCAGCATCGTCGTACAGAAGGTGAAGGAAGGCAAGGCCGATTTCGGTTACAATGCCCGCACCGATCAGTACGAGAATCTGTACAAGGCCGGGGTTATCGATCCTACGAAGGTGACCCGGATCGCGCTGGAAAATGCGGCTTCCATTGCGGGGATGTTGCTGACCACCGAGTGTGTGGTTGCCGACAAGCCTAAGAAGGAAGAAGCTCATGCGCATCCTGGTGGTGCACCGGGCATGGGTGGGATGGACTATTAATCATCTGTTTTCAGATAGTGGGGCCCCGCATTCGCGGGGCCTTTTTTGTTATAAGCTTTGAGCGAAGTGGACGGCCGGGCGGATGATGCGATAAGGGCGAATCCGACATTTCGCCTTGTTCGTATATGGTTGCATGCCCCAGGTTAAGCTCATATTGATTGTAGTTGTCCTTGTATTGGGGTGGGGGGTAGCGCTGAATGCCGGGAGGCCCGTGCGGCGTGGGCAGTGGGGAAGTGGTTTCGCGGCAGGTCAGGCGGGGGTGAAGTATCTGGCGTTGGGGGATTCCTATACGATCGGGGAATCGGTCGATCCCGCGGAGCGGTATCCGGTGCAGGTCAGGCGGTTGTTGGCGGAGAACGATCATTTGGCCTGCGGCGATCCGGAGATCATTGCGGTGACGGGGTGGACGACGGGCAATTTGCTGGAGGCCTTGGTGGCGGAGAAACCGGCGGCGGTGGGTGAATCCGAAACGCCGGAGGCTGCTTATGATATCGTGAGCCTGCTGATCGGGGTGAACAACCAGTTCCAGGGTCGCAGTCAGACGGAGTACCGGGAGCAGTTCGCACAGTTGTTGCAGACTTGCATCCGGCTGGCGGGGAACAGGCCGGACCATGTGGTCGTGTTGTCGATACCGGACTATTCGGTCACTCCATTCGGGCGGAGGGGGGACACGGCGCTGATCGCGGCGCAGATCGATTCGTTCAACCGCATCAATTATGAGCTGGCGCGGGCGGATCACGTAAACTATATCGATGTGACGGCTGAGAGCCGGAAGGCGGCGGCCGATCCCTCGCTGATAGCCGTGGATGGGCTGCATTTTTCGGGGAAGGAGTATGGAGTTTGGGCCCGGCTGATGGAACCGGTTTTCAAAGGAGTGCTACAATAGAAGAATCCTGGATATGAAAAAACCGGTCATCGACCGGTTTTTGTTTTATGGAAGAAGTTACTATTAGTTAGTGTCTGCCTCCGAATCCGCCGCCTCTAACACCGCCGCTGCTACCGCCGAAGGACGGGGAGTAACTGCGAGTGGGGGCGTTATAGCTGCGGAAACTGTTGTTGTTATTGGTGGGTCGGAAGGAACCGGAGTTCCGGGAGTTGCTGACGTTCGAATTGTACGCCGTGCTGTTGGCCATTCCGGGGCGATAGACCGGGTTGCGGGAATTGGAGGTTATGCCGCCGTAATGGGCCAGCCCGCCCTTGTAATTGGTGGTATTGAAAGGCCGCAGGTTGTTATAAACCGAGGTCGCAGATTTGCCGACAACAACGTAGCCGCCACCATAGTACGGGTTATAGAAATAGGGGTTATACCAACTGTTCCAGAGGAAGTAGTTGTTCCACATCATGTAAGGATCCCCAAATCCAAAGCCCATGCCGAAGCTGGAGCCGAAGTAAGGGCTATAGCCGAAGCCATAGTAGGGTGAGCCAAAGCCAACGCCGTAACCCATCCCGCCGCCATAGTAGGGTGCCGGAGCGTAATAAGCGTCGGCGGCATTATAATCGTCAAAATAAGACCAGCGATCGTAATCCTGGGATTTCATTTGGACGTATTGGTCATTGGGGGCCGCGGCTACATAGTCGGAGCCATTGCCCTTACCGGAAGAATACATGTCGGGACTGCTCTGGGCATTTTTGGACGATGAGCAACTGCTCAATCCAACGAAGGCGGCAAGCGCGAAGATGGTACAGGTATATAGCTGTTTCATGGCGAATTAATTATTTTTATTTTGCGTCATGCAGTCGGCTAAAGCTTCGTGTCATGGCGGTTAAATATGACGATTTTTCAATTTGAAGTTGCTAAATTTGCGCTCCTTTAGGGAAACGGGCATAACACGACCAAAGTAAAGTTACGATAATATACGAGGCTTTTTAAGGAAAGGTTAACTTTTTATTGTTAAAAACTGATTAATTATAAATTATTTCCATGTGGGCAGGAAGCCTGCCGGAGATACAATTTCAAGCTTATGAGCAAAGAAATCACGAGTCGGGAACAGGATTATTCCAAGTGGTATAATGATTTGGTGATCAAAGGCGGCCTGGCGGATCATTCGGAGGTCAAGGGCTGTATGGTGATCAAGCCTTACGGATTCGCTTTGTGGGAGAACATGCGGGATCAGCTGGACCGGATGTTCAAGGACACGGGGCATGTGAATGCGTATTTTCCGTTGTTCATCCCCAAAAGTTTTCTGAGCAAGGAGGCGGCGCACGTCGAAGGGTTTGCCAAGGAATGTGCCGTCGTGACGCATTACCGGTTGATGAAGGATCCCAACGGCGGCGGGTTGGTCGTGGATCCGGAAGCCAAATTGGAAGAAGAGCTGATCGTGCGGCCCACGAGCGAGACGATCATCTGGAATACCTACCGGGACTGGATCAAAAGCTACCGGGACCTGCCTTTGCTGATCAATCAGTGGGCGAATGTGGTGCGTTGGGAGATGCGGACCCGGCTGTTCCTGCGGACGACGGAGTTCCTTTGGCAGGAGGGGCATACGGCGCATGCCACGGCCGCGGAGGCAATCGCCGAGACGCGTCAGATGCTGGATGTCTATGCCAGTTTTTCCGAGGAGTACATGGCGCTGCCGGTACTGAGGGGGGTGAAAACACCCAATGAGCGGTTCGCCGGCGCGGTAGATACGTATTGTATCGAGGCCCTGATGCAAGATGGGAAAGCGTTGCAGGCGGGGACTTCGCATTTCCTGGGACAGAACTTCGCCAAGGCGTTCGAGGTCAAATTCTCGGATAGAAGCAACCAGATGGAATATGTATGGGCGACCAGCTGGGGGGTGAGCACGCGGTTGATCGGCGGTCTGGTCATGGCGCATAGCGATGATGATGGGCTGGTGCTACCGCCGCGGATAGCGCCGCTCCAGGCGGTCATCGTGCCGATCTATAAGGGAATGGAAAGAAAGGAGCTGCTGGATGCAAAAGGCAGGGAACTGGCCGCACAATTGAAGGCTGCCGGGATCCGTGTGAAGTTCGATGATAACGACAATAATCGGCCGGGGTTCAAATTCGCGGAATATGAATTGAAGGGGGTGCCGGTGCGGATCGCGATGGGCTTACGGGACCTCGATAATAACAGCGCGGAAGTCGCGCGGCGGGACACGAAGGAGAAGCAGACGCGTTCCCTTGATGGGCTGGCCGAATATGTCCGGGATCTGTTGGAAGAGATCCAGGGTTCGATGTACAGGAAAGCGCTGGCTTACCGCGACTCGCATATTACACGGGCGGACGATATGGCTGAGTTCGAGCGGCTGCTGGATGAGAAGGGCGGGTTTATTCTGGCGCATTGGGATGGGACGACCGAAACGGAAGAGGCCATTAAGGAAAAGACGAAGGCCACGATCCGTTGCATACCGCTGGAGCCGGAGTTGGAGGAAGGGAACTGCGTGTATACGGGTAAGCCCAGCCGGCAGCGGGTCTTATTTGCGAGGGCATATTAGGTGATTTCCGAAGTTTTGTTTATTTTGAGCCGATGACTGCTCATTTCTGGCCTGCGCTGGTCGACTGGATGGAGCGGAATATGCTCACTTGTCCGTCCAAAAAATGGCTTCACGTGGAATGCCCCGGATGTGGTTTGCAACGCAGCGTCATCGCCTTGTTCAGGGGGGATATTCAGACCAGCCTGAGCCTTTATCCGGCCACGATCCCGTTGTTGGTGCTGTTAGGGTTTATCGTGCTGCATCTCAAGTATGATTTTCGCTATGGGGCCGTGGGAATAAAATATTTATATCTAGGAGTGGCGACAATAGTGTTAGTATTTTATATTTACAAAGTCCTTAACCATAAATTAAATTAGTTGCTTAATGGAAAATCAAACCCAGAGACCCCTTCCGAATGGCACAGCTGTGCTTGTTCTAGGCATCGTTTCTATCGTCGGCTGCTTTTGTTACGGGATTGCCGGTATCGTGTGCGGCATTATTGCGGTGGTGCTTTCCAGCAAGGATCTTAGGCTCTATGCTGCCGACCCCTCGCTGTATACCACGAGTTCCTTCAGCAACCTGAAAAGCGGCAGGATCTGCGGCATTATCGGGTTGTCGCTCTCGGCGGCGTACCTTGTATTCCTGATCATCTACATTTTCACGGTAGGTTGGGCTTTTCTGTCGCATCCCTGGGTGTTACATCAAAGTTCGATGTAAACTGATCCTGAAAGGGTCATTATAAGCCAATGACATGGCAGACACAAGTCAAAGCTCGCTGTTCGAGTTGGCGCTCGACCAGGAATCCATTGATCATTTGACCGAGACGGCGCGATGGGGTAAGTTCCTGGCGGTCGTGGGATTTGTCAGCTGTGGGTTGATCGTGATCATGGCGTTTGTGATCGGGGCGGTCTTCAGCAGTTCGCTCTTTTCCAACCTACCCCATTATTCCAATGGGATCGACACGAGTGCCTTTGGTCTTCTGGGCGGGGCGGTGTTCGCGGGGATGTATATAGTAATTGCGGCGATCTATTTCTTTCCCTGTGTTTTCCTGTATAGGTTTTCAGTCAGGCTCAAGATGGCGTTGAGGACGAATGACCAGGTGACGCTGAATCAGTCGCTGAAGGCCCAGAAATACCTGTTCCGCTATGTTGGTATATTGACGATCATTGGGGTCGCGCTGGGTGTTATTGAGATGCTGGTTATCGGCGTGGTGGCCTTCGTGGCGGTTCTCAGTCATTAAAGTCTGAAAAATGGAAAATTTGAATTCTGAGTGCTACCTGGTTGAGTAGTAATTATAATCCTTCAACAGGGTCTGCAGAAATTCGAGGGAGTCCTGATCATCCTCGATATGCAGTTTTGACCGGATGCGGGCGGCGATCCGGATGGAGAGGTCGTAATCGCTTTTTTTCCGAACGGCGCTGATGATCCCTTTGAGGGTATTGATATCCTTATCGCTCAGTTGCATGACCTGGTGGTAACGGGGTCGGTAGTCATCGGTCAGTTCCGTGAATACGGTATCTTCCCAGGAAGTCCGGCTGCGGGTATCGATCAGGATGGTTCCGGCAACTATATCGCCGATTCGCTGGGTGTAGGGGGTCCCGATGAGGCAGCCGATGCCGCCGAACAGGAAAATGGCGGTCCACCATGGCAGTTGGTTGAAAGCAATCGATGGCAGGATCCAGATCGGGAAGTCGATGAGGCGGAACAGCCAGCGGATGATGAACTGGCTAACGGAGGGATTGCCGCCATCGATGGTGATCACTTTTATCTGCATGGCCATTTTGCCGACGGTCTGGCCGTTGAGGAAGATCTCATTTAGGGGGAAGTACAGGAGGGGCGGGAGTGATATGAGAAAGATCTCCCAATTGGGGAGTTCCCAGAGGATGTCCTGACCGATCCGAGCGAGTTTGTTCATGATGACGATCCAGGCGATAATGATCACATAGTCGATGAGCCAGGCGATGAGGCGCTTGATAAATGGTGCGATCATGAAATCCACCTCGATGTTAAATCCGGTATCCAATTTGACCTGAAGCATAAGTTGGTTGCCTGGTTCTCGGGATTATATTTATTCGGGTTTACTCACTAACCGGACTGCGTCCGGTTCGCAATTTTCAGCCGATAGGGTGAAAATTGCAGACATTTACCAAGTTGAGGCACAACCGAGCCGAAGGCGAAGGTTGCGGACAAGGTTCCAACAGTGTTGGAACCGAAGTTCTGTAAATTTTCCCACAATTTTTTGCCGAAAGCTCTATATTTAGACTGCCGACAGTGATGATACGGATCGGTAAATTTAATGCATCTTAATTGTAAGACTAAATTTTTCCAGTGAGAGAAGGTCTCTTTATCAAAAAAAATATTGATAAGTGGAAACAGTATCAATATCAGCCTACCAATGACCCCGATGAGATGGCAGGTCAGTTCACGGAACTGGTCAATGATCTTGGATATGCGAAGACCTTCTATCCGCATAGCAAGGTAACTCAATATTTGAATGGGTTAGCGTCGCGCATCTACCTGGGGATCTACCGGAATAAGAAAGAGGAGTCTTCGCGTATCCTGCGGTTCTGGAAGATCGAGTTGCCGATGGTGGTATATCGCTATCGTCGGGAGATCCTATATTCTTTCCTCATATTTATCCTTTTTGCGGTCATCGCCTCGTTTTCGGCCGCTCATGACGAGACCTTTGTCCGCGGGGTCCTGGGGGATGAGTATGTGGATATGACGGAAGATAATATTGCCCGGGGGGATCCTTTCGGTGTTTACAAACAGGATAACGGGTTGAATATGTTCACGTATATTGCGCTGCACAATGTGAAGGCGGCTTTTGTGATGTTCATAGGCGGATTCCTGCTTGGGTTGGGGACGATTGCCACCCTCTTTGAGAATGGGGTACAAATCGGGGCATTCCAATATTATTTTTTTGCACGGGGATTGGGATGGAAATCCGTGCTGGTGATCTGGATCCACGGCACACTCGAGATCTCCGCTTTTATCGTGGCCGGGGCAGCGGGGCTTGTGTTGGGGAACAGTATCCTTTTTCCCGGAACGCATAAGCGTGTACAATCGTTAAGACGCGGGGCAAAGGACGGGTTAAAGATGATGATCGGGCTGGTACCGATCCTTATTGTGGCGGCCTCCCTGGAAGGGTTCGTCACCCGGTATTCCGCGATGCCAATATGGCTCAGCCTCTTCATCCTCCTCGGCTCGCTGACCTTCATTATCTGGTATTTTGTTATTTACCCGGTGAGGCTGAATAAAAAAATGAATGCCTTATGACAGGGAGGTATCGGGCTGGGGCAGTGGGCATCCTGCTTGGGCTGTTGGCGTGGGTTCCGGCCGGTGCGCAGACGGGCGATACCGCGGAGGATCATGCCGAGCCGGTTGTCCTGCGGACTGTCGCGGATTCGGTGGTAACGGTCTGGAAGGGTGACAGGGCGTATGAGTATGCCAACGATCCTGCTTATTGGCGGCGGCGCGACATCCCGGGCACAGCTCCTGCTTCGCACGGATCCACTTCTTCCGGCGGGCGTCAGCCCGGGTTCCTGGCAAGCCGGGGGTTCGAGTATTTTATTCTGTTCTTATTGGGCGGTATTTTGGTCTATGCCATTGTCCGGATCATCGTGTCGAACAGGCTGCAGTTATTTTACCGGCCGCCCCGGCGGCACGTCGTCGTTAAAACGGAGGAAGAGAATTCTTTGGAGGATGACCTGGAAGGTCAGCTCATGCATTTCATCCAGACAAAAGATTACCGGCAGGCGGTGCGTTACCTTTATCTGAAGACCTTGCGGCTATTGAATGACCGGGGGATGATCCGGTTTCACCAGGAATCGACCAACCAGGAGTACCGGCAACAGCTGGGTGCGACGCCGCAGGGGGGGCCTTTCCGGGACCTGACCATCATCTACGAGAAAGTATGGTATGGAGAATTCCCATTGGGGGACGTGCTGTTTACACGACTGCATCAATATTTCGAGGACTTTTATAAATCTGTCCGCCCATGAGGACGCGATCTTGCGCGCTTGCCGCCATCGTAATGCTCCTGCTGCCTTTGGCGTCCTGCCAGCTCAAAAGGGAGAAGCAAATCGATCGCCGGATCACCTTAAAACGCCGGGATAAGCTTCCATATGGCACGAAGGTGGCGTATGACGGCCTGGCCCACCTATTTCCAAACTCGACCATCTCCGTCAATGACAAGCCGTTGTCCGGCCTTTCCATCAGTGAAGGCAAAAAGGCCTACCTGATCATTGCCGGCGCGATCGACCCGAGTCCGTCAGAAATCAATGCCCTGCTGGATTTCGTTGGTGAAGGCAACCATGTCTTTGTCTCGGCCAGGCGGTACGGCGACTCGCTGCTGCATACGTTGGGGGTCAAGGCCTCTTATGGATATTTGAGTGAGGGACCGATGGACAGTCTGCGGCTAAGTATCTATCAGCCCGTTACGGGGGACTCGCTGGAGTTTGCCTATCCTGGCGATTCTTTCGATGGCTGGGTCGATAATTTCGACCCACAATATACGACGGTGCTGGGTCGCGATCACCTGGGCCGGCCGGATTTCGTCCGGTTCAATTATAAGGGCGGGGGCACGTTGTATCTGCATTTCGCGCCGTTGGCCTTTAGCAATTTCTTTTTGCTGCACAAGCAAAACATCGGCTACTATCAGGATGCGCTGTCGTATCTGCCTGCTACGGTACGGGAGGTTGTCTGGGATAACTATTTTACAGCACCGCGCGCGCATGGGTCAATCCTGGGGTACATCCTGGGTCAAAAACCGCTGGCCTGGGCGTTCTGGCTGTCGCTGCTGTTGATCCTGCTGGTTTATCTTTTCGAGTCCAAGCGAAGACAGCGGCCGATACCGGTCATCCTGCCGCTACAGAATACTTCCCTAGATTTTGTGCAAACGATCGGACGCCTTTATTTTCAGCGCCGGGACAATCATAATCTGGCCAGCAAGATGGTCATGCATTTTCAGGACCTGGTCCGAACGAGGTATAACCTGACGGCGACGGCGTTGGATGAGCGGCTGGTGTCCCGGCTTACGCACCGGACCGGATATCAGCAGGAAGCCTTGTCCAGGCTGATCGGGTATATGCGGACGTTACCGTCAAAGGCGTATGTGCCGGATGCCGAGCTGGTGGACTTTCATCGTCAATTGGAAGCATTTTATAAATTAGCATAACATGGAAGAGAATCTGTTTGAACAAAGGACCGATCTCGCCGACCTGCAACAGGCGGTGGCAGATTTAAAGGCAGAGATCGGAAAGGTGATCGTCGGGCAGGATCAGATGATCGAGCTGTTATTGGCCGGAATCCTGGCGGATGGTCATATCCTGATCGAGGGGGTGCCGGGCGTTGCCAAGACGCTGACGGCCAAATTGCTCAGCAAGGTGATCTCTGTCGGGTTCTCGCGCATCCAGTTCACGCCGGACCTGATGCCCAGCGATGTGATCGGCACTACTGTGTTCAATCCCCGGGAAAGCAGCTTTCAGTTCAAGCAGGGGCCTCTCTTCAGCAATATCATCCTGATCGATGAGATCAACCGCGCGCCGGCCAAGACACAATCCGCCTTATTCGAAGTGATGGAAGAGCGGCAGATCACGGTCGACGGGAAGACCTATCCGCTGCCGCCGCCTTTTATGGTGGTGGCGACCCAGAACCCGATTGAGCAGGAGGGCACCTATCATTTACCGGAGGCGCAGCTGGATCGGTTCCTGTTCAAGATCAATGTAGAATACCCGAGTGCGGAGCAGGAATTCCGGATCGTGGCCAACCATCATCAGTTGAGGGGTGATGTCCGGATAGATACGGTATCGTCGGTCCTTTCCGCGGCCCGGGTGGCTGAAATGCGGGATAAGGTGCGGGGGATCCATGTCGAGGAAAAGCTCATCCATTTCATTACAACGATCGTGGGGGCGACGCGCAATCACAAATCGATCTACCTGGGGGCTTCGCCGCGGGCTTCGATCGGGATCCTGAATGGCAGTAAGGCGATTGCGGCGATGCGGGGGCGTGATTTCATTACGCCCGAAGACATCGTCTATACCGCGCCGTCGGTGCTGCGGCACCGGCTGGTATTGACGCCCGAGAAAGAGATGGAGGGAGCTTCGGCCGATGACGTGATCGACGAGATCATTCGATCCATTGAAGTACCGCGTTAGAGAAACTTATGGCGATCCTATCGAGATTCTATAGATCCCTGTTTATATCCCGGCGCTTTTATCAGCTGGCGGCGGTGGTTATCGTGCTGTTCGTCCTTTCGTACGGGATACCCCTGCTGTTCACGGTCGCGCAACTCCTGCTGTTGTTCCTGGGGGTGGTGACGCTTCTCGACTATTTGGTGCTGTTCGCCACGCGGCAGCCTGTGGAGGTGCAACGGGAGATGTCGGACCGGTTCAGTAACGGGGATGACAATACGGTGCGGCTGAAGATCCGGAACCAATATCCGTTTCCGGTCCGGCTGCGGATCATCGATGAGGTACCGGACCAGTTCCAGGAGCGGAAATTCCTGCTGAAGAGTGACCTCAAAGCCGGGGCGGAAGGTTCGTTGGATTACAGTCTCAGACCTGTGCAGCGCGGGGAATATGTCTTTCATCATATCAATGTTTATATCAAGAGCCCGTTCAGGCTGATCGTTCGGTGCAAGGTCATCCCGGCGGAGACGATGGTCAGGGTGCTGCCATCGTTCAGGGCACTCAAGCAATTCGATCTCCTGGCGATGTCCCAGAATCTGTCGGAGAGCGGGAACAAACGGATGCGCAAGCTGGGGCACAGTCTCGAGTTCGAGCAGATCAAGGAATATGTCACAGGCGATGACCTTCGAAGTCTGAACTGGAAAGCGACGGCGCGGAAGGGCGGCCAACTGATGGTGAATAGTTTCACCGATGAAAAAAGCCAGCAGGTCTATTGTTTGATTGACAAGGGGCGGGTGATGAAAATGCCATTTAGCGGCATGAGCCTGCTGGACTATGCGATCAATGCCACGTTGGTGTTGTCCCGGGTCGCGCTGGTCAGGCAGGACAAGGCTGGGCTGCTGACGTTCTCCGATCAGATCGGCACGTTTCTTCCTGCGGGGCGCAAGTCGACGCAGATGAGCCATATCCTGGAGATCCTTTTTAACCAGCAGACCCGATTCCAGGAAACCGATTATGAAAAATTGCATGCGATGGTAAGGACACGGATCACTCAGCGAAGCCTGATCGTGCTGTTCACCAATTTCGAATCCTTGTCCGGGTTGCAGCGGCAATTGCCATATATCCGATCCATCGCGCGGCAGCACCTGGTGCTGGTGGTCTTCTTTGAGAATACGGGGTTGGATCAGCTTCGGAAGATGGAGGCGGAGACGATCGAGGATGTATATACGCAGACGATCGCTGAAAAATTTGCATACGAAAAAAGACTGATCGTCAAGGAGCTTCAGCAGCACGGGATTGCGACCATCCTGACCGCGCCGGAGAACCTGACGGTGGAGACCGTCAATAAATACCTCGAGATCAAGGCGAGGTTGGCGATATGAGGAAAGCAGGCTTTGCCGGGGGCGCTTTGGCGGTTGGGGGTTATCTTTGTGCTATGGAAGAGCCACATATTTTTGAGCAGGGGCAGATGTTGCTGATCGATAAGCCGCTGGACTGGACGTCCTTTGATGTGGTGCGCAAGTTACGGCGCCTGGTGAGGACCAGGAAGGTGGGTCATGCGGGGACCCTGGATCCGCTGGCGACGGGGTTGCTGATCCTATGCACGGGGAAGTTCACCAAACGAATCAATGACTATATGGCGCAGGAGAAGGAGTATACCGGAACGGTGACCCTGGGGGCCATTACGCCCACATATGATTTGGAGAGCAGGCCGGCGTCTTTTGCAGATTATAGTGGTGTGGTGTTATCGCTGGTAAAGGAGGTGATCGCCGCGCGGTTTATGGGGGAGATCATGCAGGTGCCGCCGGCGCATTCGGCGATCAAGGTAGATGGGAAGAGGGTATATGAACTGGCGCGAAAGGGTATGGAGGTCAAGCTGGAACCGAGGCGGGTGGTGATCCGGGAGTTTGAGGTGACAGGTTGGGCGTTGCCCGAGCTGTCGTTCCGGGTGGTCTGTTCAACGGGTACGTATATTCGAAGTTTAGCCAATGACCTGGGGGCAGTGTTGGGATGCGGGGGATATTTGAGCGGGTTGAGGCGGACAAGGATCGGGGCGTACCGGGTGGAGGAGGCAATGACGGTTGATGCGGCGGAGGAGTATATTCTGGGGGTATTTGAGGGCGGGGGAGGGGTCTAGAATGGGTAGCCGATGCCGAGCTGGAACTGGCCTTTGAGGAGGTTGAAGTTGGGGAACCAGGTATAAGGCAATTGGATGCTCCCGGGGTCTTTTAACTTATAGGCATAGTCGAACCGGATGAGGAATAAGGGGAAGACGAGGCGGAGGCCGGTGCCACCGTCGACGGCGATCGCGTTGTAGAAGTTGTCGATCTCGAAATCGCTTCCTTTTTGCGCGGTGGTCGTGTCGATGGGGTGGCGGTCCCAGATATTGCCGGCGTCGACGTAGAGGGCGCTCTGCAGCTTCACACCGAACACGGTGCCGAGGGGAAAGCGGTATTCGATATTGGCTTCCAGCTGGATGTCGCCGAACCGATCGAGGATACCGCCGTTAGCTGTGTCATAGAATTTTGCCGAGCCCAGGCCGAGCTGGCGGATCGTCCAGCCGCGCATGGTATTGGGGCCGCCGGCGAAGAAGGCTTTATAGAAGGGCAGGACCTCCTGTTCCGGGCCGGGTTTACCGTAGGCGATGCCGCCGCCGGCGAAGAAGCGGATGGCCAGCTCGGTAGTCCGCCAGTCCCAGTGGCGGCGATAGTCGACGTTTCCCCGGATGAAGCGCCAGAGAGCGCCGTCGTTAAGGGATTTGATGAACCCGAGCAGAAAGCCGCTGGTCTCGCCGCTCGCGGTGAAGAAATCGGTGGCGATCCCATGTTTCTTTACCGAGTTGTATACGAACTGGCTGCTCATGACCAGGCCGGTCTTGAAGGCGAGTTTGAGAGAGGGGAATGAATCAAGATAGTGTGCGAAGCTGTCGCTTTGGTGCAGGTCGGTGTATTCGATGTTGAAGGGGCGGAACAGGTAAGACTTGTTGCGGACATTCCATTCATAACCAAAGGAGCCATTGATGGATTTCACGTTGAAGAATTCCTGTTCGTTGGACAGCCGCCGGTCGGTATAAGAAGCATTGCCGTTGATGACGGTGCGGGCGCTGTCTTTTGGAAACCTCCTCGTGATCCAGAGAGGACCGATGGGTTTGGGAAAGGCGATAGAATGGGACAGGCTGATATCGGAAGTTTGGATGAAACTGCCGCCGAATTCCACGCCGGCGCGGAGGTTGGTGGTGGTCTGCACGGCTTCACGGAATGCGTCCCGGTTGTTGAAGGCGAGGTTGACGCCTACACCGAACAAGGTGCCGGAGGCAAGGATGTCATTGGTGTTCAGGCTTTCTTCGAGACTGGGAGCGGCTTCGTACTTCTTTGTCGGGTATAGCTTGAGGGTAGCATTCAGGACGGAATCGGAACTGTCGGAGGGCTCCAGGGTCAGGGCCTCCTGCTGCCAGGCGCCCATCTGGGTGAAGCGGTTCAGTGTCTGGACATATTTTCGCCATTCGTATTGCTGCCCGGGCAGCAGGTGGATATTTTCGACAAGTGTCTTTGTCTTGAATTTGTTTGTCCGGGTGATAAAGGTGAATCCTTTAGCGCTGCTGGTGTCGATATTGCTGACGATAACGCTGTCCTCCTGCAGGATGGGGAGGTCGGGGTAGACGGTTACGTGGCCGACGGTATAACTTAAGATGTGGCTTGAATCGAGAACGGGTCGTTGGAAAACGACGACGTTCATGGTGGGGTTTTCCCGTTTTAGGCGCAGCTTCTCCACGAGCGCGGCCTGCTGGAAGGGGTCGATGGTGGGGTCGAGCAGTCCGGCGAGGACGGTGTCGCGTTCGATATACAGGTCTGCTTTTGAGAATTTATAGTAGCCGTGATTTTGGAAAAGCGTGACAAGCCGGTCCAGTTCGTCGGACAGGACCTGTTTTGAATAGGGGATGCCTCTTCTGAGCAAGGATTGGTTCCGGGCCTGCATGGCCAGCGACTGGAGCTCAGGGGTGGTGAGCGCATAGCCGATGGAGTCCAGCTTGAGCTGATTGCCTGGCCAAATGTGGAAATCGATACGAACGCGATATTGGTCGCGTTCAGGATGCCGGCTAAACCGGATGGTGTCGCGGCGGATCGTATCTTTAATGGTGGGAGTGAAATAGCCCGATGCGTTGAGCAGGGCGACCATAAATCCGATGGACCGGCGAAGATTCGCGGAATCGAAAACGGGCGGGTTCATGACCCGTCGGAAGACGCCGGCGATGGAGACCACCTGGACCCGGAGGCTATCGTCGAGCTGGTTGGCAAGACGGGAAGCCAGGTCTTGTTTCTCGGAAGGTTTCAGATTGCCTTCTACCTTTATGTTGGTGGCGAACAGGAATGGGCGGTGGAGCGGGTATTTACGCGGGACGGTGCAGGCGAAGAGCGATATTGAGATCGTTAACGCCAACAGGTGGGCAGGGGTGAGAAAAGGGACAGTATTTTGCCGGCGCCGCGAAATAAGCAAAGTGAACAAACCCAGTTCGATTTTAACTTTTTATTATTGCCGCCCCGAGGCCGGCATGACTGATAGGTAACATTACAAACGAAGAGCAATGCTGATATCCAAATCGCAAGTTAAATATATTCAAAGTTTGAGCCATAAAAAATTCCGCGATGAAGCGGGTGTATTTGTGGCGGAAGGCCCGAAGATCGTGGGTGAGCTGTTACGCGTGCCGGGGATGCGCTGCCGGCAGGTGTATGCGATGAGAGAATGGATCGAAGGGACGGAGGGAATGGGCGGCGGAACCGGCGCCCCGACGGGCGGGGCGGACGCGGGAGCGGTCCGGGTGCAGGAGGTGAGTGGTGCGGAGCTCGAGCGGCTGTCCGCGCTGGCCACAGCAAACCAGGTATTGGCAGTTTTTGAGAAGCCTGTATATCCGCCGCCAGACTTTAACAACGGAATAACGCTGGTGCTGGATGGGATCCAGGATCCGGGTAATCTGGGGACCCTGGTAAGGATCGCGGACTGGTTTGGGCTGGCTGCGGTGGTGTGCAGCGGTGACAGTGCGGATGTGTTTAATGCCAAGGCGATCCAGTCGACGATGGGGAGTGTGGGGCGGGTACCGGTGGTTTACGCCGATCCGGTAGCTCTGGTGAGTGGGTATTCCGGGGTTCCCGTGTATGCGGCGGTGTTGGGGGGCCGGGATCTATATACCATGGAGCGAACGGAACACGGATGGGTCGTGATCGGGAACGAATCCAAAGGGATCAGACCGGGTTTGCTGGAGCTGGCTACTGACCGGGTGACGATCCCGGGGGCCGGGCATGCGGAGTCGTTGAATGCGGCGGTGGCAGCGGGGATCGTTCTTTCGCATTTAGTGAAGTGATAGGGGCTAACGAAACTGGATCGCGCGTACCGGTTGGACCTTTCGGATGATGAGGGTCGGGATCATGAGGACGAGGAAGCAGACCAGGAAGGTAAGGCCGTTGACGAGCAGGAAATGCCACCATTCGAGCTTGACTACAGCTTTGGATATGAAGTAAGCGTCTTCGGGCAGGGTAATGAACCCATATTTATTCTGGAGCCAGCAGATCAGCAGGCCGAATGCATTTCCCAGCAGCAGGCCAAACAGGGTGATGATCCCGCCCTGGTAGAGGAAGATGCGCTGGATCACGGGATCGCGGGTACCAAAGGCTTTCAGGATACCGATCATGCGGGTTCGTTCCAGCACGAGGATGATCAGGCAGGTAACGAGATTGAGGGTGGCGACGATGATCATGATGACCAGCACAATCCCAATGGTAATATTCTGGAGGTTGAGCCAGTCGAAGATATTCGGATTCATCTTAATGGTTGTACGGCTGGCCCATTCCCGGGGCAGTTGGGGGAAGAGGAGGCTATCGACAAGGGTGGCCTGGCGATAGTCTTTTGTGAATACCTCGTAGCCGCCGATCAGGTTATCCTTCCAGCCGTTGAGCCGCTGGATGAGCCGGAGGTCTCCGATGGCGATGGATTTGTCATAGTCTTCGATACCGGTCTTGAACAGGCCGGTGACTGTCATACGCCGGGTGCGGGGCTGGCCGCCGGGTTGGATGAAATAGATGAGTATCCTGTCGCCGGATTTTATCTTTAGCTGTGCGGCGGTATAGGTGGAGACCACGATCTCGTTGCTATAGCCGGTGTCAGGGAAGCCGATCCAGCGGCCGCTTTTGAGAAAGCCGTCTAGGTTGTTGAAATCGTAGCCTTTTTCCACGCCTTTCATGTCGACGACCTCGATGCCTTCGCTGCTGCGAATGACGGCGTTCTTTGTGATGAATGCCTGGATGGTTTTGATTTCGGGGTTGGCATGGAGGATGCGCAGCACGGTATCGTTGCGTTCGATAGGCAGCTCTTCGGCAAGCGGGGCGTCGTTACCGGAAATTCGTTGGACGTGGATATCGCCCCAGAGATTAAAGACCTTTTGGCTGATGGCATCCTGGAACCCCCTGGTGAAGGCGAGGGTGAGGATCATGGCCGCGACGCTGACAATGGTAGCGCTGATGGCCAGCCGGAGGATGAACCGGGAGAATGTCCGCTGGCGGTTGAAAGCGATACGGCGGGCGATAAAGGCGGCTACGTTCAAGTGGTGGTATTTATGTGGGAACCGGAGGCCGGCTCTTGATTGGTAAAAATAGATTAATTTCATCTCCTATGAATCGCTTTTTCCTGTTGTTGTCGATCCTCGGTATCGGTTTGGTCCGGGTGGCAGAGGCTCAGCCTGTATCGGATATAGTCGTTTCGCCGTCGATCGGAACCCCGCAATTATATCCTGCGGGGAATCAGATGGCTTATCCGATCATCCGGCTGAACAGTACGGATCAGTTGGAATTGAGTTTTGATGATCTGGATGCGGATGTCAAGGCCTATTCTTATACGTTTCAGCTTTGTGATGAGGACTGGACGCCTTCGACGCTCAGCGAGGTCGAATATCTGAAGGGATTTTCGCAGGTCCGGATCGAGGACTACCGAAGCTCCTCGGTGGCGCTTTTCCGGTATACGCATTATCATGCGGTGTTTCCGGATCCGAATTGTGTGCCGATCCATTCGGGGAACTATTTGTTAAAGGTCTTTACGGACGGGGATACGTCCAAGCTGGCTTTTGCGCGTCGATTCCTGGTGGTCGATTCGCGAATCAACATACAGACGCAGTTCCTGCAGCCGATGGATTTCAATCTGTCGCAGACGTATCAGCATATTACGCTAAAGCTGAATGTGCAGGCGATCAATCCACAAAATCCGCTGGATCAGATCAAAGTGGACATCCTGCAAAATTACCGGTGGGACAATGTCATCCGGAATATAAAACCCAATTTTTATGTAGGCAATAATCTGGAATTCACGAATGACAACGATATCCTGTTCGAAGGCGGATCGGAGTGGCGGGGAGTGGATCTGCAAAGTTTCCGGTTCCAGAGCGACCGGGTTCAGACGGCCAACTACGGCAAGTCGGGGACTGATGTCATCCTCAAGCCGGATGTGGATCGGTCGGCCCTGGCCTATGCGGCTTATGCGGACCTGAATGGGGCCTTTTTTATCCAGACGACGGAAAGCATCAACGTCAATTACCAGGGCGATTACGCGACGGTGCTGTTCAGTTTCGCACCGAAGGATAAGGCGGCGTTCCCGGATAAAGATGTGTATCTGTTGTCACGTTTTACCGGCGGCGTGTTGACCGATTCTTCCAGGATGGCGTTCAATCCCGACAATGGCCGTTATGAGCGGCGGTTCCTGTTGAAGATGGGGTACTACAGTTTTTGCTATGTTACGGTGGACCGGAATGATGCGGACCGCAAGCCGTCCTTTTCGTTGACGGAAGGGAATCATGTGGAGACGTCGAACGATTATATGATCCTTGTTTATTATCACAGTCCTTTGGGCAGGGGGGATGATCTGATCGGGATTTCGAGGTTCAACAGTAAGACGGGGAAATAGGGGTAAAAATTATTTGAGGTTGGATATTTGAATCTTGTTATCTTCGCAGCGGCAAAGTCTTATACGACCAGCTCCCGCTGAACCCCGCCAGGGCCGGAAGGCAGCAACGGTAGGTGGTCGAAGCGGTGCGATATAAGTAACTTTGCCATTTTTTATTTGATATACGGACTAAAGGGATATTTTATGAAATTCTTTATCGACACGGCCGATCTGGCGCAAATTAAGGAAGCAAATGATCTGGGAATTTTAGATGGTGTTACGACCAATCCTTCTTTGATGGCTAAAGTGGGCATCAAGGGGGAAGAGGCGGTTACGAACCATTACAAGACGATCGCAGGAATAGTAAAAGGAGATGTAAGCGCTGAAGTGGTTTCGACGGATTTTGCCGGGATCATTGAAGAGGGCAAAAAGCTTCATGCGATAGCTCCGAATATTGTGGTTAAGGTTCCGATGATCCAGGAAGGTGTCAAGGCGCTGAAGTGGTTTTCCGACAATGGGATCAGGACCAATTGTACGCTGGTGTTTTCGGCTGGGCAGGCTATTTTAGCTGCCAAGGCGGGAGCTACTTACGTATCGCCTTTCATCGGGCGCATCGACGATTCCAACTGGGACGGAGTAGAGTTGATTGCACAGATCGCCAATATTTATGCTATCCAGGGCTGGGAAACGGAGATTCTGGCCGCTTCCATCCGGAGTTCGATTCATATCGTAAAATGTGCGGAGGCCGGCGCTGATGTGATCACTTCGCCGTTGGAGTCGATCCTGGGGTTGTTGAAGCATCCGCTGACGGACATCGGGTTGGCGAAGTTCCTCGAGGACGCGAAGAAATTTAAATAATTACGGAGACGGGGGATTCCTGTCCGGCTTGTATAGTTGGGCCGATTTCTGCAGACTGTTCGGAGTGCTCCGAGGGGTTGTGGGGATCGGCCCGATGCTTTTTGGGGGGGGGTGAGACGTGGTTCGGTAATGGGGGGATAGGTTGGATTTGCGCGGGAGGATTGAAAGAAGTTGCGCATCTTTGGCTAAACTTCTTTCATGCGGGATATCACACACAAGCAGATCTCCCTGCGGACGGCCAGCGCGGTGGGTGTTCTTTTCTGTTCCGCAGAGACGATATCTCTTATCCGGGAGGACAAGTTACCAAAGGGAAATCTATTTGATGTTGCGCGGGCGGCTGGCTTTCTTGGGGCCAAGCTGACACCTCAGCTGTTGCCGCATTGTCACCCGGTGGCTATCGACGGCATGGATCTGCAATTCGAATTCCTGGACAGAGAAAAACATGCTGGGCTGCTGAGCGGCGAGGCGTTGCTACGTGCGGGTATCGTTATTCGTGGGGAGGCGAGGTCGATCGGGCGTACGGGGATCGAGATGGAGGTTTTGACGGGTGTTTCGGTGGCGGCGCTGGAGATTTATGATATGCTGAAGCCGGTCGATAAGCAGCTGGAGATCGGTTATATCCGACTGTTGGAGAAGAAAGGCGGCAAGAGTGACCGGGAAACGTATTTTTCTACTTCGCCATCCTGCGCGGTGCTGGTGTGTTCAGACTCGACGGCGGCGGGGAAGCGGGAGGACAAGAGTGGCCGGATCATTGTGGAGATGCTGGAATCGGTACGGGCGGAGGTGCGGCACTATGCAGTTGTGCCGGATGAGAAGGCCCTCATTCAGCAACAGATCAGGGATTGGGTGGCGGAGGATATCCAATATATCTTTACGACGGGCGGGACGGGTTTGGGGCCGAAGGATCATACGGTCAGTGCGGTAAAGGAAATGCTGGAGCGGGATGCTGACGGGATTGCGGAGGCGATGCGGGTGTATGGGCAGATGCGCACGCCGATGGCGATGATGAGCCGGGGGGTGGCGGGATCGATGGGTGAAACGCTGATCGTCACTTTGCCCGGAAGTTCGGATGGGGCGCGGGAATCATTGGAGGCGATATTGCCGGCAGTGTTCCATGCACGGAAAATGATGAAGGGGGGAGGACATTGATATGATCAGCTTTCAGGAGGCACAGGAGATCGTTTTGGCGCAGGCCCGGTCATTCGGGACCGAAGAGGTCCTTTTGGATGGAGCGTTTGGCCGGGTGCTGGCGGAGCCGATCCGGGCTGACCGGGATTATCCGCCGTTCCCGCGCGCTACCATGGATGGCTATGCGTTGCGCTATGAAGACCTGGAGCGCGGTATTCGGCGGTTTCGGATCGTTGAGCTGTTGTTTGCCGGTTCGCAGGCCCTTGGGCGAATCGGAAGCGGAGAATGTTACAAGATTATGACCGGCGCTGCGGTACCGCCAGATGCGGACCTGGTCATCCGACGGGAGGATGTAGAGGAAGGAAAAGAGAGGATGGAAGTAGGGGTCAGGGAGCCGGAGCCGTGGCGGCCGTATTTGAATATCGCCCGACAGGGTGAGGATCTTAGAGCGGGTGACCTGGTCATTGACAAGCCCTGTCGCTGCGACCCGGCTGTGATGGGCCTGTTGGCGACGCTGGGTCAATCGATGGTGACGGTGGCGCGGGTACCGCGGGTCGGGTTGATAACGACGGGGAATGAGGTTGTGAACCCCGGGGATCCGGTGAGCCCGGTGCAGATAAGGAACAGCAACCTCTGGATGCTGCTCGGGGCGCTGCGGAGAGAGCGTCTCGGCTTATCGAGGTCCGCGCATGTGAGGGATGATCCGGAAGAGTTGATGGGGATGCTGGAGCGGTTTCTCGACCTCGACATCCTGATCATGACCGGCGGGGTTTCGGCCGGCGACGCGGACCATGTGCCGGGGGTGTTGGGAGAATTGGGGGTCAGGCCGCTCTTTCATAAGATCGCGATGCGGCCTGGCAAGCCCACCTGGTGCGGGGTGATGCCGGAGGGTGGGATTGTTTTTGCGCTGCCGGGGAATCCTTTTTCCTGTCTGGTAAATTTTGCTCTTTTGATCGCTCCTTATATTCATTCCTGTATGGGTTTGGAACGGGCTGCGCCGATGGCGCTACCGCTACGAGAGGGGCGCGGGAAGCGGACGCCATTGGATGAGTTCTTTCCGGTGCGGATGGAAGGGTGTCCGGTAAGGCTGATCCAGATGCCATTAAATGGTTCCGGGGATATCCGGTTGGGGATGCAGGCGAATGCGCTGGCCTTGCATCCCGCGGGAAGCGAAGACCTTGTTGCCGGGTCGGAAGTGACGTTTTATTCCTTCGTGTAAGTATTCAGCCGATCGGGATCCCGATTTACCTTTAGTGAGGCCTGAAAGAACGCGAGGTCGCAAATTAAGGGACATTTCGGCGGTTAACGGGACCTTCATTTCGAATTATAAAAATAAATATGTTTTATATGCGGCAGGAATTCAGGGTGGCGGAAAAATCGACGGCCATTCCGGGGGCAGTCGTAACTTTATGAATGATGGAAGTGATCAGGGATCAATATGGAAGGACATTTCGAACATTGCGGGTGAGCTTGTTAAGTCATTGTAACCTTGGCTGTGTCTATTGCGTCGCAGGGGAGGAGGAATTGCGGCAGTTGAATACTTCGGAGCCAAGACTGGAGGCGCCCGAGTTGCTGGAGATCATCCGGCGGCTGCATGCGCAGCTGGGATTGGAGACGGTCCGGCTGACGGGTGGCGAGCCGTTATTGTATCCCGGGTTGGTTGGTTTGGTGGAAGGTTTGCGGGAGATGAATATTCCAAGGATCAAGCTGACTACGAACGGGTCGCTGCTGGAAAGGAAGGCGGTTGCGCTGAAGCAGGCGGGACTGCAGTCCATCAACGTGTCACTGGATGCTGTCGATGAGGCCGTATTCGAGCGGATGAGCCGGCGGAATTTAGTGGAGCGTGTTGTCCGGGGCATTGACACGGCGCTTGACGCTGGCCTGGATGTTAAGGTCAATGCGGTGGTCATGAAAGGGATGAATGAAGGGCAGGTCTTACCTTTACTTGAATTTGCCTTTAAGCGCGGGATAACGATCCGTTTCCTGGAAGTGATGGCGATGGGGCATCTGTATCATGATTCCAAACGTTACTTGCTTTCGCAGGAGGATATCTTGCGGATGATCGCGGAGCGATATGGGTTGATGCCCCTGGGTCGTGAGTCGTCGGCGACCGCGCGATATTGGGTAACGGACCGAGGTCAGCGTTTCGGGATCATCGCCAATGAGAGCGAGCCGTTCTGCAAGGGCTGCGACCGGCTCCGGCTGGACAGTAGTGGGCATATCTTTGGATGTCTAAGCAACAATCATCCCATAGCGCTGGGCCAGGAAGAGGATGAGGTGTCATGGGGTGACAAACTGCGGGAGGCGCTGGGGCAAAAACAGGCATTACGCTTTACCGGTAGTGAGCTGAGCATGTTGCAAATAGGTGGTTAAAAAAGATAAACGGATAGGTTATGAAAATTCATGTTTATGCAGGATTGAAAGATTATTTTCAGCCGGAATTCGAGCTGACGGAAGAGGTGCTTGATATCGATCAGTTGAAGGCATGCCTCCTGGCGATCAATGATCAGGCGGCCAAACTGCTGGTGGCGTGCCGGTTTGCGGTGCAGGAGGGTTTTATTGACAATACCTATAAATTCAAAGCGCATGAGACAGTCATCGTTGTCCCCCCCAGCAGTGGGGGATAGAAGGGATGCTGCGTGCGTAAAGGATCAGCCGATCGACCTGGTCGGGCTTCTTGCGGGGGGACATCATCCTGCCGCCGGGGCGGTAGTATTGTTCAGTGGCGATGTGCGGGAGAGCAATAAAGGGAGGGCAGTTGCTTTTCTGGAATATGAGGCGCATGTGCCGATGGCGGAAAAAATGATCGCGGAGGTCCTGGCTGAGGCAAGGGAGCGATGGGGCTTGCGGGTTGCGATCGCTCAGCATCGGATCGGCCGGGTGGAGATCGGGGAGACCGCGGTTGTGGTCATTACGGCATCTGCTCACCGCAGCGAAGCGTATATAGCGAATCGTCATATTATTGACCGGATCAAGCAGGAGGCGCCGATCTGGAAGTGTGAGCATTATAGGGATGGGACGAAGGAGTGGGGCAACAATTGCAATTGTCAGTATGAATAAACGGGTTGAGCTCGGGCGAGCGCGTTTGCGAATTATAATTCATTGTAAAAGCAGGGAGGGTTCATATGCATTCATGACGCAGAGCGCCACGTTTTGCTTTTTGAAGGAAAAGCGTCCGGGCTGCGTCGTCGAGGTCGATCTCTTTTGAAAGGATAAGGGCTGTTGGGTAGGGGAAGATGATATTGATCTTAGCTCAGCTTCTTTTGCAATCCCGTGTCGATGGCGTCGAGGAACTCTTCGGTGTAGAGGAAGTGTTTACCGTGTTCGACGTTATTGCCGTGGATGCAGACGGCTAGGTCTTTTGTCATTTTACCGCCTTCGACGGTCTCGATGCAGACGGCTTCGAGGGAGTCGGCGAAGTCAATGAGGGGTTTGTTGTTGTCCAGTTTGCCGCGGAAGGCGAGGCCGCGGGTCCAGGCGAAGATGCTGGCGATGGGGTTGGTCGATGTGGGTTTGCCGGCCTGGTGGTCGCGATAGTGGCGGGTGACGGTGCCATGGGCGGCTTCGGCCTCCATGATCTTCCCGTCGGGGGTGATCAGTACGGAGGTCATCAGGCCGAGTGAGCCGAAGCCCTGGGCGATGGAGTCGCTTTGGACGTCGCCGTCGTAGTTCTTACAGGCCCAGACGAAGTTGCCATTCCATTTCAGTGCGCTGGCGACCATATCGTCGATCAGGCGGTGTTCGTAAACGATGCCTGCCTCTTTGAATTTGGATTTGAATTCATTCTGGTAGATCTCTTCGAAGATGTCTTTGAACCGGCCGTCGTATTTTTTGAGGATGGTATTTTTTGTGGAGAGGTAGAGGGGCCATTTCTTGCTGAGGGCCATGTTGAAACAGCTGTGGGCAAAGCCTTTTATCGATTCGTCGAGATTGTACATGGTCAGGGCTACGCCGTCTCCTTTGAAATGGAAGACTTCAAAGGTCTGGGGGGCTCCGCCGTCGTCGGGGGTAAAGGTCATGGTCAGCCTGCCTTTTCCTTTTATTACGGTATCGGTGGCGCGGTATTGGTCGCCGAATGCGTGACGGCCGACGATGATCGGGGCGGTCCAGTTGGTGACGAGGCGGGGGACATTCTTCATGACGATCGGCTCGCGGAATACGGTGCCGTCGAGGATATTGCGGATGGTGCCGTTGGGGCTTTTCCACATTTGTTTCAGGTGGAATTCTTTCACCCTGGCCTCGTCGGGGGTGATGGTGGCGCATTTGATGCCTACTCCGTATTGTTTGATCGCATTGGCGGCGTCGATGGTCACCTGGTCGTCCGTTTGGTCGCGGTGTTCGACACCCAGGTCAAAATATTTGATATCGATTTCCAGGTAGGGGAGGATCAGTTTGTCCTTGATAAATTTCCAGATGATACGGGTCATTTCGTCTCCGTCCAATTCTACAACGGGATTTGCTACTTTGATTTTTTTGGCCATCTTGCTTCGGTTTTTACATTCAAAAGGATAGCAAACCTACAGGAAATGAAGCAAAAACCCGTGGCTTTTTTGTATGTTTGTATACCTAACTCTTTTTGACCATGTTAGAAATGTTACGGGAATACATTTCGGGGTACGTAGCATTGACGCGGGAAGAATTTGCGGTACTGGCAGACAAGCTTGTGGTCCGCGAACTCGGGAGGCGGCAGTTGTTAGTCAGGGTGGGCGAGGTGGAGGAATACCTGAGCTTTGTCGTGAAGGGATTGGCCCGCCTGTATTTCCATAAAGGCAAAACGGAAATGATCATCAATATTGCCAAGGAAGGAGAGCTGATCGCCTCTTCCTCGTCTTTCCTTTCGGGCAGGCCCTCCAATTATTATGTAGAGACGCTGGAACCCTGCACCCTGCTTTCCATTTCACGGGCGCATCTGGAGCAGGTTTACAAGGAAAGTCCAAAGATCGAGAAGCTGGGGCGGTTGATGACGACTTATTTTGTGCTGCAAAAAGAGGAGTGGGAGCTGGAATGTATGCGGCTGGATACGCGGGAGCGGTTCCTGCGGTTCATCGGCAACAATCCCGAGTTGCTGCCCCGGGTGCCGCAGAAGTACCTGGCGTCTTACCTGAATATGAAGCCGGAGACGTTTAGCCGGTTAAAAAATCACATAAAAAAACGCCCGGTAACCGGGCGACCCTGATCCAATATGGCCAATTCCGCCGCGACATATCTGGCTGCGCTGGAGAAGCTGCATCAATACCTGCAGGGCTATGTGCCGTTTACCAGGAGCGAGTTCCGGCTGATGGAGCCGTTCATCGAGATCCGTGAATTCGATAAAAGGGTCCGGGTGATCCATGAGGGGAATGTGGAACGTTACGTAAATTTCGTTGCATGGGGGCTTGTCCGGAAATATTTACCGGTGCGGAACAAGGAGATCACGATCCAGCTGGCGTCGGAAGGGCATATGATCCATTCGGAGCTGTCCTTTCATTACCGGGTGCCGTCGCGGTCGGTGGTGGAGACGATCGAGCCGACGGTCTTTTTCTCGATCTCGTATGACAGTTTGGAGCAGATGTACGAGCAGATCCCCGGGATGGAGCGGTTGGGCCGGCTGATGATCACCGATCTGTTTATCAAAAGCGATACCCGGTATTTTAATCAGCTGCGGAAGAGCACACGGGAGCGATTCCTGGAATATGTGCGGACTCATCCCCAGATGGTGCAAAGGGTACCGCAGAAATATTTGGCTTCCTTCCTGAATATAAAGCCGGAGACGTTCAGCCGCCTCAAACATCTGACGAGGGGCAAGTCTGTTAAAGGCTGACGACGAGGACGGGAATCTTGAGTTCGTGGCGCACGGCGTTGACGGTCTCGCCGTATATAAAATCCTTCAATCCGGTATGACCATGTGAGCCGATGACGAGCATATCGGCCTTTTGTTGGTTGACGATACGGGCGATCTCGCGGCTGCGGTGGCGAAAGCCGAGGGCGGTATCGCTGCGGTAGCCTTTTTCTTCGAGCGCCAGTCGGTATTGGTCCAGTCTTTCCTGATCTTTACGGGTTTCCAGATCGTCGCTCTCCTTTCCCAGCATGCGTGCGGAGGCGCTTTCGACGATATGGATCAGCAGGTAGCGCCCGTCTTTGCCGCCCTGGCCGACGGCGTAGGCCAGCAATTTTTGATCGTGGGCGCTAAAATCCAGGGCGATGGCGACATGGTGGAATGCGGGTGGGGTCCAGTCTTGCAGCGGGTCCGGCTCGGGATGGAGGAGGGGAATGGCTTTTCCGACAGGACGGGTGAAAAAAGGGTGCAGCGTAATATAGACAAGGAGGCCGACAGCCGCTGCGGCAGCGGTGAGGATAAGCCCTTTGATACCCCAACCGCCGGGCTGGGCCAGCCAGGGGGCCAGCTCTTCGACGACCAATTTAACGTTGAGATAGAGGAGGAGGGCGGCTACGATCCAGGACAGCAAGCGGATGAGGGGGCTCGCGATGAATTCACCCATCGATCTGCGATCGCTGACAAAATGGATCAGGGGGATGACGGCAAATCCCAGTTGTACGCTAAGGATGACCTGGCTAAGTATCAGCAGGTTGTCGGCTTCGTTTTCGCCTGCGATCAGGATGACAAGGACGGCGGGGATGATGGCGAGCAAGCGGGTGATAAGGCGTCTCAGCCATGGGTTAATGCGTAATTGGAGGTAACCTTCCATAACGATCTGTCCGGCAAGCGTTCCGGTGATCGTGGAGCTCTGGCCGGCGGCGATCAGGGCAATCGCGAAAAGTTTTGGCGCCAGGTTATTATTCAGCATCGGCAGGAGCTGGTAAGCGTCCTTGATGGAGGCGACGGAGGTATTGCCGGTCTTGAAAAAAACGGTTGCCGCGAGGATGAGGATAGCAGCGTTGACCAGGAAGGCCAGGTTGAGGGCGACGGTGCTATCCAAAAAATTAATCCTCAACGCCTGACGAACCTGTTCTTTCCCGGGGCCGATCTTTCGGGTCTGGACGAGGGCGGAGTGGAGATAGAGGTTATGGGGCATGACGGTGGCGCCGATAATGCCGATGGCGATATAGAGAGCCTGGCGACCGTGCAGGATCGGGACAAATCCGCCCGCAATATCGGAGATCGCCGGGCGGGCGAGGAGGATCTCGACAAGAAAGGAGCCGCCGACAATGGCAATCAGGCCGATGATAAAGGCTTCCATCCGACGCATCCCGAGCCGCTGGAGAAAGAGCAGGAGGAAGGTATCGAGGACGGTGAGGCAGACGCCGTAGATCAGCGGCAGGCCGGTCAGCAGTTGGATGCCGATGGCCATTCCGAGCACCTCAGCCAGGTCACAGGCGGCGATGGCGATCTCCGCCAGGACGTAGAGGGGAATATTGATAAAGGCGGGATAGGTCTCGCGGTTAGCCTGGGCGAGGTCGCGGCCTCTCACGATACCGAGGCGGGCGGAGAGGTTCTGTAGCAGGATCGCCATCAGGTTGCTCATCAGCAGTACCCAGAGCAGGGCATAGCCGAACTGGCTTCCGCCGGCGAGATCGGTGGCCCAGTTACCGGGGTCCATATAACCTACGCTGACCAGGTAGGCGGGGCCGAAGAAAACAAAGAGCTGTCGCCACCGGGACCCTTTGCGGGTGGTATCGATGCTGCCGTGGACTTCGCTTAGGCTAACGTTTTTCTGCCAGTGATTCGTCATCTTTTACCAGAACGTTTTTGGCCACCTGGGCGCTGAGTGTAACCGGGGGCCGGTTGCGAACTTTTACTTCCAGGGAACTATCAAATGGAAATTTCTTTCGGATCTCCAGCCGGGTGCCCAGCCGGATATGGTTGTATTGCAACAGTTCGAGCATTTCCGACGTCTGGCTCGCGATCCCGGAGACCTGGGCGGTCTTGTTCAGGGGTAGTTCCGAGAGGCTGAGCTGGCGCCGGACCTGCAGGCGGCCCTGGGAATCGGGGATGGGGTCGCCATGGGGGTCGGATTCCGGGAAGCCGAGGAAACCGTCGAGGCGGTCGATCAGTTCCCGGCTGCTGATATGCTCCAGTTCCTCCGCGATGTCATGGACTTCGTCCCAGCCAAACTGCAATTTTTTGACGAGGAAATATTCCCAGAGCCGGTGTTTGCGAATGATGTGGACGGCGGCTTTGCGGCCTTCATTGGTCAGTTTGAAACCTTTGTAGCGCTCGTAGATCAGCAGCTTCTGCTCCTTCAGCTTCTTCAGCATGTCGGTGACGGAGGCGGGCCGGGTGTTCAATGCTGCCGCCAGCGCGTTGGTGGTTACCAGTCCCTGCTCCTGCTGCAGGTGGAAAATGGCTTTGAGGTGGTTTTCTTTACTGATCGAGACTTTCATTGTTTTGCTTAACTAAAATAAAATTTAGACAAATCTAAAATTAAAAATTCGGTTTTGCAAGAATTTTCTTCGGGCATTGTTCTACTTTTAGCGTCGGATAGAAGAAATCGTATGAACAAATACCTGTTGCTGGTCTTATTGTCCGTGCTTGTCTGGTCGTGTAAAAGCAAGAAGGTGTCGCTGGCCGGCAATGACGACGGAGGATTGAGTGTATCGGAGTTTATCGATTATTTTCAGCCGCTTCCGCTGCCCTATGCTGTAACGGATACGATCCTGCGGAGGAAAGAAACCGAGGCGGCTTCGATCAACTATAAACTTTTCACCCGGTTATTGCCGGACAGCCTGCTCACGCGATATTTCGGGCCGGCGGTCAAACCACGGCTGTTTGCGATCGGAAAGATCAAGGTTCCCAAGGCGGAAACCTATGTTTTTGTCAAATGTGTTGGAAGCGGTCGGAGGATGTTGTATTGCCTTTGTTTTGATCGAAAGGACCAGTATGCGGCGGCCCAGCCGGTCCTTTATTCCGAAACCTCTCCGGGTTCCCGGGGAGCTGTGGCTATGGACGCCAAATACACGTTGTCCCTTACCCATTTCCGAAAGGGGTCGGATGGCGAGGTGTATCATACGACGGATGACTATGTCTTCAATGAAGCCGGCGGGTTCAGCCTTATCGTGACGGAATCCAATGAGAACAGGAACCGGGTCCTGCCGGTCTACAATCCCATCGACACGTTGCAGCGCAAGCATAAGTTCTCCGGTGATTATGCGCAGGACAGCCGTAATATTGTCGCTATCCGGGACAGCAGGGAAACCGGCCGCTTCTACTTCTTTGTTCATTTCGAAAAAGATAACGGAGAATGTAAGGGGGAACTAAAAGGAGAAGCTAAATTTGTTTCGTCCGGCGTCGCGCGCTACCGGGCTTATTCCGATCCTTGTGCGGTGGAATTTACATTTGACGGCGGGGGGGTCTCCCTGAAAGAATTGGGTGGCTGCGGGGTTCACCGGGATATTAAATGTTTTTTTGAAGGTTATTTTGAGCGGCGCCGCGCCACACATCCGAAGCCTGCTGTCAAACGAGCCTGATCCGCCTTATCCTGCCTGTACAATCTATACAATTCAATTCAGATTTATCCGTTATATTGCGGACTTTTTAGATAGAAAACTATGAGTTTTAGAAATTACACGGTTCCTTATGCGGTAGACGAACAATATTCCAAAAAGGTAGCCTATTTCTCGATGGAATTCGCCGTACATCAACCTTTGAAGATCTATAGTGGTGGTTTGGGTTTCCTCGCCGGTTCTCATTTGCGGAGCGCCTATGAGCTGAAGCAGAATATGATCAATATCGGAATTTTGTGGAAATATGGTTATTATGACCAGGCGCGGAACCAGGATCAGACCTTACAGGTTACCTGGATGGAGAAGCATTACAGTTTTCTGGAAGATACCGGCATTCAGTACCAGGTCAATATTCATGATCATCCGGTATGGGTGAAGGTTTGGTATCTCAATCCTGAAACGTTCAAAAGCGCCCCTTTATTTCTGTTGAGCACCGATGTTCCCGAAAATGATTATGTTTCCCAGACGATCACGCACCGGCTTTATGATGCCAATGTCGCGACGAAGGTTGCGCAGTTCATTCTTCTTGGTGTGGGCGGGGCGCAGCTGGTGGATGAGCTCGGGTTCAAGCCCGATCTGTATCATCTGAATGAAGCGCACGGGATCAGCGCCGCATTCTGGCTGTACCAGAAATACGACAGGGAGATTGAAGAGGTTCGGAAGCGGCTCGTTTTCACGACGCACACGCCGGAAGAAGCGGGGAATGAAAAGCACGATATCTATCTCCTCCACAAGATGAGCTATTTCTGCGGCCTGACGGTGGAGGAAGTCAAGAAATTAACCGGGCTTGAAGATGATGCGTTCAACCATTCCTTGGTGGCCTTGCGTTTTGCGCACCTGGCGAACGCGGTCTCGCAACTGCACGGGAATGTGTCGCGGGCGATGTGGGGAAAATATAAGAACATTTGTCCGATCATTTCGATCACGAATGCCCAGAACTGGCGGTATTGGGCGGATAAGGAGCTTTACCGGAAGATGGAAGAAAGCAATGACTACTGGTGGGATGACCGCAAAAAATACATGAAGAGGCGGAGTTTTGAGATTGTGGCGGATCAGACGGGAAAATTGTTCGACTCGAATGTGTTCACGATCGTCTGGGCCCGGCGACTGGCGGGTTATAAGCGGGCGAGCCTGCTGACGCGGGATATGGATCGGTTCAACCAGTTGGTGAAAGACACGAAATATCCCGTGCAGATCATTTGGGCCGGGAAGCCCTATCCGATGGACTATCCCGCGATCAACGAGTTCAATCACCTGGTGCATTTGAGTAAGGGCTATAAGAATATAGCGGTGGTGGTGGGATATGAGCTGACCTTGTCAAAGCGGCTCAAACAGGCAGCGGACTGCTGGCTGAACAATCCGCGGGTGCCGCGGGAGGCGTCGGGTACCAGCGGAATGACGGCGGCGATGAATGGGGCGGTCAATTTTTCCACGGATGACGGCTGGATCCCCGAGTTTGTGAATCATGGCAATAACGGCTTTGTGGTCCCGAAAGCGGACTATGCGAACATGCATGTGGAGGAACAGGACGATTACGACCTTGATAAGGTATACGAGATACTCACCGGCGAGATCCTCCCCCTCTATTACGACAAGTATGATACCTGGCGGCAGATCGCCAAGAACGGGATGCGGGATGTGCGTTACCAGTTCGATGCGGGGCGGATGGCGCATGAGTATTATGCGTTGCTCTACAAATAGAGGCTGCTGCGTTATGTAATTTCTTCGATCGTTGCATCAAGAGGTAAACTATCTCAAATGCAACGATTTTTTTTTGTTATAGCCGCCTGTTTCCCGGGCATTCCGGCTTTTGCCGGAGACGGCCCGATGGTCGCCGGAGACGGCCCGATGGTCGTGAATTCTTCCCTTCAGTCGGTCATGGTCTATCGAAGTGGGGCCGAAATGGTGCATACGGCCCGGGCGAGGCTGGCGCAGGGGAACAGCGAGCTCCTTATCGACGATGTCAGCACAACGCTCGACCCGGCCAGTATCCGGGTCAGCTGTAATGGTAGTGTGACGATCATGGGTGTATCTTTTTCGAAGGATTATCTTCAGCCGGAGACGGTCTCGCCTCTTGTAAAGAAGCTCCAGGACTCCATCGAGGTGCTGGCCAAAGAGCAGGAGCGGCTGAATATCCTGACCAAATCGGACGAGCAAGCGCTTGAGTTGCTCAATAGCAACAAAAATATCGGCGGGTCGCAAAATGGGGTCAGCGCCGCCGAGCTGGCCAAAATGATGGACTATTACCGGCAGCAGCAGATCAGCATTCGGACGGAGCTCGGCGGGTATGCGGACAAGGCGGCCCGGCTCAAAGCGAGCCGGGAGAATCTGAAAAACCAGATCGCCGAAGAAGAGGCGAAGAATGTGAAGACGTCGGGGCGGATCCTGCTGCAGCTCCTGAGCCCGCAGGGCGGTACCTATGATTTTACGGTCTCTTATCTGACGCCCGAAGCGCATTGGGAGCCTGCCTACGACCTGAAAGTGACCGGCAGCAATGATCCGTTGCAGCTGCTTTATAAGGCAAGGCTGGTGCAGAGTTCGGGCATCGACTGGAAGCATGTCAAACTTAGCCTGTCTACCTCGATGCCTTCGCAGGGTGGGAATGCGCCGGTGCTGAAGGCGAGGTTCCTACGGTTCGCCGAGGCGCTTGCGTATCAGGGCTATTACAACTTCAGCGTGGCCAATACCTTAAGCGGGCGAATTTCGGGGCTCGCCGTTGATAAGGATCTTGCGTTTAGGAACAAGGCGTCGATCAGGGGGGCTGCCGGTATCGATGATTCGGTGGATGCCTTGTATGTTATCAACGGAACGGAGGTCAGCAAAGACGAATTCAACCTCATCGATCCAGTGTCGATTCAGGTTGTTAAGGTTCTGAAAGGCGATGAGGCGACGAATTTGTATGGGTCGAGGGCGGCAGCGGGGGTTGTTGTTGTGACGCTAAAAAACGGCATGGGCGACTATGTGGGTATCAGCGATAATCAGCTGGATGTGGTCTTCGACATCGATATCCCCTATGATATTCCCAGCAACGGAAAGGAACAGGGTGTGGAGCTGAAAGAATATAAACTACCCTGCACTTACCAATATTATTCGGCGCCGGTAGCCGAAAAGGAAACCTATATGTTGGGACAGATGCAGGGGTGGGAGAAGCTCAACCTCTTGCCGGGTGAAGCGTCCATCATGGTGGAAGGGACGTATATCGGGAAGTCGTTTATCGATCCGGGGTCAACGCAGGATACGCTGAGCCTGACGCTCGGGCGGGACAAACGGATCGTGGTCACGCGGGAGAAGGTCAACGACTTCAGCAGCGTGAAATTCCTCGGGTCCAACAAAAAGGAGGTATTCACCTACGAGATCACGGTCAGAAATAACAAGAAAGAAAAAGTGCAGTTGCTCCTGAAGGACCAGTACCCCATCAGCACCGACAAGGATATCGAGGATGAACTGTTGGATGGCGGCGGTGCGACCGTCAACAAGGATACCGGCGTTCTCACGTGGCGGGTGGAGTTGGCGCCCGGCGAAAGCCGCCAGTACAGAATCAGTTACAGCATCAAGTACCCCAAGGACAAAACGGTGAATGTAAATTAGTGCTTTGTGCTGTCGGGTTTCGCTGCGGTAGAGTCAGGTTTTGGTGGCGCGGGCGCTGTTTGATTGACGATGTCGAGTAATTCGACGTCAAAGACAAGGGTTGATCCGGGGGCGATCAACTGGCCGGCCTGGCGATCGCCGTAGGCGAGTTCGGAGGGGATGAAGAGTTTCCATTTGCTGCCGACAGGCATCAGTTGAAGCGCTTCGGTCCAGCCCGGGATGACGCCGTTGACGTTGAGTTCGATGGGTTGTCCCCGGTCGACGGAGCTATCGAAGACCCGGCCGTCGATCAGGGTTCCATGATAGTGGACCCTGACCATATCGGTCAGCTTTGGTTTGGGTCCGGCACCCGCTTTGATGATCTGGTATTGCAACCCGCTGGGCAGGGTGACGACGCCGGGCTTTTTGGAATTAGCGGCAAGGAATTCCTGACCGACCTTCTTGTTACCAAGGGCTTTTTCCCCCTGTTGTTTCTGAACGTAGGCCATAAGGGTGCCCTGGCATTGCTGTTCGCTAAGGACCGTCTTATTGTTCTCGACATCCTTGACGGCGCGGACGAGGATGGTGGTATTGATGTTGGTGATGTTTTGTTGCTTATAGAAATTCGCGAGGCTGACGCCGATGGCGTAGCTGATGGAGTCGTTCTCAGTCTTCAGGGTCACCGTAGCGGCGGTTGCGGCGGATGTGGCGGCTCCGGTCTTATGGGCCGGGCTGGTGGTTTTTACGGTTGTTTGTGCCCGGGCAGAAGTTGCCATGGCTACGGAGCAGGCAAAGACTAAAAATGTTTTACTGACGTTCATTGATAATATTTTGAAACGCAAAAATAGGTTTATTTTTAACCAAATTTGAGGTACTTTTAAGTATATATCTTTAAAACTAATAATATCCTGTATGAAGCGTCTTCTCACCGTCTCACTCGTATTTTTCTTTTCCGCTGGTTTGGTTCATGCGCAATTGGGCAAAGGGCTCAGTACTGATGATATTGCATCCGGCCTTAAGGATGCGTTGGCGAAGGGTACGCAAGCGGCCACGGACAAGTTGTCTGCCGTGGATGGGTTCTTTAAAGATGCGGCCGTGAAGATCCTTCTGCCTCCGGAGGCGACCAAGATGGAAAAAGCTTTGCGGAGCGCCGGATTTGGCCCACAGGTCGACAAGGCTATTTTGGACATCAACCGGGCGGCGGAAGATGCGGCCAAATCGGCGGCGCCTATCTTTTTGAATGCGATCAAGGGCATGAGTGTTTCCGACGGGATCGGTATTCTGAGGGGTCCGGACACGGCTGCCACGGCATATCTTCGTAAGTCGACAACGCCGCAACTGATGGCTGCCTTTCTTCCGGTGATCAAGAGTTCCCTGGATAAGGTAGGTGCGACCAATTCGTGGAAAACGGTGGTTGATGCGTATAATAAGGTGATCCCTTTTCACAGCAAGGTGAATGCCGATCTGCCGGCGTATACGACTCAAAGAGCGTTGGACGGCGTCTTCTATTTTGTCGCTGTGGAAGAGAAAAGTATCCGCGCGAATCCGATGGGACAGGCGGATGAACTGCTCAAGAAAGTTTTCGGCGGCCTATAGCGGGACGTATCTTTACGGGCATGTTGTCGCCTCTTTTTTCCCTTTATAAGCAAGCGTATAGTGGGTTGTCCCGGGCTACGTGGCTGTTGAGCTCCGTGATGCTCGTGAACCGAAGCGGGACGATGGTCGTTCCTTTCATGACCATCTATCTCACGTCGCCTGCGATGGGGTATAGTATCGCTCAGGCGGGGCTGGTCATGGGTGTTTTCGGGTTGGGGGCGATTTGCGGTGGTTTCCTTGGCGGACGTTTGACTGACCGATGGGGCTTTCACCGGGTGCAACTGGCGGCTTTGACCGGCGGAGGCTTCTTCTTTGTCATCCTGGGGCAGGTGAAGAGCTATCCGTTGATCTGTATTTTCACTTTTCTATTGAGTGTGGTCAATGACGCTTTCCGGCCGGCCAATTCTACGGCGATTGCGACCTATAGCAAGGAAGAGAACAGGACGCGGTCCTTTTCACTCAACCGGCTGGCCATCAACCTGGGCTGGGCGGTCGGTGGCGCCCTCGGGGGAATTCTTGCTTCGATCAACTATCATCTTTTATTCTGGGTCGATGGCTGTACCAACCTGGCGGCGGCGTTGTTGTTGAGGATCTTCCTGCATCCGGCAACCACAAAAATGGTTCATCACAGGCGGGAGGTTGCGGATAAGCCGGTGATGTCGCCTTATCGGGATAGAATTTATCTTCAGTTCATCGTTTGCACGGTGTTGTTTGCCAGCTGCTTCTTTCAGCTGTTCTCCACGCTTCCCTTATTTTATAAGCTAAAGTTGGGGATGCCCGAGTACATGATCGGGCTTGTGCTGACGATAAACGGACTGATCATCGCGGTGATCGAGATGGTGCTTGTCTTCAAACTGGAGGGCAGGCGGGAGAACCTCTACTATGTCTTTTTTGGCGTGCTGGCGATCGGGTCCTCGTATCTGTTGCTGGATGTGCTGCCGCCTGCGGTGGTTGTGGTATTTGTTTGCATGGTGGTCAGCACGGTGGGGGAGATGCTGGCGATGCCCTTTCTGAATTCGTTCTGGATCTCGCGGACATCCAGTTCCAACCGGGGTCGTTATGCGGGGTTGTATACGATCGCCTGGTCGACCGCGCAGGTGATCGGACCGACCGGTGGGGCGGAGATCGCGCAGCGCGAGGGATTCACCGTGTTGTGGTGGGTGGTCGGGGGCATTTGTCTGTTGGCGGCGGTGGCGTTCTGGTATTTGCGGCAATCTCAAATCTCCATGGTCTATGAATGAGGAGAAGTTTGTTATGTTCCGGAACAGGCTGGCGAAGACCTGGCGACATACCAGCAAACTGGCGAAAAGGCAGGGTGTGACCTGTTATCGGGTCTATGATCATGATCTGCCGGAATTTCCATTTTGTATCGAGTTATATGAAGACAAAGTATATCTGGCCGAATATCAGCGGCGTCATGGAATGAGCGAAGACGACCATGCAGCCTGGCTGGAGAGCTGCGTGCCGGTCATTTGCGGTGTTTTAGAGGTGCCGGATGAACGGATTTATTTCCGGGAGCGGCGGAGGAAGGCCGGCCGATCGGATCAGTATGAAAAATTGGCCAGCGAACAGGAGTTCTTTGTCGTTAAGGAGGCGGGGCTTTCCTTTCGGGTGAACCTGACGGACTACCTGGATACGGGGCTGTTCCTGGATCACCGGATTACGCGTGGGATGGTACGGCAGGAGTCTGCCGGGATGCGGGTGCTGAATTTGTTCTGTTATACCGGGTCATTTTCCGTGTATGCGGCGGCGGGAGGCGCGTTGTCGGTCGACTCGGTGGATCTGTCAAAGACCTATCTGGCCTGGGCGGAGGCGAATATGGAGTTGAACGGGTTGAGGTCTTCTGGCATGAAGTATATCCATGCGGACGTAAAACAATGGTTGGACGAGGCGCCGGAGAGTTGGTACGATCTGGTGGTGATGGACCCACCGACGTTCAGCAACAGCAAGCGGATGAAGGATTTCCTGGATATTCAGCGGGATCATGCGGAGTTGATCAATCAAACGCTGCGGGCGATGAAGACCGGGGGGGTGTTATATTTCAGCACGAATTACCGGAGGTTTGTGTTGGAGAGGGATAAAATAAGGGCGGCGTCGATAAAGGATATTACCAACGCCACCACTCCATTCGATTTCCGGGGAAAGTTGTTCCGCTGCTGTTTCAAGATCGTAAAATAGTTCGGTTAACGGCTCATCGCCGGAAGAGCGATATTTCGATTCAGCATCTCGTTCCGGTCAGCCATATCCCACGCGGTGTAGAAAACGAACTGCGCCCTTTTTTCCATCAGATCATAGTTGATCTTGTCGGGGGTATCGGACGGCCGGTGGTAGTCGGCGTGGATGCCATCGAAATAAAAAATGATGGGAACTCCTTTTCGGGCGAAATTGTAATGGTCGCTCCGGTAGTAGATGCGTTCCGGATCGGTGGGGTCATCGAACTTATAGTCCAATTCGAGTTTCGAGTATTTCTTGTTATTGCCTTCGCTGATAGGTTTGAGGTCGGTGGAGAGTTTGTCGCTGCCGACGACATAAACATAGTTCATGGAGTCGCCGTTCTTGCGGTTCGGGTCGATGCGGCCGATCATGTCGATATTGAGGTCGACGTCGGTCTTATCCAGGGGGTAGGTGGGGTGATCGGTATAGAATTGCGATCCCCAGAGGCCTTCTTCTTCGCCTGAATTAGCCAGGAAGAGGATAGAGCGGCGGGGGCCTTTGCCGGCGGCTTTGGCCTTGGCGAAGGCGCTGGCGATTTCGAGGATGCTGACGGTTCCCGAGCCGTCGTCGTCGGCTCCATAGTAGATCTCGCCATTCCGTTTGCCGAGATGGTCCATATGAGCGGAGATCACGACAATCTGGTCTTTCAGATCGGTGCCGGGCAGGAATCCAAGGACATCGCTGGCCTGAAGCTGAAGGGTGGTCTTTTGCAGCGCCAGTTTGATATTAGCGTTGTAGACCTTAGGGGATGGGGCGCCGGTCTGGATTTTGGAGTAGTCGTCACCAAAGATGGTCTGGGCCACCTTTTCGGTGATATAGAAGTTATCGATTGAGTTGGTCCTTTTGTACTCGCTGATCGTCATATTTCCTTTGGCTGCGGTCAGCTGTGGGAGTCGGTTCCCGGCCGGCTGCAGGATCAGGATGGCAGCTGCGCCGTTCTTTTGGGCGACATCCTGTTTACTCGGACCCCGGAAACGGCGGCCCGTAGGCGCGGGGGTGCCGGGGGGATTCCCGCCCAGTATTACGACGATCCGACCACGGACGTTCAGGTCTTTGTAGTCGTCGCGGGTGGAGTCACTGATCCCATAGCCGGCGAAGACGACTTCGCTGCCCAGCAAGTTGATATCGTTGTTAGGCGCGACGGGGGTGAAGAAATCCTGATTAAGCGTGAAGGATTGGTTGTTCACGGAGAGCGAAGCGCTGATCAGCGAGTCCTGGAAGACGGGGTAGGGTAGCTGGTAGCTGTCGCCATTGCCAGGAAGCAGGCCAATGGACCTAAAATGATTTTCGATATAAGCGGCTGCCTTATGCTGGCCTTCAGTCGCGGTTTCCCGGCCTTCGAAATCGGCGCTGGCTACGATGTATAGATGTTTCTTAAGATCTTCGGCTGTGATTGTTTTTGCAAATGGCCGGGGATCGGGGACCTTTTGGGCCTGTGCGGCGCCCGCTCCGAACAGGGATAGCAGTAATAGAAACTTTCTCATGCGCCAAATATACGGGAATATGTATCTGGGCCGAGGGCTATTGGATGAGTGGTTTGGAGGCGAAGGAGATGAGCGGCTCATCCTACGGCGATCTCGTTTAGCTCGAGCCAGCGAAGCTCTTTATCGTCGAGGAGCTGACTAATCTCACCGATGCGGATGGAAAGCCGTTGCAGTTCATCAAATGGGGCGGCGCCGCTGTTGAGTTGGTCGGTGATGGCCTGTTTTTCCCGGGTCAAGCGATGTATGTCCTGTTCAATGGTTTCAAATTCTTGTTTTTCTTTATACGACAATTGGCGTTTCGCTGCTTGTGCGGTCATGGCTCTTGCGTCTCCGGGGGCGGCTGATTTCGCTGCGGGTTGTTCATTTGGGAATGCGTCTTCCGCGCTATTGTCCTTGAGCCAACCCCGGTATTGGGTATAGTTGCCGGGGAAGTCACGGATAACGCCGTCACCCTCCAGGACCAGCAGGTGATCGACGAGCCGGTCCATGAAGTAACGATCGTGAGAGACGATGAGCAGGCAGCCCTGGTAGTCGTTGAGGAAATTCTCGAGTACGGCGAGGGTGGGGAGATCGAGGTCGTTGGTAGGTTCGTCGAGGACGAGGAAGTTTGGGTTACGAAAAAGAATGGAGAGCAGGTGGAGTCTCCGTTTTTCGCCGCCGCTCAATTTGGAAATATAGGTGTATTGTTGTTCCGGGCTGAATAGGAAGAGGTTGAGGAATTGGGCGGCGCTGAGTGAGCCGCCGGAGGCGAGGGGGAAATGTTCGGCGATGTTCTTTACGAATTCGATTACCCGCATATCTTCCTTGATGGTCAGTCCCTGTTGGGAGTAGTTGCCGAAGATAACGGTCTCGCCGGTGTTGATCTTACCGCTATCGGGTTGTTCGAGGCCCTGGAGGAGATTGATCAGGGTGGTCTTACCGACGCCATTTTTTCCAATGACCCCTACGCGTTCGCCTTTTTTAAATGTGTAGTCGAAGCCTTTGAGGATCGGCGTTTCGCCGAATGCCTTATAAACCTTCTTCAGCTCGACCACTTTTCCGCCGAGCCGGTTCATTTTCACCTGGAGCTCGATCTGTCGGTCTTCGATGCGTTGTTTGGCCCTGGCTTCCACGGCATAGAAATTATCTTGCCGGCTTTTGCTCTTGGTGGTGCGGGCTTTGGGTTGTTTGCGCATCCATTCGAGTTCCTTACGGTAGGTATTGCGGGCTTTGTCGATGCTGGCGGTTTCGCTCTCGATGCGGGCCGTTTTTTTTTAGAGGTAGTGCTCGTAGTCGCCCTTGTAGGTATGGAGAGTGCTACCGTCCATCTCCCAAATTTCGTCTGTTACGGCGTCGAGGAAATATCGGTCGTGGGTGACGAGCAGAAGGGTGACTTTTTCCTGGTCGAGGTAGTGTTCGAGCCATTCCACCATTTCGACGTCAAGATGGTTAGTGGGTTCGTCCATGATCAGCAGAACATGTTTGTGGTCGAAGCCCATGTCGATCAATGTTCTCGCGAGGGCGACCCTTTTGCGCTGACCGCCCGAGAGGGTGCCGCTGGTTTGCTGCAGGTGGTGGATATTCAGTTTGCCGAGGATCTGTTTGACTTTCGTATCGAAGTCCCAGGCATTCAACTCGTCGAGCCGGACGATGGCGTCGGTCAGCCGGTCGATGTCTTCCGCGTCGCTGGCGTCTTCGTAGGCCTTTATCGCGTTGATGACGGGATGGTTATGGTGAAAGATATTGTCAAGGATCGAGCGGTCTTCAATAAAGGAAGGTTCCTGTTCGAACAGGGCGACGGTGACATCCTTATGGATCCAGACCGTACCGCTTTCCGCGGTCTCCTTTCCGGCGAGGATGCGGAGGAGCGTGGATTTTCCGCTGCCGTTTCTGGCGACCAGGGCGATTTTGTCGCCTTCTTCAATGTGAAAGGTAAGATTTTGGAAGAGTGGCTTGATGCCATAGGATTTGCTCAAATTCTCGACGGAAACATAATGCATGGCGCAAATATACGCATAACCGGGCGTAGTCCGGTTCGCGGTCCCGGCTTATGCGTATAGTATGAAGGGATCAAGCTTTGACGAACTCGAGGGCTACGTGGATCTTGACGTCGTCGCCGAGAACGACGCCGCCGCCATCCGTTGCCACATGAAAGCTGAGGCCAAATTCCTTACGGTTGATCTTGCCGCTGATGGTGAGGCCGGCGCGAGTGTTGCCCCAGGGGTCTTTGATGACGCCGCCGAATTCCACTTCCAGTTTAATGTTCTTTGTGACGCCGTGCAGGGTCAGGTCGCCATGAATATTGAAGGACCCGTCGTTATCTACGTTCTCAATTTTGTTAAGGACGAATTTCATCTGCGGGTGGTTAGCCACATCGAAGAAGTCAGCAGATTTGAGGTGGCCGTCGCGTTGTTCGTTCTTAGTATTGATGGAGTCGACGTCGACGGTAAAAGTTGCCTTCGCCGTGGTGAAGTCTTCGTTTTCGGTGCTGACGTCGGCGGCAAAAGAGGAGAAGGTGCCGGTCACGGTCGAGATCATCAGGTGCTTTATTTTGAATTCTACTTCCGAGTGCGTGGGGTCCAATACCCATTTTGTCGTAGCCATTTGATTTATTTTAATGTTTAAACAATGAAATTACGAAGATCGGCCTGCCACTCAAAATTAATTTCTGATGAACGGGGGGGTGGCGTCACGGTATTTAGGTTGTTTGAGTTGTTCACGCAAATGGGAAAAGGTTTCGTAGGGTCCTTTGGTCCAGAAGTGGTTGATCAGCAATGCGGGCGCCGACGCGCCGGGATCCAGCTTAAGTTCATAACTGATCTTTATGCGATCGCCGGGCAACGGTATTACGACCCAGCGTTCGATGGAAACGGGGACGCGGACAATCCCTTTTTTTTCAGGGATAAAGCCTGCCGCCGCGTCGGCTCGGATGTAAAGGGTACGGGTGTTGCTGTCCTGTAGGAGATGCAAATGGACGGCCAGGTCGCGGTCGTTGGCCGGCCAAGGGGAATGGACCAATGAATAGAAATAGAGTTCGGATTGGCTGATCCTTTTCAGTACATAGGTTTTTTCCGAATTGAACGACCAGTTCGGGTAGTTGCCGATATCGAGGATAAGGGCTGCCAGCGAAGAAAGCTTCCCTGGCAGGATCGTTTCCACTTTCAACTCATCAAACCTGGAGCTATCGCCCGCCCGGCTGTATACCCGAATGCCTTCCTCGTCCTTCCTGAGCTCCCAGGTCCCGGAGGCGTGCTGCTCCCCCGCGGTCTTTTGGGCCGATGCGTGCAGCCCGGTGCACAGGTATAATACCAACAAAAGTCTCCGAGGTCGATTCATAGATTGTTTGCAGTTTATCATTGCCTGTCTGTTTGTTGTTGATTAATCTGCTGAATATGTCCAGTCGGATAACTCTGTGTGCCATATATTGTCGTCTAACAAGGCGTATAGAAAAATTGTTCGACCGATCGGCGGATTGGGTCGAATTGCTGAAGGTCCTTGGGCCGGGGTTGTGGGCGGGGAGAGTTGAAGCGCTGGAAGTGTGTGGGTTTAAGAAAAATTAATTTGCTTTGGCAAATCAAAGCATTTTGGCACGGCGGCGGCATGTGCGGTCGACCAGCGGACGGGCTGGGCATGGTGCGAAGGCGGTAATCGGCGCTCGATCAGCGCGAGACCCGGAAATGGTATTCTCCCGACCCAAGACGCGCTACCAGGAATCCACGGCCGACGGATTCGACGCTGATCTCATGGACGGTTGCGAGCGGGTGGCCACTTTCAGTGATCAGACCGCCGTCGGGCGCGGGGATGTAGACGCTGGACGTCGTGTTTGCGGGGATAACCAGATCCATGTATAGGGTGTCATGGTTCAGTCGCCAGTGGCTGCTCAGCAGGCCGTAGCCGGTTCGAAGATCGGCGCCGGCCTCGGTCAACCCGCCGCCGGGATGCGGGTCGATCCGGCTATGATGGTAGCCGGGGTCGGCGGCATAGGTATCGATGCCGGCAATTACCCTATACATCCAGTCGCCGATGGCGCCATAGGAATAATGATTGAAGGAATTCATCCCGGGTGTCTCGAAGGTGCTATCAGGCTTGATACCGTCCCATCTTTCCCAAATGGTGGTGGCGCCCATTTTCACGGGATAGAGCCAGGAGGGGTAGGTGTCCTGCATTAAAAGCCGGTAGGCCACGGACGCGTAGCCGAAATCGCTGAGGACGTGGCAGAGATAGGGCGTGCCGAGGAACCCGGTGGTCAAATGATAGTTATAGTCCTGGATGTTTTTAACGAGGCGTTGGACGGCCTGATCGCGAATCTCTTCGGGCAGCATATCGAATTCCAGCGCCAGAACGTAGGCGGTTTGGGTGCCGGACACCAGGCGGCCGCTGGGTGTGAGATATTCGTGGAGGAAGGCGGCTTTGATTTTCTTTAGAAGTGCGGAATAGTTTGTGACGTCGTCTTTTTTACCCAGCACGTCGGCGGCATTGATGAGCAATTGGGTGGAGTGTGCATAGAAGCATTGGGCGATCAGGTATTTGTCTGTGACGGCGGACCGGCCGTCGTTGTCGTCGAAGGGGCGGTAGAATAGCCAGTCACCGAAGTGGAAGCCGGTATTCCAGAGATCGTCCTTTGCCTGACCGCGGATGTACTCTACCCAAGCTCTCATGCTGGGGTACTGGTCTTGCAGTACCCGCCGGTCGCCATAAGCGAGGTAGAGGTTCCAGGGGATGATGGTGGCCACATCCGCCCAGCCCGCGCTGGTGCCATTGCCGGTGACGTTGGGAATTACGAAGGGGACGGCGCCGGAAGGGAGCTGGTCGGCGGCAACGTCCTTCAGCCATTTAGCAAAGAAATTATCCACGCCGCGGTTGAAGGCAGCGGTTCGGGAGAAGACCTGGGCATCTCCTGTCCAGCCGAGGCGTTCGTCGCGCTGGGGACAGTCTGTGGGGACATCGAGGAAATTGCCTTGCTGGCCCCACTGGATATTATGCTGGAGTTGGTTGACGAGGGGGTCGGAGCAGGTAAAGCTGCCGGTCTTCGGCATATCCGAATAAAGGGCAACGGCGGTGAAATCGCTGATGTCGATTGGACCTTGCCAGCCATCGACGCGGACATAACGGAAGCCGTGAAAGGTGAAATGGGGTTCAAAGACTTCGTAGCCGCTGTCCGCAGCATTTGGTCCGTTCCCCAGGATATAAACATCTTCGGCTTTTGCTTTCCGAAGGTTGTCGATGTAGAAATTTCCCTGTTTGTCGAGGACTTCTGCGTGGCTTAGGCGAAGGCTGTCGGCTGGGTGACCCTTTAGCCGGACGACGACCCAGCCCACGAGGTTCTGGCCGAAATCGAGGACCTGTTCGCCTTTCGGCGTGCTAATGAGGCGGAGTGCGGGGAAGGTCTCGTGTTTGCGGACCGGCTCGTTGGCCGTGGCGATCAGGTTGCTCATGGAGAAGTCTTCGGGCTGCGCGGGAATCCATTTGGAGTCGTCATAATCGGGGAGGGACCACCCGGTCTTGTCGAGGCGGTGGTCGATGCGTTCGCCGTTGTAGATCTCTGCGAACCGGACCTCGCCGGTTCCCGAACGCCAACCGGGGCCGGTAGCGACAGTGTCGGAACTGCCGTCCCTGTAGCGGATGATCAATTGCAGGAGCAGCGAGTTGTCTTTTCCGTAAACGTTGTGTTGCGTATCGAAGCCGATGGTGCCGCGGTACCAGCCGTTCCCCAGGAGGGCGCCGATGGCGTTGGAACCTTTGTGGAGCAGGCCGGTGACATCGTAGGCCTGGTATTGAAGCCGTTTATTGTAGGATGTCCAGCCGGGGGTGAAGTAGGCGTCGCCGATGCGCTGGCCGTTGAGCCGGGCTTCGTAAAGGCCGTGGGCAGTGATGTAGACGATGGCGGATGTGATACTTCGGCTAACGGTGAAGCGGGTGCGAAGAAGGGGGTTGCCTGCGTTACCGGAGGAATCGCCGGACCGGATCCACCTTGCCTTCCAGTCTTCGGGTCGCAGGAGACCCATTTGCCACCAGGCGCCTTCGCTCCAGGGGGAGACGCGGCCTTTATTGTCCCAGATGCGGACCTGCCAGTAATATCGATTGCCTGATCGCAGCTGGGGTCCCCTATAGTCGACCTGGATGGAGGCAGGGGAGGTTATTTTTCCCGAGGCCCAGACAAGGTCTTTGCCGTCGGGGCGCCCACTAACCCGGATCTCGTAGGCGTCTTGCAGCACGTTACGCTCGGTTGACTGTAATTGCCAGCTGAAGCGCGGCGCTTTGCTGTCCAGACAGAGCGGGTTGGTAAACCCCTCGGTTTGAAGGTCGTGGATGGCAGGCTGGCAAAGTGCGGGAAGGCACCAGAGAAGCAGGGCAATCAGTAGGCAGGAATATCGTTGCATGGTAGCGGGGATTTGACCCGAACAAAGTTAAAGTTGCGAAAAAAAAATTGTATAAAATTTATTTTTTTTCGTAATAGCACAATCTCGGCGCTTCCGGCCCGGGCCGTAAAGCGCGAACTGAACTCCGTTCAGTTTGGGAAGGGAAGGTTATATTTGGGGTGGCAAAAAAAGGAGGCCTGACTTTATGTTCACTATCGACGCCCATCTGGACCTCAGCATGAATGCGATGGAGTGGAACCGCGATCTTCGGTTGCATGTAGATGATATACGCGCCCGGGAATACGGGATGACCGACAAGCCGGACCGGGCGAAAGGGACGGTGTCGTTGCCGGCGTTGCGAAAGGGAGGGATCGGACTGGTGGTGGCGACACAGATCGCGCGGTATGTCGCACCTGATAATCCGTTGCCAGGCTGGCATTCCCCCTGGCAGGCCTGGGCACAGACGCAGGCGCAGCTGGCCTGGTATAAGGCTATGGAGGAGGCGGGGGAGATGGTGATGATCAGGGACCTCGAGGGCCTGGAGCGGCATGTGAATTTGTGGATGGGCGCCTTCGCCGGGGCTTCGCCGCCCGAGGGGCAGGCGGGTACCGGAGGGACGCTTCCGATCGGGTATGTTCTCAGCCTGGAAGGGGCGGATTCGTTGGTCAACATTGACTATTTGGGCCGGGCTTATGAATATGGGTTGCGGGCGGTGGGGCCCGCGCACTATGGTCCGGGGCGCTATGCGAATGGGACCGATAGTTCGGGTAGACTTAATCGTGAGGGGAGGGAACTCCTTAAAGAAATGGGGCGGTTGAATATCATCCTGGATGCCACCCATCTTTGCGACGATGCTTTCCGGGATGCGATGGAGCTCTATGATGGACCAGTCTGGGCAAGTCATAACAATTGCAGGGCGCTGGTCAATCATAATCGTCAGTTCAGCGATGAGATGATCAGGGCGCTGATCGGACGGGGTGCCGTGATCGGGGGGGCGCTCGACGCCTGGATGATGGTGCCGGGCTGGATGCGAGGGCAATCCGATCCGCGGGCCATGCATTGCAACCTCGAGAAGGCGATCGATCACCTGGATCATATTTGCCAGATCGCGGGCAATGTTCTTCATGTAGGATTAGGCACCGATCTGGACGGCGCCTTTGGCAAGGAGCAGTGTCCGTACGATCTTGAGACGATAGCCGACCTGAGTCAACTTCCGGAGTTGCTGGGGAGGCGCGGTTATTCGCCGGATGATATCCGAAATGTGATGCATGGGAACTGGCTGCGTTTCTTGCGCCAGGCGTGGGCGTAGCGTCGGGTCTCGGTGTGTTCGTTGTAGTGGTTAGTTTGCCGGCGTCATTTTCAGGCACACGGGCGCCGGGATGGACAGTTGCTTCCCGGTGGGGGTAAGCAGGCCGGTTTGGGGATCTATCTTAAAGAAGACCACATTGGAGCCATTCTGGTTGGCTGCCAGCAGCCAGTGTCCGGTTGGGTCGATCATAAAATTCCGGGGCGTCTTGCCCTGTGTCGAAACTGCTCCTTTCCAGGTCAGTTTCCCAGTTTCACCGTCGATAGAAAAAATGGCAATGTTATCGGCGTCGCCCCGGTTGGAGGCATAGAGGAATTTACCGTCGGGGGAAACATGGATATCCGCGCTGCCGATCGTACCTGCATACCCGGCGGGATGAGAGGAGATCATCTGCAGGAGCGTGAATTTTCCGTTGGCATAATGAAAAGCGTCGACCATGCCGCTCAGCTCGTTGATGGCATAGGCATATGGTTTGCCGGGGCAAAAGGCGGTATGACGCGGACCGTATCCAGGCTGGATCTTCACGATCGAGTCGGTGGCGGGCGTGAGCGGCGTCTTTGCGGCGGCTGGATTGAAGCGCAGTACGGACAACTGATCCATTCCCAGGTCGGCGACGATGAGGTAGTGTTGATCGGGTGAGAAGATGGTGGAGTGGACGTGAGCTTTTTCCTGTCGGTCCTTAACGGGACCGGTGCCGGTATGCTGGATCAGTTCTGTCAGGACATGCAGGGAGCCGTCTGCGCCGATGGGCAGCGTGGAGAGATTGCCGCCGCTGTAGTTGGCCACCAGCGCCCATTTCCGGCCTGCATCCACGGATATATAACAGGGGTCGGCTCCGCCGCTGGCTTGCTTATCGATGAACGTGAGATTTCCGGTAGCCTTGTCGAAGGAAAAAGCGCTTACGCCTCCCGGTTCTGTGCCGTGGGTTTCGTTGACGCTGTACAGGAACCGGCCGCCGGGCGCAACGGCCAGATAGGAGGGGTTGTCGGTCATCATAGTGCTTACCGGGGTAGCATCACCGGTAGCGGCATTAAAACGATACACATAAATACCCTTGCTGCCCTGGCTGGCGGGCGATCCTTCCGTGTACGTGCCGACGAAAAGGTAATATTGTTGTGTAAGGCCGTGGAAGGACAGGAACAAGAAAAGGGTCAGAATGGGCAAACGCATGGTAAAGCTATTAGGGAATGAGAAAGAATCAGTATAATCAAAAATGATTTGAACCGGGCGGAGCCCGGTTTGAGTAAAAGTACTATATTTATTTCCTCAAAACTCAACCATAACATGCGTAAGATCCATTTTCTTCCTGCTGCCTTGCTGATAGGAATGGTTGCCTGCAACAATGCGGGTGACAAAGCTGCCGGCACGGATACCACTGCCGTTGCCAAAGACACTTCTATGCAGATGGCTCATGACAGCACTCCAGCTGCTATTCCCGCGCTGCCTGCCGTTCCGGCCGGCGCGAAGGTGTACTTTAAGAACCTGAAGAATGGTCAAACCGTAACCTCGCCGGTGAAGGTGGAAATGGGCGTCGACGGAATGAAGCTGGATACGGCGGGTCCTGTTCTAGCTGGTGTCGGTCACCATCACATCCTCGTCGATGCAGGGGATTCTATCCCGTCGGGTCAGATGATCGCCAAGGATTCAACGCATCTTCATTTTGGCAAGGCGCAAAGCAGTGCGGAGTTGAAGTTGCAACCTGGGAAACACACACTGACCCTGCAATTTGCGGATGGGCTTCACCGCTCGTATGGAAGCCAAATGGCGGCGACGGTATCGGTGACGGTAAAAAAATAATTGTGCTGAGGTGATAGGTTGCGCCTGCTGTTCCGGTTTACGATCGGGACATCAGGCGTTTTATTATGGGTCTGGACCTTCGGCCATCAGGGTTCCGTCCCGTTTGCTTACTTTTGCGGCGGAAACAACCTGAGCAACGAAAAGGCCGTATCGATTGTCAAGGGAAAAAATGGTTCGTATCCTGGATAATAGCTATCAAAATTTGAATGACAACATGATAAACAAGCGTCAGCATTTTTATTGGAGCTCAATATTATTGATTTTTTTTGCCGGGGGCATAGGTTGTTCCAAGCCCGGAGTGACGGTCAATGTCAATCCAATCAGTTATGTCACGGTTATGAACCTGGCGCCTTATAGCAGTCCGGTGGACATTTATTTCAACGGGACACAGGTCAGCCCGTTGGGGGGTATTTTGCCGGAGCAATTTTCAACCGAATACGGGCAGCTCAAACCGGGAAGTTATACGGTAGATTTTAAGGTGACCGGAACAGACAGCCTGTTGTACGAACTTCCCGCGTCGCAGTATGATACGTCCAGCTTCTATACCTTAATCCTTTATAACACTGCGCCGGGGAGTCCGGCAGTGCAGGCGGTCAAGATCCTGGACAACTTCTCACAGATAAGTGGCACTACTGCTTATTACCGTTTCTTCAATATGAGTCCCGACGCACCGAGCACGAATCTGCTTATAAACGGGACCGTCGCTCAAACCGGGCGGACGCCGGCCGACAATGTTGCCAGCCAGGTATTCGATCTGTTCCAGGCAATCCCTACGGGGGATTATCCGCTTCAGGTTCAGAATTCCAGCACGGATAGCGTCCTGGCAACTCAAAACAGTTACCCCTTCGAATCGGGATCCGTATATACCATCTTTTTGACCGGTACATCTCAGGCCGGAATGAAGATCAATGTACTGCCCGTCCTTTTCTAGGAAAACGGCCATGTGCGCGGGACGCGGGCGCGCCGGCGCAGGGCTGGCACACTGCGACTACCCGTTTGCCAATCGGAATTGGTACCAATTTGCATCTTCCTTGATGGGCGGGTTATCGCTGTTATTCCGGTGACTGGCTCCGCCGCCTCCCATGTGCATTCCATTCATACCCAGGCCAAGTCCGCGGCCATTTCCGGAATGGCGTTGGTTGTTCAACACGCTCTGGCCAGATGGGGTATTCAGGACGACTCCCACGCTGAATGGCTTTTTAGGGTTCCGGCTGCTGAGATCGGCGCCCAATATATTGACGACGGGGATGATTGCCTCATAGACAAGAAGGCTGTCGTGGTGAGTGAATTGAATGGCTACCCGGATCGGGCTTTTATTTTCGGTGGCCGAGAATTGGCCGTTTTCGATCCCTGAAAATCCGGTGGTACCATAGGAGTCCGATTGCAGGAAGAGTTCTCCTTTCAAAGCGCTATCGTTCTGGTTGGTCAGCGGCTGGCCATCCCGGTTGCGGAGGTTGGGGTCGGGTTGTTTTCGAAGCGGGTAGTGCAGGCTGATATCCCTGCCGTTCTGGCCTTTCGGATCGAAATAAACTGTAATGCCTGCCCGCAGCATGCGGAGCATTGTCTGCTCATCGCTGGAAAGGATGCAGACGTAGATATTTTTGCTATCGTTGGTTATATTGTATTGAAGTGTATAGGTGGCGTTGGCGAAACGAAGCGGGAGGGTCCAGTCGTCGGGGATACCGTCGGCGACGATGGGGGTGTTCTGGTAATGGCCGGCGGGAGCTAGTTTGTGAGAACAGGCAGTGAAACAAAATGCGATGGCGAGAAGGAAGGGCAGAGTTTTGGCGGCCATGGATTTTTAAGGAAAGGTAATCAGGGATTTGTCAACGGAATCCTAAAATCGGTGAATGATATCAGGAAATAGACAAAATGGGGTCGGCATAAAATACGAATTATTTGACGACCGCCTCTTCCGCGTAAGAACTAACAGGTTCGCAGGTGCAGATCAGGTTACGGTCGCCGTAGGTATTGTTGACGCGGGCGACGCTCGGCCAGAATTTGTTCTCCCCGACCCAGGCCAGCGGGAAGGCGGCGTGGCTGCGCGGATAGGCATGTTTCCATTCATCGGCGCAGATGACCAGTTGGGTATGGGGGGCGTTCTTCAGCGCATTATCGGTCTTATCGGCCCTGCCATCTTCGATGGCCCGGATTTCCCGGTGGATGCTGATCATTGCGTCGCAGAAGCGGTCGAGCTCGGCCTTGTCCTCGCTTTCGGTCGGCTCGATCATGATCGTTCCGGGGACGGGGAAGCTAAGGGTCGGCGCATGGAAGCCATAGTCCATCAGTCTTTTGGCCACGTCTTCCGCCTCGATACCGGCGCTGGTCTTGAATGGGCGCAGGTCGACGATGAATTCGTGCGCACAAGCGCCATTGGCTCCGCTATACAGGACCTTAAAGTATTTTTCCAGACGGGCCTTCATATAGTTGGCGTTGAGGATGGCGTATCGGGTAGCCCGGGTCAGACCTTCCGCGCCCAGCATTTTGATATAGGCGTAGCTGATCAGCAGGATACTGGCGGAGCCAAAGGGAGCAGCGGAAACGGCGTGTACGTGATGGTTCGCGGTGGCGTCGTGGCCGTTGGAAGAAAAATGGGCGTCTGCGGTCGGCAGGTTAACGTGTGCCGGCAGAAACGGCTTAAGCTTTTCGTTGACGCAGATGGGCCCCATCCCGGGGCCGCCGCCGCCATGCGGAATGGCGAAGGTCTTGTGGAGATTGAGGTGGCAGACGTCTGCCCCGATCAATCCGGGGCTGGTAAGACCGACCTGGGCATTCATATTGGCGCCATCCATATAGACCAGTCCACCATTGTCGTGGATGATGCGGCAGATCTCGATAATGCTTTCTTCGAACACGCCGTGGGTCGAAGGATAGGTCACCATTAGGCCGGCCAGGTGGGCCCTGAATTGAACGGCTTTTTCTTTCAGATCGGCTACGTCGATATGGCCTTCTTCGTCGCTCTTTACCACGACGACTTTCATGCCCGCCATGACCGCGCTGGCAGGGTTGGTGCCGTGTGCGGAGATGGGGATCAGCATGACGTCCCGGTCGTCCCCCCCGTGCGCGGCGTGATAGGCCCGGATCGTCAGCAGTCCGGCATATTCGCCCTGGGCGCCGCTATTAGGCTGGAGGGATGTTGCCGCAAATCCGGTGATCTCGCTTAGCCAGTACTCCAATTCGGTCAGGATCTGACGATAGCCCTTCCACTGGTCGGCGGGAGCGAAGGGATGGAGGCTGCTAAATTCAGGCCAGCTAACCGGGATCAGTTCGGTGGCGGCATTTAGCTTCATGGTACAGGAACCGAGAGAGATCATGGAGGTATTGAGCGAGAGGTCCTTTACTTCAAGGCTTCGCAGGTAGCGCATCATATTGGTCTCGCTGTGATGGGTGTTGAACACAGGATGTGTCAGGAATTCCGAGGTCCGGGTGATGGATGAGGGGATATTGGACAAGCTGTCGTCTTCGTCGAAAGTAGCAGAGACGAGATCGGTGCCGGAGGACTGGCCGAAGACGGCGAGAATGTTGACGATGTCTTCCTGGGAAGTCGTTTCGTCGATGCTGATGCCCACACAGGGACCAGAGTAATCAAAGTTCATCCCACGGGCGGTTGCGGTGGAACGGATAGCGGTCACGTCCTTTACCCGGATGCGGATGGTATCGAAATAATGTTCGTCAATGACGGGATAGCCCAGCTGCTCCAGCTCGGCGGCGAGAGTGCGGGTGAGCAGGCTGACGCGCTTGGCGATGGCCGTGAGACCAGAGGGGCCGTGGTAGACGGCGTACATGGCGGCCATATTGGCGAGGAGCGCCTGGGCGGTACAGATGTTGGATGTTGCTTTTTCGCGTTTGATATGCTGTTCCCTTGTTTGGAGCGCCATGCGCAGGGCGCGGTTGCCCTGGGCGTCGATGCTGATGCCGATGATCCGGCCGGGAATGGACCGTTTGAATTCCTCTTTGGCGGTGAAGAAAGCGGCGTGGGGACCGCCAAAGCCCATGGGTACCCCGAAGCGCTGCGAGGAGCCCACGGCCACATCTGCGCCGAGTTCTCCGGGCGGCGTCAGGAGGGTCAGCGCCAGCAGGTCGGTGGCCATGACGACATAGACGCCCGCGGCATGAGCCCGGGCGATAAAGGAACGGTAGTCGTGGATGGCTCCGTCGCTACCGGGGTATTGGACGATTGCGCCAAAATAGGAATCATCCAGCTTTGCTTCGCGATAATCGCCGGTGACCAGCTGGATGCCAACGGGCTGTGCGCGCGTAAGCAGGATGTCTTTGGTTTGTGCGAAGACATTGTTATCGACAAAGAATTTGGGCGTGCTGATATGGTCGTGATCCTTATTTTTCAGATTGAAGAACATGGTCATGGCTTCGGCGGCGGCGGTGCCTTCATCGAGGAGTGAGGCGTTGGCGAGCGGAAGGCCTGTCAGATCGGAGACCATGGTTTGGAAGTTGAGCAAGCTTTCGAGGCGACCTTGCGAGATCTCTGCCTGGTAGGGGGTATATTGGGTATACCAGCCCGGGTTCTCGAAAACGTTGCGCAAGATTACACTGGGTACGATGGTATTATAGTAGCCCTGACCGATGTAGGACTTGAATACTTTATTGTGTGCCGCGATCTCGCGGAGGGAGGTCAGGTATTGGTATTCGCTGAGCGGGTCAGGGATGTTAAGCGGCTTTTTGCTTCGGATGGAGGCTGGGATGGCCCGGTCGATCAGTTCGTTCAGGGAGCGGGCGCCAATGGTAGCCAACATACCGGATGTCTCTTTTTCATCGGGACCGATATGGCGTCCTGCAAATTCATTCGCCTGTTGTTCGAATAGGTTCATATTGAAGGGTGACCTTTTGAAATTTAAAGAATGTGCAAAGGTACGAGGAATGGGGGGAAAACAAAAAAGGCCGTTCCTACTTTGACAAGCTGGAACGAGCCTCTCTAAAAACCCCTAAACCCTAAAAATTGAATGCAAAACTATTCGCGCGCAGGCATGAATATGTTCTAGGTCAAAGGTAATTCCCAATCGGGGAAAAATAGTGGATAAAATATTAAAAGTCAATTAAAATTGAGGGTCTGCAGCGAGGTCCAGTTGCTTTGGATCAGTTGATTCCGACTGTCTTAGCTCTTCACTGGTCATGCGGCTTCCATCGTGGCTCCAACCGGGAGGGCCGAAGATATACTGCCATTTTTCTTTCCAGCCGACATCGGACCGCGCCAGGTCTTTTCCGATCGCTGTCCACTCGTGGAAGACGAGATCGACGGGGCCGGTTTTTTCCATCGGCTTGGTCAGACCGTATTTTGGGGGTTGATAGTCGCGCGCACTTAGTTCGGGTTGGAAAGTGCCAAAGAGCTGGTCCCAAATAATAAGGAACATGCCCATGTTCTTATCGAGGTATTTGGGGTTGGAGGCGTGATGAACCCGGTGGTGGGATGGTGTGACCAGGATATATTCGAGCCAACCCATCTTATTAATCAGTTCGGTGTGGACGAAGATCCCCCAGATCTGGGTGGCGGAGTATATGAATACGATATCGAGCGGTTTGAATCCGAGCCACGCCAGCGGGATGAAATATATGAACCGGTACAGGGGTTGGAAGACGGAGGAGCGGAACCCAACGGTGAAGTTCATTTTTTCGGAGGAGTGATGGGTGACGTGTACGGCCCAGAAGAGGCGGATCTCGTGATCCCAGCGATGCAGCCAATAATACAGGAAGTCTTCGGCCAGCAGCAGCAGGAGCCAGTAGGAGAAGACATTGGTGATGGATATCCAGCGGTGGGTGTAACAGAGTTGAAGGATGAACAGGTAGACGCCGCGGAACAGGAGGTCGATAGCGCTATTCAACAGCATCAGATACAGACTGCTCAGCGTGTCTTTGAAAGAATAGAGCCTGCGGTGCCGAAAATTACTGAGGAGGACCTCCAGTCCGATGATGAAAAGATATAATGGTGTGCTAACCAGCAGCAGTATTTGTTCTTTGATGCTTTCCACGGCTTAAAAATACCAGATTTTTTCTGATCTTTGCAGCTTTCAGGTGTTAAATAAGAGTAATTATGCATGGATGAATTATTGCAAAACTGGGAAAAAAAATCTTTAAGCCGGCAAAAAGAATACCGAAGGTTCCTGGAGAAGGCGGGGAAAGCGCCGTTGCGGAACGAGGTACTGGACCGGCTGCCGGAACTGCATGAGGAGGCGTTCAGGCGGATCGATTGTCTGCAATGCGCGAATTGCTGTAAGAATTACTCGCCGCGATTCAAGACGCCGGACATCAAACGGATAGCCCGTCATCTGAAGATGCGCGAAAGTGAGTTCATCGACTGCTATCTGCGTTTGGACGAAGACGGGGACTATGTGGTTAAGTCGACGCCCTGTCCGTTCCTTGGCGCCGACAATCGCTGTGGGATCTATTCCGTGCGGCCGTCGGATTGTGAGCGGTTCCCGTATACGGACGAGGATGTGCTTATCCGGCGGGCGGCGCTTACGCAAAAGAATTCTACGTTTTGTCCCATCGTCTACTATGTATTGGAGCGGCTTATAGAGCCCGGCGCTTGATTCCGTTATTCCACTTTTTTTTAGTCACCTTTTTTGGTGGTATTGGGAGGCTGCGATAGACTGGCCAGCTACCTGTGTGGGGGTCCCTCCCCCGAAATCGCCATTGGCAATCCAAAAAATATATCCAATTTTTGTGCAATTCTACTTCTTTCCATCCCGCTCGTCCTCTTTAACCTGGAAGATATAATACCCGCATTCTTTTTTGTGAACAAAACCTATGTTGAATGAAACAGATTTACCCCTCCCTATTTTTTACCTTTTGGTTTTTTGCGATAACAAAAAACGCTTCGGCTCAGGCAAACACCGCGCTTTCGAATCTTACTGCACCGACTGCGGTTAATAGAAACCTTCTCCCCGCATCGAATGGCGGGCTGGATCTAGGCAGCGAGGGCTTCCGATGGAACTTTTTATATATAGATGCGGTGAGAGCCTCCGGCGACATCACCGCGGGAGGAAATCTATCTGTAGCGGGGGCAACTACGCTAACCGGGAAGTTAAGCACACTGGGAGATGCAACGATTGGAAACAATTTTACTGTAACAGGGGGTGTCCGGATAATGAAGGATCTAAATACTTCGGGCGATGCCACATTTACTGGAAATCTCACGGCAAATGGAAATGCCCAGATGACACAATTGAAGGTTGCCGGGACAGGAGCATTTTACAGCGTAGTGACGGATGGCTTACAAGTCCTGGGTGGCTCTCCCGCGGCAGGATATGTCCTGACTTCCAACGCCGCCGGAGTGGCGACCTGGCAGCCGGCTGCTGCGGCCGGGGGAGCCTGGAGCCTGATTGGCAATGCGGGCACGGTGGATGGGACCAATTTCATCGGTACTACCGACAGCGTGCCCTTATCTATCAGGGTAAATAATGTGCCATCCGGTCGCTTAGACCCCGGGTTGGCGAATACTTTTTGGGGATACAACGCCGGAAACCATACCACCGGGGGAGACAATACGGGAATAGGCCAACTGAGTCTCTACGAGAACAGCAGTGGAACCTGGAACACTTCCGTTGGGTATTGGGCTCTTAATTTAAACACAACTGGAGGGGCTAATACCGCAATAGGGCATCAGGCACTCTCGGGCAATAGAACCGGAAGTGATCTCACCGCTATTGGCAGCGGAGCGGATGTGATTATCGGTAATCTCCAAAATGCTACCGCCATAGGAGCCAATGCCCTTGTCAGGGCTAGCAATACTATCCAATTGGGCAATCCTAAAATCACCACGGTTTATGTTGGGACAAGCACTACTGCCACTTTGATAACCGGAGGCTTGCAGGTAACCGGTGGCACACTTTCGGCGGGTAACGTATTGACATCAGATGCAAACGGAGTGGCGAGCTGGCAGCCGGCTGCCGCGGCGGGGGGAGCCTGGAGCCTGATTGGCAATGCGGGGACGGTGGACGGGACCAATTTCATCGGTACTACCGACAGCGTGCCCTTATCTATCAGGGTAAATAATGTGCCATCCGGTCGCTTAGACCCCGGGTTGGCGAATACTTTTTGGGGATACAAC
>Ga0302325_10000080_pt1 | contig 271756 bp, 232 predicted proteins | sample Palsa_T0_2_FD_201948 | JGI IMG/M metagenome (GOLD analysis project Ga0302325, IMG submission 201948) | Peat permafrost microbial communities from Stordalen Mire near Abisko, Sweden - Palsa_T0_2 | ecosystem: Environmental > Terrestrial > Soil > Palsa > Peat permafrost | place: Sweden: Abisko... | reverse complement strand
GCTGCGAACTGGATTCTCGGCGCGGCCCATGATGCGCTCCATGCCATAAACCGCGCCCAGGTAGTGGCTACGGTTGATCGAGTCGCGGCCTCCCGTGCCGACAAGAATATTCTTGTTGTAATTGGCCATGCCGATCACTTCATGGGGCACGACCTGGCCGATGGAAAGAATAAGATCGAAGCCGCCTTGCGTGATGAGCCGGTTCACCTGCGCCGGCCATGCATAGTTCAGCTTGCCTTCCGACTGTTCGCGGATGAACTCGGCTGGAACCTCGCCAATAATCTCGACATCGGTTCGCCAGTTGTGAACCCGGAAAAGCTCTTGCGGCATGGCGCCGAACATTCGCGTGATCTGCTCGGGCTGCATCGCAGCGTGGGTGCCGAGCGCGGGAAGCACGGCCTGGAGCCGGTCGCCGTAATACTCCCACGCATAGCGCGTGAGATCGCCGGCACGGGAGTGCAACCGGCTGTGGTCCGGCGGTACGACGAGCACGCGATTTCGTTGTCCTAGCTGCGCCAGACTTTCTGAAAGCAGCTCCTGCAACCGAGGAAGCAGATCGCTATCGACCCCGCCAATGGCGCAATAGAGGCTCATACCGTGAATTCCACTGTAAATTATTCAGGGCTTCAGAGTAAGGAATGCTACGCCGTAGCCATTGAGAGTGACTATCATTTGCGAACTCAGTGTCGACTGAAGTTGCCGTGGGACCTGAGGTCCCTGAAACACTTGAGCGGTGTTACTCGCGAGAGAAAGCGTCAGGGAACTGGGCTGAGTGCTCGAACTCATGCCTCCCCGCCAATAAAGAAAGCAAAATAAAAAGCGCGAGATGCCGTCGCCGAGATGTTTCGATTCTGCACATCTTCCCCCCTTTTATTTCAGTCAGGCAGAGCCTCGACTTTAATCCGCTGCTGGCGAGCGGCATCGTTCCCCGGATCTATTTTTAAAACGGCGTCGAGTGTTTCCAACGCGTTATTCCGATCTTTCAACATCGAGTAAATCTGCGCAAGATCCAGATAGGCCGGCGCGAAGTAGGGATCCATCTGGATCGATTCTTTATACAGCTGCATGGCAGCTGTCACCTGCCCCTGTTGCATGCGCAAGCGAGCAAGCTGAGTCCGCACTTCGGCAGACCTTGAACCGGCATCGATGGCTGCTTGGAAGGCATGGGCGGCGCGCTCTTCATCTCTTGGGCGCGCGACACGGAGAGCGGATCCGAACGCAGCCTCGATCTCAGCATCGTTGGGAAATGCGGCAGCGGCCTGCTCCAGCAGTGCGAGGCCCTTCTCGCCAAGTTCGGGGAAGCGCGCGGCAACCTGAGAATGAGCCAGCGCAAGGCCTCGCAAATTCGCCTGTGCATCGCCCGAGCCGGCGGACTTTGTGTCGAAGATCAAATCCGTGGGAAAGGATGAATCTGCACTTTGCAGTGCCGCCGGAATTTCAGATGGAGTCCGCAGAATTCGGTGGTCTGTGATTGACGAGTGGCCGATATTCTCGGTGGGCTGCTTAGGCATGTGGCATGAAATGCAGTTGTCGGGCGGCGAAGTGGCTTGCCTTTGCGCAAGTGGGGCGCGGCAACTGCTGGTGGTGTGGCAGCTCAGACATCGGCTGCGAAAAGAATTCGTTGCCTGGTCGCCGCGCAGCTGAACGTGAGGATCATGGCATGAAATGCAGCCGAGCTTTCCATTGCTGGCGGCCCAGCAGCGGCTCAGCTTTAATTGTTCAAACTGATCGAGCGCTACGAAATGATTTCCTTTGATTTGTTGCGGAACCGAAAATATTGACACTACATCGCCCAGAGAAGTTCCCGGCCGGAAGTCGAGATAAGTCTTTCCGGGCAGAAGGACGCGAGCATCTCCCGCCAAGTGGCACTGCGCACAGACATCATCGCGAATTTCGGGGCGTAACTTTCGGGGATTTACGATCGACAGATCAATCGCTGCTTCGTCGATGGGCAATCCCAGTGCAGCTTCTTCCGTGTGTTGCCTCACATGAGTCGCGCCCGGCCCGTGGCAGCGCTCGCACCCCACGGTCAAAAAACGAAACGGAGGCTGTTGGAAACGATTGTGACTGCCGGCAACCAGCAGCGGCTGGCCGGTGTGGCAGTCCACGCACAGCTCGACTACGCGACGCGTGAAACCGTGGAATGCGCCTTCGCTGTAACCGGGCGATAAATCCCAACCTCGAATGCGCTCGTAATAAGAAATGGGAGAGACGAAGAGCGAGTCTCCCTTGGCCACCAGATAACTCTTTCCGACATCGCCAGCACCCACGGTGTACGCGATTTCGTGGGTTTCAGAAAAAATGACGCGCCCTTTGGAATCGCTCTCGGATTCTTCGTGGATGATTTTTCCGTCGCGGGCATAAATCGAATACGTCTGGTTCAGCTTCTGATTGATTATCTTGACTGGCTTCGCCAATTCGCGCAGATCATCGGGGGAGGGAATTGAAACCGATCGTCCCATCCCTGTCTGCTTAAACGTTTGGTACACCGAGGCGTGGCACTTGCGGCAAGATTCGTCGCCGACATATTCCACGCCGGGCCGCGCGTTCAAGAATTGCTGCGGCGGTGCGGCGGCTGTTTTTTCGTTCTGGCGCGCTTCCGCGATGCGCAAGCTCGCGCACGCCAGAACGATTGCCGCCAGCCCAACGATCCATATCCCGCGGACCCATATCGCGTTGACCCATCTCACGCGAACCCATAGCGCTCGACGCATTGTTCTGAGCCGGCGATAAGGAGAAAACAACCCCGCGCGGCGATTCATGGATTCACGGGATTCTTCTGCGGGCGGATCCCTTTGCCCTCTTCAATGGTATAAATCTGGTCTACTGTGAGATTGCCGAGATGCTCTACGAGCCCGCTAGGCCATGCGATTTCGATGCTGTCAATCTTCGCTTCGGTACCGAGGCCGAAGTGCAGCCGAAGATCGTTTTGCGAAAGGTAGCTGCCGCCGCCGCGAACCTCATTAAACTGCTCGAGCTTTCCCGAATGAATGGTAAGCCGCGCACCGATGGCCGCCCGGTTGCTCTTCGTTCCTTGCAGACTGAATTCAACCCAATGATTTCCGTTTGCTAAATGATTGCGCAGCAGAGTTGGAGGTTCGCCGACGTTCAAAATCAACGCATCGATTGCCCCATCATTCCAAACGTCGCCGAACGCTACTCCACGGCGTGAAGCCAGGGGCAGGGCCGCGAGTCCCGAAGCGGCGGAATCATCTTCAAACGTACCGTCGTGCTTATTAAGATGAAGAAAGATTGGCTCGCTATAACGCGCGCCTTCGCTGACGTTGTCCACCTGCGGATACACATGCCCGTTGGCAATGAGAATATCCAGCCAGCCATCATTATCGAAGTCCACAAAGCCGGTACCCCAGGCCACATCAGGAATGCTTGCCTGCGCGAGTTGCGACGTCCGGCTAACGTCCTCGAAAACCCCGTGACCCAGGTTGCGGTAAAGCGTTTTGGGTTGGTCGGCAAACGTGGTGTCGATGATGTCGAGCAACCCGTCGTGATTGTAATCGCCAAAGTCCACGCCCATGTTGCCCTGCTCCTGCCCGTCGCCGCTTAAAGCTACGCCGGCAAGCAGAGCTACATCGGTAAATGTCCCGTTGTGATTGTTGTGGTAGAGATAGTTCGCGCCCGCATCGTTGGCGACGAATAAATCTGGCCAGCCGTCGTTATCATAGTCACCCCACACCACGCCCAGTCCATAGCGGCCTTCGGAATCATGAACGCCTGCGCGCACGGAAACTTCTTCAAACGTGCCGTCGCCGCGGTTGTGATAAAGCAGATCGCTCTCACCCTCAAGCCCCCACGGACCACACTGCACCAGCACCCCTTTGAAGCGACAGAATTTGCCCTTGCCGAATTCGGGTAAGTTGTTGAGATCGACATGCACGTAGCGTGAGACAAATAAATCCACGTGACCGTCGCGATCATAGTCGGCCCAGGCCGCGCCCGTGCTGAATCCGCCGCCGCGCACGCCGGCTTTTTCCGTGACATCCTCGAACTTACAATTTCCGAGATTACGATACAGCACGTTGCCGCCGTATCCGGTGGCGTAAATATCGAGGAGGCCGTCGTTGTCGAAATCGGCGACGGCCACGCCCATGCCCCATCCGCGGCGAGTGAGCCCAGCTGCCTTTGTGATGTCTTTGAAAGTTCCGTCCGGCTCCTGGTGATAGAGCGTGATCATCGGATCGCCGCCATCACGGTAGCGATCGACGGTAGAGCCGTTCACGGTGACGATGTCGAGTTTGCCGTCGTTGTCGCAATCGAACAGGCCAACCCCGCCGCTCATGGATTCGATAACGTAACGCTTGTCGGGCGACGATTGATGGGCGACGGTCAGGCCGACTTTAGGAGCGACGTCTTCAAATATGGGGCCGTGATATGCGGCAGCCTTGTCTTTATCTTGCGCATGATCTTTATCTTGCGCCCGATTTTTATCTTGCACCCGACCTTGCGCACGAGCAAGAGACGCGCCAACCAGCATTACGCCGAGCAGGATTCCGCAAGCGATGAAGCGCGTTGTTAAGACTCCCCGGCGCATCCGAAGTGAATCCTATCATGGCGATCTCGTGCCGTTGCGATTGCGACTGCCAACAAACCGCGGGTCAGTTCACCGTGAGTGGAATGACCACGTTAGTGTCGGCGGTGCCGTTCGCTCCGCTGCCGCTGTTGCTTTCGGTGAAGGCATAAACGGTCACGGTGTAGCTGCCCGGGGTCGTGCCGCCGGAGGGAACTATCGGCCCTTGATTGCTGGCGCTGCTGCCACCGCAGCTCCAGGTCGCGGCTCCAGTAAGAACCAGACCAGCGATTAGCGCGCAGGCGTACAGAAGTTTGCGACGCCGCCTATCCGTGACAGGCGCGAGGAGCACGGACACGAAAAATCCCATCATCGTTATGGGCAACCACGTTCGGCTCTTCGAACCAAAAGGAGGCGGCACCGAACTCGCCGTGGTCGTACTCGAAGTACCACTGTTGGCTGTCGTTGTAACCGAGACTGTTACCGTCTCCGGAGGGCTAACGCTCGAGCTTGAGTTGGCGACATACGGGTTCAGGGGATCGCTTGTCTTGATGGCACAACTCGCCTTGGGCGCATTGGTGCTGCAAGAGAAATAGACGTAGCCGGTATCGGCCGAGAGACTGGGAGTGAACGTGCTGCTGTTGCCGGTTGTTGCTCCCGCAGTCACGGTGATGGCAGCGGGAGCTCCCATTGCCGGAGCGGTCACCAGCGCCGACGGGTTATATTGCCGAACATAGTCCACCGTCATGACTCCCGGATTGGGTGTCGACGAGCTAGGCGTTCCGCCCAGAGTGCCTCCGACCGCTATGTTCGCGAGGAGGAAAATCTGCGCATTAAAAGGCCATGTATCTCCAGACGAAAGATTACTGGGAGTCTGAATGAAGAAGGGTTGCGTAGGATCGTCCACATAGAACTGCAACATGTTCGCGGACCAAATCGTTCCGTAGGTATGGAAGGCGGTATTGGATTGCTGGCCGTTGGGGAAAGTGTAGAACGCTCCAAGCCCGGACCCTCCGCTCACAGTCGTATGGATCGTAGTCTTGGTTCCTGCTGGACCCATTCCACCATCAACCTGCGTGGACCAGTCCTCCAAAAAATCCACTTCGCCGCATGCGGGCCAAGGGGTTGTGTTGATGTCGCTGCCGAGAGACCAAAAGGCCGGCCAAAGACCCTGGCTCGTGGTGTCGGGTAACTGGATGCTCGCTTCGATCCGGCCGTACTGAAAATTCTCCAAGCCTTCGGTATTCATGCGGGTCGAATACCAGGTTCCGCCGCTGTTTATGGCCTGAATGACGAGATGCCCATTGCCATCCACGTAGACCGTGTTGGAGGTGATGGCCCCAGCGGGGCAGCCACTGGAGTTTCCCGCATAACCCTGAGGTCCGCAGTACACTTCCAGTTCATTATTGCCCCAGCCGTTGTTGTTGCCGAGGTCGAAGCTCCACACCGTGGTGTCGGGCGAACCTGCAGCCCCGCTGAACTCTTGGCACCACTGCGGAGTCCATGTCACTGCTCCAGTCGTGCTCGGGGAAACACCCGTACAACCACCGGCGGCGACCTGTGCGTGCAGCGTCCCCGCGAGAAATAAAATCGTGATCGCAAGAAGGAATCTCGTTCGGCAGACCAAACCCCAACTCACTCGAATGCTCATTCGTGACTCCTTCTTCGCGGAATGCGAGTCCGTACATGTTTCGGTTTCCTCAGCAGAAAACCGATTTTCCACATGGGACCACACCTTCAGACCGCGAGTCAAGGAAGAGTTTCACAGAGACAGTTGATCTCTGATTCGCGCAGCCAAAAATTCTTTCGATACCCCAACCGCCATCTTCGCCAACTGTGTGCGGCGCGCAATCGCCAAAAGAAGACCGGTATTCTGCGAGCTATCTTGTGGTATTGTGTTCTGAATTCGCGTTTCCGCTCGCAATAAAACGCGTTCCCGCAGCGAATATCGTTTGTCCACGAAGACACGGGGGAGTGAAATGCAAGCACATCAGTTGGCCTCATCACGGTTGAAATTTCTGAGCTGGTTGGCCGTATTCGCCTTGGCACTCGTAGCGACCGCTTGCGGCGGTGGCGGCGGCGGCGGATCTTCAAACCAGTTGCCACCCCCACCGCCGCCTACTGCAGCCACGCCTGCCTTCTGGCCGGTGCCCGGCTCGTACAGCCAGACCCAATCCGGACAGGCGGTCACGCTGTCAGATAGCTCCTCTGGCGCAACCATCCACTACACGACGGACGGCACCACACCCACTACTTCATCGACTGCGTACTCGGCTCCGATCACGGTCACCGCCGCAACAACCACAATCCAAGCTATCGCCGGCGGTACCAATTTCACATCGAGTCCAGTAGCAAGCGGCCTGTACACGCTTACGCCTCCCGGCAACGGACCTACCGTTCAGGTGGTAGTGACGACCGATAATCAGTCGATGCAGTTAGCGGCGCAGCCGGCGGCGCTCAGTTTCTCGACCGCGAACGGCGGCGGCAATCTGGTCTATGTGGATGAAACCCAGGTTTATCAGACGATCGAAGGATTTGGAGCGGCCACAACCGACTCCGCGATGTACTTGCTGAACGAGGTAGCGACGCCGACTCAACTTTCGCAGGCCATGACCAACTTGTTCACCTATAACGGCAACTGCGCTGTACTGACGACCTGTGGCATTGGCCTCAGCTTCATCCGCAATCCGATGGGTGCCTCTGACCTAGCGCGGACTGTGTATTCCTTCGATGGCGATAGTGGGCCAGTCGATCTCCCTTTGGCGAATTTCTCAATTTCGCACGACCAGGCAGATATCATCCCGCTGATTCTGCAAGCGAAAACTCTCAACTCCAATCTCAAGATCATGGCCAATCCCTGGAGCCCTCCCGGCTGGATGAAAGATTCCGACTCCATGGTCAGCGGCTCCGCTCAAAATTACCTTCTTTCCAGCATGTACACCCCTTTCGCCAAGTATTTCGTGGATTACATTCAGGCGTACGCGGCGGCAGGTATCAACATCGACTACATTTCCTTGCAGAACGAACCGCTATACGTTCCTCCAAGTTACCCTGGAATGTGCATGCCCGCAGATCCCACTGCGACGGACTGCCCCGGGTCGCAAACCGATCAGATGACAGCATTGTTTAATAACGTGTTGCCGGCGCTGACTTCCGCCAACCTCACTACGAAAGTGCTGGTGTACGACCACAACTGGGACCGGCCTGATTATCCGCAGGACGTGCTGATGAATCAGAACTTGAGCCAGATCGCCGGCGTTGCGTGGCACGGATATGGCGGCGCACCGGGCGCGATGACCATTATCCAAAATATGTTTCCGACAATCGGTACTTATGAAACGGAACACTCGGGTTTCACAACAAATTCCGACCAGAGCAGACTAGACTTTGAAGAAATCACGCAGTGCATGAGGAACTGGGCCCGGGCTTACGTGAAATGGAGCCTTGCGCTGAACGAGAGTCAAGGCCCGCACGACGGCGGTTGCAGCACATGCACGGGAATCGTCACCGTGAACAGCACCACGGGCAACATCACCTACGGAACTGAGTTCTACACCATGGGCCAATTCAGCAAGTATGTGTTGCCGGGCGCGAAGCGCGTTTATTCCAGCAACACTCTGGGAATCGTGACCTCGGCGTTCGTCAATCCTGATAATTCGAGCGTGCTGGTCGCCTTCAACGATTCGACCCAGACTCAAACGTTTTCCACGCAATGGGGAACGCAATCATTCACCTACACGCTACCCTCGCTCGCAGCAGCGACCTTCACTTGGAGCGGAACCCAGAGCGCTGGAACGCCTGCCTATTCGGTCAGCGCAACGTCGCAGATTCAGGCCTCCAGCTTCAACAGCACCGCGGGCAACAACACGCTCGGAAACTACGGTGCTTGGGGACTTGAGACAGAACTCACTTCCGACACGAATGGCGGCTACGACGTGGGATACTCCAACGATGGAGACTACGCCGTCTACAAAAACATAAACTTCGGCACAGGAGTCTCCACCGTTACCGCCCGCCTAGCGTGTGATCAAGCCAGCGGCGGAAACTGCGGCGGAACGCTTCAGTTCCACCTGGACTCCCTCAATGGCACTCTCATCGCCTCGGTCGCTATCCCCTCCACCGGCGGATGGGAAACCTGGCAAACAACTCCAGCGGCGAACGTGTCAGCAGCAAGTGGTGTCCACGATCTGTATGTCGTGTTCGCGGCGCCGACGAGCGGCACCACAAGCCTGGGCAATTTCAACTGGTTTCAGTTCAATTAAACACACTGGTCTAACCAATGCGACGGACCGACGTAGAGGATTACTCGGGAAAAGGCGCATCCTGCCGAACCACGCGGATATCGTGATCAGTAAATTTATAGTGAAAATCCGCAAGTTCGTATTTCGGCATGTGACACGATGCGCAATCCTTTGTGCCGACTTTGCACGCGGAACCCGGATGGTCAGCCGCAGGCTTCGTCGAGGCCGTCGCCAAATGGCAACTTAAGCAATTCTTGTCGTAGGCAGCCGTGTCGCGCACGAGCTTCTGATGAGGATCGTGGCAGGCCACGCAGGTGATCCGTGCATCGCCATTTTTTCCCCAGCACCGGCTCTTTTCCAGGCGATAGGGTTGAGCACGAACGTTCGCGATTCCCACCGGCGGGGCGAGCTTCACGTCCCACCACGTTCCATGACAGGATCCACAAAAATCGACAGCGTCCGCCGGACTGAGCTTGCCCGGATCGAAGATCGCATTCGTTTCTTGATTGTTATCTTTTTGATCACTCTCCAGCACCTGGCCTTCGGCGGCTGCCGCTTTCTGAGCGATTGCGTGCTTCAATCCTGGCCCGTGGCAGGCTTCGCATGTAATCCCCGGAATGATCCGGCTGCGGTCCAGCTTGTCGCCAATAGTTGAAGCGGTCGCATGGCACGCGAAGCAACGAATCAACTCCGCTCCGATGACAGGACGCGCCATCGCCTGTTCGAGATTCTGCGCGTCGGTAAGTTTGCGGCCCGGCGTGAAATCGAGTCCCTTCAGCGTGTCGAAGTAGGACGCGCGGCTTTCGAAGAAATTCCCGTCTCGCTCGAAGAGATACGATTGGCCGACGTGACCGTCGCCGAACAACCAGGTCAACGGCGCCGAGAGAGTTTGCGAACCGTCCCTGACGCTGTAGACGCTCTTGCCCGCCGTGGTCGCCATTTCGTAATTAATTTTTCCGGATTGAAAAGCTAACCGATCCCTCTTCGAGAGAATTTCCGATTCCGCAACCGGCTGAGCGGTCAGCGCCATGGGCGTGTATTTCTGCGTCGCCGCTTTGCCCGCGTGACATTTGGCGCACTCCGCGGGACCAACATACTGATCTGCCGATGGAGCACTGTGCCTCGGCCACCAACCGCGATACAGAAGGCGGTCCTCGGTGGCCATCTGCGCGCGCATTAGACCGACAGAAAAAATACAAATAACGATGGTCGCGAAAAATAAGCTGGCTGCCGCGAAACGCAAGACGAATCGCTTGCTAGTTCCGCGCCAGTACATCTTGGCTATCCCCCGTGTGAAGCGGCGCAGCGGGTGAAGCGAGCGCCCTGGCGGTTGAATTACGGACTACGAATTCTGGCTCAATTGCGATTTCTGCTACCCACTCTTCGCGCTCTTCGATGCGGTTTAGCAAAGTGCGAGCGGCAATCTCCCCAATCTTTTCTAGTGGCTGCCGCACAGTCGTCAGACTTGGATTGTTATGCAGAGCAATCTGAATATCGTCAAAGCCGACCACTGAAATATCTTCAGGAACTCGCAACCCCGCCTCCTGAAATGCGCGGATGGAGCCAATCGCCGAAATATCGTTATACGCAAACAAAGCCGTGAACGGACGTTTACGAGCCAGCAGATCTTTCGCGAAAGGATAACCCAACTGCGGCGTAGGATCGTCGCCTTCGAGTTGAACGATAAGTTCCGCCGGCATGGCGATGCCCAGTTCCTTTGCAACTTCACAGATTGCCGACCAGCGATCCTCGCAATCCGAGCTCAACGCAGATCCCTTCATGAAGGCAATTTGCTTATGACCCAACTCAACCAGATGACTCAACGCCAACCACGCGGCGCGCCGGTGATCCAGAACGATATTCGTAACCCCTTCCATGCGCCGGTGCCCCGCCACCGCCACCGTTGGCAGCGGCATAGGACGACTAATCGACATGTCCACCGTAATGAAGCCTTCAACACCACGGTCTAGCAGCATGTGCGAATAAGTATCCAGCAGTTCGGGGTCGTGCCGGTGAGCCACCGTCAGAAAGAAGAAGTTTTTCTGCCGCAGATATCGTTCAATCCCGCTGATAACCAGGGAACCATAAAAGTCACCGATCTCTTCGGCCACCACACCAATCATGTAGGTGCGCTTCACCCGCAAGTTGCGGGCATAGAAACTCGGCCGATAATTCAGTTCGCGAGCGGCAGCGAGAATTCGCTCCTGCGTGTGCATCGGGACCGACCGGGACGCCGCGCTCCGGTTCAGAACCGCAGAACAGGTGCCCTTCGTGAGACCTACACGTTCGGCGACCATTTTCAAGGTGACGGCTCCGTTCTTATTGTCACCCTTCTTTTTCAGGGCTGTCATTCGGCCATCGCTCCTTCAAAACACGCGATTTCGAGCGCCATCATGCCAATGGGGCTAAATGCCAAGCATTCTACCTCATTTGTCCAAAATGGGAGCTTACCGCACCAAGTGTGATGCAAGAACGACCTAGAATACCGGTTTGTTGCAGGGGTTCATTTTAGAATATCGGTATTTTTATCTTGACAACCTAACCTCACATGGGGCTAAATGTCCGTCGTAGTATAAAAAGGCTAGTTTGTAACAATTCAAAATTCCGATGCGTGTTCCAGGAGATCCGATGAGAAGGACTGGGCTGGGGGTGCTGTTTAGCTGGTTAGTGCTGATTCTCGCGCCATTAATGGCCGCACAGCAGACAAATGGCATTATTCAGGGTACCGTCGCCGATGCCGCAGGAGCAGTTGTGGCCGGAGCCGAAGTTGTCGTTGTTTCCGACAACACTGACTTTTCTCGCTCGGTGAACTCCGGCACAGACGGAAGCTACGCCTTCACCGAACTTCCTCCCGGTCGATACCACGTCAAGATCACGAAGCAGGGTTTCAAGACGGAGAACCAGCAGAACATCGATCTGCACGTCGGTTCGACCGTCGTCCTTAATGTGAAACTTACTGTGGGCAGCGTGTCTGAGGCCCTGACCGTGGAGGCCAACCCCATCGCAGTCGAAACGACGACCGCACAGCTGGGCACTATAACTGAAGGTGCGCAGGTTCGCGAATTGCCGTTGAATGGGCTCAACTTTATCGGCTTGGCGCTGCTGGTCCCAGGCGCCTCGACTATGGACGGGTTCAGTGCCAGCACCAAGGGCGTTCTCGGCGGATCCGATATCGTTTTCAGCGGCGGTCAGCGCACCGGCAACGTATTTACCGTCGATTCAGCCCCCAATAACGACATGGGCTCGCAGCGCACAATTCTGGCTTACCCTTCGATCGATGCCATATCGGAAATAAAGATTGTAACCAACGCCTACGGGCCAGAGTACGGGCAATCCGGAGGCGGGCAAGTCAACATAGTCACCCGCAGTGGCACCAACGGTCTCCACGGAACCGTCTATTACTTCGGAAGAAACGATGCATTGGATGCCAATAACTGGTTCAACACGAATACCACGCCGAACATACGGAAAGGCGAGTTGCGTCGGAACGATTTCGGTTTCTCCATAGGCGGGCCAATTAAGAAGGACAAGCTGTTCTTCTTCTTCTCCCAGGAATTCAATCGGGAGATTGATGGGGACCTTCACACCGGGCAAACCCCGAGCGCCGCCGAACTCGCAGGAGATTTCAGCGGATCTTCAACAGCTTCAGGCGGCTTGCCCCACCTGACAAATTGCTACTTCAATGCCAACGCGCCGCAATTCGGCATCGTTGATTTTCCCGTGGCAGATCCCGCCACCGGAACCGCATTCGGGCCCGCGACCGACCCCATTACGGGCCTGCCCACCGGCGACTACCAAAACATCGGCCAGACATCGGAGGGTTTTAGTCCGGGCGGGACGCTCATTGCCCACCTATACCCTGCATCCAATGTGACTCCCACCGCTGCCAATCCCTGCCCCAATCCCGACTATAAGCAACTGCTCAACTCGCCGGTTAACTTATGGCAGAGTTTTGGACGCTTGGACTACAACGTGAACAAATCCACAATTTTAATGCTCACTTATACCCAATCGCACTGGAGCCAGCCCGCCCCCAGTCTTCCGGGAGGAGAGTGGGGCGACACCGGATTTCCAGCGGTCGATTCTTCCTGGGCGCAACCCTCGAGGATCGCGGCAATTCGACTCAGTAAGACGATTGGAAGCACAGCAGTCAACGATTTCCAATTCAGCTATTCCGGCAACAGGATTGACATCACTTCCGGAGGCACCAATCCCACCCTTCCCGCGCAGATCTACACGGACATGATCCCAACCTTCCCGCTATCGGGGAAAACTGCTGGAGGCAACCTCGCACCACCTGTCTTCTGGGGTCCTGGAGGCTATAGCACTCTGTGGAACGCGGCTCCCTGGTACAACCGGATGGACCGCTACACTTGGACGGACGATTACAGCAAAGTGGTTGGCAAGCATCAATTTAAGTTCGGCGCCTTGCTCGCCCACAACGTCAAAGATCAGCCCAATAATGGCGACTTCAATGAATCACCTGCCCTTTGGGGGTACCCCGGTACCTGCACCTCAGGGGCCGGTTCCGCTGCCTGCGGCGGTACCGCTCCTTGGGGGCCGCTGGCCGCGCCCGTTGGAAACGCTATCGCCGACATTCTAATTAATGGCTCCGTATGGGGCTACGGCGAGTCCAACGCCTTGCACAACGCCACCGGTCGCTACCAGGATTATGAATTTTATGGCGGAGATTCGTTCCGAGCCAGCCGTCGCGTGACAATCAACTATGGTTTCCGCTGGTCGCTGCTGATGCAACCCTATGCAGCGGACAACGAACTTGCTTTCTTTAGCCCAGGCCAGTTCAGCCTCGGCGCGGATTCGAGTGCCTGCGATGGACTTATTACAGCGCCAGGGGCTAAGGTTACCTGCGCTGGCGTGGGCCAGGCAGGCTCTGCCAACGGCACGAGTCGCTCCGTTGTTGGCAATGTCTACCACAATATTGCCCCACGGTTCGGAGTCGCATGGGATGTATTCGGCGACGGAAAAACCTCAGTTCGAGCCGGAGCAGGACAATTCTTCGTCCGCTACCAGCTCGATCCCTTCATTATCCAGGGAACCCAGAATCCTCCCTTCGTTCAAAAGTCCAGTGGCGTCAGGTATTTGGATGGGACTGCACCAGCTTCTCCTTCGTATGGGTATCCGACTTTCGGGCGAACCCTTAACGCTGACATTCCGAATAACTGGCAATGGAATCTGAGCATTTCGAGGGAACTCTTCCGGAACAATACAATGCAAGTAAGCTACGTGGGAAACCGCGGTAACCACTTGCAAGACTACACTGACGTTTCCCAGGTAACCCCCGTCGCGGGCAACCCAGTCTCGACTGCGGCCAATCCGAATGTTTGCGGCGCCCCATACGCGACTCCCGGGATTCCAAATAACGGTCTGCCCGTCGCCATTCCTGTAGGGATGACCTGCCGTCAGGCTTTCGCGATAGAAAACATACAGGGCAACGGAGGAGGCAATGCCGCATACCGTCCCTACATGAGCGTCTTGGGGGGCGGCCAAGCCACCAGCGGCCAGGCAGAATTGCCCGTCGCCGACTTTGAAGGGTATTCCAACTATCACTCCCTGCAGGCAACGTGGAGAGGAAGGATTGATTCAAGAGGCTCGCTCTACCAATTCTCCTATACGTGGTCGAAGGCGCTGGCGCTCCAGGGCGTTCAAGGGCTGATTGGCCAGGGAGCAACCGATGTCTTTAGCGACAACCTGGATCCTCGTCGTGACTACGGTCCTACCGGGTTCAATCGTCCTCAGATGTTCACGGGCTCTGTGATCTATGTGCTTCCCGGCCTGAAAGGCGCGAACGCGATTGAACGAGGTGCCTTGGGCGGTTGGTCTATCGAGCCGGTCATGGTATTCGAGAGCGGCGTTCCGGTCGTACCCACGACAGGTGCCGATCTGTGGGGCACTGGGACCAATCAGGATCGGCCAAACCGCGTGCCTGGTCAATCCTGCCGTGCACACGGTACGGGAATCGAAAGCCAATGGATAAATCCCAAAGCATTCAGCCTTTATGGAATACCGCTGGGAACCGACGGGAATGCTTCGCTCGGGGATTGCTACGGCCCCGGCGAGAACAACTGGGATATCGCGCTGCATAAAGACTTCAAGATTTCGGACCGCCTGAGTGTGCAATTCCGGTTTGAATTCTTCAATGCCTTCAACAAAACCCAGTTCGAGGGCGTAAATGGCGGCTTGGGCGGCGCTCAGGCGTGCTTTGGGGACGTGAACGGGAACGGTGTCGGCGTTAACCCCCCCACCACTAACGCCTCTAGCCCCCTTTCCGGCGATAATTGCTATTTGCTCGGAAATCCTATCAACCAGCAAACCATACCGAACGGGACGAACGTGACCGGGGTGAACGCCGCGTATCAGGTAATTCCTGGGCCAGTTGCCAGTCCGACGACTGGCATCACGAGTCCACTCAGTGTGACTCTGCTCTCACCCAATTCAATTGGGGAATCGGGCTTCGGCCAGGCTTCCTATACGCGTCCGGCTCGGCAGATTCAATACGCCCTCAGATTTACTTTCTGAGGCTTGACGGACAAATTGCTGCAGCGTCTAATGGAGGCGAGGCTCAAACGAGCTTCGCCTCTCATTATTTTGAATCGGACTCTTCCAGTGCGTTTCCACGCCTGTTTCCAGGTTTTCTCTTCCCGCCTCGCTACCTTCATATTGCTTAGCGCGTTTCTGGCGCCCTGTTTTTCTGCGGCACAGAAGGCGCCGCAAACAGCGCCGGCTCAGGATCCTCTCAACCAACACTACAGCGCAGCCCAAACATTCCAGCTCGGCGGAGACCTCGACCGCGCCGAAGCCGAATACCACCAAGTCCTCGCTCTCGCCCTGCAACGCATGGGCGATCTTCTGGCCGCCGAGAAGAGCGATTCAGAGCAGGCAGTCAGTGCACTTCAAGACTCGGTCGCCGCCGATCCCACCTACGCCGACGCGCGCATCGATCTCGCCATGGTTTTCTATCGGGCTGGGCACTTGGACAAGGCGGGCACCGAAGCTGCCGCCATAGTCAAAGCCGATCCGCGCAACGGTCGAGCTTTGCAACTGCTCGGCAACGTAGAGTTCGCGCAGGGAAACTTTGCAGCGTCGGCAGAACACCTTCACACCGCTCTAAGCCTTCAGGCGGATTTCGCCACCGCGTACTCCCTCGCGCTCGCCTACCTCAGCGACCACAAGCTGGCCGAGACAAAGTTGTTGTTCGACGAACTGCTGAACGACATGGGCTCGACTCCGGCGCTGCACGTTCTCCTCGGCCGCGCCTATCGCGAGACCGGCTACCTCGACGACGCCATCCGTGAGTTCAAAAAAGCTATCGACCTAGACCCGCACTACCCAAGAGTTCACTACTATCTCGCTCTTGCCTATCTAGCCCAGGGAGAAAAAGAGCGCTTTCCCACTGCTCTTCCGCTTTTCGAGCAAGAGCTGGCGATTAATCCAAAAGAATTTTTCAGCACATTTTTTTTAGGAGTGATTCATCTCGAAGACCGCAATTTTCCCACGGCTGAAGACTATTTGAAAAAAGCGGTGCAGCTGCAGCCAGACAATCCCGACCCTCTTCTTTATCTCGGCCAGGAGTATGTCGAGACGAACCGCCCCGACCTAGCCATCGCGACATTGAAGAAATCGATCGCTCTCACCACCGACCCATCGCGCAACCACTATCAGGTGTCGAAAGCCCACACCATGATCGGCCAGATTCTGGTGAAGATGGGCAAGCAGGACGAGGCTGAGGCAGAACTGAAGCGATCGCAGGATCTGCGCGCCCAGTCATTCCAAAGCGACAAGGAAAGCCAGGACGCACACCAATCGGGACAGCATGAGCTGCTTTCTGAACTGCAGAGCGGACAAGAGAAGGAGAAGCCTGCATTCCTTGAGGATCGCCCACCCCTCACTGCCGCTGAGAAAAAAAAGGCGGAGGAACTCCGCGCAACCCTGGCGGAGATCCTCGGCAATGCCTACAACAACCTGGGAGTAATTCAAGCCAGACGCGAACAATACGCTCCCGCCGCCGACCTCTTCAAGAAAGCCGCACAATGGAAGCCGGATTTGCCGGGGCTCGATCGCAACTGGGGACTGGCCGGTTACCGCGCCCAACGATTCGAAGAAGCGATCGCTCCGCTTGAACGTCAGGTTGTCCATCAGCCGAGCGATACGAAGGCACGCGAAGCCCTCGGTGTGAGTTACTTCATGACCGAAAAGTTCGCCAAGACGGTTGAAGTCTTTCAGCCTGAAATGGCCGACCTCCCGGATGACCCAGGTGTGCTCTACGCGCTGGGAGTTTCGCTCGTCCACTCCGGCGACTCAGTGACGGCGTCTCGCGTATTCCAGCGCATGATCGAGAAGAATCCGAACGTCGCCGAAATACACTTGCTCTTGGGGCAGGCCGACGCCGATCAGAATCAGTACACTCCCGCTGTCGCTGAGTTCTCCCGCGCCCTCGTACTCGATCCCAAGATCGAAGGAGCGCATTTCGGATGGGGAATCATTCTTCTCCACCAGGGAAAGCTCGACGATGCGGTGAGTGAATTCCGCGCAGAACTCCAAGCCCATCCTGCAGATGCGAAAGCTAAGTATCACGTGGCTTACGGCCTGCTCATGCAGCAGCAGAAAGATCAGGCGTTCGCCCTGCTAAACGAAGTGGTTCGCGACAAACCGGATTACGCAGACGCGCAATACCAGCTGGGCAAAATGCTGCTCGAACGCGGAGACGTAAAAGCCGCCATAGAGAGATTAGAAATCGCCGTGCATCTCGACCCCACAAAAGACTACAGCTACTTTCAGTTAAGCGCGGCGTACCGTCGCGACGGAAGGCTGGACGATGCTCAGCACGCTCTGCAGGATTATCAAAAACTGAAAGAAAAGGAACGGGGGACTGAGCACCCGTGATCATCAGAAAACACCGCGAGCGGAAACTCACAATTCGGTCTACGCGGCAGAACGTAGCTGTTTGCGTGCTGGCGATCTTCGCGATGTTTGCGTTCTCGTCTGCACCTGCGGCTGCGAACGACGATTCGCAGAATGTGTCTCAAGCAGCCACGCTGATTCACAATGGAAAGCTCGACACGGCCGAAGAACTTCTCTGGAAGGTGCTAACCCAGCATCCTGACGATGCCGAAGCCTTAAATCTGCTGGGCAGCATCCGCTTGCAGCAGAAACGTTTTGCAGAATCGGAAACGCTGTTGCAACGGTCAATCGCCCTCGCTCCAAGCCAGCTACCAGCCCACAAAAATTTGGCGCGGGCATTCCACGCTGAAGGCGAAACAGATAAGGAAATCGCGGCGCTGCAGGATGCCGCAAGCCTCGCTCCGAACGACGCAGACGTCAATTGCACCTTGGCCGACGCGCATTTGAAGAAGAATGATTTTCACGATGCGCTCGTAGCCCTCGAACGAATTCCGCGTGCGCATCGTCCGGATAGCGCGCTGCCTCTCCTTGCAGCAAGCTATCTGGGCCTGAATCGAGTTACGGAGGCTCAAGCGCTCGCGCCCGAGGTCACTGCCCGCGCGGCGAAGAACCCAGCGCTCCGCGTGGAGTTCGCCAAGGTGCTTCTGGATTTCGACTTCACCGACGATGCCCTTGCGCTTCTTGCAATCGCCCAAAAGCAGCAGGCTCCAACCTCTGAATTGTTTTTTATGCTAGGCCGTGCGCGAGAACGCAAAGGGGAACTCGCGCTGGCCCAAAAAGATTTCCAACGAGCCGTCGACTTGAACCCAAACTCACTCGACGCGCTGCAAGCCCTGGCGCGCATGCTAGCGACCCAGGAGCAATGGACAAAAGCGCTCGAACTTCTCACCCGCGCTCGCACCCTCGCTCCCGACTCGCCAGATGTATTGCGTAAATTCTCCGCCGCCAGCCTGCGTGCCGGCCACACGTCGGACGCCGTAGATGCAGCCCAGCAGTTAGTAAAACTCCGGCCCGATGAACCCGAGGCGTTATATCTACTAGGCGTTGCGCAACTGCAGAACGGAGACACAGAAGTCGCGCGCGCCACCATAGAGCATTACACAAAGTTGCGTCCCGAAGATCCGCTCGCCTTCCTCGCGTTGGGCATGGTCGCGGCCAACCTGCATGATTTTCCCGTCGCGCGCACTAACTTCGAGCAATCTATCAAGCTCGATCCAAATCATTTGGAAGCCTACTACCAGTTGGCTTTGATTTTTCGCGAGCAGGGAGACAATCGCGCAGCTATCGCTCAGTTGGAGAAAGCTGCCGCCATCGACTCTAAACACGTTCAAACGCAAGCTCTCCTCGGCACGCTCTACCTCATGCAACAAGACTACGTCAAAGCCCAGGAGCACCTGACGCGCGCCGAGGAATTGGCTCCCAACTCCCCCGATACTCACTATCAGTTAGGCTTGCTCTTTGCGCGATTAAACCAGCCCGATCAAGCCCAGCGCGAAATGGATCAATTTCGTAAGTTAAAAGATAAAGCGCATCCAAGCCCCACTCCAGCGGGAGATCGGCCAGCCACGTCCGCGCCGCCGGATCCTCCATCATGATGCGAATCCTGTCGCGAACAATGCCACGACTGCGCGTGCCACTCTGCGGACGACCTCTCAGCCCGCTGGTCGCGCTCTTTGCGCTGTTGTGCACCTCGTGTGGCGTCTTGTCACGCCTCGTCGCCCAAGCCGTCCCGTCAACTTCACCGCAAAATCAACTGCCGCAACTGGTGGATATCACCGACTCCACCGGCATCAAGTTCGAGCACACGTCGTCCTCCGACAAGAAATACATTGTCGAGTCCATGGCCGGCGGAGTGGCGCTGATCGACTATGATCGCGACGGCCTCCTCGACATTTACTTCACGAACGCGCCAACTGTAGAAATGGCGCTCGCCGGTAAGAAAGCTCGTAGTGCTCTATACCACAACAATGGTGACGGAACATTCACCGACGTCACCGACAAGGCCGGCGTTGGATATCCTTGCTTCGCCATGGGCGCGGTCGTTGGCGACTACAACAACGACGGTTGGCCGGACTTGCTCGTGACCTGCCTCGGCGGAGTCGTCCTCTACCGCAACAACGGTGACGGCACCTTCACCGATGTAACCAAGCAGGCTGGCCTCGTTGACACACAGTTCGCCACTGGCGCGGCTTTCGGCGACTACGATGGCGACGGATGGGCAGATCTCTTCGTCTCACACTACGTCGATTTTCATCTCGATGATCTGCCCAAGTTTGGTTCCAGCAAAACCTGCCAGTATCACGGTCTTCCCGTGCAGTGCGGTCCGAGAGGGTTGAAAGGTGCGGGCGATCTGCTCTTCCACAACAACGGCGATGGCACTTTCACCGACGTTTCGAAAGCCGCCGGAGTCGACGATCCGCACGGCTATTACGGCTTAGGCGCTGTCTGGTCCGACTTCAATGACGACGGCCGCCTCGATCTTTTTGTCGCCAACGATTCCACGCCAAACTTCCTTTATCGCAATGACGGGAACGGCCATTTCACAGAAGTTGGATTTCTAGCGGGCACAGCAGTAAGCCAGGACGGCTCCGAACAAGCCGGCATGGGAGTCGCGCTCGGCGATTACCTGCACACCGGACGCCTCTCAATTTTCGTCACCCACTTTTCCGAAGAGTACGCGGCGCTGTTTCGCAACGACGGAGGGATGAGCTTTACCGACGTTTCTTTCCCGGCCGGCATTGCCACGCCGACCATCCCTTACGTGGGTTGGGGCACGGCATTCTTCGACTTTGACAACGACGGTTGGCCCGATCTCTTCATGGTGAATGGGCATGTCTACCCGCAAGTCGATACTCTCGATGTAGGCTCCAGATACCGCGAGCCCAAGCTCCTATTTCTGAATCGACACGACGGCACCTTTCGCAACATCAGCGAACTGGTTGGACCCGCGATCCAGATCCCGCAGGTCAGCCGCGGCGCAGCCTTCGGCGATCTCTTCAACGACGGCCGCATCGACATCGTCGTCGAAAACGTCGACGGCAAGCCCTTGATCCTTCGCAATGAATATCTTCCCAATGAGAACGGGCCCCATAACCACTGGATCGAATTCGAACTCGCGGGCACCAAGAGCAATCGTCTCGCTCTGAACGCGCGCCTCAAGGCTGTCGCCGGTGACTTAATACAAGTGGATGAAGTCCGCAGCGGTGGAAGTTATCTGTCGCAGAGCGATCTCCGAATCCACTTCGGCCTCGGTTCTCACGATCACCTGGATCGCGTAGAAATTCTCTGGCCCTCCGGCAAGACTGAGACTCTGAACAATCTGGCGTCCGATCGCCTCTACGCAGTGAAAGAAGGAGAGGGAATTGTTCCCCGCGACCGCCTGAGGCCAACTGCTGCGCCGCATCGCTGACCCATAAAAGTCGGAGCATGCTTCCACTCTCCTGGCGTCAATTTCATTGCTAGAATACCGGTTTTCTGATAACATTACGTCTGATTGAGGGTGACCTTTCCGGGGCAAACCGCTCATCCTTTTATCCCTGGCGACTGCGGCATAAAGCGGCCATGGCAAACCCATGGCTACTTCGCTGTGTCGTAGCGCTTGTCTGGCCAAGTCAGCCCGATTGAGGGATCTACAAATGGCGTCCAAGATAAATTTGGTTCGCGTTTTACTCCTAGCTATTATTCTCGCCTCACCTCTCTCTTTACTCACAGCACAAGCTCAGTCTCCCAAGCTTGACGATCCCGCCATCGAGCAGCGCATCACCCAACTTCTCAGCCAGATGACGCTCGAAGAGAAAATCGCCCAAACCGTCCACTTCGCCGACAGTTCCACCGGACCCGGCTCGCCCCACGCCGACTATCGAGAGCAGACCGCCCAGGGCCACGTGGGCTCGTTCGAGAACATGACCGGTGCAGCCGAAACCAACGCGTTGCAAAAGATCGCAGTCGAGAACTCCCGCTTGCACATCCCTCTTCTGTTCGCGTTGGACGTAATCCACGGATACCGCACAATCTTTCCAGTTCCGCTCGCCATGGCCTCCACTTGGGATCCATCGCTGGTCGAACAAGCATCGCGCGTCGCCGCCAAAGAGGCCACCAAAGAGGGCATCCGCTGGACCTTCTCGCCCATGGTTGATATCGCCCGCGATGCTCGCTGGGGACGCATCGTCGAAGGCGCCGGAGAGGATCCATACCTCGGCTCCGCCATGGCTGCCGCCTACGTGCGCGGATATCAAGGCGCACGCCTCAATGATCCGCAATCTATGATGGCTTGCGTGAAACATTACGTCGCCTACGGGGCCGCCGAAGCCGGTCGAGACTACAACACGGTCGACATGTCCGAGCGCACGCTGTTCCAGGTCTATCTGCCGCCGTTCCACGCCGCAGTCGACGCCGGTGCTGGATCGATCATGAGCGCCTTCAACACTCTCAACGGCGTCCCCTCGACTTCCAACTGGTTCACCCTCACGCACATCCTCCGCCAGGAATGGGGATTTCAGGGAATCGTGATCAGCGACTATGGATCAGTCAGCGAAACAATAGCTCACGGCATAGCCGTCGACGGAAAAACAGCAGCGCAAAAGGCCATTCTCGCGGGCCTCGACATAGATCTCGAAGGCAACGAGTACTCCCGCCACTTGGCAGAACTCGTGCGATCCGGAGCCGTGCCCGAAAGCGCCGTCGATCAAGCCGCGCGCCGCATGCTCCGCGTAAAATTCGCGCTAGGATTATTCGATCATCCTTATGTCCCCGAACCGCATGGTTCCGAAGCAACGACCGGCAAGCCGCAACTCGATCCCGCCCACGTAGAACTCGCCCGCACCGTTGCCGAACGTTCGTTCGTTCTCCTAAAGAACGCCGAGTCGGATGGGAAGCCCACGCTTCCGCTGAATCTCGAAGTTCACACCGTCGCCCTCATCGGCCCTCTAGCCGACAGCGCCGCAGACATGCTTGGACCCTGGCGAGCCCGCGGCGATGCCGCCGACGCCGTCACCTTGCGCGCCGCACTGACCTCGCGCCAGCAGCAATCAGGCCGGCAGGTAATCTACGCAAAAGGCACAGAGCTTCTAACCGCTGACGAGAACGGCTTTGCCGAAGCCGTCGCCGCCGCCAAACAATCCGACGTCGTCTTAATGGCCCTCGGAGAAGACTCCTTGTGGATGAGCGCCGAAGGCGCATCCCGCGCCCATCTCGGCCTGCCCGGAAATCAGCAACAGCTTCTGGAGGCAGTCGTCGCGACCGGCAAGCCCGTGGTCTTGATTGTGTTCAGCGGCCGCCCACTCACCCTTTCGTGGGCCGCGAATCACGTCCCGGCAATCTTGCAGGCATGGTTCCCCGGAGTGCAAGCGGGTCCGGCGCTGGTTCGAACCCTATTCGGCGATGTAAACCCGAGCGGCAAACTCACCGTCACCATGCCCGACAACGTGGGCCAGGAGCCGCTCTACTATGACGCGCTGAACACCGGCCGTCCCGCGGACGGCGTCGATCTCAGCCGTCCTCCCACCAATCCGCAAGAGAAATATCATTCGCGTTATGTGGACGAGCCGAATGCCCCGCTCTTTCCGTTTGGTTTCGGTCTCAGCTATACCAATTTCAGTTACTCTCCGTTGGAGATGAGCACATCCCAACTCAGCGCCAGCGACCTCAATCAGAAGACGGCGCAGCCCCTGCACGTCTCCACCACCGTAAAAAATACTGGCGCGCGTGCCGGCGACGAAATTGTAGAACTGTATATCCGCCTGCGCGGAACCAGCGTCGCTCGTCCCGTCAGGCAACTAGAAGGCTTTCGCAAACTCACTCTTGCCCCCGGAGAATCGAAGCGAGTCGAATTCACCTTGGGCCGCGATGAACTCTCCTTTTGGAACATCGACATGCAGGACGTGGTTGAGCCCGCCAGCGCCACCGTCTGGATCGGCCCCAGCTCCGCCGAAGGTGAAAGCGCAGATTTCACCATAGCGAAGTAGCAGCCACTACTTCGCCATCACCGCGTAGCGCCGGCATCCTGCCGGCTGTCCCGAGGGCGTCTTCGCCCTCGGCCTCGGCGCCACTACAATCGCAGCGCACGCCGCCAGCGACGCCCTTAGCGATTTGGCGCGACCCCGCATTACCAAAGTTCCCAGAGCTCACGAAGCGCTGCGAAATTCCATCCCCACGCGATAGAATTGCTCTTACTCGTCTCGGGGGAGAGCGATGCACTTCGAACAGTTTTATCTGGGATGTCTAGCCCACGCGTCCTACATGCTAGCGTCCGAAGGAGAGGCGGTAGTAGTCGATCCGCAGCGTGACGTTGAAATCTACCTGCAAGCCGCGGAGAAGAACCGCGTCTCCATTCGCCACATCTTCGAGACTCACCTGCACGCCGATTTCGTTTCCGGCCACCGAGAACTGGCTTCGCGAACCGGCGCCCGCATCTACATGGGAGCGCAAGCCGAGGCCGCATTCCCGCACGTAGCAGTCGAAGACGGCTTCCAGTTGCAAGTCGGCAAGATGCGCATCACGGCTCTCGAAACCCCCGGTCACACCCCCGAGAGTATGTGCTTCGTAATAACAGATGAAGAGAAGTCCCCGGCGCCGTGGGCAATCCTGACCGGCGACACGCTCTTTCTCGGAGACGTGGGCCGTCCCGATCTTTCCAAACGTTACACTCCCGCGCAACTCGCTGGCATGCTCTATGACAGCCTGCACCACAAGGTTCTCACCCTCGCCGATGAAGTTCTCGTTTATCCGGCGCACGGCGCCGGTTCTCTCTGCGGACGCAACATGCGCGCCGAGCGCGTCTCCACCATCGGCACCGAGCGGCTCACGAATTACGCGTTGCAGATCAACAGCAGGGAAGAGTTCATTAAGCAATTAACCAGCAACCTACCGGCGCGTCCGGCATACTTTTCGCAGGATGCAGAAATCAATCGCACCGGAGCGACGGCGCTCTCCGATCTTCCAGCGTTGTCACCAATCGAGCCGGCCGAATTGAAAACTCTTCTAGCCGAAGGAGCCATCGCGCTCGACGTTCGTCCCGGCGATCAGTTCGCCGCCGGCCACGTGCCGGGGTCGGTAAACATTGCCCTCTCAGGTCAGTTCGCTTCGTGGGCAGCAGCGCTTCTAGGTTTGTCGGCCAGCCCCGTCCTGATCGCCGACTCGCAGGAGGCAGTAGTAGAAGCCCGCATGAGACTGGCGCGCGTCGGCCTCGAAGACTCCCACGGATATCTCAACGGAGGCATCGAAGCCTGGCAACAAGCGGGTTTGCCGCTCGCCACGCTTTCGCAAATCAGCGTCGGAGCGTTGAGCGATCAGCTAGGAGTCTCCGACCTTCAGGTGCTCGACGTCCGTCGCGAACCTGAATGGGAAGCCGGCCACATTGCCAATGCGTTGTGGTGGCCGCTCGACAACTTCAAAATCGCCCCGCCCGAAATCGATCACGATATCCCCATAGCCGTTCACTGCAAGGGAGGCTATCGCAGCATGATCGCCTGCAGCCTGCTGCAACGGGCCGGCTTTCAGAATGTAGTCAATGTAATCGGTGGCTTCGACGCCTGGCAGCAAGCGAAACTTCCAGTGGTTACGGAGAAGCCAGTCGAGGCTTGACCTCGGTCGCGATGCTCTATTACGCTTTGAAAAGAGGATTCGCCCAATGCGCATCCCAATGGTCCTGCTGATCCCGATCTTACTCGCGAGCTGTCGGGCTCCCTCTCTCGCTCAGAGCGCCTCGGCAACTAACACTAAAATATTGTTCATCCAGGGTTTCCCGCTTGCTAACGATCCTGTAAGAATCAAGGTGATGGATGGAGCGACGGAACTGAAGAGCGACGGGCGAGCGCTTTCAAACCGTCTCGCTTGGGAAACTACTTTTAATGCTGGCGACGATTGGATCACTGACCTCTCGTTCGTGGTCAAGAATGTCTCGGCGAAGAAAATAACCTGCATCATCATCTTCTCAGTGCTGGGCGAGACTCCATTCTGGCAAGATGAAAGCCAGTCCAAAATTCCGCTGCTCGGCTTTATCCAAAATCGCTTGGGCCAAAGACCTGAGCACGCGCGGTACGCCAGCGGCCGAGCCTTACCTCCCAATACCGACCCTCCCTTCGATCTCGCTCCCGGCGAGGAGCTTACGATGTCGATGGAAAGCCCAAACGATTACTCGGAATTCAAGGCGCACATCGAGAGGGATCGGCCGATATCAAAAGTCACGGCCATAGACGGCGGAATCGTAACGGTATTCTTCGATGACAGCACCCGGTGGATTAGCATCAACCACAGCTACAGTCGTCCAGCGGAGCAGCCGGGAGAATGGACAAAGATTTCATATGAGGAATGGGCTGGCAAACAGAAAACCTCCGAATAGTGAGACTTGGATCCCCGGTAAAGTTCAACCCAGCCATTGCCTGATTCACCGGGTTGCATAGTCCCTCGAACGCGCCGAGAAAGCCAATCTCCCATCCCGAACGCTGTAGACTTACTAACGAAGCCTTTACCAACCCCCAATGAAAGCCGCCAAACTAGCCAAATCCTACCGCATCGACAACGGCAAGCACTTCCGCCTGAAAGACTTCAACCCCGCCGACACCGGTCACTGGAAGTCAATCGACGAAGCCAAGGAGCACGTACAAAAAGACATCGAGCGAATGCGCAAGCTGCAGGACATGCTCTATGCCCAGGACTGCTGGTCTCTGCTCCTCATCTTCCAGGCCCTCGACGCCGCCGGAAAAGATGGCACCATCAATCACGTCATGTCCGGAGTAAATCCAGAAGGCGTTCAGGTCTACTCCTTCAAGCAGCCGTCGAGTATCGAAATGCAGCATGACTTCTTGTGGCGCACGACGCGAGACCTGCCCGAGCGCGGCCACATCGGAATCTTCAACCGCTCCTATTATGAAGAGGTGTTAATCGTGCGCGTGCATCCCAAGCTGCTCGAGGCCGAGAAGCTCCCACCCTCGCTCGTGACCAAGAATATCTGGGACGAACGCTTCGAAGACATTCGCAGCTTCGAGCGCCACCTGGCGCGCAACGGCACGGTCATCCGCAAGTTCTTTCTGCACCTTTCGAAGAAGGAGCAGAAGCAGCGCTTCATGGCGCGCCTCGATGAACCTGAGAAGAACTGGAAGTTCTCCGCCGACGACGTTCACGAACGCGCCTACTGGGACGACTATCAGAACGCCTTCGAAGATATGATTCGCAACACCGCGACGAAGCACGCTCCCTGGTACGTAATTCCCGCCGACAACAAATGGTTCACGCACCTCGCAGTAGCAGCAGTCATAGTCGAAACCCTCGAAGAACTTAACCTGGCCTATCCCAAAGTAGACGCCGCAAAACGCAAAGAACTAGCAGCCGCCCGACGACTCCTCGCGAAAGAGTAAAGACCCGAAAGGGCGCGGCCTCAACCGATTCTCGGAATCAGAACTGGAGCCGACTCGCTAAATTTCCAGCCCCGAAGGGGCGGCATGTGAAAGCCCGGCACGGAAGTGCCGGGAAGAAGTCGGCAGACGGAACAAGTCCCGTAGGGACGCCGCCGGTTCTCACGTGCGCTCTCCAATCCGCTGCGCCTACAACAAAGAAGGACGCGGGCGTTAGAGAGTGCGCGAGAACTAGATTCCCGGTCTCGCGGTGGAATGCAGTTCAGGGTTCAGCCGCGAAGCGGCGCCAGAATGCAGCCCACGGCGCAAGCCGTGGGAAGAATGTGGGAGATTAGCGAGCCCTGAAGGGGCGGAAGAGCAGTTCTCACGCGCACTCGTTAGCCCCGAACGCGCTTGCATCCGACGGTTGAAAATTCATGAGAGGCTTCTCAGCACCGATCCCCAGTCCCTAACTCCTGCTTCCCATTACTCCGTTACGGCATTAAGATAGTCAAGTTTCATTTTTCACTTTCGAACTGGGGGCAAGCGAACATGGCCGGTCGCAATACGTTTTCCCGAAGCACTTCTCGAACGATCACTTCGGCGCTCTTCCTGTCATTCGCTGCTCTAACCATGTGTGCGCCCAGCCCAGCCCTCGCCCAGACCAAGCCCGAGCGTCAATCGAAAGCCGCCAAGTCCGCCGAGAAGACGCAGTCAACAAATGCCATCGACCAAAAATCCCCGACTGAAGAAGAATCCACCAGGCCGGAAGACAAACTGTTCAAAGGCATGAAGTATCGCCTGATCGGTCCCTTCCGCGGAGGCCGCTCACTCACCGCCGCTGGCATCCCCGGCGATCCCACCACCTACTACTTCGGCGCCACCGGCGGCGGAGTCTGGAAGTCCACCGACGGCGCCATCAGTTGGTCGCCAGTCTTCGACAAAGAGGGAACTGGTTCCATCGGCAGCCTGGCCGTCGCCAATTCCGATCACAACATCATTTACGTTGGCACCGGCGAGGCCTGCATACGCGGCAACATTTCTCAGGGCGATGGAGTCTACAAATCCTTCGACGCCGGCAAAAGTTGGAAACACATCGGACTCAGCGACACGCGCGCCATCGGCAAAGTCATCATCAATCCCAATAACCCCGACATCGTTTTCGTAGCCGCCCTCGGCCATCCCTATGGACCGAACACCGAGCGCGGCATCTTCCGCACCACCGACGGCGGCAAGACCTGGGAGAAAGTTCTCTACAAAGATGAAAACACCGGAGGCATCGACGTCGCCTTCGATCCGCACAATCCCAACATCCTGTTCGCCGCCCTCTGGCAAGCGCGCCGCACTTCGTGGAATCTCACCGACGGCGGCCCCGGCAGCGGACTCTACCGCTCAAACGACGGCGGCACGACGTGGAAGCGCCTCGAAGAGCACGGTCTGCCCAAAGGCCCGTACGGACGCATCGGCATCGCCGTCGCGGCCAACTCCGATCGTGTCTACGCGCTCGCGGAAGCCCGCAATCCCGATGGCGGCCTCTACCGCTCCGATGACGGCGGCGAGACTTGGGACTTCATCAATCCCAGTCACAGCCTGTGGCAGCGCCCGTGGTATTACATGCACATCTTCGCCGACCCAACCAACGAGAACGTCGTCTACGTCATGGATGTCGAGAGCTTCAAATCCACTGACGGCGGTCATCTCTTCAATAAAGTGAAAATCCCGCACGGCGACAACCACGGCCTCTGGATCGATCCCAAAGATCCGCGCCGCATGATCGCCGCGAACGACGGCGGAGTCACCGTTACGCTCGATGGCGGCAAGAACTGGACCCGCGAAGACAATCAGCCCACGGCGCAGTTCTACCATGTCATTACAGATACGGCCATACCATATCGGGTGTACGGCTCGCAACAAGATAGCGGCACCGTCGCGATCATTAGCCGCAGCGACGACGGCGCCATCGATCGCTCCGACTGGTATGACGTTGGCGGAGGCGAAGCCGGATACATCGCGCCCTATCCTCCCGACCCGAACATCGTTTACGGCGCCGATTACCAGGGAAACATCACGCGCTACGACAGACATATTGGGCAAGTCAAGTCGATCACCGAGCAGCCCGAACTCTCCGACGCTCACGGAGCGTTCAGCATGGAACACCGCTTCCAGTGGACCGCTCCGGTGATGCTCTCGCCGCACGACCCCAACACGCTCTACCACGCTGGCGAGCGCCTCTTCAAAACCACAGACGGTGGCGTGCACTGGCAGGCGATCAGCCCCGATCTCACGCGCAACGACAAGAGCAAGCAGCAACCTTCCGGCGGCGACATTACTCTCGACGACACCGGCACCGAGTTCTACGACACCATCTTTGCAGTAGCCGAATCGCCGATCACAAAAGGTCTTCTCTGGGTCGGCACCGACGACGGCCTCATCCAACTCACTCGCGATGAAGGCAAGACTTGGACCAACGTCACGCCCAAAGACATGCCCGAGTGGAGCCGCGTCAGCCAGGTCGAAGCGTCGCCACACGATGCCGGCACAGCCTACATCGCAATTGACCGCCATCAGAACGACGACCTCAAGCCCTACCTCTGGAAGACCTCCGACTACGGCCAGACCTGGACAAAACTGACAAACGGAATTCCTGACGGCAGCTTCGTGCGTGCCGTCCGCGAGGATCCGAAGAAGCGCGGGTTGCTTTATGCAGGAACCGAAAACGGCATCTACGTTTCATTCAACGATGGCGCGGATTGGCGCTCGCTCAAACTGAACCTGCCGTCCACTCCAATCCACGACCTCGTCATCAAAGACAACGATCTAGTAGTAGCCACGCACGGCCGCGCCTTCTGGATTCTCGATGACGTCAGCCCGCTGCGCCAGTTCACCGACGACGTTGCGAAAAAAGACGTTCATCTCTACAAGCCCGGGCCAGCCTATCGCATTCAGGCGGGTGAAGGCGGCGAGGGACATCCTTCCAAACGCACCGGACAAAATCCGCCCACCGGCGCGACGATCTACTTCTATCTGAAAGACGTTCCGAAACCAGAGACAGAAACCAAACTCGAAATCCTCGATGCCTCAGGCAAGCTCATTCGTAAATACTCGAGCACCGAAACCAAGCGCCTCGACGAACCGCCAGATCCCGACGACAAAAAACCTGAAAAAGAAATCAAGCCGGAGGCTGGCTTGAATCGCTTCGTCTGGGATTTGCGCTACGAAGAAGCCCATCGCGTTCCCGGCTACTATCTCTGGGAATACGGCAGCGGCGCGCGCGGACCCGTGGCAGCGCCGGGCCAGTATCAAGTGCGCCTGACCATAGGCAGCGAGAGCCAGGTTGTGCCGCTCGAATTGAAATTGGATCCGCGAGTGAAAGTAAGCTCAGAAGATCTCGCGCAACAGCTCAACATGCTGACTCAGATTCGCGAAGAACTCAGCCAGGTGTACGACGCAGTCAATCAAATCCAGGACGTCCGCTCGCAAGTTGCCGGCCTGAAGCGCCGCCTGCCCGAGAACGCCAGCACAAAACCCATCGCCTCTTCAGCCGATGAACTCGAGAAAAAGTTGGTAAGCATGCGCGACCAATTCATCAACCTCACCATCAGCGCCAACGAAGACTCTCTAGCCTATCCGCCGCAGATCGACGCCAAGCTGGCGTTTCTCGCCATGGCCGTAGGCAGCGCCGACTCGGCTCCAACCGAAGCCGAGCAACTTCAATTCGAAAAACTGAAACGCCAAAGCGCCGAACTGCTCAGCCACTGGCAAGACTTGCAGCATCACGAACTGTCAGACTTCCGCAAGCTGACGGCAGAGAGCAATCTCTCCACAGTAGTAGTGCCGCCCGCAGGGCAAACGGTAGATCCGGAGAACACCGAGGCTCACTGACGACACTCGCGCACGAGTAGTCCCGCTCTATTACTTTCGTGCCACCGCGATGGCACGGATGTGCCTTGTCACCCCGCCATTCCACTGCTATTTTGCCGATAGTGATGCTGATCCTCCCCCGTGGTGGATGGCCGGTTTCGAATGGGGGACTCTATGAGGTTCATGCATCTGTGTTACGCAGCTCTAGGCTTCGCGGTAGCTCGCTGGGTATTCAAGCGGCAGCCGGTGGCTGATCCGGTTTCGCGGTTGCGAGCCTCGGGTCTTCTGTAAAGTTTGGGGCAGGTTGGGCGCGCGCCCCGTTGCGCTTCCATTTCGTCAGCGCGCGCCCATTTTCTTCCGCTCAGACCTTCCTCCACGAAGGTCTAGTACTAAAGTTTGCCTGGTAACCTGCTCTTCTCCGCTCGCCCTCACTACAATCTTGGTAGGACATTGACTGTCATCCTGAGGCGGGCGCTTTTGCCCGCCGAAGGACCTGAGCGAGCCGCGCGATGTGTCGCGTTCTTTGCGACACAATAATCGCGCGTTTTGGCTCGCTTCCTTATTGCTAATGCCCACTCCCACCCCAACTCGCCTGACATTGGCTCTGCTAATCACAGGAATCCTCCTGCTCGCGCTGCCGCCGCGCAGCGCCGCGCAGGATGCGGACGAGACTCCTCTGGGGGACGTAGCCCGCAGCTTCCGCAAGAAGCCAGCCGCATCCGAAGTCGTCGTCGATAACGACAACCTGTCGAAAGCATTGAACGACGCAGAAAGCCGCCACGTCGCCGGATCATCGATGGTGTTCTCGCTCGATCCCGCAGGCAAAAGCTTTCGCGTCTCCTCGCCCGATGTGACCTGCAGCCTGTCGTTCAGTGCCAGCTCGAAAACCAGCGCCCTGCTCAACGATCCGCTGATGCTCGACGAGTTGCCGCGCACCGAAATGGCCAAGCTCGACGGCCCCGCAACCATCGATGGAGATTCGCTGCAAGTCTCCATGCACAACGGCACCGCGTGGGAACTCCGCGAAGTTGTCATCGGCTTGACCATCGTCAAGCGCCCCGACCCCGCAACCGCGTCGTCGAACTTCGGGCAGGCCCGCATAGTGCCCGCAGTCGCGGCCACTTCGCAGCAGCAAGCACCAGACCCATCCCAGAAGCAGCCAGACGTAACGTTGCTGCTGAAAGTAAAAGGATCAGCAGCTCCATCCACCACTGGAATCTTTCGCACAGCCTTGAACTTCGCCCTCTTCCCCGATCAGGACTGGCACTGGGCGATCGTCAAGGCCAAAGGCATCCCGCCGCAAACGCCGACCGAGCCATCGGCCACCCCGCCGACACAACCGGAAAAGCAAGATCGGCCCGCCGCTCCATCACCAGACGCGACCACGAACGCCGCAGCGCCGGCACAGCCGCCACAGTGATCGGCTAGTTGCTCGTGTGGGTCGGACACTCCCTTCGGCAGGCTCAGGGGAGGCTCTATCCGGCTCTTTCAATCCGTCCAGACTTTAGGTCATCCGCTGCGGCCGCTTCTTGCGGAGCGGGATCTCGGTGCACCCTTCACGCTCTCCGGGGGTTTGCGACGGGAGTTGCTTTGGACTTTGGCAGGCGTGGGTTTGAAGGCGCTGCTTAGACGTTCTGCTTCGGACTCTTCCTCTGGTGGCGTGTTGATGGCTGCCATGGCTGCGGACTGGGCCTGGGCGATGGTGAACAGGCTCTCGACTGGCGGGGCAGCGGGGTATTCGGGGACTTCCTTGACCATGCTGTCTTCGAAACAGTCGAAGCGGACCTTGGTGGCGTTCCTGGCGGCGATGCTTAGGGCGCGCAGGATCAGGCGGGCGCGCGGGATGTCGATGTGGTTGCGGACCAGGGCGTTGACTACTTCCATGAGCGAAGCCTGGATGGCTTCCGGACTTTCGAAATTGGCTATGGCATGGAGGCGCGATTTGGGCGGAGTGCGGACTCCGCGGATCATACGCTGATGGAAATAGCAGAAGACTTCTTCGCGTAGTGAGGGCGAACCGCAGCGGCGGCCGTTGACCTTGATGTGGGTGCAGGTGCGAGTGCTGGGATTGATTGCCATGTTTGGACCTTATCGTTGGTTTGCTGGTTGAGTTTGTGGTGGTCTGATCTCGTGAAAAAAAATTGGGGGATCGAGTTTCTAAATCATTGATAATGCTGGGGTTAGCGCCGTGGAGGCGGAAGAAGTCCGCGTAAAATATTGATAGCAAAGGGTTTGCTTGTAAAATCTTGAAAAATAAGGTGTTACGGATGTCGAATTGGGTGCCAGCGGGAGTTGCGAAGAGTTTCTGGGAGATGATGTCTTGGAGTAGCATACAACTTACAGTTTACTAGGGGTGCGCAAGGGCAGATGTCACAGTGGGAGTGTAAGGGCTGTGGAAAAAGACAAGTGATATCAGATCCGGGCGAGGAACCGGCCCAGGTCTGTAGCTTCGATCTCCCGGGCCTCCATTGTGCGCGCGATCTTCCAATTCTCTGTCTTCGGCCAGAGGTTGACACCTTGACGGCCCTCAAATGGCGTCAGCGCGCGGTATGTTGCCCCTTGCACGGTCTTTATGGCGCGATCTGAAAGGTAGTTTTCGATGGCGCGGTACTCGAGGACAAGGCAGTCGATTTGGAGGTCCCGGCAATTCTGGACGAAGGCTTCGCGGCCCGGCTCGATTTGATCGCCCGCGTTTTGTCTCTCGCTGTCGATCGCCGCGAACGTTTGCGGGCATATCCTGGTCACTTCTTGCAGTTCGTCGCGGGAATATCGATTGATCAGATCGGACATGGGAACGACGAGGAATTCGTGGTCCTTGTTAAACAGCCGGAGAAACTCAACGAAGGTCTTAACGCTCGTCCTGCCCTCGACGAGGAGTACCTTGTTAAAGCCGAGAGGCCGATAACCCTCGTAGTTGAGTTCGCCTAGTAGTTCCGCCAAGCGGGGGGTCTCGTCAATCTTCCTAATCTCGCTTCCCTTGGCGCCTACCGAAACGGAATAGATCTCTTCGGCCACTGATCGAGCCAGTCCGATATTGTGCGTGGCGAGGACGACGCCCTCAGAGGCGTAGCGGGCTAGCTTCATCAAGAACTTGAGCTGAAGTGACGGATGGAGGCTGATCTCGGGCTCGTCAATCAGGATGAATGATGGTTTCCTGAATGCCGCATTTCCCAGTACCACGATGAACTGGGCCAGCCCGGCACCCAACTCCTGGAGGGCAAAGGGCTTGCCGTCGATGATTAGTTGTAGGGAGTTATGGTTCAGGGCCGCGGCAATTTGCAGTTGCTTGAAACCGAAGTTGTCCTTGATTTCCTCGATCAGTTTGTAGATTTGCTCTTGCCCCTGCTTCGATGCTCCTGCCTGCAGGCCGTGCCACATTTCGATGAAGGGTCTGCCGACGTTGATGTCGTAGTAGTTCTGAATAGCCCCCTCGGCTGGCGTGAGGGGGCTGATGTGGCGGAAGGCGGGGACGTAGTATGTGTCGGCGAGCATCCTAAACGCTGTGAGGATGGGACGGAAGTTTGCGACGACGATATTAGACGGGTGGGCTGTCGCAACGTCGTCCGACCAGCCGACGCCGCCATCCGGCTGCCTACTCTGCGAGCCGTCGGCGTTAAAGAAAGTAGCGTTGCACGAGCTTTCGTTTCTCAAAATTCGGACAGCAGCCCTGGCCACGACTGCTGGTGTTTTGGGAGGATCGCCCACGGTGATCTCGATCCATATGTCTTCGCGGTTTCCGTTAAAAAACATCTCGTCCCGATCCAAAATCTCCGGCAGCGGTTGCATCTGGAGCTTCCCTCCACTCCAGAGCTGCATGGCGACGTTCGTGTTTCTGCCGATCTGCGTGAATGCCGGGCGCATCTCGTAAAAGAATTTCAGTAGCGATGACTTTCCTGAGTTGTTTACGCCGACGAGGGCCGAGAATCCCTTGGTGAGCTTTAAAGACGCCGGGCTGCCGACAGGAAAACATCGGTAGTTTCCTATCGTGAGATTGATGTCCATGACTTCAAGGGTAGCAAAAAGGGCCACGGCATTGCCGTGGCCCCCTCACAGTCGGATTCCTTTTTACACTTGTGGCGCGGGAATGCCAAGCACTTTTGTGCGGCCGTTTGGATCAGGGGCAGCGGATGGGACTATCCGTTCTACTTGGCGTCGTTTTGCTCCGCTGACGGACGAAGCGTCCGCCGCTCCATGAGTTTTGGTGGTGCTGGCGGACAGCGGGTTCCTCCGCTGCGCCGTCCCCTTCGGCTTCGCTCAGGGTCCCGCTCCGGTCGGAATGACAGGGCCTGTGACTGGGCCACGAGCAACGTCAAGGGCAAGGTCAAAGTCAAGGTCAAGATCAAGATCAAGATCAAGGTCAAAGGCAACGGACAGGAGTGTCCGTTCCACACGTGCAAAAGCAACGTCAACGTCGAGGGCTGCGCTGCGGGCGTTCGTTTTCCCACTTCTCGCAAGGGACGCGAGAAGTGGGGCATCCCCGTTTGATTAGGTGCCGGCGAAGTCAAAGTTAAAAGCTGCGGATGGGACTGTCCGTTCCGCATGGGCGTCGCTTTGCTCCGCTGACGGACGAGGCGTCCGTCGCTCCATGAGTTGTGGTGGTGCCGGCTGACAGCGGGTTCCTCCACTGCGCCGTCCCCTTCGGCTTCGCTCAGGGCCCGGCTGCGGTCGGAATGACAGGGCTTGAGACGGTGGTACGAGCGACGTCAATTGCAACGTCAAAGTCAAGATCAACGTCAAGGGCAACGGACAGGAGTGTCCGTTCCACACGGGCGTCGCTTTGCTCCGCTGACGGACGAGGCGTCCGTCGCTCCATGAGTCGTGGTGGTGCCGGCGAAACCAAGGTTCCTCGCTTCGCTCGGAATGGCATTTGTGAGGGTTCTTGATCGCAGCGCTTCAGCGCTGCCTCCCAGGACCTGGCGTGCTAAACTGTCCTCAATCCCACAACAAAGGACAGGCTGGCGATGAAATTTGGGGTTATTATTTTTCCGGGGTCGAACTGCGATCACGATGCTCACTGGACTTTGCAGCAGGTGGCGCGGCAGCCGGTTACTTTTCTTTGGCATGAGTCGCATGATCTGGAGGGGTGCGATGCGGTGATTGTCCCGGGAGGATTTGCGTTTGGGGATTACCTGCGGACTGGGGCGATTGCGAAGTTCTCTCCGGTGATGGAGTCGGTGCGGCGGTTTGCCGATGGCGGCGGGTTGGTGCTGGGGATTTGCAATGGGTTTCAGATCCTGTGCGAGTCGGGGCTTTTGCCGGGAGCGCTTTTGCGCAACACGGGATTGAAATATGTCTGCAAGCCGGTGCAGGTGCGGGTGGAAAATGTTGCCACTCCGTTTACCAATGCTTGTTCGCAAGGCGAAGTGTTGACGATCCCGATCGGACATATGGAAGGGAACTACTTCTGCGATCCGGCGACTTTGGATCAGTTGCACCGCGAAAACCGCGTGGTGTTTCGATATTCGACTGAGGGCGGCGAGATTTCGGCGTCGGCGAATCCGAATGGTTCTTTGGACAATATTGCCGGCATCTGCAGCGCGGGCGGCAACGTGGTGGGCATGATGCCGCATCCTGAGCGGGCTTCAGAGCCTGCGCTTGGCGGAGTGGATGGAATGAAGATATTTGATTCCATGGTCGGCGCCATGGCCGGCCGGTAGATGTCGCCGGTAAAGGCCACGTTTTCCACCGCACGCGTCTAAATACCGTTTGATAATCCCGCGGCTTAGTGTTACTGTCTCCGCGAAGCGGCTTCCTCCCTTCGCCCCGGAATTTAAACATTTCATGCAGTTGCAGGGAGGAGTGTGCGGAATGACGTCGAAGCAGATTCTCGATGCTTTTTCTGAAACGTTGATGCAGGACGAACGAATCCTCAGCCCGCGGGAGCGCGAGCTGCTGATGAGTCTCCTGCAAAACTCCAGAGCAGTTTCCAGCAGCAATCCTGAAACACAATCCGCGGTAAGCGCAACCATAGCTCGCACGGTGGGTGAAACAGTAGCGCAACGTGCATTCACGTTGTTAGGCGGCAGCATTGTGGAGCAGATCCTGGCAAGCGCGGGAATGCCCGCGTGGATAGAAGAGACGATGCCGGTCGTGGCCGGACCCGGCGCGCCACAGCCTCCGGGCAATGCGCCGCAACCGCCGGGAGTGAAGCAACCGCCCATGAAGAGTCCGGGAGCGCCGCAGCCACCGGGAGCGCCGCAACCGCCGGGAGCGCACAAGCCCGGACGCGAACCGGACCCACCGAGTTCACGTCCGCCGATGAAAAGTCCGGGGGCACCGCAGCCGCCGGGCGCGCCGCAGCCTCCGGGTGTGGAGAAGCCAGAGCGCGGGCCGCAGCCTCCGTCGCATGGTCCGCAGCCGCCGAGTGCTGTGCGGCCGTTGAGCGTTCCTATGCAGCATAGCGCTGGGTCGGGCAACGGAGTTGGTGTGTTGGAGGCACCGGCGATTGCGCGGGCACAGTGCGTTGTGCTGGATGAGTTTCTTGCTCCGCAGGAACTGGATGAGTTGGTGAACTACGCGCTGCAACACGAGGCGGAGTTTCAAAACAGCGCTGTGGTTTCGCCTAGTGGTGATCCGGGAGCGCTCGATTACTCGCATCGGCGCTCGCGCGTGCTTATGGATTTGGGAAAGCATGAGCAAATTATTCTGGAGCGAATCCGAGGCGTGTTGCCGAGTGTGTTGGAGCGGCTGGGAGTGGAAGAGTTTCCGATTACGAATGTGGAAGCACAGATCACGGCCAGCAATGACGGCGATTTTTTTGGCGCGCACTGCGATGACTCGCAGGAGATAATTGCGTCCCGCCGAATTACGTTTGTTTACTTCTTTCAGCGCGAGCCACGGCCGTTTGAAGGCGGAGAGTTGCGGCTTCACGACTCGAGTGGGAGCGATGCGCATGCGGAGAGTTATCAGAAGATTGTTCCGCAGGCGAATCAAATTGTGTTCTTCCCGTGCTCGGTATTGCACGAGATAACCGCAGTGGAGTGCCCGTCACGGGCCTTCGCTGACAGCCGATTCACCCTAAACGGATGGCTACACAATTAAAAGACACGGCATGGCTTGAATGGATTGCAGGCCTGATGGGGGTGGGGTCGCGGCAAACTCTTACCGCGGCGCTGCCCCCCGGGCAATTCCATTGTTTGCTGGATGAGTTGCCGATGCACTTGGTTCCGCAGCGGCAGCTTCGGGCCTGGTGTTGGTGGATGGACTTTTCTGCGGAGCAGTTGTTTGTTAATCCGGAGTGTTCGGTTCTGCGTGGTGGGCAGGTGCCGGTCGAGTTGGAACCTCATCGGGATTTGCTCGAGAATTTTTACTTGCAGGGAACTATGGCTTGGGTGCGTGATGCGGCTACTGGTGCGCTGAATCCATTTTGGCTTGGTCCGCGGACGGAAGCGGTGGTTTCGAAACTTTGTGCCGGAGAACCTGTGCCTGCTTCCATTCCGGCGGATTTGCGCAGGTTGCTGGCGGGTGCTGGGATTCTGATTCCGGAGGGATATGGTGAGCGGCGTCTCGCGGAGTGGGCTGACGTTGTTCGAAAAGGCGCACAGCACTTTCGAGAACATGGTTACGTGCCGCTGGGGCGCTTGATTCATCCGTATAATCTGGCGGCTTTGCGGCGCTATTACCGGCACGCTATTCGGAGTGGAGCGATTCGGCTGGGCGATGAGCAGAGTTCGCGGAGATACTTTGCGCACAATGAGAGCGTCGCCCGATTCTTCCATCATCAGATTGCGAACGCGGTTGGCGCGATCACGGGCGAAGCGGTGAAGCCTTCTTATGTTTATTTTGGCTCTTACTTGAGCGGCGCCGAGTTGAAGAAGCATACCGACCGGGAACAGTGCGAGTTCAGCGTTACGTTATGTCTGGATTTTTCTCCGGAGCCGGAGTTGGCGACTTCGTGGCCTATACGGCTGGATACTCCGGAGGGGACGGTTAAGGTTTATCAGGCTTTGGGCGATGGGTTGGTTTACCGCGGACCTCGGGTGCCTCATTACCGGCATGTGCTGGGTGACGGGCTTACGTCGACTTCGATTTTCTTTCATTATGTTAGGGCGGATTTTGAAGGGTCGTTGGATTAGCGCAGTGGTCAGTGGCTAGTGGTCAGTGGTCAGTAAGATCAAAGGCGATTCGCGCGAGAGCGTGCCTTGGGCGCTGAAGCGCAGGTCAATTTTAGCTGCTTATTGGCACGAATGAATTCGTGCCCTTCCCGAACCAAATCTTTATCCCGCTCGCTTGTTTAGTGCAGCCCCGAGATTAGATAGAGCACGGAGAAGACTTGGTGGTAGCTGTAGGCGAAGCGGGAGCCGTCGCGGCTCATGACTACCGGGGCGACATTGATTACTCCGACTGTTGTCTCGGGCTGCAATTCCTGAATGAGAGTCTTCTCACCGGTCGTCAGGTTGACCTTGTACACTTTCGTCGGAATGTGACCTCGAAGATATCCGTAAACGGAAGAGTTGTCATCCGACCATTGGAGCGGGATAAACGTCGACTCAAGACCGGGAATGAGATGGGGTGCTATGCCACCGGCGGTGGGATAGACAACAACTCCCGCGTCGTCGTCGCTGCGGATAATATATTTGCCGTCGGGAGAGATCAGGCCACTGGTAACTCCTTCGGGCGTGATCGGTGTTGGTTTTCCTCCCTCAAAATCCACTAAATACATGCGCGCGCCGTGGCCGGCTTCGTTGGCGTTGATGGTGATGTGTTTTCCGTCTGCGAGAAAATGAACGTTGCCGTTGTCGATGTGCTCGAGGCCGGGTAGCGAAATCGTACGAGGTTGACCCGGGCCGAGCGGAACCAGCGTCACGCGCCCCGGATTACCTACCAGAACGGAAATCGCCCATTTGCCGTCGGGAGAAAGGCCGCCGCCGCTGCCTTCCCCCAGTTGCACAGGCGGAGTACCGTCGAGTTTGCGAATCGCGAGCGCGTAATGGGTTCCGGCGGCTTCACTGGCGTCTTCAAAAAAAATCGACTGGCCATCGTGCGAAATATCCTTGGCAGTGGTCCAATCGCGCCAGGAAACATCTACGGCTTTGCCGTCGCGTGCCGTGGTCTCCATGGCTACGCGTTCGGCATCCACGCTGATCAGAACTCGACCATCCGGGGCCACGTCCTCCAAAGTCATGCCCGCAGGCACCTCGAGGATTGTTCGAGTGCGTCCAGACATATCGACGGCGTGCAGGCCGCGGCTGATGCCCTTTTCGACGGCCGTAAACCAAACTTCTTTGCCATCGGGACCCCAGGCCAGGCCGTCCTCCGATTCCCACTCGTCCGAGAGCACGGTCATACGGCCGCTAAGGTCGATGACCGAAACGTGGCCGCGGTCATCCCATAGCGCAGGATGGTCCATGAAAGCGATCTTGTCACCTTGCGGCGAGACGCGAATATGGCTGATCCAACCCTTGCTTTGGTAGAGAGAATGACCGATGGGATATTCGATTCGATCGCTGTTTTGTGTGCGATGGACTACGGCGAGTTCACCGCTCGGAGACCAATCTGCCCACGGGACGTTTTCGAGAACCTCGCGTGGGGAACCTCCGGCCAGCGGTGTGCGGGCAAGGGTGGCGCCTTCGACCTCCAAGTGTGCGGCATACTTTCCGCGGAGAGCGACCGCGAGTTCGCCGGTGCGGGAGATCGAGAGCAGGGCTGCATCGGCGAGAACGAGCGGCTGACTTAGAAGGGAATCGCCGACGGTGGAGAAGAGCTGAATCGGGTTGCCGTTCCAGGATGCGCCATACACAATCGTCCGATAGTCGGGGGCGAAGCGAGCCGAGTACAGTGTGCCTTGTTCATAGGTCAGACGTTGGTAAACGGGAGATTGGGCGCGATGTTGCCAGCGATTGGCCAGCAGCCATAGCGTTGCAACCAGCAACGCTGCGGCAACTGCCCAGGGAACGATGGCTGGCTGCGGTCGGGGACGGGCCTTGAGCCGGACTGGTGCGGTAGTGTCTGCCAGAGTGTCGAGCGCAAAGGCTAGATCGCGTGCTGATTGGAAACGATTCTCCGGCTCCTTCTCCAGGCAGTGGCGGACGATCTGCTGAAAGGGTACGGGGACGCTGGCTTGCTCGAGATTAATTTCGGCGGGATCTTCTTTGAGCACTGCGGTGATTGTGTCTACTTCGGTCTCGCCGCTAAAGGCTCGGTGCCCGGACAACATTTCGTAAAGAATTGCGCCCATGCTGAAGATGTCGCTGCGGTGGTCTACGGCCTTGGCTCGAAGCTGCTCGGGCGCCATATAGGCGACGGTGCCGACGATTACGCCGCTCTTCGTTACCGTGGTCATTTCCTCCACGGAGCGTTCGGCGTCTTCCGGCGCGGATTGCAGCTTGGCTACACCGAAGTCGAGAATCTTAACGCGCCCGTCGGTAGTGACGAAAAGATTTTCGGGCTTGAGGTCGCGATGGATGATGCGGTGATCGTGCGCGGCGATTAGTCCCTGTACGATTTGCTGGGCGTAGTCGAGGGCGAGGCGGGCGGGCAAGGCTCCTTCGGTGAGGCGCTGGCGGAGGGTGTTGCCCTGAAGCAATTCACAGACTATGTAGGGAGATCCGTCGTGGAGGCCGACGTCATAAACGGCGACGATGTTTGGATGATTGAGCGCGGCGGCGGCGCGGGCTTCGAGTTCGAAGCGGCGGAGGTGATCGGGATTTTGGCTGGAGGCGGGGCGGATCAGCTTGAGAGCTACATCGCGCCCTAGCCTTTCATCGCGGGCGCGGAAGACTTCGCCCATGGCTCCGGAGCCAATCTTCTCGATGACCCGATAGTGACCTATAACTTGGTCATTCATGCTGCAATAACGCCCCGCTGGCATGTTAGGGGCGCATGTAGGTTGGAGTCAATCACCTAATCGGGGAAGTGGCCGGCCCGAATGGGGGATGGGGGAAGTGTTTAAGTAACCGCACGGCACTCTTGCTGCCCCCGGCACGGCGGGCGGGACGCCCGCCCGACAGCCGCCGAGACGGCGGCGCTACGACTGCTGCGGAGCCTGATCAGGGTGCCGGACGAAGATAGGCCGTGCTATAATTCTTTTTCGCCTGCATACTTTCGAGGCAGTCTGTGATCTTTCTACGGGCGGAATCCCGCGATTAAACGAAATTATCGGATCGAGGTCTAGCCATGTCTGGCCATTCAAAGTGGGCCACAATCAAGCACAAGAAGGGCGCGCTGGACGCCAAGCGCGGCAAGATTTTTACCCGTCTCATCAAGGAAATCAGCATTGCCGCGAAGAATGGCGGCGGCGACCCTGATTCGAACCCGCGGCTGCGCGGAGCTATTCTCGCCGCCAAGAGCGAGAACATGCCCCAGGACAACATCAAGCGGGCGATTCAGCGCGGTACGGGAGAATTGCCTGGCGCGACCTACGAGGAGTTTTCGCTCGAGGGTTACGGGCCCGGCGGAGTGGCTGTTCTGCTCGATATCAATACCGATAATCGCAATCGTACGGTCAGCGAGATTCGCCACTGCTTTGGCAAGAACGGCGGCAACATGGCCTCAGCCGGTGCCGTCGCGTATATGTTCCACAAGAAGGGCGACATCCTCATCCCGAAGAGCGCTGCGAAAGAGGATGACCTGATGAATATCGTCCTCGAAGCCGGCGGCGACGATTTGAACGATGATGGCGAGAATTGGGAGATCCTCACGGAGCCTTCCGCTTTCGAAACTGTGCTCGAAGCGGTGAAGAAGGCGGGGATTGAGCCGGCGTCGTCGAGCGTGGCGATGATTCCTGACACCTACGTCAAACTGGAAGGTCAGGCGGCCAACACGATGATTCGTCTGATGGAGGCGCTTGAGGATCAGGACGACGTGCAGAACGTGCACTCGAACTTCGATATTGACCAGAAGTTGCTGGAAGAAGTGGCTGGGTAGTTGAACTGGGATTTTGTTGAAGCCGCCCCTTGCGGGCGGCTTTTCTTGTTGCGGCGTCCTGTTGTAATTTTTTGCTGATGGGCGGGTCTCAAAAGTTTTCAACACAACCGTGGATAATTCTGTGGAAAAGCACGGAAGTATTCTCGTAAGTGACTCAGCTTAGAGATGGTTCAGCACTTTGCACCGGAGCGAGTGCTGGCACTTTCGTGCTGCAACCTTCGGCGCGCCGTGCTTGGTTTTGAATTCCGACTTGATGCTTGAATGGCGATCTCGAAACTTAGACTCGACAAACTTCTGGTGGACCGCGGATTGGCTGCTTCTCGCGAACGTGCGCAAGCTCTGATTCTCGCGGGGAAAGTGTTGGTCGACGATCAGAAGATTGAAAAAGCTGGGGCGCAGGTTGATGCGGAAGCGGTGATTCGATTGCTTGGCGAAGATCTGAAGTACGTTAGCCGCGGCGGACTTAAACTGGAACGCGCGCTTGAACACTGGCGGATCGATGTCGCGGGCAAAGTTTGTCTTGACCTTGGCGCTTCGACTGGAGGGTTTACCGATTGCCTGCTGCAGCGCGGTGCGGCTCGCGTGATTGCCGTAGACACCGGGTATGGGCAGATGGATTTCAGGCTTCGGCAGGATTCGCGGGTTCGACTGCTGGAGAAGACGAATGCGCGATATCTGACGGAAGATGTTCTCGCTGAAAAAGTGGACCTCATCGTTGTCGATGTGGCTTTCATTTCGGCGACGCTGGTGCTGCCTGCTGTGGTGAACGCTGCGTTTCCGCAGTCGGTCGAAGAACGGCGCGGGCGGCAAGTGGTCGTCCTGGTGAAACCTCAGTTCGAGGCAGGAAGGGAATTCGTGACCAAGGGAGGGATTGTGCGCGACGAGGCGGCCCAGTTGGCGTCGGTCGAAAAAGTGAAGGTGCGTTTGCTAGAGCTTCAGTGCGCTTACGCCGATGTCATCGAATCGCCGATTCTTGGCGCGGAAGGGAATCGCGAATTTCTGCTGCGGGCTGTTTTCTGATTGGGGCAGTTTGGTAAGGAAGCGAGCCAAACGCGCGATTATTGCGTCGCAAAGAACGCGACGCTTCGCGCGGCTCGCCCAGATCCTTCACTGCGCAAAGAACGCGCGTTCAGGATGACAATCAAGCGGCACCGCTGGCAATCCTGCGCGGTTACGATTTTCGGCTTTTATTTCTGTACAATCTTTCTTTCTGTCTTCCAACATGCCGAGCTCGACTTCATCATCTTTATCGAAAACAGCGGCCATCATCTCGCGTCCGGCGCGGCCGGAAGTTGCGCGCATATTTCCTGAACTGCTGGCATGGCTGAATGCGCATGGCTACAAGGTTATTGTCGATCCGGAGACGGCAAAATATTCCACAGGCCAGGAGGAAGTGCTGCGCTCGGAAATGTCGTCGCGGCCTTTGGACCTGGTGGTCGTGTTGGGCGGCGATGGGACGCTGCTATCGGCGGTGAGAGTCACGGCTTCAACCGATGCTCCGCTGCTCGGCGTGAACCTGGGCTCGCTCGGCTTTCTTACCGATGTTCCGCTGCCTTCTCTGTTTTCCATGCTCGATCAGATTGGAGAAGGCCGCGCCCCCGTGGAAAAACGTTCGCTGATGCAGTGCGATTTGCTGCGCGGCGACGAGGTGCTCGGAACCTACAAAGCTTTCAACGACGTTGTCGTGAACAAGACCGCACTGGCTCGCCTTAATAATTACGATCTGTTCGTCGACAAGGCATTTGTTTCGAGCTACCGCGCCGACGGAATGATCGTGGCTACGCCAACAGGTTCGACGGCTTACTCGCTTTCGGCGGGCGGCCCCGTGGTTATGCCGACCGTCAATGCGTTTGTGATTACGCCGGTGGCGCCGCACTCGCTTACGCATCGTCCGCTGGTGGTGCCGGATTCTGCCGTGATTGAAATTCTGCTGCGCAGCGATGAGGAAGTGGCTTATCTCAGCATGGATGGGCAGCCTGGGCTTGATCTGAAGGATGGTGACCGAGTGCGCTGCCGGCGCTCGGAGCACAAAGTCAGCCTATTCCGCACCGAGGCGGACTTTTTTCACGTGCTGCGCACGAAATTAAAGTGGGGAGAGCGATGAAGAATTGTCGATTGAGTGATTGGTGATTGTCGATTGAAAAACCTTGATGCCGATGGTTTCAGGCGACAATTACAACTCCGATGAATACAGTTCGCGGACTGTTTCCCGCCGCCGGATCACTTTGACGGACTTTCCGCTGACGAGCACTTCCGCTGGGCGTGGACGCGTGTTGTAATTCGACGCTAGAACCATCCCGTAAGCTCCGACGTCGAGAATCGCAAGCAAATCTCCCTCTTCGGTGCGAGGTAGCTCGCGATCGCGGGCGAAGAAGTCGCCGGACTCGCATATCGGACCTACCACATCTACAATCTCTTTCTTGACGGGCAGGTTCTTGCTTCGCGCTTCGCGCTGAACTTCGCGCCGCACCTCGCTCTGCACATCGCCCTGCACAACGGGAACGATTTCGTGATGGGCTCCATAGAGCGCTGGGCGGATCAAGTCGTTCATGGCGGCATCGACTATGAGGAATTTCTTGCCGTCATTTTGTTTTCTGTAGAGCACAGAAGTTAGCAGCACTCCCGCGGGTCCGACAATCGCGCGGCCCGGTTCGAGTAACAGATGCAGATTCAGACCGCGCAGGGGATTGGTCACGGCGCGCGCATAATTCGCGACATAGTCCGCGAAGTTCGGTCCTGCTTTCTGATAGTCGATCCCGAGGCCGCCTCCGGTATCGACGAAGACGACCTGGTGGCCGTCAGCGCGCAACGCGCGAACGAGGTCAGCCACTCGGGCGACGGTTTCTGCGAAAGGCGCGACATCCGTGATCTGCGATCCGATGTGAACGCTCACTCCCGCGACTTTCAGATAACGCGTTGCGGAAGCTTTGGCGTAAAGAGTGCGCGCGATGCTGATGGGCACGCCGAATTTGTGCTTGCGCAAACCTGTAGAAATGTAAGGGTGGGTGTCGGCGGCGACGTCCGGGTTCACGCGCAGAGCGATGCGCGCGATCTTGTGCAGGCGCGCGGCGCACTCTGCCAAAGTCCAGAGTTCCGATTCGCTTTCCACATTGAAGAGCAGAATTCCGGCCTTCAGCGCCGCAGTCATCTCTTCGCGAGATTTCCCCACGCCGGAGAATACGATTTTTCTGGCGGCGCGGCGATCGACGGCCAGCACGCGCTCCAGTTCTCCGCCGGAAACTACGTCGAAGCCGCAGCCTTGGCGGGCCAGCAGGCGCAGAATACTCAGATTCGAATTTGCCTTGACGGAATAACAGATGGTGTGGGGAACGTTGCGAAACGCGTTGTCAAACGCAGCGAACCGTTCGCGGATGGTTGTCGCCGAATAAATGTAGAGGGGCGTTCCGTAGCGCTCCGCTAATTTTGTTAATGGGACGCTCTCGCACTGCAACACCGAGTCCACGCTGCGGCGCAGTAATCCTTTGCGGCGTTCGTGCAGAACGAATCCGGGCGGGCGCTCGGACGAAATGTGTGCGGATCCCGTGAGTTCATTGCGCCGGCTCATTTTTTCCTGGAAGTGCCGTGCGCGGCGGTGCCCTTGACTTTGATGGCCACCACAGTTTGATCGTCGAACGTCTCGACCCCGGCGGAATGCTCGGCGGCGGCTTTGAAGAGGGAGTCGACCACGCAATCCGCCGACGTGGCACCGCACTCTGCGATGATTTTTTCCACTCGTCCGCGGCCGAAGAGTTCTCCACGGCGGTTGCGGGCATCGAGAATGCCGTCGCTGAAGAAGACGAACATGTCTCCAGGCTTCATCTTGAAGCGAAACTCGTCGTAGCTGGCATCGTCGAAAAGGCCGAGCGGCAAGCCAGTCGCCTCGATCACCTGATTTTTTCCGTCGTGCACATAAACCGGGCGCGGCAAGCCTGAGTTGGAGACGAGAAGAGTGCGACTCTCGTCATCCCAGACGGCATAGATGAGCGATACAAATTGTGCTTCAATGCGCCGCGTGGCCAGAGACAAATTCACCGCGGAAAGCATCTCGGCCGGGTCCGGTTCTATGGGAGCGTGCGAGCGCAGGATTCCGCTGACCAGCGCCGCGTAGATGGCGGCGGGAGCGCCTTTTCCGCTGACATCGCCAATCACAATTCCCAGGCGCGAGAGGGAGTACGGAATAAAGTCGTAGAGATCGCCGCCGATCGCGCGTGCGGGAACGAACTTCGCAGCGAGTTCCAAGTGCGCCGGCTTGGGCAGCGTCTGCGGAAGCAGACGCATTTGCAGTTCGCGGGCTAGCGCCAGATCGCGCTCCAGGCGGCGTTCCTGCCGGGCAATCTCTTCATACAAGCGCGCGTTTTCGATGGCGATCGCCACCTGTGCGGCCAGCGTCATTATGGTGCGCCGGTGATCGTCAGTAAAAAATCCGCGGCGCGTGTGCTCGAGGTCGAGAACTCCGATGACCTTATCTTTGTAGATGAGCGGCACCGCGAGCTCCGATCGCGTTTCGGGGTTGCCCTCGATGTAACGCGGGTCTTTGGTCACATCGGGGACGAGAACCGCATGTCTGGTTTCCGCGGCGTGCCCGACCAATCCGCGGCCAAGCGGGATGTCGTCTTTCAGGTGAACGTTTTCATTGAAGCGTAACGAGAAACGGTGCTGCAGCTTTTCTCCGGCGGAATCCAGCAGCAGGATGCTGAACATTTGAAAATCGATCAGGCGGCGGAGCAGTTCGGCGATGCGGCCCAGGAGTTCGTCGAGGTTCAGGATGGAGGTGAGTTCGCGCGCGATTTCGTTGAGCAGCAGCAGAATCCGCGCCTGGCGCGTTGTTCGCGTGTAGAGTTGAGCATTTTCAATGCCCGCCGCCATGCGCGACGCAATCAGGCTCAACAGCCGGCTGTGTTCTTCATTGAAGTAGCCAACATGCCTTGCTTCAAGGTCGATCACCCCAATGACGCGGTTCTTGGTGATGAGCGGGACGGCCAGCTCCGAGCAAACGTTGGGTATGGCGGCGACGTACCTGGGATCCTTGGTGACGTCGTCGATCAAAATCGTCTGGCGCAACTGGGCTGCCTGGCCGGTCACTCCGACGCCCATCTTGATTCGGGCGCGCTCGGCGAACTCGGTGTCATAGCCTATCTGGAATCGAAAGCGCAACTCCTGAGTTTTCTCGTTAAGCAGAAGGATAGCGAAGATTTCATAATCGATGACTTTGCGAACCACCTCTGCGACCCGGCGCAGAGTCGTATCCAGGTCGAGCGAGGTTGCCATGACGTCGGCAACTTCCAGCAACAACGGCTCAACATTGAAAGCTTTTTCGTGCTTGTTCAGGGTGGATCCCATTTTGTTTTTCTATGATAGCAGCCGGGCGCGGAGTACCTAGTACCTGGTACCTAGTACCTAGTACCAAGTACCTAGAAGCCAGCACCGGGCATGAAACCGGATACGACGAACTGGAATCGCTTGGAAGAATGCGCGGTTGCTCGGTACTAGGTACTGGGTACTATTCTCGGGGGACGATGCAGACATCGGCCAGGTTGCGGTAGCGTTCGGCGTAGTCGAGTCCGTAGCCGACGACGAACTCGTCGGGGATGGTGAAGCCGACGTAGTCGCCCTGCAGCGGGAGCTTGCGGCGCGAGGGCTTGTCGAGAAGAGCCGCGATCTTCAGGGTTCGCGGTTGATGCGCCATCAGCAATTTCTTCAGCACCGTGAGCGTCAGTCCAGTGTCGAGAATGTCCTCGACGACAATTACGTTCTTGTCCTTCATGGACTGGTCTACGTCTTTGGTGAGTTTCACTTCTCCGGTGGAATCCCAACCGCTCTTGAGTTCCTGCGTGGGGCTCGGGCGGTTGCCGTAACTGGAGACGCCGATGAAGTCAAAGGTCGCGTCCAGCTTGATTTCGCGCGCCAGGTCGGCCAGAAAAATCGCGGAACCTTTCAACACGCCAACGAGAATGACCGGTTGGCCTGCGAAGTCGCGCGTGATTTCTGCACCCAGTTCCGCGACGCGCTTTGCGATCTCTTCGTGTGAAATCAGTACCTTGAGTTCACTCATGGCGTTTCATATTAAACTAAACCCGCAGCCCATGTTGATTTCATATCATGGGCTGGATATCGCTGCCGTAATACGGCAATTCATCTGGAGCTTTTCTTTATGAATCTTAAAGGCGTTCAACTTACCTGGCTGGGCCACGCTACGTTTCGCATCGTGACTCCGGGCGGGCGCACGGTCATTATCGATCCGTGGATCATGAACAATCCCTTGTGTCCGGCTTCGGAGAAAAAAGTAAAGCATGTAGATGTTCTCTTGTGTACGCATGGTCACGGAGACCACATTGGTGACGCGGTTGAGGTGATCAAGCAGCATAATCCTCAGGTGGTGGGAATGCCTGAATTGTGCGGCTGGCTGGAGAAAAAAGGCGCGAAGCAAACTTCTGCAATGAACAAAGGCGGCACGCAGAAGATTGGAGACATTAAAGTCACGATGGTGCACGCCGATCACTCGTGCGGCATTCAGGATGGCGCTCAGATGATTTATGGCGGTGAAGCTTGCGGGTACGTCGTCGAATTCGAAAACGGAGCGAAGATCTATCACGCCGGCGACACCAACGTTTTCGGGGACATGGCGATCATTCGCGACCTTTACGCGCCGGAAATCGTGATGCTGCCGATCGGAGACCACTACACGATGGGTCCGCGCGAGGCTGCTTATGCTTGTAATTTGCTTAAGCCGAAGACCGTGATTCCCATGCACTTCGGAACGTTTCCCGTGCTGACGGGAAGTCCGGTTGAATTGCAGAAACTGGTGCCCGGCGTCGAAGTCTTTACGATGAAGCCCGGTGTCACCGTCAACAATTGAAGTTCAGGAATTGATTATTGACGGGCGAATGTCAGAGGTGAATGCATGACTCCGAGTAAAACTAAGAAGGAAACTAAGCCTGAATGGCGGCACTTCAACTTCGTCACCAACGGTCCCGTCGACGACTATTTGTACTCGATGCTCCCCAAGCGCGATGAAGTGTTGGCGGAGATGGAAGCTTATGCCGGCCTTCATAAAGTTCCCATTGTTGGTCCCGCCGTGGCGCGCGTGCTACAGCAACTTGCTTTGATGACCGGTGCCAGGACGGTTTTCGAATTAGGCTCCGCTATTGGATATTCGACTATTTGGTGGGCGCAAGCGGTCGGCGAAAAAGGCCGCGTCATTTACACCGACGGCGATTCCAGGAATGCCGAGCGAGCCCGAGGTTATTTCGAGCGTGCTGGCGTTTCCGATCGCATTACGATCCATACTGGCGATGCTTTGGAATTTCTCTCTGAGCAAAAGCAGCAGTTCGACATTATTTTCAACGATGTCGACAAGGAAGATTATCCGCGCGTGCTGCGGTTGGTTTCGCCGCGGCTGCGGAAGGGCGGTCTGTTTATTACCGACAATGTTTTGTGGAGCGGGCGTGTGGCGGAGAGGAGTCCTCGGGAGGCTGCTACTAAGGCGATTTTGGAGTTTAATCGGTTGCTTTACGGCTCGGCGGATTTCTACACAACGATTTTGCCGATTCGCGATGGGTTGGCGGTGGCGTTGAAGAGGTAAGGCAATTTAGTGTCATCCCGACGCGCAGCGAGGGATCTTGGTGTTTGATGGTGGCGGGGATACCTGTTGTGCGAGCTAGAACCAAGATCCCTCGCTTCGCTTCGGGATGACAACTATAGTGCCCGGGATGACAGTTGAAAGTCGGGATGACAATCCCTTAGTATTGCTCAGATCGACTTTACCGGAATCGCCAGCAGATCTTCGACTAGCCCTACTTCTTTCTGGAGGAATGGCTCGGCATGGGTTACTCCGCCGAGCATGCCGTAGTAGCGCGCCATTGAGTCTACGCGCGCGCGAATTTCGTCGTGAGCGGGGAAGAGATCTTTGCCGGCTTCCTGATCGCTGAATTGCGATTTGTACGCCATGATGGAGGCGAACTTCTGTGCGAACTGGGCGCCGATATCTACGACAAATGTCGGGCGTACATCGTAGTAAAGAGTGGCGTAGATAATTTTGAAGGGCCTGTGCGGCGGGAGTTTCGGATCGAGCTTCGATAGTCCTGCCAGAAAACAAGCCTCGTATCCCAGCACAGAGCAGGTGTAGTGATCGGGATGGCGTCCCTTCCAATACGGCAAAATTACCACGCGTGGCCGGGTTTCGCGGATCACGCTCGCTACTTTAAGCCGATTCTCCCAGGTATTTTCGACGCGGCCGTCGGGGATGTCGAGAGCGCGGCGCCAACTGACGCCGAGAATTGTTGCCGCGTCTGCGGCTTCGCGGGCGCGATCTTCGGCCGTGCCGCGCGTTCCCATTTCGCCCTGGGTCAGATCGAGAATGCCCGTCCGCTGTCCGCGCTGGGCGGCCTTTAGCAGCGTGCCTCCGCAGGTTTGTTCGACGTCGTCGCGGTGCGCGGCGATGGCAAGAATGTCGAGGTTGGAGGGAGTTGAGGACATGTCACTCCAGATTGCCCTGCTCGAGCACGACATTCTCGCGCACGATCAGCCGGTTCGCTGCCATCTCTTTCAGCGTAGGCAGTACGCGGCTCACGTGTTCGTCGGTATCCACGAAGACGATGATCACAGGAAGCTTGCCGCCGGCTTCGACCAGGTGTGAGGTTTCGACGCGGTGACGTCCGAGAAAGCCTGCTACCGCGTGGACGGCAGTGGCTGCGTAAACGTTTTCCTTGCGCAGGTAGTTGAGGATTTCCATGTGCAGCGGCCGGTGGCGCCACTGGTCTGCTTCGTTCAAGTAGATTGTGACTTGCACTGCCATGCCGTCTTGCATTGTACGTCGAGCCCTCGCTTCGTAAAAAATTATTGCGATTGTTGCAGGCTTTGCCATTCGTGGCGCAGAATTCCGTAACATTCCAGGTCCAGGAATTCGCCCCATTTGCAGATGTGTTCGCGCAGGCATCCTTCATGGCGCATGCCGAGTTTCACGAGGATTCTGCCGGATGCGGCGTTCTGCTTCGCATGTGTCGCCGTGATGCGATGCAGCTTCAGCGTCTCGAACCCGTAGGGAACCATCGCCTTCGCGGCTTCGGTGGCATAGCCGTTGCCCCAATAGGGCACGCCGATCCAGTAGCCGAGTTCGGCGCGCTGATGCGCGGTGTCAGGCCTTAAGCCAACGCCTCCGCACATGCGGCCGTTGCTGGCTAGAATAATCGCGACCCGAATCTCGCCGTCGTCGCGGGTCTTGGCGATGAAGTCTCTGGCGTGCTGTTCGTTGTACGGGTGCGCGATGCGCAACGTCATTGCGGCTACTTCGCGCGCACCGACGAGCGGCACGAGTTCGGGGATGTCGTCTTCTGTATAGGGACGTAATTTCAGACGGGTGGTTTCGATCTGGGGAATAATCATTGTTCTTCAATGTGTCACAGCGCCCGCGCCAGCGCCATGCCTGCCAAAGCTCCGCCGAGGCAGAGAATGTTGTTGGTGAGGATGTTCGCGAGCATCAGTCCCCACTGGCCGTGCTCGAAGTAAGCCATGGTTTCGAAAGCATAGCTGGAAAAAGTTGTGAACGAACCGCAGAAGCCTACCACTACGAGCAGTCGCCAACGCGGATCCACTAATGCGCGTTCGGTGGTCCAGATAACAAAGAAGCCTACGATGAGGCTGCCCACGATGTTGATGAACAGAGTTCCGTAGGGGAAAACGGAGCCCAGTTCGATAGCGGCGAGGCGACTCAGCAGGTAACGAAGGTTTGCGCCGACAATGGCGGCGACAGAGATGGCCAGAAAGTCTTTCAGCAAAGAGTTCTCTCCTACAAATCGATCTTTGGATTTTGTAGGAGTTATCAGCCTGAGCCGCATAGGGCGATTTCAGGCGGTTAAGGCGAACTCCATCGCCATGATTATTTTTTACCACAGCTCGCGGCCGGCGCACAGGGAAATCGAAGGACCGTGGTCACGAGGGTACTTTCCTTCGAACTTGATTACCCCACAGGCGTCGTTTTTCACCGGGAGCGCTCAAGCAGTTCTTCGACGCGATCTGATGGTACTCTGCACACACTTGCGATAGCCGAGACCCTATGCAAAAGCGCCGGGTGGGTCTGAAATAGCTCGACAATTCTGCCGCAGTCGATCGGCGTATCTGTCATTCGGTGCAGATTGGCCAGCGCTTGTATCGCTGCCGCCGGGTCGGCAGTAAACTCCACTGAGCCGCGGTCTGCTTCGTATTCAAATCTACGGGAGACGAAATAAGAAGTGAGCGATGGAGCCAGTAGGAACAATAAATCGACGAGTGGCCGAAATCGCCATAGTGACGGCGGCAGATTGAAGGAGATCAGAGTCAATAATAAAAATAGGGCCAGGACGATCCCGAGTCTCTTGCGACCGTGATGCTGCTTGACGTGAATGAGTTCGTGACCGATGACGAAGTCCAATTGAGACTTATTCGTAAACTCGCCGTAGTTGTCGGTGAGAGCGATGCCCCTCCCGAGCCCGTACGCGTTGGTCAAGTGTCCCTTTCCGGCAGGGACGATGTAGACCTTTTCAATTTGTACCGACATTTTCCTGGATAGCAGAAATGCCCGGCCGTGGAGCTTCCCGAACCGCAGTGGACGAAATTGGAGTCCCTCGGCGGAGCGCAAGCGTACACTTCCCGCGAAAGCGACGACGCCAGAAAGAGCGAGCACGAAACTCCCCTGCCACCACCCTCGGTAGATTGCTTCGGCGCCGATCGCTGCCCCGAGGAGCGCAGCTGTTGGGGATGCCGTGCTCCAGAATGTCAAGCGCACAATATCCGAGGGCCTCCATTTCAGTCGCAGAACGCGCCTGCTGGTGAAATAAGCTATCGATTGCGCTATGCCCACGCTCAGGATTGGGGGCAGCGAGAAGAGAAGCAATTGGGTAGGCGAAGCGAAAAAATCGGCATTCTGCAGATCCCAGGCCATCCACCAGAGAACGATTACGATCAGCCGAACCGCCCGAGCAGTACGACGGGAACTCAGCCATGATTGTGCGGCGGTTGTTGGATCTGCGTGAAGAGCCGAATATCGAGCCCAAATTGTGGATGCAATCGGTGAGGCCAGGATCAAGGCAGAACCCGCCCGAAGTGCAGCCACGCTCAACGCAATTGGCATCGGGCCGTGTGCCATTACTGACGCCTTGCTACTTCTTCCGCTCCACCAGATAGCGGGCCAACTCTTTCAGCGTCTCTGCGCGGTCGCCGAAGCTGTCTAATTCCGCAAAGGCCGCGCTTACCAGCGCATCCGCTTTGCGCAGGGATTCATCAATCCCGAATAGTGCCGGGTAGGTTGCTTTCTGTGCGGAGGTGTCTTTGCCTGCGGTTTTTCCGAGTTGCTCTGAGGTTTGGGTTACATCGAGGACGTCGTCGACGATCTGAAAGGCCAGCCCGATCGAACGCCCAAACGCCCGCAACTTTTCTACTTCGTTCTTCTTCGCTCCGGCATAGAGGCCGCCGCTTACCAGGCTCGCCGTGATGAGCGCGGCAGTCTTTGCGCGATGGATGTACTCGAGCATTTCCGCGGTGGGTTGGGTATGCTCGGCTTCCAGATCAACTACTTGGCCGCCGATCATGCCATCCACCGTGCCGGTGCCGCGTGCGATCTCTTCGATAATTTTTACTCGCGCCTCGGCCGGACATTCCAGTTGCGCCAGCACTTCATAAGCCTGAGTCTGAAGCGCATCGCCTGCCAGGATGGCGAGCGCGTCGCCGAAAACTTTGTGGCAGGTGGGACGTCCGCGGCGCAGATCGTCGTTGTCTAGTGCGGGAAGATCGTCGTGGATCAGCGAATAGGTGTGCAGCATTTCCAGGGCTGCGCCCAGGTCTTCTATTTTCTTGGGCAACGAGCCTGCGGTCTTTTTTCCTGCAACCATGCGTCCGGCTTCCATGCACAGCACGGGCCGCAGACGCTTGCCGCCGGCAAACACGCTGTGGCGCATGGCCTTGTGAATGGAGGCGGGTTCCTGCGTTTCCTTGGGAATCAGGCGATCGAGGGCTGCGTCCGTCAGCGCCCGCCCTTGCTCAAGAGTTTCTTGGAGCATCGAGCAGTGAGTATAGCAATTGCCCGTGGGCAACGCACTGCTGGTTCGAGACGATTTCTTTCCGAGCAAACTGAAATCCCGAGGCAGGGTTTAATCCCGATTGACACAGTAGGGCGACTGGCCTATCGTTTTCGCGAACATCCTTAATCGAAAAGTCTTTTGTGAACCAAGGAGGAATACTCGTGAGCGACGAGAAGAAAGACATATTTACGCGGCGTGGATTTCTGGGAACGGGTTCGGCAGCGTTGGCGGCTGCCGGAATGCTGTCGGCGAAAGTTGCCGCAGCGCAGGCGCAGCAGCCGTATCCGGCGAAAGAAGAAGGACCTAAACCGTATCCAACGAAAGATAGCCGCAGCGCCAGCGCGCCTGGCCCGGGCAATCAGGTATTGGACGAGCAGAATCCGGATTCTTTCTTGCCGCCACAGACTGACGCGGGTGGCGTGCAGACATTCAAGTATCCGTTCGGAATTTCTCACAAACGCATGCAACAAGGGGGATGGTCGCGCGAAGTCACGATCCGAGAAATGGCAATCTCGAAGACGATTGCCGGCGTCGACATGCGACTGACTGCGGGAGGCATAAGAGAGCTGCACTGGCACACTGCCGCCGAGTGGGCTTTCATGCTTTACGGAAACGCCCGGATCACTGGGCTTGATGCCGAGGGCAAGAGCTTTGTTACTGACATCACGGAGGGCGACCTCTGGTATTTTCCTACGGGAATTCCGCATTCGATTCAGGGGCTGAATCCGGATGGGTGCGAATTTTTGCTGGTATTCGACGACGGCAACTTCTCGGAATACGAAACCGTGCTGCTTACGGACTGGATGGCGCACACGCCGCACGACGTGCTGGCGAAAAACTTCGGAGTGAGCAAACAATCCCTGGAAACGCTGCCCAAGAAGGAGAAGTTTATTTTCCAGGCTGCCGTTCCGGGGCCAGTCGCGGCGGATCAGAAATCGACTGCGGGTTCGCTTGGGCTGTCGCCGGTGGATTTTGCGTTTCGGACTACGCAACAGGCGGTTACGAAGCGTACTAAAGGGGGTGAGGTGCGGATTGTGGATTCGTCCAACTTTAAAGTGTCGACCACGATTGCGGCGGCGATTGTTACGGTGCATCCGGGAGGGATCCGCGAACTGCATTGGCATCCTAATGCCGACGAATGGCAGTACTACATCAGCGGCTCCGGAAGAATGACCGTGTTCGCAACTGGGGGCCGCGCGCGGACGATGGACTTTCAAGCCGGAGACGTCGGTTACATTCAAAAGACTTTGCCGCACTATGTAGAGAACACGGGCACCACCGACCTCAAGTTTCTGGAGATGTTCAAGAGCAACTTCTATCAGGATCTCGCGCTATCGGAATGGCTGACTCATACGCCGTCGCAGTTGGTGTTGGCTCACCTGGATATCGACAAGGCGACGCTCGACGCTATGCCGAAGGATGAAGTCCCTGTGATGCCGAAGTAGGTTGCGTGGAAGATCTCGTGCGCTGTAAAAAAATGCGAGGACGCCTTCGGGCGTCCTCGTAGGTTCAACAGAATTTCATGGCCTTACGCGGATGCGCTCTTTGCGATTGCCACGCTCCGCAAGGCGGAGTTCAATACGTCCTGCGCATCATCGGCGGGGCAGACGTCGCTGGCGCCAGCCTCCATCGCGGCGATCCACAATTCCTCGTCCGGTATGCGATAGGCGCACACGATTGGCAGCGTAGGAAATTCGTGGTGCAGATTCCGCACGTCGGTGAGGCGGGAGTATTCCATGTCGAGAATCACGACCTGAGGCCGGTTGCCGGCGACACGCTCGCGGAGTTCATCGCCAGAGTGCGTTAAGTGAATGGGATTGAAATGAGAAGAAAGCCCACCGGCAAGGGAACGGGCGAGCCCGGAATCGCTTTCAAGTACTACTGCACTAAAGCCCATAGATCCTCCTGACTAAAAAGCTGTCAGCTACAGCGGACTAGGGCTGCGGGGAAGGGGTTCAGAACCGCCACTCCACAGACATTACATCTACAAACTCTGGACGGTCGCAACCTGCCTGCGGGATCTACCTGCGGGCAGGGGCTTTTTCCGCCAAGGGCTCAAACGGCTCAGCTTGGAGCTTCCCGTTCTTTTTCAGCAAGATCTCCACTTTGCCTTCGGCCTGTTCGAGTTCCTTGCGGCAGGTGGAGGAGAGATGCATGCCCTCTTCGAAAAGGGTCAGAGACGTTTCCAAAGGCACGTCTCCCTTTTCCAGGTCCTGAACAATTTTTTCCAGGCGCTGAAGGCACTCTTCAAATTTGGCCAACGGGGTTTAGCTCCTCTCTATTGTATGCAACTTTTTCGGAAGGGTGTCCAGTCTTTTATTGTAAATGCTCTGTGAATAACCGACTGTCGATGCGAAAGTGGGAACTCTAAGCGATCGCGGAAGTCGAGCCTCCACCCAGAGCTTCCAGCACGTCTACCGCGGAACTGTAACGTCCCTGCGGTGCGCTGATTTGCGCGCCTTGGACGGTGTGCCGGACCGCAATCAACATCTCGCGGGCAATGGCTACGCCTTCGTCTCTTGCCGCTTGCGGCGTCGGGGCACGCTGCATGCGTTCCAGAATCGCGTCCGGGACTGACACCCGGAGTTCGTTCTTCATGAACTCGGCATTGCGCACGCTGACCAGCGGCCAGATCCCCGCCACTACCGGGATGCGGCAATGCTCGATTCTCTTGAGGAAGTTTTCCAGCAGGCGGATATCGAACACCGGTTGGGTCACCGCGTACTCGGCTCCGGCCTGCACTTTGAATTCGAACCTGCGAACCTCTTCGTCCAGATCGGTGAGGCCCGGATTCGCTCCCACGCCGATGACAAAGCCTGTGCCTGCACCGATTGGGTTTCCGCCTAGGTCGAGTCCGCGGTTCAGATTATGGACGATGTTGACCAGGCCGATAGCATCCACATCGAACACTGCGGTCGCGTCCGGATAGTTGCCCATTTTCGGAGGATCGCCGGTGATGCAGATCAAGTTCCTGATTCCCACCGCGGCGGCACCGAGAAGGTCGCTCTGGATGCACAGCACGTTGCGGTCGCGGCAGGTGTAGTGCAGAATCGCCTCAATGCCGGCCTCCCGCTGCACCAGCAACGACAGCGCCTGGTTGCTCATGCGGGCCGAGGCACGCGGGCTGTCGGGAATATTCACGGCGTCCACGCCCACAGTTTTCAGGAATCGCGAGCCTTCCAACTCTTTGTGGATATCGGTTCCTTTGGGAGGAACGACCTCGACCATGGTGACGAATTCTCCGCGCGCCAGCTTCGCTCCCAGGTTTGACCGTTCTTCTAGGGGCTGAACTGGCGCGGTCAGGGGCGCGACCGCGCTTCCACCAACTTGGACCGACGCCATTTTCCCCCGGGCTTCGCCCGCGCGCAGCGCCGACTTCATCACGCGGATGTGGTCGGGAGTAGTTCCGCAGCATCCGCCAACAATGCGCGCGCCTGCAGCCACGAATTTGCGCGCATAACTCGCCATATACTCCGGGGAACAGAGGTAGATATTTCTGCCTTCCACAGATCTCGGAATGCCTGCATTCGGCTGTGCGGAAAGCGGCAGGGAGGTCGCGGCGCGCACGCGCTCGATGGCATCGAGCATGGCCACGGGTCCCACGCTGCAGTTGCATCCGATCACGTCGGCTCCCCACTCTTCGAGGCGCGGAGTGAAATTCTCCGGCGTAGAACCGTCGAGGCAGTTGCCGTCTTCATCGATCGTAACCTGCACCACCAGCGGCAGTTTTGCCCCCACATCCTTGGCCGCCAGCATGGCTTGATGAAGTTCCTCGAGGTATCCAAAGGTTTCGAACATCAGCAGATCGACGCCAGCCTCGGCGAGTGCCTGGATCTGGTCACGAAAGGCCTGCCGCGCTTCTTCGAAAGAAGTTTTGCCCAGCGGCTCGATTCTCGTGCCCAGCGGGCCAACCGATCCAGCAACCCACACATCGAAGCTTTTGGCGGCTTCTCGCGCCAGCTTCGCGCCCGCATGGTTAATGTCGCGCACTTTGTCGGCGATACTGTGGCGCGCCAGACGGAAAGCATTCGCTCCAAAGGTGTTGGTTTCGATGATTTCGGCCCCGGCCTGCAGGTAGTCGTGGTGAATGGCACGAATCAGGTCGGGTTGGGAGAGATTCAGTTCGTCATAGCAACGGTTGATGAAGACGCCCTTGGCGTAAAGCAGGGTTCCCATCGCTCCGTCGCAGAGGACGGGGGATTGCTTGATCCGGGTGAGAAGGTCAGCCGCCATATCCATGGTCAGAATACAGGATAGGTGCAGAGCGTGCATCTGAAGGGCAGGGGCTAGGGGTCAGGGGCTAGGGGCTAGTAAAAAGCGAATCCCGACTCCTTTGGATTTGCTGACGACCGACCACTGACCACTGAACACTGTTTCCAAAAGTGCAAATGATGCGAATCTCGCGGTCTGCTATAATCCGCTATTTCGCACCTAAATCTCCATCTTTCATGTCGTTAGGAGCCCGCCGTTTGAAGTTTGATCGGAAGAGATTCGCGGTATTATCCACCGTGCTCGTGGTCGCCAGTTTCAGTTTTGTCGCTTGCAGTCACAGCGGGCCAGCCATCGCTACGCCGCCCAGTGGCGCAGTCGCACGGGTGCTGGCTTCGCAGAGTGTCGCGAGCCCGACTGCGTTTCCCGGCCTGATCGTCATTGACGGGCAGATTGACTCGCGGATCAGAGGGGGCGAAATCAGCGCCGGCAGCGGTCCTACGTTTATGGCGGTATCGCCCAATCGAACCGCCGTGGTCGCCTATAACTCTGTAGTCAACAATTGGGCAGCGGAAATCGTCAGCACCGGACGGGAAGCTCAAACCGGCAGCATCACCTTGCCGGGACCGAGCACCAGCATAGTCGTACTGAATACGGGCTACGCCTATGCGGCGGTGCCCTCCGCGCCATTTACGGCCGGACCCGCTCCGGGAGCAGTTGTGGTGATGAACCTCGCGCAACAGGGCAGCGTCACCGCTACAGTCAGCGTTCCCAACGCGCAAACCGTGGTATCGAATCCGGACGGAAGCCAGCTTCTGGTCTTTAACAATTCCACAAGCGTGACCGTAATGTCGCCTCTTCTGGTGAATACAGGGCCCCCGGTCACAACGACTGTGACGGGGTTCGACAGTCCTGTGAATGCGGTCTTCAGCGCAGATGGCAGCACGGCCTATGTCTTGAATTGTGGTCCGCAGTGCGGAGGCACGCAGGCCAGCGTTCAGCTTCTCAACATGACGACCACGCCGCCGACGGTCGGTGCCATCATTCCTGTGAATGGGGCAACGGTCGCGCTTCTTTCCGGGTCGACGCTTTACGTGGCCGGAAAAGGAACATTGACGGGCCCTCTTTGCGCTTCACTTCCGTCCGCAGCCCCCACCGCCGCCACGTATTGCGGCACGCTCGACATCGTCAATCTGGCCACCTTGCAGGATCCGTATTACAACAATCCCGCGGCCGAAATTGCGATCACCGATGGCTACCACCAGCGCATGGACTTGAGCGTCAACGGCCAGCTTTTTATTGGCTCCTCCGATTGCACGAACGTTGGCGATGTCAGTAATCCTCAAGGAGAAGTTCGGGGCTGCCTCTCTATCTACGACACAACGAATGCCTCAGTCGTCATTCCGCCGGACAATGGCGATGTCACCGGCCTGCAGGGTTTCACCAGCCGCGAGGCGGAGTACGTAGCTGAAGGCGGCAATCTACGCGTCTATGACACGGTCACCGATAGTTTGCTGTTGACCGACTATATTGAAACCGGAACCATCCTCATCACCGGCTATATTGTCGACGTGAAATCCATCGACTTTTTCTGATCTCGAATTTCGCTGACGGGTTACGTGCGGAACTATTTCGCCGGTTGCAGCACCAGCCGATGTGCCCCCGTCGCTTCCACGGCGTGCGATGTATAAGGCAGAGTGAAGGTCGAACCCTCATACCAGGCCTTCCATTGATCCATGTAGTAGGGGCTTAGAAAGTTTCCGGCTTGGCCGGTCACTGTGTTCAACGTCGATTGGTCTAGGTCCGCCATGTTCGCGGTAAATCGCTCTGACGGCCCGTGATGCGCCGTCACGGCTTTCACGGTGTAGCCGCTGCCCGACTGTTCTTTGATTCCCGGCGCGGCCCAGCGCCGAATCAGCGGAATCTTTCCCAGTACCGGGTGCTCGATTTCTACTGCGTTCATCCCGCCCCAATGCCACGACGAAAGATCCTGCGGAGCTCCCGACTCGTTCACTGCAGCCTCGACTGCGGCAGTGAGCAACTCGTTGTAGTTGGAATATTTTTCCGGCAGCCAGCGCTTCCATTGGTGCAGCAGAACATTTTGCAGCCACACCGTTCGCATTTCCCAATGGTAGGTCTTCCAACTCAAAGTGGTTTCCTCTTGCTTGGGGTCGGAATTCTGCGGCGCAGGTCCCAGCCTCGGCTCGAGCAGCATCCGCGTCAACTCATGCGCGGAACGCGCGGCAATCGTGGGCGCTGCAAGTGAGCCAAGCATTCGCCCATCCCAGTTGCGCATCAGTTCCGCCGCCTGCTTCGCACGCGCGGAGGGCTTCGCGGCATGGTCGATGGCGTAGACGAAACGTTCTGCGGCGAACAGATCGTTCTCCGAATGAACGTCGTTCTCCAGGGTAAGCATGTCGGCTGCTGCGAATTTTCGACCTGATTCGAGCACGTGATAAATGCGCTCGGCGCGCCACGGCGCCTCCCACTCGGCGCTGATCGAATTACGATATCCATCCGGAGTGATGCGCCCGTTCGCCGTCGCGATCACGCCCGAGGGAGGGTTGTAGATGCTCGGCATCTTGTCGAAAGGAATGTAACCCGTCCATTCGTGAGCATCGTCGGCGCCGCTGACCGGCAAACTGCCATCGCCTTTGGCGCGAATCGGAACATGACCCGTGGCCTGATAACCGATGTTGCCATCCACGTCGGCATAAACTACATTCTGCCCCGGCGCGTCGAGCTGCGAAAACGCTTTACGGAATTCCTCCCAGTTCTGTGCCGTATCGACGTCGAAGAACGGCATGTGCAGCCCGTCATACAGCGTCCAGCGCAGCGCGACCTGCCGCGTCTCTCCGGGAAAAGTGTCGGTGATGATCGGCCCGTGCCGCGTGATCTTTACATCGAGCGTGACATCCGGCTGACCCTTCACGTGGATCACTTCGGCCCGGTGTTCCGGCTGCTGCCAGCCTTGTGGCGTCTGGTATTGACCCTGCGCGTTGAAGTTCTCGATGAACGCGTCCGCGACTGTTGGGCCGACATTAGTGAATCCCCAGGCGATGCGTTGATTGTGGCCAACGATTACGTAAGGCATTCCGGGCAGCGTAACTCCTGCCACATCGAGATTGCCTGATTGATTGGCCGACTGGTTTATCAGCCTAAGATGCGCTTCATACCACAGGTTCGGCATCTGATGTTGCAGGTGCATGTCGTTCGACAGCAGCGGTTTTCCCGTGACGGTGTGCGCCCCTGAGATCACCCAGTCGTTCGATCCGTTTACCGCCTCCGGAGCGCGCTGCGCCCAGATCTCGGTCCCTGCGCCACTTCCTCTTTGCTGCGTCACCGAATTATCCGGACCATCTTCATCATCATCATCGTCGTCGTTCGAGTCGCCCGGATTTTCTTCATCGGTTAGGTCTTCGCGCATCACCGTCGGTGGACGATCATGCCACGAGCGGTTCACATACAAATCGGCAGTCAACTCCGGCCCCAGCTTGGCCAGAATTTTTTCTCGCGCGAACGTGTCGCCGAAGGCGTAGTAGTTGAGATCCTGCACCATCTGATTGGCGATGACGATGGAATCTTCGGCTTGCCACAGCTTCGGCCGGTACTTCAGGATGCGGAATTCAACGGGAAGGCTTCTTCCATGCGTCTCGATGAAGGCATTCACACCGCGCGCGTACGCATCGAAATAAGAACGGTCGCGCGGACTCGCCATCATCAGCGATTTCCGCGCCGCCGCTCGCAGTCCCAGAATGCGCTGCCCGCGGTCGATCTTCAGCAAGTCCGGTCCCAGAATTTCTGAAAGTTCTCCGCTGCCAAAGCGCCGCATTACGTCCATCTGCCAGAGGCGGTCCTGTGCCGTGACGTAGCCTTGAGCCAGAAATAAATCCTCCAGCGTCGCGGCCTCGATCGCCGGCACGCCGTGGCCGTCTCGCGTCACCTTCACCGGCGCTGAAAGTCCTTCGACGCGCAAGTATCCATCGAGCTGGGGCAAAGCTGAAGTCGCCATGTAGTACGCATACGCAACCGCGCCCGCAACCAGCACAACCAGAATTAACGCCAGCCGCAGGAAGACGCGCATCACGGACGAACGCCGGTCAGCCGAAACGCCAGCAACAGTAGAAGTGCTCATGAATAAGTTTGATTCTAGCAGCGAACAGGTACAGGTTTACCCTGTGATCCTCGGTGGCCTCTGTGTTGAAGAATTTCTTGCGATGGCCACGCCGCACTGAAAATGAATTTCATTTTCAAGATGCCCCGGTGCTATTCTGACCCTTCATGCTGCAGAAGCGAATCGACGACCAGCCCTCCATCTCGCGCGAGATGGTGCGCGAGGCTCAGGAGATTCTCCACCAGCACCTCAAGCGCGTCGGCCTGAAGCAGACGGCGCAGCGCGACACGATCTTGCGCTCATTTCTAGAAACTCGCGATCATCTCTCTACCGACGAACTGCATCGCCTCGTTCAGAAAAAAGATGCCGGCATCGGCTACACCACCGTTTACCGCACGTTAAAGCTGCTGGCCGAGTGCGGACTAGCCAGCGAAGTCGCCTTCCACGATGGCATCGCCCGCTACGAGCATCAGTACAACCGGCGCAGCCATCACCACATGGTCTGTACGGAGTGCGGCAGTTCGGTGGAATTTTTTTCCCGCGAAGTAGAACAATTGGAAAAGGAAATCGGACGCAGGCACAGCTACGCCACCACTCGCCACACCTTTCAGATCTATGGCGTTTGCGAAGATTGCCGCAAGAAAAACACTGCGCAGCCCTCCTGAAGAAATTCATGTCTGTCCCCTGCCCCCAGTGCGCCGCCTCCATGCCCGATGCCGCCGCCCAGTGCCCGGGCTGCGGCCGCTCTATGGTTCCTGATGAGTGCGCCCTCGGCACCGTGGGTGGACTCCCCGAGACGTTAGCGGGAGCCCTGGCATACTTCCTTCTTCCGGCGATCGTTTTTCTTTTAGTCCCGCCTTACAGGAAGAATCGGTTCCTGCGTTTTCATTCCTTTCAATGTCTCGGACTATGCCTTGCGGCCGTGGTCGTGGGAGCGACGCTGAGGGTAGCAGGCTTCGGTCTGTTTTTCGTTCCAACGCTCGGCCGTTTGCTGATTTTGCTTGTTTCCGTTTTTATCCCGCTCGCGTTTTTTGCAGTTTGGGCGGTCGTCGTGGTGAAGGCGCTGCAGGGAGAAATGTTCAAGCTCCCCATCGTCGGTCACTTCGCCGCTCGCCACAGTCCTGCGGGCTAATCTGACCTCAACGCAAACTTGTTGATTGCTTCCCGTGTAGTTTTCTGGTATTTTGCCGCATCGTCGTTCGGGGCCGAAGGCGCGTGGCTTAACAGAAGCCGGGGTTCCCAGCGAAAACAGGGGGATCCAATGGCATTTTGCAACATGTGTGGTGCTCAGATTGCCGACGGCACGACCACGTGCGCGGCGTGCGCCGGCCGGACCGCAGGCACACCGCCGGCGGCGGCTGCGTCGGGAATGACTGATAACATGGCCGGAATGCTGGCCTACATAACCTTCATTCCAGCAATCGTTTTTCTTGCGACCGCTCCTTACAACCAGAGCCGGTTCGTCCGCTTCCACTCCTACCAAAGCATTTTCTTCAGCGTGGCGGTGTTCGCCATTCAGGTGCTGCTCTCGATTTTGACTTTCGTGCCGTTCCTGATTTTGCTCACCGGACCGCTGCACCTTCTGGTCTTTCTGGGGGCAGTGATTATCTGGATTATCCTGCTGCTCAAGGCGAACCAGGGCCAGATGTTCAAGCTGCCCGTAATCGGCGACTTGGCGGAGAAACAAGCCGGATAGGCTCAGTTGAGTCTGTCTCCCTTCTGAGGGGCGTCATCTCGAAACCTGGCGTACTTCAGCCGGGTGAGGGATCTCCGATAGATACACTCATCCGTATTGGAGATCCTTCGCTTCACTTTAAAGGCGGCTCCGCTCAAGATGACGCCAAAGAGAAAGCTTCAGACTGAGCCACGACTTGCAAGCGATCGCCCTTGACTTTCTTCCTCTAAGCTGTCATTCCTATTAGCTTTCCCCTGCCGCTCGAAGTGCACCGCGATAAGGCTTTTGCGGCGGCGGGATTTTTGGCGAACTGGGGCGTTCATTTGAAAGTCAGAGTTTTCTATCACGACAAATGTTTCGACGGCGCTTCTTCCGCCGCCATCTTCTCCCGCTTTTATCGCGAGCGCATTCGCGAGGACGCCGAGTTTGTCTTCTCAGGCCTTGTGCATCGCGCGGGGTCGCTGTTTGACGAATCTCATTTCGACGGCGACGAGAACGCCATCGTCGATTTCAAATATTCCCCTTCGCCAAAAATCACCTGGTGGTTCGACCATCATCTAAGCGCGTTTTTGTCGCCGGAGGATGCGGCCCACTTCGAGCGCGACCAGAGCAATCGAAAGTTCTACGATCCCGATTTCAAATCGTGCACCAGTTTTATCGCCATGATCGCGCAGCAGCGCTTCGGCTTTGATCCCGCTCCGCTGGCTGACCTGGTGCATTGGACCGACGTCATCGACGCCGCGCTCTATGCCGACGCCAAGACCGCCGTCGAGATGCAGGCGCCAGCCATGAAGCTGACCATGGTCATTGAGTCCGCGCCAGACCGGTTCGTCCCTAATCTCATTCCACTTCTCGCCACTAAGTCGCTCACTGAAATTCTGGAAGAGCCCTTCGTGGCCCCGCTTCTGCCTCCACTGCTTCGTCGCCACGAACTCTCAATCGAAATTCTCAGGCAGCGTACCGAGTGCGTCGACGGAACGATTTTTTTTGACGTCAGCGACCAGGATCTCGAAGGCTATAACAAATTCGTTCCTTACTATCTCCATCCCGAATCCATCTACAGTGTGGGACTCAGCAAGAGCAGCTTCCGCGTGAAGGTCTCAGTGGGATCGAACCCGTGGGCTCCGGAAGAGCCGGTCGTCAATCTCGCGAAGATTTGTGAGCGCTACGGAGGCGGCGGACACGCTCGCGTTGGCGCGATCTCGTTCAACGTCAACCAGCATGCCGCAGCCATCAAGGCCTCTCGCGAAATTGTGAACGAACTTCGCGCCGCAGTTCGCTCCGGCTAACGCTGATTCTGAAGGATCGGAAACCTAAAAACGGTGCGGCAACCGTGGTACTCTGAGTCGTTCCTTGCGCGCCGCATGCTCTCGGCCCCGAAAATCGACCTGCACACCGCCCAGAAAAATCTCCTGCGGGCGGTCGCTTCTTTCGAGTTCGCCAAAGGTATTTTTGTTTTGTTGATCGGGATTAGCGCCCTTTTGCTCGTTCACAAGGATGCCTGGCGGTATGCCGAAAGTTTGCTCGAGTTGTTGCACATCAGCACCGACCGCCACTGGGCGCAACTCTTTCTCGATTTCGCCGACAACCTGACCGACGCACGTTTGTGGGCCGCCGCCGAACTCGCCTTCACCTATTCCGCATTACGTTTTGCGGAAGCGTATGGCTTGTGGAAGCAGCGTACCTGGGCGGAATGGCTTGCCTTTGTTTCTGGAACTTTGCTTCTCCCGCTCGAAGTCCGGGAACTCATGCGCGGCATCACGATCGTGCGCTCGGTGATGTTTGCCGCCAACATAGGGATCGTTCTCTACATGTTTTTCCTGCTGCGCGCTGGACGCCGGCGGCGTCGCGAGTTGGCATTGATCGAGTTGGCATCGATCGAGCCCAAAACGCCCGCCCAGCGCCCGGACCCGAAGGTCGATCAAAGCGACGACCACCGGGCCAGCTAGAGTCGAACGACTCTCGCATCCATTCCTCTGAGTGTTTCATAATCTACAAGGGCGGCATCTCGGAGGTTCCCATGCGCGTTTCGCTGTGCTCGATGTTGTTCCTTCTCTCAACTCTTGGAATCGCATTTGGCCAGGATACGAACTTTCCCTCAGGCCCGCAGTATCTGATGAACGGTTCGCCGTTGTTCGCCCGTTCCATTTCCACGCCTTCCATCGCGTTGACCGACTCGCCGCTCCAAGTCGGCGCCAGCAACGCGACGGGCGTCCTGATCGCCGGCGCAGGAGATCAGACAGTCCTGCCACCAGCCGCAGACGCCTTGCCCAGGACGGATCTATTTCCGATCTACTACGGCACACGCCAGCCCATCGTCATCGAGATCAGTTTCGCCCCTGAACTGTCATCGAATGAGTTTGCCGCAAGTATTCTCGATACTGGAGTCACGGACATGACCACGATAGAGACGCTGCGCGCACGCGGCTATGGCGTCACCATAGTCGAAGGAGCGGCATATGGCAAAACGCATACGCGCCGCGCGGCCCGTGTCTACACGAATGCCGACATTGATCGACTGCACAGCGGCAGCTAGGAAATCAGTTGGCAAGTTTGGTCAAACGGGCACGAATCGCTAAGGGCAGGCAGGGCTGACGGGTTGATCCGTTCGGCATAGAGCCCAGCACGTGAGTATGCCGATCGCCACGGCTCCAGTTCCAATGGCCCACGGGCTATTCAAGATCGCTCCATCAGCGCCCGGCGGAGCGCCTTCGGACCCTGTGCGGCATCGTTCGTCTCGAGTAACTTGCTCCCCTCGATGCACTATCACATCCTGCGATGCGGCGTGCTTCGTCCGCCGAACGGCAGCGCCCGCAGCGTGAATTTTGACGTCGTTGTCATAGGCAGCTACCGTCACTTTTTCTTTTACATCGCTGATGTCGTATCGCGTCCAGTTCTGCGTGAGAGGACTGATCGTCACGCAGTTCACTAGCACTTTCAAACCGCGCGCACTCTTCACTTGCAGGCCGCCGTGGTCGAGGATGAGCTCATCTCCCTCAAAAACCAACACGGTACCCGGCAAGACCGTGATCGTGGAACCTTCAGCGTCGATCTTGGCGGTGCTTGCTGGCTGCGTTTCGATCCGGTCGTGAAGAAAAATCGCAGAGGAATTCGGCGCAGCTTTCCCATTCACCGACGCTCCGCCATCGCTGTGGAGCATGGCCCGTTCAGTGTCCTGCCCGAGCAGCGACGCAGGCAACATCTCGATGATCGCAATCACGATCATCGCGCCGCAAACGAACTTGCGCGATTCAGGCAAATAGGCTCCGCACTATCCCACACAACCGCTTGTGGCAAGGATAGCCCCAGCCATTCCTCGCTGCCATTGCCTTGCGTGATTACTGACAGTAGGTCGAACCGGCCCGGCAGGCCTTGTGCTTATTTGTGAGAATCAAACAAAACCGACGACGAATTTGGGACACGAGGGATTTTAACGGTGAGGATCAAATGAAATGCTGACTTCTAAAGTCGTGCGCGAGGGGCCAGGGGTATAGATCCATCGCTTTACGGCGGCTTCGGCCGACTCGCTCAGGATTGGATTTCCTCCCAGTAACGCGACAGTCTCCACGGTTCCCTTGGGCGAAATGGTTACTTGCAGGCGTACAGTTCCGCCAATGCTGAGCCGCTTCAAGGTCTCTGGATAATCCGGCTCAACTCGCGTGATCAGTTTTCTTTGGGCGCTGTCTTGGGTATTGACGACGGTCAGTGTTTTTACACCTTCCGTGCTGGTTTCGGCGCTGATGTATCCAATTGCACCGCGTGTTTTTGCGACGTAAGCTACAACTTCCGCGTCGGAGCGAAGTTCCTTCGGCATGGGGCCTCTGCCGCTAAACACCATAGCCTGGAAGTAGGACCGCAGATCGTCTTCGGTTCTGCCCAGGTATTGCCGCAGGAAGGCGTCGTGGACAGGCCCGCTCTTTTCGAGTACGGGCTCGACGTGCGTACCATCCGCGAGGGAGTTTCTCTGCTCCAGAAAGACGCTTTTGAGTTCCGCTGCGGGAATCGTGTCTACTTTTAGGCTCGGGTTTGCGATCACCTTGATGTCGCTGGCGAAGGCGGTCAGCGGTGCGAAGATTATCAACCCGGCAGCAGCGAGGAATATTCTTGGATACCTTATTTTCATTCTCTTCCCTTAGCCGTCCGGTGTCAGAAATTAATCCCCGTCTTAATGACCAATGCATTGGTGTCGGGCTTGAAACCTTGGGGGTTGACCTGCGTGTAGAATCCGTTCGGGTAGGGCCCGCTGCCATAGCCATTCATAAAATGGCCTTCGATTTTCACGCTCCAGAACTTGTTCAGATCAACCCGCCCCGTGATGACTTTGTCGTACTCGTGATCCGCAGGCAAAGCAGCGTCAGTAGTCGGAGGATAAAAGATGGAGAGGGCGCCGCTTACGACATTCGTGATCGTATAGCGAGAATAGTAGGACCCGATTTGGAAGCGTTTGCGGATCCGGTAAGCCCCGGAAACGTACCAACCGCGTACGTCGGCGAAGCTTTCGGAAGTCCCTCCGAAGAGTTCCTGATTGCGCCAGTAACGGCGATACTCCGAATCAATCCGGAACTTGCCGACGGTGTATTCGGCGTAGAACTGATTCGTCCAGTCGGATTTCGAGGCTTCGGAATAGGGCACCAGTCCGGCGGCTGGGTTAAACGGGTTTATCGCTACGCCCCTACCCGTAAGGTCCTCATCGATCCGCGATGCCCCGATTAGAAGACGCTTCAGCGGAGTATTCCAGCGCACATCCGCGCCGTACTGAAGCCCGCCAAAACTCGTTATGCGAGATCCGAAACTGCTCAAGTAATATGGGTAGCCGCTATAAATGCTGTCACCGCGATGCCCTGCATAAACCGTGTAGGAGAGATCGCCGAGTTTGTGTTTAAGGGAAATTTCGCCGTAGATATCGCCTCCCACATGAGCAATGGTGGCGTCTCTCAGGTCGGTGGGGTAAACGCTTTGAGGAAGCAGAGCAAAGACGCGGAGAAAATCTTCGTCCTGCGTATCGTTGTAGAGCCCGAGTACGGTTTTGACTTTACCGCCGCGCATTCCGAACCAGCTCTTGAACCGGTAGTCAGCAACAGCCCAATCCCAGGAGGGATGGTATTGCCCAAGCTGTCCGAGGTTGCGGTCGAAACCCTGCGCTCCGACCCGTAGTTTGTCTGTGATCTGGCTGGATGCGTTTAGAGCCATGTCGGTCATGGCGGCACTGCCGGAGCTAGTGTCCATGGTCAGCCAATTGTTGTCGTTGGTGTAAACGAATCCCTGCGACACGTAGCCATGGACCTGAACTGTTCGGTCAAAAAGCTTGAATTCCTGGGCCTGCAGGGTGGACGGGCCGACGTACAGGGATGCACAGAAAAATGCCAGCTTAACGATTCGTCGATGCATTGGCTCTCCCGAATTGCCGGTCAACGTGTTAGATCGGTGCAAACACCGAAGAACTTGAATGCAACAAGCAACGAGAAGGCGGCAGGGTGAATGAGAAACGCACAAGAAAGATGACGATCGTAACGGTTTAAGCGGTAACCGGGCAGCCGGGCGATTGACGATTCCGAACTCTCCCCTTACCCTGTAACGTGCCCTTGAAAAACTCTGAAGTCTCCCATCTGGGAGTCGCCGACGATATTACGGATTTAGTCGGCGGCACTCCCATGCTGCGCCTGAAGCGGCTGGTTCCGGCCGGCTCGGCTGACATCTTCGCCAAGCTTGAATACCTGAATCCGGGTGGGAGCGTGAAGGATCGCGCTGCCATTGGGATCATCCGCAGAGCCGAGCAGGAAGGTAAGCTGGCTCCCGGCGGGACGATCGTGGAGGCCACGGCAGGGAACACCGGCATTGGCCTGGCGCTCATCGGCGTGAATCGCGGCTACAAGGTGAAACTGTTCGTTCCGGAAAACTTCTCGCAGGAGAAAGTCATCATCATGCGCGCGCTCGGCGCCCAGGTAGATCGCACTCCCGACCAGGAGGGCATGCAAGGCGCGATCCGCCGCGCGAAAGAACTGGTGGCAAGGGATCCCGGTGCGTTTATGGCTGGCCAGTTCGAGAACCAGGCGAATCCCGATTACCACTACGAAACCACCGCCGTCGAAATGTTTGAGCAGATGGATGGAAAACTCGACGCCGTGGTTTTGGGCTGCGGCACGGGCGGAACTTTTTCTGGCGTGGCGCGTTACATGAAAGAGCATCTGCCGGGAGTGTTGAAAGTTGCGGTGACCACGCAAGGTTCCGTCCTCGGCGGTGGAGAGGCTGGCCCGCACAAAGTCGAAGGCATCGGAAATAATTTCATCCCCGAAACATTTGACCCAGCGGTATGCGATGAAGTAATCGCAGTGAACGACGAAGATGCTTTTGCCGCGGTGAAGCAACTAGCGGCACGCGAAGGCGTGTTGGCAGGCTCAAGCGGCGGAGCGGCGGTGTTTGCAGCTTTACAAGTGGCGAAGCGACTGGGCGCGGGCAAGCGTGTGGTAACGATCATTCCGGATTCAGCCGAGCGGTACCTGTCGAAGAAGATCTTTGAGGGCGGAGTCTAAGTCGATTCGCCCGAATTCTCAGCGAGCCCTACCCCGTGTGACCCCGTGCCCACCGTGTTTAAAGATTTAGCGTGGACATACGATACACTCATTTGGAACTGTCGAATGAAATCCACTAAGCAACTCGGCTTTGCCACGCGCGCCATCCACGACGGACAGCAGCCCGACCCCTTAACTGGCTCCGTCACAGTCCCGATCTATCCCACTTCTACCTACGTGCAGCAGGGCATCGGCGAGAACAAGGGCTATGAATATTCGCGCGTCTCAAACCCCACGCGAACGCGCCTGGAAGAGAACCTCGCATCGCTCGAAGGCGGAGTGGCAGCGCCGGTATTCGCCAGCGGCATGGCCGCGATCAACGCGGTCGCGTGCATGTTGAAATCCGGCGATCACGTTGTCTGCGGGAACGATTTGTACGGCGGCACTCCGCGGCTGTTTAACCAGGTGCTGACCAACTTCGGGCTGGAATTTTCCTATGTGGATACTTCGGATGCCGAAAACGTAGAGCGCGCGATTCGCAAGAATACGCGCATGGTCTACGTGGAGACGCCAACCAATCCGCTGATGGGATTAAGCGATCTCGCGGCGATCAGCGCGATTTGCCGCCGCAAGAAAGCCGAGTTGGTAGTGGACAACACATTTATGTCCCCGTACTTTCAGCAGCCGCTGGCGCTCGGCGCGGACATGGTCTTGCATTCGACCACAAAGTTTCTCAACGGCCACAGCGATGGACTCGGAGGCGTCGTGGTATGCAGCAAGCCCGAGCAAGCGGAAAAGCTGGCGTTCTTACAGAAGGCTGCGGGCGCAATACTTTCTCCCTTCGAATGCTGGCTGCTGCTGCGGGGGGTGAAGACTTTGGCGGCGCGTATGGAAATTCACGACCGCAACGGCCGCATCGTCGCGGATTTTCTCGCCAAGCATAAGAAAGTCAGGAAGGTTTTTTATCCCGGGCTTAAGGATCATCCGCAGCATGAACTGGCCAAACGTCAAATGAGCGGCTTCGGATCGATGATCACGTTCGAAACCGGCTCGCTGAAGAATGCCAACAAGATGCTCAAGAGACTTCGCGTCTGCTCGCTCGCGGAATCGCTGGGTGGAGTGGAGACGCTGATCTCGCATCCGGCAACCATGACGCACGCGGGACTCGGCGTAAAAGGACGCAAGGCAATCGGCATCACTGATGGCATGGTGCGCATCTCGGTGGGCATCGAGGATATCGACGACATCCTCGACGATCTGGAAATGGGCTTGGCCGCTATCTAGAAGCGCCTTAGTCACGGATTTGCACGGATTTTACGGATAAACGAAATCAAATGATTCAGGAGCCCCCGTCGCTGCCTTGTGAGTATCAGTCCGTCATTCTTCCACTGAGACGGATTCGGCGACCCAATCGAGATAGCTCGGTGACCCGTCTTCGATGGTCAGGCAGACGCATTCCGGGACCTCATACGAATGGAGTTCGGCAATTGCGTCTCGCACTTCTTCAAAGGCAGCGGCCGTTGTCTTGACGATCAAGAGCCATTCGCGAGCTTCTTCAACATTATTTTTCCAGCGGTAGATCGATGTAATTTGCGGGACGATGTTGACGCACGCAGCCGCGCGCCGTTCCACTAGATGGCGAGCGATCTTCTGGGCTTCTTCTTCCGAGCCAGCAGTGGTCAGGACGATTCGTTTATCGGTCATATGAAATCGGCGTTTCAGCCTTCAGCGGTCGGCCTTGGGTCAACTGATGAGAGAGTAGCAGCTCTCAAGCCACGCAGCAGAACTTGAAGGCCATATGTAACCAAGTTGGTTCGCAATCTTTGCGGCAAGAAAACTTTCGCTTGACGGCACACGCAACAGAGCAGTCCACTGAGATGCTGACCTCTTTCGAAGACGGCTCAGCGAAGTTGAGCGAGGCGGCGAAGCAATGGATTTTCGAGTGAAGGATAGTTCAAGAATTCGGCGATTTCCCAGTCCGCACGACGGTTTGCGCGCGATGGCCGAGAGAGCGCCACAGGCTGAGGCGTTGGCCGCGTCATGGGTGGGGATTTTTCGTCCATTGGCGGCGCGAGTTTATTCGTTGCGGCGGCGCATTGCGACGATCACTGTGGCGGTGATTACCGGCTTGCTGTTTGTACACGTGATGTTTGGCGTGAACGGGATGATTGTCTACAAACAGAAGCGGATCGAATATAAGTCCCTGCAGAAGCGGATTGCGCTGGAACAGAAGGAAAACGATCTCTACGCGCAGAGGATTCAGGGATTGCAGACGGATGAAAAAGCCATCGAGAAGGAAGCGCGCGAGCAGTTGCGCTATTTGCGTCCGGGAGAATATGTTTACGTCCCTTCAGTAGCGGCGACTCCGGCTCCTCCGGCGAATCACTCAGCGAAAAAATGAAGGCTGCTTCCGCCCAGTGCTGCGCGGAAGGCACGCGCGTGCGTGACAATCGGAGAGTTCCGCTGTGGTATAGTTCGGAAGGTTGAGTTGCTGCCGCACGGGGAATTAGAGTTTCTGCCATAACCTGCGGACCGCGATCGTACTTTCAAAAGGAGAAATTGGCCATGAGAAAAGTTCTAGTGATTTGTCTTGCAGTAATGTTTGTGTTCGCCCTGACGGCTTTGGCGGTTGACGATATGGGGAAGAGCACGACCGTAAATGGTTGGGTGACGGACGCGAAATGCGGCTCGAAGATGGCGAGCGCTGCCGGCGCGGCGTGCGCTCAGAAGTGCGTAACGGCGGGCGAGAAGATGGTAGTCGTGACCGACGGCGATTCGAGAGTTCTGGCCGTGGATAACCAGGATGCGCTGAAGGGTCATGCGGGACATCACGTTGCCGTGACTGGAACTGTCACTGGCGATTCGGTTCACGTGAATGGCGTGAAGATGCTCTGAGGAAGTTTGGTTTGTTTCGAAGGGCGGCTTCGGCCGCCCTTTTTTATTTTCAGAATCTGTTTTGTGCGCAAGAACGGCGGCGCGACGCCGGCGCTACCGCACTACGCCTTCTAACGGGGAACTGGCTGTGGCGTACAATTTTTTTGGCATTCGGCCTGAAAGATAAGCTTGGCGTCCGGCCAGCACGCCGTGGTGCATGGCTTCGGCCATCAGGACGGGATCTTGCGCGCCGGCGATGCCTGTGTTCATGAGGACGGCGTCAGCTCCGAGTTCCATGGCGATGGCTGCGTCGGAGGCTGTGCCGACTCCAGCGTCGATAATCAGCGGAACACCGGTGATCATTTCGCGCAGAATGCGGATGTGGGCCTGGTTCTGAATGCCCATGCCGCTGCCGATGGGCGCGCCGAGCGGCATCACGGCGGCCGCGCCACCATCGACCAGGCGCTTGGCGTAGACAATGTCGTCGGAGGTGTAGGGCAGAACGGTGAAACCTTCGCTGACCAGAACGCGCGTGGCCTCGAGCGTAGCTTGCACGTCGGGGTAAAGCGTGGCTTGGTCGCCGATGACCTCGATCTTTACCCAGTCCGAAAGGCCAACCTCGCGGCCCAGGCGCGCGGCGCGAATAGCTTCATCTGCGGTATAGCATCCCGCGGTGTTCGGCAGCAGAAAATATTTCTTGGGATCGATGTAATCGAGCAAAGATTCCTTGTTGCGATCGAGGTTGACGCGGCGGACGGCGACTGTGACCATCTCTGCGCCGCTGGCTTCAAGGGCGCGCGCGGTTTCCTGGAAGGATTTGTATTTTCCCGTGCCGACGATGAGGCGCGAGCGGAAGGTGCGTCCGGCGATTACGAGTGGGTCGGTCATGGGTCCATTGTAATGAAAACCGGACTGGGATGGGATACTGCGGATGTGGTGAGGACGACGTGGCGGACGGGAAAGCAGGTTCCTCTGCGGCTGCGCCGCTTCGGAATGACAACATCCCCTCTCTAAAAAATATCTCTAAAAAACAACACCCCTAACGACAACATCGCTAGGGTGATGCGGTCTCCGCTTGTGCGTAGACTCCGTCGATCTGTTTGCGATAGCGATCTTCGATTATGCGGCGGCGGAGTTTTAGCGTGGGCGTTAGTGCGCCGTTCTCGGCGGTGAATTCGTCGGGGACCAGCAGGACGCGTTTCAGTTTTTCGAAGCGCGCGAGATTCTGGTTTACGTCTTCCACAAATCCTTCGTAGAGCGCTTGAATTTTCGGATCGGCAACGAGTTCAGCGCGCGAGGAAAAAGTTATGTTGTTGGTGCGCGCTAGTTCTTCTAGAAGCGCGAAGTTCGGCGAAATCATAACGAAGGCGAACTTGCGCTTGTCGCCAACGACGACGGCTGTTCCTACCAGCGGATACAACTTCAATGTGTTCTCGATGGGCTGCGGCGCGATGAATTTTCCGCCCGAAGTCTTTATCAGTTCTTTCTTGCGGTCAGTGACCGAAAGATATCCATCGGCGTCGATGTTCCCGATGTCTCCAGTCTTGAACCAGTCGTCTTCGAATGCATTTTGTGTTTCTTCCGGGCGATTCCAATATCCCTTAAAGACTGAAGGGCCGCGGACCAGAATTTCACCGTCGCTGGCGATGCGGACTTCGAGGTTGGGCAGGATTTTGCCGACAGTGCCGATGCGATGATCGATAGGCGTGTTGACGGCGATCACTGGAGAAGTTTCTGTCAAGCCGTAGCCTTCGTGAATGCGGATGCCGACAGTCGCGTACCAGTCGGCAAGCTCGCGGCCCAGAGGCGCGCCGCCGGAGATGAACGTTTTGACGTTGCCGCCCATGCCGTCGCGAATCTTCGAGAAGACCAGCTTGTTGGCCAGCTTCCAACTCAGCGAGGCAGGAATTTCTCCAGCGAGAATCGCCGGCTTGTTAGCGCGGCCGACCGAAAGCGCCCACCGATAAATGGCACGATTAGGAAATCCGCGGGCTGACATTTCGGTCTTGGCGTAAATTTTTTCGTAGACCCGCGGTACCGACACGCACTCGGTCGGTTGAACTTCTCGCAGAGTTTCGGGAAGACGCTCCATGAACGGGCAATAGGCCAGCGTGACACCGTGATACATCATGGCGAAATCCACGTGGCGCGCTGTGACGTGCGAAAGAGGAAGGAACGAAATCGTGGTCAGACCGGGGTGCATGTCGAAACCCAGCAGTGAGCTAGTGATATTGGAAGTCATGTTGCCGTGGGTCAGCATGACGCCCTTCGATGTTCCGGTGGTGCCGGAGGTGTAGATGATGGTGGCGAGGTCGTCGGGCTGGATGGAGCGGGCTAACGATTCAGTCTGTGGGTCGAGCGTGCTGGGGCCTTGGGTCATGAACTGAGACATGAGCGTGCATGGTATGGGCAAGTCGATGGGGATTTGGAGTTGATCCATCACTACGATTCGCTGGAGTTGCGTTTGCGCAAGAATCGTTTGGGTCTTTCGGAGTTGAGCTTCCGTGGAAACGAAAATGACGGTAGCGCCGGAGTCGCGTAGTGTGTAGGCGGTTTGCTCCGGAGTTAACGTGGAGTAGACGGGAACCGTGACGGCGCCGATCAGAAGGATGGCGAAGTCGGCGGTCGACCACTCGGGCCGGTTTTCGCTGAGAATGGCGACGCGGTCGCCTTTGCGGACTCCCCACTGCTGCAGGGCGTGGACCGTTCCTGCGACGTTGCGGCGAAGGTCGGACGAAGAAATCGGCACCCACGCGCCGGTTTCGCGGGAAAGCATGGCGCGGTCGAGATTATGCGCGGTGGCCGCGAAGAAGATGTCGTTTAACGTGCTGAGGCTCATCGCTCTGGGAGTGGAAACGGGTCTGCCAGCAATGTACTGGTTATTGGCTGCCTTCGGCAATGCGAAAGGCTTGAGGATGAGGTACTGACCAGCGTCCTTACGGAAAATTTAATCTCCCGGAGTCTTGCCCGGCCGGGCCGTTGGCGAATCTTGGAACTTTTTTGCGCGGGCTCGCGTAGCTAACTATGACACGGCGCCATGCATGGAAGACGAGGTCGAAGCCGGCGCCGGCCTCAGGAGGCTCTATGGACGGAAACATTGTTGGACTGGCGGCAGTGATCATGGCTCTCGGAATTCCAATGGCGGCTATGTACACGTTCTTCCGCGTGCGCAAACTGCGCAGCGAGGAGCGGCTGGCGGCGATTGCGCGCGGCGTGGATGTTCCGATGCAACCGGATCTTTCCGAAGCGGCGCGTTCGCGGCGCTCGGGAATCTTGCTGGTAGCCGGGGCGATCGGCTATATCGTCACCTTCGCTCTGATTGGGCGCCATGAACCCGACGCCATGACCGCTGCGGTATTTGGAGTGATTCCGCTGGCGATCGGAATCGGCTTTTTTGTCGACCATGCGCTGATTCGGAGAGATGCGCGAGCGCACTAAGGTCTGCGCGTCAGCCGCTCAAGAGCCGGAAACAAACTTGTACTGAGCGTCGGTCAAGGGCACGACGCTCAGCCGGCCCTGCCGCACCAGCGGAGAGTCGGCGAACAGCTTATTCGCCTTGATCTCGGCCAGCGTAACGGGCTTGGGCACCGGCTTGCCGACCTTGATCTTCACCAGGGGAGTCTTTGCGTCCGAAGCGTCCACCGACACCACGGTCGCAGTTCCTACTGCGCTTTTCTCGTCTCCGGTGTGGTAGATGACTAAGCGCTCGCCCGGCTTCATTTCGCGCAGGTGCTTCACTGCGGCGGGATTGGTGACGCCATCCCAGGTGGTGGTGGTCTCGCGCTGGAGATCGGCGAAGGAATAAACGGTAGGCTCGGTCTTAAGAAGATAGTTCATGCGCAGAATTCTAATTGAAGACGAGTTCCTAGTTTCTAGCTCCGATTCTTAAAGACGAAGCCCGAAGCCCGCGCTTCTCATTGCGGCTTGGTATTAGGATCGGGAGGCGGCGTCTTGTCGTCCTTCTTGTCGTCTTTCTTAGCATCCTTATTTTCACCGGGATGATCCTGATAGATCGAATACTGGTCTTGAGGATGTTTCAGTTTGATGGTGAGGTCCAACTGAGCCTTGTCGACATCGTAGTCCTCGCCGAAAGTCTGGAATCCCGGAGCCAGCACCTGCACGCGCAGTTTGCCGTAAGGAATGCCGTCGAAGCTGGTCTTGCCGTCGGCGTCGGTCTTGAGTTCGAGTCCGCCCCGACTCTGCTGCCCGTGAGTGTTTACGGGATGCATGATCACGGCGGCGTTGCGCACGGGCTTTCCGTTATCCTCCTTCACGATCAGGAAATTCATGATCGCGGTGGGCTCTGTGTCCGGAGTCCGCTGTGCGGCAGCAGTTCCAAGTAGTGCGAGCGCTGCGAGCAGCCATATCAACGGCCATTTCACATTTGCCGATTTCATATCTGGACATTCTAGCCGCTCCGCAGGGCGGAGGAAAGTTTCGGCTCCGCACAGTGCCCCTACTTTGCGCGGGATTCTCCGCTTCGCTCAGGACGACAATTTTCCAGCGGAGTGACTTTTTTGTTCTCTCTTCATGCTGGGAGCAAGTTGCACCAGATCGCTCGCGACCCGCGCGGTATTGTGACGCGCGACGCCGGCTTCTTCCAGGTAATCTCCGATGACCGGAATCACGCCGAGTGCTTCAATGGCATCGAGATCGGCCACGATCTGGCAAGCGCCCTCGAGCGCGTACTTGGCCTTGAGTTGGTTTGAGATGGGAGTGCGATTGATCAGCGCGTAGTCAAAAATCTGCCGATGCGCATGGCGATTGAGAGCGCGGATGTGGTCTGCCGCGGTGAGCCCCAAGCTTTCATTTGCCTGGGTCATCAGGTTGCAGACGTAAACCTTGGTGGCCGCCGAGTCGACGATGGCGTCGGCGATGCCGTGCACCAGCAGGTTCGGAATGAGACTCGTAAACAGAGAGCCGGGACCGATGCTGATGATATCGGCGCGAGAAATCGCATCCAGCGTTTGCGGCAGAGGCTCGACGTTCGGAGGAACGAGAAAAAGTTCCTGGATGCGAACTTTACTGGCGGTGATGTTGGTTTCGCCGCGCACGCGTGTGCCATCTTCCATCAGCGCTTCGAGTTCGATGTTCGAAGTAGTGGCGGGATGAATGTGTCCGCGCGTGACGAGGATTTCCGAAGAAAGCCGCACTGCCTCCGAGAAGTCGTGGGTAATGTCAGTAAGCGCGGCGAGAAAAAGATTGCCGAAGCTGTGACCTTCGAGGCCGGAACCTTTTGCGAAGCGATGCTGGAATAGCTGAGAGAGCAGAGCCTCATCCTCGCTGAGCGCGACGATACAGTTGCGGATGTCGCCGGGAGGGAGCATGTTGAGTTCTTTGCGCAGGCGTCCGCTGGAGCCTCCGTCGTCGCTGACCGTGACCACGGCGCACAGATCTCGAATCACCGGCGAATCAGGCCGCGCGGCGGCCATCTCCGCAGGGGAGAGCGCGAAGAGCTTGAGTCCTTTAAGCAGGGTAGAGAGGCCGGTGCCGCCGCCGATGGCGACCACGCGCAGGCCGCGCTCGCGCGTAGTCTTCTCTACCGTCAACAGATCAGCAGTTTTGGTTTCCATCCGAGAATCGTTGTAAAGAGAATCACTCTAAATAGGATCGGTTGAAAGAGAACTCGTCTGACGAGAATCCATCTAAGAAGATTCTTCTTCCCCGAAGTAGCCTTCTGTCGAAGCCGCATCCGCAGCCGGATCCGGATACAACAATTCGGTGAAGCGGGGATCTTCGGCCAGGTTGTGGAAATCGGAATCATTGCGCGCCTGGAAGCGCAGGCCGGCATTCAGGCGAAGCGCCTCATCCAGATGCTTCAAAGAATCTTCGACGTGGCCGGTGAGGCAATCGAGCGCGGCCAGACCATAGATAACGAAATCGGTCTTCGGAGATTGCTTGAGCAGTTTTTCGATGTGCTCGCGCGCCGTGACGTAATCTCCGACGTTCATCAGAGAAACGGCATAGTCGTAGTGCTCTTCCACGCTCTTGAACTGGTGCGTAGCCGAGCGCTCGAGGTGTTGGTTGCAAATGCTGAGATGTATGGCCGCGCGGTCCGTGAGTTCGCGCCTGGGACCGGCCAGTACTTTCTCAAACAGCGGCTTTGCCTTCTCGAATTTGTGTTCCTGCAGAGCACGCAATCCCGCCTCGTAATTCTGCAGAGCCTGAGTAACGCGCGGATCATCCGCGACCGATGATTTTTTGGGGTTAGCCTTTTGAGCCATGTGAAGAATTTTTCCTGTGCTCGTCGTAATGGGGGACTCCTTAGGCTCTCGAATTCGAAGAGCCCATACTCAAGTATTACTCAAAGAGCGGTTGGAGGGCAATTAACGGAGGCAGTACCTAGTTGCGAGTGCCGAGTCGCGAGTACCGAGCCAGACGCTTCGAAGCAGCAGGGATGCTATTTTCTGGGTACTCGGTACTCGTTACTAGTTGATAGCGGCGGCTGAATCCAGATCGATCTGCTTCCACTCGCCCTTGATGATGCCAGCGCGAATCTGGGTTGCGGTCTTGCCCTTCTGGTGCTGCTGATAGGAATAGTAGAGTTCCTTCAGGCAGGTCGCGCATCGCGCTCCGTGAGTATTTTCATAACAGCTATGCAGGCTGTTGTGGCCCATGCGGTCGCAATAGCAATAACAAGGCTGCTGATGAAGTACGGCTGGAATCTTTGCTGCCAACTCATAGGCGTGCGTCTGGTAGGGATACTGCGCGTCCGCGCCCCAGAGTTGATCCTTGGTAAGGATCGCCGGAAGCTTGGTCCCTTTCTCCGGCGGCCCGGCATTGTAAGCGGGAATGCCACTGCCTTCTTCTTCCTGAGCGATCCACTGCGCCGACATGGTCAGGGTTACGGTTAAGAGAAAAATCAGGGTTAGGGCGCGATGGGCGAACTTGCTTCGAAGCAGACTGCTGGGCGGCATGGATCGTCTCCTGGCTAGATCTATTTTAGCAAGTTCTTGTGGGGTCTGTAGGGACTAGGAATGTGATGCTAGATGCCGAAAGCCGCCTGCTTCTGGAGCCCGCCCCATTTTCCATCAATGCCCGGAGAATCGGTAAAATCGAGTCCAAAGGATGTACCTTATAAAGTACGACGCGCCCCTGTCAAGTCTACTTAAGTAGACATCCAACGTCCTCGAAAGTAGACATTTCTTCCACAGGCTAACCGCTTGAATCCATTGATCCGTCCAAAAAGGCTCTAGAAGAATCAACAACTTACGCCAAAAGTTTTTACCATTTTAAAATGTTCCAACTGGAACATTGAAGCGATTCTGCACGCTTACTCCGATTCCGCCGGCGAGGCCAAACAACCCTCGGCCTGTAGACGCGAACGGTATACTATGGGAAGAGTCGAATGCCCGACACGCCCACCACGGAATCGGCTAACACCCAGGCGCAGCTTCCGCAGCCTGCACCGTCTCAGCCAACCACTGCCGTACGATTGCGTCCGGTTCTAGGGGCGTGGCTGCGCGACCTGATTATTTCGCTCGTGATTTCCGCGTTCATCATCGTATTCATCTACCAACCGGTGAAGGTGGAGGGCGTCAGCATGATGCCGTCGCTAGAAGACCAGGAGCGAATCTTCGTCAACAAATTCGTCTACCGCCTCGAGCCAATTTCGCGTGGAGACGTTGTGGTGTTTCGCTACCCGCGCGATCCCTCGAAGAGCTATATCAAGCGCGTGATCGGCGTGGCCGGCGACCGCATCCGCATCGACGGCGGCCAGGTATATGTGAACGGCGAGGCGCTCGACGAAGACTACGTTCCGCCCGCCTATGACGACGCGCGGTCGTTTCCGGAAACCGTAGTGCCGCCGCACACTTATTTCGTGCTCGGCGATCACCGCTCGATGTCGAGCGACAGCCGCGAGTTTGGCCCGGTGAATCAGACTTCCATCTACGGCAAGGCTGTGTTTGGCTATTGGCCGATGGATAAGCTGGGCCGAGTGCGCTAGTTCTTGTCTTGATCGTCGGGCTTGAGTCTTAAAATCCTAAGTTTTCCACATCCCACTCGCGTTACTCTCTTGGTGCCAGCCGCAATCCCTGCTAAAATTCTGAAAATCCACACACTGGAGCGAGAATGCAGGCTACGCTTGCTCTCGAAGACGGTCGAGTCTTCCGAGGCAAAGGCTACGGCGCCAAAGGCGAGTGCTACGGCGAAGTCGTTTTTAATACTTCCATCACCGGCTACCAGGAAATTTTCACCGACCCATCGTACTCAGGACAGATCGTGGTCCTGACCAATCCTCAGATCGGCAACTACGGAACCAACCAGGAAGACAACGAGGCCACGCGTCCGTGGATCGAAGGCCTGATCGTGCGCGAGTTTTCGAAGGTAAGTTCGAACTGGCGCTCGCAGCAGGTGACGGACGAATACCTGGAACAGTTCAAGGTGCCGGTGCTGTCGGATATCGACACGCGCGCCCTGGTGCGGCATCTGCGCGACCACGGCGTGATGCGCGGCGTCGTATCAACCATCGAGAGCGACGCGGCGAAGCTGGTGGCCAAGGCAAACTCGATTCCGAAGATGGATGGGACCGACTTGGCGAAAGTGGTGAGCACCAAGAACCCTTACGTGTGGGAAGTGGGCGAGCGCTCGCACGAGCCGGTCGCGCAGGTTGGAGTGAAGGATGAGCCAGCACGCTTTCATGTAGTAGCTTACGATTTTGGCATTAAGCAAAACATTCTGCGTAAGTTACGTGGTGAAGGGTGCCGGGTGACAGTAGTTCCGGCGCAGACTCTGGCGGAGGATGTGCTGGCGTTGAAACCCGATGGAGTATTTCTGTCGAATGGTCCGGGCGATCCTGAGCCGTGTACGTATGCTGTCGATTCCATTCGCCGGCTGATGGGACGGCAGCCGATCTTTGGCATCTGCCTGGGGCATCAACTCGTCGGCATCGCGCTCGGCGGTAAGACTTTCAAGCTGAAGTTTGGCCACCACGGCGGGAATCATCCGGTGAAACAGTTGGCCACGGGGAAGATTGAGATCACAGCGCATAACCACAACTTTGCGGTCGATCCGGATTCGTTGCCGGAGAGCGAAGTCGAACTCACGCATATGGATCTGAATGACTCGACTCTGGAAGGCCTGCGACACCGCAACCTGCCGCTTTTCAGCGTCCAGTATCACCCTGAAGCCGCGCCGGGGCCGCACGATTCGCATTATCTGTTCAAAGATTTCGTGAAGATGATGGAGGAGTGGAAAGGGTGACCGGCCGAGCTCACATCTTCGTGGCGAACGTTATCTTAGTACTTCTCCTAGGGAATCAGAGTTCGTGGGCCTGCACAAGAGTCGCCACGCACGTAAAAGTGAAATCAACATTGGTTGTCTTTATCCACGATCCTAGCGGAAAACCCCTCCCAGACATGAAGCTCGCGGCGTATGAGTTCATCAGCAAACCGCCTCATTCTGAGGTCGCCGCTGCTGCGGTCACGGGCAAGGACGGCAAGGCCACAATCGGACTTGGTCAGGACAACTACAGCATCGAGGCGATACGTGCTGGCGTAAGCAGCGAGATCGCTCTAATTGACGTGTATGACGATGGCTCCGGAGCATCCGAGATCGGTCTGACGTGGCCAGGCGGACCAATCACAGAAATCCAGAATGTTTCGGGTGTTTTGGGACTTGGCAGGGACAGAGTCCCTTGGGTGGGCGCCGAAATCACGTTGAGGGGATCGGCGTCGGAAGAAAGCATTGCGGGGGCAGAGTCCGACTCCCAAGGAAGATTCAAATTTCCTGGGATACAGCCGGGGTTTTACGCCTTGCATGTCAGAGCAAAGGATCCAAATCCGCCTCGGCTCCCGCAGTTGCAGGGCGACATTCCTGTTCAGGTGAGCAACAGCGCTGCGAATTATGAGCTGCCGACTTGGGGCTATGTGGCTAGCAGTTGCGGGTTGTCGGCATACAAGGATGCGCAATCCATGATTATCTTCAGTCCATAGACTTAAAGAAACTCAATGCCCAAACGCACTGACATCTCGAAGATTCTGATTCTCGGCTCCGGGCCCATCATCATTGGGCAGTCGGCTGAGTTTGATTACTCTGGCACGCAGGCTTGCAAGGCGCTCAAGTCTGAGGGCTATCAAGTGGTGCTGGCCAATTCGAATCCGGCGACCATCATGACCGATCCGGAGGTTGCCGACCGCACCTACATTGAACCGCTCACGCTCGAATATTTGGAAGAGATTATTCGCATCGAGCGGGAAATGGCGCCGGGCGCTGGTTTCGCCGTGTTGCCTACCGTGGGCGGGCAGACTGCGCTCAATCTTGCCATTGAACTTTCCGATGGCGGCGTGCTTGAAAAATATGATGTGCACCTGATCGGCGCGAACGTTGCGGCGATTAAGAAAGCTGAAGACCGTCTCTTCTTTAAAGATGCGATGCAGAAGATTGGGCTCGACGTGCCTAAGTCTGCGCTGGTCAACAACACAAAAGATGGGCTGGAGTTTGCCGGCAAGATTGGCTTTCCAGTGATCGTGCGGCCTTCGTTTACTCTCGGCGGTTCGGGCGGCGGTATCGCTTACAACCGCGAGGAAATGGTTGAGGTGCTCTCGCGGGGGCTCGATTTTTCTCCGGTGCATGAGGCGCTGATTGAAGAGTCGGTTTTGGGATGGAAGGAATTCGAACTGGAGGTGATGCGCGATACCAAAGATAACGTCATCATCATTTGTTCGATCGAGAACTTCGATCCTATGGGCGTGCATACCGGCGATTCGATCACAGTCGCTCCCGCGCAGACTCTTACTGACCGCGAATATCAGGCGATGCGCGATGCGTCGATTGCAGTGATCCGCGAAATTGGCGTCGATACCGGAGGGTCGAATATTCAGTTCGGCGTGAATCCTGAGACGGGGCGGATGGTTGTGATCGAGATGAACCCGCGCGTCTCGCGATCTTCTGCGCTGGCATCCAAGGCCACCGGCTTTCCGATTGCGAAGATTGCCGCGAAGCTCGCCGTCGGTTACACGCTGGACGAAATTCCGAACGACATCACGCGCAAGACTCCGGCGTGTTTCGAGCCGACGCTGGACTATGTGGTGGTGAAGATTCCGAAGTGGCAGTTCGAGAAATTTCCCGGCGCCGACGAGAATCTGGGGCCGCAGATGAAGTCGGTGGGCGAAGTGATGGCGATTGGCCGCACGTTTAAAGAAGCGCTGATGAAGGGCATTCGCTCGCTGGACACTGGCAAGAAGGCCGGTGCCGACAAGATCGAGCCGAAGATCCTGACGCAGAGGCTGGTAACGCCGCATCCGGAGCGGCTGGCATACATTCAATACGCGCTGCGGCAGGGACATACCGTCAAGCAGATTGCGAAGATGACTTCGATGGACCCTTGGTTCCTCTACCAGCTCAAAGAAATTAATGACATGCAGCTTGAACTGGAGAAGCATCCGATGGAGTCGATTCCGACCGAGGTGCTGCGCGAGGCTAAGCGCATGGGATTTTCGGATGGACGTTTGGCAAGCGTGTGGCGACTGGATGGGCAAGAGAAGGTGCGTCACCTGCGCAAGAAGCATGGTGTGATGCCCGTTTACAAGCGCGTGGACACTTGCGCGGCGGAGTTTGAGAGCTTCACTCCATATCTTTATTCGACATACGAAGACGAAGACGAGGCCGCGCCGACTGACAAGAAGAAGGTGATCATTCTGGGCAGCGGGCCCAACCGCATCGGGCAGGGAATTGAGTTCGACTACTGCTGCTGCCACGCATCGTTCGCGCTGCATGAAGATGGGTACGAGACGATCATGATCAACTGCAATCCTGAGACGGTCTCGACCGACTACGACACGAGCGACCGGCTGTACTTCGAGCCGCTGACGCTCGAAGATGTGCTGGCGATTTATCAGCACGAAACTTCGAAGGGCGCCCCGGTGAGCGTGATCGTGCAATTTGGCGGACAGACGCCGCTGAACCTGGCGTTGCCGCTCAAGGCTGCGGGCGTGAAAATTATTGGGACGTCCCCGGAGTCGATTGACCTGGCGGAGGATCGCAAGCATTTCAACAAACTGCTGGAAGAGCTCGACATTCCGCAGGCGGCGGGAATGATGGCGACCTCGCTCGAAGAAGCCGTTGAGGGCGCAAAGCGCGTGGGATATCCCGTGGTGGTGCGGCCTTCGTACGTGTTAGGCGGGCGCGCGATGGTGATTGCGTACGACGAAGAATCTGTGGTCCGTTACATGAAAGAGGCGGTCGAGTACTCGCATGATCGTCCGGTGCTGATCGATCACTTCCTTGAAGATGCAATTGAGATCGACGTAGACGCGCTCTCCGACGGCGAAGATGTGGTGATCGGCGGAATTATGCAACATATTGAGGAGGCCGGGATTCACTCCGGCGATTCGTCGTGCGTGCTGCCGGCGGTGGATATTCCGCAGCCGCTTATGGATCGCATGCGTGATTACACTTTCAAGCTGGCGCGCGCGCTGAAGGTGATTGGGTTGATGAATATTCAGTTCGCGATTCCGCGCGGCAGCGGCGGCACGGCGGGAAATGGAGCCGAGGGCGGGAAGGTTTATGTGCTGGAAGTCAACCCGCGGGCCTCGCGCACCGTGCCGTATGTTTCGAAAGCGACCGGAGTGCCGATGGCAAAGATTGCGGCGCGGCTCATGACCGGACGCAAGCTGCGCGAATTCTTGCCGGAGAATATTGACCGGCGCGCTGACCTCGACACAGGAAGCCACTATTACGTGAAGTCGCCGGTGTTCCCGTGGAATAAGTTTCCGGGCGTGGATACGGTGCTTGGGCCGGAGATGAAATCCACCGGCGAAGTGATGGGCGTGGGCGACAGCTTCGGCGAAGCCTTTGCCAAGGCGCAGCTGGCTGCAGGACAGAAGCTGCCGACGCAGGGAACTATCTTTATCAGCGTGACGGACCATGACAAACGCCACGTCGCAGATGTCGCGCGCAAGTTTGTGGATATGGGTTTCAAACTCGTCGCCACTTCAGGCACGGCGGACGTGATCGAAGCCGCGGGAATGAAAGTGGATCGCGTTTACAAAGTGAAGGAAGGACGCCCTAACGTGGTCGATTTCATCAAGGGCCAGCGCATTCATCTCATCGTGAACACGCCTACCGGGTTGGAGCCCTGGTTCGACGAGAGGGCGATACGGCGCGCGGCGGTGATGGCGCGGATTCCTACGATTACTACGCTCTCGGCCGCGCGCGCGGCTGCGGAAGGGATTGCGGCCTTGCAGCGGGGCGAGCTGAATATACGGGCGCTGCAGACTTTGCATGCCGAGCGAGCTGTCAGACGTTAGGGCGGACATCTGGGTCTGTTTAGCCGCGTATTAAAATAGCTGCCGCCCTGGCAAGCTCGGACCGGGCGCGTTTAACTCTTTCTCGGAATCCGCATTTAGCCTGTGTTACAATGTGTGCCAATGAGTAATACACTCACAATTCGACTTCCAGAAGACCTCTTGGACTGGCTTAAAGATACTTCGCAGCGCACCGGAATTCCGGTCGGGCGTCTTGTCCGCGAGAGGTTGGAGTGCGCTAAGTCAGAGGCTGGCGGGCAGCGTTTCATGCGGCATGCGGGCACGTTTAGCGGTCCCAAAGACTTGTCGTCACGCAAAGGCTACTCACGGCGATGAAGGGCATCGCCGATACTGGTTTAATTGTCGCTTTTCGCAATCGCACGGATGAGCATCACGCGTGGGCTCTGGACATTGCCCGCCGTGTGACGGACCCATTGCTTACTTGTGAGTCCGTCCTGTCTGAGTCCGCCTTTCAGATCGGTTCGTCGAAAGCGGTGCTGGACTTAGTGAATGACGGACTGGTGCAGCTTGCTTTCGACTTGAACGCCAGCCTTGAACAAATTCAAGTTCTGGCTACGCGATATGCAGACCGGCATCCCGACTTGGCTGATCTCTGCCTCATCCGCATGAGCGAACTGTATCCGCGGCACCAGGTGATCACAGTCGATGAAGACTTCCGCGTTTACCGGCGAAACAAGCGGGAAGCCATTCCGCTGCTGACCCCACCGAAGAAATGATAGGCTGAATTCGTTATGCTACTTCACGGTATTTTCCCTCCCGTTACGACGCCGTTCTATCCGGACGGTAAGGTTTATTTCAAGAAGCTTGAGAGCAATGTTGAGCACTATTCGCGCACTCCGTGCGCGGGCATCGTTGCGCTGGGCTCGACCGGTGAGGCGATTCTGCTTTCCGATCAGGAGCGGCGTGATGTGCTGAAAATCGCGCGCGAGGCGGCTGCGCCGAACAAAGTTTTGATCGCGGGGACCGGCGCGGAGTCCGCCATCGAGACCCTGCGACTCACGGAATACGCCGCTGACCTCGGCTACGACGTCGCTATGGTGCGCACGCCGCATTACTACAAGAGGCAGATGCATCCGGCGAACATTTTGGCGTTTTATCGGACCGTGGCTGACCGCTCCCCGCTGCCAGTGATTATTTACAACTTTCCTCAAGCTACCGGCTACGACATTGCTGCTGAATTGGTGATCGGACTGGCGGACCATCCGAACCTGATTGGGATTAAGGAATCGAGTGGGGATGTGGAAAAAGTTCGCAAGATGGTGGATGGCACGCGGCACATTCAGCGCAGCGTCACCGTGACTGAAACGTTTGAGGCGGTGACACCGCGGATGCTCGCGGCTGCGAGTGCTGGCTCGAATGACGGTGGGGAACTGGTTCAGGTGGGCGGTTTGGCTGGTGAGTCTTTGGGTAAGCCGTCTTCGGCTGCGGTTACTGTTGTGGGCAAAATGAAAACCCGACAGAAGAAAGTCGGGTTCCAGATCATGGTGGGAGCTGCGAACAAGCTGCATCCGTCACTGGATGCTGGAGCGGTAGGAGCGATTCTTGCGTTCGCCTGTGTGGCTCCGACCTCTTGCTACGAGATTTACGCCGCATGGAAAGAAGGCGACGCTGAGTTGGCGCGACTGAAGCAGGAGCTCATTGCAGGCGCAGTGCAATGCGTTGTCGGCGAGTTGGGTATCCCGGGCGTGAAGTATGGGATGGACTTCAACGGCTACTTTGGCGGTCCGGCGCGTCTGCCGCTGCTGCCTCTCACAGGTGAGGTGAAAGGCGAGATCGAGCGACTGCTGGCGGATGTTAGGAACTGATTCAGCAATTCAAGGCTTGAGATCGGGTCAGGACTTGCCGTATACTGTGTTCGAACGAACGTTCGAATTATCCGAGCATGGCAAGTCCCTCGACAGCTGCACGAGTTTCCGTGGCGCGACGCCACCGCGCCGCACCGGCGCCCGCCACGCGCTTCGACCGGCGGTTGGCGGAGATTCTCACCCATGCGACCGAGGTTTTCTGCAAGAAGGGGTATGAGGGCGCATCGATGCGCGATCTTTCGCGCGCGAGTGGCATGTCGCTGGCCGGGCTGTACTACTATTTCGAATCCAAAGAGCGGCTGCTCTTCCTGATCCAAAAGCATACCTTCTCGACGATTGTAGAGCGGCTGAAGGCGCGTTTAGAGGGCGTGAGTGATCCGGAACATAAAATCCGCATCTTCATTCTGAACCATCTGGAATATTTTCTTGCCAATCCGGCAAACATGAAGGTGTTGTCGCATGAGGCCGAAGCTCTGAAAAATGGTTTCGCCTCGGAAGTCGCGGCCATCAAGCGCGAATACTACCGCATTTGCGTCGGCTTGCTGGACCAGTTGAAGAGCGATCGGGGATTGCACTTCCCTACGCGCATCGCAGTGCTCAGCCTGTTCGGCATGATGAATTGGATTTACACATGGCACAACCCTCGGGTTGATGCCGATGCGGAACAACTGGCGCGGGAGATGAGCGACATTTTTCTGCGCGGCGTGATGGCGGGCGGCAGGGCGCGCAGATAGGCGCGGTGATTTGTGATGGCTCCCAGCGAAACCAGGATTCCTCGCTTCGCTCGGAATGACAGGGGTGAGCTGGGAAATGACAAGAGAAAAGTCGGAATGACGAAGCTTAAGGTTCAGTTAAAGTTCACGAAAATATAAGGAGCTACAAATATGGCGACCACAATGCAGCCGGCGACCGGCGAAACCACCAAGCAGCTAATCAACTACCGCAAGGATGGCGGCGTAGCGGTGATCGAAATGTGCGATCCGCCGGCCAATACCTATACCTACGAAATGAACCAGCAGCTGGATGCGGCGATCCTACGCGCGCGCATGGAGAACGACGTCTATGTGATTTTGCTTACCGGGGCGGGCGACAAGTTCTTTTCGGCCGGCGCCAATATCAAGATGTTGTCGAGCGTGGATCCGACCTTTAAGTATTACTTCTGCCTGCACGCCAACGAAATGTTGCTGCGGTTGGAACATACGCCTAAGCTGGTGATCGCTGCGATCAATGGCCACTGCGTCGGCGGCGGACTTGAAATTGCGATGGCGGCCGACATCCGCATTGCGCGCAAGGATGCGGGCAAGATTGGACTGCCGGAAGTGAATCTCGGCGTACTCCCCGGAACTGGCGGCACACAGCGACTGTCGCGACTGGTGGGCAAGAGCAAGGCGATTGAGTTGATGGTAACGGGCAATACATTCTCGTTTGAAGAGGCGCAGGAACTCGGCATCATCAATGACATCTACGAGCGCGATGGTTTCATGGACAACATGATTGAGTATGCGAAACAGTTCTGTCCGCCAAACAAGGCGGCCAAAGCTGTGGGACGCATCAAGCGCGCGGTGCAGACGGGATGGGAAATTCCCATGGAATCGGCGCTCGCGGTGGAGCGAGAGAACCAGCAGATACTTTTCCAGAGCGAAGATGCGAAGGAAGGGTTGGCTGCGTACGTGGAGAAGCGGCCGGCGGTTTTCAAGGCGAAGTAGGTACCGAGTACCTGGTACCTAGCGGCGGGCGCTGACGCCCCGCCCGAAAGCCGGCGGAACCTTTGGCTTCACTCAGAGCGGGCCGCCGGCGCTACTTTAACGCGGCACGAGGAAGATGGATGATTGCAGCTAAATTTAATGTTGAACCCGGGCGGTTGCTGATTGACGGCCAGTGGGTTGATGGTGCGAAGACATTCGACACTGTCAATCCCGCTACTGGCGAAGTCCTGACGCAAATCGCGGAGGGGTCGTCTGCGGATGTCGATCACGCGGTCGAGGCTGCGCGTCGCGCCCTCGAAGACCGCAACGGTCCGTGGCGAAAGATGTCGGCCAGTGAACGTGGGCGCCTGATCTGGAAGCTTGCCGATCTGCTCGAGAAAAATATTGACGAGTTTGCCGAGCTTGAGACACTCGACAACGGCAAGCCGATCTTCGAGTCGCGCTACGTCGACATGCCGATGGTGGTTGATGTTCTGCGCTACTATGCGGGCCTGGCCACCAAGATCCACGGTGAGACCGTCAACACGCTCGAGACCGCGTTTACTTACACACTGCGCGAGCCTGTGGGTGTCGTCGGATTGATTGTTCCGTGGAACTTTCCGTTGTTGCTGGCGTCCTGGAAGTTGGGTCCGGCGCTGGCCTGTGGCAATACGATTGTTTGGAAACCTGCGAGCCTGACTCCGCTGACCACTTTGCGATTTGGAAAACTGGCGATGGAAGCAGGTGTACCTGCGGGCGTCCTCAACATTGTCACCGGTCCTGGGGCAGTTGGCAGGGCAATCGTGAAGCATCCCGGCATCGACAAGATCGCTTTCACTGGATCGACCTCCGTGGGCCAGGAAATCATGCGAAGCGCGGCCGACACGGTGAAGCGCATCACGCTGGAACTCGGCGGGAAATCGCCGAACATTGTCTTCGCCGATTCCGACATCGACAATGCCGTCAAAGGTGCCATCACCGGCATCTTCTACGGCAAAGGAGAAGTCTGCAACGCGGGCTCGCGACTGTTTCTCGAAAGCAAAGTGAAGGACGAGTTCACCGAGAAGCTCGTTGCTCGCGCGTCCAAGATGCGTCCGGCGGATCCGCTTGATCCGAAGACGCGGCTCGGCGCGATCGTGAGTCAGGACCAGATGCAGACCGTGCTTGGTTACATTGAGGCCGGCAAGAAAGATGGCGCGAAGCTGGTGGCCGGCGGCAATCGTGTCGCGGTGGACGGAAGCAAGGGCTTCTTTATCGAGCCGACAATTTTCGGGGATGTGAAGAACGAAATGACGATTGCGCGGGAAGAAATTTTCGGTCCCGTGCTTTCGGTATTGAACTTCGACGACTTCGACGAAGTCATCGAGCAGGCCAACAATAATCCTTACGGCCTGGCGGCGGCCGTATGGACGCGCGACCTGAAGAAGGCTCACGTTGTTTCGCGGCGATTGAAAGCCGGCACAGTGTGGATCAACACGTACGGTTTGATGGACGCGTCGCTACCTTTTGGCGGCTACAAGAGTTCGGGTTTCGGCCGCGAACTCGGAGCCCACGCGATTGAGCACTACACGGAAATGAAAACAGTTTGGCTGAATATGGTTTAGGAGCGGCATTATGCCAGGAAAAGTAGCGAAAATCGGAACCTTCAGTGACTGGGAGGGCATGTTCAACGACTGGCGCAAAGATATTGGCGTCAACACCAAGGACATTGAAGCCTTCCATTTCGACACGTTGTACGGCGCGATCGATACGGAAGAAATCGAATTCGGATCGTACAAGGGCCGGCGAAAATGGGAGAATCTGCGTCAGATTCCCACGCAGCAGATGCGCGACGCGCTGATGAACATGATTGTCTACCAGGGCGACACCGAGTTCGCCAGCGTGGAGCAGCAGCGCAACCTGCTCGAAAACGCGCCTACTGACTGGGACCGCCGAGCCATCACTCGTGTGATGATCGAAGAGATGCGCCATGGCTGGCAGATGTGCGCGCTGCTGGTGGATCACTTCGGATACTCGGGAAAAGTTGAGGCGCAAAAAATGCTGGAGCGGCGCGCCTTCGAGAACAAGCGACTGCTCGGAGCCTTCAATGTCGATGTCGATAACTGGATGGACTTCTTCACGTACACCGACTTCGTCGATCGCGATGGAAAATTCCAGTTGCAGATGCTGAAGTATTCCGCCTTCGCTCCGCTCGGGCGGTCGATGTCCTATATGCTGCGTGAAGAGGCGTTTCACATGGGAACAGGCAACGACGGCCTGCGGCGAATCGTGGAAGCGGGAGTAATTCCAGGTTGGCTGATTCAGAAGTATCTCAACAAGTGGATTTCGAGCTCGTACGATCTTTTCGGCACGGATCATTCTTCGTCGGCGCACTGGGCGTACGTCTGGGGTGTAAAGGGGCGCTACGATGAGCCGAAGAACGAACAGCCGCCGGACCTCGATGATCTGAACGACTACAACCGGAATCTTTACCGTGATGAAGTTGCGGGCCTGATTGAGCGCTTCAACGGCGCTCTAAAGCCCGGTCAACCGAAGCTTTATGCGCCGCATATTAAATTCAATCGAGAGATCGGGAAGTGGGCGGGACAGAAGTTCCACGCGCAGGCTGGCGAACCGCTCGACGACCGCGCCTATACGGAACATCTGAAAGAGTACATGCCGTCTGCCGAGGACAAGAAGTTGTTACTGGAGATTATCAGTAACGAGAAGAAATGGATTGCGGAAAAGACTGGCGCGCGCGATCCGCTGGCGAGCATCGGCGAGGTGAGGAAGTCGGCGATCAATCTGTAATCTCGGTTGAGCTTGAAATAACGCAAGTGCAAAGAAGATGGAAATGACGACCGCTGTAGAATCCAAACTCGCTCGGTTGACCGTCGATGTCAGCGGTTCAGTGGCGCGGCTTGTTCTGCGGAATCCGCCATTGAACGTCATCGACATTCCGATGATGGAGGAGTTGGCGCAGGTACTGGCGGAGATGGAATCGCGATCGAATATTTCTGTCATTGTTTTGAGCGGCGAAGGCAGAACTTTCTCGGCGGGCGTGGATGTGGCGGCGCACGTTCCTGACAAAGTCGAGGCGATGCTGCTCAAGTTTCACGCCGTAATTCGGGCTCTGGTGGCCAGCAAGAAGGTTACTCTCGCCGCTGTGCGCGGGCATTGCCTGGGCGGTGGCGCGGAATTGGCAATGGTTTGCGACATGGTGTACACCACCGTTTCGGCGCAGTGGGGATTTCCGGAGATCAAGCTTGCGTGTTATCCGCCGGTGGCGTGTACGGCGCTGGCCGCAGTGGTGGGACAGAAACGCGCCGCGGAATTGATTCTGACTGGACGGACGATCACTGGCATGGAGGCGGCACAGATTGGACTGGTCAACCGCGCTCTTGCCGATGAAGAACTTTTGTCGGCGGTCGACAACACAGTAGCGGAAATTCTCAGACTCAGTCCCGCTGCGCTGGCGGTGACCAAGAAGGCTCTTTACGCATGGGACGCGATGCACTTCGATAAAGGTCTGGCTCGTGCCGAAAAGATTTACCTGGAAGATTTGATGAAAACCGCCGATGCGCAAGAAGGCGTTCGCGCCTTCATGGAAAAACGGGCACCGAATTGGGTGGGAAAGTAGCTGAACGCTGACCATGGATTACGAGATCACGCCCGAAGAAGTGAAGATGAAGCTTGATCAGCGCGAGGCGTTCACGCTGCTCGACGTGCGCGAACCCTGGGAGTTTGAAGCGGCGAGCATCGATGGGGCGAAGCTGATCCCGATGGGAGACGTGCCATCTCGCGCGCATCAGGAGTTGGATCCGGAAGATCACATCGTGGTGGTCTGCCATCACGGCGTGCGCTCGATGAGCGTGACTGCATGGCTGCGCCAGCAGGGATTTGAGAAGTCGCAATCAATGCGCGGCGGCATTGACGCGTGGGCGCGGCGCGTGGATGGGAATGTGCCGGTGTACTGAAGCTGCTAGCTAATAGCTTCTAGCCACGAGCCAAGACGGAAGCATCGATTTGTGCGCTAGCAGCTAGGAGCTAGAAGCTGCGCTTATGAAAAAAGAACTCGTCGAACTGAAAATTAACGGACGCACGCACGAACTGGCCATCGAGCCGAGCGCGTTGCTGCTGGATGTATTGCGGCAAGACCTGGGCCTCACGGGCTCGAAGCGCGGCTGCGATGAGTCATCGTGCGGAGCTTGCACCGTGCTGGTGGATGGCGTCGCCATGATGTCGTGCACGCTGTTGGCAGCAAGTTGTCAGGAGCAGGAGATCACCACCGTCGAGGGTGTGAGCCAGCACGGCAGTCTTGCGGCGATTCAAAAAGCCTACGGCGATTGGGGCGGCGCGCAGTGCGGCTTTTGCACTCCCGGATTCATCATGACCGTGAAATCGCTGATGGCCGAGAATCCGGATCCGTCGGAAGCTGAGGTTCGTGCGGCATTGAGCAGCAATCTCTGCCGCTGTACCGGATATAGCCAGATGTATGCGGCGATTAAGTCGGCGATTGCGGCGGAGCGGAACGCAATGGTAGAGGCCAAGTAATAATCCGCCGCTGGCAAAAGCAGATTCCTCGCTTTGCTCGGAATGACAGACGATGGGTGTCGAAACGGCAGACGATAGATGTCGGAATGACAAGAGTGCCTGCACTGACAAACGCGATATGAACGATTTCTCCATTATCGGCAAGCCCACCGCGATGGTCGACGCGGCGGAAAAGACTACTGGCGCCGGCAAGTACACTGACGATCTCAGTGTGCCCGGCATGCTGGTCGGAAAGATTCTGCATTCGCCCTATCCGCATGCGCGCATCAAGGCCATCAACACCAGCCGCGCTGAGAAACTCGAAGGCGTCGTCGCCGTCGCGACCGGGAAAGACGCGCCTAATCCGTATGGAATCCTTCCGGTCGGCCACGATGAGTACCCGCTCGCTCTCGACAAGGTACGTTACGTTGGCGATAACGTTGCGTGCGTGGCTGCTGTTTCTGAAGCCATTGCTGAGAAGGCGCTGGAACTGATCGATGTGGAATACGAACTTCTGCCTGCGTACTTCGATCCCGAAGAATCAATGAAGGCGCAGACCGATCTTATTCACGACAACAAACCCAACAATCTGGAAAAGGATTATCATCACGCGTTTGGCGATCCTGACAAGGGTTTTGCCGAAGCGGATCACATCGCTGAAGCGCGCTTCATTGCGAATGAAGTTACGCATGCCGCAATGGAGCCTCACTCCACCTTGTCGTCGTTCGAACTTGATCCGCATACGGGTAAGCTCGGGCGGTTGACCGTTTGGTCCTCCACGCAAGTTCCGTATTACTTGCAGCACAAGCTGTCTCTGGTGCTGGAAATGCCAATGGCGCAGATTCGCGTAATCAAGCCGCTGGTGGGCGGAGGATTCGGTGGAAAGAGCGAAGTGATCCCACTCGAAATCATCGCTGCGGTTGCGGCGCGCAAGGCGCAAGCGCCAGTGAAAATTACTTACACGCGCGAAGAAGTATTCTGGGCGCATCGCGGGCGTCCGCGCACCATCATCGATCTGAAAACGGGAATTACAAATGATGGCCGCATTACCTGCGTCAAGGCTCGCGTAGTGCAGGATGGCGGCGCCTACTGCTCGTACGGCGTGGTCACGATTCTTTATTCCGGAGCGTTGCTCGGCGCGCTCTATGACATTCCGAACATTCAATACGACGGTTACCGCGTGCTGACCAACAAGCCTGCGTGCGGAGCCATGCGCGGCCACGGCACCGTTAACGTGCGCTTCGCCTTCGAATCGCAGTTGGATGAACTCGCTGCGAAGATTGCGATGGATCCAGCGGAGATACGGCAGCGCAATCTGCTGAAGCCGCCGTGCATCACGGTGAACGGCTTGCGTGTGCAGAGTTACGGACTGCCGGAGTGCATCGAGAAGACGGTTGAGCGCTCGGGTTGGAAGCAGCGCCACGGCAAGTTGCCCAAGGGACGCGGTCTTGGGATCGCTTGCAGCCATTATGTGAGCGGGGCGGCGAATTCGATCATCCGCTCCGACATGCCGCACTCCACGGTTAACATCAAGATCGACCGCGATGGCGGAGTTGTCGTCTATACAGGTGCGTCCGAAATCGGCCAGGGATCGGACACGATGACCGCGCAGGTCGCTGCGGAAGTGTTGGGATGCTCGCTGGCACGCGTGAGAGTGATTGCGGCCGACACCGACCTCACGCCGATTGATATTGGATCGTATTCCAGTCGAGTGACCTTCATGGCCGGTAACGCGACTTTGCGCTCGGCGGAAGATGTGAAGAAAAGAATCGCGGCGGCTGCTGCGAAAAAAATGAATTGCGCCGCGGAGGAACTGGTCTTCCGCGATGATGTGGTCTTCAAGAAGGGAAGCGCGCCACCGCCCGCGAAGCGAGATCAAGCCGAAGAAGTCGAAGTCACGCAGGCCGGTGCGTCGGTCAGCGGGCGCGTGGAAGGGCAGATTCTGCGCGGTTCTTTGCAGCAGAAGCGCAAAGACGAAGGTCCGAAAGAGTGGATGACGTTCGAAGAAGCTGTGGTCGCGGCCATCGATTTCCACGGAGCGCTCACCGGCACTGGCTCCTACGCTCCTCCGCCGGAGGCACGCGGCGGCAAACACAAAGGTGGAGGCGTGGGTCCGTCGCCTGCATATTCTTATTCGGCGCAAGTCGCCGAAGTCAGCGTCGACGAAGACACCGGCGAAGTGACAGTGCATAAGGTGTGGGCCGCGCACGATTGCGGACGCGCGCTGAATCCGGTGTCGGTCGAAGGTCAGATCATCGGCTCGGTGTGGATGGGCATGGGGCAGGCGCTGACGGAAGAAATGATTTGGAAAGACGGCATGCTGATGAATGCCGGAATGCTCGAATACCGCAGTCCGTCTTCAGTGGAGTCGCCTGAAGTTGAACCCATCATCGTGGAGAGCATCGACCCCGAAGGTCCGTTCGGTGCCAAGGAATGCAGCGAAGGATCGCTGGCGGCGACGATCCCGGCAATCTCGAATGCGATTTACGATGCGGTTGGCGTGCGCATGCATGAATCTCCGTTCACGCCGGAGCGTGTGTTGGCGGCGCTGCGGGCGAAGAGAAAAGACAAGGCTTTGAACTTGACCGAGGGTGTTGACCCCACCGACCCGACGCGCTTTCGCGAGCATGGTGGATCACTTTGCTTCAAAGGCAAAGGACCGGAGCGGCATGCGCTCGATCCAGCGCGGCGCGAGTCGCCAGCTGTGACCAGAGGTGCGGATTGAGCCTTCCACAATTCCGGCTGCTAAGGCCACGCGCGGTTGACGAAGCCGTCGCTTTTCTCTCTAAACATGGGGCGAACATCCGCGTGCTCGCCGGCGGCACCGACCTGATTCCATCGATGCGGCAAAAGCTGTTTGAGCCGGGTTATGTGCTCGATCTGCGCGGCGTCGCCGAGTTGCGCGGAATCCGCCCACAAGCCAGCGGAGCGGTCGAAATCGGAGCGCTCACCGCGCTCAGCGCGATCGAGAAATCGCAATACCTTCGCCAGCACTTCCCCGTGCTCACCGAAGCTACGGCGACCGTGGCATCGCCAGTGCTGCGCAATATGGGCACACTCGGCGGAAATATCTGCCTCGACACGCGCTGCCTCTGGTACAACCAGTCGTTAACTTGGCGCAAGGGTTGCGGGTTCTGCATTAAGAAGGATGGTGATCTCTGCCACGTCGCCCCGGGTGGAACGAAATGCTGGGCCGCGTTTTCCGGAGATACACCGCCGGCGTTGCTTTGTTTGAATGCCGAAATCGAGATCGCAGGTCCAACCGGTTCGCGGCGGATGCCGTTGCAAGAGTTCTACACCGGGGACGGAGAAAATTATCGCAAGCTCCTGCCTGACGAACTTGTCGCGCGCGTATTTTTACCTGCAGAATCGGCGGACTATCGCGGCGTCTATCGCAAGCTGCGGGTTCGCGGATCGATCGACTATCCTTTGGCCGGCGTGGCGGTCGTGATGAAGCGGTCGAACGGGCATGTGTCGGACGCTCGCATCGCAATGACGGCAGTGAATCCCGCGCCGGTGTTAATACAAAAAGCGGGTGAGATGCTGATCGGAAGGTCGGTTGACGAAGCCTTGGCGGAAGCGGCCGGCGACATGGCAGCGCGCACAGCCAAGCCTCTGACCACTTCGGCGCTTACCCCCGAGTATCGCCGGGAGATGATTCGGGTCTTCACCAAACGCGCGGTGCTGGCTGCGGCGAACAACTAATGATCACCGACTGCCACATCCACATCCAGCCGATGGAGATGTTCAAGCCTCACGCGCTGGAACTCATGAAAAAGAAGCGGCCGAACTTCGAGCAGATTGCCGAGTTTTGCCGTTCGCCTAAGTCGTTCCTGAAATATCTCGACGCCTGTGGCATCGACCGCGCGGTGCTGATCAACTACGTTGCGCCCGAGGTAATCGGTTTCACGAACGGTGTGAATCAGTTTGTCGCAGACTACGTGAAGGAAGATCCCAAGCGGTTGCTTTCTTGTGGCAGCCTGCATCCGCGGCACACCACGAATGTCCTTGCCGATATGGAACAGATTCTGCGGCTTGGAATCCGCATGATCAAGATTCATCCCCCGCACCAGCTTTTGTTTCCCAACGACTATCTGAACGGCGTGAAGGAACTGGAGATAATTTACCGAGCCGCTGAGGCCAATGGTGTGCCGGTGATGTTTCACACGGGAACGTCCATCTTTCCTGGCGCGCGAAACAAATATGGAGATCCGATGTACGTCGATGACGTGGCCGTCGATTTCCCCAAACTGAAAATTCTGCTTGCGCACGGCGGCCGTCCGCTCTGGATGCAGACCGCGTTTTTTCTCATTCGACGTCATCCTAATGTCTATCTCGACATTAGTGGCATTCCGCCTGCGGCTTTGCTCAAGTACTTTCCGCGCCTCGAGGAGATTGCTCACAAGACTCTATTCGGCACAGACTGGCCGGGCCCAGGCGTGCCGGACATCAAAAAGAATCTCGATGAATTCCGCGCGTTGCCGCTGACGGAAAACCTTCAGCAGCAGATTCTCAGCAAGACGGCACTGAGCATCTGGCCCGCTTGATCTTTACTTATCTTGATCTGCCTTATTTTGGTTTCCACAACCCGATCGTGTTGCCCTCCAAATCGGCGAACCAGGCGAATGTTCCCGTGGGAATTTCAACCGGAGGAACTACCGTCTTGCCGCCCAGTTTCCCGACCTTGTCCAGATATCCCTGCACATCATCCACCTGCACATAGAAGGTCGTGTAGTGATAAGGTTCATGACCCAGAACGCTGATGTGGCCCTGAATGCCGCTCTCCGCGCCGGTATTGATCATGGTTGCCGGGCCCATGGATTGCATGTTCCAGCCGAAGAGGCCGGAGAAAAAGTCTGCGGTCTTGGCGCTGTCACGGCAGCCGATTTCGAAGTGAACTACGGGTTGTCCCATGGCGATCTCCTTTTGCAAAATCGGGGGATGATAGCACAGAAGCTTGCGAGGAAAACAATAAGATTTCTCGAGCCAATGGATCTTACGGCCGGATAGAAAAGAAAAGCCCGCGCCGAAACGCGGGCCAGCGATCCGCTTGACCCTTATTTATCTGCCTTCGCGGCGTCTGCCTTGGTTCCGGAGAGTTCATCCGCCAGAGCAGTTGCGCCGTAGATCTTGCGCAGCGCTTCCTGAATTCCGCGCGAATCCACGGACACGGCGCGGCTCTGCACTTCGCTATAGGCGAAGTTGGCCGACAGCGACTCGATGTTGCCATCGAAAATGATGCCCACCACTTCGCCTTGTTTGTTAACCGTAGGCGAGCCGGAGTTGCCGCCAATAATATCGGCGGTCGAAACGAAGTTCAGCGGAGTCTTCAGATCAAGCTTCGACTTCGCATTGATCCAACTCTCCGCCAGCTTATAAGGAGGCTCGTTGTTGTGTTCCGCCGCGTGCTCAAAAGCCCCGCCCATGGTTGTGAAGTATGGGATCTCCTTCCCATTTTCTTTGTAGCCTTTCACCGCACCATAACTCAGGCGCAATGTGAAGGTTGCATCCGGCGCCTGACTGAAGCCGCTCTGGGCAAAGCGGGCTTTCGCAATGAGCGTTCCATCGAGGCGCACCACGGAGTCGATCTTATCGTCGAACTCCTTGCGCAGGGCCAGAGCGTCAGGCTCAATCGCGCGCATGGCGACGATCAGGGGATCGTTGCTCGCCAAGATGGCAGCTTCACCGCCCTCGTAAAGTTGTTTGCGCACAGCCACATCATCCAGCTTGGTGCCAGCAATTATGTCTTTCGCCGCCTCGGCGGGATTTTTGCCATTCAGTATTTTCTGCACGTCCGGGTTGTCTTTTCCCAGCGCATCCTGCATTTGGGCCAGTGAATCCGCTAGAAGAACAGTGTCCAGACTCTTGTACACCGGCGCCGGAGAGAACAACTGTTGCTCGAGCGACGGCAATCCGGAATCGCGGTACTCGCGCATACGTTCGCCGTTAGGCTTGGGCTTCTCCTCTGCCGCACGCACGAGGATGCGCGCGATCTGCGGCAGGCCAGATGCAAACCCTCGCAGTCGCTCGAGATAATTGAGTTGAAGATAGATGTCGTGTTGCAGCTTCTCGGCCTGCGCAATCTGATCCCAAGGATCGGGCGTGCTCGAATTCTTCGGGTTCGCCTTATATGCTGCCCGGAGTTTCGCTTCATCGGCGGCCTTTGGGTCCCAAATCGATTTGTCCATTAAGCCGGCTTCGTATCCCGTAATAGCCTTCTGGCTGTTTTGCAAGCCGAAGATATCTTCTTTAGCGATGCGGGCATTCTCTTCTGACTGCTTGCTGAAGTCCTGCAGCAAGGCGATGCGGCGCTTCAGCAGTGCGAGCACTGACGGATAGTTCACGTCGCGAGTGAACTCCAATTGCGCCATTGTCTGCATTCGGGCAGTGCTGCCGGGATGGCCGGAAACGAAAACTAACTCATCATTCTTCACGCCCGTGCGCGACCAGCGCAGATAATTGTCGAGGTGCGCGGGATGCCCGTCTTCGTAGACGCGGAAGAATGTGATGTCGAGATCGTAGCGCGGATAGGTGAAGTTGTCGGGATCGCCGCCAAAAAATGCGATGTCAAACTCCGGCGCGAAGACCAGGCGCACATCCGTGTACTTCTTGTATTTGTAGAGGTTATAAACCTGCCCGGAATAAAAGGTGACCACGTCGCAGCGTAATCCGGTTGAAGTCGAGCAATCTTTTTCGATCTGTGACATCGCGGCGCGCTGCGCCTGCCCCGCATCGGCAGCCGACATTTCCGCTTTCACTCCGGCATTCACCTTATCGGTTACGTCTTCGATCCCGACCAGTTGATTCAGTTCTAGATTCGGGCACTTGGCCTCGTCGGCCTGGGTCTTGGCATAGAAGCCGGTCTTGATGTAATCGTGGCCCTCGGTCGAAAGTTGTTGCACGCACCCTGCGCCAACGTGGTGGTTGGTAAAGGTCAAGCCGTCGGCGGAAACAAACGAACCGGAACCTCCATTGTTAAAGCGCACCGAAGAGAGCCTTACGTGGTCAAGCCAGGCTTGCGTTAACTCGAAACCATACTTGGCCTTGATCTTGTCCTTGGGAGCTTCGTTGTAAAGCCACATGCCCTCGTCGGCAGAGGCCACAGTAGAGAATAAAAAGGACAGGGCAAGGCAAATCGATAAAAAACGCTTCATCGGGCTTCCTCCGGTAGGCTTGGGGGCCGCTACAGCGCTTCGGCGCACCGCGAACGAACCCTTTACTATACCCTGCGAGAGAAGTTGCTGGCAAAGCGGCGGCCGCGATTAGCCTCTCGCGCACTGAAGTCACCCCAGGCTGTCTGGAATGTGCGTCTCCTTTCGGGTATAAAAGAAAGTTGCCTTCCCGCGGCCCCTCGCGCGGCTGCGGCAATGGGAATCAAACCAATTAAGCGAGAAACTATGTCGAGCGTCACCAGCACTTCTGCCCCGAAAGGTCTGGAAGGAATTGTCGCCACCAACTCCAGCATTTGCTACATCGATGGTGACCGCGGCGTTCTTGCCTATCGCGGCATTGACATTCATGAACTGGCAGACCACTCCAACTTTGAAGAGACTTGCTACCTGCTTTGGTTTGGACGCTTGCCGAAGCCCGGCGAGCTAAAGGATCTGCAGGAGCGTCTGGCGCAGGAGCGTCACCTCGACCCGGCCATCATTGCGTTTCTTCGCAGCGCTCCGAAGACGGCGTTGCCCATGGATGTGCTGCGCACGGCGGTTTCAGCGCTCGCCTTCTACGATGCCGACGAGAAGAACAACGATCACGACGCCAATGTTCGCAAGGCCATTCGTCTGACTTCGCAAATCGCGATGGTGGTTGCCGCCTATGATCGAATTCGCAAGGGCAAGCCGGTCGTCGAACCAGACCGCTCGCTCTCGCATGCCGGGAACTTTTTGCTGCAGTTGAATGGGACCAAGCCGTCTTCCACGGCCGAGCGCGCGCTCGATATCGCCCTGATCCTGCACGCTGACCACGAGCTGAACGCGTCGACGTTCGCGGCTCGCGTGACCGCCGCAACCTTGTCCGATATGCACTCGGCAGTCACCTCGGCCATCGGCGCTCTGAAGGGGCCGCTGCATGGCGGAGCCAACGAAGCTGTGTTCCGCATCCTGGAGTCGATCGACCGACAGAAGGCCGACCCTGTCGAGCACGTTCGCGACATGCTTGCGCAAAAGAAAAAAATCCCTGGCTTCGGTCATCGTGTCTATCACACTGAAGATCCGCGGGCCACACACCTGCGCGTGATGTCCCGCGATCTAGGCCGTTCCAGCGGTCAGCCGCATTGGTACGAGATGTCGGAGAAAATCGAGAACCTCGTAAAGACGGAAAAGAAACTGAACGCCAACGTAGATTTTTACTCCGCTTCCACCTACCACGTGCTGGGTATCGACGAAGATTTGTTCACGCCAGTATTCGCCGTCTCCCGTATCAGCGGCTGGGCAGCCCACGTCATCGAGCAACTCGACGACAATCGCCTGATTCGTCCGCGGGCTGAGTATCTAGGACCTGAATATCCCAACCATTACGTCGCGATGGAAAAACGCTGACCGCGTGACAAGTTGCGGAGCCTGATTCCGCCTGTCTTTCACGCGAAAGCAGGTAGAATGGTAGAGCGATGCCCCGCATTTACCTCGACAATAACGCCACTACGCCGGTGCTACCGGAAGTGTTCGAGGCCATGCGCCCGTATTTTGGCGAGCACTTCGGAAACGCGTCGTCAATTCATCACCATGGGCAGGAGACGCGCGCTGCCGTGGAGCGGGCGCGCGATTCGGTGGCGTCGTTACTGGGGTGCAGGTCATCAGAGATCGTGTTTACCAGCGGCGGCACCGAAGGCGACAATCTGGCGATCGCCGGACTGACAAGCCCCGGCGATCACGTCATCACGTCCAGCATCGAGCACCATGCGGTGCTGCTGGCCTGCAAGCATCTTGAGGAAACGGGGTGCGAAGTAACCTACGTGCCGGTCGATGGACGCGGCATGGTCGATCCCGGCGACATACGCCGCGCATTGCGATCCAATACAAAGCTGATCTCGATCATGCTGGCGAACAATGAAACGGGAGTGCTGCAGCCAGTCGAGGAAATTGGAAAAATTGCCGCGGAAGCTGACGTGTACTTTCATACCGACGCGGTACAAGCCGCGGGCAAGATTCGGGTTGATGTGAATCAGATCGGTTGTGACGCGCTTTCGATTTCCGGCCACAAGATGCATGCGCCGCAGGGTGTGGGAGCGCTTTATGTGCGCAAGGGAACCCGGCTGCAGCCGCTGTTTTATGGTGGACGTCATGAACGGTCGCGGCGCGCGGGAACTGAAAATGTACCGGGAATAGTTGCTCTTGGCAAGGCCGCAGAATTGGCAATGCAGGGCTTCGAGCGCGGTGACGACAAGAAAATGTCGGCGCTGCGCGACAGGCTACAGCAGGGAATTCCCGCCCAGGTCGAAGAGGCGGGCGTGAACGGAGAAGGTGCTCCGCGCGTGCCGAATACGACGAACATTTATTTCGATCACATCGAAGGCGAGTCGATGGTGATCTCCCTCGATCTGAAGGGACTGGCGGTTTCCACTGGCGCGGCGTGCTCGTCGGGTGCGATTGAGCCGTCGCACGTGCTAGTGGCGATGGGGCTGCGAGCCGAACGGGCACGCGCCAGCATCCGTTTTAGTCTGGGCAAGCAGAACACTGAAGAAGAGATCGACATCGCGCTTGCGTTGGTGCCGGAGACGGTTGCCCGTCTGCGGGAATTGTCGCCGACGTGCAGAAAGATAGCAATTAGCAGTTAGCAATCAGCAATCAGCCTTCCGCCAATTGCTGATTGCCAACTGCTGAATTTCAAACATGCAAAATCCCAAGACCATTGCCGTAGCCATGTCGGGCGGAGTCGATTCCTCCGCCGTTGCGGCCATGCTGCGTGCCGAGGGACACAACATCATCGGCCTGACCATGCAGCTTTGGAACCAGCGCCGCTTGGCCGGACACGAGGGCATGCCCGAGCAGGTAACGGGCCGCTGCTGCTCCCTCGACGATGTCTATGACGCGCGCCGCGTGGCCGAGCACATCGGCATTCCGTATTACGTGGTCAATCACGAAGAGCGCTTCGAGCGTGACGTCGTGCGCCCGTTCGTCGCTGAATACCTTTCGGGACGCACGCCGATCCCCTGCAGTCTCTGCAACAATCATTTGAAATTCGATCAACTGTTGATCGTCGCGCAGCAGATTGGCGCAGATTGCGTAGCCACCGGCCACTATGCCCGCGTGGAATACGACGACGCGCGCGGTCGCTGGCTGCTCAAGCGTCCCGCCGATCACGGCAAGGATCAAACTTATTTCCTCTTCGGACTAACGCAAGAGCAACTCAGCCGCACGCTGTTCCCACTCGGCGGCATGACCAAGCCCGAGGTGCGCGAACTTGCCCGCAAGCAGGGGCTGGCGCTCGCTGAGAAGCCCGATTCGCAGGAGATATGCTTCGTCCCAGGCGGCGACTACAAGCGCTTCATCGACGCTTATCTCGCCGAGAGTGGTGAAGCTCTGCCTGACACCGCTGGCGAACTCGTAACCGCGAGTGGCGAAGTGATTGGCGAGCATAGCGGCATTCATAACTTCACCGTCGGCCAGCGCAAGGGCTTGGGAGTAGCCACCGGATCGCCACTCTATGTAATTCAAATCAACGGAGCCGACAAGCAGGTGGTCGTCGGCAGCGATGAGCATCTTTATTCACGAACTCTGCGCGCTCGCCGAGTCAATCTCATCTCGGTGGGCGATCTGCTTGAGCCCATGCGCGTCTCTGTAAAGATTCGCCACCGACATGAGGGCGCTCCAGCTGTGCTCGAGAAGATTGCTGCCGACGAAGTTCTTGTTACTTTCGATCAGCCGCAGCGAGCTATCACCCCGGGGCAAGCCGCAGTCTTCTACGATGATGACATCGTGGTGGGAGGCGGGTGGATCGCTTGAGGCGGGCAGCGACGGTCACGTTGGTTATGCTTTACTTCGCGGCCCTCGCTCTCACTCTGCTGTCACGTGCAATGACGAGATCTGCCAACGCCGACGGTTATTCGCATGGAACGACAAGTTGTTTGCAGGGTATTGGGGGACTTGGTGTTCGGCTTCGCCTGACGCGGGCGCGCCAATGCGAAGGCCGAGTTTCGCAACCGTATTTGGATATCGATGTCAGAGACCTGCCTATTTCGGCAAACAAACGCATCGTCATCGGCGACACCAACTCCGCGTTCAGATGCCAGACGCCTAAGGGATCGTGCGAGCAATCTCTTTCTGGGGAAATCATGTTCAACCATTACGAGGAAACCTCTGGAAAGGATTTTCAAACGGATGGCTGGTATGAACTGAAATTTAGCCCCGGTCTGCCAGAGACCGGCCGATTCAAAGTAGATTGCATCGCCCCTTGCGGCTAGCCTGTGCAATCAGCTTTCCTAGATGCAATCCGCGTGATTCCACCTCAGGGCTTACGCGGTGATTTAGCCGCAATAGTTGGACTGGGCCACACCTCAGACAGCCCGAGCGCCACCGCGATTCCCACCGACACTTCGACAAAGCGATGCGCAGCCACGATCCACGGGGAATGTGTGTGCGCGATCAACAAAACAATGCTCACGGTAATCGCGGCAAAGCGGAAGGCGCCCCGAAATCGCAGAACAGCGCAGAGCACTCCGCACAGGAAAATTGCGGCCGCATACACCCACACGCTGGAAGAAAAAAATGTCGCGATCAACGCTCCCAGCGCGGCACCCAACGCCGTTCCCGCAAAGCGTTGCCATGACAGGGTTCTCGGAGGAATGGTGGACTGAATAATCACAACTGCGGAAATAGGCGCCCAATAAGACTCAGGAAGCTTCAGAAGGCGAGCCAGCAGCAGAGAAACCACCGCTGCCACCGTGGTTCGTGTCGCATCCAGAAGCGTGTCGACCGCTGGTTTGTAGGCTCTTGCCATAGTTAATAGTGATGGGAACTCCAAGAGTCTAGAACGGAAGCTCTATCGGCGCCACCGTGCATGAAGGTCCTGGCTGTCAGCGCTAGTAGCGGTCGTTGGTGTTGATGTTGAAACCGAGGATGGCGTTTACCTCAACCGGCTGCTCGCCGCGCATCGCGGGACGGAACTTCCAGCTCGGCAACGCGGCTACTATTTTCGCGGTCATGGCGGCGGGACCGGATTCAACCACTTGGAAGTTTCTCAGGTTGCCGGAAGCGTCGAGCTTGCATTTGATCACGACGCGATCGTGAGAAAGTCCTGCGGGCAATTCTGTGCGCAGGCCTTGAGGGCCCACGATCGCCCCTGCGTGAGGATGCGAGGCGGGATCGACTTCGGCGAATTGCATCACTACCGTTCCGATCGACGTATCCACATAGACCGTGTAGTTGTCGCCTGGCAGCTTGCCATAGAAATCAAACGCGCCGCCGGAGCGCGACGTGGCAACAACCGTAATTGCCGGGCCCTCCTGCTGCTTCACCGAAGAGGAGCGGCCGGGAAGTGTGGGACTGCTGCCACCCTCTGATCCGAAGCTAGGCAGAGTGACCACCGTTGTGGTGCTGCCGCCACGCACGTCGACGCCGGGCACCATGGGGGCGCCCGTGGTTGCATTGCCAGCGCCGCCGGGACCGGGCGTGGGAGAAATTCCTCCGCGCGCATCGAGGTCAGAGCCGGGGCCGGTTCCGGTCTTGCCTGCACCCGAACCTTCGCCGGCTAATCCACTGCCGGGGCCGTCGCCGTGCCCGATGCTAGCGCCTCCGCCAGACCCGCCCACGCCCGGCTTGTCTCCGCCGGAGGGCGACATCGCCAATGAGCCTTTGCCACCGCTGCCCGGCAGTCCGACTTTCGAGCCGGGTTGCGAAGAGATTACGACTCCGCCATTGTCGCTGTTTCCACGTGCGCCTTTCGGAGGAGCGAGAACTGAACCGGCGTCGCCGGGACCGCCGAGGCCCGCGCCTTTTCTGCCCGAGCCGGAGCCAAACGGCGCTGAGCCGCCACCAACCGATGGAGGCGGCGGAATAACATTGTCGGCCAGAACCGTGCCATTGCCGGATCTGCCGGAATTTCCCGAGCCCGATGTCGAACCCTGGCCCGCATCTGAACCTCCGACGGATGGCGGCGGAGGGATCACGTTCGTCCCAAGCGTCGCGCCCTGAGATCTTCCGGAGGCCGAGCCGTGGGCTGTACCTGATCCGCCCACCGATCCTCCGACAGAAGGTGGAGGAGGGACGACGTTGCTGCCCAGTGATGTGCTGGCGCCGGGAGCGCTGCGTCCTGTTCCTGAGGCGCTTCCCGCCGAGACGCTAGGTGGAGGTGGGACGACATCCTGTGTGCCGAAGAGCTTGCCCACAATGCTGCTCAACAATCCTGTATTTGCCGTCTGCGTTGGCGGCGGTGGAATGACGTTTGGCGAGGCTGATCCGGAACCGCCGCTTTCCAGTCTGCGCAAGTGGTGGGCGGAGTCGGTGGATGGCGGCGGTGCGATTACCGATGGCACGGGAAGGTTAAGTTTTGCATTGCGGCCAACTTCGCGCTCCGGCGCTGAAACCGGTGGAGGCACGACTCCAATTTCGTTCATCTGCACTCGCGAGCGAGCCACTTCGCGGCCGGGCGTTGCTGGCGCGGGCGGAATCACGCTGGCGTTGAGCGTTGGGGTAGAGCGCGCGCGGTCGCGAGAGACGCGCGTGGCCGCCGGACCAATCACGTTGGGATTCAAAGATGGCGCGGCCTGGATGCGGTCGCGCGAAACGTTGGGCGCCGTTGCGATGATGCTGGAATCGAGGCGTGGTGCATAGAGTGTGTGCTCGGATTGCACATTAGGCGCGGGAGGCACGACGGCTGCGCTCAGAGTGGGAGTCGTTCGAGATTTGTCGGACGAAATACTGGGAGCCGGCGGCACGATGGCGTCGAGAGTCACTCCTCCGCGAGAATGATCGCGGCTGACATTGACTTGCGCGGGCGCGATCACGTTGGCCGGAAGACTGGGAGTGGCGAGAGACGAGTGCAAGCCTTCCGCCGGCGGCGGGCCTGGATTGGCCTTCACAGCAAGGAAGTTGGCGACGTCGAGCTTCGAAGGCGGAAGCTTAATGTTGGGAGCGTCGACTACTGTCTGCTTTAAAGACCCGCCCCGCGCTACGCGAATCGTCTGCGTCGCGTGATGCGCTTCGCGGCCGCCCGCACGGCCGGTCGCGCCAGACTGCGCTCCGCCGAGATCTTCGGTGCGCGGTAGCTCGTCGCCGGAGTAGTAGATCACGTCATAAGACTGCACCTTGGGTGCGGCGTAGGGACGCAGGCGATCAATCTGGTGTGGAAGAACGATCAGGACGAAGAGCACGAGAAACTGCAGCGAAAACGATTTCAGCATGCCCCGATACGGCATGAGCGTGTCGGGAGCTTCACCGGCCAGTCGACCACCCGAGCGCGCAAAAGCGGGGCCGATGCTGGTGACAAACCCCTCCCAACGCGGCGACCACTCGACGAGCAACTGAGGCGCGTCATGAAGCGGGATGATCGCGACCTCTTCGAGTTGGAGGGTTACGGGCATCGATCAAACGAGTGTTGTTTCTGCTTCGGTGCAATGCCGGGGGGAAACAAGTGTTACTTAGTTTCCTTCATTTTCATCTGGATTTCAATATGATCGCCCAATGCAGTTTCAGTTCGAGCCAGCGTGTGGCTGGGCAACTCCAAGACCGATGCTGCCTGCATTCGAACGGGGGAGAAGCGCCAGGGCTGGAGATTATGCTCGATGTGTACCACCCGCCCGGCACGGTCTAAATAGACTACGTCAATGGGGAACCGCATAGCAAGAGTATGAACGCCCCGGCAGGGGCGAATCCATAGCCCGCAGCCGTTACGGAAGTCACCTTCGGAGACGCCCAGCAGACCGCGTAATCGAGTCCAGTGGGTCTGGGCGAAGGCGAGATCGGTGGCGAGATGGACCTGGCGGGTCTGGTTGAAGGCTTGGCCGCGAGAGATTAGTTCAGGCATGGCGACTGCTGATTCCTCGTCGGATCGCCACCGCGGTTCACTTTCCAAATACCGACCGATAGGCCTGAATGAGCGGCGGACCAATCGTGACGGCGAGGAACGGCACCAGAATGAAAATAACGAGAGGTGGAACCATCTTGATGGTTGTTTTGGCAGCCTGTTCTTCGGCTCGCTGACGGCGCGCTGTGCGTAAAGAGTCCGAGTGAACCCGTAAAGCTTGAGCCACGCTGGTGCCGAAGCGATCGGTCTGGATGAGAGTGCCGACCAGAGCGCGAACGTCATCAACGCCGGTGCGGTCGACGAGGTTGCGCAAGGCTTCGGCGCGGGGCTTGCCGGCTCGCATCTCCAGATTGACGAGGTGAAACTCTTCGCTGAGGTCAGGATGTGCGTGATGCAAGTCTTTGCCAACGCGCATCAAGGCCTGGTCGAGCGCTAGGCCGGCCTCCACGCAAATTACAGTAAGGTCGAGCGCATCCGGTAGGGCGATGCGAATGCGCTGCTGGCGGTCTTTGATCATGCGCTTCAGGAAGAAGCGGGGAAGAAAGAAACCGAACGCAGGCACGCAGACCAGCAGGGCCAAGCTATCGAAACCGGAAAAAGCGATCACTCCGGCGAGGCCGAGAAACGCGAATACCATGCGTGTTCCCAGATAGTAGCTGACGTGACGCGACTCGCGAAGCCCGGCTTGAATGAGCCACGCACGAGTGCGGGAGACATCGGCTGGCGATAGCGGAATAGCCTTGCTGATCGGGTCTAACGCCATCTCCAGCCGCTCTTTAACCTTAATCGCAGGCTTTTCCGGGGCCTGAACCTGCTGGCCGCCGAGGGCGCGCAGACGCGCTCCCAGCACGGAACTGGGCGTAACCATAGCCGCGCCAAAGGCAAACACTACCAGCACGACGGTCACGAATATGACGATGGTGAGAATCAGCAACGGCATTTTGAACGGATCTTAAACTTGATCTTAACTAAAACGTTCTCAATCAAACCTGAATCTTAATGATCTTCCTGATTACGAAATATCCAATAGTCTGCAAAGTAATACTCAGAACCAGCAAGACATGGCCAAAGGGATCATGAAAAAGAGGCTGCACAAACTCTGGACTGAACACGTAAAGAATGACTACGACGGTCGGCGGCATGCCCATGAGCAACAACATGGTGAGCCGCCCCTGAGCAGTGTGAACCCGCACTTGACGCTGAATCTTGAACCGTTCGCGGATCACGTACGACAGGTTGTCGAGGATTTCAGCAAGGTTACCGCCAGTTTCGCGCTGAAGCATGACAGCGGTGACGAAAAACTTTACGTCCACGAGGGGCACGCGCTCGGTAAGATTCATCAGGGCATCGCGTACTGGCATACCGAATTTCTGTTCTTCGTAGAGCTTGCGGAATTCGCTGGCCAGGGGCTCGGAGATTTCGTTGGAAATCATTTCGAGAGCCGTGGTGAAAGCGTGGCCGGCGCGGACGGCGCGGGCCAAGGTATCAATCGCCTCAGGAAAAAGCATCTCGATTTTTTCGAAACGCTTCTGGCGGCGATAGGACACGACCGCATAGGGAAGGAACGCGCCGAGGAGAAGCCCGGCCCATCCGACAGCAGGATTCTTGGTCACGATTGCGGTCGCGAGTCCAGCCGCGATGCCACAGACTGCGCACAACGCGAGGAAGTTGCCAGCGCGAAACTTCATGCCCGCCTGCAGCAACGATTCCTGGATCGCCGAAACCCGGGCAGAGCGGCGCAGCAAAGTATCGAGAGCGGGAATCTTGCTAAGTTGCTCGTCGCGCAGCAGGGCGAGCTCTTCGTCGGGCGCGCGCTCCGGCGCCTTCTGCACGGTGGCCAGGCGATCTCGTATCAGGCGAGCCTGGGCGCGGCGCTGGTCGACCAACGAAAAGACGACGAAGGCCGCCAGCGTGACCACGACGAGCACGAGAAGCGCGATTAAGAGAGCGGTCATACGTGATTCAGCTTCTCCTCCTCAAATCTTCGTCTCCTCAAATCTCGGTCTTCGATTCAAACAGCGCCGGGCGCAATCGCGCGCCCGCAGTAGCCAGACGGTCAGCAAACAATGGGCGGAATCCCGTAGCCTTAAAGACTCCACGCACCTTTCCGCCTTCGTCGATGCCGCGCCGTTCGAACGTAAAGATATCCTGCATAGAGATTGATTCGGAATCCATTCCGGTTACTTCTGAAATCGAGATCACCTTGCGCGTGCCATCCGATAAGCGAGCGATCTGCACAACGGCGTGAATAGCGGAGGCAATCTGGTGGCGCACCGCGCGCTCAGGAATGTTGAGATTCGCCATTGAAACCATGTTCTCGATGCGAGCCAGCGCGTCGCGCACAGAGTTGGCGTGGACCGTGGTGAGCGAACCTTCGTGACCGGTGTTCATGGCCTGCAGCATATCGAAAGCTTCTTCGCCGCGAACCTCGCCGACGACGATGCGATCGGGCCGCATACGCAGGCTGTTGATGACCAACTGCCGCTGGCGGACCGCGCCTTTGCCTTCGATGTTCGGGGCGCGAGTTTCGAGGCGGACTACGTGCTCCTGCTTAAGCTGCAGTTCGGCCGCGTCTTCAATGGTGACGATGCGCTCCACGTTGGGAATGTAGCCGGAAAGCACATTGAGCAACGTGGTTTTGCCGGCGCCGGTTCCCCCGGAGATGAGCAGGTTCAATTTCCCCTTCACCATGATCGAGAGAAGTTCGAGCATGGCCTCGGTCAGCGTATGATTCTCGATCATGTTTCGCGCCGTGACCGGGTCGCGTCCGAAACGCCGGATGGAGAGGCAAGCGCCGTCTAAAGCGAGCGGGGGAATAATCGCGTTCACGCGGGAACCATCGGCTAGCCGTGCGTCGACCATGGGAGAAGATTCATCGACGCGGCGGCCCACGCGGGAAACGATGCGCTCGATGATCTGCATGAGGTGCTGGTTGTCTTTGAACGACAGGCCAGTCAACTCGAGCTTGCCGGCGCGCTCGATATAAACCTTATCGAAGCGGTTAACCAGAATGTCAGAGATCGTGTGGTCTTTGAGCAAAGGCTCGAGCGGGCCAAGGCCGAAAATCTCATCCAGGATTTCGCGCGACAACCGCTCGCGCTCGGCGAAGCTAAGGGGAATAATCTCGTTGTTGACCGAGTTGCGGATGAGTATGAGAACTTCTTCGCGAGCCGAATCGCCGGTCGAGCGGCCCAGCTTTTCCAGATCAAGACGATCGAGGATCTTGCGATGCAGGTCGGCCTTTACCTGCTGATACTCGCTGTGCTCGAAAGTCTGCAGATTGGCCATGAAGTCTTACGTCGTCTTAAATGGTATACCGTCTTAAACTATACCGTCTTGAATAAGGACCAGTGGGCGCGTTTCACGTCGGCGTCGTTGCGGGTCAATTCATTCGCTAACCCGGAAAAGCAACGGGCAATCTCGGTGTGACTTTGCTCCATCACCGGCGTGCCGCGATCAATAGCCGAGGAAATGGCGAAATACTGATTGGGAACGCGCCACAATAATTTGACTCCGGCCGCGTTTTCCGCGTCCGCTTCGCTGAAGCCCGGCACTTTGCGAAAACGGTTAAGGACCAGCCGCACGCGTTCGCGGTGTCCCGTCTCTCCCAGATATTGTTGCACTCGCGCCGCACTCCACAAGGACGCCACGTCGGTGCAAGCGACGAGCAGCACGCACTCTGACAAGTTTGCGACCAGGCGGCTGCCAGCATCGAGCCGAGAAGAATCATCCACAACGACGTAGCGGTAGTGCGTTACCAGCATGTCGAACAGCCGGACGAACTCCGTGGTGGAAGGTTCGATCGAGGCCGGTGCGTTCGTTCCTGCCAGCAACTGCAGACCGCCGGGGTGCCGAGTCATGAAACTTTCCAGCAGGGAACTATCCATGCGGTGAAGATTGCGCGTGGCGTCAGCCAGGGTGAATAAAGGCTTGAGGTTCAGGTGCAGCGCGGTATGGCCGAGAGGAGCAAGGTCCACTAGAGCCGTTTGCCCATGCGCTGCCTGCAGCGCAAGTGCCAGGTTGACGGCGACGGTAGTAGCCCCGCTCCCGCCTTTGGCATTCACGACAGTGAAGACCTTGCCGCGCGGACCTTCTTTCTGAACCCGGCGCTGGGCAGTCGTCAGGCGGACAAAAGCTTCCAGCAGATCGGTGGTGGTGGTCGGCCGCTCGATGTACTCACGAGCGCCGGCGCGCATGGCGCTCACAATGACCTGAGGCTGGTTAAGGTTTCCGATGGCGAACACCGCGCATTCGGGCAGCTCCTGGTGAAGAAGTTCGATGGCGCGCATGGCCGTGGCGGCATTGTCGCCGGGGATATCAACCAGCAGAACTTCAGGATTGGCCGACTGCACTCGCCGCATTACTGGATCCGCTGCCGCTACCGGGAAACTGGCGCACGTGTGGATCGTGCGGGCCACGCTGGTTCCATCCACTAACACCTGCAGGACGGTGCGCTGCTCATTGTCGACCGCTACGATAACGACTGAAAGCTCGGGCATAACCTAAATCCAGTTGCCAGTATTCAGTGGCCGGTTGCCAGTAAGTTGTCATTGCTAACTGGCAGCCTCGCCTACTTCAAGCTGTTCCTATTGGTTCCAATTTCATCACGCCTGTGTCCGGTCTATTTCCACAAAGGCTTTTTAGCGTCGAACTTGTCGTTGTTGATAAAAGATTGCGGCTGCTTGGGACCGGGGGGCGGTTCAGTGTTGGGCGAAATCCGGTGCACAGTGCACAGAACCATTAATTCTTGGTTGCTCTTCGAAATACTCTTGCTTTTGAAAAATGCGCCCAGGATCGGAATATCACCCAGGCCGGGAACCTTGTTCCAAACGTCTGTCACGCGATTGTCGAGCAGGCCCGCGATCACGAAACTTTGCCCATCTCGCAACTCGAACTCGGTCTCCGCTTTGCGCGTGCTCAAGGCCGGAATAGTGAAGCCGGAAATGGTCAGCGCATCGGCGAAATCAAGAGTGCTGACCTCAGGGGCGACCGTAAGGTGAATATTGCCATTGGGCATGATCACGGGAGTGAAATCCAGCTTCACGCCAAACTCCTTGAAGGAGATTGTGACAGCGGTGAATCCCTGCCCCGGTTGCACGATGGGAAACGGAAACTGGCCGCCTGCGAGGAAACTCGCTTTCTTGCCATTGACCGCGATAAGCGTAGGCTCGGAAAGAATCTGCAGCACGTTCTTTGTCTCGAGCGCCTCGATGACCGCCCCCAAGTGAATGTTGGGCTGGAATAGAAACATGTTGAGAACATTGCTGACGGTTTGGTTGGCCACGAACGGCGTGTTCTGTCCTTGAGTTTGCGTGATCTGCTGCGGAGTAAAGCCGCCGAATTGGCCGGTGGTTGAAGTGCCGATTAAATTGGCGGCGCCGGTGGAAAAAATATTCACCCCAAGCTGGGAAAGGGCAGAGCGGTCAACCTCGGCGAACTTCACCTCCAGCATGACTTCTTGCGCGCCGACAGGTCCGAAAGTCAGCACGTTGATCACATTTTTCGAATACGCGGAAGCGAGTTCGCCGGCGCGCTTGGCGACATCCTCAGTAGTGACGTGGCCGGAGAGAACAATCGCAGCGCGCGAGGGTGTGACCGAAATCTGCTCCTCAGGGAAAATGCGATGCTCTTCTTCGGCAGCCGCGCTGACGTCGACATCCACGCGAAGATCGAAACTGCGCGAGCGTTCGTTTTCGTCCCAGATAATGAGCGAAACCTCGCCGGGCGCTCGACCGTGAACCAGAATCTGCGTCGGCGTAAGTACGGTAGGGTCAGCGATAGCGGGGTCGGTCACTGATATGCGCTTGATTTGTTCAGTGGTGTTGATGAGCAGAGACTTGTCGACCATCACTCGCAGCGGAGCCGAACCCTGAGGCTGGGCAGACTGAGACGGAAGAGTGGTCTCGGCGGCGGCCGGCGGCGTGGGTTCCTGAGGCGCTTGAGCCGCGGGCTGTTGGGGCAGCGCTTCGGCCAGGGCAACCGGCAGAACGAACACCGGCAGTAGAAATGATACGGCGACCGCAACGAAAGATGTCCTGCGAAGCTTCATCGTGTGATTCCTCTCCAGCTGAGGAAACGTGCTATGCAACGTTGAAACGTGGGCCGAAATTGCTATCGACTACTTAGGATCTTCACCGTTCTCTTCTGGCAACGGGGTGACGGTTTTCTTATCACCTTTGTAAACGTCTACGCTGCGGACTGGCGGAGGGGGAGGCGGTTTCTCAGTCTTCTGCTGCTTTACTGGACGAACGGCAGCCCGGGGCGGAGCCGCTGCCACGGTGCCGCCTTTATACAGACCCTTGGCATTGGCCGCGTCGACGGTATCCTGATGCGTGTCGAGCGGGTTGCGCAGGGAGAGTTGAATTTTGCCTTCGGAACTGGCCAGGGTCAAGCGTTCGGCATCCTCCGGCGAAGCCAGAAGCGTGATTACCGGTGTATTCTGAGCCTCTCCTGAAGCATTGCGTTCCAGGGTGTGGCCGGAGGCAATCACTGCCACATTCTGCAGCACGGTCGTAGTCTGATTCTCGGTGCTCCCGTTGGGCGTGCCGGTGAGAAGTACGTCGACGCGCGTGCCCGGACCGACAAAGCCAGCGACCGAGACCACCTCATTCACCCGCACTGAAACAGCACGCATCCCCGGCGGAATCAGCGAGGGCAAGCCAGAGCCTGCATTTTCTGGGGCGAGTTTGCTGGGCAAAATGAATTCGCCCTTTGAGATTGGAATGATCACGCCGCGCCCCAGCACCTGAGACCTCCTGGTATAAGCTCCGGCAGGCAGGCCTGAGGCGGGGAATTTGGCGATGCGCACATCGTGTTCTTCGACGCGCGCTCCCACCTGAATGTCATCGAGCGCGACGATCACGTCCGCGCCGGGTTCGTTGGAGGACGACCCTCGCCCTTGCAGAGACTTATAGACCCAGAGGCTCACAAAGGCCCCCAAGGCCAAAGCCAGACCTCCGATCATCAACAAGCGGTTGCGGTTCATAGTCTTTTAATCAGAATAAGCAAAGCACAACTATCCCCATCGTCAGCGGGGGAATAAGTCTCTCTCTCTGTGTGCTCCCGGTGCAGATTCTTTACTGAATCGAACTGGCGACGTTGGAGAAAACATTATTCGCGTTCGAGCCGATGAGTCGAATCGTGCCCACCACGATTACGAGGATCACAGCCAGCATCACAGCGTACTCTGCAATATCCTGGCCTTCTTCCTCGCGCCACAATCTCCAAAGATGATCCATCTTTCCGCCCTCCTAGAAAAAACAGCTAGCTTTCAGCCCGGCCTTCGAAAGCAGATTGAAGGCCGATAGCCTATCATGAACTCGCATCCGTTGTACTCGCACTGGGTTACAGACGAACTGATCCTGAGCTGGTATGAGACATAATAACCCGCAAAATGCTCCAAGAGGTGTACTTTCTTGCGCCTCGATGGTTACTGCCGAGCGGGCGCAGTTTGGATGGCGCGAGACGGCGCGTTCAGGACGATGGCTTGGGAGTCCTCGTAGGCAACCGTCCAGCCGGAGGAACTCCGTAGGCCCGTTGCCATGGCCGAATCTGGGGGAATAAGCACCGTACCGATCCTCCACTGTTGCAGTGTCCGCTGCCAGTCGTCTTTGAACTGGTATGTGTCCGCGAACTCATTGAGCAGTTTCGCTCCGTAAAGATCAGCCCGGCCATCGATGAAGACGCGAGTCGAAGGATAGAGCTTCCAGATTAAATAGCCGCCCCAGTCGTAATGGTTGAAGATGGGGCCAGAAGGCGGATGAGTCTGAAGAAAAGCCACGGCGCGAGCCGGGAAGCCTTTCAACTCAGACTGCGGCTGGCGGTGAATCACGTCGGCGGTTTGCACGCACGCAAAGACAACTACGCCCAGTACAATGGCGGCGTTGAGCAAAAAGGCGGGCACCGACGGTGAACGCGCTGGCTCGGGCTGGCTCGTGGGCCAGTCTCCAACCCGTTGGCAGACAATCGGCACCGCGATCAAAACAAACAGGGGCATCATGCGGATGGAACACAGACCGGCGTACAGGCTCACGAGTAACAGCAGTACGTCTCGGAGTCGCACCTGCTGGCGAGACCAGCTCAGAATTGCGAAAGTACATAACACAATCAGCAGGAACGGCCAGTATTCGGCATGATGAAAATTGGGTGAGGCCCATTCGGTAATGTAGTTCTGCATCGCGGTGGAACGCAGAGTCTCGATAGGGTAGGAGAACATGCGCAGGCCGTTGGGATTTAACGGAACGATCAATAGATCGAGCAGAAATATAAACGCCGCAGTTCGCAGGCGTGCCGCGCAGAACTGAGAGCGTCCCAGCATGTGTTCGATTAGTTCCCCCACCAGGAACAATGCCGACAGGGCCAGACCCAGGGCGAATCCGGCATGCAGATTCACCCAAAGCAGCGTCAGCGGCAAAGTCCACCACAAAAGTTTCGGATTGCGCTCGGAACGTTCGAGAATCAGCAGCCACAAACTGGTCAGTAGAAGAGAAATAACCTGGGGCCGCACTCCCCAAACAGGCTCAGTGGCCCAGGCAGCGTAGTGCACGGCGACTCCGGCAATGTAAACATCGGCGCCGCAGCGCAAGTAAAACAAGTAGAACGCAGCGCAAATCACGGCCGCAAAAAAAACGATCAGTCCGCCAAAGCCTGTCGTGCCCAGGAGTTCGTAGAGTACAAGGTCAGTGAGCCACTCATGCGCAACCCATGGCTCACCGGCACGCGTATAAGAAAAAGAATCAGTGTGAGGAACACTGTGGTGTTCGGCAATGTACTCCCCGGTCTTGAGGTGCCACCAGACATCGGGATCGCTTACATTGCGCAGTGCCAAGGCGAACAGGCCGAGAAAAACGACCGCGAGGAAAGTGCGCTTAATCGTGAGCCAGCCCGTCATGCCGAATCCATCATAGCGGGTGAGTGGCGCGCAAGGTAAAATCGCAATCCACCGTGCCAGATGAGAAGAATCAATTCGTGCCCGCGAGTGAAGGCAAGCGGCGACGGCTCTTGCGCATCTTCATCGCGGGCGTAGTGTGCCTGCACCTGTTTTTTTTCGTCAACCAGCGGGAACGAATCAAGCGCGGATATCCGGATTTCACAGTCTTCTACACGGCAGCGACGATCCTACGCCAGGGACTAGGACATCAGCTTTATGACGAGCACATGCAATATGAGGTACAGAAAAAATGCGTGGGGGCAATCGCCGAGCGGCATGGTCCTTTGCCTTACATTCACCCGCCTTTTGAAGCCCTGATCTTCCTGCCGCTAACCAGGCTGCCATACCCGCAGGCGTTCGCCGTCTGGGACTTGCTGAACCTCGTTCTACTTTTCGGCGTGTTCCTGCTATTGCGGCAGTCGGTGAATATGCTTCGCCTCATCTCTCCCTGGGAATTTGTGTTCGGGAGCCTTACCTTCTTTCCGGTGTTCGACTGCTTCTTGCAAGGCCAGGATTCCATCTTGCTGTTGTTGCTTTGCGCGTTGGGGTTCAACGCGCTTAAAAGAGAGGCGGATATACTTGCGGGCTGCTGGTTTGCGTTGGGTGTGTTCAAGTTCCAGTTCATCCTCCCCATCGTTCTGCTGCTCGTGATCTGGAGACGAAGACGCGTAGCGATTGGTTTCGCATCTGTTTCAGCAATGCTTGTTCTGATTTCGGCCGGACTTGTGGGCTGGCAGGGTTTATTGCACTATCCCGCATTTGCCTTGTTGATAACGAAGTCGCCCAGCTTGGGCGGGGTTGCAGCCGGACTCGCGCCCAACCTTCGTGGATTAATGCTGGGCTTGCTCTCACCTTTTTCCAAGCCCTTGGGGACCGCACTCGGCCTGTTCGCTTCAGTCGCCGTATTTTGTTTTGCCGCGACGACAGGCCGCCGCCCGGCTCAAAGGATAAAGTTCGAAGTGCAATTTTCTTTGGCGGTCGCGGTATCTACATTGGTGGCTTGGCAAACCAATATGCACGATCTCAGTTTGCTGGTGCTGCCGCTGGTCTTGATTACTGACTATTGCTTGAGCACGCGAGCGCAAGAACGGCGCACGAGGTTTTCTTTCATGTTGCCTGTTTTGCCAGTCCTGATCAGCCCATTGTGGCTCATCCTTTGGCTCATCGGCGGAGCGGTAAACCTGATGGTGATTCCGCTTCTATGGTGGGTGTGGAAGATGGGGATGGAAGTTGCGCGCGATTCACGCGTCAGCGTTAAGCCCGGCTGCTGAGAAGTGATCGCTGTAGCGTCGGGCCAGGACCACAATCAGCATAGGAAGATAAAGAAAAACAACAGTCCACCTTCCTACTTCAGTGAAACTGTGCGGAACGTGATACCAGCGCCAAAGGCCAGCGCCCCAACTAAAGAAAACAGTGGCAAGAATTTCGCGCCGCGATTTTGGAATGAGCCACAAGATAAAGCTGTCGAAAAACCAGCGCTGCGGCATGCACGCTGCGAGAAACAACAGAATCGCGTCGCGATTGCGATAACGGAACAGCGCGAGCAAGAGCAGCGGTCCGGGGAAGACTAGAAGCGGGATGAAGTGCTCATAGTGCTTCGTCTGCGCGATCCACAGCAGAGGCCATCTGGGCATCAGAACGAGGCTTAATGCTCCAACCATGAGGCAGGCCACAACGCCGCGGCGGCTTGCGTGGGTTAGAAACACTGGCAGCCCGATCTGCGGCTTGGCCATGGTTACAGGCAGCAGCCACGGAAAAAAAGCGCTAGCCGTAATGATTGTTGACCACTGCACTGTGAGCAATCCAGCCCAATAGGGATACGCGAGAAATATCAACAAGCCGCGATAGCCGTGCCGCATAAGCCCAAAGGCCAGCAGCGCGGAACTGATTCCATAGAATGCGCCGGCTGCAATCTCCGGCTGCAAGCGCACAAAGGGGAGCGCGAAAATCCCGGCCGTCAGCGGATACTGCTCCAACGCAGTGTCGTAAGGATTTTGCCGCGCGAGCACTCTTTGCGCAAGGTGCAAAGCCCAGCGAAAGTCGGCCGCGTCCTGATGAAAGCGCTTCATCAGGAACCAGCAGAAGACGCCGCTGGCCAAGCCGATGACCGCCGAAATCGCGATGCGCAGCCTCATGACCATTTCTTCAGAGCATTAAGTTGTAACATGGACGACCTGAGGCCGGACGCCTGAGACGTGAGCCGCGGTTTGTTTTCCTTTCACCTTGCGTAAGAATTTTCATGTCGAACTGTTAGTGGCGCTGCTCTGCGCAGGCAGCATGTGGATCTATGTGCAGCACGTGCTTATTCCCTATGAAAGAGCCGACTCCGCCGCGCATCAGCGTCCGCGCGGCAATCTCTCCGATCTTTATCCGCGCTGGCTGGGCGCGCGCGAACTTTTGCTTCACCACCGCAATCCCTACGGCAACGACATCACGGCAGAAATCCAGAAGGGATACTACGGCCGCGAGTTGGATCCCGCTCGACCCGACGATCCCAGAGACCGGCAGGGATTTGCTTATCCCGTGTATGTGGTATTCGTGCTGGCGCCTCTAATCGGGTTTCCGTTTCATGTCGTGCAGATATTGTTTTACTGGTTGCTAGCGGGCCTGACGGCGGCCAGCGTTTGGCTGTGGCTGAAAGCGTTGCGCTGGGAGTTGCCGCTGCTAGCCGTGGCCGCTTGCATCGCGTTCACCCTGGGCAGTTTCCCGGCAGTGCAGGGAATCAAACTGCAGCAATTGAGTCTGTTGGTGGCGGCGCTACTGGCGGCGTCGCTGGCCTGCGTGGCGAGCGGGTTTCTTTTCTTCGGAGGAGCGTTGCTGGCGCTGGCGACAATCAAGCCGCAACTAGCATGGCTTCTCGTGGCCTGGTTGCTTTTATGGGTGGTAAGCGATTGGCGGGCGCGGCGAAAGTTTGTATTTAGTTTCGCCCTAGTGATGGCTCTGTTGCTGGCTGGCGCAGAAATCATCCTGCCCGGTTGGTGGCGAATGTTTGCCGCGGCTATCGGCCAGTATCATCAATACACACAAAATCAATCCGTCATCGAAGTTATTCTGAATCAGCTTCTGGGGTCTGCCGCCAGCGGTGCCGTGGTCCACGTGAGCGCACAGATTCTTTCCGTGATCGCGGTCCTCGCGTGTGTGCCCGTGCTGTGGAACGTACGGCGAGAGCCAGCCGACGCTGCCGGATTCGGCGCCGCGACCGCGCTGGTGCTGGCGCTGACGGTACTCGTCATCCCAATGTACGCACCCTACAATCAGGTTCTACTCTTGCCGGCCATTCTGCTCCTCGTGCGCGAGCGATCTTTTTTTACGTCACGATCACGTGCTCTTCGCTTGGGATATATCGTGGGGATCTTCGCTTTGGCGTGGCAATGGATCGCGAGCTTGTGCCTCAGCGCCATGTATATGTGGAATCCAACGTGGGCCCTGAGTCGATGGCAGTGGCCTTTTTTTGCCACTTTTGCCCTGCCCGTGCTCGTCTTCGTCCTGATTCTGCTGGATGCGCAAAGAATGCGACGATCGGAGTGACTGCGTTCACTTCGCGGCTAAACGGGCAGAGTCTGTGCCTGTTAACCGAGCGTCCTCCGCTTTGCTGACGGCTGTCTTCACAAAGGCTCTTCCCGCCGAGGCCTGATTCCTGTCATTATGCTTCTGCGAGCTTTCGCAGTAGGTTGGGCGAAGGCGGCGCCACAGCCATGGTCCTGAATGCGATAAGCCGTGGGAAGTCATCCGGCTCTGGTGTGTTTCCGGCGCTCGTGCTGGTGCAAGGCAACGAGCAGCGAAACATCGTCCTCAACCGGACTCCGTTCAGCGTCGGCCGCAAGGTCGACAAAGATCTGGTCATCGCCGATCCTCGCGTCTCGCGCGATCACGCCCTCATCGTGCTGGAGGAAGAGGGATTCTTTCTCGTCGATCAAGGCAGCAAGCACGGCACGTTCGTCAACGGAGAACGCATTCAGCGGCAGAAGCTTGAGCGGAACGATCGCCTGGAGTTTGGCGCGCGCGATTCAACCTATGCCATTTTCAATCCGGCTCACGGCACCTCGAATACGGCCCGCGAATTTCTCAGCCAAATTTCCGGCATTCAGATCTCGCAGGAAGCCACCGACCTTGAAAAGTTGACTTTGTTTCTGGAAGCGGCGCGCAAGTTGAACACTGCGGGCGTGCTCGATGAAATCCTGATGACTATGCTCGAGGTGACGCTGCGCCTGACGCGCGCCGAGCGCGGTTACGTTTTTCTCAAAGATGACGAAGGCAACCTGCGCCTCGCCGCGGGACGCAACAGTAAAGGCGAAGCGCTGCTCGACGACAAGACCATCTCGCATTCGGCCCTCGACGAATCCCTGCGTTCGAACTCTGAATTTCTGCTCACCGATACCGGCAGTTCCATGGATCTCGCCGCCCGGCAAAGCATCGTCGCCTACGATCTGCGCACTGTGATTTGCATTCCATTGCGCAAGCGGCAGGTGCAGGCCGTCCGCGACCAGCAAACCCCGGGGCCGAATGCCGTCTCCGAGGTAGCCGGAGTTCTGTATGTGGACTCGCGCTTTGCTTCGCGCGAATTTTCCGGAGTCGGCCACGATATTCTCCGCGCCATCGCGACAGAAGCCGGTTCGCTCATCGAGAACGCCCGGCTGGTACAGGCCGAGGAAGAATCGCGGCGCTACCAGCAGGAACTCTCCATTGCCGCCAGCATCCAGCAGCGCTTGATGCAAGTGAAGATTCCCGACGTGCCGTTCGCCAAACTCCGCGGCAAAAATCTCTCTTGTAAAGAAATTGGTGGCGACTTCTTCGACGCGATCAACACCAAAGAAGGACTAGCTGTGGTGCTCGCCGATGTGAGCGGCAAGGGAGTCTCGGCCGCGCTGCTCGCTTCCACGTTGCAGGGCATGATTTATTCGCACTTGAGTTCCGGCATGCCGCTGTTGGACGTCGTCGCTGCCGTGAACCACTTCTTTACGGAAAAACTCGTCGGAGAAAAGTATGCGACCGTCCTCCTGGCGCGCCTGCGAAAAGATGGCGATCTCGAATATGTGAATTGCGGCCACGTGCAACCCCTGCTGGTCTGTGGCGGAGAGGTGATGCGTCCTCCGCACGGCAACGTGCCGGTAGGTCTGCTCGCAGATGCGACATTTGAAAGCGCCCGCTGCCAGCTCAATTCGGGCGACCGCTTCATCCTGGTGACCGACGGCGTGACTGAAGCAGAAAACTCAACGGGCGATTTCTTCGAAGACTTCAGGCTTGAGGCGGCTGCGGCCAAGGCTCCTACGCTCGAAGGAATTTTCTCAGCCGTTACGGAATTCTGCGCCGGCAATCCCTTGAGCGACGACTGCACGGTCGTGGAACTGATTTACTCGACCGCCGCAGAGCCGCAGCCTCCAGTGAGCGGGTGACGGCAAGTAGTATGTAAAGAGGTGATCCGTGACGAAGCCTCGTTCTTTCCGATCTTCATTCCTTGTCCTCGGCATTAGCGCCGTATTTGTGAGCCTCGCGTTTTGTTGCTTCGCGCACGCACAAACCTACTACCCGAACACAGAAGTCCGCATCAGCGATCTGCCGTCGGTGACGGCGAAATCCAAAGACGCCTCCGACGTGCTAGCAGCTTCATTGGAGATCATTCTCCGCGATAAAGATATTTGCTGCGGGAAGAACTCTGCTCTTGAAGACGATGTCCAAAGAGCGGATTCCAAATCTTTGAAAGATGTTGCCACCAGGCTCCAGGGAAGGCATGTGTTGAGCGATGGCCGCCCCATCATGGTCACGGCGGAATATGTTCCGGCGACTTCGCTCGTCGGCGGCACGTTTATCGGCACGCTCAACGATAAACAACCACTGCTCATGGAGTGGAATTCTCACTTGTATGTTGTCTACGGAGTGATCTACAGCACGATCTATTCTCCCGAGGGCGGCAGAACGGACTCGATCTTCAAGATATTTCTTCTGAACCCGCGATATTCCGACCAGCGCCGGGAAGTGACTTTCAATCGGCAAACGGATGATTGGGGGAAGGTGCAAGGTCTGTTAACGCTGAAGGCGGTGCCGCAGTAGATACTGCCCTGCTTACTCCACAGTCACCGTGTAGTCCGTACCCTCCCAACGATTCTCCTGCGGCCAGTAAAACGTAAATACGACTTGCCCTCCCGATGGCAACGAGGCAGTCGGCAAATCGAGTATGTAGGTCCCGAGCCCGGTGTCGCGAGTCTCGGTGTCAGTGGAACTTTTCCAGCCGTCGATACTCCAGCGCACCGTCCCCGGAGTCAGCAGAACAATGCGCAGCTTTTTGTATCGTGGCAGCGAGCGGGCCTTGTTGTTAAACCTCCATCCGAAGACTTGTCGCGTGTGCTTCTCTACCAGATAGCGTTGTACGGTCTGCGGAGGCTGGTCAAAAATCTTGCCGTCACGCATTGATCGGCGCAACTTCACATACTCGGAATGGGCCCAAACCAATGGACAGGCCGATCCCGTAGGCTTGCCGCGGAAAAGTTCTGAAGCGGGGATATCATCTGCGTCCCAGACTTGCTCGGGCAGCAGACGGCCCTCGCCGGCTGTACAGTTCTCCATCATCGTCAGCAAGGCTTCGGCTTCTTTGGGCCGCCCCGCCGCCAATTCATAGTGAGCACGCTCGCCTGCCAGCAGCGGCCAGGGACGCCCGATGCCAGTGCCATCGAAAGGCGAACCATCTTTATGCTCGCCATAACCGTCACCGTTGTAGCGATACCAGCACGCACCCTGCGGAAGTTGTACGCGCAGCAAAGCGTCGATGACGCGAACCGTATCGAGAATGCGTGGATCGTCGGGAGCTCGCAATCCAAATCGAACCAGCGCTAGTGCATCTGGACTGATGATATGCAGCGCTCGCTCCGGATTTTCCCCAGGCGGTCGGTTCTTGATGGGAACGAATCCTTGCGTCGGCGAGGCTGCGGTGTCGGCATCCGGCGGAGCGATGCGCACGTAATAGCCCTTGACGCCGACTTGCTGCGCCAGTTCGCCGCCGGTGGCGTAAATCCAGCGCTCGATATTGTCGTTCCATGCATCGGCCGCGTCGCGAAGAATCGAGGCTTGATCGGAGTGTCCGGTTAACTCCGCAATGTCGGCCGCGGCCAGCAGCGCCGAAATCTCCGCTGCCAATGTGAACGGTGAATAACCCGCCTCTTCTTCCCATCGATCCTGCTGCGTAACCGGACCGTTGCGCAGAATGTAGCTGGCGGCATTGCGCACCATCGGCCACCAGCGCTCCAGTTTGCCCAGGTCCGGCGCGGCTTCACGGCGCAGTAAATCGAGCAGCAGAATCGGAAATGCGGTTTCGTCCATCTGCACGCCGCTCCAATAAGCGCGCCCGTCGAGCCAGAGATTCTGTGCCCAGTTACCCGCCGCCTCCTGCGTAGATTCCAAATAGCGAAGCACTCTCACGGCGTCAGTAACTGCGCCGGCCGCCAGCAAAGCCCCAGCAGTCTCTACCAGATCTCGCGGCCACACCAGGTGATAGCCGCCGAGATCCTCATCGCCTTTGTTAAAACCCCACGGAATCGAGAGGCTGGCAATGATGCCGCCGAGAAAATCCTTGGACTCGTGCGTGCGCAAGACCGCGGTCGAAGCTCGGTAAAGATCGTACTCGCGCTTCGGTTCATCAAGTTTGAGCAGCTCGTTCTGCCAGCTTTCCCACTCGGCCACGTAGTATTCGCGAATCTTCGTGTAGTCCTCGAGCAAGCTGGAGCGCACGTTCTGCCCGGCCTCGCTCCAGATTCCGCCGAATCCCAAAGCCAGCAAGAATTCCCCATTACAGGCCTCGAGGTCGATCTCACCCGTGCAGGCGAGGTTGCCATTCTCCGCGCGGTCGTATTCCCATTCCATCTGGAAATGAGTGGAAAGATCCTGCCATCCGTCGGAAACGCCCACGAATCCCACGGACATCTTTTTCCATGGCGCCGAGCAGCCCACTGCTAGCGCCGTTCCGTCGCGCTCCGCGAAGAACATGGGCACGCCTTTGTAATCGCCGACCCAGCCTGTATTGTGATAACCGAAGTTTGCCAGGTGCGGCGAGAGCAATGCGTATAGACGATAGTCGGCGAGCTGCCCCTGCAACGGTTCGAAACGGATTTTCTGGAGCACCACGTTACGCAGGGGAACGGTGAGAACTTCTTTGTGGATGCGATAGCGACCGCCGATCTCAGTATTAGTCAGTTCAAATGCAGGTACGCCCGGCTCGAACGGCTTGTTCTCAAAAGTGCAGTGTCGTTTCTCCTCGGAGAAGAACGCGCGCCCATCGGTAACCAGCAAGCCGAAATCGCGGGTGCAGGCCTGGTCGACTCGCGGGAAATACACTTCATTCAGGATGCCGTGACTCAGCGTGAACCAGACCTTGCTGTGCGGGTTCAACGCAGTTCCGGCGCCCGTTTTAGCGCTTGACGTCCAGCGGGGGGAGATCCCGGGCCAGCCCGGAGCGTAACGCGTCGGAGAATCGCTCATATTCGTTGCATCGGAGCGTGGGTTTCAAAAAGTAATGTTGCGTTCCCGCGGAAACACGCGATAATAAAGGAACCCAAACGGATGCGCATGCCAACTACTGTCCTGTCGAAATCGGCCTCAGCCGTTGGTATGGTAGCAGCCTTGGGGCTGGTCCTCTCATTTTGCGCTTCGGCGAGTGCCGCTGCTCCTCCCGATATCAGCGCCAGCACCAGTCTGGACCACGGATTCCTCGGGCTCTACAACCTCGATTTCGCGGGCGCTCAAAAAGATTTCACGTCTTGGGAACGCCAGCATCCTGACGATCCGGTCGGACCCGTCAGCGAGGCTGCCGGATTTCTTTTTTCGGAGTTCAACCGCCTGGGCGTTCTGGAATCGCAGTTCTTCGAGAATGACGACGCCTTCAGCGCGCGCTCGAAACTGAATCCCGATCCCGCAGTCCACGACCGTTTTCAGAGCGCGCTCGACCGCGCGCAACAACTGGCTCGAACCCGCCTGAGTAAAGATGCCAAGGACAAGGACGCGCTCTTTGCCATGGCTCTTGCCTCGGGCTTGCAGGCCGACTACGCAGCCTTGATCGAAAAGAAGAACCTGGCTTCCTTGCACTTCACGAAAGAGGCATCCGTCTGGGGACAGCAGCTTCTCGCTATCTGCAACGATTGTTCCGATGTGCTGGTGGCGACTGGATTCAGCAAGTACCTTATCGGTAGCATGACAGTGCCGGTGCGCTGGCTTCTGCGCATGGGCGGATTGCCCGGCGACAAGGAGGGCGGCATTGAGGACTTGAAGGTTACCGCCGAACACGGCCGTTATCTCAAACCTTTCGCGCGCATTCTGCTGGCGATTGCCTATGTGCGCGATAAGGACAAGACCCGTGCTCTCGAGCTGCTTACCTCGCTGCGTACCCAGTTTCCCGGCAATACTCTTTTTCCCCAGGAGATTGCGCGTTTGACGCCTTCAGTTACGTCTACGCATTAAGTGAGCGGGCCCATTCATCAGAAATTCACCCGTTTGTAACTGTGCTGTAACACAGTGCCAATAGAAACGAGCATATCGATTCTTAGGAGAAATCATCGCATGATGCGCAGACTCACCCTATGCGCCATTCTCACTCTGGCCCTTACCGCCTGCAACCGCTCCGAACAACCGAAGCCGCCCCAGGCCGGGCTGAACGGCGCTGGCGCAACATTTCCCAATCCCATGTACTCGAAGTGGTTCAGCGAATATCACAAGCTGCACCCGGATATCGAAATCAATTACCAGTCCATCGGCAGCGGCGGAGGCATTCGCCAGGTGACGGAAGCAACGGTGGATTTCGGCGCGAGTGACATGCCCATGACCGACGCACAACTCGCTGAAGCTCAAACTAAGCTGAACACAAAAGTGCTCAACATCCCCACCGTGCTCGGTGCAGTTGTGCCCGCTTATAACGTCCCAGGCGTCACCGAAGAGATAAAGTTCACCCCCGATGCGCTGGCCGGAATTTATCTGGGAAAAATTACGAAGTGGAATGACAAAGCGATCACCAGCGCAAATCCCGGCATCAAGTTTCCCGACAAACCCATTATCGTGGTTCACCGTTCCGAGGGCAGTGGAACCACCTTCATCTGGACCGACTATCTCTCCAAGGTCAGCGCGGACTGGAAGAGCCAGGTCGGCAGCGGCACAGCCGTCAAGTGGCCGGTCGGGCTCGGCGGAAAGGGCAACGAACAAGTCGCCGGAACGGTTCGCCAGGAAGAGGGAGCCATCGGATACATCGAACTCATTTACGCGCTGCAGAATAACATTACATTCGGAAGTGTTCGCAACGCCGATGGAAATTTTCTGAAAGCATCGCTCGAGGGCGTAACCGCAGCCGCCGCCTCCGTGCCAGATCTTCCGCCAGATTTCCGCGTTTCTATTACCAACGCCCCGGGCAAAGACGCATATCCGATTTCCAGCTTCACTTACCTGCTGATTCCGGAGCAGTCGAAAGATCCGGCCAAAGGCAAAATCCTCGCGGATTTCCTAAACTGGATGGTCACCGATGGGCAAAAGATGACGAATGCGCTGAGCTATTCGCCGCTGCCAGACGCTGTCGTACAAAAGGTTAAGGAAACCATTAAGCAAGTGAAGTAAGTGAATGAAAACAGTGGTCAATGATTAGTGGCCAGTGATCGGTGAAACTCTTCGGCGTCAGGTTTTTGCTGACCACTGACCACTGCATCACTAACCACTGCTCCTCCAGATGTTTTATAATTGCAATCGGCAGTTATTTTGGCGGCCGCTTTCGTACCCCGAACAGCATCCCCCTTCGGCAGCATTAAAACTGAGATTGCAGCAACAAACGAGTAAGACCCTCGCAGATGGCTCGCATTTCGCTGGAAAATCCTGAGTACTATCTCAACCGTGACACCTCTTGGCTCGCGTTCAACGGTCGTGTGCTCGAGGAAGCCGCGGATGAAGGCAACCCGCTTCTGGAGCGGCTGAAGTTCCTCGCGATTTCCGCCAGCAATCTGGATGAGTTCTTCGAGATTCGCGTAGCCGCCATGATGCAGCAGATCGAAGACGGCTACAACGAAGCTGGTCCCGATGGATTGACGTTAAGCGAGAAGCGCGACATCCTAGCTCGTCTCACGCACAAGTTCGTCGACCAGCAATATGAGTCCTGGAATGCCCTGCACCCGGCTCTAGCCGAGCAAGGCGTCCGTATCCTCGGCTTGCATCAGTTGGACGCCGACGCCCGCCGCTTCGTCGATGAGTATTGCGAAAAAGAGTTGGATCCCCTGCTCACCCCGGTAACGGTCGATCCCACTCATCCCTTTCCGCGGGTAATCAACAAGGCGCTCTGTCTCGGATTTCTTTTGCGCCGTCGTCGCCGCTCCGCGCTCACGTATACCGGAGTGGTTTCGGTGCCCCGTGCATTGCCGCGCCTCGTGCGGCTGCCCTCTGACTCTACGACCGACTTCATCTTTCTCGCCGACCTGGTCGCCCACCACGCCCAGAACATGTATCACGGCTACGACATCGTTTCCTCAGCTCCATTCCGCGTTACCCGCAACAGCAATCTGTATCTGCAGGAAGAAGAAGCGCGCAATCTTCTCGAATCTGTGCGTACGGAGTTGCACAACCGCCGCAAAGGCGATGCGGTTCGCATGGAAATTGAGGCCGATGCCGATCCCGAAATTATCGACCGCCTGCGCACCGTGTTCGAACTCGATCCGTGGCAGGTTTTTCCAGTAAACGGCCCGGTCAATTTGTCGCGCCTGTTTAATGTTTACGAGCAAACGCCGCGCCCCGATCTCAAATATCGCCCCTTCGCTCCGCGCGAATTGCGCCTCACCGCCAAGTCGCAGAACCTTTTTGAGGAACTTCGCCGGCACGACGTGTTACTGCACCATCCCTTCGATTCCTACGACGCGGTAACGTCGTTCATCGAGTCGGCGGCGGAGGATGAGCACGTCCTCTCGATCAAGCAGACCCTCTACCGCACCAGCGAGCATTCTTCGATTGTTCCTTCGCTCATGGATGCGGCCTCGCGCAAAGAAGTCACGGCGGTCGTCGAGTTGAAAGCGCGTTTCGACGAAGCCTCGAATATCCGCTGGGCGCGCGACATGGAAGATGCCGGCGTACAAGTGTTTCACGGACTCGTCGGCCTGAAGACGCATTGCAAGCTTTCGCTCCTGGTGCGTCGCGATCCCGATGGCGTCCGCAGCTACGCTCACATCGGAACCGGAAACTACAATGCCACGACGGCGCGCATCTATACCGACCTCAGCCTGTTCACGGCGAATCCCGAGGTCACTCGCGCGGTGCATGACGTCTTCAGTTTCCTCACTGCCTATGCCGAGAACCCAAGCTACAGCCCATTGCTGGTAGCCCCGCTCGATCTCGCGGAGAAAGTCATCGCCCTGATCGACCGCGAGGCCGACCACGCGCGCCAGGGCCGCCCCGGCCGCATCATCGCGAAGATGAACGCCCTGCTCGACAAGAACATGATTCAGGCCTTGTATCGAGCGTCTCAAGCCGGAGTGGAGATCGACCTCATCGTGCGCGGTATTTGCGCCCTTCGTCCGGGAGTTCGCGGTCTCAGCGACCGCATCCGCGTGCGCAGCATCGTAGGCCGTTTCCTCGAGCATAGCCGCATCTACTACTTCGGCAACGGAGACGACGAAGAAATCTACATCGGCAGCGCCGACCTGATGCCGCGCAATCTCTACGAGCGCGTCGAAGTTCTTGTGCCGCTGCGCGACGAATTCCTGCGCGAGCGCGTTCATCGCGAAATTCTCGACGCCTACCTCGCCGATAACCGCAAGGCCCGCATCCTTCTGCGCGATGCCACCTACATCCGCGCCTGGCAGCCCATGCACGGCAAACGTAATCGCAAACCGCCCACAGGCGCAGCCGCATTCAGCGCGCAGGATTATCTGATCAGCGTAGCCGAAGGCAAACAGCCTGCAGGTTTTGTTCTGCCTCAAATCCACGCAGGAAAGCGCAAAGCTCCCGCCGGAAGAGTACGATAAGCTCCGATGATCATTTATTTTCTGCGTCACGCCAGCGCCGGCGAATCGCTCGTCAATCCGAAGAAGGACGAGAAGCGCGCTCTCGACAACGAAGGCATTGAGCAGTGCGGATACGTCGGCCGCGCCCTGGCCGCGATCGAAGCGCAAGTGGACTGCATTGTTTCCAGTCCGCTGAAGCGCGCCACGCAGACCGCATCGCTGGTGGGCAACGAAATGGGTTACGAAGGCAAGCTGCAGATCGAGACTGCGCTGCGTCCCGGAGCCACCTTCGCCGACTTCCGCCGCCTGCTCGAAAAATACGCGAAGCAGGATTCGATCATGGTCGTCGGACACAACCCCAACTTAAGCCAGTTCCTGGGCACGGTGATCAGCGAATCCGGTTGTGAAGCTTCGATCGACCTGAAAAAAGGCGCCGTCGCCCGCGTCGATATGCGCCGCAGTTCGGGCACACTGCTGTGGTGCCTCACCCCAAAAGCGCTGCGCACTCTCTACACCGCCGCGGTGGAAAGTTCCCGTCCGAACACTTCGCGGAAATAAGCGCAGTCCTTTTCAATCGCCCAAAGTTCCAGGTCAACTCCCATGCGCCGGCGCGGCACCAGCGTCAGCCGGATAGAAGCGCCGCTCATGCTGACGCGCACCTTCTGCACCGCGCGGCTTCGGCCCAGGTTCAGGGCGCGAGCCAGCCGCAGAAGCAGAATCGCTTTCTGCACGCTCGGTCGGTCCGCCGGGTCAAGAGCTTTCATGGGGGCTTCTTCCGTAGAAGGCCGCGACTTCCCAAGATAGCGCGCAATAGCCGCGATAATCCGCCGCTGCTGCGGTGTGTAACCGAGAATCTCTGAGTTCGCGATGATGTAGTAAGTGTGCCGGTGATGGGCGTTGCGATTGACATAGTCTCCCACCTCGTAAAGCATCGCAGCCGCCGAGAGCCACTCGCGAAATTCCGGAGCCAGTCCGTGCACCGAACGTAGCGCCGAAAATAAAAACATCGCGGACTCGCGCACATCGAGCGCATGCCCCATGTCGACGTGATAGTGATCCACGGCCCGGGTAATCGATTCCCAACGTTCCGATTCAATCTGTTTTCCCGACCGCGTGCTGCGGTCGTGTTCCGCCGCCATCTGTGCCAGCAAGCCGTCGCGCAAACCGAGCGATGAGTAACGAAAGCCCTTCAAGTGGCAGCGCTCGAGCAGTTCGTGGTAAACGATCGCGCCGGCAACAATAATTTCCGCCCGTCGCGGCCCGATGCCCTGCATCTGCCGCCGTTCGCCGACTGGCAGGCGTGCCAGCTGCTTCGCCAGCCGCGTCAACTCCGCGCGCGACACCACCAGCCGCTGCCGGCTCCCGTTTTTCCGCAGATGGCTGGCGGCAGCCGCCAGCGCTGCAGCGGTCCCAGAGGTCGCAATCACATTCTTGACTTTTGCCGTCACCACACGCGGAGCAATGCGGTTCACTTCGCGCGCCACAAAACCTTGCAACCGTTTCAGTTCGCCTTTCCGCGGCGGATCATGGCTAAGAAATTCATCCGTAAGACGAACCGCGCCCAGCGGCAAACTCACCATGTCGCGAATATGCCCGCGCCCGGAAACCGTCAGCTCGCAGCTTCCTCCTCCCAGGTCCATCATCAATGTGGGCGCGCTGCTTATCCGGAGATTCGAGATCAGTCCCAGATGAATCAGCCGCGCTTCTTCCAGTCCGGAAATAATCTCGACTTTCCATCCGGTCGCCGAGCGCACCCACTCCAGAAAAGCCTGAGAATTGCGCGCGTCGCGGAGAGCGCTCGTCGCAACCACTCGCACTGGGTCCGTGACCACCTGCTGCGTAGCGCGGTGAAAGCGCCGCAACACCTTCACAGTATCGGCCATCGATTCCGGAGTGAGAAAGCCCGAACGAAACACGCCCTCGCCCAGGCGCGTAACCTCGCGATCTTCATGAATGGAGCGAAGCCGGCCACGCGTAAGCCGCGCGATCTTCAGCCGGACAGAATTGGATCCGATATCAACCGCGGCAAAGGTCGGCATGAGGCAAGGCCAACAGTTTACATGCCGAGAGTCGCAAGGTCATCACCCTTCGCGTTCTCCGCGGAAGTTCTCAGCGGTCTCCGCGATTTAAGGTTCTAAGGAAACTTGCCAACGCAAAATCTGAAATCGCGGAGAAAGACCGCGGAGAAAAGAGGCTGAGAAAGATTGGATCAGGTTTTACGCAGCAGCGGAAGGCCGCTTCGTTGACCCAACTGCACGAGTCACGCTTTGAGCCGCGGCCGTCGGCTTGGCGCCGCTGCGCGCTCCACGCATTTGCGACAACACCGCAACCGCGTGCCGAAATTTCGCTCCGGTTACGTTATGCAATTCCGCCACGAGAGACGACTCGCGCACCTCGCCGAGATGTTCGCTAGCCGTCTGGGTCAGCGTGAGCCAGTCATACCAGTCACCGACCGCGTCCTGCAATAGCTTTAGTCCGGCGATGAACTGCTCAGCTTCCGCGGAGGGCTCCGCGAACTCAGCCGCGTATCGCGCCCTCTTGGTCAGGGTGCGATATTGATGCAACAGGGGCTCGGTAATCGCTGCGTCGCCGCGGTTAATCCTATCCAGCATTCCTGTTGCGACAGCCAGAGGGTCCAGGCTCGTTTCGGGATTAAAATTCTTGCTGGCGCGTTTCAGCCGCTTGCGAATCTCTCTGACAACATCCTCCGCAACTGCTTTCCTCAGCTTCTTTTCCTGTCGCTCGCGAAGTTCGATGAGAAGGTTCACCAGGTGCGTTTTCCGCCGCGGCTCGCGCGGTAACTTCAACGCGCGTAAAGCTGCCAACTGCACGTCCAGATCGCGCACCCTCCCGGCGCGCTTGCGAATTTTTCCCAACATCTTCAGCAGCTTTTTCTGGCTGCGCTCTAACTTGGGAGAAAGTTCACCCAGCAATATCTGCAACCGACGCGTGCCCGTGCGGAAGCGGTGAACATTCTCTGCCTGCGGTTTCGAGGAAAGCTTGACCAAGTCCTGCTCAAGCTTCTGAAACACAATGCGGCTGCGCTTGGGCGCGATCAGCATAAGGAAAAAAGGACAATCGAACCGGGGACATGAAAATACAGCCTTACCCCGGAAAAGGCAATCCAAAAACCTGTGCCATTTTAACACCCTGTTAACAGGATTCTGTTAGGGTAGAGCGGAATGGCTATTCCCGCCTTACCTCGGCCCGATATGCCTGCCCCGCAACCTGTTGAAGCGACGAAGGTTAGTGGCCTCCCTCCAACAGGGCGAGAGGTCGCGCCCTTTCTCCGTGGAACCAGCGGCGAAACCGGCGACCGCATCTTCAAATCCGCCATGCTGGTTTGCGGTCTGGCCGTACTGGCGATCCTGGTACTGATTGTCTACGAATTGATGTTGCGCTCCGGACCCTCCTGGCATGCTTTTGGATTTAAGTTCTTTGCCGGCCACGATTGGGATCCGGTGAACGAGCATTTCGGCGCGCTGCCGTTCATATACGGAACCCTGGTGTCTTCGTTTCTCGCGCTGCTTATTGCGGTGCCGTTGTCGATCGGCGTAGCCGTGTTCACCACGGAGATGTGCCCCGCGGCATTGCGAGGGCCGCTTTCGTTTTTCGTGGAATTGCTGGCCGCGATTCCCAGCGTGGTCTACGGACTCTGGGCAATCTTCGTGCTCATCCCGCTCCTCAGCCACTACGTTCAGCCGTTCTTATCCAAAACGTTTGGCTGGACGGGCCTGTTCGTAGGTCCGCCCTACGGCATCAGTATGCTGGCGGCGGGAATCATCCTGTCGATCATGATCATTCCCATCATTTCTTCAATCACCCGCGAAGTGTTGATGGTCGTTCCGCAGCATCAGCGTGAGGCCGCGCTTGCCCTCGGCGCCACCCGCTGGGAAATGATTCGCGTTGGCGTGCTCCGCAATGCTCGCGCCGGCATCATGGGCGGCATCATCCTCGGTCTCGGCCGCGCCTTGGGTGAGACGATGGCCGTCACCATGGTGATCGGAAATCGTCCCGAGATCGCCAAGTCCTTGTTTGCTCCCGGATACACCATGGCCAGCGTCCTGGCCAACGAATTCAGCGAAGCCACCGGAGACGTCTACCTCTCGGCTCTCATCGAGATTGGTCTGGCTCTCTTTCTGGTTACGATTGTGGTCAACGCCCTCGCGCGTTTGCTGGTCTGGACCGTCACCCGCGGTCAGCCTTCGAGGGCCAATGCCTGAGACTGCCACCATCAAGTCGTCCGCGACGCATACCGTTCCGAAGATCGCTTTGCGGCGCAGGATCACCGACCACGTTATGACCGGCGCGGCCGTCCTCACGGTCATTCTGGTTCTGGCCCCCTTAGTCGCAATCTTCGCCTATCTGATCTACCGCGGCGTGGGCTCCCTGAACTGGGCCTTCCTCACTCAAACTCCAAAACCAGTGGGCGAGGCGGGCGGGGGAATGGCCAATGCCATCGTCGGTTCCGCGTTCATCCTCGCGCTCGCTAGCATTATCGGAGTTCCCGTAGGCGTAGGCGCTGGCATCTACCTCGCGGAATTCGGACGCAATCGTTTCGGCGATATCATTCGCTTCACCGCAGACGTTCTCAACGGCGTGCCTTCCATCGTGATCGGCATCGTGGCCTACGCCATCGTAGTGCTCTCCCAGAAACATTTCTCAGCGTTAGCCGGCGGCGTTGCGCTGGCCATCATGATGATCCCTACCATCACCCGCACCACGGAAGAGATGCTTCTGCTCGTGCCGCAAGCCTTGCGCGAGGCAGCGTATGGGCTGGGCATTCCGCGTTGGCGCACCACTCTTTCCATCACCTTACGCACCGCAACTTCGGGCGTGATTACCGGAATCATGCTGGCGTTCGCCCGCGTAGCAGGCGAAACCGCTCCCTTGCTCTTCACCGCGTTCGGAAATCAATTCTGGAATCTGAAGGTCACCGAGCCCACGGCCGCGCTACCGCTGCAGATCTATACCTACGCCCTTTCTCCTTACGACGACTGGCATCGGCAGGCGTGGGCCGGAGCCTTCGTTCTCATCGTCCTCATCGTCACCTCGGTCGCGGCCGTGCGCTTCGCGGTGCGCCGTGGTACTTTCGGAGCGGCATAATCTATGGGCGTCGGAATCCAGGTCGAAAACCTGAATGCCTGGTACGGGAAAACCCAGGCGTTATACGACATTCGCTTGACGGTCGCGGCCAACCACGCCACTGCGCTGATCGGACCTTCGGGCTGCGGCAAGTCCACCTTCATCCGCTGCCTGAACCGCATGCACGAAACCATTCCTGAGGCGCGAGTGACTGGCACGGTCCGCATCGGAGATGTCAGCGCCTACAACGGTACTTCGGCCACTCAGCTTCGCCGCCGCGTCGGAATGGTATTTCAGAAGGCAAATCCGTTTCCCACCATGTCGATCTACGACAACGTGGCTTCCGGCCTGAAGCTGAATGGTTTTCGCGACCGCCGTAAGCTGGATGAAATCGTGCAGCGCTCGCTCGACTCCGCCGCGCTGTGGGACGAAGTGAAGGACCAAATTCACAAAAAGTCGGGCGCCAGCCTTTCCGGCGGCCAGCAGCAGCGCCTCTGCATCGCTCGCGCCCTGGCAGTCGAGCCTGAAGTTCTGCTCATGGACGAGCCCTGCTCGGCTCTCGACCCCATCTCGACGGGCAAGATTGAGGAGTTGATCTTTCAGCTCAAAGAGCGGTATACGATAGTGATTGTCACCCACAACATGCAGCAGGCAGCGCGCGTCGCCGAGTTCACCGGATTTTTCCTGCTGGGCCGCATAATTGAGTTCGACAAAACAGAAAAAATCTTCACCAAGCCGTCCGACAAAAAGACCGAAGACTACATCACCGGCAGATTCGGATAGAGTTCGCGGCTAAGAAAGACTTGGCTTTTGGGTGGAGCAGCGCTTCAGCGCTGCCTTAGAGGATTCTCTTAGAGATGGCTTTAGCCACTGTGGCGACCTCGCAATAAGCAAGAGCAGAGAAAGGTTCGAACAAATGCGCACGCGCTTTCAGCAAGGGCTCGACGATCTGCGCCAGAAGTTACTCCGCATGGGCGGCTTGGCGGAGCAGGCGGTCGACCGCGCCCGCCAGGCTTACGTCGATCGCGATCTCAGCCGCTGCCAAATGGTTCTCGAAGGCGAAAGCCTGATCAACACCGCGGAACGCGAGATCGACGAGGCCGCATTCGATTTGCTCGCCATGCAGCAGCCCATGGCGGTCGATCTCCGCTTCATCCTCGCCGTAACCAAAATCAATTCCGATCTTGAGCGCGTCGGCGACCAGGCCGTCAACATCGCCGAGCGCGTCATGGACATGGTCGAGCTTCCTCCGGCAGATCTGCCGGTCGATATCGCCCGCATGGGCGCAGCCGTCAGCGCAATGGTCCGCCGCGCATTGGAGTCGTTCATCGAAGGCAAAGCCGAACTTGCCCAGGCTGTCCTCGAAATGGATAACGTAGTCGATCGCATGAAAGACGATGCCTTCATCCAGCTAGTGAAGACAATGAACCAGCGTCCTGAAGTAGTGCGCCAGGCGCTCGACGCGTTACTCGTAGCCCGCAACCTCGAACGCGTAGCCGACCACGCCACCAATATCGCCGAAGACGTAATCTTCTGGGTGCAAGGCGCCGACGTGCGCCACAACGTAAGCGCCTCAGAGGCGCACCCTGAGCCCAATAGCGAAGGCTCAACCCGCGCCTCAGGAGCCTAGAAGAACCTTCTTCACGCTGTCATCCTGAGCGGAGTCGAAGGACCCCTTTCACCGTGCACAACCACAGGCCCAGCAAGGCGTTTCTACGGTGCCGCCACCTCGCAAACTTTGACCGAACGCACCACCCTGCTTTACGCTCATCTCACTCACTGCACTAAATCCCGGAGGCCCAGTGTCCCGATTCTCCCGCATAATTCCCCTGGCCGCACTGCTAGCAATTCATATCCCGCTGCCCGCGCAAAATCCGCCGTCCAATGCCTCCTCGATCTCGTTGCCCACCAGCAAAACTCTGACCATCCCCACTCCCGGCCGCATCGGCAGTACCAACAGTTTTCCCGCCACCATCGCCCTCAGCCCAGACGGTCGCTACGCAGGACTGCTGAACAATGGCTACGGAACGCAAGAGACCATCGCCACGCAGTCAATCGCGATCCTAGATCTGAAAACCAATCAACTCTCCGACTATCCCGACAAGCGTTTCGGTGAAGAGGCTCATCAGTCCTATTTCTTAGGACTAGTCTTCGCCTCCGACGGCAAGCACCTCTACGCGTCAGTAGGTTCAATCACGGACCCAACAGGACAGAAGCCGCCAGACACCGGCAACGGCATCGCCGTCTACACCTTCGCCGACGGCAAAGTCATCCCCGAACGCTTCATCGCTATCGCGCCGCAAGCGCTAGCTGCCGGAAAAAAAGTATTAATCGGTATGCAGAAAACGCCGCCAGGCACCGCGATTCCATATCCCGCAGGACTAGCGCTAGTTTCGGGCGGGCCAGGACACGACCGCCTCCTCGTCGCCGACAATCTCTCCGACAACGCAGTGCTCGTCGACGTAGCGACCGGCAAAGTCCTCCAGCGCTTCGACTTCAGCACAAGCGATCTGATCCCGTCTTCATTCCCCTACACCTGCGTAGTCACGCGCGATGCCCACCGCGCCTGGTGCACCCTGTGGAACGCCTCCCGAATCGCTGAACTCGATCTGGCAGACGGCAAGGTCGCTCGCTGGATCGAGTTGCAGGAACCGAAAGATCCTATTGCCCCTGGCTCGCATCCCACGGCGCTTCTTCTGAGCACGGATGAGAAGACCCTCTATGTGGCTCTGTCAAACGCCGATGCCGTTGCGGTGGTGTCAGTCGAAAGCGCGCAGACCGTCGGGCTGGTCGACACCACAGTTCGCAACCAACATTTTGCCGGAGCATATCCCGGCGCATTAGCGCAGTCCGCTGACGGCAAACGCCTGTTTGTAGCCGACGCCTCAGCCGATGCGGTAGCAGTGTTTGATACGTCGAAGGTGTTCACGAATTACGCGGAGGGCAATCCCGCCACGGCACCCGCCCTAGGCTTCATCCCCACCGATTGGTACCCCACCGCCCTGGCCGTTCAAGGCGACGACCTGCTAATCGCCACCGCCAAAGGCCAAGGCACCGGCCCGAACAAAGGCCTAGGCAAAGCCCCATACGAAATCAAACATCACGGTCATCCCTACATCGCGACGCTGCTCCACGGTTCGATCGCGCGCCTGAATATCCCCAACACTCTCGGCAAGCTCGAAGAACTCACCCGCGTAGTCGAGCACGACAACCTGCTCCACAACAATCCCGGAGCGATCCAATTCCCCGGCGGCAAAAATCCCATCAAGCACGTCATCTACGTCATAAAAGAGAACCGCACCTACGATCAGATTCTCGGCGATCTCAAATTAAGCGATAAACCAGTCGGCGACGGCGATCCATCCCTCACCATGTACGGCGCAGACATCACGCCCAACGAGCACGCTCTCGCTCTGCAATTCGGCGTGCTCGACAACTTCTACGACAGCGGAGAAGTTTCCGGCGACGGACATCTCTGGTCCACCGCCGCCATCACCAGCGACTACAACGAAAAAACCTGGCAGATCGCCTATCGCGGCAAAGAGCGCACCTACGACTTCGGCGGCAACGTAGCCGATGAAATCATGCTCGATCACAACCTGCCCGATATCGACGATCCTTCCACCGGCTTTCTTTGGGATAGCGTCGCCCGCCACGGCTTAACCTACCGCGACTACGGCGAATTCGTTGGCGCCGTATGGTGCAACAAACCTCGAAAGGCGTCGACCCCCAAGCAGGGAACTCCCTCCGCACAAGAAGTTGAATGCCCGCGCACTGAACTTCACAAGGGCGATACTCTGCCGCCGAATGTAGGCGATCCGCACGGTGGCCAGAGTCCGTTCCCATGGACCGTTCCTCTATTCAAGGGCGTAAAGCCGACCAAGGCCGCGCTGCGCGGTCACTTCGATCCGCTCTATCCGGATTTCAACACCGACTATCCCGACCAACTCCGCGCCGACGAATTCCTCAATGAGTTCGTCGCGTACACGCATGCTCGCGAGGCAAACGAAGGTCCGCAGTCGCAGCTTCCAGCATTCGTCCTGCTCTATCTCCCCGACGACCACACTGGAGGCACGCGCCCCGATCACCCGCGCCCACAAGCCTCAGTGGCCGATAACGATCTGGCTCTCGGCCGCATAGTCGATGCCGTCTCCCACAGTCCTTATTGGGATGACACCGCCATATTCATCCTCGAAGATGACGCGCAGAACGGCGGCGATCATATCGACGCCCATCGATCTACTGCATTCGTCATCAGCAAGTATTCGCCTGGCACCGCCGCCCAACCCTACGTCGATCACCGCTTCTACACCACGGTCAATGTGATTCACACCCTGGAGATGCTGCTAGGCCTGCCGCCCATGAACCAGAACGACGCCTACGCCCCGGCCATGGGACCGATGTTCTCCGGCGCAGGCGCCCAGCCCGCGTTCCAAGCCGACTATCGCAATCTCAAGAACGGCCTCATCTACGAGACCAACAAGCGCGACGCCCCCGGCGCAAAAGAATCAGCCAAAATGGATTTCTCGCGTCCCGACGCCGCCGAAGCGGTGCGTCTGAATGAGATTCTGTGGCAGGACCAGAAAGGCGACGCGCCGGCACCCGCAACCAAGCATGCGATATTTCCCGCGGGCGGCAATTAGAAGCGGCCTCCATTCTTGGTGGATGAGAACTGAAAGAGATTAGCGCCGAGCGAGCCACGACAGAGTCGCGTAAGCGACGGCACCGTAAGCGCGCCGGTACTCCACACGAATTCCCTTGACTCCGATTCCTGAACCTGAGACCCTATCTCTATACGCAGTGGTTCTTTGACAAAAGAATAGCAATGAGATAACTACCGTCGATTCAATATTTTGCGAACCGGTCACTGATTCTAAAGGTGTTAGCCGAAGTCAGACGGGCTAAGCCCTTTAGAACGAATATTTTACGAGCAAGTTCTTTGCTTTCAATATTTTAGCCGGATCCAGACCAGATCAAGCCTCTGTAACTTGCTGATTCCAGATATTTTAGCTAGGTTGACGCAAATTTTATTGATACGGATCTCTGGTCAGATCGGCCTTTGGCTAGGGAGGGCGAGACCCCGAAGCCCGACGCCCGGAAGCCGAAGCCCGCCTCACTGCTTTACACTAAACATGTGAAGATTGCGCTCGGCCAAATCAATCCCACAGTTGGAGATTTCTCCGGCAACGCCGCCAAGCACATCGACTACGCTTGTCGCGCGCAAGCGAACGGCGCTGGACTGATTCTGTTCCCGGAGTTGTCGGTCTGCGGCTACCCTCCACGCGACCTGGTCGAGCGGTCATCGTTCGTCGCTCGCAATCGCGAGACCGCGGAACTCATCGCGAAGCAGACCAGTGGCATCGCGGTCATCTGCGGTCTAGTGACTCCCGCCGAATCGGAAACCGGCAAGTCCGCGATGAACTCTGCCGCGCTGTTACAAGATGGCAAGATCGCCTTCTTGCAGTCGAAGATGCTGTTGCCCACCTACGATGTCTTCGATGAGATGCGCAACTTTGCTCCCGCCAAGAGCCAGGGCTTGTTTTCGTTCTGCGGCAACCAGATGGCGTTAACGATCTGCGAAGACGCATGGAATGACAAGTTGTTCTGGCCCAAGCGCCTGTACACCGTCGATCCCATTGAAACCCTCATCCGCGCCGGCGGAAACTTCGTCCTCAACATTTCCTCGTCGCCTTTCTGGATCGGCAAACGCGAACTTCGCCGCGACATGCTCACTGCGATCGCGCGTCATCACAAAGTTCCAGTAGCGCTGGTCAACCAAGTTGGAGGCAACGACAGCCTGGTCTTTGACGGCTCCAGCATCGTGCTCAACGCTGAAGGCAACGTCATCGCGCAAGGAAGTTCGTTCGAGGAAGATCTCATCTACTTCGATTCGAAAACTCTCACCGGGGAAGTGCACGATCAGATCGAAGGCGAAGAAGCCAGCGTCTACGCTGCATTGGTGCTGGGCACGCGCGACTACATGCGCAAATGCGGATTTCATCAAGCCATCATCGGTCTAAGCGGAGGCATCGACTCCGCGCTAACAGCAGTGATCGCAGCAGACGCAGTAGGGTCAGAGAACGTCATCGGCGTCGGAATGCCCGGTCCATACTCTTCTCCGGGATCAATCGACGACGCCCGCGCACTGGCGACGAATCTCGGCATTCGCTTCGAACTGCTCTCGATCAATCGCGCATTCGATGCTTACCAGCAAACCTTGCAAGAGGTTTTTGCAGGACGCAAAGAAGACGTCACCGAAGAGAACATTCAATCACGCGCCCGCGGAACTTTGCTGATGGCGCTGTCGAACAAGCTGGGCGCGATCGTGCTTTCCACCGGCAACAAGAGCGAACTCGGCGTGGGCTACTGTACACTTTACGGGGATATGGCTGGCGGCCTGGCAGTGATCTCAGACGTGCCGAAAACGCTGGTTTACCGGCTGAGCCACTACGTGAATTCGCGGAGCCCGGTAATTCCGGAGACCACGCTCGAGAAGCCGCCCTCCGCGGAGTTGCGGCCGAATCAGAAAGACAGCGACTCGCTTCCCCCGTACGAGATTCTCGACGCAGTGCTCGAAGATTATGTCGAAGTCGCGCAGTCGGCAGAACAGATTGCCGCTGATCGTGGATATGATCTCGAAGTGGTGCGGCGCGTAGTTCGGATGGTGGATCGCGCCGAATACAAGCGCCAACAGGCTGCCCCGGGCATCAAGATTTCCGCCAAAGCCTTCGGCTACGGCCGCCGGTTTCCCATCGCCGCGAAGAGCGAGGCTTGAAGGGATTCGTCGTAGAATTCCAGCGTAGCCTGCTTCACAAGCATCGTAAATTGAAAGGAAATTATGCGCAGTCTTATCAATCTCATTGTCGTCTCCCTGCTGGCCGGCATTCTTACAGCCCAAACGCCTGCAACTAAGAAGCCTGCGGACCAAGCAACTTCAACCGCAGCCGCAACCACACTTCCCTCGGAAGCCACTGTAGATTCGTTCATGCAGCAGACATTCGGCTACGAACCGCAAATGACTTGGAAGATTTCTGCCATCAAGCCCGCGCCAGCGCCCGGCCTCGCCGAGGTCGATATCGTCATGTCCACTCCGCAGGGCCCGTCGGCTAGCCGGTTCTACGTCACTCCCGATGGCGAACATGCGGTGGTGGGCGATATTATTCCGTTCGGCGCCAAGCCCTACGATCCCGTGAAGCAGAAGCTGGAGAAGGGAATTACCGGCCCGTCGCGCGGGCCGAAAGATGCTCCGGTCACGATTGTTGAGTTCGGCGACCTGCAGTGTCCCGCCTGCAAAACGGCGCAGCCCGTGATCGAGGCACTGGTCGCCGCTGAACCGAATGCGCGTTTCGTCTTTCAAAACTTTCCTCTAGAGATGCACAACTGGGCGGCGAAGGGAGCTGCCTTCGCCGATTGCGTGGGGCAGGCTTCAACCGACGCGTTCTGGAAGTTTGTCGCCAAAACATATGAAACGCAAGGCGACATCACAGCGGCAAACGCCGATGAAAAGTTGACCGCGCTAGCCGATGGTGCAGGCGTGAAAGGCGCGGACATCGCGACCTGCGCCAGCACACCCGTCACTCAGGCCCACATAGATGCGTCCGTCGCGCTTGGAAAGTCAGCGGGCGTAACGGGCACCCCGACTCTCTACATCAACGGCCGCAGCATCGGAAACGTGAGCAGCGTTCCCGCCGACACTCTGAAAGGCCTGGTAGAGTTCGCCGCGAAGCAAGGAAGGTAAGGCGGGCTTCGGGCTTCGGCAATCGGGCTTCGGGAAACGAACCGGCTGCTGGCTTTTGATGTCTGGCTATTGCATTTCTATCGGGCGCGGGCAGTGAAAGCCCGAAGCCCGGCAGCCGAAACCCGCAGCCCGCATCTACTTCTCGCTGATCCAGATTTCGTCCGTGGATAGATTCCGGCGGGCTACAACGTGCGGCGTGATGACGATGAGCAGTTCGTCTTCTTCTTTCGTGCGTGTGTTATCGCTGGCGGCCCAGTTGAGGCCGGGAATCGACGCGATGCCCGGGATGCCCGCCATCGAGCGCTGATCGTTCGTTGTGATCTCTCCCGCCACCACGGCAGGCTCGCCATCGCGAAGCCTGATGCTGGCTTTGTATTCCTGATTCGAAAGCACAGGCACACCGTTCGCGCTTTGCCCGGTCAGCGAGCGCACTTGCAACTCAAGAGTCAGACTGACATCGCCGTTGCCATGGATGGCGGGTTTCGCCTTCAGGCTGAGACCGAGATCCTCATAACTCACCGAGGGAAATGGCGCGACGTAGCTCTGATTGCCAAGCACCGCCGAGATTGCCGACGAGTTGTAAATGGGCGCATACGTTCCGTTCAGGATGGGATAGCGTTCGCCCAAGTGGAAGGTCGCGTCATTGCCCTGACTCGCCCGCATCGTGACATGACTGAGACTGCGCGCCCACGATTCATTGAGCGAGAGAGCCAACGTAAGGTGATCAAGGCTCACTCCGGAAAAGCCGAGGCCATTGCCGAAAGTCGCCAGGGGCTGGCTGAAGGGGCCAGTTGTCGGGTTTTGCAGTTGCGCCAGAAGCCCGGACAGAGCTGAACTTCCGGCGGCGTTGATGCCACCGGAAGAAATCAGCTGGTTCACGAGCGACGAGATGCTTTGCCCGCCCAGCGCCGCGAGCGCCGCCACTGGGATGTTGTACATATTGAAAGTATTCGGGATGTGCATGCCGATCTCGCGGGTGAACATGTGATTGATCTGGAACACCTGAACATCAATCGACACCTGCGGTCGATCGGTCGTCAATTGATGCAGCAACTTTGTACATGCCGCCAGCGTCGCCTGTGGCGCGCGCACTTCGACGGTTCCGATTTGTCCTGAAGTGATTTTTTGGAAGTCGCAGATGTTGCGCAGGGATGTGACCAGTTCGGTGGCCTGCTGTGGCGTCGTCGCTCCAGGAACTACAAATGTGGCGAGAGACATGCGGTCATACTGCTTGTGATTTTCTGTGTTGTCGGCTGCGATCAGCAACTGGTGGGCGTCGAGCGCGGTCCACATGGTTTTGCTGACGCGACCGGCCAGGCTGAGCGCGGTGAAGAAGTCGACATCGTCCACATAGAAGCGCACCTGCTTTGCTTGCACAGAATCGTCGAACTGAACGGTCACGCCATAGGCCGACGCCAACTCAGTGAACAGGCCGCGAACATCGCCGCGGTAGTGAAACGTTGCCAGCTCGGCCTTGGGCTGAAGATGAATCTCGACGGAATCGGCCAGCAGTTGATCAACCCCGCGCAGGGCTGGCGCGGCCGGGTCGCGCACAGCATCGGCGAGGCGCTGCTGCGTATAGTCGTTGTCGGGGTCAAGTTCGAGCGCGGCGCGAAACTCGGCGGCAGCCTTGTCCCGCTTGCCGTCGGCGAGGAGCGCGTCCCCACGCTCGGTGTGTTGGAACACCAACTGTGCCTTCGTCAATTCGCGCGCAGAGAGGAACTTTAAGTCTTGCGGAACCAGCCGTGCTGCCCGGTCAAACTGGGCAAGCGACGCTTCGAGTTGCTGCTGTTCCTGCAATTTCCGTCCACGGTTATAGGCGCTGTGGGCTTGCTTGAGATCATCTTTGGTGGGAGCGCAGTTGATGGCGCCAGTCTCGCCGCTGCCGCAAGGGATTTTCGGAGTGTCGGCGGGTGCATCGTCCCCGGCAAACGCAGGAGCGCTGAGCATCGCCGCCAGCAGACACACCGCCAGAATGGACCACGTGTTCCGCATCAGATTCGATTTTAACCTGCCGCATGCTCCCCGCGAATAGCTAGTGGTGCGCGTACCTTCGGGCTGAGCGAGGATCAGGCTGGAGCAGTCAGCTTCATCAGAACGGGAAGCTGGCGCTTTCTTGCAGACAGGTTAATCCAGCGTCCTATCCCTGCTGCCCTCACACCAGCGTGAGTCAGCGACGAGTGTAATGGCTGTCAGCATCAACCATCTGAATAATTTGAGAACTTCAATTACCATCTACCTAATGCCGCGATCAACAGTCATATGTGTTCTTTTGCTGGTTGGGACTGCCATTCCCAGCACGGCAAGGACGAAGATGCCTCCTGTGTTAGCTGCTTGCTCGGCATTTGCTCCTGATGGCACTTCCGCGATGGCTACTATCATGGGGGATACGCTCGAACTGACGGTAGCGGAGGTGTCCGCCCAGAACTCGAAGCTGACGTTGCCGCTGAAACATCGAGCGCAGCAGTCGCAACTTGATAACCCCGCCGACCGCTGGCGCGTCTACAACTGCTCACTCTTCTTCAATAGCACGAGCGGTTTGGTCGCCGTGGGTATTACGACAGAGTCCGAGCCGCCCCAAAGGCTTCAGGTCGCAGTTGCCGATTTTAGGACGGCGAAGTGGCTCTCCGACTTCGATGTTGAACCCCGCAAAGAATTGGGTTCAAGAACGAATCTGGCTGGTTTTCTCAGGGACACAGACTCAGTTGTCGTCATTCGAAACTGGAATTCTCCAGAAAGCGAATCCCTTGCAACACTTTTGTTCAGCACACGTGGAGAGCAACTCCCGACTCAGGCTCCAGTTCGGGCGTTGTCGGAAACTACCTTACCCTTTTACGCAGACCCCCATAACAATCGGCTCTGGGTATTCCACTGCACCGTAATTTCGGCACGCGCCTCCCAGCAGCCATTTTGCCCAATCGATGAGACGAACTTGACTGGGGAACAAGCGCTGAGCGCGAAATTCGACCCAAGCCGTTCAGGACTAAAACGCACCGACCTTTGGGAGCTGCCACATACGTTCGCAGCGCCTGACCAGAACACTGTCCTGATTGCAGGAAGCGATACGGTGTGGAGAGTGGACATGGACACACAGCGATTGACACGCTTCGTTTTACCTCATGACCACTTTCTGAAATGGAATTTCGAGCACGATGGAACTATCTCCCCTGATGGGGCTGTCTTCGGCTTCCTGTTCGGCCAATATAGAATCGCGTTCCCGTACATCGTCGATAATTATGTCTCCGAAGGCGATGACGTTGTGGTTTTGCAGGTCAACCCGCTGCAGTTGCTGGGGGTCATAAAGCGCGATGGAGTGAAATACACAAGAGGGCTGTCGATTGACCATCGAAACGGCAAGACGACAGTTCTCGCGTACCGACAAAACCACTGGGAGCGTCACGACTCTCCTGACATTCAGCCCTGACCCGAGGACTTGTAGCACACCTCACTTGGCGTAGGGTCGCCATAGTCACAAGGGCGAGCGGGTCGTTGAGATCATCCGGGGTAGAAGGTTTGCAGAGCATCCGCGTCCAAACTACCTAAGCATCAGCCGCTCGATATCGCGCGCCTTGCCGGTTTTCTCGTCGCAGTCGATCACCACGGCGCACAGACGTACATCTCCCGTGGCTGGCTCGAAGCGTACCGGCATGCCGTTGAGAAACTTGCTGACCACGAGTTCTTTCTTCACGCCGATCACGCCGTCGTAAGGGCCGGTCATGCCTACGTCGGTTACGTAGGCTGTTCCGTTGGGCAGAACGCGCTCATCGGCTGTAGGGACGTGCGTGTGCGTGCCTACGACTGCGGTTACGCGACCGTCGAGATACCAGCCCATAGAAATCTTCTCGGAAGTTGCTTCGGCGTGGAAGTCCACGAAGATGATCTGGGCTTCGATCTTCTTTAACAGTTGGTCGGCGACGCGGAAGGGATCGTCATTCGACGCCATGAACACGCGCCCTTGCAGGTTGATCACCGCGTAAGGGATTTTGGCCTTCTGACCTTCATACACGCCCCAGCCGGGCATATCCGCAGGATAGTTTGCGGGACGAAGCACGCGGCGCTGCGGACCGTGGCCATTGCCTTCGATCATCTGGAAGTAATCGAGGATTTCGCGCTTATCCCAGACATGGTTGCCGGTGGTGATGACGTCGATGTTCAGCTCGAACAGTTCCTCAGCCAGCGCTGGAGTGATGCCGAAACCAGCGGCCGAGTTTTCTCCGTTGGCGATGATGAGATCGATGGCGTGGTCGCGGACGATGCCGGGCAGCCGGTCTTTTACGATGGTCCGTCCGGGCCGTCCGAAGATGTCGCCGATGAAGAGGATGCGCATGGGATGCTTGGCCGACCTCGCGCCAAACTTTGATGGTAACACGCAAAAATACGCCGGCTCTTTTCACCTTAGTGAGAACTTCGAAGAGATTTTTATCGCGGAGTTCGCGGAGAACGTCCGCGGAGGACTCGGAGAGGTGCTTAGGGACCGGCCAGTTCTGCCGTCCGCAGAAAATCATAATTGCCCGCCGGATTCAATTTCAGATTCACGACACGCTTGTTGTGCACGAGAACGTTATCGAGATACCAGAGATCAATGTAAGGCAGATCTTCGGCAAGAATGCTTTGCAGTTCGGCATAGACCGGCTTGCGCTTGGCGGGATCGACTTCACGGCGGCCTTGATCAATCAGCGCATCCACCTTTGGATTCGAGTAAAAGCCGCGATTGGCGCCGTTTGGCGGGAACCGCGATGAGTGGAAACACAAGGTGAAGATATCGGGATCTTCGTTGCCTCCGATCCAGCGCAGGCCGTAGAGCTGGAATGCCCCGTGCGTTACATCGGAGAAGAATGTTGCGAATTCAAAGCTGCGTATGTCGAGTGCGATCCCGACCTCGCGCAACTGCTGCTGCATAACGGCAACCATCAGGCGCGTATTTTCGTCGGTGGAAGTTTTCATGGTGAGGCGGAAGCGCACGCCGTTGATCGCGGGATATCCGGCGGCGTCGAGCAACGCCTCAGCTTTTGCTGGGTCGTGGTCGTAGGGCGGAACGTCCCCGTAGTAAGCCCAACTTTGCGCGGGAAGAATGCTGCGAGCCGGCTGCGCCTCGCCGCGCCACAGATATTCGATCATCGGACGGCGGTCGAGAGCGTAAGCGATCGCCCGCCGCACACGTGCGTCTTTCAGAATCGGATCGCGCAGATTGAATCCTAAATACGCGAGGACTGTGCCAGGAGCCCTTTCGACGGCTAGCGCCGGATCGCGCTCCAGAGTGATGACAGTATCTGGAGTGAGCGCATTGATCGCAGCGTCGCCGCTGCCCTTGCGAAGTTCAAGCGCGCGCGTGGTTGCGTCAGGAACTACCGCGAAGCGCACGCGCGCCAGTTTCGGCTTCTCGGCCCAGTAGGCGGGGTTGCGCTCGATGACCACTTCCTTGTCGGTCTCGGCGCTGACGAACTGGAACGGCCCGGAGCCGATCGGATGCGCCGTCATTTCATTGCCGCTGCCGTAGGGCACAATGCCGATCGCGCCGGCGGAGACGTTCCACAGCAACGCGGCGTCCGGTTCTTTCATATGGAAGATCACGGTGAAGTCATCGGGTGCGTCGATGCGATCGACGAAGCGATATGTTGCTGTCTTGGTGCTGCGAATCTTGCCGGTCAGCAGGGAATCGAAGGTCCACTTTACATCGCGGGAGGTGAGCGGGCGGCCATCATGAAATTTCACGCCCTGATGAAGGTGAAAGATGTAAGTCTGCGGGTCGGGGATTTCCCAGCGCTCCGCGAGGCCGGGAGCAACGTCGAGGTGATCGCCGCGGGAGAGCAGGTCGTCGAAGATCAGATTGTAGATGCGCTGCGATTGCGCGTCCTGGCCTACTCGCGGGTCGAGATTTGTCGGGCTCGATTCAATGATCATCACCAACGTGCCGGGATTAGGCTTCGTGGAGCATGAGAGCAGAGATAAGGTTAACGCAAGCGCGGCGAACGCGGACGAGACGCGAAGCATCAAAGGCAATCCTGACACATCTGGTGCAGGCTGTTGACAGTTTTCCAATTACGCATAGTAGTGACGACCGCCAAGATTCGATCAACGGGCTTCTTCATTAGGATACTTCCGGAGACTCCATTAGGGAGGTAGAAGTAAAGTTCTCTGTCGATGGAGCGGCACCGGTCTGGCGCGGCGATCAGATCTGACAACTTTTTCAAAGCCGACGGAACCGGAACCTCGGACAGAAACATGACGTGAAGTTTTTCTGGATCCATCTTTTCATTGACGGACTCGCGATCGTTCAAGAACGGATTACGTTCAATCGCTTTGGCCATTTCTTCGCTGCTTCGTGAAATAACAGAAACCGAAAAACCAAAGTCGCTGACGATCTTCTCTTCAATTTTCTTCGACAGGACGGATGTAGGAGTCTTCTTGGTCTTGAAGACTACATTTCCGCTTTGGATGTAGGTCTTGACCTGCTCGAAGCCCAGGGCTTCGAACGACTTTCGAAGATCGTCCATCTTGATTCGCTTGTGCGGGCCAATGTTGATTCCGCGAAGCATTGAGATGTAAATCGGCATAGGAAGTCTACGGATAAGAAATCTTACCAAGGACTGCCGCGCGCTTCGCTCCAGTTGCCGAAGGAATGTTGGACGCACGCCGGTGCCAGGTTTCGTGCGCGAGAACGGCGAAGGCCACAGCCTCCTTCGCCGCTGACGGCAAGCCGAATTCGTCGGAAAATCGCAGCCGCAATCCTAGCGGCGCGAGTTCGCGGGCTAACATCGATACCAGCGTGGAGTTTCTTGCTCCTCCGCCGGAAAGAATCATTTCATGAAACGCCGGCTTGCGTGTGGAATGTGACTTATTTATGACGAACCGGAGTACCGCATCGGTAATCGAGGTCGCAGTCAACGCAGTAGCTGTTGCGACGACATCTTGTTTTCGGCACCGTCCGCATCTCCGAAGAAAGTCGCGCACAAACTCGCGACCGAATTCCTCGCGCCCCGCGGTCTTGGGAGGTCGTTTCTTGAAGAAAGCTCGCTGTAAAGTTTTCCGAACGACTTCCTCGAGTACCGTCCCGGAAGCTGCGATTTTACCGCCGCGGTCGAACGGCTGGCCGAATAATTTGTCGGTGACCGCATCGATCACCATGTTGCCGGGACCGGTGTCGAAGGCGAATACATCGGCCGGGGCTGCGCCAGCGGGGATGGCGGTAAGGTTCGCGATGCCGCCGATGTTTTGCACAATTCGGCCCACACGCGCGTCGCGGAAGAGCATGTAGTCTAGAAAAGGAACAAGCGGCGCACCTTTACCGCCGGCCGCCATATCGGACGGACGAAAATCCGAAACCACGGGCGCTCCGACTCTCGCCGCGATGATCGCTGCCTCTCCGGTCTGCCACGTGGCTGCCAGTTTGCGCCCGAGAAAGCGCTGCGGCTCGCCTTGATGATAGAGCGTTTGCCCGTGGCAGCCGACTAGATCCACCTTGACGCGGACCTGGCGCTCGGTGGCGAGCACGGTTTCGGCATATAGTTCGCCCAGCAAGAAATTCAGCCGCGACAGATCGGCTACGCTGGCTTGCGGAGCGTTCATCGCGGCAAGCACCGCTGCGCGAACTTTCCTCGGGTAAGGGTATTCGGCATGCCCAAGTAATTTGAAGCTTGTGGGCGAACGCGCTTCGATTCGCACCAGTGCCACGTCGACGCCATCGGCTGAAGTCCCGCTCATCACTCCGGCCACGATCATGGATTTCTTCTTCATTATTTGCGTGGAAGCTGTACCTCTTCATGATTCAGAGCTTTCAGACGCACTTGCTCGCCGAATTCCCAGAGCTTGCGAGAAAGCTTTTCAACTGTTGCGGCGAACGTTGGTTTTGACTGGCGCAAAATCTTCGCTGACTTCTTCTTGAATGCCAGCACTCGTCCCGCAGCTTTTTCGGCGAGCTTGGCGAACGTCACGTCTTTCTCTGCGGTCTTTACCAATTCTTCGTAAGCCTGCACAACATGGTCTTCGCGATGACAGACCAGGCACATATCTCCACCCACGCGAATGTGTTCGACCGCTGCCTCGCCTATCGGAGCCGCCGCCAAGACTCCGCCCATCTCGAGATCGTCCGACACGACCAGATTGCGATAGCCGAGGCGCTTGCGCAGAATATCGGCGATCCACACTTTCGAAAGCGATGCTGGAGTCTGATCGCGCGTGACCTGCGGATATGCTGCGTGCGCGATCATCACCATCGGCATCTGAGCGCGAAGCGTGCGATAAGGGAGCAGGTCCTCGGCCCAAAGCTTTTTCAGAGGCTTCTCGATTACGGGTAGAGCGTGATGGCTGTCGAGTTTGCCCTCGCCCAGGCCGGGGAAGTGCTTGCCGCATCCCAGCACACTTGCGGCACGCAACCCAGCGAGAAATTCACGCGCATAGGTGATTGTTTCGCGTGGATTCATGGAGACTACTCTGGAACCCATCACGGCGCTCGAAGCTTCGAATGCCAGGTCGAGCACGGGTGCGAAGTCGACGTTGAACCCGAGCGCGAGGCAGTTTTCCCCGATCACTTCTCCATGCTTGCGGTAAAGTTTGCGGTCGCCGGTGGAGAAGACATCTGCAGCGGCGGGCGTTGGTCCGAGCAGGTCGCGAAAGCGATCTACGCTTCCGCCTTCGAGATCTACGCTCGTGAACAGTGGCATTGAAACGCACTTCTGACAGTCGCGCAGGAGTCGCCAGGTCTGCTCTGCATTTTTTATGTTTCGCGCAAACAGGATCACTCCTGCTGGCTGGAGCCGCTTGAGCAGGGAACTCAGGCGCGGCGTCATCTCGGCGCCGTCGAAGCCGACGATCAGCAGCTGGCCGATCGGAATATTTGAACGCTTGCTCTTGGCTGACATGTTAAATGGCGAACGACCCTCGAACCTTCATTCCTCCGCGTACTCTGCGTCCTCTGCGCTTAGATTTCTTTCTTCAATTCCGCCAGCAGGTTCAGTGCCTCCAGCGGCGTGAGCCGGTTCAAGTCTACTTCGCGCAGCTTCTCTAAAACCGGTTGCGAGAGCGGCGTGAAGATCGTTAATTGCGTCGGCGGAGGAGTAGCGCCGGGCGAAAGATGGTCCGTTGCAAGGCGCTCCACGGATTCATGCTCGGCGAGCACCTCTCGCGCGCGTGCGATTACTTCATTCGGCAGGCCAGCCAACTTGGCGACTTCAATGCCGTAGCTGCGATCGGCCGCTCCGGGTTCAACTTTGCGCAGAAAAACGATTCCGCCTCCGGTTTCTTTAACCGAGACGTGATAGTTCTTTACGCCTGCAAGCTGCTCGGCCAGTTCTGTCAGCTCGAAATAGTGCGTGGCGAATAGGGTCTTCGCCCGCACCCTGGCGTGCAGATACTCGATGGCGGCCCAAGCAATCGCGAGACCGTCATAAGTCGAAGTGCCTCGACCCACCTCATCTAGAAGAATTAAGGATCGCGGCGTTGCCGTGTGGAGAATCGCTGCCGTCTCCGTCATCTCTACCATGAATGTAGATCGGCCGCGGGCAAGATTATCGCTTGCGCCGATGCGGGTGAAAACGCGGTCGACCACGCTGAGGCGCGCTGAACGGGATGGAACGAACGATCCCATCTGCGCGAGAATCACGATCAGCGCAGTCTGTCGCAGGTAAGTAGACTTGCCACCCATGTTCGGCCCAGTCAGCAGCAGAATCGTGTGCGTGGTTGCATTCAGATAAAGATTGTTGGGGACGAAGCGATCGCTGCCTCCGGCCATTTCTTGATGCTCGATTACCGGATGGCGGCCCTCGACGATTTCGAGATCGCCGGCATCACCATCCGTCGATGCTATCAATAGCGGTCGACAGTAATTCCGTAGCGCCGCGATGTGCGCCAGCGAAGCGAGCACATCGACCTCAGCCAGGGCCAGCGCGGTTTGACGGATTCGTTTTGCCTCGAATGCGATCGCGGTGCGTAACTCAGTGAACAGCCTCCGTTCGATTTCGACAATCTTTTCCTGCGCGTCGAGAATCTTGGCCTCATACTCTTTCAACTCAGGAGTAGTGAATCGCTCCGCGCCAACAAGAGTCTGTTTGCGCTCATAATCCTGCGGAACCAGATGCAGGTTCGGCTTCGAAACCTCAATGTAGTAGCCGAAAATAGAATTGAATTTCACCTTGAGCGAAGTGATTCCGGTGCGGCCGCGCTCGCGCTGTTCGATCTGCGCCAGCACTTGCTTGCTGTTGCGGGAGAGCTCGCGCAGTTCGTCCAAATCGCGATCTACGCCCGCGGCAATGACACCGCCGTCGGCGAAACTCAGCGGCGGTTCCGGCACAATTGTGGTGTCGATGCGGGAACGCAGATCACCGAGCTCGTCGAGTGATCCATGCAGAGCCTTCAGCCGCTCTGCCGACAAGCGTGCGACTGCGGCTTTAATGGCGGGAATCTTTTTGAGCGACGAGGCCAAAGCAAGTACATCGCGCGGGTTCGCCGCCTCGAGCGTTACACGGCTCAAAAGGCGCTCCAGGTCGAGCACGCCATCAAGCGCGCGGCGGAGTTCTTCGCGCGCGATGGTATTCTTCACGCCAGATTCCACAGCATCCAGGCGGGCGTTGATTTCTGCGAGATCGAGCGACGGCCGCAGCAACCATGCGCGCAGCAGGCGCTTGCCCATGGGCGTAACCGCAGCGTCGATCGAGCGAAACAGAGTAATGCCCGCGTCCGTTCCGGCAAACAGCGGTTCAATCAATTCGAGATTGCGAACTGTCACCGCATCAAGCACGAGACAATTCTGCCGCTCGTACCAGCCAATGCGATCGACGTGATCAAGCGATCCGCGCTGCGTCGAGCGCACATAATAGAGAATCGCGCCCGCAGCAGCCGCAGCAGCCGTATGTCCCGCCAAGCCAAATCCCTCAAGCGACAAAACTCCAAAATGATTTTCGAGGAGTGGAATCGCGTGGTCGGGAGCGAAGATCCAGTCGTCCAGCGGAGTCTCGGCACACGCGCTCCCCGCTGCGCGCGGCTGAGGCGTTTGCGTTGGCAAAGGCTGAGTCAGCAATGGCCGGCTCGTCCTGGCATTAAACAGCGGCGCTGCCGAGCCATACAGCAACTCTTTCGGCCGCAGTTGCTCTAGTTCTTCCTGCACTCGCCGCAGAGCGCCTTCGCCGGAGAACTCCGTCGCGCGAAATTCGCCGGTGGAAAGATCGAGGGCCGCGAACCCTACGCGCTCGCCGACCTGAGCCAGGGCGGCCAGGAAATTATTCTCCTCGGAGCCGAGCAGAGAATCGGCTGCCGTTCCGGGCGTGACTACGCGTGTCACCTCGCGCCGCACCAGCTTTGTCCCGATCTGTTTCTTCACGAGCCGTGCATCCTCCATCTGCTCACAGATGGCTACTTTGAAGCCTTTGCGGATGAGCTTGCCGATGTAGCCTTCGGCTGCGTGGTGCGGCACGCCACACATGGGTACGGCGATGCCCTTTTCTTTGTTGCGCGACGTCAGCGTAATCTGCAGCTCTTTAGAGGCGACGATGGCGTCGTCGAAGAAAAGTTCGTAGAAGTCGCCCAAGCGAAAAAACAATAGCGCAGTCGGATGCTCTTTCTTGACGGCTGCATATTGCCGCATTAGCGGTGTGGACGGCTCGGTCATGGGTTAAGTCAGAGTGCGCGCTTGGCGCGGATTATAACAAGTTCAAAGTAGCAAGGTTTCAAAGTTTCAACATCCCTGCACTTCGAAACCTTCTTGACGCAGCTTCTCCCTCAATGTTTAGCTGATACATGGAACTAAGGAAAGATCCCATCACTCGCTCCTGGGTTATGACAGGAGATGACCTTGCCGATGGCGTGCCACGTCCTGAAACCGTCTGCCGTTTCTGCCCGGATTCCCCCAATCGCACGCAGGTGATCGCCGCGGCGCCCAACGCCGTGAGTTGGTCGGCGCAATCGGTAGTTCATCCCACGCCGCTCTACCACATCGAAGGCGAGCCCGGACGCCGCGGAGACGGCATTTACGACCGCATGAGTTCAGTGGGAGCGCACGAAGTTCTGGTGGAAAATCCCAGGCATGACCGCCAGCTCTGGCATGCCAGCGACGAAGAGATCGGACAGTTCTTGCGCCTTGCCTCCGAACGCATTCTGGATCTTAAACGCGACCCGCGCGTGAAGTACGTCAGCCTGTTCAAAGATCACGGGCCCAACGCCGGGCAGGAATTTGCTCATCCCACTTCGCAACTGACCGCCACCATGTTTGTTCCGCGCCGAGTGCTTTACGAGCTGCGCGCAGGCCGCGAATATTTCCAAGCCAAAGAGCGCTGTGTCTTCTGCGACATTCTCGCCCAGGAGGAACGCCAGGCCACGCGCGTGATAGAAGCGCACGGCGATTACGTGGCTCTCGGTCCCTATGCCCCGCGCGTGCCCTACGAAACCTGGATCATCCCCCGTAATCACGATGCGTCGTTCGAGCGCACGGGATTATCCAAGCCGGGATTGCGAACGAATCTTGCGGCGCTGCTGCGGCGAACGTTGCAGCGGGTTCGAGCACTTACGGAAGGTTTCCATCTCGTGCTGCACACTTCCCCGAACAGTCTGCATCCCTCTAAGACTTTGGGTTATTGGAAGACGATTGATGACGACTACCACTGGCATATCGAGATCATGCCGGTCATCGCCGCCAAGGCTCGCTCCTACACGTTCAAAGAAGTTTACTATTCGCCGGTCAGTTCTGAGACCGCGGTGAAGCAACTGCGTGAGGCGAGGATCGATGGCTAAGGCGTCCGCTAAGCCTGCTGACGCTTGGGTCACGGGGCTCATCCCCATGGCGTTTGTTGCTGACGTCCAACGCTCGGTAGATTTCTATAGATTGCTGGGCATGGAAGTGCGTGGCAGCGTGAAAACCGGCACCGGCGATCTGCAGTGGGCGCACGTCGCTTGCGCGCAAGCCAATTTAATGTTCGCTCGCGCCACGGAACCGGTTGTCCCCAGCCAACGGCGGTGTTGTTCTATCTCTACTCGCCCAACGTGGTGACACTCCGGGAACATTTGAGGGCGGAGGGCGTCCACGTTTCTTCTATCACCTATCCTGACTACATGCCCAAAGGTGAAGTTCGCGTCGAGGACCCGGACGGCTACACCCTGCTCATCGGCCAGGCTGGCTGAGCGAGGCTTCGCAGACGCATGATAAGATGTACATGGTCATACAACATGACCATATACACTATGAAGACAATTCCCGCCGGTCAATTTAAAGCGCAGTGCCTGCGAGTGATGGAGGAAGTCCGAACCAAGCGTTCGCCGGTCCTCATTACAAAACGCGGCAAGCCGCTCGCCAAGCTAGTCCCCCCCGACGAAAAGCTTCCTGACATTCTGGGATGCCTCGACGGAAAGATCGAGATTCTCGGCGACATCATTTCGCCCGTGACTCCGCTGGAGGACTGGGAAGGCTTGAAGTGATCCTTCTCGACACTCATGTTTTGGTCTGGACAGTTTCAAGTTCAAGCCGACTGTCGCGCGAGGCCACACACCAAATTCGCAAGGCCCAGACACAAGACGGCTGCGCCATAGCTTCAATTACACTCTGGGAGCTAGGCCTCTTGTTCCAAAGGAATCGCCTACGCGGTTCTGGGACGATTGAAGCCTCCGTCCGCGAGATTTTGGACCGCTCCCGAGTGCACGTAATGGAAATCACGCCGGACATTGTTGCCCTCGCGATGAGCTTCCCTGAGAGCTATCCCAAAGATCCGGGTGACCGTCTTATCGGCGCAACCGCACGGGCCTTGGGAATCACTCTGATCACGCAGGATGAGAGAATTCTTGCCAGTCCCCTCGTGCGCTCGGTTTGGTAGGCGATCGGTTTCCGATCCATTTACGTGATGCGGTTCGTCTTCTTGTACTCGTCAAATTTCTCCAAAAACCGGTCAATGTCTTTCTTCTGCAAATAGTAAGGCGTAGACAAGCGCAGCTTGTGCGGGTCGCCGCCGCGGATGCGGATCTTGTGCGTCTTCCACAGCCAGTTTTCTAAATCCATGCGCGGCACCGGTGGCACATTCACCGTCACAATCGCGCAGCGCAAGGCAGGATCGGGCGAGGTCCACGATTCGGCTCCGCGCTTCTTCATTTCATCGAGAATGTAGTCGGCCAGCTTGCGATGGCGGCTTTCAATGCGGTCGAGCCCAATGTCGTTCGCCAGTTTGATTGACGCGCGCAGCCCCCACAGCGCCGGCACGTTCGAGCTGCCGATGCGTTGAAAGCGTTCCGCGCGAATCTTGGAGTCGTCCCAGCCTTCGGTGACGATCGTGTTCCACATGCGGTCGATGACTTCATCGCGCACATAGAGAAAGCCGGAGCCTTTCGGCGCCTGCAGCCACTTGTGCGGGCTCGATGAATACATATCGCAGCCGAGGTCGTGCACGTTGAGGCGCATCATGCCGGCCACGTGCGCGCCATCGACCGCCGAAAGAATTCCCTTCGATCGGGCAAGCCCGCAAATCTCTTTCGCAGGCAGCACTACGCCGGAAAACGTTGTGATGTGGCTGAAGAAAATGACGCGCGTGCGCGGCGTGATGGCATCGTTGAATAAATTCAGAACCTGCGCCGCATCTTTCACCGGCCGGGGCAGAGTGACTCGCTTCACCACGACGCCATAACGCTTCGCCTTCAAATTCCACGGATGCTCGCCGCCGGGATGCTCCTGGTCAGTCATCAACACTTCATCGCCGGCTTTCATGTCGAGGCCGTTGGCGATATAGCTGTTGGCCTCCGTGGCATTGCGCAGCAACGCGATCTCATCGCGATGGCAGCCCACGAATGCCGCCAGAGGATCGCGAAACTCATTCCATGCGCCGTATCCCCAGATGGGATAGTCTTCGGGATCCTGCTGATCCATTCTCTCGGTGGTGGTATAGCCGTCGAAAACTGCGCGCAGCACAGGCGCGGGGCTGGAGCCGACGGTGCCGTTGTTCAGGTAAATCTCGTCGGCGGGAATCAGAAATTGCTTGCGCAATTCAGCCCAGTAAGCGTCTTCGTTCTTGTCGTTCTTACCCTGATCAAGCAGCGAGTGATCGGGCAGCGGCGGAATCTTCTCGAGCTGCGCGAACAGATTGCCCCGAAAGGCGAGGGAAGCGACGAGCCCCGCAGTGGCGGTGGTGAGAAAGTGACGGCGATCGAGCATGAGCCCTCCGGTCTTACGGATGACGGACGGCGCTATGGTACGACCATTGGTTTGTCGTGGACAAGCGTGAAGCGGTAAATCTACGCGTTAATAGTTAACCGAGCCGGCTAATAAGATCGACTGCGGGCTGCCGAGGGCGCCTGTGTAGGCGACACTCACGGAGGCGACAGCAGAGTAGGGAGAGGTCGCGAAAAATGTCACAGTGACCGTGCAACTTGCCCCGGGAGCCAGTGTGGCCCCGCAGTCGTTGGTTTCGGTGAAGTATCCCTTCGCGTTTTCCAGGCCAATCGACTGGATCGATTCGGTTCCTTGCCCGATATTTGTGAGCGTCGAAGTGAGCGTGGCGGTCGATCCGATCTGCACGTTTTGGAAATTCAAATACGCCGGGGAAATACTGAGAGCGGTCCGCCGGAAAAGCGAGATAACCGCGCTTCCGACAGTGTTGCTTCCTACCGTGAGCAGATCGAGCATTCCATCGCCGTCGAAATCCCCGACGATCAGTGAGCCGGCATAAATGGGTGCATTCCAATATTGAGGATTTTGAAAAGTGCCGTCCCCGTTGCCAAGCAGCAACGTTGCGAACTGCAAATCCTCATATTGAGAATTTGTCATTAAGACCACGTCCAAGTTGTTATCGTTGTTAAAATCTGCGAGTTGTATGTTGCCAGCGCTCGGAGCCAGCGGAAATCCGCTTCCGTTGATGAAATTACCCCCGCCGTCGCCGAGCAGGATCGAGAGGCTGCCGGAGACGATATCCAGATTGCCGTCACGATTTAGATCACCCACCGCAGCGGTGCCCGCGGAGTAATGGCCGCTAACACCGAACGGTAAGGTGTAGACCACCGGCTTACGGAAAGATCCATGGCCGTCACCAAAATTGACGTCCACGAATGACTCATCGTCCTCGAGATCGGGTACAGCTAAATCGAGATTCCCATCATGGTTAAAGTCTCCCGCGGCCGGAATGCCGAATGCCAGGGTGCTGTCGAGGCCGGTTTTACCGCCAAAGGTACCTGCTCCTCGTCCCAGGTATTCGTTAGAAAACCAGTCGTCATCTCCAACTGGAGTTGCGGTGATCAGGTCAAGTTCGCCATCCGCGTTGAAGTCGCCGACCAAAAGCGGCTCGCCAGCGTTGGCTCCCGTTCCAGCCAGAATGAAGCGGCCATCGCCGGTGCCCAGGGCGACGAACAAAGCATCGTATCCGCCATCGGCGAAAATAAAACTGCATGCATACCCGAATGCCAAATCCAGATTGTTGTCACCGTTGAAGTTACCGACAACCAAAGAATTAATGCCGCCGCAATTTTGGCCGGAATTGATATCCCCGATATTGAACGTCGTCGAGATCGGCGGCTGGAAGGTTCCATCTCCATTCCCCAGAAGCACTTCAATGGCGGAAGCCCCGTGAGCAATGGCGAGGTCAAGCTTTCCGTCGTTATTAAAGTCGGCCACAGCGAACGCGGACACATAGTCTTCTGCGGGCAGGCTCACGCGAGTATCGAATCGAGCAAATGCCACCGCCGACGCCGGCTGGCTAACCATAAAGTAAACAACATTCGAAATTCCGTCAGCAGCCGACGGATTAGTCACGGTGATCGAGGCGGTTAGCGGCTGGGCGATATCGGCCGCAGTAATGGTCGCCTGAAGCAGACTCGATGAAACAAACGTCGTCGTTCTGGCCGATCCGTTCCAGTTCACCACCGCATTCGAAGCGAACCCTGTGCCGCTGACGGTGAGAGTGAACGCCGCGTGTCCGGGGGCAATGCTCGTGGGCGTGAGCGGCTGGTTCACGAAGGGAACGGCACTCTGCTGAGCCAAGGCCGCAGTGCCAGCCGCAATAATTCCGAGCAACCATGCGAAGAGAAGAAGCGACCGAGTAATCGCGGAAACACATCGGTTCATGGAAAAAAGTCCTCCTTGGGCGAACTTCACGCGGGGAAAAAGGCCGGAAATGCTAGGGGAATTGCAGAACGGTTCGAATATACGGGCGCTGCTTTAGTGTGTCAAGCCTCGCCCGGAAACGGTGTCGCGTCCCGCGATCCACTCAAAAGATATCTGATCCCGTAAGCAAGATTGACTGCGGACTTCCCAGGGCGCCTCCATAAGTTATTCTCACAGACGCGCTGAACAGGGCATCACCCTGCTTGGGAGTCAGAGCAACGGTAATTGCGCAACTCGCCCCAGGAGCCAGGGTTGCGCCGCAATTATTGCTTTCCGTGTAATTTCCTGCCCCGTCGATCAACTGAATCGATTCGATTGACTCATTCCCCTGGCCGGTATTCGTCAAGGTGGAGATGAGAGTGCTGCTCGACCCTTGGTTGACGGTCCCAAAATTCAAAACGGCTGGCGAGATAGCGAAGTTGGTTTGCAGGAAGAGTGATAAGGTCGTCTCTCCGATTGTGGCATCTGTTATCTCCGTGCCAGCGGCGACCATATCGAGTTTGCCGTCGCCATTGAAGTCCCCCACAGCCATGTACGCCGAATAGTCCAGCGCCGCCCAGTTCAGCGAACTCTGAAATGTACCGTTGCCGTTGCCTAGCGTCAGACCCACGACTTGCTGCTCTGAGGGATAGCCCAGATTTCCCATTACAACCACATCCAATTTGTTGTCGTTGTTAAAGTCCGCAAGCTGTAAGCCCTCAAGTTGCACGTTAGCACCGACCACGGTGACCCCTGGCTCTTGCTTGAATGTGCCGTTTTCATTTCCAAGAAACACGCCGAGGTTGGTTGTCACGATGTCCAGGTAGCCATCTCCGTTGATATCTGCGGCCGCGGACGAGCCTTCGTTCAAAAATCCATCTCCGTGTCCTGGCTCCGGATATAGGATCGGACTGTTGAAGTTGCCATTGCCATCGCCCAGGAACACATAGAGGTCGCTGGTGAGTCCCCAGTAATCACGCCCTGGTATAACAAGATCGAGTCTTCCGTCATGATTGAAGTCGCCAACCGTCGGCACACCCCACGCATAGATATCAACCATTCTGCGCGCACCGCTGAAAGGACCCACACCCGTCCCTAGACTGACTGCGGGATAGTAGTTTATTCCCTCGTAATCTGCCGCTATGGTCACCACGTCGAGATCGCCGTCAGCGTTGAAATCGCCAGTGACCAGCGGCCAGCCGGCGACAGATCCGTTCCCTGTGAGCGTGAAACGACCATCCCCAGTGCCCAGCAATGTGTATAGGAGAAAACTTTCGAAGCCGCCGCTTTGATTTGGCTCGGGGCTCGCCACCGCCATGTCCGTGTTTCCATCCCCATTAAAATCCCCCACTAATAGGGAATAAAAAGCAATGCTGAAATTGGTGACGATCGGCGCCTGGAACGTTCCGTCTCCGTTTCCCAGGAAAACTTCAACGGTTGTGGCTGCACCATTAGTGGCTATCGCTACGTCAAGCTTCCCATCATGGTTGAAGTCGGCGACGGCGAGGCCGGAGATATAAGATTCCGACGGCAGAGTCACGGGAATGTCGATCCTCGCGAAGCCCACTGCAGAGCTTGAGGCGCCGACCATGAAATACAGCGCGTTTGAGGCTCCGTCGGTGGCCGACGGATTCGCCACGGTAATCAAGGCGGTCGTCGCGTACGCAACGTCTGCGGCAGTGATGGCGACCTGGAGCTGGCTGGATGAGATAAACGTGGTCGTTCTAGCCGAACCGTTCCAGTTCACCACCGCATCCGAGGCAAAGCCGGTGCCGTTGACGGTGAGAGTGAAGGCGGCATGTCCCGGGGCAACGCTTGTGGGCGAGAGCGGCTGGTTGACGAAGGGAACGGGATTATGCTGAGCCAAGGCCGCTGTGCCAATCGCAATGGTGCCGAGCAAGGATACGAAGAGAAGAAGCGAGCGGGCGATCGCGGAAACACGCCGGTTCATGGAATACAGTCCTCCTTAGGAGAAAACCAAGTCGAGGGGAAAAGGCCGGGAACCTCTGGGGGGATTTGCGGATCGGCTCGAGTATACGGGCGCTGCCTTATCGTGTCAAGCCTTGTCTGAAAAGGCTTCCCGGATAACCCCAAGGGGCAAGATCGCGTCTAAGGAAAGCAGAAGTGTGGGATTCGCGCTTGTGCTCCGGGCGTATAATGTCGTTAATAAGTAAGCGGGCCTTAAAGGAGTTCCCCATGAAATCGCGTTGGTTGGCATTCTCTGTGGCAATGGCGGCGTTCAGCACAGCACCCTTGATCGTGGCGCAAACCCAGACTCCCGGTCAGGCTCCGACTCAAGCTCCAAGTCAAACCCCCGCTCAAACTCCGAGTCAAACTCAGCCTCCCACTCACGACCCAGACAACGGCCAGCCGAAAGCCAGCGATGTGCAAAATGCGCCGAAACAGGCTCCCGCGGCGTTACCGACCAAGGACGACGACCAGATCAAGCACGACGGCTCCGAGGCTGATGTGGATGCGGTAGGGAACCGCAACGTCGGTTGCACGCGTGGCATGGGCAACTGGTACACGGTAGAGGGTCAGGTCTCGCGCGGTCGAGTTTACGCCCAGCAGATCGAGGCGCAGATCAAGCTGGTCAACGATCCCGTAGTCACCGAGTATGTAAACCGCATCGGCCAGAATCTGGTGCGTAATTCAGACGCGCAGGTTCCGTTCACCATTAAGGTGATTGATTCCGATGTAGTGAACGCCATGGCACTCCCAGGCGGATTCTTCTATGTGAACTCCGGCCTGATCCTCGCGGCCGACGAAGAAGCTGAAATGGCTGGCGTGATGGCGCATGAGATTGCCCACGTGGCCGCTTGCCACTACGGCCGTGAAATGACGCGCGCGCAGCTATTGCAATTGGCTACGGTTCCATTAATCTTCATCGGCGGCGGGATTGGCTACGGAGCCTACGAAGCGTCAGGCCTCGCGATTCCCATGACATTTCTGAAGTTCTCGCGCACGTTCGAGGCGCAGGCCGACTACCTCGGCGTGCAGTATATGTACCGCGCCGGCTATGACCCCTCGGCGTTCATCTCCTTCTTCGAAAAGATTCAAGCCATGGAGAAGAAGAAGCCCGGCACTCTGGCCAAGGCGTTTGAAACTCACCCGCCGACCGCCGATCGCATTGAGAAGTCGCAGGAAGAAATTCGAAAAATTCTGCCGTCGAAGCAGCAATACATTGTGACCACCTCGGAGTTCGATGAAGTCAAAGCGCGGCTGGCATCGATCGAAAATCGCCACAAGGTTATCGACCCCAAGGACGCGAACAAGCCCAGTTTGCGGCGAACCTCCGCCGGCAGCGATACCGGCAGCGGAACTTCGACGACTGACGATGACCGCCCAACCCTAAAGCGGCGGGATGATTCGACAAACTGACCAGACAAGCAGTAAGGATCAGCGAACCGGCGGCCTAGGCCGCCGGTTTTGCGTTGACGGGGTCAATGGGAACTGTGATGTCAAAAACGTATATTGACATCACCCTCCGAGTCCGATAGGCTAGGTGAGGTATGGCTAGAATCCCTAGAATTCCATTCACGCTACGAATGGAGCCCGAGGAACGTTCCGCGTTAGAGAACCTGAGTAAGGTCGAGGGACGCCCCATCAATCAGCTCTTGAACGAGGCTATCAAAAGCTACTTGAGCCGGCGGGGGCGAAAGGAGCGCAGCTTGGAAGCTAATCTGGCGAAGCTTCGGGCCTATCGCATGCGCGATCCTGGATTCCAAAAGGCGATCGCGGCGTTTGCGAAGGCCGAAGCGAGCTTGAAGGATCCGCTTGAGGGTGAGCCGATCGAGGAGTTCGCAGTCACAGATGCGCGCAGGCCGGGCCCTGTTCAAAGCAAAATCCGTAAAGCTTTGAATGCCTAACTGGGACGAAGATAGTCCCCGGCTGCGGGACAACCTCACTCAGGTCTTGAAAGAGATCGCCCGCAGGGCGGGGTTACGCGAGATTCCAACTGTAGAACTGGCGAGACGCTGGCAGCGCTCTTTCATGGAAGGGTTGAACGTACCCGACTCGCGATACGCCGGAGCGTTTCGAGGCGAACGAGGTCTCGAAAATATTCAAGTGAAAGTCGGGGCGAATCGTGGCGTGAACGCGATGCGGATCGCCGCCGCATTACGGCGCTTTGAGGCGACGCTCCAAACCCTTGTGGCAGATCTGGACAAGCTGTTGCCGATCGGCCACGAACTGGACGCCGACGAACTAGCGGCCGTCATCGACCTTTGCGCATGGGTGCATGCAGAGTGGATACGCATCCATCCATTTGCTAACGGCAACGGACGAACTGCGCGGCTTTGGGCCAACAGCTTGGCAATGCGTTACGGCTTGCCGCCGTTCATCCGCCTGCGCCCAAGACCCAACTCTGGATATGCCGAGGCCGGGGCCAAGGCCATGAATGGCGATTGGAGACCAACCGCCATTGTCCTACGACGATTGCTGGATGATTTTCCGGGTGGCAGTGATTTTCTCGACGAAGAATAACGGCCTCGGCGTCTAGCTGCTTCGGTCTCCGCCCCTGCCCACATTTCCTGCGGAACCATTCCCCAAACGACGAGATTCACACCCATCTGTGACCCCGGTCACAGCCCAATGTTGTCGAGAGCAGCTACTCTGAGCTACCCTAGCCGTATAGAGTGAGCAAGCAAGGAGCAGCTTTTCTATGGCCGAGAACACACTCACCATCACCGACAATCGCACAGGTCAGATGTACACCGTTCCGGTCGAGAACGGCACCATCCGCGCGATGAGCCTGCGTCAGATCAAAACCGGTCCCGACGATTTCGGGCTGATGACGTACGATCCTGCGTTCATGAACACGGCGTCGTGCCGCAGCAGCATTACCTACATTGACGGGGACAAGGGCATTCTGCGCTATCGCGGCTATCCCATCGAAGTGCTGGCCGAGCGCTGCACCTTTCTGGAAGTTGCCTACCTTCTGCTGTTCGGTGAATTGCCCAACCAGGGCGAACTCAAGACTTGGGTGTACGACATTACTCACCACACCATGCTCCACGAAGCGACCAAAAAGTTTATGGAGGGATTTCGCTACGATTCCCATCCCATGGGCATGTTCGTAAGCACGGTGGCCGCGCTTTCCAGCGTCTATCCGGAAGCTCGCGACATTCACGATGCCGAGAACCGCATGCACCAGATCGTTCGTCTCATCGGAAAAGTTCCTTCGATCGCAGCTCTGTCATACCGGCACAATGTTGGATTTCCCTACGTCTACCCGGACAACGATCTCAGCTACACCGAAAACTTTATGAACATGCTTTGGAGAATGGTCGAGCCGAAATATGTGGCGAATCCCGTTCTCTCCCGCGCGCTCGACATCCTGTTTATTCTGCACGCCGACCACGAGCAGAATTGCGGCACCAATGCCATGCGCTCCGTGGGCAGCGCCCAGACTGATCCATATTTGTCACTGGCGTCGGCTGCCTCGGCGCTCGCCGGTCCACTACATGGTGGGGCGAATGAAGAAGTATTGAAGATGCTCGATGAAATCGGCACGAAGGACAATGTGCCAGCTTTCATTAAGAAAGTAAAAGACGGACACGGCAAGCTGATGGGCTTCGGACACCGCATTTACAAGAACTACGATCCGCGGGCGAAGATCATCAAATGGTCGTCTGAGCAGGTTTTTGAAGTTACGGGCCGCAACCCCAAGCTCGATATCGCTCTCGAACTGGAGCGCATAGCTCTGGAAGACGACTATTTCAACAAACGCAAGCTGTATCCCAATGTCGACTTCTATTCCGGCATCATGTACCAGGCCATGGGCTTTCCGCCGGCAATGTTCACGGTGCTGTTCGCGATCGCCCGCACAGTAGGATGGCTGGCGCAATGGCAGGAACTGGTGAACGATCCGGAGCAAAAGATCGCCCGTCCCCGCCAGATCTACACGGGATACGACCAGCGGGAATTTATACCGATGGAAAAGAGAGCCGCTGCAAGCGTTCCCGCGCGCTGAACAACGGGAAGGGCACGGCTTAAGCCGTGCCGCAAGACTAGAGCACGGGAAGGGCACGGCTTACGAGGATGCGGAAAAACTCACAAACGCATGCAGCGGCCGCGTAAGGCCTCTAAAAATCAATCAGGGCTTAGCCCTCGTGGTCAACCTCGCGTTGGCATTGTGTTTTTCCGCAACCGCTTCAGCCGTGCCGTAAAACGTAACAACGACTTCCCGCTTTAGCGGCTGAGGTAAACGTTTTAATCTGACGATTACGCAGCGTGTTTCGTGGCCAGCGCGGCTACGTACTCTCGCCTCTCAGCCGGCGAGGTGATGACCTTCATCTCCTGCCAGTCGTAGGGCAATTCTTTTCCGCAATCGAGACAGGCTACATAAGTTCCGGTCAGAGCTGCCGCCTGGGGCCGCCGTCCCTTCCCGCGAATCGTTACCGGAAAACTGTACCGGGAATGCCAGCACCCAAAAAGCACGTCAATGAGTTTCGCTACCATAGAGCACCTTCCACACCCTGAACCTTCTAACCTGGATCATCCTAACTTGGACCATTTCACTGGGTTGTTGTGAGCGCGCGGTCTATCTGCAACTGCCACTTTTATCACGCAAGCACTCGATAACTTAGATTCATGTCGGAAGGAAATGGGTGCGTAATCCTTAGAACGAGAGTTGACGACGAGTTCCATTCCCTTCAAGTGTTTCTACGGACGCCACTTAGAGACCCGCGGGACAAAGATTATCTTCGCCTCGATTAGTATTCTCCGGGATTCAGAGGTAAAAGGATGTGACAACTGTCACGTGGAAAAGCGTCGGCTGTCACAAGTCAACTGAGGAAAACGAGGCACTTCAGTGCCCAGCGACCAACTGACAGCAGGAAGATCATCCGCCACCGCGATCTCACTAACCCCTATCCCCTGACCCCTGCTTTATGACAGATTCAAAGCCTTCTTGATCGTCCCGCGCTCGTTCTGAATTTTTTTCTGAAGAAGAGTAATCGCGTAGATCAGTTGCTCAGGCCGCGGCGGACATCCGGGAACATAAACATCGACCGGAATTACCTGGTTGACGCTTTGCACGAGCGCGTAGTTCTGGAATACTCCGCCGGAAGTCGCGCATGCACCCATGGAAATCACCCACTTGGGCTCAGGCATCTGCTCCCACAATTGCCGGATGACGGGCGCCATCTTGTTCGACACGCGGCCGGCAATGATCATCAGATCGCTCTGCCGCGGCGACGGACGAAACACTTCCGCGCCGAAGCGTGCAATGTCGAAGCGTGCCGCTCCCATCGACATCATCTCAATCGCGCAACAAGCCAGCCCAAACGTCATCGGCCAGATCGAACCTTTGCGCATCCAGTTCACCGCCGAATCAAGCGTGGAGAGCACAACCCCCTCAGGCGTGGGATTGCCGAAGGTAAGATCCTTGACCACCCGCTTGCCGTCTTCAATATCGACGTACGGGCCGAAATTCAACTCAGTGGACATGTGTCAATTGTAAATCAGGGAGGAGGTTTTCTTCGCGTCCTCCGCGGATGTTCTTCGCGAACTCTGCGCTCAAAGGCTTTTGATCAAGGTGCCAGACCGGAATCCCGGGGCCCGGCTCAATCTCTGGAATTACGTCGCTCGCCGGATAGCTTTTTCCGCCGACTGCGGCAGTTGCACAGGTACGAAGTATTCTTCGGGATAAAGATAGTCCTCGCCCGACTCGTCAATCACGCGAATCTGGTGCAACTTGGCCGCGGTCTCGTCCGCGACAACCTGGTAAAGCTTTCGCAATTCGAGCGCGGCGGCGTAATTCTTGTTTTTCACGCACACCGCGAACTGAAATTCGCTGCGTTTCATTGGATTTCCAGAATTCGCTGGTAATTATCCCCCTACAGTAGGTATATAATGTTCCGGGAAATACTTGACGAGCGTGTTGCTGGAAGACCACGCTGTAGTCTTGTCCCGGAGGGTAAGACATTGGCCTACGTTCCCATGGAGCTTTTGAAGTGCGTTGTTTTCCTTGGCTACATCGACCAAAAAGGAGAAGAACAGTTTGCTGGTTCAGCTTTTTGGATTTCTCGCCCTGGTCCCGAAGACATCAAGAACGATTACCGTCCGTGCTACTTGGTCACGGCTGGACATGTATTGGAAGACATCAAGAAGAGAGCGGCGGCGGGTGACAACCGTGTTCGTATTCGGATAAATCTTGCTGAAGGAATGCAAAAATGGATGGATACACCCATCGACTATTGGAAGTTTCATCCGAATTTTCCGTCAATGGATTTGGCTGTCCTAAAAATCGGCATTAGTGCCGCATGGGATCACGTAGCGTGGCCTATGGAGGCTTTCGTTAGTGAGCAGAGCATGTCAGATGATGGCCGTAAGATCGAATTGGGCGATGAGCTTTTCTTCGCGGGGCTATTTTGGCCACATACAGGAGAAAAGAGAAATATTCCAATTGTACGAATTGGCAATGTAGCAGCACTCAGAGGGGAGCCAGTGGTTAATAGCTATGGCAAGCCAATGGATGCTTACTTGGCCGAGAGTCGATCAGTAGGGGGATTGAGCGGATCGCCGACATTCGTTGATGTTCTCTTGGCAAAACAGACATACGTGGGTGAGCGCGCATGGCGTACAGGGCAATTCCCCGCCAAATTTAGATTAATGGGGGTAATTCACGGTCACTTTAACTCGGGGGATAGGCAACCAGACAATACGCTTGCCGAAGATGAAAAACTCGGAGTCAACCTTGGTATTGCAATGATTATGCCAGCTGATGCAATTTTGAAGGTGTTGGAGGTATTCGTGAAGGAAGAGGAAGAAGAAATAGAGGCTGCGCGTAATAAAAAGCGAACATTAGTGGTCGCCGATAGCGTTCCACAATCGAATGTAGCGGCGCAAGTGACGAGCACTGGAATAACAATTCCAGTGCCCACAAAAGAACAGTTTTTGACCGACCTAGGAAGAACGAGCAGTAAGAAGGATTAACTCCACCGCACGGGCGGAGTAGCGCCACCGATAATCGTGTGACCTAATGGTAGCGACCGGAAATGAATCAAAACGGCTCTGGAATGCTTTCGGCTTGGCGCACAGCTACGTCGCGCTTCTCGATCTGATGCAAAAAACTGGTGAACATTGGCTGCACGTCGAAGCGGCGATTTTACCGAAAACTGTACTCGTTCAAGTAGGACTGCAAGTAACCCTTGCCGACTGAATGATAAACGCCTCGCACCCCGTTCTTAACCAAGCTCCAGAATCCTTCCACGGTGTTCGTGTGAATATCGCCAACTACGTAGACCTTCGACGTGTGGTTAATCCGCTTGTGGCTGTAACCCATGTTCGGCATGTGCGAAATTCCATGATAGGCGTTGAGTTCGTCGGTAAAGACAGTGCTCTTGGGAAGGACGTATTCTTTAACCATCCCGAGCAGAGTCGAACCTTTGACGTCATCAGAAACCAGAGCCTTGATGCGGCCCTTGCGCTCAACAATTCCAACCACGGCAGTCTTAACCTTGTCCCCTGCCATCGGTCGGCCTGTGCCGCCCTTGCGCTTGCCGCCCATGTAGGTTTCATCCATCTCCACACCCTTGCCGCGTCCGCCGAGCCGTGGGGCTTTCTCATCGTCCAGCATGGAGCGAATCTGCTTAAACATGCGCCATGCGGTCTTGTACGTTACGCCTGTCTCTCGCTGAATCTGTTTAGCGGAGATGCCACAACGAGTGGCGGACATGAGGTAGATGGCATAGAACCAAGTCGTAAGCGGAGTGGGCGACTTGTGGAAGATCGTTCCGGCAGTCGGGTGAACGTGATGGCCGCAACGGTCGCAAGAGTAGGACGGGCGACTAGCAACGCGATGGTGCTTGGTGGTCGCTTCGCACTTGATGCAATAGATACCTTCCGGGTACAGGCGATTGCGAAGCCATTCAAGGCAGGTCGCATCATCTGGGAACTGTTTCTGGAAGTCTTTCAGGGTGTACGGCAGCATGTTCGGCTTGCGGTTATTGTGGGCCATTTGTTCACCTACTCTCAGGTAAAATCCTATCAAATGGCTGTACCTACTGTCAAGGGATAATTACCAATTCGCTTGATCTTCATCTCTCTTTCGCCAACGCCGTGCGCCTCGTACCAAAGCACTTCGGCATGACACATCGTACCATCGGCCAGCTTGATTGCTGTCGTCCCTTTTAGCTTTCTCCAGCGGCGCCCGCCATAAAGCTTTCGTAGTCGTCGCCGCTCGCGTACGCCCTTATCCGAGGCGATAATCTCAACGTCAAGAATTTGGCCGACGATCTTGAAAAACACGAAGCGATTCTACTCCTGCGTGCCGGTGCCCTGCGGCGTACCCTACAGCAAACCGTTCGACAGTCGAAGAACTCCGCATTTCGGCAACACCTTCAAGCGCGTTGCCGGAAAAGACGGGAGCGCGCTCAATAAGGGAAAGCTCCAAAGCGCTGGACGAAAAGCTCGATCATGTTGTCTCCGACACACTCTGGCGGCGGCCAAGAAACGAAAATCCCGGGGTCAGGCCAGAAGCGCGGCGCGGCGAGGTTCCAATTCTTCGGGGCATCGAGCATTATCAGGGCGCTTCTGGCGCCAGGTATGTTCTTCCATCGTACCGCCAGAAGCTGAAGGGCCAACTTCCCGACAATGTAATTGAAGCAAAAAAATTGAAGCCCGTAGAGTCGAGTTCCGGGATTGGGGCTGAAGATGTGGCTTTGGCTTCGAGTGTGCATCCGGGCTGCGCCCTCATAAGCCGTAAACCAGCACTGAACAAAAGGCGGGAGTATGAGGTCAGTTCTAAATCTCTCTCTAGCGTCTCTGGTAAAAAATGCGCCAGGAAGGGATTGATTCATGAGAGCGGCCTTCATGAAGACAAACGCTGCAAGGATAACTCCGTCCTTGGTCCCAAGAGAAAAAGGTTCGCCATCTAACATCGACCGCGAGAAGCGGTCCTTTATCTTGAGACTAAGAGCACTCATCCATTCGTTGTTGCACGCCCGGCATACGACGGGAAGTTTCATCTTGAATCTGTTTGCGTCGTACTCAATGGCAGGGGAGTCGAGTGTTGGGCGCTCCACGGCGCGATAGAGCATTTCCGGTAGGGCATCATTGAGCCATGCGTCCCAAATATGCTCCCCTCCGATCTCTACAGCATCGCTGAGGCAGAAAACGCACATCCTTGCCATTTCAACAACTTAGCACAGGCGATTAGCCCATCCGGGGGCCGACGAAGCATCGCAGTCTAGTCAGTCATCTATAGCATTACCCACATTGTTCTTACCCGATTTCCCTTGACTCGTTCTCGCAACCGGAACATACTATTAGCTGTAACGACAGCTCATTGAAAACTGAATATCGATAAGCTAAGTGCTTACCGGACAAGATTTTACAACCGGAATCCGGCGAATTTCGGTCCCGACAGAAATAGCCTGACTGATTCTAAAGAACTTAGGGAACGCCTGCGCGCCTAACTCCTTTGTCCGCAGGATTTTAGAGACAAGTTTCTTGGAGTCAATAATTTAGGCGGATTCAATGCATATCAACCAAACGACTGAGACCCTTTCCGAAGTTGATGCTTACACCGAGGGGTCCAGCACAGAAGAGTCCTTCAAGTTCTTTGGCACAGGGATTTCAATAAAGAACGCGAACCAGTGGACATGGTCAAACAGCGAAAGCATCGGCGCGATAAACGGGACTGCAAACGCAATGACGGTCACTTTATCGTCATCCACTGTCGATTGCTACCAGGAGATCCCGATTTTCGAGGACACGGTTTATCACACCTTCGTCTTTCAGCAGCCTGCAGGCAACACGAGTTGCCCGTAGGACTGAATCCCTTCAATATGTTCTAAGACGGCTTTTCTAGCCGTGACGCCGCCAGCCACAGGGCTGGCGGCTCTTTTTCTTCGGCCTTCGGGTTATCTTCGCGTGAGACCCGAGAATTCTCTGGCCAACTCCGCCAACGTAATTATCAGCATCATGGGATCGATCGGCGAACGCACGAAGCCATGCCTTTCGTAGAATCGCTGGGCGTCGCTGGAGATGGTGTGAACCAGGATTGCCCGGACGCCGGCAATGTTGGCTGCTTGCAGAGTGCGCAACACAGCGTCACGCAAAAGCCCCTGGCCCAGGCCGTGGCCGTGAAATTCGCGATCAACGGCAAGTCGACCAATAATCATGGCTGGAACGGGATCAGGCATGTTGCGCCGGACGCGGCCGGGAGCGCCGGCGTGCGCGACTGCTCCAACGGCCAACGCATAATAGGCTACCACTCGCAGGCCTAAGCACACTACGTAGGTGCGGGATGCGCCGCTTTCCTCATTCTGCAAGGCGCGGCGGCGCAGCCAGTCATCCAATGCCGGCTCGCCGCATTCGAACAGCGATAGATCGTGATCGTCGCGGAGCTTTTCTGGCGGGGTAAATGACTTCCCGCTCATTGCTCCCACGGAGCCGCGGTTCTCAGCAGACGCCGCAAGCGGGGATTGGCGGCTGGGGGACGGTCGAGCATCGACAGAAAGCGTTTGAAGTCCTCCGCGGGCAGCGAGAAATAACGCCGGTCGAGCAGGACAGCTTCGGCTTCGCGGCAAGCCGTTTCCAGCATGAAATCGGAACGATTGCGGCGCAAGGCGGTCGCCGCGCGGTCAATCAGAGCCTTCTGGCTGCGGGTCACACGCAGGTTGATGTTCTGGCTTCTGGTCTTGTCGGCCTTGGCTCCAGTGGCAGGCATGAGGCTCCTCTGTACGCACAACCAGTATACAACAGTGTACGCACAAAGGAGATACATTTGCTTGGGGGGAGCGTCCCGTCCCCGTCTGTCCCTGGTTTTGTCAAAGGGGGAGTGGAGTGCTGGAGGATCCGGGCGGGAGAACAGACTATAATCTTGATTATGACTAAGTACGAAGAGATAAAAGAGGCTGCTGTTGCAGGCGAGCGGCTGTTTCGGGAAAGGCAAAACCGCTGCTTGCAGTACGGCGTGCTGCTGTGGCGCAACTTCGCTTCCTACTGCGGAATTCCGTCCGACCAAATCAGAATGTGGCGCTGGAATGGATCGAACGCAGAGCCGGTTTTCGAGGACGCAGAGGCAGGCTACCTCTTCGCCCCTGCGGGCGCGATGAAGTTTGACGAAGAGAGCCAAAGCTGGCGTTTTGGCCTGCAAATAAGGCTGGGCGCACTCGGCTGGGTTCTCTGCCGGTTTGGGGTAGCCGATTCCGATGGGAAGGCGCTTGTGGAAGTTGCCGGAAACAAGGCACGAGTGGTCGATTTTAGTGACGAGAATCAGCGCAAAGGGCTTTACGACTACGTCGTGGAGGTAATTAAGGAGTGCTATCGAGAGGGAAATCCCCGTCAGACAATCGGATTTTCTCTCCCGGCGGTAGAAGGCAATGAGGTCGAGCCGGAAGAAAAGTAGGCATCCCGGCTTTATTTCGGGCCGTATCGGTACTTCCAATATTCAAGCTCTTTATCGACCAACTTTGTTGTGTGTTCGATGGCTGTTAGCGTTGGCCGGGTAAGTGGGTCTTTCTGCAATTCCGTAAAAAGAGTCCAGTCCTTCTTGCCTTTCTGGTCCAGAGCATGAGAACCTTGAATATCCAGGACGACGGCGCGAGTAACAATCATCTTTTTGCCACGCGTGTCCACGTCAACCCAGCGCACCTTATAGCCCATTAGCTTGCACTCACGTTGGTATTCTTCCGCATACTTGCTCTGGAACTCGCGTCGTTCCGCCTCGGACATGGATTTGAGCGTGTCTTCGAGGACAATCTTGCAGGGATATTCGCTGCTCTTGTAATGTGTGTACATCGCGACCATATACTTACCGTTTTGTTCATAGCCCGTTTGCACTGCCGCGATTATGCAGTTTTTATCAACAAACATGTCCATCAGCGAATCTTCATAAACCAGCACCGGCACCACCCACGTCTGGTCTCCAAATTCAGCTGGTTCCGCGCAAGGCGTTGCTACTAGCGTAGGGCGGCCACTATCCGGGTCGGGCCTAACAAACTGAAGACCCGGAAATGTTTGTCCGGCGGATTGAGTCGCCATGAAGAACCAAATGAAAATTCCTGTTTGACAAACGACTATGCGGCGAGACATGCTAGGAATTCTAGCATCAGAAGTGTGGAATAGAAGAAGCCCGGCACGTGGCCGGACTGGCGAATCGGCGGCCTCGAACATGCCTGAAGTTTGCCGATACCGGCAGAACAGCAGGTTCCTCACCGGGCTTGGCGCCCGGTTCGGAATGACATCCATAGAGTTTAGGGCGTGCCGGCGCGGCCTGAAGCCGCGCCCTTTCAACGCAACGAGCCTACTTGAATCCCTTAACCGCCGCGGTCTCGTCATCCTTCACATCGAAGACGGTGTACAGCTTGGTGATCTGCAGCAGGTCGTGCACCTTTTTGGTCAGGTGGAGCAGCTTGAGTTCGCCGCCCTGATTCTTGGTGGTGGTGAATGCGCTCACCAGCTCGCCGATGCCGGAGCTGTCGATGTAGTTGACGTCGCCGAGGTTCAAGACGATTTTCTTGTTGCCCTTGGCGAGCAGATCGCGCACGGTGTCGCGCATCATTACGCTGCCTTCGCCGAGGGTGATGCGGCCGCTGCAGTCCACAATCGTGACTCCGTCGACCTGCCGGGTGCTGAGTTTCATGCTCACTGAGACGCCTCCTTGCCGGCCGCGGATGAGCCGCGGACGTGCTTGATCAGTTTTATTTCGGTGCCTGTCTGAGACGGGCGGATTTCCACCACGTCCATAAAAGAGCGCATAAGAAAGATACCGCGTCCTGAAGTCTTAAGCAGGTTTTCCGGGGCCAGCGGATTCGGAATGCCGCCCAGGTCAATGCCTTTGCCTTGATCGCGAATCGTGATGACGAGATCCTCCGGCGTGCGCTCGAACGACAGGACAACTTTTTTGTCGGGAGCATAGGCGTTGCCGTGCAGCACGGCATTCACCGCGCACTCGCGCACCGCCATGGAAATCTGCATCACTTCGTCTTCTCCAAAACCAATATCCGTGGCAATGCGGGTGGCTTTTTCTTCCGCATGGTCCACGGTGTCCAAAGTGGAATCGAGCGTGTAGGAGACTGATTGCTCCATGGGCGATGAATACGTGTTAGACCCGCACCTGTTCTTTGGAATGGCCCGTAGGGGCTCGCCACAACGCTGCAAGCGACGATTCGTCAGTTTGCCTGTGAAAGCAGCAAGTTGTCAACGTGCAGGAGCGAATATATCGAATGTGGGGGCGGCAGCCTCGAGAGCCTGCCCCGAGCGAAGCCGAGGGGTTCCGCCGGGCGCGGCGGGATTGCGGCACGCGTATAATTTGGGGAGCGTGAGTTCCGCCCAGCGAGCCAGAATCAAGCATTTCCTCAAGCGATTGATTGCGGTGGGGCTCGCTTCGGCGGTGGCCGTGACAGCGGCCGCCTATGCCGTCGACTACACTCTGTTCCGCTACCGCGTGAGTTCGAATCGCCAGCCCTACGGACAAGTCACCGTCACCCGCTACGACGCCATCACCCAGAAAAGCGGCAAAACCCAGTTCATCTTCAGTCCGCCAGAGACGCAAACCTGCGTCCATGCCCTGTTTCCGCGCGGAGGATACACGCCCTGCTGGTATTTAGAGCGCCACGCTGAGGAGCGCACGGATATCTGAGTGAGCACGTCCAAGACGTAGTCGCCAGCGGTGCGCGGTCAAGTACGTCTGGCTTTAATGACCACCATCCCTGCGCCCTAACCCCTAACCCCTAATCCCTAAAAGATCGCACAACGGTTTTCCTGCATCTCAATAAGTAGACTCGGAGGAATTCACATGAAGAAATATATTGGTCTGCTCGGCGCCATCGCGGCGCTTGCTGTCTGCATTTCCGCAGCCAGCGCCTATGCGCAGGATGCAGGCGCAACCCAACGTATGCTGGTAACGGTCGAAGCGCGTCATGGCAAAACTGTCCCTGACGTAAGCCGGGCTGACGTGATGGTGCATGAAGGCAAGGATCGCGATCAGGTCACGGACTGGGTTCCCGCCCAAGGCGATCACGCCGGACTCGAACTGTTCATCCTGCTCGATGATGGCTCCAGCTTTAATCTGGGAAGTCAACTGGAGAGCATTCGCAAATTTATCGGCACGCAGCCGGCCTCCACCAAGATCGGTATTGCCTACATGCAGAACGGGATCGCGAAGATCGAACAGGCCCCAACCAGCGATCACGCCTTGGCCGCGAAGGCCCTGCGGCTTCCGTTGGGTATCGCGGGCGTGGACGCCAGCCCATATTTCGGGATCAGCGACCTGGCCAAGAAGTGGCCGGCAAGTCCCGATCGCCACGAGATCGTGTTGGTGTCCGATGGCGTGGACCGCTATTACGGCGCTGGCGATTTGCAAGACCCCTATCTCGATGCCGCCATCCACGATGCCGAGCGCGCAAACATCGTCGTTTATGCGATCTATGAGCCCGGAGCTGGGCACTTCGGCCATAGCCACTGGCAAAGCTATTGGGGACAGATGTATCTCTCGCGCCTCGGCGAGGAAACCGGCGGCGAAGCCTATTACATCGGCATGAGCGGCGCTCCGGTAAGCTTCGATCCGTTCCTCGAAGAGACGGCACAGCATCTCGAGCATCAGTATTGGCTGACCTTCCAGGCCAAGGTGCCGAAGAGAAGCGGCTGGGAGCGCGTCAAAGTCTCGACGGAAGTTTCGAACGCGGAACTGGTCGCCGCGCACGAAATGTATGTCGAAAAGCCCTAGGCGTTCTGGATTTAGCCGCGAGGCGGCGCAAGAATGCAGCCCACGGCGTGAGAGTATGTTACGAAACGCAACGCAACGCCGAGCACCGGCGGTGGGACGAAACCCATCCCAGCCGCGAAGCGGCGGCATGTGAAAGCCCGGCACGGAAGTGCCGGGACGCCGGAAGTAGAATTAACCGAGTCCGCTTCAGCGGACGGCACGAGTTTCGTAACAGACTCGTGAGCCGTGGGTCAGATCAGGGGATAGAAGCGAGACCCGGAGGGGCGAAAGATAAGCTGCCCCGAAACTCCGGGGTACAGCACACTTTCTCACACCCTTCCAGCCCGAACAGGAGACGCAAGGAAATGAAAGAAACCCCGCAACAATACACGCAACGCATCATCGGCAACGTAGAAGGAAAGGAATCGCTAGCTGTTCAGGCCACCACGCCAAAGAAGCTCGAACGCCTGATCAAGGGAGTGTCCACAGCCAAGCTACGCAAGCGCCCCGCGCCCGACAAGTGGTCGGTGAATGAGATTCTCGCCCACCTGGCCGAGACAGAAATCGTCGGCGGCTTTCGCATGCGGCTGATTCTGGGCGCGCCCGGCACTCCCATCCCGGCCTTCGACCAGGACGCCTGGGTGATCAGCGGCCATTACGAAAAGCGCGATCCGCGAAAATCACTCGAACAGTTTCGCGTAGTGCGCGAAGCCAATCTCGCGCTGCTGAAATCTCTGACGCCCGAACAGTGGAAGCACTACGGAATGCACGCCGAGCGCGGCCAGGAAACCGTCGAACACATAGCACGCCTGTACGCCGGCCACGACATCAACCACCTAAAGCAGATCGAAGCCATTCTAGACAAGTAGCCAACGGGAAGGCCCGCGTCGCGCGTTGCATCCTTGATCGTGTGGAGCGGACACTCTTGTCCGCTGCCTTTGATCTTGGTTTTGATTTTGACTTCGCAGAGGCGCATGTACAGACTCCTGCGCAACCGTGGAAGAGCGGCGCTTCAGCGCCGCGTCAAGCCCCACTATATAAGCGGGCTTCAGCCCCCGTGGTCGCACTCGAGTCCATAACAAGACTCGCTACTGCTCGAATCCTTACCCTGCTCTCTTCACCAGCTCGCGAAGCTTATCCAGATCCTGCGCCGCGACGTCGCTGATCATGAAATAGCAGAGACCGTTGTGGCTCCAGCTTCGTGCGCTGAATGATCGTGCGCTCTGAGCGTTTTTTCGCGCGCACCCGTTCGCCAAAGCCTGTTCCTGAAAAATGAAAACCGAAATCTGATGCTGGCGTACGCGGAAAATCAACTCCGCGCCCGGGGACTGGTTGAGATAACTTACTTTGCCGCCCACCAAAGTAAATGGAGAATCCTGCAACTCAGGCAGATTGAAAGTGAAGGGAATTTTTCCCGCAAACCACGGCTTCACAGTATGCCGGTCCGTTGAAACCACATCCACCGGATTCGAACTGGCCAGCGTAGCCACATGCAGGTCAGCGAGTTCACTTAGCAATTGTTGCTCGCCCCTGCGTTCGCGATTAAGGTGAAGAGAAATCGCGCCAACAATCACCAATGCCATAGCACCAGCAAGAGCAGGGAACCAGACCACCTTCCACCGGCTCGCGCGGCGCGGCGCAATGCTCTTCTGAATCCGTGCGCGAAACGCCGGGTCGGGCGTAAACCGCTGTCCAGCAGCCTGTACCGCGCGCTTCTGCTGCACCCGGCTCAAACTCTCTGCGGCACAAGCCCCGCAACTTCGCAGGTGCTCACCCACCGCACGCGCTTCTGCCGGCGGCAGTTCACCGTCGAGATAAGCATCGAGTTTGTCCGCCCAATTCTCACACACCATAGTTCGCACCTCATTGTCATTCCGAACCGGGCGCCAAGCCCGGTGAGGAACCTGCTGTTCGCCTGCGCGATCCATCCCGCACGCGTAAACTGCTTACGGAACAACGCCTCATCACCCGCGAGAACCCTGCATTTCCTGAACCAGCGTGCGCAGCGCCCGCCGCGCCCGCGACAATCGTGACATCACCGTACCCATCGGAATCGCAAGCGTGGTCGAGATTTCCTGATACGACATTTCTTCAACCTCGCACAGCAGCAACACCTCGCGATAAGCCACCGGCAGTCGCTCCAGCGCCTGCTGCACCAATTGCGAATCCGAACGCTGCAGCAGAATGCTCTCCGGAGTTTCTTTCGCCGGCGGCAGGACGTCATCGCCTTCAAGATCGAGCGGCACGTTCGAGGTCGCCTTCAGTCCCGTGCGTGACGTCAGAAACGTGTTCCTCAGAATCTTGTAGATCCAGGCGCGAAAATTCGTGCCCGGCTGGAACGAAGAAAATCCCTTCAGCGCCTTGGCATAAGTTTCCTGCACCAGATCCTCGGCCTCGTGCCGGTCCTGCGTGAGCCAGCAGGCAAAGTTATAGAGCCGTTCGAAATGGGGCATAGCCAACTGCTCAAATGTCTCCGATGGCAAGGTCGATTCCGTCACGCACACAAGGGTAAACCAGCCGGGACTGGTTTTATTCCCGAGGCCGACAAATATATTCAGTTCTCTGCCGCCGGTTCAGTTTGAATTCGTCGGAAAGGCCGCGGCTTTAAGGGCCTGCGGAAGAAGTCACGAAATGCGTGCAGTTCCGTGGAAGAGCGGCGCTTCAGCGCCGCGTAAAGCGCCCAAAATTAGCGTGGGCTTCAGAGTGTGCGTGAGAACTAGGTTCGCGCTCTCGCGGTGGAATGAAATTCGGCGTTCAGCCGCGAAGCGGCGCCAGAATGCAGCCCACGGCGCAAGCCGTGGGTAGAATGTGGGAGATGAGCAAGCCCCGAAGGGGCGGAAGATCAGTTCTCACGCACACTCTTCAGCCCCGGTGGTCGTACTTGGGCTGGCCAAGTTCTCCAGCAACCTCTTAAGCCGCCGCGAAGACAGTTTTTTCAGATTGAAGGGCTACCAGTTCTCTTATCGCGCAGGGGCGGGGGCAGGGGCATTTCCCTCAAGAAGAAAATCCGATGAGTTCGCGCCAAAAATGAGTGTCAGCGGCTGAGGTAATTCATGTTATTTTCAAGCTAACTTTTCTGGTCTGAAATGCCGCCAACGAAGGAATTCCACATGACTACAAAAGTCTGCGCCAACAGCAAATGTCCGGCCTACGCGCACTTTGTCTACACGGTAGCCATGCGCTGCGTCCTGTGCCGTTGCGACCTGCAACCCGCGCAGAGAGCCGAAGTGAGTTTCGGCCGCACCGACGCAAGCGTCGCGGACGATCACTCGAGCAAATCGGCTCGAACCCACTCCGCCCGGTAGTCGCGGGATTGACTTTGTTCCTTTGATCAACGCTGTGTTGCTTCCATCAGCTCGAATCCTCGTCGAGCCCTAAATCCCTAGAAGTGTTTCGCCGGCAACCTTTATCGCGATAGGATATTCTCAGAAGGCAGCAGACAGGAGAGCGACCGTGAAAAAGCATCGCGCGCCGTGGTTTCAGCTTTGCGTGGGATTAACGCTGATGCTTGGACTAGCGCTCGCGCCCGTGCTCACGATGGCCGCCGATCCGCCTCGCATCGTAGGAACTTGGGAAGGTGTCCTCGATCCAGGGGCGCAGCCCAAGAAACATATCGTCGTTCACATTGCCGCCGACCAGGACGGAAGTCTAAGCGGCACCATCGACTTCCCGGACCAGGATGTTTCTGGAGTCCTGATCAGCGGAATAACCTACAAAGCGCACGCGCTTCACTTCGAGAGCACCCAGAACTTGAGCGCGTACGACGGCACCCTGAACAAAGAAGACACCGAAATCGCAGGCACGTGGAAACAAGGCGCAACCCCCGTAAGTCTGACCCTGAAACGCACCTCGTCCTAAACCTCCGCGAAGCAATATCCAGCCAGTGCGAAACAACAACTCGGCCGAAAATATTCGGCGGGAAAATAGTCGGAAGTAAAATAATCAGCAGCAAAATAATCAGCAGTAAATAAAAAATGGCGGAGAGGGTGGGATTTGAACCCACGATACCCGTTAAGGTATGTCCGCTTTCGAGGCGGATCGTTTCAACCGCTCACGCACCTCTCCGGATGGAGCTATCAGCCGTCAGCTAAACCGGGATTCCTCGCTTCGCTCGGAATGACAATTCTCGTGCGTTGGCCTACGGCCAACGACTAACGACGGCTTTTACAAATTAACGACGGTTTTTAAAGAACGTTTGCAGCAGTTCGGCGCAGCGGCCTGCTAGAACTCCGCTGCGAACTTCTGGTTTGTGGTTGAGTTGCTTGTGGTTCAGCAACTGCATTACCGAATTTACCGCGCCCGCTTTCGGGTCGTCTGCGCCGTAGATGAGGCGCTTGATCCTTGCGTGCACCATCGCTCCGGCGCACATTGGGCACGGTTCAATTGTAGCAAACAGGTCACACTCGGAAAGGCGATGGTTACCGATGGCTGCGCCAGCTTCGCGTAGCGCGATCATTTCGGCGTGCGCCGTGGGATCGTTGTCGGAGATATTGCGGTTCCAGCCGCGGCCAATAATTCGTCCCTCGGATACTACGACCGCGCCCACCGGGACTTCGCCCGCTTCGAGAGCGCGTTGAGCTGCACGCAGCGCTTCTTCCATCCACAGCTCGTCGGAACCCGTCGTTGGCACGGAACCCGTCGTTGGTCGTTCGTCGTTGGTCGTTGGCACGGAACCCGTCGTTGGTCGTTCGTCGTTGGTCGTTGGCACAGAACCCGTCGTTGGTCGTTCGTCGTTGGTCGTTGGCACGGGGGTCGTCGGCACGGGGGTCGTCGGCACGGATGTACCGGCTGCGCAGCTCATTTTCTTGCTTCGGCTTCTTCCGCTTACTTCCTCGCCGCAGCAGCTCTAGTTTTACCCGCCTTGTTCCATTTCTTGCCCAGCCGCTCGAGCACCGCTGCGACGATCAAGGGCAAGCCAACCGTGGCGTCGACAAAAACTTCTCCAAACTTTCCACCTTCCGCCGGAGGCACAAATTTTCCCCACGACACCGCTTCACTGTAAGGGCTACCAGACAGCCCGCCCCAATAAACCGGCTCCGGACAAATCCGCAACCCATAGTGATAGCGCTTCAGCGGAACATTTTCTCCTAGTCGCCGGTGCCGCAATTCGCAGAACGGACCAAACTGCTGCGACCAGTTCCGCGGCACTCCGCCGCCGATCGTGAAAATTCCAAGTTTCTTCTGGCGCAACAAAGTTGCCGCAAAGTGCTCGAGATCTTCAAACGGATCGAAGCGAATCCTGTGCCGCCCGGTCGATTCGCGCAGACGATTATTCAACGCCGTGTCGAGGCCCATCTCCGAATCACTGAAGGCCGGAACAAACACCGGTACACCCATCTCATGCGCCGATTTCAAAATCCCGCGATCCGGAGTGTGCTTGGCCAGGTAAGCCCCAATCGCGTGATTCAGTTTGTACGAGCACATCACCTCATTGTGATCCCATCCCTCGAGCACCGCCGACATCACTTCTTCCACATCGTCCAGATTCTGCTCCGGCTCGAGCGTGTCATACACGCGGTTGTATCCCTGCTCGTAAAGTTCCTCATCGGATACTTCAGGATTGGCCCGGAAGTGCGCGCGTCCCGTAGCCTCCACCAGCCCATGCGCCATCAAGGCCCCGGTTGAAACCACGGCGTTTACGATTCCGCGATCGATCAACTCGGTGACAATCAGTCCCTGCTTCGCCACAGTCATCGCGCCCGAAAGCGTCATGACGACAAAACACTCTTCGTCGCGAGCCATCGTCTCCAGCACATCAGCGGCCTCGCCCAGTTGCCGTCCGGTAAAGGCCGTCTTCGACATGGCCCGCACCAAGTCGTCGATCGATTTCACCTTCGACAGGTCGAGCGGCTCGAGCGGAATCAGCTTGTCCGCAATCGGATTGTGCAGATGCCGGTCGACTCCATCGCCCGCATGTCCAGATTTTCCGTGCGGCTTTCCGGCCGAATGCGCGTCGTTATGATTCCCGTGTTTCAAGGTAATGCCTCCAAGCTGCAATCAAATCTTCCGACAAATTACTTTACAGGAACAGTGTGAATGAACGCCACGCCACGCGCCGTTCCGCGGACTGGCATTCAGTTGCCTGGGCGCGAGTGCGATCCAAAGGCAAAAGCTTTAACCACAGAGGGCACGGGGTCGCACGGGGTAAGTCAAAACACACTCCGAGGCACCGGTGTTCACCGGTTCCACCATCCGGGGCATGAGGACGCCGAGGGGTTGGCGAAGGCAAATTCAGTCATCTTTGGCAATACAAAGACGGCTCGTGGAAAGTGACGCGCGTCATCAGCTACGATCACAAGGCCGCAGGGAAATAGGTGTGGCTCAACGGATTAGGGCGCGAGTGCGATCAAAGGCAAAAGCTTTAACCACAGGGGGCACGGGGTCGCACAGGGTAAGTCAAAAGACGCACCGAGGCACTGAGACCGCGTTGAGCCGATTCAGGCGTTAAACTCTCCCCATGCCCGGCAAGCGCAAATTCGAAGAACAACTGGCCGCCCTCGACGCACTCCGCCAGCAAGCGCGCGAAGCGGTGATCGAGCCTCTGCGCAAAGCTCTGACCAATCGCAACAATTTCATAGCAGCCAAAGCTGCCGACCTGGTGCGCCAACTCGAACTCACTCAACTCACACCAGAATTACTCACAGCCTTCGACCACTTCTTCGAGGACGCAATCAAAACCGATCCGCAATGCTGGGCCAAGAATGCCATCAGCAAAGCCCTAGCGGCGTTCGAGCATCAGGACGCCGACGTTTTTCTGCGCGGCATGAAGCACATCCAACTCGAACCCTCTTACGGAGGCGCTTCCGACTCTGCCGGAACGCTGCGGGCAACCTGCGCTCTGGCATTAGTGCAGTGCCGCAGCCTGCGAGAACCAGAACTGCTGCGGCATCTGGTCGAACTGCTAGCCGACAAAGATAAGTCGGTTCGCGCTGAAACCGTCCGCGCCATCGAGCAAGTCAACTCAGACTCCGCTGCGCTTCTGCTGCGCCTGAGAGCGATTCTGGATTCCAATCTGAGATCCAGAAAGCCCGGCGACGAGCCTGAGGAAGAACCCGAAGTTTTAGGCGCCTGCTACGCCGGCATTCTCCGCATGGAAGGACCGAGCGCGATTGCATGGGTAAGCCGCTTCCTCGATGACGCCGAGGATCCCGCAGCCGAAGCCGCGCTCGCCATCGCTGGCTCGCACACGCCGCAAGCCTTCGAGACGCTGCGCGACCGCTTGGCCGAAGAACACGATCCATGGTTTCGTTCGGTACTGCTCTCGGCCATCGCTCTGACTCGTCAAGATGCAGCTCAGGAATTTCTGCTGGATCAAGTTCGCACCGAATCTCTGCAAGCTGAAGCTGCGATAGAAGCGATCCTGCGATCCATGCCAAATTCCGAAACAACCAAGCGCCTCGAGGAGTTAGTAACCGGAAACCCGCGCCTGGCAAAGGTCTTCAAAGCCCATCTCGTACAGTCTCCTCACAGAACGCGTTAGGGAAAGGTTTCTGCAACCGACGTTCTCAGCTTGCCCTGAGCGGGCGAAGGGACGAAGGGCCAACGACGGTTTCCCGAAGCCCGACAGCCGAAGCCCGAAGCCACGCGCTCGAATGCTAATCTCGAATGCTAATATTGTGCCGAGAGGAACACCGTGCCCCCAGATAAATTTCGCGTAGCCCTGGTGCAGATGTCCTGCGGTCCCGACCCAGAACAAAATCTTGCGAAGGCGCTGGAACGCGTAGCCGACGCCGCCGGACGCGGCGCGAAAGTAGTCTGCCTTCCTGAACTTTTCCAGACGCAATACTTCTGCCAGCGCGAAGATCACGCTCTCTTCGATTTAGCCGAGCCAATCCCCGGGCCGACCAGCGAAAAATTATCCGCCGCGGCGCGCCAGCACGGAGTCGTTCTGATCGCGTCGCTCTTCGAAAAGCGCGCGCCCGGCATTTACCACAACACCGCCGCCATCTTCGATTCCGACGGTTCCCTTAGCGGCCTCTACCGCAAAATGCACATCCCCGACGATCCGCTCTACTACGAAAAGTTTTACTTCACTCCCGGTGACCTGGGCTTCCGCGCGCTCGACACCACCGCCGGCCGCGTCGGCACGCTTGTCTGCTGGGACCAATGGTTTCCCGAAGGCGCGCGCCTCACGGCGCTTCAAGGCGCGACAATCCTGTTCTATCCCACGGCGATCGGATGGCATCCTGCCGAGAAGGCCGAGTTTGGCGTGGCTCAGCACGACGCCTGGCGCACCATCCAGCGTGCCCACGCCATCGCTAACGGAGTCTATGTTGCCGTGGTGAACCGCGTAGGTTTCGAGACCGGCAACATTCGCGGCAAGTCCGCTCCTGGACAAGGCCTCGAATTCTGGGGAGGATCATTTTTCTGCGATCCCTTCGGCCGAGTTCTAGCGGAGGGCTCGCATGATCGGGAAGAAATCCTTATGGGAGACGTAGACCTGAAAGCCCTCGAAGACATTCGGCGCAACTGGCCGTTCCTCCGCGACCGGCGCATCGACGCCTACGCGCCGATTAGCAATCGCTTGATCGATGGCCGCTGAATCGGATCGCAGCGGCTAGGGATTAGGGGCTAGGGACCAGGGGCTGGGGATCAGCGATCAGGGCCAGTGTCAGGGACACCGAATAGTCGGGGGAAAGCCTGCCCTCTAAACCCTAATCCCTGAAGCCTCGTACCGCAGCGCGAGAAAAGTTCTCAGAGGGCGCACTTTGTCCTCCCTGTTTTCTCGGAAGCTCTACCCGTTCTCATAGCCAAACTTGGCGACAATTCCGCCGACTTCAAATTGATCGCCGTTCTTCAGCTCTTGTTGGCCTTGTTTTAGTTCGGCATTATTGATTTTGATCCGGACGCGCTTTGCTGATCGCACCAGAAAATATCCGTCTTCGCGCTGGTGAATCGAGGCGGCGACACGCGGAGCGAACCATCGCTTCAGCCGAATGCTGGCCATCTTGGATTTGCCAATTACGCTGAGCTTGCTTGATAGACGATACTGCTGACGGTCGCTTTGGCCGGCGAGGATGGTAATCATGCCGATTTGTCGCGGCCTCACCGCCCTCGTTTGGCAGAGCGGTACGAGCGTGATGCCCGACGGCCGCAGAGGCGCAGCGCCGGCTGACATCTTGGCCATCATTTCTTTGAGCTTGACGGTGTCGAGCACCATGGTCGCTTCCAGTTGCGGGGGCGCGCCTTTTTCTACTTGAGCCTGCCAGTTGCTCGTGCGATCCAGGGCCGCGGACGACGACGCATCGCGCTTGCCCGCCGCGTCATGAAATTCGATTTGGTGTTTTCCGATTACAATGACATCCCCATCGCTAAGCACGTCCTTCGAAACGCTGCGATGGTTGAGGTAGGTGCCGTTGAAGCTCTCGTGGTCCTCAAGAACATAGCGGTTGTTTTCCCAGAAGATTCTGGCGTGGTGCCCAGAGACAATCGGATTATCGATTCGCAGCAGGTTGTCGGGCTGGCGGCCGATCGTGACCACGCCCCCACTCAAGGTCACTTCCTGTAAGAGGCTATCGTTGAATTTAAGAGACAGCTTTGCGGTTTTGTCCTGCCAGTGGGAGGCTTCCTCAGAAAAGCTCAGAAGCATGGGGGCTAAGTTCTGCGTCATCGGGGCTCCAGAAAAAGAATACGTTCCAGTGAACGGTTCTTCTTGAGCATTCCTGGGTCCATCAGGAGAAGTTCTAAGTGACTGATTCCAGGCACTGATGAGAATGACCTGGCGCGCCATTGGACAAGTTGTCCCATGCCACGCGGCCAGAGGGACAAATTGTCCCCGCTCAGTCGGAACTCAATTCGCGTTTTTCGCCTCATGCAATAAACTACCTCGATGCACCAATCCGATAATTCAAGAAATGTCTTGGGTACTGCGCCGGTGGAACTCAGCTACCACATGCCCGCCGAATGGGAAACCCACGCCGCAACCTGGCTGGCTTGGCCCCACTACCATGGAGATTGGCCCGGCAAGTTCGACCCCATCCCCTGGGTCTACACAGAAATCATTCGCAATCTGGCTCGGCACGAGCGCGTAGAACTGATCGTGAATGACGGCGCCGCCGAAAAACAGGCCCGCAAAATGTTGGAGCGATCCAACGCTCCACTGAAAAATATCCAATTCCACCGCTGGCCCACCAACCGCTCATGGCTGCGCGACTCCGGCTGCATCTTCGTCAAGCAGGGAAGTGATGATCTTGGCGGCTCTGAAGTAATTCAGGAGCGCGTGCAGCACCGTGGAAGAGCGGCGCTTCAGCGCCGTGTAAAGCCCCCGAAACTACATGGGGCTTTAGCCCCTGAAGGAAGCCTGCAGGCCCTAACCTTCCGCTTCAACGCCTGGGCCAAATACTCCAACCACGGCCTCGATCAAAAAATCGGAACCCTAATGTCCCAAACAGCCGAGGCTCGACCAATCCGCCCGCTACACAACAATACCCGCGTAGTCCTCGAAGGCGGCTCCATCGACGTCAACGGACAAGGCACCGTCCTGACCACCGAAGAATGCCTGCTAAGCAAAATCCAGCAACGCAACCCAACCATGCAGCGCAAAGACTATGAAAAACTCTTTGCCAACTATCTGGGCGCTGCGCACACAATCTGGCTGGGCAAAGGGATCGCAGGCGACGACACTCATGGCCACGTAGACGACCTGACCCGCTTCATAAACCAAGACACGGTAATAACCATGGTGGAGAAAAATCGCAAAGACATAAACCACAAACCGCTGGCCGACAATCTTCACCGCCTGAAATCCGCCACCGATCAAAATGGAAAGCCGCTGAACATAATCGAACTCCCAATGCCGAAGTCAGTAATCTTCGAGCAGCGTCGTCTGCCCGCTAGCTACGCCAATTTCTACATCGCCAACGGCGTAGTGCTGCTTCCAGTATTCAACGACGCCAACGATCGCGAAGCGCTAAACACGCTCTCACAAATATTCCCCACCAGAGAAGTCATCCCAATCTATTCCGGCGACCTCATCTGGGGACTCGGCACCATGCACTGCATGACCCAGCAACAACCGGCGCCTGCGCACGACTAATTCATCAGGCCCAGCGAAGAATGCTAGATTGGTTTCGCTCCCATGCCCGAACACGAGATGACCACAACCCGCCTCGAAGCCTTCAGCGACGGCGTGATTGCCATTATCATCGCCATCATGGTGCTCGAACTGCACACCCCCGCCGAGCCCACGCTAACCGCGCTGCTGAAAGTGTCTCCGATATTCCTAAGCTACGCCCTAAGCTTCCTGGTAGCCGCCATCATGTGGGCAAACCACCATCACCTGGTGCATGCGGTTCATTCTGTTACGGCGCGGCTGCTTTGGTCGAATCTTTACCTTCTTTTTTGGATGTCGCTGATTCCTTTTGTTACCGATTATGTGGGCAAGAATTATCGGGTGCCGATGGCAGCGGCGCTTTACGGGCTCGATCTCTTCATGTGCGCGACGGGATTTTATCTGTTGCGCGTGGAATTAATCCGGCAGAGCGGGAGCGATACTGCGATGCGGGAGTATCACGAAGGCATTCAGCGCAAGAACGCATTGTCGGGAGCGCTCTATCTGCTCGCTGTGCCTTTGGCTTACATTTCTGTGTACGCGTCGTTCTTTATTTTCGTCCTGATCCCTGCGATGTATTTTCTGCCGGAGAAAAAGCTCGCGGGTGAGGTCTCAGCCTTCGAGTAATGATTTGTAAAGAGGCAATCTTTGTCATCAACCCTTTGCTTCAAAGTGGAATCGTACTTTGGAGAATCATTCAACAAATCGAGAAAAAGAGGACCATTACAAATATGAAGAAACTCACGTTCCTGTTGTTGGCAGGAGTGGCTGCACTCTGTTTCACCGTAAGCACGCCCAAAACCCAAGCGCAGGTTGCCGTCGAAGTGGGGGCCGCGCCTGAATGTCCTTACGGCTACTATGACGTCGCTCCCTACAACTGCGCTCCCTACGGCTACTACGGCCCCGAGTGGTTCACCGGCGGCGTATTCATTGGCGTCGGCCCCTGGTTTCACGGGCCTGAGGGTTTTCACGGCCACGTCAACAATCATTTTCATCCCGACCACGGATACAAGGGCGCGGTCCCAGCCCGGGGTGAGCACGCCGCGCGGCCTGTCGACCACATTGAACACTTCAAAGGAAATGAAGTGCGCGATGGCCATGGGCACGCTGTAGGCAAACGTTAAGCGCGTCATTAACCAGGGCGAGCGAGAGACGGTCTCGCTCGCCTGGGTGCGGGAAGGAAAGCAGATTGCTCCCTCGCCTCGCCGAGCGAAGCTCGGCTTCGGACTTCGCTCGGAATGACAAACGAGGGGGCCGTCAGTGCTTCCGCGGGCGCAGCGGACAGACTGCGCACTGCACCTTCACGGCCTGGCTGCGGCATTGGATGGGCAAATCGTTTTTGCCGCGCGCCGATCGCGGACAATCGAGCAGGCACCAGGCTTCGCGATATTTTTCGAATCGGGCCCGCGCCGATCGCGGATTAAACCACAATGTGCTCAAGCCCTCCGCGATCTCGATCGGGACTATGTACCACACTTCCTCGGGGACGATGTGGACAACGACGAAATCCATGTCGTCTTTGCTGAATGGTTTTCCTGAGCCTCCCGGCCCAACTTTATATCTGCCCCGCTCAAGACACGCCCCGCCCTTGACCTGCACGCTCCAGAACCCTTTGCCCCAGTCGACTACGAAGTCGTAGCGTTCGCTGTCTCCCCAGGGCTTGCAGACGGGGATTCTGAGGTGGCAGACCTTGGCTAGAAATGCGGCTTCTACCGCTTCTCCCATGCGCTTGGTGTTGTCTTCGGCGACTGCTTGTAGGTCGATTGATTCTTGCTGCTGCTCGTCATCGGAATTGTTGTTGTTCTTTTCCATAAATAGAAAAGGCGCAGCTTGTTGGCTGCGCCTGTTTGCGCTCCTTTGTGATGTGGTGGTCAGAGTCTAAAGCGAAAGTCAAAGGCGAAGGTCAAAGGCGTCGGACCCTTCGGCGGTGCTCAGGGCAAGCAGGAGTGTCCGACCCGCACGAGCAATACTGACCCGCACTTGTATTGCCTCAAACACAAACGGCGCAGGCCCTGAGGGCTGCGCCGATGTTTTAACTCTCAAACATATTATATCATAGTGCATAGGGTCGATGGGACCTGTTAGCCAAGTTTATTTCCCCTAACGAATCAACAACATAGTTCAAAAAAGGCCTGCGTGGGGGCTTGACAAGATTTTGGAGAATCGTTAAAACGGCGCTTTCTGGAGGTTGAACGCGGGACGAATCCGCTTCGCCGGTTTCGGTGCGTTAGCCGGAATTAGCTTGCGGTTTCAACCGTCAGCTTCAACCCCACGGCCTTGGTCACGGCTACCAGGGTCGACAGCCGAGGATTTCCCTGCGGCGACAGAGCGCGATAGAGGCTTTCACGTTCGATGCCAGCGGCCTTGGCCACCTTGGCAATGCCGCCTCTAGCTTCTGCGATGCGGCGAAGCGCGATCAGCAGCACGGCGGGTTCTTCCGTTTCTTCCAAAGCGGCTCTTAGATATTCGGCGGCAAACTTGGGATTGGCCCGCAATCGGCGACGCATGACTTCATCGTGCGATTCGCTGGTTTTGTCTTTCATTTGGCGTTTCATTGCGTGGTCTCCTGGTGCGTGAGGAAGGGGGAGACAAAGTCATGCCGTCCCTACGGGACTCGGTTCTCCTTTGGGCGGACTTACCCCGGACTTACGTCCGGGGCTGTAATATGCCGCCCCTTTGGGGCTGGAATTCGCTGCCCCTTCTTGTCTCTTCGCCCCTGAACTTAGTTCTCATGCTTACCCTATCGGCAGATTCGGAAAGGCAGATTTGTTTGGAAGCTAACGGCTAGAAGCTGAAAGCTAAAAGCTGAACCCTACTTCTTATACTGTGTGGGTGCTGGGCCTTGCTCGAGGGTTTTGCGGTCCCAGATCCAGCCTTCGCGGGTATAGCTGGCGAGTTCGAAGTCCTGGGTGAGTTCGAGGGCGTCGACGGGGCAGGCGTCTTCGCAGAGGCCGCAGAACATGCAGCGGCTCAGGTCGTAGGTGAAGTTGGTGAGTTCTTTACGGCGGGTTTGCTCGTTGCGCGCGCTGGAGACCACGATGAGATTTTCCGGGCACGCTACGGCGCAGAGGTCGCAGGCGATGCACATGGTCTCGTCGGTATCAGGGTTGACGTTCAGGCGCGGCGCGCCGCGGTAGCGTTCGGCCACCTGCGGGCGCTCCATGGGATACTGCTCGGTATAAATTTCTTTGGGATTCTGATACAGGAACGTGACCTTCAGGCCTTGGAGAAGGTCAATCAGAAACACTTTGCGGAACAGTTTTTCCATGCCCATGACGGGTTCAGCATATCAGAGGCAGTGGTCAGTGGCCAGTGGTCAGTGGTCGGTGGAAAACTTTTCGGGGCTGCGGTTAGCTTGCGGCTTCCTGCTTGCTGGTCGATGAGCTGTTATCTTCGCGGCTCTTGCGGTAGAGCGGGGCCAGGATGCTGTTTTCGAGGACTTGCGCTTCGGCTTCGATCCAGTCTTGCAGGGCTTGGTCTTCGGCTTGGCCTTCAGCCTGGCCGCGCTGGTCGTAGAGATGCTGCGCGTGCAGGCGGATCTTTCGTTCGAGCAGCCCGGTGATGAGTGCTTGCTGCTTTTTTCTTCGGGTATCGGTGTCCACAACTACTCCTCTTGCCTAAATAGGTATTTCTTCAGTTCTTATGATAGGGGATGGGTGTTAACGGAAGATTACATTTGGAAGGGCATGGGGTTACTTAAGTATCAAGTATAGCACAAAGAGGGACCGAGATTTTTAGGACGTCGGAGGTGTAAGGAGCTTGTGATAAAGTAAGGAATCGAGGTATACCATGCAGAAGCAAGCTACGATCACGAGCAAGGGGCAGATCACGGTTCCGGTGGAAGTGAGGAAGATGCTTGGCGTCCGCGCTGGGGACAAGCTGATGTTCGAGAACGATGAAACCGGGATACGCGTTCGCCCCGTGCGCAGCCAGAGTACGTTCAGCAAGTATCGTGGAATAGGCAATCCGGGCATTGGGCCTGGCAGGAAGGGAATTGCGCGCTGGTTGCGGGAGATGCGCGGAGAGTGATGCAGAATGACCACGGCGATTGATACGAATGTGATGGTCGCACTGTGGGCCGACGATGCAGCGCTCAGTTCCGCCACGGAAAGAGCGCTTGAAACAGCCTTCCGTCGCGGGAGTATGGTGGTCGCCGCTCCGGTGTTTGGGGAGCTTGTGGCGGCTCCCGGCCGCACCGAAGATTTTGTCAGTTCCCTGCTGGAGGAGAACGGAATTGTAATTGATTGGAACTTGGATGAAGCAATTTGGAGAGCAGCCGGTCGGGCGTTCCAAGCCTATGCCGAACGGCGGCGCCAGCAAAGCGATCACGGCACGCGGCGCATTCTTGCAGACTTTTTGATTGGGGCTCACGCGCAGACTCGCGGATATCGTTTGCTCACATTGGATGAACGGCTTTATCGGGCGGCGTTTCCTGAGCTGAAGATAGAAACCGTCTAGCGCCTTCACCTTGTCGATTAGGCGGAGGTCAGCATCTCGCGGCGAAGGATCGCATTGATCCGGGACTGGTAGCCTTTGCCTTGGGACTTGAGCCAATCCAGCACATCGGCATCGACGCGGGCTGTGATCTGGCGCTTGCGAGGGCGATAGAAGTGGCCGCGGCGAGCGTGCTTCCATTGTTCATTTGTCATCTCCGGAATGTCGCTGGTGTCGATTTCGGAGTCGGGACGGGCCGCTAGGGCCTTCAGTTTGGCGCGGTCCGCTTTCGTCAATCGAGGTAGAGTTTTCAGGGTATTTTTTTCGTTGTCATCCTCGCAACAGGTGCTGACCCCGCCCTCAGCGGCTGAAGCTAGTTTCCTCATACAAGCTTAATACGGCACGACTGAACGTCGTGCCCTTCCCGGTCGTTCTCCACGCGGGAGTTGGAGTGGTGCAGGCAGACAGCAGGTTCCTCGACTCCGCCGTCGCTATCGCTCCGGCTGCGCTCGGAATGACAGGGCGCAAGGTGCAGGACTGCGAGGTCATGCCCTTCCCGCGCCTCTTACTGAAATCCAAGTCACAATCCTAAGGGCTTCGGCGTTCGTGGAATCCCACTTCTCGCAAAAGACGCGAGAAATGGGGCACCCCAACTTTTTCTCTTGGCAAATTTCAGTTCTAGTCGAAGATCAGGACGGCTGAGGCGATTACTGTGGTCCAGAGGCCGCGCTTGTCGCCTACTGCGGATTGGGTGACGTTGGCGGTGCGGACGATTTTGTTGGAGAGGCGGTAGATTTGTTTCTTCTCGTCCCAGGAGCGGTCGGGGTCGAATTCTACGTTGAGGGTGGTGGCTAGCATTTCTGCGGCTAGTTCTTCGGCGTAGTCGCCGGCGGCGTCTTCGGTCTCGCCGAAGGAGTGGTGCTCGCTGAGGTATCCGTAGGTGGTCTTGTCGGCGGGGATGGCTACGCCGATCGAGGAGGCCAGAAGGCGGTGCGCTTCGTGCGTGGAATTTTCAGCGACTACTGCGAAGACGACTTCGCCGGGACTGAGATACTTCACGCCTTCTTTGCGGGCCAGCATTTTGCAATTCGGCGGGAAGATGGAAGAGACGCGGACCAGATTTTGGGCGGCGATGCCGGCGTCACGCAGGGCGAGTTCGAAAGATGTTAAACGCTCGCGGTGTTTGCCGACTCCCTTGGTGAAAAACATCCGCTTGGGAACCATGTCTTTGCCCAATGCTGTAGCCTCCGGCGCGCGAAAAATTAGATAGAAGAATGCACAATTTAACACAATGCTTTGTAAAGGGAAGATGAATTTCGCTGGGCGGAGAAAAAAATGGCGGGAACGAGCTGGCGCAGGTCCCCGCCACCCATGCCCGGTGCATGTTGGGGGAGGGCCCCGGGCAAAGCCGATTCAATGTACCACAAGGTTGGGCGCAGTCCACAAAAAAGTAGCGGCTGTTGTCTTTTGCGAACAAACGGAAGCCTGCGTTACTTGGCGGCGACTGAACTGACATGGATCGTGTCGCCATCCAAGGTTCCGGTTACGGCGGCGTTTTTGCCGGCTTGCTGGTCGAGCGTGCCGAGCGCCGCTTTGTCGGCGGTATCCAGAATGTAAACCTTCTCGCCTACTACTAAGGCGTACTTAGAGCCTTTGGAGACGCAGGCGCGGGTGCACTCCGCGGGCGAGCCTTCCATGTGCTGTTTGCCACACATGGCATCGCCGACTTCGCCGGTGAAGGTTTGCTTTGCGGCGGCTAGGGCGGGAAGAGTGAAGAGAAGAGCCGACAAGGCGATTAGGACTGCGATTGATTTTAACCAGCGCTGAGTGCGGTTCATTTTGTCTCCTGTAGAACGGTCGACGGTCCTTGCTGTCTTGAGCGAGCGCGAGACGCGCCCACGACAGCCGCCGAGACGGCGGCGCTACTTTTTCTCTCGGCGGCGTAACCAGTCTATCTCTGGTAGACGATTTCGCGCGTAGAAAGTTGCAGCTGCGGAATCTTTTACTGCGGGGCTTTCGCTGTGTATTGGAGATCTACGTCAACGGTTTTGTTGCCGGTTAGGGCGGTTACGTGGGTAGCGACGTCCCAGTCGAGCGTGGGAGGGAGCAGCCTTCTTGCCTGTGGGAGGAATTGTTTTAAGTAGGTGGAGTCGTAGACGTCGCCGGGGCGGAGCTTCCAGGCCGCGCGAAGGCGGGCGGTGAGATTGTTGTCGATGCCGCGAAATTCTAGTTCTCCCATGTGGAAGAGAGCGCCTTCGTTGACGGCGAGGTTAAAAATTACAGTTCCAGCGGCGTCGTCGAATTCGGCGCTTACCTTGATGGTCGCCATCACGTATCCGCGAGAGCCGTATAGTTCCTGGACTGCGCGGAGATCGTTATCCAGTTGAAGGGTGTTGGCGGTTTGGCCGGCTTGGGCGTGGAGAAACGGATCGAGCGTGTCGGTGGGGATGATTTCATTTCCCGTCCAATGCCAGCGGGTAAGTTTGTACTGGATGCCGGGAGTGACGGGGAATGTGACGTCGACGAAAGTTGGCTTTGTGGTGTTGTCGCCGGGGTCTGCGGGAGAGGATTTTACGACTTTGGGTTGAGCGGGAGCGCACTGGGCTTTGAGGAATCCGCGCTCGCGGAAAATCGGCAGGAGCGCGTGCTCGGTGAAGTTGGACATGTAATCGCGGGAGTATTCGCGATCGGTGAGACGCTCGGCGGCGGCTTGGAGCAGGGTCAACTCGGCCGGCGCCGCGCCGGGGAACTCGGCGTGCTGGATGCGGATGCTCACTCCGGCGACGTTGTAGTCGATCGATTCGAGATGATCAGTCTTGTCATTCTTGCGCAGAAACTCGACGTGGCCGGGGATGGAGTTTTCGACCAGAAGGGCTTGCAGAACATCGTCGACCTGGTCGGGTAGGCGGCCGGTGGAGGGCAGTTCTCCTTTGAAGAGGGGAATGCGTTCGTGGATTTTCTGGAGGAGGTCCTGGTCGGTGAACCAGACGAAATCGGTGAAGCGCGCGGGAACAAATTTGTCGGCGTCGATCACCTGGAATTCGAGTTTGGTTCCGGCTGTAGTGTAGTTGTAGGTGAAGGCGACGTTGTTGAAGGCTCCGCTCTCGCCTAGTTGGCGAGCGGCTTTTTTGAAATCTTCTTCGTGGAGGATGGTGCCGACGGGGAGTCCGCTGGCGGATGCGACTTCTTCGGAGGTGAAGCGCTGGCTTCCCGTTACTTTGACTGCGATTAGTTTGTAGGTGGCGGGGGTGCGCGGCGCGGGGGTGCGTGGCGTGGGGGTTTGGGCTGCGGCTGCGACGGAAAAGGAAAGCAGGACGAGCAGGAAGGGAAGCAGGGAAGCAGAAGCCATGACACACTCGACAGAAACAGGCCCATTTTTCCTGGCGGTGCGTGAGAAGGTAGGGATGCTTCGACTGCGGTCGAGCTTCGCATTTACGAAGCTCGATCCTCGCTCAGCATGACAGCTTCTCATCCGAAACGATGGTTGGGGCGTTTTCATTTACTTCGATCTGGAGGTCCACGCTGTGTTTGATTTTAGTTTTTTGGCGATGTCGATGAAGGCCATGGCGGCGCGGCTTAGGGCTTTGTCTTTGCGGAAGACCAGGGCGAGGTCGCGGCGAAGTTGGGCGTCGGCCATGGGGATGGCGACGAGGACTCCGGCGCGAACGTCTTCCTGCACGTTGGAGCGCGCGATGAAGCCGACTCCTACGCCGGCAGCTACGAAACGTTTGAGAAGTTCGCTGGAATCGAGTTCCATACTGTAGTTCGGCTTTAGCTTGCGGTCGCGAAATAGTTCGTCGAGCGCATCGCGAGTATGGCCAGCCTTGGGAAGAACCAGCGGATATTTTGCCAGATCTCCCACAGGAGCTGACTTCATCTTGCCCAGCGGATGGTCGGGCGGGGCGATGATGACAAGCTCATCCTGATGGATGAGCACGACGGTGAGGCGGTTGTCTTTTACGGGCAGGGAAACTACGCCGAAATCGACGGAGTTGTCGGTGACCGACTCGAGAATTCTGGCGTAGTCGGCGCATTTTATGTTCACTGAGACGCCGGGATACTGCTTCTTGAAATCGGCAAAGACTTCGGGAAGTATATGCAGGCAGGTGCCTTCGTTGGCTCCTACGACGATTGCGCCGCGCGGGACGTATTCCATCTCAGCAAGCGAAGTGAGCATGGCCTTGCGGGCGTCGAGAGTATCCTGCACATATTTTTGAAACGCCTTTCCGGGAGCGGTCAGCGAGACCTTGCCGCCGGACCGGTCGAAGAGCTTGGCGCCGACTTCGTCTTCAAGGGCGCGGATTTGGGAAGAAATAGCGGGCTGGGTGCGGAAACGCTTCTCCGCCGCGCGGGAGAACGAGGCGTGGCGGGCTACTTCGAGGAAGGTTTGGAGTTGATCGAAGTCCATGGGGGGTGGGGCAGTTGCCAGCTTCCAGCTACCGGTTGCCAGTAAAACCCAGCCTACAACCGAGAACGATAAGCAATTTATCCTTGCCTCTTGCGAACCGAATTGTAGCAGGATGGCCGGGGCGAAACCGGGATCCAGGGGCCGAGCGGGGTATTCGCCCAATCCAGTTCCCGCACCAATCGGCCCAACGCCCCTCCAGCGCGCACCCATCCCGGCGCGAGGACAGCGTCTTCCTTAGTGGCTTCAATCAGTTTTGATGTTGGATCTTCAAACAGTTTCTCGATGGTAGGAGGCAATTCCTTGGTGAACTCCGATTTCGTGATCGAACCCTTCGCATCCACTGCAGCGGCCTGCTGGCGGGCGATTCGCGAACAATCATTCGCGGGAAAGAACGAGTAGCGATGAACCGGCTGAGACCGCGGTATGAGGGTAATGCTGCCTTGCACTTCCTGTGGTGCGCCGCCTGTTGAAACGTATCCATAGCGCTCACAACCAGTACAGTGAAGTGGAGCGCTTGCATCCAAGCGCGTTACCTCACAATCCAATTCTCAGTGACAATTCATCCAAGAGGGAAACTTAATATGCCTGATGTACCTGCTGCTTCTACTGGCTCACCGAGAGCGGCTGTCTCCGACGCTTGCCTCGACCAGATTTTCCGCGAGGCCCGCACTCATAATGTCTGGCTGCCTCAGCCAGTTCCTTTTGAGTTATTGCGGCAGGCCTATGAACTCTCCGCCTTGGGCCCCACCAGCGCCAATACTACTCCCGCGCGCTATGTGTTTCTGACAACACCGCAAGCCAAGGAGCGTCTGCGACCCGCGCTCTCCGCGGGCAACCTCGAAAAGACCATGGCAGCTCCAGTCACCGTCATCATTGCCTGGGATACTGAATTTCACGAGAAGCTTCCGAAGCTGTTCCCGCATAAAGATATGCGCTCAATATTCGCGGGCAAGCCCGACCTTATCGAAGCAAGTGCCTTCCGAAATAGCTCGCTGGAAGGTGCGTATTTCATTCTTGCGGCCCGCGCGCTTGGGCTCGATTGCGGGCCAATGTCTGGATTTGACATCGCGAAAGTCAATGCCGAGTTTTTCCCTGACGGCAAGTGGAAGGCGAACTTTCTATGCAATTTGGGCTATGGAGATTCAGCCAAGCTTTTTCCGCGCAGTCCGCGCTTGCCGTTTGATGAGGCGTGCCTGGCCTTGTAAGCGGGATTCCGATGAACGATGAACGATGACGGCAGCCGATGTAGCAACGCCCAGTTATGGCCGGGGATATGAAAATCCGCACCCGAATTCTCGATGAGAATTGTAAAGTTCCGTTTTTCTAAATGGTGGGACTGAATGTGCTCTGCTTGACGATTCTGCTCATGAGCTTGAGAGGTTTAGCGGATTCAGAGGAGCGTGGCGCGCCGGTTGCTTCCAGCAGGCCTTCCTCCACCGAGTCGAGAGCCAGGGTCGAGCGTTCCAGGACCAAAAGCAGGTACTTCTGGGCGATGGGACGATCGGCGGGATGAATGAGATCCCACCAGCGGCGGATGGACTCTTGGACTTCCGCCTCGGTTTTCTCACCTACAACCAAAGCATCAATCAGACGATAGACCTTGCTCTTAACGGCCTGATAAGAGACAGAAACTTCCTGAGGCATGGGGCATCCGAACCTTCGCTATCGCGTAGGTCTGCAATCTGCCAGCCAAACGCTAGATGGTTGCAGGGAAGCCTTTTAGAGTGGAAAGTCTCGTAAGTAATCCTACGAATGGAATAAATCGTAATTTTGGATATGAATTCTGGAAGCCGGAATTTTTCCTCTTAAGCCTCATAGACCGCCTAACACGAGCGGTGATTTTTTCTTTCCCGATGGCAATCCGCCGGTCGTATCGCCAGCAGGTTACAATGTTGCGCCCCCATCCGAATACCGTTTGAAGGTTGCGAGGTGCGACCAAACGACGCGGTGCCTGGGCGTACACAAAACCTTAGAGTTCCGATACAGCTTACAAATTCTTGGAGGCGGGATGAAAACATTGGCGTGGATTCTTGCATTTCCTGTATTAGTTTCAGCTTTGAGCTTGTCACAGACCACGCAGTCTGTGAGCACTCCCCAAAATGCCGAACCTCAGTCGCGAATGTTCTTTCCCAAGGATATGTTTTGGGGGTGGGCGCAGTTTGACTTGGCGCCCCCGCATAATGAAATCGACCCGAACCTTTGTGCGGGCAACGCGGGCCAGTACGGAGGCGTGAATGCTCCCTGCAGCATGTTTGGCCGCTACATGTTGTCGGGGATACTGGAAGTGCGTCCGTTTGGCCGGGGACAGTTGCGGCGCTTCATGGTGTTCGGAGCGCCGACATTCCTGTTCGGCAAGACAATCCCGCAGACGCTCTATACCTGGTCGCCGGATGCGATCGGCATTGAGCACTCGTGGGGAGGAGGAGTCTACATTGGAAAAGGATTTGAATTTCGCGTGACCCAGCATTTCTTGTTCGATCGACTCGGAGCGCGCGATACTAATCTTGGTGTGGCCGATCTCGGCAACAACGGTCCCTGGGGACGCTACATGACGGTTGGCGTGCGTAAGACTTTTGGGACAAGGCGCTGGTGATCGCCGTCACACAATAGTGTGACGCGAGACTTAGTCCCGACGCGGCTCTGAGGATACTCTCTATGGGGTATTCTTTAGTGGAACGTTTTGTATTTTCTTCGGGAACTCTTAGGGAGGGTAGCGATGGCGAATTCTTATAACGGGATTGCGGTGCCGGCCGATGGAAAGAAGATCGGGTACGCGAATGGAAAGTATAGTGTGCCGGATAATCCGATCGTGCCGTTTATCGAAGGCGATGGAACGGGCCGCGACATATGGAAAGCATCTCTGCGCGTCTTCGACGCAGCAGTAGAGAAAGCATACCAGGGCAAGCGTCGCGTGGCGTGGTACGAAGTGTTCGCCGGCGAAAAAGCCAAAGCAAAGTTCGATAATTGGTTGCCCGACGAAACAGTAGACGCAATTCGTGAATTCCGCATTGCAATCAAGGGCCCACTCACGACGCCGGTTGGTGGAGGGATTCGTTCGCTGAATGTGGCGCTGCGGCAGATTTTGGATTTGTATTGCTGCGTGCGTCCGGTGAAATATTACAAGGGCGTGCCGTCGCCGGTGAAAAATCCCGAGCGCATGGATGTGGTGATTTACCGCGAAAACACTGAGGATGTGTATGCCGGCATCGAGTGGGAAGAGGGAACTGCAGAGTGCGCGCGGCTGATCGAGTTCCTGAACAAAGACATGCTGAAGAGCGGCAAGAAGCAGATTCGGCTCGACTCCGGTGTAGGGATTAAACCGATTTCTGTCACTGGAACCAAGCGACTGGTGCGGATGGCGATTCTTTTCGCAATCGAGACTGGACGCAAGAGCGTGACTTTGGTGCACAAGGGGAACATCCAGAAATTTACCGAGGGCGCATTTCGCAAGTGGGGATACGAGTTGGCTACGGAAGAATTTCGCGACAAGGTGATTACCGAGCGCGAGAGCTGGATTGTGGACAACAAAGATAAGAATCCGAATCTCACGGTTGCGCAGAATGCTGAACTGGTTGAGCCGGGCATGGAGTTTGCTCCGCCGGCGTTTCGGCAGGCAGTTGAGGCGGAAGTAAAAGACGTGCTCGACCGCATCTATGCCACGCACGGCAACGGGCAGTGGAAGAAGAAAATCATGATCAACGACCGTATTGCCGATTCGATCTTTCAGCAGGTGGTGACGCGGGCGGATGAGTACTCGGTGCTGGCGACTCCGAACCTGAATGGCGATTACATTTCCGACGCTTGCGCGGCACAGGTGGGCGGGCTGGGCATCGCTCCGGGCGCGAATATTGGCGATGGCTACGCGATCTTTGAAGCCACGCATGGCACGGCTCCGAAGTATGCGGATAAGGATGTCATCAACCCGGGCTCGGTTATGCTCTCGGGCGTAATGATGTTTCGCTTCATGGGATGGAATGAGGCCGCCGATCTAATCGAGAGCGGATTGGAGAAGACCATTCTGCAAAAGAAAGTTACTTATGATTTTGAGCGGCTGATGGAAGGCGCGACCAAAGTCAAGACCAGCCAGTTCGCGGATAGCATCATTGAGAACATGGGAGTGGGAGTGCTGGTGTAGGGCAAGATCAAGAGCTTTAAACACAGAGGACACGGGGTCACACAGGGTAAAACTCAACGGATTTACCCTGTGTTCCCCTGCGTCCTCTGTGTTAGAGATTTTCATTCATAGAGAGGAATTCATTCATGCGCAAGAAAGTGACGATCGTAGGTTCGGGGAATGTGGGCGCGACGGCGGCTCATTGGATTGCTTCGAAAGAGCTGGCCGATGTTGTGCTGATCGACATCATTGAAGGCGTGCCGCAGGGCAAGGGATTGGATCTGCTTGAGGCCATGCCGATCGAGAAACGCGACTCTTACATCGCCGGCACGAACGACTACAAAGACACGGCGAATTCCGACATTGTGGTGATTACCGCAGGCATTCCTCGCAAGCCCGGAATGAGCCGTGACGATTTGCTTAACACGAATTACGGGATCATGAAGGCGGTTGTCGGCGAAGTGGTGAAGTATTCGCCGAATTGCATTCTGATAATTGTGTCGAATCCGCTGGATGCCATGGCGCAGGCGGCTTACAAGCTGAGCGGATTTCCTCGTGAGCGCGTGGTTGGCATGGCCGGTGTGCTGGACTCGGCGCGCTTCCGCGCATTTATCGCCGACGAACTGAAAGTCAGCGTGGAGAACGTGACTGCGTTCGTGCTCGGCGGGCATGGTGACACGATGGTTCCGCTGCCGCGCTACTCCACGGTCGCGGGCATTCCTATTACGGAGTTGATCGAGAAATCGCGGCTCGAAGCTTTGGTGCAGCGCACGCGCGACGGCGGCGCAGAGATCGTGAAGTATCTGAAAACCGGTTCGGCTTATTACGCGCCGTCGGCGGCAGCGACTGAGATGGTCGAGGCGATTCTCAAAGACAAGAAGAAAATCCTGCCTTGCGCGGCGTATTTGCAGGGCGAGTACGGAATCGACGGCCTCTACGTGGGCGTGCCGGTGAAGTTGGGCGCTAAGGGCATTGAGCAGATCATAGAGATCAAGCTTACTGCCGAAGAGAAGGCTGGGCTGGATAAGAGCGCTGCGGCGGTCAAGGAGTTGTGCGGCGTGATCGGAGTGTAGGACTGCTCGAAGAAATTTTCGCATGATGTTCATATAACGGCGCGCCGGGAATCCTTTGGTACAATCCCGCACATGGCAAAACCGGCGCGGCTTTTCCGACGCACATCCCAAATCTGTTTCTCGCTGTTCGTTCTATCTTGCTTGCTGCAGGCTCAGAGCGGCGAGCCGATTCATTTTCGCGTGAAGCTCTCTTCTGAGCTGGGCAGTGTGCCGCGGTCCGGCCGGCTGCTGATCTTTCTTTCATCCTCCAAAAAAGCTGAGAAGGAACTGCGCCCCGCCCAGGGTCCAGAATCCCCCTCCGTTTGGATCACAGCACGCGAGGTGGAGGATATGGAACCTGGGGCGACCGTTGAGGTGCATGGCAATGAGGCTTCTTATCCTTCGCCTCTCGCGCAGGCTCCGGTGGGCGATTACCAAGCAATGGCATTGCTCGATGTGTCGCATCGCTATGGCTACAACGGAAGCTCCGCAGGCGATCCGCGCAGCGAAGTGATGGCATTGAAGCAATTCGATCCGGCACACGCCGGGACCGTTGACCTTAGTTTGAGCATCGTGACACCAGAGAAACCGATCACTGCTCCGGCGTCTGGTGAGATGCTCGATTTTGAAAGTCCTGCGCTAACCTGGTTCTGGGGACGACCGATTCACATGCGCGGCGTAGTGGTGCTGCCCCCGGGCTACGAAACGTCTGGCAAGCGCTATCCCACCGTGTATTGGACTCATGGTTTTGGAGGGGATCTCCGCACCATCGCCCAACACTATGCCCCGAGCTACTACCAGAAGATGGAGCAAGGCGAGCTTCCCGCGATGATCTATGTGCTCCTGGACGAATCTTGCCCGGGAGGGACGCACGAGTTCGCCGATTCGGTGAACAACGGACCTTGGGGCAAGGCTCTGACGACTGAGTTGATTCCATATCTCGAAAAGAAATATCGGATGCAGTCGACGCCGAGCGGCCGCCTGCTGACTGGTCACTCTTCGGGCGGATGGGCCGCATTGTGGTTGCAGGTGGCGTATCCGAAAGTTTTTGGAGGCACGTGGCCTACCTCGCCGGATCCTTCCGACTTTCGGATCTTTACTGGCCCCAACCTACATTCGGATCCGCCGTCGAATTTTTATCACGATGCCCAGGGCAAGCCGTGGCCGCTGGTGCGCATGGGAGGTCAAGAGGTAATGTCTCTGGAAGATTATGCCCGCCAGGAGGCTGTATTAGGCGCATATGGCGGGCAGATGGCTTCGTTTGAGTGGGTGTTCAGTCCGCGCGGAGCGGATGGAAGGCCGGAGCGATTATTCGATCGGCAGACGGGTGCGGTCGATCGGCAAGTCGAAAAGGCGTGGGAGAAATACGACATTGCTGAAAGTCTTCGCAAGAATGCGCAGCGTCTGCGTCCGCTGCTGCAAAATAAAATTCATCTCACAGTCGGCACGGCCGACACGTTCCATCTGGACGCTCCGGCGCACCTGCTTGAACAAACTCTGAAAGAGCTTGGCATCAAGGCCACGTTCACTTACCTGCCGGGGAAAAGCCATTTCGATCTTTATCAGGATGGATTGGGGAAACAGATCGGCATGGAGATGGAGAGGACGGCGGAGGCGGGAGCGAGGGTGAAGACTGCGGTGCACTAGAGTTCTTCTTCTGCTTCTGGCTTGAAGAACGCTGTTCGATCACAAACTAGTTGGCAGCTTAAACCTGCTTGGTCATTGTCTCCGCAACATCCCATGGTCATTGGTGCACATTTGACCATGGTCATTGACCATGGTATAAGTGGGAGGATGAAAGAAGTAGCCATCTCCGAGTTCAAAGCGAAATGCCTCGGCATGATCGAGGAAGTGCGCAAGACGCGCAAACCGATTCGACTCACTCGCTTTGGCAAACCGGTGGCTGAAGTGGTCCCCTCCACTGCTGAAAAAAGTGAAGGAAGGCGCCTAGGTACGATGGCTGCGAGCATGAAAATCGTTGGCGATATCGTTGGCCCGACCGGCAGCCTGGATGACTGGGACGCGTGGCGGGAATGAAGCTATTGTTGGACACTCACGTCTGGCTTTGGAGTCTTGGGGAACCTCACCGACTTTCCAGAAGGGTCGCGAAGGAGCTGGACAACCGGCAAAATGAACTTTGGCTTTCGCCGATCAGCATCTGGGAGGCGTTCCTGCTTTTCAAGAAGAAGCGTGTCCAGATTTCGACCGATTTTACGACTTGGCTGGCGAATAGCTTGAGCGACCTTCCTGTCATTGAAGCTCCGCTTACTTTTGAGGTCGCACGAACGCTGCCGACCGTTGTCGTGCCGCATGAAGACCCAGCCGATCTATTCCTAGCGGCTACAGCCAAGGCGTTCGGGCTAACACTGATAACCGCTGACCGAAACCTCATTAAGACTGAGGGCATTTCCGTTCTCGCAAATTAATACGCGATCAGCTACGCCTTCTCGATCATGACCTTCTTCACCACTACATCTTTGTTCGGCTTGTCGTTGCGGCCGCGCGGGACTTCGGAAATTTTCTTAACAATATCCTGGCCTTCGACTACTTCGCCGAAGATTGTGTGCTTGCCAGTCAGCCACGTTGTGGGCGCTACGGTGATGAAGAATTGCGAGCCGTTGGTGTTGGGCCCGGAATTGGCCATGGCGAGCTTGCCCGCTTTATCGAGTTTGTGGGGCGAGCCTTTGGTTTCGTCTTCGAACTGGTAGCCGGGGCCTCCCATGCCAGAGCCTTGCGGGTCGCCGCCCTGGATCATGAAGTCGGGGATGACGCGATGAAAGATTGTTCCGTCATAGAGGCGGTCGTTGGATTTCTTGCGCGTGGAGGGATGAGTCCACTCGCGCTTGCCTTCGGCCAGTTCAATAAAGTTGGCTACAGTTTTCGAAGCTTCTTTTTCGAAGAGGCGGCAAACGATGGTTCCTTCGGAGGTGTCAAAAATAGCGTAGGTTCCTGCGGGACGGCTCATAGATATATTTTCTCCTTGAATTTATTGGCGTCTGATTCTACCAAGAATGGCGCGTTTTTTCGGGCCTAATCGCTTCTGCTGCTGCTTCTCTGATTCTATTTCGGATTGCCGGGCTGAAGATACTGAGTGAAGAAGGCTTGAGTCTCGAGAGCCAGCCGCTTGCGCGCTTCTGGTTTCTCGAAGGTGTGAATGTCTTCCACCTTCACAAATTTTACTGGAACGCCAGCCTCGGTCAGTCTGTCGTACAGTTCCTGAGCTTGAGCCATCGGAACTTCGACATCCTGCGTGCCGTGAAGGATGAGGAACGGCGCTGTGTTCTTCGAAACATGAAATACGGGCGATGCGTCTTTCCAGCCTTTCGCATTGTGGGCATAGTCGCCGCCCAAAAACTTTGACAGAAAAGTCTCGCCCTCGGAATCACGATGGGTGGTGAAATCGACGGGTCCGCTGACGTCGACGACCGCTTGCACGGTGCTGGAGTACTTGGCGAGAGCCGGATCAGAGTTATCGCGCGTGGCTTCCATGCCCAACAGAGCCGCCAACTGCGCGCCTGCGGAGTGTCCGAAGGCTCCAATGCGATCGGGATCGATGTGATACTTTGCCGCGTTGGCGCGAATCCAGCGGACTGCGCGTTGCACGTCGTCTAACTGGGCCGGCCATGCGTTTTCCGTGCCGTGAAACAAACGGTAGTCGACTGAGAACGCCACGAAGTCGCAGCGGGCAAGAAACATGCCCATGCTGCGCATGTTGCCCTTGTCGAAATTCATCCAACTGCCGCCATGGATGAGGATCACCGCCGAGCGTAAGCCGGAAGAGGCTTCGCCCGGCTGGTAAATATCCAACAAAAGCTGATGTCCGCCGACTGTGGCGTAGGGGACATCCTGCTGAACCGAGGCCTGCGGTTTAGTCGAATCCGCAGAAGGTTGAGCGGCCGTTTGTGGCGAGGTCTGCTGCGTCTGCGCGACGACGGACGTTGCGAGCGTTAAGAAGATCAAGAGTCGGCTGCTTTTTGTCATGGCGAAAATCTGCGCAGCTATTTGGGAGTCGAAGGCGCGGCTGGCGTTGTGCTTGCCGGTTTCCTCGCCGGAGTTGCAGGTTTAGCCGCCGTGGATGCGCCCTCGCGAACGATTTTGATGTGAGTGATCTTCACGGGGCGAAATGGCCGGTTGTTGCTGGGGTCCGTCGCTTTGTGCGCGATTACCGTCACGAGCGCTACGGTGGCATCGTCGCAATGGCCGAAGATGGTGTAATTGCCGTTGAGGTGCGGCACGGGCACCTCGGTGATGAAGAACTGCGATCCGTTCGTGTCAGGGCCGGAGTTGGCGTAGGCAAGGCGGCCCGGCTTGTCGAACAAGAGGTCGGAAGACACTTCGTTCTTGAATTTGTATCCGGGGTCGCCAGTTCCGGTACCAATGGGGTCGCCCCCTTGAATCATGAAGTCGGGAATCACGCGATGAAAAATTGTGCCGTCGTAGAGCGGCACGCCGTGCTTGTTGGCTCCGGTGGCTGGGTCCTTCCAATCTTTCTTGCCGGTGGCGAGGCCGATGAAGTTTTCGACTCCGATGGGAGCTTTATCGGGGAACAGAGTGCAGGTCAAGTTTCCAACTGTGGTTTCGATAATCGCCGTGGGCGTGCCCGTCGCGGCCGCGTGGTGAACGGGTGGCTTGGCCGCGGTGCTGGGTTTGGCTGCGGGCGCTGGCGTGCTGGTTTGCGCCCAACCGGTAAACGCGGCGGCGGAAAGCAGAGTGAAGATCAGAAAAGTGTTACGCATGATTGCTCCTTGCACGGGATCTTGCCCGGTAGTTTACTGCAACGTTGCATTGTACCGTTTCATTGTAGGACAGCGCCCGGGATCAATGGGAGTGCGCCTGCATTTCGCGGCTGACGGATTCGACCTGGCGAAAGACGCGCAGAATATTGCCGCCGAGGATTTTCTTGATGTCTTCGGCGCTATAGCCGCGGTCGAGCAGGGCCTGCGTGATCTTCGGGAGGTCGGCGGCGGAATCCATGCCCTGCGGTGTGGCGCCGCTTACGCCGTCGAAGTCTGAGCCTAGCCCGACATGGTCGATGCCGGCGACCTTGGCGATGTGGTCGATGTGGTCGATGAGAGCTTTGAAGGGCGGGCGCGGGATCTTCGCCATCCACTCGCGGTCAAGTCGATTGACTTCAATGTAGTTGACGGGCTTGCCCTCGGCGCGCAAGGAATCGATATATTTCTGGATCGCAGCGGTTTGGTCTTTGCTCTGCGCCGCCGAGGCCTTGCGATAGTCTTCATCCAAAAAGCCTGAGAAGAAGTTTACTTGCACGACGCCACCGTTCTTGGCCACGGCGCGCAGCATGTCATCGGTCATATTGCGAGGCGCGTTGGTGAGCGCGCGGGCTGACGAGTGCGATGCGATGACGGGAGCCTTGGTGGTAGCGATTGCATCCCAAAACGTTTTGTCGGCCACGTGCGAGATGTCGACCATCATGCCCAGGCGATTCATTTCGAGCACTACCTGCTTGCCGAAATCAGTCAGGCCGTTGTGGTGCTGCACTTTGGAATCGTTGATGTCGCCGGAGGAATCTGCCCACTCGTTCGTGTTTGACCAGGAGAGCGTCATGTAGCGTACGCCGAGGCGGTAGTAATCGCGCAGCAGGTGCATGTCGTTCTCAATCGAGTGGCCGCCTTCGATTCCCATCAGCGCGGCGAGCTTGTGTTCTTTGTGTGCGCGCTCGATATCCGTCGTAGAAAACGCCATCATCATGCGATCGGGATGACGGGTGGCTTGCTCGTAAACGGAGTCGATGAGATCGAATGTGTGCTGCGCGAAGTGGCCTTGATTGGTTTCCGGATCGACCCAGATGGAAAAAAACTCCGCGCCCAGGTTGCCGCGTTTGGCTTTGTCGAGGCTGATGTGGCCGACGTCGTTGGGATCGGTCGAGCCGAGGTCGAAGTTTTCATCGAGGAAACGCTGCGGGGTGTCGGCGTGAGTGTCGATGATCAGAGCGGACTCGTGGATGGCGCGAGCCTTGGCGCTGATGGGCGTGTCTGGTGCAGTCGTGGATTGAGGCATTGCCGACGACGTGGCGAGAAGCAGGCATGAGAGCAAAAGATTTCTGAAGTGATTCATAGAGTTGGCACCAACGCGGGTGTGGTGGCAAGCCAACGATTGTATAGGCTGGGGCGGGTCGAAGAAAGGACGATTGGCGAACGACCTTCACTGGCGAAGGCCGCCAATCGGAATGACGATTTGAAGGAAACTAACTACTCGGGGCGGCTGTCGGCGGTGACTGCGGCGGGTACGGCATCGGGGTCGGTGCGCTCCATGGGAACGATGTCCTGAGTCTCGCGCCAATCGGCGTAGCGGCCTGAGACCATGATGTGGAATACCCACTGATGGCGCTCTTCTTCGGGCTCAACCAGGCCGAGAGCCTTCATGTAGAAGAGGTAGCGTTCCATCCAGTGAACCTGATCCTGGGTCATGCCGCGACGTTGCAAGTCGACGGTGAGTCCGGCGAGATGCGACGAAGCAGTTTCGCCCTCAGCCGGCGCAGCGTTGCGATTGTGACGGCGAAGTTTTTTCTGAACCTTCACGGTTCGCACGGCGGAGTTCACCTGAATCTGTTCGTGAAAGCGGTGGTAGTAAGCCTGCGAGAGATCCTGAACGAAGTCACGCGTCCAAGGACGGCTGTAGCGCCGCGAAGGATCGAGGCGCGGGTCGAAGCGCAATGTTTCGCCGGCAACGATGGGCTGCAGCGCTCCACTGGCCTTTAGCGCTTCGAGTTCATCGTCGTCCTGAATGCGCGGCAGTTCGAGCCGGTCGATCTCGGCGTTCTGTATTAAAAGAGATTCGTGGGAAGGGCGAAACATCGGATTCCATCGCGTCCAGTGCAAACGGAAGCGGTGATGAGCGGCCGGTTTATGCTTGACAGTGGTTGCGGCAAAGAGCGGACTGCATAGGCACACCAGCAGGGAAGCGAGAATCATCCGGCGCTGAATTTTTAATCGCAAAGGGCTCCGTAGTCTTCCGTCCGGTTCAACCCGCTACCGTCCGGGTATTCTAAGCCATACTGTCAAGCGGCCCAACCTTTGATTGCGTTCAGGCGATTACCACCGTACTTGGCTGGCATCGCCTCGGCCCTGGTTACCTCTGGTTACTTGAGCGAGGTCCGCGACAGTTCTGTTGTGGATAGAAGCACGCAAAAAGCCATCCCAGCGCGGAGTTTGAGCGCCCGTGCATATCCCAAGAGGGCAACAACTTACGTTTCTTAGATGCAGAACGGGCCGGCCTAATGTGGACGAAAGTGACAAAAATCAGCGCCGGAAAAGGTCACCGATGGCTTGCTTCATGACCGCGCCGCCGACTTCGGAAATCGCCTTGGTGAGCGGGATATCTTTGGGGCAAACCTCGACGCAGTTTTGCGCGTAGCCACACTCCTGGATGCCGCCATCGCCCATCAGCGCTGACAGACGCTCGCGCTGCAGCTCTTTGCCCGTGGGGTGCGTGTTGAACAGACGCACTTGCGCGATAGTCGCCGCGCCTACGAAGCCCGTATCTTCATTGAATTGCGGGCAGGCTTCCATGCAACAGGTGCAGGAGATGCAGCGGGAAATGGGATAAGCCTGCTCTTGTTCTTCGGGCGACACGCGCGGGCCGGGGCCGAGGTCGTAAGTGCCGTCGATCGGCACCCATGCTTTGACGATTTTAAGATTTTCGAAGATCACGCTGCGATCGGTCGCCAGATCGCGCACGATGGGGAACTTGGAAAATGGCTCGAGCTTTACCGGTTGCTCGAGATTGTCGATCAAGGCTGAGCAAGCCATGCGAGCGCGTCCATTGATGAGCATGGCGCAGGAGCCGCAGACCTCCTCGAGACAATTCGAGTCGTAGGTGATGGGCGTGGTTGCCTTGCCGTCGCGGGTGACGGGGTTGGCGGCGATCTCCATGAGCGAGGAGATCACGTTCATGCCCGGATGCCAGGCGAGTTCGAACTCTTCCCAGTAGGAGTTGGAAGTGGGATTGTTCTGGCGCTTGATTTTTATGATTACGGATTTATTAGCCATTAATTGTTGCCTTCGCCAAGCTCACTTGTCATTTTTCCGGTGGGCCGACAACTCAAATTTCACTAGCCTGCGCAAGTGCAGTCCAAACACAAAAGTGAATACAACGCAGAACAGCCAGCCAATCTCCTCATGTCGCCGTATCTTATGCACTCCTTCGAAAAAAGATAAGGTCGAAAGCGCTACCCAGATAACCGAAGTCGCAACGGCGCTCGTAGACAATTTGCCGCCCGATCCGTCGGCGCCCTCATTTCGCTGCATCATATTTCCTTGGCCGCGGGGGAATCAGCGACACATCTACCTCTTCGAACTCGAACTTCGGCTCGTCCGCATCCGGGGCGAAATATGCCTTGGTCGTCTTCAGGAAATTCTTGTCGTCGCGCTCGGGGAAGTCTGGTTTGTAGTGCGCGCCGCGCGACTCGTCTCTCATGCGGGCGCCCTGCGCAATCACGCGCGCCAACTGCAGCATGTTATAAAGCTGGCGGGTGAAGGCCACGCTGGTGTTTGCCCACTGCGTGCGGTCGCTCAGATTCACCTTGCGGAAGCGTTCCAGCATTTCGACCAGCTTCGCATCCGTCTGCTGCAAGTTCTTGTTGTAGCGGATGACGGTGCAATCCTTGGTCATCAACTCGCCCAGTTCCTGCCACAGGCGGAACGGATTCTCCGTGCCCTGATTGTTCATGAGCAGGGAATTGGCATCTTCCTGCTTTTTCTTTTCAGCCTCGAAAACTCCGTTGCCGTCGGGAAGCGCCTGCAATCCGCGCGCGTACTTCACGGCGTTCGGTCCAGCGATTTGCCCGCCATAAATGCACGAGACTAGCGAGTTCGCTCCCAGGCGATTTGCGCCATGGTACTGATACTCGCATTCGCCAGCGGCGAAGATGCCAGGGATATTCGTGGCCTGCTTGAAGTCGATCCACAGGCCGCCCATGGTGTAGTGCATGCCGGGGAAAATCTTCATCGGCGTGTCGCGGGGATCGTCGCCCACGAACTTCTCGTAGATTTCGAGAATGCCTTCGAGCTTGCGATCGAGAATCTTGCGGTCGATGTGAGTGAGGTCGAGGTAGACCATCGGCTTGCCATCGATACCGAGGTTCAGCTCAAAGACGACCTTAAAGATGGCTCGCGTCGCGATGTCGCGCGGAACCAGGTTGCCGTACTTGGGATACCACTCTTCGAGAAAGTACCAGCGCTCGTTCTGCGGAATCGTTTTGGGATCGCGCTTGTCGCCGGGAGCTTTCGGAACCCAGACGCGTCCGCCCTCGCCGCGCGCTGACTCCGACATCAGGCGCAGCTTGTCGTTGCCGGGGATGCAGGTGGGATGCACCTGAATGAATTCGCCGTTGGCGTAGTAACAGCCCTGCTGATACAGCGCAGACTGCGCCGACCCGGTGCACACCACCGAATTGGTCGACTTGCCGAAGATGGCTCCGTTGCCGCCGGTAGCGATGATGATGGCGTCGGCGGGGAAGGTGCGAACTTCCATGCTGCGCAAGTCCATGGCGCAGATGCCGCGGCAGACGCGGTTTCCATCGAGCACCGCGGAAAGAAATTCCCAGTGCTCGTACTTTTTCACCTTGCCTTCGGATTCGTAACGGCGGACTTGTTCATCGAGCGCGTAGAGAAGTTGCTGACCTGTCGTTGCGCCCGCGAACGCAGTGCGGTTATATAAAGTGCCGCCGAAGCGGCGGAAGTCGAGCAGGCCTTCAGGCGTGCGGTTGAAGGGAACGCCCATGCGATCGAGCAAGTCGATAATGCCGGGCGCGGCCTCGCACATGTCTTTGACCGGAGGCTGGTTGGCGAGAAAATCTCCGCCGTAGACCGTGTCGTCGAAGTGAATCCAGGTGGAGTCGCCTTCGCCCTTCAAGTTCTTCGCCGCGTTGATGCCTCCCTGCGCGCACACGGAGTGCGACCGCTTGACCGGAACAATGGAAAAGAGATCGACGTCCGCGCCCATCTCGGCAATTTTGATGACGGCGGCGAGTCCGGCAAGTCCGCCCCCGATTACGATGATTCTAGGAGCTGCCATTTCACTCCACCGGCTTTCTGTAGGCTGCCGTCTTGGGTTTAGCCGCGTGGCGCGTGTCGACGATATTTCCTCCAGCGGTGGGTGCATCTTCGAAGCGCTCGGCGAACGTATACAAGCTGACCAGGCCCACGACGCTCAGGAGCAGAAAAAATCCCAGGCACACTTTGAGAAATCGTTGTTGGGCCTTGTCTCCGCTGACAATGCCCCACTTCGCCGCGAACAGCCAGATGCCATAGGCGAAATGCCACGACGCGCAAATCAGTCCGACCACGTAGAACGCGAGCAGCAGCGGGTTATGAACCTCAGCCGCAACTTTGCCGAACGAAAACTCAGGGTGATCGTGCAGGTCCACCCCGGTGAACCGCATCGTGTAGGTATGCCACACGATGTAAAAGAAGGCGATGCCGCCGGTCCAGCGCTGCGCGGTGTACATCCAGTTTCCGGTCCAGGGATATTCCATCGTATTTCCATCGCCGCGGTACCAGATGTAGAAGCCGTAGAGCGCGTGGAACGCGATGGGCAGCCAGATCCCGAAGAGTTCGAGAAAGAAGACAAGCGGAAGATTCGCCAGGAAGCTGACCTGACGCGCGTAGGCTGGAGGGCCGCTGATCGCGGTGGAATTGGAAATCAGAATGTGTTCAAAGAGAAATGCGCCGACTGGAACGATGCCGGAGAGCGAATGCAGGCGCCGCAAAAGAAACGACGTACCCTGGCCGGCGCGCAGGGGCGCGACTCCATGTCTTGCAGCTTTATTTATTTCTGGAGCAGTAGAACTGGCCGCTGACGCCACTAAGCGCTCCTTGTGAGTTCAGAGACGGTAAAAGAACTTTTTATTATCCGCGCACGAGAGAAGTGAAGTCAAGGAACAGTTGCCGGTTGCCAGCCGTCAGTTGCCGGTAAAATCTTTGCACCAATTGAGGAACTGCCGGAACGCTGCGCCGCGGTGACTGTAATTGGATTTTTCTTCTGCGGTCAACTCCGCGAATGTCTTCTTGATTTGAGGAAAATAAAATAGCGGGTCGTAGCCGAAGCCATTCGTGCCGCGCGGAGAATCGAGGATGATTCCTTCGGCCGTGCCGCGAAATGTCGCCAGTGTCTTGCCGTCGCGCGCGGCGGCGAGCACGCAGACAAACCTGCCGGTGCGTCGTTCCTGCGGAACTCCTTTCAGTTCTTGCAGAACGCGCGCGTTGTTGGCTTGGTCGTCGGTGTTCGCGTCAGCCTTGTCTGGTTGGTCGGCGGCGTAGCGGGCGGAATGCACACCTGGCGCGCCGTTCAGCGCGTCAACCTCTAAACCCGAATCATCGGCAACGACCATTTCTGCAGGGACGTACCGGCTGTATGCTTCGGCTTTTTTCCGGGCGTTCGCTTCGAAGGTGAGGCCGTCTTCGACTGCTAAGGGCAGCGAAGAGAAGCCGGGGATGCCGGCAATTTCGACTTTGTGCCGCAGAGCGGCGCCGGCGAAGTCGCGCAGCTTTCCCGGATTCGAGGTCGCGATCAGGATTCGTCGCATGCGCTTACATCCTAATTGCAGCGAGGTTCGTTCGTCAGGCAGAAATCAAGAGCCTTAACCGCAAAGGTCGCGAAGGTCTCGCAAAGTACGCTAAGCAAAGCAACTGCAAGAAAATCTATCTTGGCCTTCCTAGCAAGACTAAGACAGAACTGATGGCGACTATTGAAATCCATCCGCCCACGCTGCGGTCCCAGGTGCGCGTGAAATAAATCTGCACGTGATTGGCGCCGGCCTCTGCCGGAACCAGCATCTGCCCAGAGCCATCGCGCGTCCCGGCCTGTACGAGGCGTCCATTCACTTCCACGCGCCACGCCGGGTAATTGAAAAGATGCAGAGCGAGATTATCCGGCGCCGACATCTCTGCGGTGAATATTTTGCGTTCGGTGCTCCAGTCGAGAACGTGAATCGCAGCGTGAGCCGGACCGTCCACGGTAACGCGGCGCTCTTTCCCTCTATCGAGGAGCGAAAAATCTGCGCCGACCGGCGTGTATTCGTCGGTGCCCTCGGAGCCTTTGCCCGTCGTCATGTTCTCCTGAATCTCGCGCAGGTCGGCGGCGGTGTCCCACCAGGGCGGCTGAAAGTGGTGCCACACGAAAGCAATCACGCACAGCATCGCCACGTACATTGCCGCTCGCACGGCCCACCGCCGCACACCCAGCACAGTCAGCAAACTGAACGGAATTCCCAGGCACAGCAGAAAGCGCCAGGGGAACTGCATGAAGCGCAGCTCGGGAAGAATATTCCACAGCGGGCTGCTAACCGACAACATAAGCGCGGCACACATGCCTGCCCAGGTCACGAGCAAGAACCAGGGCAGCCGATTGCGGCTCGCCCAGCTTCGCGCGAGCCAGGCCGCCGCCAGAGTCAGAATGATTTCCGCGATCGCAATCCATGAAATAACGCGGTTGAAGGCATCATGATCTGCGTCGACGGTGTGGACAAATAAAAAGTTATCCGGCGGACGCACGCCTGGAGAAACCGCCTGTGCAATATCGACCCACCTCTGTTCGTAAACCGCTGGCAATAAATAAAAGGCCGCGAGCGCCGCGCCTAGGACTACGGCCATGGCTCCCGTCAGCAAAACCCGCGGCGAGCGCCGCTGCCAGGCGATCACGACCAAGAGCAATGCTAGAGAATAATGGATCATGACCGCCGCGGGTGCGTTGATCAGCCACGCACAAGCAAGAAGCAAAGCCAGCCAGATGGTCACGCGCCGGCCTTTTTCTTCCGTCCGCAACAGCAACAACAGCAGCAGCGGCAATAACGAACTGGCCAACAATTCGGCGAACGCACTTCGCCAATAGACGATTACAAGGTGATAAGGATTCACCGCATACAACACAGCGGCGAAGGTCGCATCGCGCCGGTCAAGCCACTGGCGAGCCAACAGAAACATGGAGGCGCCGGCGGCCACCAGTACGATGCATATATAGATACTGGCGACCAGCGTCCAGGGAAAGATTGCAGTGAGTGCCGCTCCCAACGTCCATGAGAGCGGGGGATAGAAGATGAAGCGTGGCTCGCCATAACCGAAGTTTGCCAGCGCCGCCCAGCGCGGATAGATGATCCCGTGCTTCCACTGCGAAAGAACTTCGAGCCACGAGTACAGATGAAATTCGACATCGTGCCCGGAAGGCGTACCGCGAAAGAAAAATGGAATTTCGACCGCGAACGCTGCCAGAGCGATCGAGATTAAAGGCTTCCAGGCGAGGCTGGGCAGTTTACTCGTGGGCAGTTTATTCGCGGAATCGGGTTGTACGGTAGACGCCAGCTTTGCTCCCGAGATCCTCAATCAGAGACGCATCGAGGTGGTGTACATGTTCGCACAAGCATGGTCGGGCTGCATATTCACAATGCACCGGAAGTCCATCCCGAAGCCGTGAGAGGCCTTGTTTGAAAGCAAACTTTTAGCAGGGAAAGATTGAACAACCATGGGATAGCGTAGGAGAGCCTGCGACTTACGTTGCGACGCTCTCGCCCGAGCGCTGGCGGCGAAGTTCAGCGAGGAAGTCATCGGGTTGCAATGTCGACCCTACACGAAGCAGTTCGAGCAAAGGATCTTCCATCTCTTCAGCGCTCGGATCCGAACTGAGATCTTCCGCATGCAGAGCTTCAATGGCTTCATCCCGCCGCTTCTGGAACTGGCTAAGATCTGCGGTCAGGGCGCGCGGTGAAACGCCCAGCTCCAGCATGGACTCAGGGCAACTGCGCAGGAGGTTGATCAGATTGCCCACCTCGGCGCGCTGTTCCGGAGTGCGGCAAGGAAACTCCACTCCCATGCCGTGACCTGGATGGGTGACCCGCACCATGCCCTCGGTATGAACGGCCATGGCTTCGGCCTTCAGGCAAAGATCGACAAGTGCATGTTCAGGAAATGGCGAATCGGTTTCCACATAGCAGCCGCCTAGACTTAGATCTGTTAGTTTGCAATGCGGAATCGTTTCGTCCGGCCCGGCCGTGGTTCCTGAGGCAGCTTGCAGCCAGACTTGAAGTTGAGCTTTAAGGGAGTGATCCAGATCGAGGAATTGAACGCCATTTTGGCCGTTCGGGTTTGCCCATGCGATCTGCCCGTGGGCCTGGATCTCAAGACTTCCGTCGGGCAACTGAAAGCGAAAAGCCAGCAGCGCACCAGGGGACTGAGGCTCGGCCGTAAGGACGTCCATCCCGGTTTCGCTGAGGTCGAGCAGAATTGCCTCAACCTTATTGGTATCGGGCAGCGTAAGTTCCACCGGAGCCTGCACGGGAACACGGTAAGCGCGCCGTCGTTCACGATTCAATAAAGCGGCGACCGCGCGCAAGCCAGCCTTGGCGCTGTCTTCGGAGAGCGGTTTGTACAGCACGAAATGCGCGCCGCCACTAAGTATTTCGCGCACCTTGCCCGCTTCCGCAACCAGGGCGACGGTGACTGGCGGATTTCCTGAATTCAGCCTGCGTGCTTCTTCGAGCAACTCGGAGGCGAATTCCGGATCGTCGAAATCAACGACGAGTGCATCGAACTTTTGCTGTTGGATACGTTCGACCGCCGCGGCGAAAGCATCGCAGCGCTCGACCGCGATCCCGCTGGCCGGCAGAACCCGGCCCAGGATCTCCGATGCAGAATCGTCGCTGGAAACCAGCAATGCCAGAATCGTCATAACTAATTTCCCGTCGAACCGGGGCGAGACTCGGCTCGATATTCTGAGCTCGAATCACGTTCCGGTATTATGGCCACCGAGGCGCCGTAGGCCGAATTCCCTTGGGAGCGCTCGCACCCGCGCCAGCCGCAGCCGCCTTCGCATCAGAAGCCTCGTCGACTTCCATCAGGACGGCATTATCTTCCTCATCGTTTTCAGCCAGCAAGGGAGCCACTTCACGCAGCTTCTCCGCCGCCTGCTGGAGCATTTCAATTTGCTTCCCCAGTTGGGCGTACTTGGTCTGCTTCTGCCGCAACACCTCATGAATATCTTTCATACGACCCCCTGTGGAGAATGTAAGGAGCGACAGCCATAGGGTCAACGGTAATCCCGGTTGGTGCGTTACTGCGGTAATAGCGCTGGTGGAGGATCGAGCGATTCCAGCCTCCAGACCCTGAGAGCAAAACAAAAGCCCCGCATATTTGCGGGGCTTCTGTGAGAGGCGGATGAACTGTGATGTTATGCTTTCAGCTTGCGGCGTACGATTCCAGCCAAGCCAACCAAACCGGTTCCCAGCAAGCCGAGAGTGCCCGGCTCAGGAACGGTGGTGATGACTGTGTCGCCGCTACCCAACGGCACCGAGCCGGTAAATCCATTCTTGCCGGCATTGAATGTGATCTGAGTCGTGGCTCCGCTGACCGTCGTTCCGTTGTACCAAGTGCCCGAGATGCTGCCCGAAAGCGTGTAATAGATGGATCCGTTCGGCCCCGAAGTCGTAACTTCAGTCCAAGTCACGGGACCACTGAATGATCCGGTGAAGATCACGCCGTTAGGAATACCACCCGTACCGTTGCCAGTGATCGTGAAAGTTCCGCCCGCGGCGAATGTCCCGCCGGTTGTCAGACTGCCTGAGGTCAGGGCGCCCGTCGAAAAGCTAAGGCTGCCCAACCCGCCTGTGATGAGTCCCCCTCCACCGAGGCCATCGACTACAGTCAGCTCAGAGCCGGTAAGAGTCAAGCCTGCAGAACTGCCCGTAAGAGTGCCGCCGGTGTTTGTAAAGTCCACATTGCCCGCAAAGGCCGCCAAGGGTAAGGCCAGGGCAAGTACGGTCATCAAAACTATTCGCTTCATAATTACTTCCTCCTCAACAACTCCGAAACTCAAATTCCATTCGGAAACTTCAGGTTTCCTCTGGCGGCGCGAAAACCCGCAATTGTGCTGATTTAACTCTACTGATAGCACCCTTGGTGCCAAACAGGGACAAATTGTAAACTGCTGATTGTACTCATAGTTAACCAGCATCTTGAATCCGAGCGCCAATATGAAACTGCAAATTGATGCACACTTGTACGGGCCATTTGCGTCCGATTGCCGCCCGCTCCGGCCCAAGTCGGGGGTCGCGCCGGCCAAGAATATTCGCAGAAACAACTACCAAGCCGCTTGAAAAAATTGATTCGAAGGCGGCCTTCGTGGCACGGAAATTAATTCGATCCGGGACGAGTCACAGTTAAAGCAATCCTTGAGTAATTATGGGAGGGCTGTTCGGATACGCCGAGACTTTCGGGAAGCTTCTAAGTTCCAGGTCGTTTGGCTCCGTCGCCTGCGTAACATGCGGGAGTGGGAACTTCCCTTGGGACTTTCTTCGCACCCGGTTTCAGAGTACTGCCTTGCCAGATCTCGCTGGCGGTGCAGAACTTTGTCCGAGCAGGTCTCGAAGACGGCGGGAGAGATTCTTCGCTAGCGACCGGTAAAAGCGCGAGGCCAAATGGGGAAAAAGCTCAAACAATCCCTCCAGCGTCGCATGGTCCAGGTAATAAGCCTCGACGTCTTCTTCGGCAACCACTCCGGCGCTGGCAGGTGCGTCTTCCAGAAGTGACATTTCTCCGCAAATTTCTCCCGGACCGATCGTCGCGGCTTTATTTTGCGCAAGAATTCGCACTCGGGCGGTTCCTTTGAGCACAAGATAAATGCCGTCAGTCTTGATGCCTTGATGAACCAGAGCCTGGCCTTTTTTGAAGTGTACGCGGCTGGCCTTGTCGGCGACGAGGGCCCAATCGTTCGCGGTGAGATATACCAATCCGTGCTTCGACGACGACAGTACGGACATCTCCTGCTCAAAAGTTTTCGACATGGCGCGCGACCCGATTTCCGAAAACAGTCCCCAAAGAAACAAATAACCGAAACAATGTCAAAGCAACAACGGGTACAGCTAGACTAGCAGAAAATGGCGTGAACGCAATCCGAACAAAAACACGCCCGGACACGCGGATGGCCGCATCCTCTGATCGATTTGTTTTCAACAACCATTCTGCGACGTGGAGATGAAGAAGTTGGTGCGCCCTGAGAGATTCGAACCCCGACCTTCTGGATCGTAGTAGTTGGATCAGAGTTGAGCGTGACTTTCGAACTGGTGCCTCGGGAACATCATGAGCTATGCCGCGTTAATTTTACGGCGTTGTGGAAGGCCAAGCAGAGGCGGTCTTCGGGCGCGATCTTTGTCAGCGGGACCGCCGGGCTCTGGAGGCGGTTCCGAACTCTTGTGGGTACGATGTTTTGGGTTCTTGACTCTTGAAGTCGCGGTGCTTCCGTCATCGTCATGGAGAACGACGTTAAGAAGTGAACTGCGGACACGCACGTTATCCCCAACGTCGTAGTGGATAAATCCCCTCTTCCTGAATCGGTTCATGAAGAAACTGACTCGCGAGCGGGTCGTCCCTACCATCTCTGCCAGAGTTTCCTGGCTTAGTCTCGGGATGGACATTTCCGACACCCCTTCTTTGCCGAATTGCGCCATTAACAGAAGAGTTCGCGCCAGCCGCTTTTCGCTCGAATTGAAAAGTTGATCGACCAGGTCATCCTGATATCGGATGTTTCGTTTCAGCAAGCATTTCACAAACATCGCCGATAACTTTGGTTCCACGCTCATTGCATGCACCATCGCCTTCCTCTCGATGTGCAACAGGACGCAGTCTGTCAATGAGGTTGCAGACGACATGCGTAGGGGCTGACCAGCGAGTCCGCCTTCTCCGAAAAAATCGCCTTCGCCCAATATTCCGAGCGTTGCTTCTCTTCCGTCTTCCGAGACCACACTGAGTTGCACCTTCCCGGATTGGACGAAGAAGAGGCCGTCCCTGGAATCGCCCTGAGCGAAGATCGTCTTCTTCTTTTGAAAAGACACCAAATCCCTGCCCTTTCCGATGGTTGAAAGAAAGGCGTGCGGATTGAAATCGTGTTTTTTCTTCGCAGTGGTGATTTGCTTTGCCAAAGGCCGTCCTAACTGTAGAAGCTACCCCGATATCAATTATGGGGTAAGGCCTAGGCCCTTGAATGGTCTGTAGTGCTCACAATCGCGAGGTCGGCGGAAACTGGCTGACCTGCGATTCGGTATTGGCAAGGGTGGGGCTGCGGACCTGAGATGAATACCACGGCCTCTTGGACATTTCGAGCAGTCCAGCCTGGGTTCAGCGCGTGACCTTCTCCAGCAGGTACATGTAAGAGCGATAGACCTGTCCGGTGGCTCGGGTCAGCCCGATTTCACAAGTGCGACTGCTGGAGTAGCAGCCGTCGGCATGTTCTGCCCTAACCTCGGCCGCTTCCAGCCGCGTGGCGGATTGCGTTAGTTCGGGGAATAGAAATCCTCGGTCGCCTGCGAAGGCACAACAGCCCGCGCTCGCAGGAATCAACGTCTCTTGACTGCATGCTTTCGCGATGCCTTCGAGCTTCGCGGCGATCCCCATCTTGGTGACGGAGCACACTGGATGCAATGCGACGCGTTTCACCTTCGCTTGCACGGTCAGTTTGGATAACAGTTCATCGTGCGCAAACTCAATCGAGTCCAGCAGCCTCAAATGATCGAAGCGTTCTTGGTTTGCTGGAATCAGATGAGGCCGCGCCGTTTTAAGAGCGTAAGTGCAAGGGCTGGTGTCAATGACCACGGGCAAACTGCCTTCGCCCGACCATCGCCAGAGGCGTTCGACAGCGGAGTTCGCCGCGATGGCATGAGCTTGAGTGAATCCCTTGGAAGAGAACGGCATGCCGCAACAGGTTCCTGCAACGTCGGATGGAATGTAGACGGGCACGCCTGCGCGTCGAGCTAACTCGACGGTTACTTCCATCAAAGAACGGTCTTTAGGCTCGGTGGGCAACCGTCCCATGATGCGCGAGATACAGGACGGGAAATAAATCGCCTGAGCACCTTCCATTTTGGTGATGGGCACTCTTCCGGCTGCGAACGGGGTGTCGGGCATCCATTCACCGAGATTGTTTCCAGCAAAGCGCTTCGTCATCCCGCGAGTGATCGAGCGCATGCCGCTGACGCCAATCATTCGTTCGGCTGCGTGCCCAAACCGCAGCGCCCAGCGCAGCGCGCTTTCAACGAAACTGAAATTCTTCGCAATACGAGCTGCCCACTTATGTGCTCGAGGACTGGCACGAAGACTGCGAAAACGCTTCACCAGCGTCCCGGTATCGATATTCACTGGACACGCGGTGGCACAAAGTCCGTCGGCGGCGCAGGTATCGAGAGCCATGTAAGGGAACCCACGATCCAGCGCGTTCCACAACGGCGAGCCACCAGCCTCTTGCTGCCGGGCCATTTCGCGGCGCACGACAATGCGCTGGCGCGGCGTGAGAGTCAGATCCCGGCTGGGGCACTTGGGCTCGCAGTAGCCGCACTCAATACACTTGTCGATCTCCGGCTCGACCGACGGAATTTGCTTGAGATCCGCGAGATGCGCCTTGCGGTCAGCGTTAATGATCACGCCAGGATTAAGCAGGTTGTCGGGGTCGGCGAGGTGTTTCAGTTGACGCATGATCTGGTAGGCGTCGCTGCCCCATTCCGTCTCCACAAATGGCGCCATGTTGCGGCCGGTGCCATGTTCCGCTTTTAGCGCGCCATCATGGCGATGCACGACTACTTCGACTAAGTCGTCAATAAAGCTGGAATACTGATCGATGGCGGCTTGATCGTTAAAGCTTTGCGTAATTACAAAATGCAGGTTGCCGTCTTTGGCATGGCCGAAGATTATGGCGTTGGGGTAATCGTGTTTCACAAAGAGACGGTTGAGATCGTGGGTGGCATGGGCCAGAACCTCCACCGGAAACGCAACGTCTTCAATAATTACCGTTGTGCCGCTCTGCCGCACCGAGCCGACTGACGGAAACATGCCAGCCCGAATCTTCCACAGCAACGCTTGCTCCGCGGCGGCGTGGGTAAAGCGAGCGGGCTCGAATAACTTGAGTCCACCGACCGCGTCTTTCGCCAGTAGTTCCAACTCGGAGCGGTTGCTTTCGTCGGCAGATTGGAATTCGACCAGCAGCCCCGCAGCTCCGTCGGGAAGCGTTTTGATTGAGGCGGGTATGCCCGCTTGATTCTCGACCGAGCGCAGAGAAGCTCGATCCATGATCTCCAGCGCCTTGGCGCCGGCGTTGCGCAGCGGGATAATCGAATCGGCCGCCGCGTACACGTCGGAGTACAGCAGAAGCCCTGTGTATTTCACGGGGAGATCGGGAACTGTGTTCAAGACAGCTTCCGCAATAAACGCCAACGTTCCCTCGGAGCCGATCAGCACGTGCTGAAAGATGTCGACGGCGGTATCGAAATCGAGGAAGGCATTCAATGAATAGCCGGTCGTATTCTTTCGCTTGTATTTATTGCGGACTCGTTCGCGAAGAGCGGAATTCTGTTCCAGCTTCTGCTTTAAATTCAGGACGCCGCGGGCCAACTCGGGCTCGCGTGCACGAAACTCCGCGTCGGCGTCAGGCTGTGAGGTGTCAATGACCGTACCCGACGGCAACATGAACTTCATCGACTTCAGAGTGTGATAAGCGTTTTGCTCGACGCCGCAGCACATGCCACTGGAGTTGTTGGAGAGAATTCCGCCAATGGTGCAGGTAGCGATCGAAGCCGGATCGGGCCCGATCTTCGCTCGATAAGGAATGAGGGCCGAGTTGGCGCGCGCTCCGATCACTCCCGGCTGCAGCCGAATCTGCTTGCCTCCATCTTCTATTTTCAGGGTTCGCCAGTGGCGCGCGATGTCGACCAGCAGGCCGTCAGAGAGCGACTGCCCCGACAAACTTGTACCGGCGGCGCGAAAAGTCATGGGGATGCGCTCTTGCCGGCTGAAGGCAAACAGCGATCGAATCTCTTCCATCCCTTCGGCCTGTATCACGGCTTGCGGGATCAGGCGATAAAAGCTGGCATCGGAAGCGTGGGCGATGAGGTCGATAGGACGAACGAGAATGCGCGAGGCGTCGATGGAAGCAGCAAGTCGGGATTTGATTTCTTCCGGAGAGAGCTGCACGCGAAGTTGTTCGGCCGCAATCATTTGCTCCATTGATTTCTCCCGAAACAAACTAAGACGCTTCCAACTCGTCCGCCAGACGCTGGGCCGTGTGCTCTACCTTGATCGATGAATTCTGCTTGTCGAGCCCGCCGCGAATCTGCATGACACAGCCGGGGCAGTCCATCACAACGGTCGGCGCGCCACTGTTCTTGATGTTGACCAGTTTGCGCTCCAGGATCGGCGCTGAAATTTCGGGAAGCTTGAGGGAGTAAGTTCCGCCCATGCCGCAGCACATATCAGCCTCGTACATTTCGGCGATCTCGTAGCCGGCTTCAGTCAGCAGTTGCCGCGGTGGTTGCGTAGCATGTAGCGTGCGCTTCAAGTGGCACGAATCGTGATATGTGATTTTCCCCAGTTGCTGGCCTTCTTTGAACTTTAGCCGACCGTCATCCACCAGTTTCTTCACCAGGCTGGAGAAGTCGATCACCTTATCGGACAACTGCCGCGCCCGCGGCAGCGAATCAGTCTGCCCGAGGCTTTCGAATGTGCTGATGAAATCATGCTTCAATCCCACCGTGCATGTAGGGCAGGCTGACACGACGTAAGTGACGTTCTCCGCCAATAAGGCGTTGATGTTGTCGCTGGCATTTTGGGCGGCGACTTCGTAGGCGCCGCTATAGCGCGCGGGCGCACCGCAACAGGTCTGACCCTCGGGGAATACTACCTCGATGCCGGCTTTGTTGAGTATCTTCACTAGCGATTCGCCCATCTCGGGGTAGGCGAAGTCGATCAGGCATCCGGCATAGAATGCGATTTTCTCTTTGCCGGCAGGTTGCTTGATTTTCTTGATCGTGTCGCGCAGCGGCGCCTCGGCGATTGCGGGCAGGCTGCGGAATTCGGTCATATCCGAAAGGAAGAAAGGCAGGTGCCGGATGAAGTTACCCTTCTGTAACGGCTTCTGCATCACGTAAGCTGCGCGCAGCATCGAGTGGAAGAGCTTGCGATTGTTGACCACCGAGAAGATTGCCTTTTGCGCGAGAGGCTGACCTTTTTCGACAGCAAGCCGGCGCCGCAGTTCGAGGATCAATCCGGGGATATCGATTTTGCCGGGGCAGACTTCGGTGCAGTTGCCGCATTGAATGCAGAGGCTCTGAATGTCGTCCGAAGCCTTGAGCGCGTCGAACCAGGCAGTGAGAATCGTGCCGATGCCTCCGGTGTAAATCTTTCCGAAGACGTGCCCGCCCACCAGGCGGAAGACCGGACAGACGTTCAAACACGAGGCGCAGCGAATGCATTGCATCGCCTGCTTGAACTTCGGGTCTTGTGACATCTCGGTGCGCCGGTTGTCCATCAGGATGACGTGCAGTTGTTTGGGCGTTCCGTCGGTGTTCGGCACAGGCCCGCTGATCATGGAGACGTAGCTAGTCATCAACTGGGCCGTGGCGCTTTTGGGCAGAGCTGTGAGAACTGGCACAACGTCGTCGAACTTTTCCATCAGCTTTTCGAGGCCGACGATAGCGACGTGAATTTTCGGCAATGTCGTCACCAACCGGGCGTTGCCTTCATTGGTGACGATGACGAGCGTTCCGGTTTCAGCGACGGCGATATTCGCTCCGGTGATACCCATCTCTGCGTCGAGAAATTTCGTGCGTAACTTGCCGCGAGCAAACTTCACCAGTTTCGGAATGTCCGGCGTCTGGCCTTCTTCGACCTGCTCGTTAAAGACTGACGCGACTTCTTCCTTGGTCATGTGGATGGCAGGCATGACCATGTGCGAGGGAGTCTGTCCGGCGAGTTGAATGATCCATTCCCCCAGATCGGTTTCACCCACCTCGATGCCAGCGGCTTCGAGATGCTGGTTGAGGTGAATCTCTTCCGAAGCCATGGACTTCGATTTGACGATACTCTTGACGCCGTTTTCTCGCGCGACATTCAGGATGTACTCGCGCACCTTGGCGGGATCGTTGGTGCGGAATACTTTGGTTCCGCGCGCCTCGGCATTCTGGGTGAAGAGGTCGGCAAGTTCGTCGAGATGCGAGGCCGCATAGGATTTTCTCTCGGCAATCTGAGTGCGCAGCGCCTCGAAGTCGTAACCCTCATAGGCTTTCGCGCGGCTTATGCGGTAGGCTTCTGAGAATCGTCCCAGCGCCCCGGTAAGGTTGGGGTTGTGCACCGCTTTGTCGATCGACTCGCGAAACTTGGTCTCCATCAGTTCACCCCTGCCGGCTCATCGCAGACGACGCCATCAAAGAAGACGATGATGAGCTTCTCCGGGCCGTGCACGCCGATGGTGAGCACGCGCTCGATGTCGGCCGTGCGGCTGGGTCCGGTAATGAAGGAAATGTAATTGGTCTGCTCCGGCCGGATTTGCTTCAAAGCTGACGGCAGATCGGGCACGAGACGATCGCTACGAATGAGAGCGATGTGAATCAGGGGAAGCGTGGAAACGAGTCTCTGATCTACGCGAGCTGCATCTTGAACAAGGGTTCCGGTATTTGCGATGGCCCAGTCGAGCTGGCTGATTCCTACCTTCGCCTCGGCCGAAGCTTCGCGATTGACGTCGAAAGACAATCCGGGCAACAGGCTGGAGATCTGCTTCTGATCGAATCCATCGAGGAAGGGGCACGACGCCCACACTGCACCAGCCTGCGGCGAATCGCTGATTCCAGCATCATGCAAATAGTGAAGAATGAAGTCCAGAGCCTCGCTCTTATGGGGGAAGCGATGGACTTCAGCGCTCACCGCTTCGGCGCGAAGTTTGAAGGTGTCAAAGATGGCATTCATAGGTCATGCCTTTCATCGCAATAGAATCTGCGTGAACGGATATACGTAGGCCATAAGAAGGACGAAAACGCCGACCAGAGATGCGAGCGCGATGCTGTGCCAGAAGACATAGCGCAGAATGTCGCCTTCATGTCCATACCACTGGGTTGCCGTGCTCGCGACCACGATGCTCTGCGCATCAATCATCTTTCCCATCACGCCCCCGGTGGTGTTGGCCGCTGCCATAAGCACTGGAGAAACGTTAACCTGCTGCGCCGAAATTTTCTGCAGACTGCCGAACAGGACATTCGACGAAGTGTCGGATCCGGTCAAAGCCACGCCCAGCCAGCCGAGCAGGGTTCCGAAAAACGGATAGAGATGGCCGGTGCGCGCAAACGCCAATCCCATGGTCGCGTCGAGTCCGGAATAGCGGGTTAACATTCCGATCGCCAGCATCGCAGCAATCGTCAGCAGCGAGAAGCGAACCTTCACGATGGTTCGTCCGTACACGGAAATAATTTTTCGGAAGCTGAGGCCCATCACCATGCCCGAAAGAATGGCTGCCAGCAAAATGCCCGTGCCGGTTGCGCTTAACCAGTTCAACCCGAAGACCGCAGTTTCCTTGGTCGGCTTAGGAACAACCGGAGGAACGCGCAGAGACAAATTGTTCAGGTTCGTGACGGGGAATTGTGGATTGGTGATCTTGCTTGGCGGAGTTTTCCAGTGCGCCATCGAGGTGAATGTTGTTTCCGGAGCATTCATCAGATTCTTGCCGGTCTGAGTTCCCCATGCGAAGACGATCACGCTCAAGACGATCCACGGCACCCATGCTCTGGCGATTTGGGAACGAGTGAAGCCGTGATCGGCGTGATGGACGGTCTTGTTCGCTTCTCCTTCGAACGTCCAGACGCGCTTGGGATGCCAGACGAACAGGAACCCGATCAGGCAGGTCATGGAAACAACCGAGGCGGCCACGTTGACGATCCACGGCCCGTGCAAGTTCGATATGAGCAGTTGCGGAATCGCGAACGAAACCCCTGCGACCGCAATCGCAGGCCATACTTCCATCATCCCTTCCCAGCCCGCAAAAGCGCACACCAGCCAGAAAGGCACCAGAATGCAGAACGGGGTTAGAATCCTTCCCGCCATCGCGCCCAGCGTGATCTCGCTGAAACCTGTGACCTTCGCGAGAGCGATGATCGGCGTGCCCAGCGCGCCGAACGCCACTGGCGCAGTGTTTGCGATCAGCGACAGACCGGAAGCTTGCAGCGGCCTGAATCCAAGCCCGATCAGCAGGGCCGCGGTCACCGCCACTGGAGTGCCGAATCCGGCCGCACCCTCGAAGAATGCTCCGAAGCAGAATGCGATCAGCAATAACTGCAGGCGGCGGTCCTGTGTGATGCCCGTGAGGCTGTGCTGCAAAATGTTGAACTGCCCCGATTCGACCGTCAGCTGGTACATGAAAATAACGTTCAGCACGATCCAGCCGATCGGGAAGAGGCCGTAACCGGCGCCATAGACCGCTGTCGCAGCGGCAAGACGCGCCGGCATATGAAAACCAAAGATGGCGGTGAGCAGAGCCGCCGCCAATCCGGCCAGCGCCGCGTAGTGCGCCTTTACATGTCCGAGCGCGAGGCTGCCAAGCAGCACGACTATGGGCAGCGCGGCCAGGATCGTGGAAAGCCACCAGTGTCCGGTTGGATCGTAACCTTGTGCCCACGCAGACGACACTGGAGAAATTCTAAGGATGGCGATGGCGGCAATGGCCGCAATAACGATGACAAGCGCGGAAGCAAAAAGGTTCGCTTGCGGAGGAGCCGGCGCCTTGGCCGGCATCTTGACCGGCGTCGGGGCCGATACGAGAGTAGTTGCCATAAGTCACCTGATGACGGAAACCCGATTTATTCGCACCGTGGGCGGCCACTGTAACCTTAGAGGCTAGGCGCACTACGGGCTGTGACGTATATCACCGTAGAGTGTGACGCTGAACATCTCTGGAGTTCCGACCCGAATGGGTCGTTCGGGATTACTCGACGCAAACTATTCGTGGCGGGAAGTGGCGCGTGAGGAATTAGTGGAGATCAAAGATGGTGCGCCCTGAGAGATTCGAACTCCCGACCTTCTGGTTCGTAGCCGGAATTCTGGCTTTGCTCCGTTTGGTATGGCGTGACGCGAGCCGTCGTCGAGCGCTTGAGAACCCGCCAGCAGCGCGGCTTTCCTGCGCTCTCCGTCACTCTCCGGTGTTCGCCGTCGTTGTCTGCTTTCACCCGCTTTCGCTCCGCGTTTGGGCACAGTTTGGGCACAGCGTTGTTTCCGGTAGCGTTGAAAAGCCGGCGCGGGTGGGCCTGAACCCCTCCCCGTCTTTCGAACGCTGCCAGCGCGTCTGCAAATCGCAATGCGGGGCATTCCTTGGAAGTGCGTCGGGGAGAAATACGAAACGGGTTGCCGGGGGAATTGTCCCGTTCACAGTTTTCCCGGCTCACCATCCCAGGCCTGCGGACGCCTTCGCGTTCCGCAACCTGGGCGGGTGAAGAAACGGCCCGGACAGCGACGCACCTAAAACGGTGCAATTCAAAATTCAGCGGTCGTATGGAGGCCCACGCCAAATGCTGAGGGTGAAGACGAATGACGAACTACGGCGCCTGAGCGATGAGCAGATCCTCGAAATCTTTCAACGACTGAGGGCGGACGGCTGTCCGCGGTGCATTTTCCTCGAGCATTATGCCGCGGCGCTGGCGACAGCGCCACGCCGCGATTTCATGATCATGCGGCCTGTATCGCTCATTCTGATTTCGAAGTACAACCTGTCGGCCTCGATCGCGGACCGTGGAGACGAAGACCAGCTCCGCGCCGGCTGACGGGAACGCTTTCAACAAATCGGCTGCAAAGGCCGCGCCGATCGCCGGCGGATTCGGAGTTTTCCTTTCCGTTGTTCGCACCCGGTCCGGTACCGGCGTCACTAGCGCGACTCTCTTGTTCGTTCGAAAATCGGAGGCATGGATATGCGAGGCATGGGCACCCTGTACCGCCGGCGAGGCAGCCGCTTCTGGTGGATGCAGTACTGGCAGGATGGCAGGCGCCGGCGTCGGTCGACTGGTAAAGAGAAATACAAAGCCGCGTGCGACGTTCTGAAGGAGATGATCTCGCGAGGACAGCTTTCTTCCGGCGTCGAACCTACCATTGCCGATCTGTACGAAGCGCTGGCCGCCGATTACAGAAACAACGGGCGCAAGAGCACGCGCACTCTGAAAGCCCGTTGGGAAAGGCATCTAAAGACCTTCTTCGGGGCAATGCCAGCGGCCAAGGTGAAGCCGCGCCAGGTTATGGGCTACATCGAGCTGCGATTGTCCTCCGGAGCTGCTGCCGGCACCATCAACAGGGAGTTGGCGGCGCTAAAGCGGATGTTCAAACTGGCGCTGCAGAATGAGGAACTCTCGCGAGTGCCCTACGTTCCACACCTGAAAGAATCGAACGTTCGCACTGGCTTTGTGAAGGATGCTGAATATGAAGCCCTGGCGCGCGAGACGGCCGCGGCCGGGCTCTGGCTCCGTGCAATGTTCGAAGTGGGTTACACCTACGGCTGGCGCAAGAGCGAACTCCTCTCCCGGCGAGTGCGCCATGCGGATCTCCTCGAGCGCACGCTGAGCCTCGATCCCGGCGAAACGAAGAACGGAGAGGCGCGCCTCGTGGAAATGACCGGAAAAGTGTTTGAGCTTCTGAAGGAGTGTTCGGCCGGCAAAGCCGCGGACGAATTTCTTTTCACCCGCGCGCGCGATCGCCGCGGCCGCAGAATCAGGACCGGGGGTCGGATTGCCGACTTCCGCCAAGACTGGACTGCCGTCACGAAAGCTGCGGGAGTGCCCGAGCTGCTGTTTCACGACTTGCGGCGCTCGGCGGTTGGAAACATGATCAAGGACGGCCTGAGCGAGAAAGTAGCAATGACAGTGAGCGGCCACCAGACGCGCAGCATTTTCGACAGATACCACATTGTCGATCGTGGCCTTCTGCGGGCAGCGGCGCGAAAAATGGAGCGCGGGGCGCACAGCCGGATCCGCGAAGCCAGTCAACGCGAGTTGCTCTTCCAGGATGCCGAGCCCGAGTCCTCCGCCGCCCCTAAGAAGCCTGCGGAATCGGAGCACGACGGACACAGAACAGCCACATCGGCGTGCGGAGCCCGGCTAAACTAGGCGTATCTATTGGGGTTTCGCGAGTGATGGTAGTTCCACATCGGTCAATAAATCCACTGCGCTGTGGGCGACGCGCGAATCCGCCGAATTGCATTCCTTCTCGGCTGCTCTTGGTCCTTCGAGGCCAGCCAGCGAGTCTACAAACGAAACTGTGAGGGCATCCTGGAGGGGTCGGGTCAGTGGACCGGGCTTTCCCCCCCAGGGATTGAAAAACGAATCGCGCACCCACTCGCGACGAAAATCAGTCGATTACTGGAATTGAACGAACACTCTTTTCAGAGGCCTTTTCAGAGCGCATTGTTCCGCGCTCTCAGCCGCCGCCATCAGAACATTGACGGCCAAGTTTTCAGGAGTCGTCGCATTGGCGATCGCCGCGGCCTTGAACCTGGGCGTCGAAATGAGTTTTGTGAGAAGGGGGAATTGCGTGCGAAGATGCTTTTCAGCCACGTTGCCTCCGTTGTAGGTGACGTTGGTTAGCGCCGCGCCGGATTCTAGCCGGCGCGGCGCGTTGAATATAGCACGGTCTGGCGATCAAGATCATCCTGAAAGTTTTCGTTTGGAAGGTTTGAGCCCGAGGACTAGCATGGCGGGCAGGGGTGTTCTTCGATTGAGTGCATGCGCTGTGCCGCGGCCTGAATGCGTGCGCTGCCTTTTAGTTCATGGGAGGGACCCGAGGCACGGGGCGTTTCCGTGCGTGGCCTCCCAGACGGGCGAGAAAGGGGAGGCTATCTGCGTTTGGTGCGCGGATGGACTCCCCTGCCCTTTCCAGCTCCGCCGACTGGCGCAAACGAAAGCAAGCCTCCGGCTGCTGAGCCACATTAGCGCCAACCCTTCGATTTCCGGGTTCGCCGTTCCCCTCGCGATGCCGCCGCGCGTCCCGGCGCCGGAAGTAGTGAGATCGCAACTAATGCAACGTTCCCAGGAGGATCACATCATGCCCGAGACTCACAGCGCCCAACCTTCGCGTACGACTTCGATCGCCCCTGCAGCGCGCACCAAAACTCAGCCGGTTAAAGGAGCGGTCCCACAGACTGCGACGGGGCGCACGTGCGCAACGCCGGGCTGCAAGCGAGTGTTGGCATTGAATAACACGAGCGGCGTGTGCCGCGAATGCGGAGATCGCCAGGGAAGGTCTCACTCAAAGAAAACCAACGGGCACGGCCTGCAGCTCGCGCGACGGGATACGGAGCCAACGGAGCGCGCACAAGTGCTTATGCACGTTAGCTCGCCGACGACGCCAGAGCTGGCGAAGCCAAACGGTCACGCTCCGCACGGCAACGGCGGTGGACCGGGAGCTACTAACGTTGAGTCTCGGGTAGATCTTCTTCTTGCGGCCATCCCCGCGGAGGATAAAGCGAAAATGCTCTCCGCATGGCTGGCCGGTACGCTGTAAAACCGCGAGTGAGGGGATCACGTTTTGCTGCGCGCCCGTCCCGATTCGTGTTTTGCTGCGCGTGGAACCGGAGCGCTCAGTTTGCAAAGACAAGCGCTGCTAGGAAACGTGAGGGCGATCCTTCGCGAAAAGAAGAAGCCAGCCGCTGGCTTTGCGCGCAGCGGCGGGTCGTAGACTTCAAGGCTTTGTTATGTTCCAATTCGAATTCTCCCTGTCAGTCGATCGCGCTGTGCGCCTTCGATCCTTCCAGTCGGACATGATCGCTTTGCACGCATCTTTCGTGGCCCGCGAGACCGTTCCCTCTTTGCTGGCGAACATGACGGACTCGTCTGGCCGAAGCACCATCACCTGACTTACGGCGCCCCCGAAGTAATGTTCTTCTTGCCGATTCAACAGCATCAGGTAATCGGGCTTCGCCGCGGATGCTTTATCGACGGTGAGGGAAACTTCCGGACACGATTTGAGCAGGGTGCGCGCCATCTCCATCGTTTCGTTGTGCGTGGCGACCGAATGCGACGTGGAATAGGTTCCGCCTTCGCCACTGATGTACACCACCGCGCCCTGAGCCCAGAGAGCAGGCACGGCTAATGCGGAGAGCACCACAAACACCAAGAACAATCCTCGCGGATTTCTCACAAAGAACCTCTTTTCGTTTTCGCCGCGATCCTAGGCACAAGGGATCGGGGCGTCAACCCCACTAACGTGCCCCCTGCCCCCTGGGTGGGTCGGGATTCTTCTTTTTTGCTGCGGGTCAGTGTGTGTGCACGGCGACTGATTGGCGGTCGATTCGCAGCGAATCCGCGCCCCGGATTTTTCTTTTTGCTGCGGCGACTGATTCAATTACTGAGAATCTCAGTAATCAGGGTCGGGATGGGTTCAGGAAGTCTTTTAGCGCGACTGCAGCGTTCTTCGCTGGATCTCGCTCATATTGGCAATGGCTTCGCCCACGGCCTGGCGTTTGGTGGCTTTCGCTGAAAACGGCGGGGACGATTTCGTGAGAAGCGATCTGCTGTGGGTTATTCGATCTGCAGAACGACCAGAGAACTAGCGTCCATTGAAATCAGCTCCTAGCTGCTAGCTTCAACCAACCCCGCCTCTAGCTAGAAGCTAAGAGCTAGGAGCTAGAAGCTGCTTTTATCGTCCCAGCGTTCGCAGCCGATTCTCGCTGGTGCGGGTAATGGCCTGGCCCACGGCCTGCTTCAGCGTGCTGGCCATCATTCTCTCGGCTTCGCCTTTGCGCATGAGATCGTCGGTAACGACGGCGCCGCGCTGGTCATAATGATTGTGGATGTCGCCGCCGCCTTGTTTTGTGGCCACATCGTTCGGAGTCACCGAGGAGCCACGAGGCAGGTCCAGAATTTCCGGACCTTTCTCGCCCACCCAGGTGGGTCCGCCCGGGGCGAAGTCGGTGCCGCTGGCTTCTGCGTCATCGGCGCCGTCGAATCCCCCGGCCGCTTTCCCGGCCGCCGAGGCGATGCTGCTAGCCATCATCTTTGCGGTGAGAGCGATAAGGGCTGCGGTGTTGGCTGTGGTGGATGCGAGGTCGGTGGTGTCGGCCGCAGTCAATGCTGTGATCCCGGCGCTCAGGGTTGTCATGCCGGCTGTGTTCGTCCCGAGCGCGGTGGTATTCGTGGTCAGAGCCGTGGTGTTGGCCGTTTGAGCTGCGTTCTTGCCCGCGGCGGAGGAGCTGCTCGCAATCGCTGGAAAGAGTGCGCCCGGGCCCTTGGCCAGTTGCGTGGCAGCGCCCGATCCCAGATTAACTTCGTTGCCCATATTGACTGCTGCGCCCGCGGCGGAGCCAAACACTCCGGCCATGCCGGGTAGTTTGCCGAGCGTGCCGGCCAGCAACTTGTTCAACTGGTTCTTGAGCGCCATCTCTGCCAGGCCGTTAAAAAATGATGCCCATTGTTGCCGCAGTTCTTTTATGAGCTTCGCGTGGCCGCCCTTCTCGGTTTCGAGAATTTCCAAAAACGATTTGACGGCATTGTCCTCAAAGCCCTTGGTCGCCTGGGTGAGCAACTGGAAGGTGAATTCCCCTTCCGATTCCACCCGCTTCAGGCCGTCGATCCAAGCATTGAATCCGGCGTTGATGCCGCCCGTCTTCAATAGAATCTTGTCTTCCTGTTCGGTGATGGCCTGCATTTCCAGCTTCACCGCGGCCAGGTCGCCAGCATTCAGTTGCGCGCCGTCGAGGCCAATGCCCGTCTTTTGCATGCCCTGCAGCGACGTCATGCGGGTCTGTAGTTCCTGCATCATGCCGCCGCCCGGATTCACGGCGTCGATGCCGCCCTCGAGGCCTTTCTTCGCGCTGCTATTTTTGAGGTTGATGGCTTGCGCCAGGGCTGCGTTATAGGCGTTCTGATCGATCAGCTTGTTTTTGAGCAGAAAATCGAGTTCCTGCTCGGCCAGTTTGTACTTTTGTTGCGGCCCTATGGCGTCTTCGTAGGCCTGCGCCGCCATCTTCAACTGCGCGGCCTGATCTTTGGCGAACGCATCGAACTGCGAACCAGCGAGCCCGCCCGCGCCCAGCGTCGGCATAACAGTCGGTGCGGCAAATGAGGGCAGAGTGCTAAGTTTCGGCTGGGCGGCCGTGGGCAGAGAAGTGGGAAGGGCGGCCAACAATTTGGCATCGGCTGCATCCTGCCGCGCCTTGGCCATCACCCGATCAAGCATGTGCTCGTATTCGTCGAGGTGCGCCTTCGCGGCGCTGTTATCGAACGCGGAGGCCGCAGAATTGGCGATGTCGCGGAAGTCGCCTTCGGCGGCCATGCGTAGACCGGCGATCTCGGTTTGCATCTTCTTTATAGGATCGGTTTCCGGTTGCAGCTTGCTCATGCCCCCGGAGATGTCGCGCTGCAGCGCGGCCATGGCTTCGAGTGCCTTGTTCTGGCGTCCCAGCCCGTCTTCAGCGCCGGCGTTCGTGCGCTGGCCTTGATCGAGGCCGAGGATCTCCCGCAGTGCTTTGGCCTGCGCCTGCAGAGCCTGGACAAATTTCACTCGAATCTCTACGGCCGCGGCGTCCACTCCGGAGTTGTGCTGGCCCTCCGCTTCCTTCCCGAGAATGCCGGGAATCGTGATAGCGACCTTAGCGGCCTGAATCGCCACCAGGTCGCGGGCAATCTGGGCTCCAGTGGTGCGAACTTCCTCTTCGGTCTTTTTCAGCGAGTCGCGAAGCCCCTGCAGCGGATCGGCGGCATGCACCTGCATGATGGCGTGGATGGTTTGCTGAAAGTCCTTGAATTTCGCCGAAGCCGCATCCGCCTGGTCGCTGCCCATGCCGAAGAATTTGGCCCAGAAGTCGGCGGGCACGAGCGCCACTTCATTCCAGAATTGCGTAGTCGAGCTCTTTGCGTTGGCTGCAGCCTTGGCCTCTTTCTCCATGGCCTCGGTGATCTCGCCGATTTGCTTCTTACCCTCCTCCATGGCGGCGCTGTCAATCTTGAAATCAGCGGATGCCAGCTTCGCGCCCGGCTTCCCGGCGATTTCGTCGCTCCGCAGCTCAATCTCTTTCATCGCCTTGGCGTGGCTGGCGCTCAGGTCTCCCAGCACCTCCTGAGTGTGGCGCTGCGCGTCGTCGTAATCCTGCAGCGCCCTCTTGGCCTTTTCCATACTCTTGGCGATGTGCTCGCCAAACTCGAAGCCAGCCGCGGCGAGCGCGCCCACCACGCCGGCGCCCAGCAGAGATTGCAGCCCTTTGGCGAATGCGGGGAATTCGTTGGTTAGGAGTCGCGTCAGGGGACGCGAAAGGTGGATGCCCAAGGCCTCGTCGATCAGCCGAAAAGATTCCGTGCCCTCGCGCGAGGTCTGCTTCCACGCGCGAGCCATCTCGGCCGACGCGAGCCCGTTGAAACCTTGTACCCCTTTCATCTTGTCCAGAAATTCCGAGGGATCCAAACCTAGTCTCGCGGCCATCGCTCCGACATTTAGAGTTGCCATCTGCAGCTACCCACTTTCAGCAAACAAAGATGTTGTTCCGGCTGGATCCGCCTGCCCCGTGCGATCTTTTGTGGCTTTTCAGATCACTGCTCGCCCACGAGGACCGGTTGCGATGTATCTGCGCTGCTCTGTTCCAGGAGATCCCTCAACGCGGTCGGCTCGAGTAGTTTCTGCGAGGCGGCATCCATGAACCAGGCGATCGCCTCGGAACTGAGCAGCCGCAGAGGAAACGGCCTGGGCCGAAGGGCTTCAATGTCACCCGCGTCGAGGCCCTTGGCTACATGCCGATCCCTATCGGCGATGCTATTCATCTCCTCGAGCTTGGCGATGATTTCTCGCGCCACTTCGGAGCGAATGCCGGCCACCTTTCCCGCGAACTTTTCCATCGCGATCGGCCTCCCGGCCAATACGGAGGCCTTCTGCACCTTACACGCCTGCTGCAAGATCTGGACCGCCGCCCGTTCCGCATCCCACTCTTTGAACATGGCCAGGTGCTCGGAGTTCCCGTTTCCGAAATAGAGTCTGCGATAAAAGGGCTCCAGAAGAGCTTGTTGGCCCAGAATGATCTCGTGTAAAACGGGCGCCGTCTGTCGCGCTGGATCCAGATTTGTGCCCGCGATCAATCGGAGCGCCAGCGAAGTCAGGTCCTCTTTTACGCATGCCGAGGAGTGGTATTGCACTATCTTTCGGACGTCTTCTTCAAAGCTGCCGATGCACCTCATCTCCTTTCGCTTCAGCTCCTGCGATCGCTCCAGAAAGGAGTTCTCCAACTGCGACAGCAAGGATCTCGCTTCGCCGTCCTCCTTGTTGCGCTCCGTCCACGCCCGGCGGAGGACCATCTGCTCGCTTGCGGCGGTGCTGTCCGATCTCTTTGCCTGTTCCTTCATCAAGTGTCTCCGATCCCTTCGAGTCCGATTTAATTGCCAAAGTTTGTGAGTCCAGTTCCCAGCGACGTTCACAGAAGCGCCAGCTCTCGCCGGCGCCGTCGCATTGCCTCGGCGGCCCGCGCCTGCTCGGGCGTCTCCATGCGAACTGAAATCCCGCGCTCATGATCGAGTTCGAGCTGCCGGCGGCGATGAATCGCAGACACAGAGGCTTCCGGTGCGGCGGCGAGGTCTGCTAGAGAGTGCGCGTCGCGAAACCCGCCCGCGGCCGTCCCCGGCCGGGCTACGCCCAGGCGCCCTAAAACGTCATCCAAGCTCCCAACCCTATCTGCCAACCCGGCCCTCACGGCGGCGCCGGCCAGCACAGAGCGGCCCTGGCCATAGCCATCGCGCACCGCGGCTTGTGTGGTCCCCCGATTCCGCGCGACGGAGGCGACGAACATGCCGTAAACGGCATCCACCTGGCTCTGGAAAGCGTCGTGGGCTTCCGGTGACAATGGCTCGGTCGGATGGCCCTCAGTCTTATATTTCCCGGCTTTAATGACTGTGATCTTGATGCCCGCCTGGTCGAGCGCCTTCGATTCGTCTTGCAGCATCATGTAGACGCCGATCGAGCCGCATTGCCCGCTCGGCGTGCACACCACCTCGCTAGCGGCCGAGGCCAGCCAATAGGCCGCGCTGCAGGCCATGGAATTGCAGACCGCGATAATCGGCTTCTGTTTTCGCGCTTCGAAAATTTCGGAACTCAGCTCTGGGATGCAGTCGACACTTCCCCCGGGAGAGTCCACGTCGAACACAATGGCTTTGCAGTCGCCGTCGCGCAGCGCTGCGCGAATTTGCGCCTGCAGATTCTGGACCGACGTGCCGCCGCTCCCTGAGATCTGGGAGACCATGTTCATGCGGTGCGAAATAATCCCTGTAATCGGGATCACGGCCACTTTGCCGGCATTTCGGGCATAGCGCCGATCCGAAGCGGCGACCGCGCCCAGGGCCGAATAGCGGACACCGCCAAGGTGCTCGCGAGCTTCGTAGCTGCTAACCCCGTTCGCATCGGCAATGCGATTCTCGATATCCGCGTCTGACCATTTCGTGCCGGAGGCCTGTGCGGAGAGCAAGTCCTGCATGCGCAGCAATAGCTCTTCGGGGAGAGCCCACGCTCGGCCGTGGAACTCAGCGAGGATGCGGATGTATTTCATTAAGTCAGTGTTCCCTTCATGGAGATCACACCAGCGTCCGACAGTCTCACCGGCGAAATCGCTGGGCGATGCTCGCCTGCGGCTTTGCGGCGTAACGTCAGCAGATGGGATCGGAGGCGCTCCGCGAAAGAATGCTTCGCTTTGTTCGGGGACGCGAGCAGAGTGTCAACCAGTTCCTGCTCCTCGCGAGTCAACCCTGAGGTTTCTCGGGATTCGAGTGCGATCGTGCTTCGCGGGCCTCGACGCGAACAAAACATCAGAAAATCCATGGCGTCAAAGACGCGAATGAATGCGTTGCGTCCCACCTGTCGCCCCTCGGAATCGACCGCAAAAAATCTAACGAGCGTGCGGAGGCACCCAGTGCACGGATCGGGCCATTGACCCATGATCTCGTGCGCATCAGGAAATATCTCAGGCACCTGCCCGGTACTTTCGTCACCATCGAACATGCCCGATGGTACGCGGGCGCGCGCAGGGCCGGTTAGATGACTTAGGTCACGCTCGCGTCTCCCGCCGTTTGAGGGTCTCGGCGGTCGGGATGTGTGCATTGGGGCTTGCCGTTGCCGGGGAACATGTTCGCGGGCGGGCTTCCCGCCGCCGGCAGCGGTTGGGATGTAAGATTTTCCGAGGAACGTGAAAAAACCAGGTCGCGACCCAATTCTGCCTGTTGTCTCGATGCTACGCGCTTTCCCATCCGTGCGGGCTGTGGTGCATCTCACGAGCGGATCGCACACGATCCCACGAAAACGTTGGGATTTGCCGAAACCCGGCAAAAACCTGAAAAATTCTTTTGCTGCGATTGTGTGTGAGTGCTTGCAGGCCGGTCGCCGGGGCTTCGACTTTTGAAACGCGACCCCCTACCCCCTAAGCGGCTGATAACGCAGTGGTTACTAGCTGGAGTCCCGATCAGCAGTCCCTTCGATATTGAGATCACTCTCATCTTTTGATTACCTTGGTCACCATGCCATCACGGCTCGCCGCGTTTAGATTCAGCACATGGAAAACCAAGGAAGTTCGCGCGGAAACGGTGAGAGGACCTTCGAGGAAATCGGGGATGCACTAGGGATCACGGCGGGGACGGCGCGCGCGTTGTATGCGCGAGGCATCAGGAAGCTGCGCAGTCGCCGCAACACTCCACTTTTGCGGAATTTGATGAACCTGGTCGAAAGCAAAGCAAATCTGCGATGAAGGAAAAAACGCGGGAGCTTTCCGACTTTCGCCGGCCTTCGAGGCCCCCGGCGTTCCTCACTCAGGAGACTGCGACTCAAGTATGCAACGCCCGTCAGCCCTCTGCAACCTCAGTCGCAGAGAAAACCCCGCGCCTTTTCGGGTGCGGATCGCCTGCTATTGCGCGACTTCGCACGACGGGCCAGTCAGGTGACATACCCTATCGGTTGGCCTTAGAATTTCCATTATGGCGCACACAGAAGTCACAACGGGCGTGGAACGGCGTTCCGCGCTGATCGAGCAGATTCTGGAGATTCTTTCGCCTCAGCTTGATCGCCAGCCGCTTGTGACGGCGGACCAGCATATCGAACTGCAAACTGCAGTTACCGTTTTCGCGGAAAAGCGCGAGGGGTGATTACGCGCGCGATTCGCCAAGCCCTTTCTCTGAGCCTTGCCTGAGCTGTAGCATCCCCCCAAAACGTCATCTTGACGGCCGGGCCGGAAGTCCGTTTTTTTTAGATTTGCACAGGAATCCACTTTGAATTCACAGGGCTGGTGTGGTGAGCTTAGAGATGTCGGAGGTAACACCCCAAATGAAACGCAGATCGATTCACCTTGGTCCTTCACAGACGGCGAAACTCGCGAAGCGATCGAAGGAGACCGGAGCGCCAGTCGCGGAGATCATCCGGCGGGCAATCGACGAATATCTCGCACCGCGGCGTCCCGCGAAGCGCGCCGAAAGGAAGATTGCGTGAGCAAGCCGTACACGTTGGCGGATGCGGAGGAGTATGGGAGCAGCGAGCACATCGCTCTCCACGAAAGCTGTCACGCGGTTGCGGCCTGGATGCTCGGTATGCGCATCGTCTATACGCAGCTCAACTGCGAGGGGAGTGGCAGCCCGGATTTCACCGGCGAGACGCTATGCGGCGATCCACCCGAGGACTACCTCCGTTTGCCGATCGGTGAGCGATTTGTGAAGGCTCACCAGCATGCCTTTATAACGCTCGCCGGACAAATCGGTTCTGGACAGGCGTTCTCTGGCAATCCATTGGATGAGTGCTCCGCCGAGCGGCACTGGCTGCAGGCAGGAGCCGAAATCGTGATCCTCACGGGTGCATCCGATGAGGCGGCGGGCGAGACGGCCGGCAGACTCTTTCGTCACGTAGTGGAAACCTTTGCCGATGAGCGTGTGCAGGCCGTCACTCGATTGCTCGCGGAACAGCTTCTGAAAATGCGCCGGCTCACCGGCGAACAGGCCAAAGCTATTTTGTCCCAGGCCTGGGGAACGCCGAGCCACGGCTTGGAGGAGGCGTGATCAGCAGCAGCGCAACGCATCGCACGCCGAATTCTGAGCGATACGCACACGTCCCGACCGCCCAGATCGTCGGACTCCATAATAAGCGGCACTCTCACCGCGAGATCGGCAAGCTTCTCGGCATTGGAGCGATAGCGGTTGGAAATCGGCTGAGGAAGCAGGGCATTCGAGGAACGTTCCCAAAGGTTACGGAAGCACAGCTCAAAGAGGCCCTCAATGATCCAGCGTGGCAGGCACGCGAGGACGGCGCCGGTGCCGCGTCGACGAATCGTGTTGTCTGCCTGGAATGCGGCGAACTGAAATCTGAACTCAACGCGAGTGGCAATCACAGCCATCTAGCGGGCAAGCACCACATGAAGGCTGCTGAGTACAAGAGAAACCATCCAGGCGCGCGTCTGGTGAGCTTCCAGCGATCAGCAGACCAGAACACCAGGCAGGGAGGCACGAAAACCGTTCAAGACCTGGAGGACGAATTCGCCTCAGCGTACGTGACGGCCGCGGTGTGGAAGGCCGTCGCCGGAGATCAAGAATGGGAAGAACATAATGGAATCAAGGATTTTGTCGTCTGCCGGATCCGGAGCCCGAAAGGGTACCGGTGCGGTTTTAAGAGCAAGAGCGGTCTCCATCTCCATTTGAAGGCATGGCACAATGTGACTTCTGCCGAGTACCGCAAGCTCTTCCCCAAAGCCCTGCAGTTGCCGCTGGGGGCCTATCCCGCCAAGAACAAGATTGCAAAAACGTACGCCGATCGCCGTCGCGTTGAGGTCGCCGCGCTCCGCAAGCTGGCGGCCGAGAAAACTCCTCAACCAAAACCGGCGAAGAAGAAGGCTGGACGCGCGATCGCCCAGACTACTCCGATGAAGATCTCACTCGCGGCCCATCTTGAGATCGCTGGGCTGAAGCCCTACGCAATGACAAATCAGCTTTACCCGGAGAGCCTTTACCCGCGCAAGGCTGGAGAAACTGCGGCTGAGTGCCGGCGCCGGCGGTTCGAGGCGACCCGCTACTTCCTCCGGAAATACCGCGCGCTAATTGACCTCAAAAGGAATGAGCTCGAGGATCCCGAAGCTGCCGCGCGCGTCTGATCGTCTTTATCCACAGCTTTTCCCGGTGTAGTGAAACCGGTTTTAATTAACTACACTAGTGTAGCCAACCTTCACTACACCTTCACAGCATTTCCCAAACGGCCTAGCCTGAACCTTCGTCGCCAAAAACAGCGCGCCGCGGTTCGAAGCCGCGGCGCGCCAACTTCATCATGCGATGGGGAATGAACGGGGACTGAGGGCCCCGACGTGCAAGGTAATTCTCTACCAGCTCGCCCGTCAAGAGCAACCGCCGGCGACGACGCAGTGGCGTCGATCGTGTCGGCAATCCCGCTGCGCGCGCAACTCTTTCATAAACAGCTCCAACCGGAGGAGCTCCTGGTCCTGCACGCCATGCTGGAAATTGGCGATTCGACCGGCCAGTTCCTCTACCCCTCCATTCCTCGCATCGCGGCCTATGCCAAGCTTTCCGAACGCACGGTACAGAAAACCCTCCACGGCGAGGACCGCAAAACGAGCCCTCGCAAAGATCCGGGCGCGCCTACGAAGCCCCGCGCGGTCCATGTCGGATTAATCGAGAAGCGCGTATTGGTTGAGATCGCGCCTGCCAATGCCACGAAACGCAGGGCAGCGACTTACCGCCTGCAGATCGAGGCGCTGCAAGACTGCCCGCGCACAGAGCGCTGGCGCCAGAAAAAGCTTCCTTTCCCGGCCGACGACATTTCGCTCGAGAAGTGGGTCCATCACAATCCCGGAGCGTGGTCTCGGATCACGCACGAATTGCGGATGGGCGCCGAGGCTCGAGTCGGAAGCCAGCCGTTGTCGCCAGCAGCGAGCGCGGCATTCATGGTCTCAGTCGCCAGAAAGCACGGCATGCCCCATCAATTAGCAGTGCTGTGCGTGGAGATGAGCCGCAAATGAAGACGCCTTCAAAGACCCGCATGTTTTCCACACTCTCCACAGACCGGTGCGCCGCGCGCACCGGTACCCCCGCGCCACGCTCACCAGACCTCCCGCGCCACGCGCACCCCTCCGGTGCGCCGCGCGCACCCCTACCGGTGCGCCGCGCGCACCCGATTCAAAGTCTTTATGACTCTTTAAAGATTCGAGAGAGCGTGACTCCCCGAAAAAAACCTTCGGGCTGCCGTTCAATGCAAATCAATCTCTCAGACCAAACGCAACCGCAACAGCCATACCAAAAGCACCTCGTGAGGAAGCCGTTATGAGGGCAGAACTCGAAAATGCGATGATCGCGGCCCGAAGCTTGCCGCCGGAAGAATTGCCGCGGTTGCTCGGAGACCTGGAAGAACTGCGCTGCATGGCAATGGCACGGCTGATCGTCCCGGCCTCGCCAGAGGAAAGGCCGAACGCCGAACTGGTGGACATCGACGAGGCCGCCAAGCGACTAGGCATGAGCGCGAGTTACCTGTATCGCAATCACCGCCAATTCTCTTTCAGTCGCAAATTGGGCCACGCGCTCCGTTTTTCGGCCGAAGGAATTGCCAGTTACATCCAAGAGTCCGGACCCAGAAACGTCTTGACGCCTAGACGCCGCGCGGCTATGGTAGCTCCTGCAGTTCAAACAGGAGGATCACGGTGAAAGCCAAAAAGGAACATGAAGCGCTGGCGCGGGCCACTATGCGCTTACCAGAGGACTTGTGGCGCGCGGTTCAGCATCGGGCGATAGATGAAGGGATCACGCTAGCGGAATTGGCGGCAAAGGCTTTGCGCGAGTATCTGAAGAAGGGAGGCCGCTGATGCGAGGAGACGGGACCATCTACAGCCGCGAGGGCACCACCATTCTGTGGTGCAAGTACTATCTCAGGGGCAAGGCCTTTCGCGAGCCCACCGGGCACAGCGATCGCGAGAAGGCTAAGAAGTTTCTTCGGGACCGGCTGCGGGAAGTGGGCGCCGACCTGATTGGCGCGCGTCCGTTTGTTGGCCCGGCGGCTGAGCGGATCAAGGTCTCCTGCTACGTTCCTGCGGAGGAATGCGATTGCTTGTGCTGCGCTCTCGAACGGGATCTCGAGTTGCGCGGCAAGGCCAGCGTGCAGAACCTCAGCAACCTCAAGCGAGTGCGCCAAGATTTTGGCGCAATGGCGGCCGTCGCAGTCTCCGAGGACGCGACTGATACCTACATAGCGCGCCGATTGAAGGACGGCGCAGCGCCCGCCTCGATCAACCGCTGCACGCAACTGTTGGGTCAAGCGTTCAAGCTGGCCATCCGCCGGCGGCGGCTGCAAATGGCTCCCTATATCCGGCATCTTTCGGAGAAGGGCAACGTGCGCCAGGGATTTTTCGCCTACGCCGAATTTAAGCGAGTGGTGGAACACCTGCCGGACCATCTGAGGGACTTTGCCCGCTTCGCCTACATCACGGGCATGCGGCGCGGAGAAATTGCATCGCTCACCTGGACGGACGTCGACGACGGAGATCTCCGACTGCGGGCTGAGGATGCCAAGAACGGCGAGAGCCGAGGCCTGCCCCTCGAAGAGGAATTGGCCGAGGTGATCGAACGGCGCCGCGCCGCGCGGCTGGTGAAAAAGGCCGGTGGCGTGATCATGACGGCACAGACGGTTTTCCATCGCGACGGTTTACCGATTCTCGAATTTAGAAAATCATGGAAGACCGCCGCCTGCATGGCCGGCGTCGGCACGCTGGTTTGCCGCAAATGCAAAGGCGCGGTGGATGCTGACTACAAGTGCGCGAAGTGCAAGAAGACCTGGAAGCGCGACGATCTCAAATATGTGGGGCGGCTCTTCCACGATTTTCGACGCTCGGCGGTGCGCGACATGGTGCGGGCGGGCACGCCGGAATCCGTGGCTATGAAAATCTCCGGGCACAAAACGCAGTCGATGTTCACTCGCTACAACATCGCGAGCGATGCCGATATGCGCCAGGCGCTGAAGGCCACGCGGGAATATCGCGAGGCGCAAGCGGAGAAGGTCACGGCGATGCCGAAGCGCTCGGCGGGGGTGAACTGATGCAAACCCTCGGTCTCGCCTTCGCCTGTTTTTCGACCGCCGTTTTTAGTTTGGGCACAGTTCGGGCACAGTCGGCCTCGGGAGGCCAGCCGCATCACGCGCAAGTGTATGAAAAGATGGTGCGCCCTGAGAGATTCGAACTCCCGACCTTCTGGTTCGTAGCCAGACGCTCTATCCAGCTGAGCTAAGGGCGCAGGTTTGCTTTGGCAGGAAAACTTCTTCGAGAATTATAACGGAAGTTGCAGCTCGCTGCGAAATAAGGTCTTTCCCTTACACCAAAACGGCCGTGAAAAATTATGGGACGTTAGTTCGTTTCCACAGCACTTCGGCCCGTTCGGTGCTTAGCTTCTAGCGCCGACGTAAATCTTTCCCGCAGCAGAGCAATTCCTACAAGACGCGCCAGACCACCCGCGTGTATTTTGAGTAGCTTACGGACGGCACGCCATGTGCTTATCAAATAAACAGACGAAGTGGCGCGCAACGGGGCGTTCCAAGAGTGACTTCGGCCAGAGGTTTTCTTGGGCGCCCCTTGCATTTAGCTTTGGTTTTCTTGTCATTCCGAATCGGGCCGAAGGCACGGTGAGGAACCTGCTTTTCCGCCCATGTGATCATCGGTTACGCCAGCGTCAATCGTTCCCTTACATCCACTCCAGCCTGACGCAACAATCGAGCGACGGCTTCTGCTTTCAGGCGAGAAGCGTCGAACTCCACGCGCACGGTTCGCTCTCCCTCATTAAATTGCACCCGCCGAATTCCGTAAACTTCGCGCATGCCGTCAATGGCTCGCAACTCGTTCTCGCCGGGAGCGGCGCCATAACGAAAAACCACATCCAGGTAAGTCATGGGATAATCCTTTGCCGCGCTAGAATGCAGACGCCCGGGCTGCGCGCCAGGCTGAATCCAATATAGCGCATAGCCTATCGAAGCATGTGGCGGATGTTTTTCCGTGCTGATTATTCGAAGCCCTTAATGTCCACGAATCCCTTGAACCCCGCGCCGGCAACCGAACGCGATCCAGTCTGCGGAATGAATGTCGATCCCGCGACCGCCAAGCACGTCAACGGACACGACGACAAAAACTTTTATTTCTGCTGTGCGTCGTGCTTGGAAAAATTCAAGGCAGACCCGGCGAAATATCTGAACGCACCTGTACACTCATCAGGATTAGTGACGCTAGGCGCTGCCAAGCCAGCCACAACCTCAGACCATCCCCCACAAAGCCTTCAGCCGCCGTCACCCGCCTTAGCCACCGCGGTCGCCTACGTGTGTCCAATGTGCCCCGAGGTCCGCGCCAGCAAGCCGGGCCCGTGCCCATCCTGCGGAATGGCCCTTGAATCGGAAGTCCCCACCGCATCGCCAACCCGCACCGAATACACCTGCCCCATGCATCCGGAAATAATTCGGACCGGTCCAGGCTCGTGCCCGATCTGCGGCATGGCGCTCGAACCTCGCACGGTCACCGCATCCGGCGAAGAAAATCCCGAACTGCGCGACATGAATCGCCGCTTCTGGGTGAGCGTCGTGCTAACGTCGCCGCTGATGGTGATCGCCATGGCCGCTATGATGCGGCCGCGCGCCTTCATGCTTTTCTTTGCAGGCGCTGAGGTCACCTGGCTCGAATTTGCACTAGCCACGCCGGTCGTCATCTGGGGCGGTCTGCCGTTCTTCCAGCGCTTCTGGACTTCACTCGTCAACCGCAGCCCAAACATGTTCACGCTGATCGGCATGGGCACTGGAGTCGCATACGGATACAGCGTGATCGCCACACTTGCGCCGCAGATTTTTCCTGAATCACTGCGCGTCATGGGAGGCTATCCCGAACTCTACTTCGAAGCCGCAGCCGCAATCACCACTCTGGTCTTGCTCGGCCAAGTTATGGAGCTGCGCGCCCGAAGCCGCACCAGCGCAGCCATTCGCGCGCTGCTCGACCTCAGCCCCAGAACCGCGCGCCTGCTTTCAGTCCATGAGCCTGGTGGCGAGGTTACCGAAAAAGATATCCCGCTCGAAGATGTAAAGGCCGGAGACCGTCTGCGCGTTCGCCCCGGCGAGAAAATCCCCGTCGACGGCATTCTGCTCGAAGGCCGCAGCGCAATCGACGAATCGATGATCACCGGCGAATCCATCCCGGTCGAGAAATCGCCGAACAGCAAAGTCATCGGCGCAACCATCAACGGCACGGGATCGTTCGTCATGCAAGCCGAACGCGTAGGCAGCGAAACTTTGCTGGCGCGAATCGTTAAGCTCGTAGGCCAGGCCCAGCGCAGCCGCGCACCCATACAGCGCCTAGCCGATCGCGTGGCCACATGGTTCGTCCCTCTCGTGGTGGTAGCCGCGGCGCTAACTTTCATCGCATGGTTTTTCCTTGGACCGCAACCACGCCTGGCACACGCGCTAGTAAACGCGGTCGCAGTGCTAATCATTGCGTGCCCCTGCGCGCTAGGACTCGCAACCCCGATGGCGATCATGGTCGGAGTGGGACGAGGGGCGCGCGCCGGCATTCTCATCAAGAATGCAGAGGCTCTCGAGATTCTGGAAAAAATCGACACCCTTGTTGTCGACAAAACCGGAACACTCACCGAAGGCAAAACCAAACTCGAGAATTTTGGGGCGCAATCGGTCTCCGAAGGCGATGAAATCCTCAGGCTCGCCGCCAGCCTGGAGCGCGCCAGCGAGCATCCCTTGAGCGTTGCAATAGTGCAAGGAGCGATAGATCGTCATCTAAATCTCTCCGAGCCAACGGAATTCGCTTCCGTGCCGGGAAAGGGCATCCGCGGCGTCGTGGACGGAAGGAACGTCGCTGTCGGAAATATCGTTTTCATGCGCGAGATCGGCGCTATTCCACCTACGGCGGGAATCGTCCCGGGCACAGTGCCGGGAGCAACAACGATCTTTGTAGCTGTCGACGGCAAATACGCCGGCAATCTCTGGATTGCCGATCCGATTAAGCGTTCAGCGATAGGCGCGATTCGAGAACTCCACGCGCTCGGCATCCGGGTAGTGATGCTAACCGGCGACAGCCGCGCCGTCGCAGAGTCAGTCGCTGAAGCCCTCGAGATCACAGAATTCGAAGCCGAAGTACTGCCGGAACAAAAATTAGAAATCACCCGGAAGCTGCAAGGGCAGGGAAGAGTAGTCGCCATGGCTGGCGACGGCATCAACGACGCCCCATCACTAGCGCAGGCCAACGTCGGCATAGCCATGGGCACAGGCACCGACGTTGCCATCGAAAGCGGCGGCATCACTCTCGTGAAGGGAGATCTCATCGGCATCCTGCGCGCCCGGAAGTTAAGTCAGGCGACCATGCGCAACATCCGGCAAAATTTATTCTTCGCTTTTATTTACAACGCGATCGGCGTGCCCATCGCAGCGGGAGTTCTCTACCCATTCTTCGGTCTTCTCCTCAGCCCCATTTTCGCCGCCGCCGCCATGAGCTTCAGCTCAGTATCAGTTATCACAAACGCCCTGCGCCTGCGCAACGTAAGATTGTAAGGATTTGCAGTCTGTGCCCATTTTGATCACTAAGTGAAACGACGGGCTTTTCAATCAACAATCATCAATCACACAATCGACAATTCTTCAAAGCTTGCCCAGGAAATCAATAACCTCCGGCGCCGTCCAATCCACCGCTCCAATAAACTTCCGCCGCACCACGCCATTGCGGTCGATGATGTAAGTCTCGGGAAACTTCGACGTCCCATACAAGCTATTCGTTTTCTGATCCGGATCGCGCACCGTCAGCAGATTTACATTGTGATCCTTCAGAAATCGCCGGTAGTTGCTCTCATCGACGTCGATGCTCACCGCCAGCACCGTCACGGCCTTCGACTGCATGCGCTGTTGCATCCGCACCAGTGACGGCATCTCCTCGACGCAGGGCAAACACCACGTCGCCCAGAAATTCAGCACCAACACCTGCCCCTTGAATTGGCTCAGAGTAACGGTGTGCTCGGCATCGCGCACCGTGAAATCCGGAGCCGCCGATCCCACGCGCGGCGGACGGCTCCCGCCGTAGCATCCAGAAAGCACCGAAATAATAAGGACGACTGCAATCGCGCCCGAAAAACGAAGCATGCCTCGCACCCAGCTATAATAGTGGATTCCACCTATGCCTGCGACATCCCTAGCTCCCGGGCGGCCAACAGTGTCGGTGATCGTGCCGGCGCGCAATGAAGAAGCATGCCTGGCCGCGTGTCTTCAGTCCATCCTCGCGCAGAGCGGAGTCGCCTTCGAAATCATCGTAGTCGATGATCACTCCACCGACCGCACCCGCGAGATCGCTCAATCTTTCGCCGGCCCGCAGCCGCCCGCGAATCCACAAATCGAAGTCCGAATCATCGAAGCCGGCCCGCTCCCCGCAGGTTGGACCGGAAAGAACAACGCCGTGAATGCCGGATCCCAAGCCGCTCGCGGTGAATGGCTGCTCTTCACCGACGCCGACACTATCCATGCGACCGGTTCGCTAGCCCGCAGCCTCGAAGAAGCGAAGCGCCAAGGCGCAGCCCTGCTCTCGTATTCGCCAGAGCAAATCGTGAAGAGTTTTTGGGAGAAAGCCACAATGCCGGTGATCTTCGCCGAACTGGCCACGAGCTTTCGCCCATCGCAGGTAAGCGATCCAAAATCTACCGCGGCCGCCGCCAACGGCCAATACATCCTGATCACGCGCGAGGCCTACGACGCAGTCGGAGGACACGCCGCCATCGCCAACAATCTTCTCGAAGACGTAGCCCTAGCCCGCGCAGTAAAGCGCTCCGGCCGCAAAATTTTCTTCCGCTACGGTGGCGACGCCGTCCACACCCGCATGTATCGCAGCTTCGCCCAACTCCGCGAAGGCTGGACCAAAAATCTAGCGCTCCTGTTCCCGTCACCAGCAAGACTGGCAGCGACGCGCAGCCTAGAGTTCGTCCTGATAATAGCGAGCCTGGCAATCAGCCTGATCAACGCCCTCAGAGGACGCCGAGCGTCCGCGGCAGCGGCAGCAATACTCTGTGTGATCCTGTATGGGCTCCTTCTCGCAAGAATCCGCCGCGCACACTTTCGCTGGGACGCAAACATCCTGTCCCTGCTAGGTCTCCCACTGTTCTCATATCTGTTGCTAAGCTCAAAGAGCGCCCACGAAAAAGGCAACGTCCCCTGGAAGGGCCGCAAATATTCGGATGCGCCCACTCTTCAACTGAGAACTGAGAACCGAGAACTGAGAACTGAGAACTGGTTCCTAATGGTCTACCTAACCCGCAAAGCAGAATTTTCCGCATCGCACGTCTACCACAATCCGGAGTTCACTCCGGAAGAGAACCGCCGCGTCTTCGGCAAATGCAACAACCCTAACGGCCACGGCCACAATTACACTCTCGAAGTCACAGTAAAAGGCGAAGTAGACGCGCGCTCCGGATTCGTAGTCGACCTCAAGCAACTAAAAGAAGTAATGCACCGCGAAGTCCTCGACGCCATGGACCATCGCTTCCTAAACAAAGAAGTTCCCGAATTCCTGCACCACATACCCACGACAGAAAACATTGCAATAGCAATCTGGCAGCGACTAGTAACCAAGCTAGAAACCGCAAAGCTGCACCGAGTCCGAGTCTACGAAACCCCAGACCTGTTCGTAGATTTCTACGGAGAAGCATGAACTCAACGATTTACCCCGTGAAACCCCGTGACCTCCGTGGTAAAGGTTTGGTCTTTGACTCGAACCCGCAGGCACCGAAATGAAAGCCCACCTCTCACGCCGCTACTTGTTCTCAGCATCCCACCGCCTGCACAGCGAAGCCATGTCAAAAGAAGAGAACCAGTCAACCTACGGCAAATGCAACAACCCATACGGCCATGGCCACAACTACATAGTCCAAGTAACGGTAAGCGGCCAGGTCGACGAAAAAACCGGCATGGTCTGCAACCTAACCGATCTCGACAGCTTCATCGAAAGGGAAGTGCTAGCCCGGTACGATCACGAAAACCTAAACACGCTCCCAGAATTCTCCCAGCAAGTCCCCACCACAGAAAATCTCTGCATCCATATCTACGAAATAGTGCAGCGCAGCTTCCACCACGCGCATCTTGAAAGAGTAAGGATAGAAGAGACGATGATGAACTCCTTCGAATACGCAGGCGAAGGAAAGAATTGATTTTGATGCTCAATCGCCAAATCACAAATTCGCACAATCGCTCAATACTATGAAGCCCTCAACCGAACAACCGACCCTCACCAGCGCCAGCTTCGAAGACCTAGTCCACGAAATGATAGTCCGCCTGGGCGAAGACCCGAACCGCGAAGGTCTCCAGCAAACCCCGCAAAGAGTTCACAAGTCCTTGCAATTCCTGACCCGCGGCTACACCGAAGATCCCGAAGCCCTGCTCAAAGGCGCGCTCTTCACCGTCGATTACGACGAAATGGTCATCGTCAAAGACATAGAAATGTTCAGCCTCTGCGAGCACCATCTGCTGCCATTCTTCGGCAAAGTGCACGTAGCCTACATCCCAAACGGCAAGGTCATCGGACTAAGCAAAGTCCCGCGCCTGATCGAACTCTTCTCCCGCCGCCTGCAAATTCAAGAGCGCCTCACCACACAAATCGCCGAAACCATCCAAAAAGTAATCGAGCCCCAAGGAGTAGCCGTAGTAATCGAAGCGCGCCACTTGTGCATGATGATGCGCGGAGTAGAAAAACAGCATTCCGCCGCCGTAACGTCCTCCATGCTAGGCTGCTTCCGCAACGAAAACGAAACCCGCCAGGAGTTCCTTTCGCTGATCCGCCAGCGCCCAAACGGCGTTTAGCTCGGAGAGCTTCTGAGAATTAAGTCTGGATCAAATTAACTGTGGGTGCCCCATTTCTCGCGTCCTTTGCGAGAAGTGGGGATTTCCAACGGCGGCCACTGTGGTTCTGCCTTTGATCTTGTCTTTGATTCCGTTCCAGATTCAGTAATATAAATCCGTGCAGAAAAAAACTTCCACCCAACAACTCAACAACCAAACAGCCCTGATCACCGGAGCCACGCGCGGCATAGGCCGAGCCATAGCCAAAGCCCTAGCCGAGCAAAACTGCAATCTAGTTCTAACCGGACGCGACCACCTAGCTCTACGCCGCATCAGCAGGGAACTGTCCTCCACGAAAATTAAAATCCTCACTCACTTTTGCGACGTGCGCGACCCCCAACAAGTCAACGATCTTTTCCGCGCCATCCGCAAACAATTCAAACGCCTCGATATTCTCATCAACAACGCCGGAATAGCCCATCCCAACTTCACAGTAGACAAACTCCCCCTGCAACTCTGGCAAGACGTAATCGCCACCAACCTGACCGGAATGTTTCTAGTAACTCAAGCCGCGCTGCCGACAATGAAGCGCGGCGGCACCATCGTCAACAATCTCTCCATCGCAGCCACCCGCGTCTTCGCCGGATCAGCCGCCTATGCCGCCTCCAAACACGGAGCCTTAGGCCTAACCAACACGTTACGAGAAGAATTACGTCCAAAAGGAATCCGCGTAATCGCCCTGCAACCCGGAGCCACCAACACCGACATCTGGAATACTTTCTGGCCCCAAGTCCCAAGAAAAAAGATGATGTCCCCAGCCACCATAGCCACAGCAGTACTAAACGCAATCCAACTCCCCCCGAACGCCACAGTGGAATCAGTAGAGATTCTCCCAACAGCTGGAGTTTTATAGGAAAACTAAGGTTTACCCCGTGTAACCCCGTGCCCCCCGTGGTTAAAGTGTTTGTTCTTGCCGAAGCCGCATTCACACGTTTACACAAAAAGATTTTCCCGCTAAGATTGCGTCGCCCAAAAGACAATCCAAGGAGAGCCACCATGAGCAAATCCCCGTTCCTAGCCGCGGCCCTGTTAGCCGCAGCGATAGCCGCAATGCCCGCCCAAGCACAAGACAAAAAAGAACCCGCCGTAAAGCCCGCTGACAGTCCCTCCAAAGTCCTCCTCGACACCTGGAACGACGTCGGCCGCAAGCTAATCGCGATGGCCGAAGATTTTCCCGAGGACAAATACGACTTCAAGCCCACACCCGCCCAGCGCACCTTTGCCGACCAACTGCTCCACGCCGCCGGAGCAAATTATTTCTTCATCAATCCCGCCATGGGCAAGCCGGCCCCGAAAGAAGAAGATCCCAAACGCGCCGACTACAAAGCCAAGGCCGACATCGTAGCCTTCGTCAAGAAAAGTTTCGCCGACGGCGCAGCCGTCATCAAATCCAAAGGCGACAAAGGAATGTCCGACCTCCTGGTCGATCCCTTCGCCCACCAGCAGATGCGAGTCCTCGACATGGCCTACGGCTTCATCGAGCACTCCGGCGAACACTACGGCCAGCTAGCCGTCTACTATCGCGTGGCTGGCCTGGTCCCCCCGGAGTCCAGGCCCAAGAAATAGGGGGATTGCGGCTCAAAGGGATTTCAGCTCATCAACTTCTGTCATTCCGACCGCAGGCGGAGCGCCAGCGACGGCGCAGTGGAGGAACTGCTTCCTCTTCCGCCGGCAACCTGCCCATGTGGGTCGTGGTCCTTGGCGTGATGGGAACGCGAAGTCGCGCCCTAATGCAATCGTTTCCAGTCGGAAAGGTAGGCACCCTCCACCAGGTACATTACGATCTCGGGACTGTTGCGCGACAGCGTCGTGCGGTATTTCACAATTCCCTGGAAAGTCTCTTGGATGAAGTAATACGTCTTGCCCGCCTCGAAATCCATGCCCAATCCGCTCGCGTTTTCAGACTGTGAGATGAGGAAATATTTTCCAGGATCGACATACGCGATGCTGTAAGTGCCTGCCTTGTTTACGGCGATGACCTTGCCATTGGCATGCAGCTTGAACTGGTTTCCCCACCCGGCGAACCGCGCCGGCAGCGTCGGGCAGACGACAACCGTTGCCTGGTCCGGCTTTTCCTCAGGCAACGGATGAGCCGCCCTATCCAGCTTCATCGAATGCTTGGACTTCCACTCCGCAATACGGCTCTTATCAACGTCACCGTACTTGTCGACGATCGGTTCGCCCTTTTCCGGATAATCCGCAATCGTCACGCGTTCGCCAAACAGACTTTCGGCTTTGGCCGTCGCCTTTTTGCATTTGTCTTCCGGCAATACCAGTAGCACTTTCTCCGCATGATCCCCTTGCTTGTACTCCAGGTAAAGCCACCGATCATGCACAGGAATGCTCGCAGCCACTGCGGCCCCGAGCGGACTCAATGCGTTAAGCGCCAGCGCTCCTGCACCCGCGTTCATATGGGCATCCGAATCGAAAACCACTTTTGTAATGTCAGAGTAGGGAACCGCGAAATTATCGGCCGGCTCACCCCGGAACGTCAGTTGCTGAGCGTCATCGTCGAAACTAAGAACGCCGAACTTATCCACCAACTCGCGCTTCTCTGCGCTCTTGTGCCGGCGAAGTTTGACTTCATCAAACTTAGTAGTTCCTGAAAAGAGGAATGAGGAGCCGCCGAACAAGAAGATGAACAAGAAGACGAACAAGAAAATGGCCCGGTGCGCCAGCTTTCCCATGTTCCTCCTTTGCGGTCTAACTCGGAATGTTTTTTTAAACCCAAAGAACCGCTCCATACTACGCCGTTTGCATTGCACGTGAATCGCCTCAACTCGAAAACGGCGAACGAGGTTTACCCCGTGTAACCCCGTGGTTAAAGATTTTGTTTTTCGAATCCAAACCGCCCGCTTGCGACAGTCATCCTCCCGAGTTTCACGTTTCCGGAAATAGTATTCCAGAGATTTCCTTCGAGCAGATCAGTGTCAGCGCAGCCCTGTTATCAAGTTAGTTTCGACGAAGCGGCGTGCTGGTAGATAAGCAAGCAAGGGATGGTACGCTCGGAATCATGGAAATAGCCTGGAGTCTGTTAGCTCTTGTCATATCGGCAATCCTAATTTCGGGACTTCGGATTGCCAGGGAATACCAACGTGCTGTCGTGTTTCGATTAGGCCGCTACAACGGTTTGCGCGGACCAGGGTTGTTCTGGCTAATTCCGCTTGGCATTGAAAACGAAACTCGCATTGATCTTCGCATCGTCACCAATCCCATCGAACAACAAGAGACCATCACGCGAGACAGCGTGACGGTGAAAGTAAACGCCGTGCTTTGGTTTCGGGTCGATGACCCGAAAAAGGCCGTGCTTATGGTGGAGAGCTTTCGCTCTGCCGTGCAGCAGGTGGCCCTGACCAGCCTGCGTAATGTAATTGGCCAGCACGATCTTGATGAAGTATTGAAGGAACGCGACAAGATCAACGCTCTGCTCAAGAAGAATGTGCGCGAGAACACCACCCCCTGGGGAGTTACAGTCGAATTGCTGGAGATGAAGGACGTTGAAATTCCGCAGGAGATGCAACGCGTAATGGCAATGGAAGCGGAAGCGATGCGGGAAAAACGTGCTCGCATCATCAAAGCCGAGGCCGAACTGGAAGCATCACAGAAACTGGCCGACGCCGCACGGTTGATGGTCGGAAACCCAGCAGCACTTGAATTGCGCCGAATGCAGATGGTTGCCGAGGTGGGTGCGGAAAACAACAGCACCACAGTGATTATGATGCCAGCAGACTTTGTGCATGTGGCGGGCAGTCTAACCAAATTCCTGGAGGGAAAGGGCAACTTCAAGACTGAGTAGTCAAAGAACCAACCTACTTTAACTTCAGATCAATGCCCGAAATGGCCTGACAACGCCAGTTGACAACTCTTGTGGAAGCAGGTCGGGCATGGTTGGAAGATCGCCCCTCTGCTACCGCAGTTGTGCGTACTCGGCTTTGGTTTCTTTCAGTATCGGGATGTGGAGTTTCATGTCTCCAGCGGGTTTGAGACTACTGAATTTCGAACTTGGCCGACCGCCACCCGGCAGCTTGACCCATCGAATCCGAGGCTTGTATCTCGATTCTGTAGGCGCCGCTTCCCAGTTTGCCAGTGTCAACGTTTAGCGCAATAGGGACCACGACATTCCCCGGTATGACAAAGTCGGCTACACTCTTCGGCCCCGCATTCACCTCCTCTGCTCCATCTTTCAGGTTCGTAATCTTCATCCGGAAATAAACTTCAGGGTTTCGATCTGCCAGCAACGGATCGTAGATTTCAAAGTAGAGCGGAAGAGAACTGCTCTTCCAGATCCTTTCTTCTGGCACCGGTATGAATTGTGTCTGCTTGCTGACAAGCGGTGCTGGCACAAGAGGCAACGGTGAAACCATGGCGGCATCTCGCAAGAGCGATGAAGCATCTCGCAGAATGCCATTCGCTGCAATATCGCTCATCGCAAGCGCCTGACTGGCAATAGCCTCCACCCGCAAAGGCATCTGCGCTTGCCCGAAATTGTGTCCATCACTTACGACAACGTGGACAACATAATCCCCGGGACGCAACTCAACCGCAGTATTGAAACGGCTGGGAATCTGGATGGTGCCGGTCTTGGCTCCTGGGGGCGGCTCGAAACCAGTTGGATAATAGCCACGTTGGACGCATGAATACCTATCGCCAAATCTTGCTGCCACTTCTCCGCTTGCCTGGTAGACGACGCCTAAGACGGAGATTGCTGGGTGATTTTTGGGGCAAGGATAATCCCAGAATCTTCGTTCCAATCTGTATTCGGTGGCAATCTGCACGGTCGCTGGTGCCTTCGGGTCATGCACCGCCACCACATAGCTGGAACTGTTCGGAGCTGACCCGGACACTGAACCCACGTCGTGCCTGGATTTATCTCCCCGTAGGGACAGAACACGAGAAGACCAAAACACAAACGCCCGGCTCATTACGTTTATCGATCCGCGTTTACCGGACCTGGCGAAGTCCTCCATTTGCACCGCGAGTTTCCCTCCATCCCCTGACGCCGTAGAATCTTCGTCGGTGTTGCAGTAGCCGCTGCGGTTCAACACCACCTCGTTGCCCCCTGCCACGACTCGAATCGTGTGACAGTCGCCGGATTGTAGAAGCGGAGGAACATATCCAATCACATAGATCGCCGACGCCTTTTCAAGTGCGAAAGAAAGAAAATTGCCCCAGGCTCCCCGGACATGAGGATAGAAAACCCATTGGCCGTTTATATCCCGCCAAGATGAGTCGAATTCTTCGAGGTAGTTGATCCTCTGCTCGGCGCCATTGTCGAAGATGCGAAAATCATTCGAGGACAAACCCTGGGCCGCGGGGCGCACAGCGAACACGTCCTTCTGGCCAGGGTGTCGCTTCAACACTTCTTCGGGAACGCTTGGCCGCATTTTTCCGAACCGAGGCTGTGACCAGAACCTGACGCGCATGGGCACGAAACATCGGCACCTCGCCCGTACCGTTATCTGTTTGAGAATGCTGATCAGCAGTTGAGGGTGCCGCCTGATCGCTTGCATTCGGCGGCTGCGCCTGCCCGATCGCAAAGCACCCTGCAAACAGGGAAGAAACAAGAATGATTCCGAGCTTAGTCATGGGCGATATTTAGCGCAAGGGATTAGTCTCCCAACTTCCCAAGCGTCGCGGCGTCGTCTGGGGACTCTGGCGAAGGTAACTATAAGCAATGCCGTTAAGCACGGAGCCATTGTACCGGGAGGAACTGGGGCTTCAGAGAATTCGATCACAACGCTGGGTTCTTCCTCAACTGGTGAAACATCGCGACTTCACGCGCCATTGTCGTCGATAGCCCTCGCGTACCCCTGCCCAAAGAAGATTCACTTCTGACTCAGAAGATAAAGATCAGCATGACCAGCGGGACGCGCGTAGACAACGGTGGAAAGATCTTTGGAGAATTCATACGCATTCCCCGAGTAGGACTGGCGGAATGCAAATGGAAGCTTGAGAGCCACTTGGGCGGGCCCGGTTAACTTTCCGTCATGCCACGGCTGGCGATAGATCGTGGTCTCTCCGTGCGAAGCGCCCAGGTAGAGGATTGATTTGCCATCCGCGGAGAAGTGCACAATGAGTGTCGCTAGTTCCGTTAGCAGTGGGATGCACTTGTGATCGGCCAGCGAGTACTCGCTGATACCCGGCAAATCGTTTGAACTGAGAGAGGTGAGTAAGTATTTGCCATCCGCCGATGCATCCCAGACGGCACCGCAATTGTCCACCAACTTCTCGACGCTAGAGCCGTCCGCCGCGACTTTCCACGTCGACACCTTCGCCAAATCGCCCTCCTGACCACCCAGGTAGAAAGCATTCGGATCTGCACTAGCCGATCCATAGCCGCCGGACGCTCCTGACCATGGAATTTGGTGAAGTCCAGTCCCGTCGGTTTTAACAATATAGATTTTTGTCTTGCCACCCTCAGAGGCTGCAAACACCAGCCGGGAAGCATCCGATGTAAACGTAACGGTGATCAACTCTGTTCCCGAGGTGATTTTGACGCGGTTGTTGCCGTCGATGTCAGAAGTCCAGAGATCTCCCTGCTGTGCGTTGCCCGAAAGCGTGATGTACATGACGTGGCGGCCGTCCCATGCCAGGGCCGGCTGAGTAGCTTCTTCATTGGTTAAGTCGAACGACTGCTTGGTCTGCGGATGGTAGGCCGTAAGAAAGCCCGAGCGCCTGCCGTTCACAAAGTAAATTTCTTTGCCGATGGCTGCGGGCATGGGCGAAAGATCAGGACCAGCGCCGTTCGTCACTTGTCTCAGGTTTCCGTCGGCCACGTGGTATTCCCAAATATTGGTGACCTCGTTGACGGTGCGGCTGCACAGAAAAGTTTTACCAGGATCATTCCACACCAGACCGGTTGGGCTGCCTGAAAGTTCGCCGATTTTCTGGGACGTGTGCGTGGCCAGATTGACCCGGTAGAGCATCACTGTTGTAGAGCCCAGCACCGTATCGTTTCCCGTGCTGATCAGCAACTCCTTGCCGTCTGGAAAAGGCAGGATGTGCTCCGGGCTCGAGCCCTCGGGAGAGCGAAAGATCAGCTCTTCCGCCAGACCGACCTTGGGCTTGCGCAAGACCGTATTCTCGCGCCGCCTTATAAAGTAGAAAGCGTTTCCATCAGGTGAGATCGCGAGGCGGATTCCAGAAGCGGCCCGAGTGGAGGCGCCGCCCAGCGTGGGCACAGCGAAGCTTTCGTCCTCCGTGAAGTCGTTCGAGTAGTAGATTTGAGTACCGTCGGGCGAAAAAGCCTCCACAAACTTACTGATTGAATCGTTGGTGAGCTGCAGCGGGTCGCCCCCAGAAGCCAGCATTACGAACACCTGGTCGAAACCCGAGACCGGCGAGGTGAAGGCGAGCGTGTGGCCGTCGGGCGACAGAACCGCGCTGTTCATCGGTTTGTTCCAATGGCTGATCTGCGTGACTTTGGTCGGCCCGGCGGATGAGTTGCGGAAGTAATACGCAGCCGCCGCACAGACCACGATGAGCGCAACGATTGCCGCGGCACCGATGTATTTATTGCGCGATGACTGGATGGGCGGCGTCGCTATTTTCGCCGTGCCGCTTGCAGATATGTTTGCGGGCAACTCAGCCGCGCTCGACCAAGCCGCGCTGGATCGTCCCGAGCCCGAATCGCGCTTCGATCGTTTCAGATCCCCACGCAATTCGGCGCCGGACTGGTAGCGCAGTTCAGGATCTTTCTCCAGCGCCTTATTGATGATGCGATCAAGTTCCTGGGGAAGTTCAGGATTGAGGCGCAGCGGCGACACCGGCGCTTTGTGCAGAATCGCATCGAAAATCACCGCCGAAGTTCCGCCAGAAAATGCCGGACGCCCGGTCACCATCTCGTACAGAACCAGACCGAATGAGAAAAGATCGGTGCGCGTGTCCAACTCTTCGCCGCGCGCCTGCTCCGGAGACATATAAGCGACAGTGCCCACCGCGCTGCCTGGGCTGGTGAGATGCTCCACCTCGTCGAGAGTCGGGGAACTCATGCCCGCGCTCTCTGGCTTCGCGGTGACTTTGGCCAGACCGAAGTCAAGAATTTTCGCCTGCCCGCGGCCGCTGACAAAAATGTTAGCCGGCTTGATGTCGCGATGAATGATTCCTTTGGAGTGTGCCGCGTCCAGTGCATCCGCGATCTGGATTCCCAAATCCAGCACCGCTTCGATTTCCAACGGCTTGCCGGCAATTTTGTGCTTCAGCGTCACGCCTTCCAAATACTCCATGGCAATGAATGCCTGCCCGCCCTCGTCGTCAATCTCGTAAATGGTGCAGATGTTGGGATGATTCAGGGCAGAGGCAGCTTTGGCTTCGCGCTGGAAACGGGCCAGTGCCTGCGAGTCTTTCGCCACGTCATCGGGCAGAAATTTAAGCGCGACGAAACGGCCGAGTTTCAGATCCTCGGCCTTATACACAACGCCCATCCCGCCTCCGCCGAGCTTCTCGATAACGCGGTAGTGCGAGATGGTTTGACCAATCATGCTTTGACAATCTGGTTGAGCCGATTACGATTCGTGCAATGTTAGGCGTGATGCTGGGGCAAGTCAATCAAAGCGATGGAATCGCTGGGTGGCTCAAGAGGATAGCCGTCGCTAAATGGCGATTACATCCAATGACGAGCTGTCAAATGACGAGCTGTCAAAACGTGCAATGGCCTGGTTTCAACACTTACCTGCTCACGACAAACTGCGGGTTGCTGTTGAGCGTTCCAGATTGAGTGACTACAGAAACCGTGCCAGTGGTCGCGTCCGCCGGAACCGTCGCTTCGATATAGGTATCGGACTCCACCGTAAACGCCGCCTCCGCCGTCGAACGTGACGCAGGTGGATCCAGTCAGGCCGGTGCCCAGGATGAGGACGCTCTGGCCGACTGGGCCGCCACAGGTGCGGTTTCCACCAGAGGCTGACGCCGTTCGCGAGGGTGTAGATCGTGCCAAATCCACCGACGGCGCCGCCGTGAATCGGCACGGTACGGATGTGACCACCCTTATTTGCCTCGTGCCATTTGTTATTTCATGATCGCAGCGACTGGTGTTTGTCTTCCTGTTGTGAAACCCGTTTTGAAGACGAGTTCCATTTCTGGAAACACTGACTTTCGCGCAGAGGATTTTCGGGTTCAACTGAGCTTTCTATAACTAGAATGGCTCTGTGATCGAGGCCAATATGAGGATTACTCGTTCGGAAGCTGATGCGGCTCTGGCTGGGGTGGCGCGGCAGGGGCCGCGAGAAGAGCACTATGCCGTGGATGTGGTGGAAGATGGGCGAGCATAATCCGCGCCCTGCTGCGCCGCAGCCGCTTGCCACTCGGATCGAGCTGACATCCAAGAGTTTCCCTTGGAATACCCGATGCGAAACGCAGGCGGCGCCAAGTGTCGCGCCATGATCATCGAACCGTTGAGGAAATGAGGAGCAAGACGACGCCTAGCGCACAATTCGCTTCACGAGGATTCACACTGATCGCGGCCCTCCTGTTGACGCTGCTGCTGTCCGGGTTCGCCATCGCTCTGATGATGATGGTGAATACCGAGCAGAAGGTCGGCGCGGCCGATCTCAGCAATAATTACACCTATCGTGCCGCCGAAGGCGCCATGGAAAAGATGACTTCTGACCTGGCCTCGACATTCCAGAATATTCAGTCGCCAACCGCCGCGCAAATCTGTGCCGTGAGCAACAATCCTCCAACCTGGGACCCGACCGTCAGCTATACGGCGGGCTATAACGTAGCCCCGGTTACGCCGGGAGCGACAAATCCGTGCACAGCGGCGCTGTCTCCAGTGTGGGGCCCAATTCAATCCGGACCAGACGCAGGACTGTACGCTCAGATTATCCCGGTGACGATGAACGTCACGGCGCAGCGGATTGTCGGCAACACGGAGACGGTGAGCATGACCCGCACCGCCGAAGTAGCGCTGATTCCGGTATTCCAGTTCGGCGTGTTCTGCGACGGCGATTGCTTTTTCGGACGCAGTCCCAACCTCGCCTTCGCCGGCCGCGTGCATACCAATGGCGATCTCTACTTAGGCGTGGCCGATGGCTATAACCTGGTTTTCGGAGATAAAATCAGCGCCTTCGGCAACGTGATCCGCCAACAGATGGATAACGGAGTGGTCTCAGCCGGCAACGATAACGGCGGCACCGTCATGATTCCAACCACCAGCGGCGGTTGTTCCACACAGTTGGCAAACGTCGCAACCGCAAACCCCAGCGCCACCTGCGTCGACATTTCGACGACGGCTCTTGGCTCGGTTGATGGCAGCGTTACCGGCGGCCATGCCTCCGGGCAGTACACTCCCTGGTACAACATTTCTCTCGGTACGCCGTATAACGGCTACATCATCGACGGCAACGGCACTCTGCCCGGCACCACCAACGGCCCCAACGGAACCGGCGCCAGCGATCTGACGCTTCCCTTTGTGAACGGCACCACGTTTCCCTTTCAGATCATCCGACGGCCGCCGCCGGGCGAATCAACGACTTCATTGCTCGGAGGATCGCGTTTAGCCAACGAAGCTCAGATTCGCATCCTGCTCAGCGATAAGGAAGCCGATCTACATCTACCCGGCTGGAATGGAAACACGACTCAGGATGTGGAATTAGCCAGCATGGTTCCCGCCTCCGAGTTTGCAAACACGGCCGGCCCATTTGCTACCACGGGTGGAGCGCAGAGCGGAATCCTCGTCAACGGAAACACCTACTACTTCGGCGAAAGCGCTTGCGGAACCACGGGCGGCGGCTCTGTCGGTCATGCGTGCACGAATGGCGATACCAATTTCATTTGGCCGCCGTGGGTGCCCGGAGGTACTACTGCCGCGCACAATCCAACGCAGGCCGAGTGGCCGATCGTCAACGGCTGGTTGCTGGTCGAAGTTCTGAACTCCAGCACCGGCCTGTGGACGGGCGTCACCAAGGAATGGCTGCAACTGGGCTTTGCCCGGGGATTACAGGTGCCCATGGCACCCGGCTCTGCTGCGGCGCAGGCCACCAATACGATTGGCGCCACCGGAAGCAACTTTCTCACCGACCACAAGAACGCGATTCTGTATTTCCAGCAGACCGCGGATCGCAACGGCAACGGCACGATCAATGCCGGGGATGCGATATCGTTCACCTCGGTCGCTAACGGAGCGATCACCACCACGCCCCTCGTTAACTCCGGGGCAAATTCACAGTACAACTGGTATCCCATCAACCTTTATGACGCTCGCGAGGGAGAAAACAACGATGTGGCCGGCACTTTTGCGGCTGGAACGGGCACCGTCAACGGCATCATCAACTGCGTTGAATTGGATGTGGGCAACCTGAGGCGCTGGCTCCTCGGCCTGACTGGCACCACCGGCAACACCGTGAACTTCAGCACGCAGAACGGGTACGTGCTTTACTTCTCGGACCGGCGGGGCATGCAGTACGACCCCAACCTGGCGCACAATCCGACCAATATTCTGCTCGGCGCTTACGGCTTCGAGGATGTGGTCAACTACGCTGCCGGGTCACCCTTTGCTCCGAATGGAACACTGGAACCGGTCAACTATAACGGCGTTTCTCCGGAAGACACAGAACAATGGAACGATGGCACGGTGACTACGTACGGCGCAGTCACAGTGGGCGATGCTTTTGGAACCCAAACGACAACTGATACTGACACCACCCTGCCGCACAACCCGTTTCTTCACCGGATTAACACCTTCACGGTAGGCCGAGCCAACCGTGTGACAGGCGCGCGCCATGCGTTGAAGCTAGTGGATGCGTCGCTGGGCAATCTGCCCACCATGCCGCCGGGTAATGCGACTAACAACTGCACGCTCAACGCAGCCAACCCGACCGGTTGCGGCGGTTTCACGGTCGGCTCGGAATCCCCCGTGTATATTCAGGGAAACTACAATTCCAACTGTCCCGCCGCTGGTACTCCCGACTGCACTCCCGGCAACGCCAACTATGATCCCACCTGGAATACTCCTCCTGGCGCGGAACCTGCACATGCGGCTGCAGCCGTGATTGCGGATGCTGTTACAGTTCTCTCAAACAACTGGCAGGATGCCGGCCAAACCGGGGCGCAGTATTCCGGAAGCTTGGTGAATCCGATCAATCCCAACGGCCAGAACGTTCCTGCATTCACGCCCAACAGGATTGCGGTTACCACGCACTATCGCGTCGCCGTGGCCGCGGGTAAAAACATCGCTTTCCTCAACTCCACCCAAAACCCGGAGTTTTCTTTCGGCATGGATGGGGGCATTCATAACTTCCTCCGTTTTCTCGAGGATTGGGGCGGCCAGACGTCTCAGCAAAACCTGAATTACAAGGGCTCTTTGGTTAGCCTCTACTACGCCACCTATGCGACCGGCACTTACAAGTGCTGCAACCTGGTGTACAACCCGCCGAACCGCAATTACATATTCGACCCGTTGTTCGCTTTGCCTCAGAACTTACCCCCCGCAACGCCTATGTTCCGCAACGTGGACAACTTGAGTTACCGTCAGAACCAGATCCCGCGCACCAACTAACGCGACATCCCGGACGCAGTGTCCGATAACAGGTATTATGTAAAGTTAGCTAGAGCCAGATCCTTAGAGATGTGCCAGCACCCCAACCGTTCCGAAGCGCGTCATCATCAAGATTCAAAGTGGTGCGCATAATAACAATGTGATGTCACCGCAGCACGATGGATGTCAACACAAAACAAAGTACATCACAAGATCGCAAACGGCACCGAAGGAAAAATGAAAGGAAGGAAGGACGCCGACTCAAAGAGGGTGTGATGTTGGAGGTTGCTTTTAACTGACCACTAGCCACTGAACACTGGGTTTGATCTTGCTTTTCACTGGCAACCGGCGGCTGGCAACTGCTACATCTAGCCACTGACCACTGGCTCTGACCTTGCTTCTCACTGGCAACTGGCAACCGGCGGCTGGCAACTGCTACATCTTGTACTTGCCTAGATCCTCATCGTTCAAACCTTCCAGATATTTCCGCAACTCTTCCGCAGTAACCCGGTCCGAGCCATTCGCAGTCTGCTTCGAATTCTTCAGCACCACTTCATCCACAAATATCGGACAATCCACCCGCAACGCCAGCGCCAAAGCATCCGAAGGACGCGAGTCAATGCTGATCACCTCTCCGCCGCGCTCCAACCAGATCACCGCATAAAATGTATCCTCGCGCAGCTCCGTAACCACAACCTTGTGCACCTGCGTCTCTAACCCAGTCAGCACATTCTTAATCAAATCATGCGTCATCGGACGCGGCGTACTAACCTTCTCCATCTCCAACGCAATCGCATTCGCCTCATAAACCCCCACCCAAATCGGCAGCACACTCTCCCCCGCCACGTCCTTAAGAATCACAATCGGCATATTCGACACCGGATCCATCAAAAGGCCGCGGATTGTCATCTCTACCTCCATGCTGCTACCTCCATGGTGCTATCTCCACTTTTTGCTTGCTTCGAGTGCGCCGACTGCTCTGCGTTCTTTGCTTTTTATATCACCAATTCGCCTAGAAGGCTGTTGGGAAAGCTGGTTGTGGCTTTTACTGGGACGTAGCTTCCCACCTTGGGCTTGCATGATTCCGGGGCGGTGAAGTTTAGGGTTTTGTTTTGGCTGGTGCGCCCGATCCATTGCGCGCGCGCTTCGTTTTTTCCTTCAACCATTACTTCTAATACTGTCCCGATGTATTTCTTGTAGCTTGCGATCTGGATTTCTTTTTGTTTCGTCATCAGCACTTCGAGGCGGCGGACTTTTTCTTGATCTGGGATCGCGTCCTCGAGTGCCAGCGATGGAGTGTTTGGGCGCGGAGAATATTTGAAGGTGAAGACGCTGTCGTAGCCTACTTCTTCTAGCAGGTTCAATGTCTGGGCGAAGTCTTCTTCGGTTTCTCCGGGGAAACCTACGATCATGTCGCTGGTGATGCTGATTTCGCGCTTTGCAGATTTCATCCACGCGATGCGTTCGAGATATTGGTCGCGAGTGTAGAGGCGTTGCATGGCGTTGAGCACGCGGTCTGATCCGCTTTGCACCGGGAGATGAACGTGGTCACAGAGCGTGGGGACGGCGTCGATCGCCTCGATGATGTCGCGTCCAAAGTCGCGGGGATGTGATGTGGTGAAACGCACTCTATGAATGCCCGGCACTTCGCCCACTGCTGCGAGCAATTCTGCGAAGGTCCGCTTCCCTGCTGGATCTTTAAATGAATTTACGTTCTGACCCAGTAGTTGAATTTCTGTGTAGCCGAGATCGGCCATCTGGCGCGCTTCTGCTAGCACCGACTCCGAAGTGCGGCTGCGTTCTTTGCCGCGGGTGAACGGGACTACGCAGTACGCGCAGAACTTGTCGCAGCCTTCGATGATGGTGATGTATCCGCGATGCGGGTTGGTGCGGGCGGTGAATTCCGTTTCGAAGCATTCGTCGGTTTCGCGATCGTCGAGTCCAGTGATGCGGACCAGGCTTCGGGCTTCGGCTTTCGGGCTTCGGGTCTCGGCCTCCGGCTTTCGGCTTCCGGCTTCTAGTTGCGTTAGCATTTGTGGCAGGTTGCGGTAGCTGGCTGAACCGCAGACTAGGGAGACGTGCGGGGCTCGCTCGAAAATCTTTTCGCCTTCCTGTTGGGCTACGCAGCCGAGCACCCCAAACTTTTTGCCTTGCTTGAGCAGCTTCTTGTAATCGTTCAGCCGGTTGAAAACCTTTTGCTCGGCTTTGTCCCGGATGGAGCAGGTGTTGTAGAGAATCAAGTCGGCCTGCTCGACCGTCTGCACCTGCTGGTAGCCTTCGTGCAACAGCGTGCCGATGACTTTTTCGGAGTCATGGACGTTCATCTGGCAGCCGAAGGTTTCGAGGTAGAAGGTCTTTTGTGGGGCGGCGGACATGGATGAAGTCAGTATAACGCTTGCGGAAAGGGACTTCCTTTGCGAGTGAAGAAAATTCAATATTCGGCTTATAATTTGCGACTGCTTTTCAGAGAGTGAAACGATCTTTCCGTCCGAGACACTATTCAAAAATCGTTGTTCTCGCAGGAGTTATTATGAGACAGGACCGGCGCTCGTTTTTGGCGAGGTTGGGATCTGCAGCCGCCGCTAGTTTAGTCCCGGTACGCTGGGACGCTCTCGCCCTCGAAGATGGCGATGCCCAGCAGCGAGCGGAGGAGAGGAGTTGGCTGGACAATAGCCGTGAACTGGGCCGTCTCGATCTGGAGAAGTTGAAGCGGGCGCTCAGGCACCGCGACAACATGCAGCCGGCGAAACTTAAGATTGCCCCGGGTGCGAGCTGGCAGTTCGTCGGTCCCAGCGACATTCTCGAAACGAAACCGGCGATCGGCCAGTTTCCCACCTCCGGTCGCATCAACGCCATCGCCTTCGATCCCAGCAATCGCGGGACATTTTATGCCGGTTCTTCGAATGGAGGAGTGTGGAAGGCGACCAATGCGTTGACCACCAGTGACCCGGCATGGCAACCGATGAGCGACAACTGGCCGATCCTGTGTGTCAGTAGCATTGCTGTAGACAACACGGGGCAAAACGTCTACGTCGGAACCGGAGACTGTCCCTCAAGCGGGAAGCTGGCAATGGGCGTCATGAAGAGCACCAACGCGGGTGTCGCATGGTCAAACGTCAGCGATCCGTTCTTTGCCGGATCGCGCATCTCGCGAGTCGCGATCCATCCGGATTCGCAGAGCACCATTCTGGCTGCGGAGTTTGAACCGAACGGAAGCGTTTGGGTTTCGACCGATGCTGGGACGACGTGGACTAGCGTCGTGTTCTCGGTAGCGGGATGGCTTTGCATCGAGTTTGGAGTGGCGTCAAACGGAAAGCGGAGTTGCTATGCGCTTGATAAGACTGGTGCGCTCTGGCGAGCGGACAACGGGGTTGCGGCGTGGAATCAGTGGAGTCAATTGAGCACGCCGGTCAAGGCAACCGAAAAAAACCGTCCGCAAATCGCATGCTCTCCGCTGACACCGGGCACGTTGTACATGTTCTCGCCGGCAGACGCGAAGATCTGGTCGCATAACAACTACGGGAATGGCGCCGCTTCCACCTGGCAAGATATCACCTACGACTATGCCGACAATTTAACGCAGGCGACCGGTTACAACTACTGCATGGCGTGCTCATCCACTACGCTGAACGTGAAGAAAAGCGCCGATGTCTTGTATGTAGGCGCGTATGGAGTTTGGCAGTCGGTGATCGGCAGTGGGAAGTGGTATGGGGTGGAATCCAGCCAAGCCAAGAATTTGAAGGATGCGACCCTTCCCGGCCACGCCGACATGCATGCACTGGCCATCTCTCCGTTCGATCCCAGTTTCTTTTTGATCGGCAACGACGGTGGCGTTTATAGCGCACAGTACTCCTTCCTGGGCGTGGTGGTAATTCCACTCAACAAGAATCTGGCGGTCTCAGAGGTCTATAAGGCGGCATACTCCACATCCGACACGAAAACGATACTCGCCGGTATGCAGGACACGGGCACGGCCGCCTCGGCCGGCAACCTGAGCCAGTGGACCCACGTGTATGGCGGCGACGGGGGATCTTGTGTGATAAACCCGACGAACTCCATGGTTCAGTTTGCGACCTGTGATTTCTACAGCGATCTGGAACTCGTGTACACTCCCGACGCGTGGAAGAGTTCGAACCCGCTGCTCAGCACCAAATCCAAACCGGTCAACGCGACCACCAAGCTAATCGTCGCCGAGAATATCGAGCACATCAAAAATTGGTTCTCTATCGCCCCGCCGCTGCTGCTCGATCCTTTCAACTTGGATTTGCTTTACCTTGCCACCTCGTACTTGTACCGGTACAAAATATCGACCGAGGTCTGGGACAGCCAGTTGGGAAAGCAGAAGCTTTCCAGTAAAGGAATGGTAAAGGCGGTCGCGATTGCCAGTTCCAACGGCGGCAAATCGGGCAACCGGATTTACACCGGGGCCAAACAGGGAGAAGTCTGGATGTCGAACGATGCTGGGGGTAATTGGAACCCGATCACGGGCAATCTGCAATCCATGTCGGGAACCGGAGTTATTGAAGTAAACGCCATTTCGGTGAACCCTAATAACGTGAATGACGTTCTCGTAGTGTTGTATCTCAGCGGCAAGAGTCCGAGTTTCTTGTGGCGCTGCTCCGACACGACCGCGGCCTCCCCCACTTGGGTGGACGTTACGCAGTCGGGGTCGGCGAACGGCTTGCCGGGAGACTATCCACTACGCACCATTGCGCGCGATCCTTACGACCCGGACAGCACATGGTATGTGGGCGGGGACGTGGGCGTTTTCTATTCGGACAACGCTGGCATGAGCTGGGCGAACGCGACGCTACCTCTAGGCTTGCCGAATGTCGTGATTAGCGAATTACAGACGGTGGCTGGGACACAGAGCCTTTACGCGGCCACCTACGGCCGTGGCGTCTATCGGATTGCGCTTTCGTCCGGGAAAAGATGAAATGGGTAGGTCCTGTGGGCGCGGCTGCCGTCAACGGATGCGAGGAGCGGGGCACCCTCGTTTGTGGCTGTCCTGACTTTCGCAGCAGGTTCCTCACCTTGTGGTCGGATTGTGAGCATCGGCGACGGCGGCAAAGTTGCATAGGCCCTTCGTTGGGAGTTCCCCGCCTTCGGCGTGGAACTCCGCTGCCTCAGGACGACACCTGGCGATATATGTTTAGACGCATAATCGTATTCTTCCTCCCTGGGGCAAGCTGCATCGAGAAAGGAAGAGTTGACACGAGTATGAGAACGACCAAGCGCACGCAGCCCAAGAGAATTCGTACCGAAAAAAGTAGCGGGAACGTTTTTGCTGATCTCGGCCTTCCTCATCCTGGGCAGGAGCTTCTGAAAGCGCGGCTGACGCTGCAGATTTACCGGCTGATTAAGGGACGTGGGCTCAAGCAGGCCGAGGCTGGAAAGATTCTGGGCATCAAGCAGCCGCATGTCTCGGCGCTTATGCGCAACCGCTCGGGCTCTTTTTCGGTGGAGCGGCTTATGGAGTTTCTCACTGCACTGGGGCAGGATGTGGAGATCACGGTGAGACCGACGCGGAAGCAGCATGGAGAGATGTCGGTGGTGGCGTGAGGGTTCGGGACAGCAGATTCCTCACCGGGCTTGCGCCCGGTTCGGAATGACAACGTGGTGGGTGTGCGCTGCGGGGTTTCGTGGTAATTCCGGTCGAAGTCCAAATCCCGTGGCGATGACGTTTGTGAGTCCCACCCTTCGGCTCCGCTCAGGGCAGGCTTTCTCGCAACGGACGCGAGAAGTGGGGCACCCTATTTGTGGTTGTGCCGGGTGAGGGCCCTTGGGGCTGAAGCCCGGTTCATTATTTCTGCCTTTTACGCGGCGCTGAAGCGCCGCTCTTCCACGTTGGTGCGCAGCGCTTACGCGCTGCTCTTCCCAGATGCAATTTGGCGGTACGGCTGAAGCCGTGCCCTGATACGAATCCTAAGTCCGACGGGCGTTTCTTCGGCGCGCGAGGGAACCATGGTCCCTCGCTGCGCTCGGGATGACAAACTGGAGGGTGACAAACGGCGGACGGCGAACGGGAGGATGACAAACGGTCAGGCGGCTAGCCGCGGAGGGGGCAGACTGCGCAGCGGACTTCCAGGCTTTTGCTGCGGCAGCGGCGGGGGTGGCCTTTTCTTAGGCGGACGTTTAGGTGGGACTGGAGTAGGCACCAGGCTTCGCGGTATTTTTCGAATTGGGCTTTGGATTGGCGGCGGCTGGTGGGGTAGAAGCGGATGCCTTTGCGTTTGCCGATGGCCTGGACGGGGATGATGTACCAGATGTTTTCGGGGACGATGTAGGCTACGAAGAAGTCGATTTCTTTGCTGGTGTAGACGCGGCCGTCGGCTCCGGTGGTTTTGACGCGGTAGGATTTTCGGCGTAGGCGGTGGCGGATTTGATTTGGACGCGGAAGAGTCCGCGGCCGAAGTCTACGGCGTTGTCGTAGCGTTCGCTGTCTCCCCAGGGGATGAGGACGCCGCTGTTGAGGGCGGTGGCGCGGGCCAGGAAGGCGGCTTGGGCGGCTTCTCCGCGGCGCTTGCGGGTGGGCGGCATGGCCACGGCTTGGATGGTGATGATTTCTGATTCGGTTTGGGTTCGGGTGGATCGTTTTTGGCTTTTCATAATAGAAAACGCAGCCCTGAGGCTGCGTTTGGGTGCTCCTTTTTTTGATATTGTGGCGAGGAAACCAAGGTCCCCATGAGTTCACGAATCAAGTGCAACACCGTACAAAGGTGTTGCGATGGAAAAAAGAAAGTATGAGCAGTTGAGCCTCAGGGAGCGGATCGAGATTTACCGTCTGCATGCAGACGGTAAATCTCT